>Ga0208017_100015_pt1 | contig 203888 bp, 167 predicted proteins | sample 30_taG_FD_184104 | JGI IMG/M metagenome (GOLD analysis project Ga0208017, IMG submission 184104) | Marine viral communities from Cariaco Basin, Caribbean Sea - 30_WHOI_OMZ (SPAdes) (version 2) | ecosystem: Environmental > Aquatic > Marine > Oceanic | place: Caribbean Sea: Cariaco Basin... | reverse complement strand
AGCCAGGTTCAATCACCCCACACACCAACTTCGACGCCGAAGTATACGTACTATCAAAAGAAGAAGGTGGTCGTCATACTCCGTTCCTAAACGGCTATCGTCCACAGTTCTACTTCCGTACCACTGACGTAACTGGTGCAATCCAATTACAAGACGGTACAGAAATGGTCATGCCTGGTGACAACGTTGAGATGAGCGTAGAGCTTATCCACCCAATCGCTATGGACAAAGGCCTACGTTTTGCTATCCGTGAAGGTGGCCGTACTGTAGGTGCTGGTGTGGTAGCTAACGTAAAAGACTAAGCGATACTGATCTCAGCACAAGCTGACACCGAGTATTGAGTAGTGAAAAGCCATCCTTTATAGGGTGGCTTTTTTTTTGGCGCTTATAGGTGTTATGGGGATTTATTGGAAAGGGGCAGGGAAGGTGGTACTTCATAAAGTATGTTTTTTAAAGCTATAACTATCAATAACTGTAGTAAGTGAAAATACCGTTCTTTTTGTTTTTAGTCTATTGTGTTTTTTATGAGAGCTTGCTATATTAACGCTGCTTTTAATAAGTCAGTTGGGACATCGATTTTTACTTATTTATTTACTTAAGTAAGACTGATGTAGCCGCAAAATGACTAAGAGCAAAGCTCGGTAAAAATGATAATTTTACCGCTAAGGGCTTGCATTCTATGCTAAATATTGTATAATGCTGTCCTTTACACCCATAGGCGATTGGCTCAATTGGTAGAGCATCGGTCTCCAAAACCGAGGGTTGTAGGTTCGAGTCCTACATCGCCTGCCATCTTCTTATCACATCTTTGTTGTACCTCACCATCTCCGAAGCGAGTTCTTTATGAGCAATAATCAAGATAACCTCGAGAATAAGTTATCTGATGCCAAGGCGACGGCGAGCTCGATGCTGACTAAAGGTAAGCACGTCTCAGCAGGCAATAAGACCACTGCGGTCGAGGTTGCTAAGACAGGCTCAATCAAAGATTTGATTTTGTGGCTTGTAGCCGCAGTAGTATTAATTGCAGCAACATTGGTCAATCAGTATTTACCCGGTTATTGGCAGCCAGCCAACGATGTCTGGGTGCGTATTGGTATCATTGTTGCTTTGGTTGTGGTTGCTTTGGTGTGTTTGGCCTTAACCCATCAGGGTCGCGCTTTTAAAATTTTACTAAAAGACGCTGCGGTTGAGCTACGCCGAGTGACCTGGCCGAGTAAAGACGAAACCTTTCAATACACATGGCAAGTGCTTGTCGTGATTGCGATTGTTGGGTTCTTTATTTGGTTGTTGGATAACTTCTTTAATTGGTTCGTTGGTATCTTTATTGGCTAGTCACACGTATTAGTGGGCAAGACCAAAATGGACGGATAACGACTTATTTATAATGATCAGGAGCGTGATATGCGTTGGTATATTGTCCAAGCATTTTCAGGATATGAAAAGCAAGTACAGCGTTCATTAACTGATCGTATCAACCGCAGTGAGTTTGCTGATTCGTTCGGTGATGTGTTGGTGCCGACAGAAGAAGTCGTCGAAATGAAAGACGGCAAAAAGCGTAAGAGTGAGCGTAAATTCTTTCCAGGATATGTATTGATCCAGATGGAAATGAATGACAACACGTGGCACATCGTCAAAGACTGTCCACGTATTATGGGCTTTATTGGCGGTACGCCAGAGATGCCAGCACCTATCACGCAGGCAGAAGCGGATCGTATTTTGAACCGTCTGAATCAGACTGAAGCTGACCCACGTCCTAAGACGCTCTTTGAGCCAGGCGAAGAATTGTTGGTCATCGATGGTCCATTTACTGACTTTAAAGGGTTGGTAGAAAAAGTGGATTATGAAAAGTCTAAACTACATCTGACCGTAAACGTATTTAATAGGCCGACTCAGGTCGAGCTTGAGTTTAGTAAAGTTGAAAAATTAGACTAAACCTATAAAGTTCATTAACCGGGGAGCTGTTTTTCGACAAGGTTTCTACCATGTTGATTTGGCGCTATCACCCATTTAGGAGAATATCATGGCTAAGAAGATTGATGGTTACATCAAACTGCAAGTGCCTGCAGGTAAAGCAAACCCTTCACCACCGATTGGTCCAGCTTTGGGTCAAAAAGGCGTGAACATCATGGCGTTCTGTAAAGAGTTTAACGCAGCGACCTCTAACCAAGAGCCAGGTCTGCCGATTCCTACAGAAATCACGGTATATAACGATAAGTCTTTCACTTTTATCATGAAGTCACCACCAGCTGCGTTTTTACTACGTAAAGCTGCTGGTATCACGAAAGGTTCTGGTACGCCAAACACCGCAAAAGTCGGTAAAGTTGATCGTGCACAACTAGAAGAAATCGTGAAAACTAAAGACGCAGATTTGACTGCTGCTGATCTTGACGCTGCTGTTCGTACCATCGCTGGTACCGCTCGTTCAATGGGTATTACCGTGGAGGGTGTGTAAATGAGTAAACTTACTAAGCGTCAAAAGCTAATCGCTGATCGCATTGAAAACGAAAAGCTATACACTCTTGAAGAAGCGGTTCAAATCCTAAACGATTTGCCACCTTTGAAGTTTAAAGAGTCTATCGACATCGCAGTAAACTTGGGCGTTGACCCACGTAAATCTGACCAAGTCGTTCGCGGTGCTACCAACCTGCCTGCGGGTACTGGTAAAACCAAACGCGTTGCCGTATTCGCTCAAGGCGCTGCTGCTGAAGCCGCCAAAGAAGCTGGTGCAGACGTTGTAGGGTTTGAAGACCTAGCAGAAGACATTAAAGCCGGTAACATGGACTTTGACGTTGTTATCGCAGCTCCAGATGCGATGCGTGTGGTGGGTCAACTAGGTACTATCCTAGGTCCACGTGGTCTAATGCCTAACCCAAAAGTTGGTACAGTAACGCCAAACGTTGCGGAAGCTGTGGCCAATACCAAAGCGGGTCAAGCACAGTATCGTGTTGACAAAGCGGGTATCATTCACACAACTATCGGTCAAGTTGGTTTCACGACTGAACAAGTTGCCCAAAACGTTCAAGCATTGATCTCAGATCTAAAGCGCGCTAAGCCTGCGACGTCTAAAGGTACATTCATTAAGAAAATCACCTTGTCTAGCACCATGGGCCCAGGCATCACTATCGATCCTGTTCCTTATCGCGTGGCTAAATAGTTTTTTGTGTAAAAATTACTCGATATTCAACGATTTTGAATAAAGAGTCCATATTGTTTTAAAGAATTAGGTCAGCGTAGCAAACGCTATGCTGTCTAAGACCGTAGGTAGAGAGCGGTTTTACGTCATTATTAAGTGGTCTTTTGATAGCTAGTGATGACGGTAAGCTGCTTTTGTTAATCGACGACAGATGAAAATCTTAGTTGTCCTACGCAGACGGTGACCCACCCAGTTGTTGATAAGAGCCGATAAACCGGTATTTATACCAATCTATCACTCGATGTCAGTCTGATAACGGTGCCGTAATCAGTCGTTATGAATAAACTCTATTTTTAGAAGTTATGAATAACGTGTCGTATCAAGTCAATCTTAGCTGATCGTTTTTAACTAAAAGTTGAGCGGATTGATAAGATTAAAGGAGTCAACTTATGGCATTAACGCTAGAACAAAAACAACAAGTTGTGGCTGAAGTGTCTGAAGTTGCTGCTAATGCTTACTCAGCAGTAGCTGCCGAATATCACGGTCTTGGTGTTGCACAGCTTACTAAGCTGCGCGAACAAGCTCGTGAAAAAGGTGTCGTTTTAAAAGTGGTGAAAAATACCCTAGCAAAACGCGCATTTGAAGGCACTAATTTTGAGAGCATGTCAGACCGTATGACTGGTCCACTACTTTTGGCTTTCTCTATGGAAGATTTGGGTTCTGCTGCCAGAGTCGTTTTCGACTTTAGCAAAGAAAACAAAGCTTTAGAGACCAAAATAGTATCAGTCGGTGGTGAAGTTTATGGTCCAGAAGAGCTAGAGCGCGTATCGAAGCTACCAACTCGCGACGAAGCAATCTCTATCTTGATGGCAACTATGAACGCACCAGTGACCAAGCTTGTCCAGACTATGAACGCTGTTCCTGGCAAGTTCGTTCGCACTGTAGCGGCAATCAAAGACGCAAAAGAAGCTGCTTAATTGCTTGTTTTAACGTAACTTTGACATCGCTGGTTGTACTGTATTGCCAACACTATTTGCATATTTGGCAAACGACCAAAGCGATATTAAAATCAATTAATTTTTATCAGATAACGGAGAGTTCTCATGGCACTATCTAAAGAAGATGTGTTAAACGCAATCGCTGAAATGTCAGTAATGGACATCGTTGAGCTAATCAGCGATATGGAAGAAAAATTCGGCGTAACTGCTGCTGTTGCTGCTGCTGCACCTGCTGCTGCTGCTGGTGGCGCTGCTGCTGCTGAAGAAAAAGACGAGTTTGACGTTGTTCTTGCTAGCTTCGGCGACAAGAAAGTTGGCGTTATCAAAGCCGTACGTGAAGCAACTGGTCTTGGCCTAAAAGAAGCAAAAGATTTGGTTGAAAGTGCTCCAGCACCAATCAAAGAAGGCGCGTCTAAAGACGAAGCTGAAGAGTTGAAAAAGAAACTTGAAGAAGCTGGTGCAACTGTTGAACTAAAATAAGTTTAACACTGTACGAAAAAAAAGCTGGTAATGCCTTGCATTGCCAGCTTTTTTTTACTATAATTAGTAGCTTGACCTTTTGTGTCTGCCAACATACGTATGCAACATCACGGTGGATACCCATCAAAAGGACAGACGATATACATGCAAGCACACATGCCAGTTTTTAAAATCAGTGATATGAGCTAAACGTCTTGAGATGTTTGGCGTTTTTCTGTGTCTGCATGCTTTTCCATTAACGCTATAGTTTACACTGATTCTAAAAGTTATAGTTATCCCCAATATTATTAGTTCTAATAAGCTATTTATCTTAGGTTATTTATTTTGCATGGTTGTACTGTCAGTATGTAGGCTCGTAGACGGTAGATATCAGCGACGATATTGGTTTTGATGAGTGACAGCTGATGGGGTTTTGGCTGGATGGTCTAGGTAAAAGACCTAGATGCTGATGACAAAACTTGATAAGGGTGCTAAGCCGGCACTGGTAGTAAAGTAGTCATTAACAAAAGATATAAACTGAACACGAACACCTGTTTTATATTAACGTTTACGTTGCTATGTTTGCATAGTATTTATGCACACATGCCACGCTTTTAATTTGTTTCCACGTTTACTGTAAGGACTCTCGATGGCATATTCTTATACTGAAAAAAAGCGTATTCGCAAAAGTTTTGCTGAATTGCCCACTGTAATGGACATTCCCTATTTACTGTCTATTCAAGTAGATTCTTATGAGCAATTTTTGCAAGAGCACAAAAAGCCGAAAGCTCGTGAGAATACTGGTCTGCAAGCTGCCTTTTCATCTATTTTTCCGATTGAGAGTCATTCTGGTAATGCAGAGCTACAATTCGTTGAATATTACTTAGGCGAGCCTGAGTTTGATGAGCGTGAGTGTATCTTACGTGGCTCAACGTTTGCAGCACCGATACGTGTCAAGATCCGTTTGATTATCAAGGACAAAGACAGCAAAGACAAAGACAGTAAAGCGGCGATCAAAGACATCCGTGAGCAAAGCGTCTATATGGGCGAGATGCCACTGATGACTGATAACGGTACCTTTATTATCAACGGTACTGAGCGTGTCATCGTATCACAGTTGCACCGCTCGCCTGGTGTGTTCTTTGATCATGATAAAGGTAAGTCGCACTCAAGTGGTAAGGTGCTTTACAACGCTCGTATCATTCCTTATCGCGGCTCATGGCTTGACTTTGAGTTTGATGCCAAAGACTTAGTTTTTGCTCGTATTGACCGTCGTCGTAAGTTACTTGCGTCTATTATCTTACGTGCGCTTGGTTTGACGACCTCTGAGATCTTAGATTTGTTCTTTGATAAAGTAAAAGTCTATAAGGGTGAAGAGCAGTTTGAGATTGATCTGGTCGCTGATCGTCTGCGCGGCGAGATGGCGCAGTTCGATATCGTGTCACCTGATGGTGATGTCATCGTCGAGCAGGGCAAACGTATCAATGCTCGCCGTATCCGTCAGTTAGAGCAAGCGGGTATGACGAAAATTGCTGTGCCTGATGAATATCTATACGAGCGCATCTTGGCTGAAGATATCGTGGTCAATGGTGAAGTGATTGCTCATGCCAATACGCTCATCGATCATGAATTGTTGGTCAAGCTCAGTGCGTTCGAAGCCAGTGACGCACTCAAAGAGTTTAGCATTTTGTTCACCAACGATATCGATCAAGGCAGTTATATCGCCGATACGCTACGTGCTGATACCACTTCTAGCCGTGAAGAAGCATTGATTGAGATCTACAAAGTCATGCGCCCAGGTGAGCCACCAACGGTTGAGACCGCTGAAAAGCTGTTTGAGAGCATGTTCTTTAACGCCGATCGTTATGACTTGTCAAACGTCGGTCGTATGAAGTTTAACCGTCGCCTAGGTCTTGAGTTTGAGGACACTGACGACGCTGATATCCAGCGTGCGCGTAGTGTGTTAACCAATGATGACATCATCAATGTGTTAAAAGAGCTGATTGAGATTCGTAATGGTCGCGGTGAAGTCGACGATATCGACCACTTAGGTAACCGCCGTATTCGTTCAGTGGGCGAGATGGCAGAGAACCAGTTCCGCGTGGGCCTTGTGCGCGTAGAGCGTGCGGTCAAAGAGCGTTTAAGCTCAGCAGAATCAGACAACTTGTCACCACAAGATTTGATCAACTCAAAACCAGTAGCAGCTGCTGTCAAAGAGTTCTTTGGCTCAAGTCAGTTGTCACAGTTTATGGACCAAAACAACCCATTGTCTGAAGTCACGCATAAGCGCCGTGTATCCGCGCTTGGCCCAGGTGGTCTGACCCGTGAGCGTGCAGGCTTTGAGGTACGTGACGTTCATGACACCCATTATGGCCGTGTCTGTCCGATTGAGACCCCTGAAGGTCCAAACATTGGTCTGATCAACTCACTAGCGACCTTTGCCAAAACCAACAGCTTTGGTTTCTTAGAAACGCCTTATCGCCGTGTGGTTGATGGCAAAGTAACTGACCAGATCGAATACCTATCAGCCATCGAAGAAGTTGGTACGGTCATTGCTCAAGCAGATTCGCCAGTGAGTGAAAATGGTGAGCTAAGCGATGAGATGGTCAGCGTGCGTAGTTATGGTGAATTTGTCCGTATGCCACCAGAAAAAGTGACGCATATGGATGTGTCACCAAGTCAGGTAGTATCGGTCGCCGCAGGTTTGATTCCATTCCTAGAGCATGATGATGCCAACCGTGCATTGATGGGTTCAAACATGCAGCGTCAGGCGGTTCCGACGCTACGTGCGGATAAGCCGTTAGTGGGTACGGGTATGGAGCGTCACGTCGCGCGTGACTCTGGCGTATGTGTGATCGCCAAGCGTGGCGGTGTGATCGAAGACGTCGATGCCTCGCGTATCGTCGTGCGTGTCAACGAAGAGGAGATGGTCGCAGGCGAAGCGGGTATCGATATCTATAACTTGATCAAATACACGCGCTCAAACCAAAATACTTGTATCAACCAGCGCATCATTGTCAACCAAGGCGACGAAATCGCGTCAGGGGATATTCTAGCTGATGGCCCATCAACCGATTTGGGTGAATTGGCGCTTGGTCAAAACATTCGTATCGCCTTTATGCCGTGGAATGGTTATAACTTCGAAGACTCGATTTTGCTTTCTGAAAAAGTCGTCAAAGAAGATCGCTTTACCACCATTCATATTCAAGAGTTGACTTGTGTGGCGCGTGATACCAAGCTTGGAACAGAGGAAATCACTGCTGATATTCCAAACGTGGGTGAAGCGGCGCTCTCAAACCTTGATGAAGCAGGTATCGTTTATATCGGTGCTGAAGTAGACGCAGGCGACATCTTGGTTGGTAAAGTCACACCAAAAGGCGAGACGCAGCTCACGCCAGAAGAGAAATTGCTACGGGCTATCTTTGGTGAAAAAGCTGCTGATGTAAAAGACACCTCATTGCGAGTGCCAACATCAAGCAAAGGTACGGTCATCGACGTACAAGTCTTTACCCGTGATGGCGTCGAAAAAGACGCACGTGCCAAAGCAATCGAGAAGTCGCAGCTCGATAGCTATCGTAAAGATTTAAAAGAAGAGCTACGTATCTTTGAAGAAGCGGCTCGCGGCCGTATTGGTACCTTGCTTGATGGTCAAAAAGTCAGTGGCGGTGCTGGTCTAAAAGCCGGCACAGTCATGGCGTTGGCTGACATGAAAGAGATGAGTCTTGAAACGCTGCTTGATATCCAGCCAGTCGAAGAAGAGGTCTCTGAGCGTCTCACGCAGATCGCTGATTACTTGGTCGATAAGCAAAAAGACATCGATGTGAAATTTGCAGAGAAAAAACGCAAATTAACGGCTGGTGATGACTTGCAGCATGGCGTCCAAAAAATCGTTAAGGTCTATCTGGCAGTGAAACGTCGTATCCAGCCAGGGGATAAAATGGCCGGTCGTCATGGTAACAAAGGTGTGGTATCACGCATCATGCCAGTCGAAGACATGCCGTATGATGAGCATGGCAATACCGTTGATATCGTATTGAACCCGCTAGGTGTACCATCGCGTATGAACATCGGTCAGGTGCTTGAGACGCATTTAGGTATGGCGGCTAAGGGCTTGGGTGAAAAGATTGACGGTATGCTAAAAGCGCAAGCGGCAATCAAAGAGTTACGTGAGTTTTTAGACAAGATTTACAACCAAGTCGGTGGTGAGTCAGTCGATCTAGACAGCTTGTCTGATGATGATATCTTGGCATTAGCAGACAATCTACGTGATGGCGTGCCGATGGGTACAGCAGTATTTGATGGTGCTCACGAGTATCAAGTCAAAGACTTGCTAGAGCTTGCTGGTATGGATCGTGATGGTCAGCAAACCTTGTATGATGGCCGTACCGGTCAGAAGTTTGACCGTAAAGTGACCGTGGGTTACATGTATATGCTCAAGCTTAACCACTTGGTCGATGACAAGATGCACGCGCGTTCAACGGGTTCTTACTCACTGGTCACCCAGCAGCCACTAGGCGGTAAAGCACAGTTCGGTGGTCAGAGATTCGGTGAGATGGAAGTATGGGCACTAGAAGCATACGGCGCAACCTACACGTTGCAAGAGATGCTGACAGTGAAATCAGATGACGTCGAAGGCCGTACCCGTATGTACAAAAACATCGTCGATGGTGAGCAGTACATGGATCCAGGTATGCCTGAGTCATTTAACGTACTGACCAAAGAAATCAAATCACTGGGTATTAATATTGAGTTAAAACAAAGCAACTAAGCCCAAAGCAGAAAGATTGCTGTTTAACTTAGTTGTCAACCAAAAGTAGTACGCTTATGGCGACTGCTTTTGGTGATTTGTCTCAACCCGATTCATTGCCTTCATTCATCTAACTTGGCGTCGACAATATGCTGCTAGATGATTATAAAGATAACGGAGAAGCAACTTGAAAGATTTACTCGATATCATGCAAAGCCCTACCGCTAGCGGTAATCAAGAGTTTGATAGTATTCAAATTACCTTAGCCGCCCCTGATGTGGTTAAGTCGTGGTCACATGGTGAAGTTAAAAAACCAGAAACAATCAACTACCGTACATTTAAGCCTGAGCGTGATGGTCTGTTTTGTGCCAAAATTTTTGGCCCAGTCAAAGACTTTGAATGCTTGTGCGGCAAGTACAAACGCCGTAAGTTCCAAGGCGTTATCTGTGAGAAGTGTGGCGTAGAAGTCACCACTGCCAAAGTTCGCCGTGATCGTATGGGTCACATTGACCTTGCAAGCCCTGTTGCGCATATTTGGTTCTTAAAGTCTCTGCCAAGCCGCATTGGTCTACTTCTCGACATGACCCTACGCGATATCGAACGCGTTCTATACTTTGAGAGCTATATCGTCACTGAGCCTGGCCTGACTTCTTTAGAGAAGTACCAACTGCTCGATGATGAAGACTACTACAAAGCCCTAGAAGAGTTCGGTGACGAATTTACCGCCAAAATGGGTGCAGAAGCGGTACAAGACCTGCTCAAAGAGATCGATATCGATATCGAGATTGATGAGCTGCGCGAAGCGATCCCGCAAACAGGCTCTGAAACCAAGCTTAAAAAGATGTCTAAGCGCCTAAAACTATTAGAAGCGTTCCGTGACTCGAACAACAAGCCTGAGTGGATGGTAATGAATATCTTACCAGTATTGCCACCAGACTTGCGCCCGTTGGTACCACTAGAAGGCGGCCGTTTTGCGACATCAGATCTAAACGATCTGTATCGCCGCGTTATCAACCGTAACAACCGTCTAAAGCGTCTGCTCGAGCTAAGTGCGCCTGATATCATCGTACGTAACGAAAAACGTATGCTACAAGAATCAGTCGATGCCTTGCTTGATAACGGTCGCCGTGGTCGTGCAATTACTGGTAGTAACAAGCGTCCATTGAAATCCTTGGCAGATATGATCAAAGGTAAGCAAGGCCGTTTCCGTCAAAACTTACTTGGTAAACGTGTTGACTATTCTGGTCGTTCGGTCATCGTTGTTGGTCCGACCCTGCGTCTGCATCAGTGTGGCCTGCCAAAGAAAATGGCCCTTGAGTTGTTCAAGCCGTTTACTTACAACAAGCTACTATCGCATGGCCTTGCCACAACGATTAAAGCCGCCAAAAAGATGGTAGAGCGTGAAGAGCCGCAAGTATGGGATATGCTGGCCATGGTTATCCGTGAGCATCCAGTCCTACTAAACCGTGCGCCAACGCTTCACCGTTTGGGCTTACAGGCATTTGAGCCGGTACTTATTGAAGGTAAAGCGATCCAATTGCATCCGCTGGTTTGTACCGCGTTTAACGCTGACTTTGATGGTGACCAAATGGCCGTACACGTGCCATTGACGCTAGAAGCCCAGCTCGAATCGCGCGCATTGATGATGTCAACCAACAACATCCTATCGCCTGCCAACGGTGATCCAATCATCGTACCCTCACAGGACGTTGTACTTGGTCTGTATTACATTAGCCGCTCGTCGATCAATGCCAAAGGCGAAGGCATGATATTTTCGACCGTCAACGAAGCTTTGCGTGCCATTGGTTCAAACGACTTGCATGTCAACGCAAAAATCAAAGTGCGTGTGACAGAAACGCACGTCGATGCAGAGGGCAACGAAAGTAAAGAAGTCACTCTAAAAGAAACGGTGGCTGGTCGTTTGCTTATCTGGAACATCATGCCACAAGGCATGTCGTTTGATGAGTGCAACCAAGAGATGACCAAAAAGAACATCTCGCGTTTGATCAACTCTTGCTACCGTAAAGTCGGCGTCAAAGAAAGTGTCATGTTTGCTGACCAATTGATGTATCTTGGTTTTGCTCAAGCGACATTATCAGGCGTGTCAATCGGTATTGATGATATGGTGATTCCGCCGCTGAAAAAACAAATCATCGAAACCGCCGAAGCTGAAGTTCGCGAAATTGAAGATCAGTTTGAGCAAGGTTTTGTGACTGCAGGTGAGCGTTATAACAAAGTCGTCGATATCTGGTCGCGTACCAATGATAAAGTCGCTAAAGCGATGATGGATAACTTGGCAACCGATAAAGTCATCAACGCCCAAGGCGAAGAAGACGAGCAAAAATCATTTAACTCTATCTTTATCATGTCAGACTCTGGTGCTCGTGGTAGTGCCGCGCAGATTCGTCAGCTTGCTGGTATGCGTGGTTTGATGGCAAAACCAGATGGCTCAATCATTGAGACACCGATTAAGGCCAACTTCCGCGAAGGTTTGACCGTACTACAGTACTTTATCTCGACGCACGGTGCGCGTAAAGGTCTTGCTGATACTGCCCTAAAAACGGCTAACTCAGGTTACCTAACTCGTCGCTTGGTCGATGTGGCGCAAGATTTGGTTGTGACCAGCGAAGACTGTGGTACCGAAGAAGGCTTGCTCATGAAGCCGCACATCCAAGGTGGTGAGATCATCGAAAAACTCGGTGAGCTTGTTCTTGGCCGTGTGACCGCGCGTGATGTGACGTATAATGACGATCCGTCAAAAGTCTTGATTCCAGCGGGCACGTTGATCGATGAGCATTGGGTAAATGTACTAGATAACAACGCCATTGATGACATCTGGGTACGCTCAGTGATTACTTGTGAAGTTGAGCATGGCGTGTGTTCACAGTGTTATGGTCGTGATCTGGCTCGTGGTCATAAAGTCAATATCGGTGAGTCAGTTGGTGTCATGGCAGCGCAGTCAATCGGTGAGCCTGGTACTCAGTTGACCATGCGTACCTTCCACGTGGGCGGGGCGGCAAGCTCTGCATCTGTGGACAACAGCATCTCAGCACGTAATGCAGGTCAAGTGCATTTTGAAAACATGAAAACGGTTGAACATACTGATGGCCACTTGGTTATCGTCTCGCGTTCAGCAGAGATTGCGTTGACCGATGAGCTTGGTCGTGAGCGTGAGCGCTATAAAGTACCTTATGGTTCAAGCGTTCTGGTGAAAAACGAAGAGCAAGTCGAAGGTGGCCAGACCATCGCTAAATGGGATCCACACACGCACCCAATTATCACAGAGTTTGCCGGTACGGCACGCTTTAGCGATATCATTGATGGTTCGACAGCGACGGTCAAAGTCGATGATGCAACGGGTATGAGCTCGTTTGAGATTTTAGCGACTCGTGACCGTTCAAGCTCGGCTAAAGATTTGCGTCCTGCTATCATCTTGAATACGGATGAAGGCAAAGAAGTGGTTTATTTCTTGCCAGCGGAAACCATCATCCGCGTCAGCGACGGTGAGAAAGTAGCCGCAGGTTCGGTATTAGGCCGTGTACCACAAGCGTCATCAGGTACCAAGGATATTACCGGTGGTCTACCACGTGTGGCTGATTTGTTTGAAGCACGTCGTCCAAAAGATCATGCCATCATGGCAGAGATGACCGGTGTGGTCAGCTTTGGTAAAGAAACCAAAGGGAAAAACCGCTTTATCATCACCAATGAAGATGGTGAGGTACATGAAGAGCTAATCCCGAAATGGCGTCAGATCAACGTTTTCGAAAACGAGACCGTTGCTCGCGGCGAGATCATCGCTGATGGTCCGCAAAACCCGCACGACATCTTACGTCTAAAAGGTCAAACCGCCCTTGCTGATTATATCGTCAACGAAGTACAGGACGTCTATCGTCTGCAAGGTGTAAAAATCAACGATAAGCACATCGAAGTTATTATTCGTCAGATGCTGCGCAAAGTTGAAGTGACTGATGGCGGTGATTCAAATTACTTTAAAGGCGATCAGGTCGAGTACGCTGATGTCATAGCCTTGAATGCTAAACTGGAAGCTGAGAATAAATTCCCAGTTCAGTATGAGCGTCAATTGCTTGGTATCACCAAAGCAAGTCTGGCAACAGAAAGCTTTATCTCAGCGGCGTCGTTCCAGGAGACTACTCGTGTCCTAACTGCTGCTGCGGTAACAGGTAAAGTTGATGAGCTACGTGGTCTAAAAGAAAACGTGGTCGTTGGTCGCCTGATTCCTGCTGGTACGGGGCTTGCTTATCACAAAGCCCGTAAAGAAAAAGCAGAGCAAAAACTGCAAGAGTCAGATCTAAACGCAGCTTTTGATATGACGGCCAGCACCGATAGTAAAGACTTTGCAAGCTTTGATGAAGCCTTTGCGCAAGAGCTAAATCAAGACAATTAATTGTCTTTGATGTCTTATCACTGTCAAAAAAGCCAGCCTATGTTGCTGGCTTTTTTGTGCACGTACAAAAGTCAGAAAGACGTGGTACTGTTATCCAAAAAAATAGTACACTGAGAAATAAGCCCTCACTTAATATCTTATAGAAGGATAAATCGCCAATGGCTGGTAAAACCCGTGTTGCCAAGTATCAAGCAGACCGCACCAATCAAAAGCTGTATTTTTGTCGTCTTGCCTGCCAAGCGGCGGACAGTAGTAGTGATAAGCAGCTATATCAGGCTCATTGTGAAACCGCTATTTTCCATTTATATGGTGCGTTGTTGGCTTTTACTCAGGAGCTTGGACATTTTTATGGTTTAAACATGACAGCGCCGACATTGTGCGACATCGAGCAAGCACTAAGTGCGCGCACGCAGGTATCGCCTGAAGTCCAGCGTTTACAACAGTTACAGCAGCAGGGCTTTGTGGCCAACATAGAGCGCGCGTATCAGCGTAGCTTGTATGCGGTACCGCCAGATACAGTGATTGATGAGACGCTAGGTGCAAGTGGAGGTAAGGCGAAAGCGGCTGATCTTATTGTCAACGTTGTGACGTTATCGAATCAGTGGCTGCCAGACGAAGCCACCATCCGCGAGTGGCGTCAGCAGCTCTTAGAGCTGATAGATCAGCTGCGTGCGGGTATGGTTGAGTTTTAACCACCCTAGTCCATACTGTTGTTTAACGGCTTTTTGGTCCTACCTTACATGACAGCATCAAGAAAAAAGCGTGTTTGATCATGGTCAAACACGCTTTTTATATAACGTATAGTCAGTTCAAAATAAAGCCGATAGGCTCAAATTAACGTGCAACTGATATAAGTTTCTCTTGCTTGCTGTGTCTACGTTGACAGATGCTGCGCAAAACTCATACCAGCTGCACTGTATCGGTTTTAAAATGAATTAACCATACTCATACTAGGGCTACTCAGGCATGGCTGGCATACGCTCCACCGGGGTTACCGATAGCGGACTTTGCGGTACGCTATCATGACGCGTCGTTGGTGCTGAACGCTCGTCTTCGACCGGCTCAGGTGCTGGCGGCTTGCGCTGCTGGGTGCTGGTTTTGACAGGTTTTTCTGATACAGTGTCGGTAGGCGTATTGTCGTCTTCATCGCTAGTAACGATACCATCATCCGTCATTTCTATGATTTTTTGTTTTTGTTTTTTGGATTTTGAGCGATTATTGATAGAGACCCATTGATGAGGGGTGTCTTTGAGCTGGGCTTTCATAAAGTCAATCCATACTGGTAGCGCTGCCACGCCGCCGTATTCGCGCCGACCCATGGTCGATGGTTGGTCAAAGCCCATCCAGACGACGGTTGCGTTACTGGGATGAAACCCTGCAAACCAAGCGTCTTTTGCTTCGTTGGTGGTACCAGTTTTACCACCGATATCATCACGTCCCAGTGCTTTTGCTCTTCTTGCCGTGCCATGCTGTACAACATCACGTAATATGTCTGCCATCTCAAAGGCCACTCTAGGCTGTAAGATACGCGGTGCTTGTTTGGCCATCACGTACTGTACTGCAGGCGCTTTTAGGCGATCTGATTGCGGACTGGCATCATAGATACGGCTTTGATCGCGCTGTGTACCTGCTTCGGTATCACGGTCTTTTGAGTCTGCTGCTGCATCTACAGTTGCCGCTTGTTCGAGCGCGCTATCATAGTCTTCTAGCAGCTTTTTGTTGACGCGCTCTAGTTGCTCATTAAAACATGAGGCGCAGGCTTGCTGCGGGTTGGCCTGAAAAAGCAGCTTGTTATTGTAGTTATAAATTTGCTCAATAAAATAAGGCTGTATGCGGTGACCGCCATTGGCAAAGGTTGCATAAGCGGTAGCCATCTGTAGCGGTGTCGCTTGTCCTGTACCTAATGCCAACGATAGGGTAGTTGGCAGCTTTTCTTTATCGAGACCAAACTCGTCTAATAATGTACGAGTATCAGAGATACCGACGGCCTGTAACAGACGAATAGAGACAAGGTTGCGCGATAGATACAAACCGCGACGTAAGGTGATGTCTCCTAAAAAACGCCCGTCAGAGTTTTTGGGTTTCCAGTCTCCAACTTGGATAGGGCGGTCTGAGACGATACTATCAGGGCGGTAGCCCTTTTCTAGGGCTGCGGTATAGACTAGCGGCTTGATGGTAGAGCCCGGTTGCCGCCAGCCTTGCAGCGCTCGGTTAAACTTGCTGTGATTAAAATCAAAACCACCGACCAAAGCATTGAGCGCGCCTGTTTCTGGGTTTAATGAAACCAGACTGCCTTGTATGTCAGGAATTTGAGCCAGCTGCCAGCGGTTGCTCGCTGTCGGAATCAGGCGCACAATATCGTTTTTACTGACGACTTGACTGGCATTACTTGGATAATAACCGATACGATCGGCAGAGATGTATTTGCGCGCCCAGCTCATCCCAGACCAGTTAACCGTCACCGTCTCACCCGAGGGGATAGTGGCCTCAAAACTACGAGCGTTTACTTTTGTCACTTTGGCAGGTGATAGGTTACTATACCGACGGAAGTTCTCTAATGGCTCATCATTCGCTTCAGCGCCGCGCCAGCCATGGCGATGCTCATAAGCGATGAGACCTTTGAGTACGGCGGCCTCTGCATCGGTTTGCGCTTTGCTATCGACGGTCAGACGTACGCGCCAGCCGCCATGCATGACCTGCTCACCATAGCGATTTACTAAGGTAGAGCGTGCCATCTCTGCCAAATAAGGCATATTAACATCGAGTTTTTCTTGGTAAAGCTTGATGCCGATAGGGGAGTTGACTGCCTCATCATGCTGCGCTTGACTGATATAACCCAGCTCATGCATACGGCCAATGATCCAGTTGCGGCGGGTCAGGGCGCGCTCAGGATTGGCGACAGGATTGTACTTAGAAGGGGCTTTTGGCAGACCTGCCAGCATTGCCATCTCTGCAATGGTGAGGTTGTCTAGTGACTTACTATAGTATTTTTTGGCGGCCGCACGGATGCCGTAAGCGCCTTCACCCAAATAAATCTTATTGACATAAAGTGTCAAAATGTCGTTTTTACTGAGCTCGTCTTCTATTTTACGAGCTAAAAACAGCTCAGTTAGTTTACGATTTAAGGTACGCTCTGGGCTCAAAAAGTAGTTTTTGGCCACCTGCATGGTGATGGTTGAGCCACCTGTTTGACTATCATCATCGGTCACCACTTCGGTGACCGCGCGACCTAGACCTTTAATGCTGATACCACTGTGCTGGAAAAAAGACGCATCTTCTGCGGCCAAAAAAGCATGAGTCAAATCTTCAGGGATTTCCTCAAAAGTGATCGGTAATGATAAACGATTGCCGTATTGACCGATGAGTTTGTCATCACTACTATATATCTGCAATGGCATTTCTAGCGTCGCGGTCTTTATCTCTTGCGTACTTGGCAGGGTAGGCGATAAATACATGGCCATGCCATAAAAGCCAATAGGAACTGCCATTGCCAAGATGACCGCCAAGGCTAAACAAGCAATAAATAGCCCTACCAAAAAGTGAATAATGTGAGCAGTAGCATTTTTTTTGGCCATAATAAGACTTATTAATTAATGATTTGCAACAGGTAGTGCATTATACCTTGAACGAAATAAGTAGGTCATAATAAATGTGTAAGTTAGCCTTAATATATAATTTAAATGCTTGAATCTATCTATTAAGTAAAGTATTGTATTCAATTATTACAAATAACTATCAGATTGTACACTTAATATAAGGTATAGAGTTTGTGAGGCTACTTACTCCCAAAAGTCGACATTTGATTGGAGTGGATATCTGTGCCACCTCAGTAAAGTTGGTTGACATACAGCGCCAACAAGGCATGTTCCACTTAAAATCTTATGGCATTGAAAGACTACCGGAAGGCGTAGTCGTCGATAAACTCATCGTGGATACTGAAGCTGTTGGCGATACGATTGCCAGTTTGGCCAGACGTTGTCAAGTGGCTAATGCCCATGCAGCGACAGCCGTATCAGGGTCAGCAGTGATTACTAAGATCATCGATATGGACATGGCACTCAGCGATGTCGAGCGCGAAGCGCAGATACGTCTCGATGCCGATCAATACGTGCCTTATCCTCTTGAAGACGTCAACCTGGACTTTGAAGTTTTAGGCCCTTCTTTGGTCAGTGACGATATGGTGCAGGTGCTACTGGCGGCCTCACGCTCGGAGAATGTCGACCAACGCGTTGATGCCTTAACCTTCGGCGGCATGCAAACCAAGGTCATGGATATTGAGTCGCACGCCATTGAGCGTGCTTTTGGCTTGATGGTGGATAATTTACCAGGGCTACCAGAATTAGTCGCCTTGGTAGATATTGGTCACAATCAAACCACCTTATATGTCGCCAAAAATGGCGAATTTATCTATAGCCGCGAACAGCTATTTGGCGGTGCTCAGCTGACAGAGGCAATACAAAATCGCTATGGCTTATCGTCTGAGGAAGCGGCGCTGAGTAAGCGTGAGCGCACCTTGCCTGACGATTACTATCCTGAGATATTGACGCCGTTTATCGAAAACACCATTCAGCAAATCACTCGCTCTTTGCAGTTCTATTTTTCTTCGAGCCAATACAGCAATATCGATCACGTGGTCCTCGCGGGGGGCAGTAGCTCGATTCCCGGTCTGGCTGGAATGGCGCAACAAAAACTGGGTGTGACTGTCAGTATCGCCAATCCATTTACCAATATGACCATCGCGCCACATATCGATAATGAGCAACTGGCGATCGATGCCCCAAGCCTCATGGCCGCATGTGGTCTTGCGTTAAGGAGCTTTGACTAATGGCTCGTATTAACCTCTTACCCTGGCGCGCCGAAGAGCGCGAACGCCGCAATAAAGAGTTTATCACGCTTGTGGTAGCTGTGACACTACTAACGTTGTTGGCCGCATTTGCTACGTGGAGCTATTTTAACAATGAGCTTGAAGAGCAGCTCGATGCCAATGCTTTGATTGAACAAGAAAACGCGCGCTTAGACACCGTGTTGAGCGAAATCGATGGCTTAGAGCAGCGCCGTGAAGATATTATCTCACGCATGCAAGTGATTCAAGACTTACAAGGTCGCCGCCCTGTTCCTGTACGTCTATGGGACGATTTGGCTAAAGCAATGCCGTCGGCACTTTATCTCAATAATCTCAAGCGCGAAGGGGATGTCATCACCTTGACCGGCCTGGCAGATAACCCAAATGTGGTGTCTAATCTGATTCGTAATCTCGATAGTAGTAAATGGATGGGTAACTCTGCTGTCAGCAATATTCAACAAAACATCAGTGCTTATCAGGCAGCGCCTGCGCTAAATAACACCATCAAGACAGGTGAGCAGACGCGCCCTGTTTATCCAGAAGACAGCTATGTACAGTTTGTGGTAACCACAAGGGTGCAGTCAGAGACGGCCACACCTGACGAGGGTGATGGGCTTGGAGGTGCGTTATGAAACTGAGCCGCAAAAAAAGCCTAATCAAAATCAAAAAAGCAGACCTAAAGCCAAAAAAGCAGTTTGACTTACAAGAGTTTCGTCGCAGTTTTGAGTCGTTAGACTCCGAAAACTATGGTAGCTGGCCATTACCCGTCAAGGTAACGGTGATAGGGCTTATTATTGTTTTTATCGCCGCCTTGTCATGGGCGCTGCCGATCAGTAGCAAAATCGATGAAATCAATGCCGCCGAAAGCCAGCAGCAAACCTTGCTCGATAGTTATCGTGAAAAAGAATCACGCGCCCGTCACTTAGAAGCGTATAAAGCGCAAGTGGTGCAGATGGAAGCTGAGTTTAACTCGTTACTTGATCAACTACCAAAAGACACACGGGTGTCAGAGCTGGTAGAGGGTATCAACATGACTGGTGTGGGCAGTAATATTCGTTTTCAGGATATCTCGGTTGAGCCTGAAATTGAAAACGAGTTTTTTATTGAGCAGCCGATACGTATTGCCGCATTGGGTGAGTATCATCAGTTTGGCAGCTTTATCAGTGGACTGGCTGCTCTACCTCGTATCATCACGATGCATGATTTTGAGGTGAGTAACCCGCAGCCGAGCTTGGATGTATTGCCAGAGCTAAATCTGGTACTACAAACCAAAACCTATCGTTCAAAAGAAGCAAATCCTGAAGGTGATGCCGCTGCTGCAGGAGACAGTCAATGATGATAAATAAACTGCCCATGTTACTGGCGTTAAGTATGGTTGTGTTGTCGATGACGGGCTGTAGCGATCGCATAGGGATGGCACAGCAGTCGATGAATGACATACGCAACCAGCCAGCGCAGCCGATTGAGCCCCCACCTAAGGCGGAGCTGGTAGAAGATTTTGTATACAGCGCAAGCACGCAGCGCAGTCCGTTTTTGCCCCCAAGTTTGGTCAATGTACAAGGGCCGACGACGCCTATCGATGGTGTACGCCCTGATATTACCAGAGTCAAAGGGCCGCTTGAGCAGTACGAGCTATCACAGCTGGTCTTTCGCGGTGTCGTTATTTCGCCTGAAGGTCAGCGATACGCGTTGGTACAACGTCCTGATGGCTCAGTTGCGAGTGTGAAAGTAGGTGATTATCTTGGATTGAATGACGGCCGTATTGTTGAAATCACGCCGACCCAGATTAACTTGATTGAAATTGTGCCAGACAGCCGCGCAGGGTTTATCGAAAAACCCCAGTCGCTGGTCTCTCCTATAAGCTAAGTCGGCAGATTTTTTGAGGAATAAATAATGACAGTACGCAACAACAAGGTAATGACGATGAGTAACCGCGTATCTTCTGCTTTTGCCGTTTCAGCATTGGCAGTCAGTATGGTAGCAGTGAGTAACCATGCCCAAGCTGCCCAGCGTATCAATAACGTCTCTGTGGTACAAACTGCGCCAGCTGTGACGCAAATGCGCTTGAGCTTTGCCGGTGCGCCAGCATTGCCTGCAGCCTATCAGCTAGATGATCCAAGCCGTTTGGTACTAGATTTTGAACAAGTGCAGAATGGGCTGGCTAGCCGATTTAACGAATACAACATCGGTATGGTCAATGATGTCACGACACTAAGCAGCGACAGCACCACGCGTCTCATTGTGGGTCTCAAGCAAGCAGGCAACTATACCACAGCGGTCGATGGTAATGATTTGCTGCTGACCATCACTGATCCTAGCCGCCCCGTGGTTAATCAGCCCGCCGTTAATCAAGTAATCACCAATGATCCTGTGCAAGATGTGCTGAATAACAGTAGTGGCATGACAACCACAGCAGTTGTCACCCCCATTGTAGAAACCAGTAGCGTTCCTGTTGCGGCCGTCAATAGCAATAATACTACGGTGGTCAAAAACCAAGTGCCCGCAGATACGATGGTGGTTCGGGTCAATCCGCTATTGGATCCACAGCTTGCCGCCTCACAAGTGAGTAAGCAATATAGCTATGAAGGCCTAACCGCCGTCAATTTTGCTGCAGGTAGCGATGGTGGTGGTAATATCAGTATCGCTTTGGCCAATGAAGCCATTCCAGTAGATGTACAACGTCAAGGCAATAAGCTGGTCGTCCGTTTGACAGGCAGTACGGTGCCTAGAAACTTGCTGCGCCGTCTAAATATCAATAGCGGTCTGGTTAGTAGTATTGATACCAAAAACCAAGGTCAAAATGGTGTTATCACCATCAATATGAACGACGACTATGAGTATCAAGCGTACCAGTCAGGCAATCAGCTAAATATCAGCATCAGTAAGCCTGAGCTACTGCGTGAGCCGACGCTCGAAGAAAGGGTCTATAGCGGTGAGCCACTGTCTATGGAATTCCAAGATGTCGAGATCCGCAGCGTCTTAGATATTTTGGCGCAGTTTACCGAGATGAATATCGTGGCAAGTGATTCGGTTGCAGGTAACATCACGTTGCGCCTGATCAACGTGCCTTGGGATCAAGCGCTTGATATTATTTTAAAGAGTAAAAATCTGGGCAAACGTGAAAACGGCAATGTGATTTTGGTCGCGCCAGCGACAGAGCTTGCAGAGCAAGAAGCACGTGAGCTTGAAGCGCAGCAAGCGGTTGAATCTTTTGCACCGTTACGTACAGAGTACATCCGCTTAAGCTATGCTAAAGCGCAAGATGTTCTGACATTGATTTCTCAAGGCAGCGGCTCTTCTGGTAGTAGCTCAAACCGTGTCGACGACAATAACTCTTTGTTGTCAAATCGCGGCACCGTCACTGTGGATGAGCGTACCAATACCTTGATTGTCAAAGATGTGGCAGACAGCATTGAAAACATTCATAAACTGATCAGCAAAATCGATATTCCGGTGCGTCAGGTGATGATCGAGGCGCGTATTGTCAGTGCGACCGACAGCTTTAGTAAAGAGATCGGTGTTCGTTGGGGTATTTTGTCAAATGGTGCGGCCAATAACCGTAACTTATTGGTGGGTGGCAGTAACCAGACATTGTGGGATTTAAAAGAATTTGATGTAGAAACCACCACCGTTAACGGCCAGACGGTCTCGTATCCCTCTTATGACATCACGAGCCCTGATAACCTAAACGTCGATTTAGGAGTAGATAACCCAGCGGGTAGTATTGCCTTTGGTTTGCTCAGTATGTCAGATGTGATGCTCGACCTTGAGCTATCAGCGCTGCAAGCGGACAATCGCGGTGAAGTCATCTCGACGCCGAAGATTTTGACCGCGGACAAACAAACCGCAAAGGTGTCATCTGGGACTCAGATTCCGTATCAAGAGGCCTCAGCCAGTGGCGCGACCACCACCAGCTTTAAAGAAGCGGCGCTGAGCTTGGAGGCCACGCCAAACATCACACCTGATGGTAAAATTGGCCTACAACTCCTCATCACCAATGGCACACCAATCAGGTCTCTTGATGGTCAAGTTGCTATTGCAGAAGACTCAATCTCAACCAACGTTATCATCGAAGATGGCCAGACTGTGGTCTTAGGTGGCGTGTTCAAAAACCGTACCAGTAACGAAGTGGAAAAGGTGCCTTTCTTAGGGGATTTGCCGTATATTGGCCGCGCCTTCCGCAAAGATGTGCGTAATAATGCCAAAGAAGAGCTATTAATCTTTGTCACACCAAAACTCATCAATGATGGTACCAGCCGCTTGAATTAATCACAGGTTGATCTACTTTAAAAAAGCGAGCCTGAGTGCTTGCTTTTTTTATGAGTCAGCCGAAAGATGGATGAGGTTTTGCGGACAATTATCGCGGCTCGTTACTAGCCAGAATATCAATGACGTTGTATCATAGCTAATTTAGCTGAGTAAGTACTATGGTGGAGGAATTGCCGTCGGTGTTTTTAGTGGGGCCGATGGGAGCAGGGAAAACGACAATCGGTAAACTGCTGGCTAAGCAGCTAGGACGTGAGTTTTTGGATAGTGACTGGTATATCGAGTCGCAAACAGGTGCCGATATTGCGTGGATCTTTGCCAAAGAAGGTGAAGCAGGCTTTCGCGAGCGTGAGACACGCGCCATCGATGAGTTGACCCAAAAACCGCAAATTGTATTGGCAACTGGTGGCGGTGCGGTCATGTCTGCCGAAAATCGCGCATTTTTGCACCAGCGTGGCATCGTCGTGTATCTCAATGCCCCCGTTGATGTGCAAATGGCGCGTACGGCAAAAGACAAGTCGCGACCATTGCTACAGCAGCCCAACCCCAAGCAGATATTGCAGGATCTCTACAGCATCCGTGATCCGCTATATCGTCAAGTGGCGCATATCATCATGCCAACTGGCCATACTTATCCGCGTTATATGGTCAATCAACTTTTGCAGCAGCTGGCATCGTTTGATATGTCTGCCATTACCGCCCCCAATAACCGAAGCTAACTGTATAGATACTGTATGGATGACGGACAGTCAGCTGCTCATCGCTTATGACCACTATTTAAGGAGTACTTCATGGCCACGCCACAGTTTTTTGAGGGTTTAACCGTTCAGACACAAAGCCATGATTATCCCATTATTATCACTGAGGACGCGGGCAAAAATGGCAGTATGGCGCAGCAAGTGGCGCCTTATATCACGGGCCGTCAGGTTTTAATCGTCACCAATGAGACGGTTGCCCCTTTATACCTATCTGCCTTTGAACAAGCGCTGGCCGCGCACTTTGCTGTGAGAGTCTGCGTGCTGCCAGATGGTGAGCAGTATAAAAACCAAGACAGTATCAATCAGATTTATGATGCACTGATGGATGCCCATTTCAACCGTGACGTGACGCTCATCGCCCTAGGTGGCGGCGTCATTGGCGATATGACAGGCTTTGCGGCGGCAAGTTTTATGCGCGGCGTGAATTTTATCCAGATACCAACGACATTGCTGTCACAAGTAGACTCTAGTGTCGGCGGCAAAACAGGCATCAATCATGCACAAGGCAAAAACATGATTGGCGCTTTTTGGCAACCGCAAATGGTATTGGCTGATATGAGTACACTCAAAACCTTGCCCGCTCGTGAGCTCTCAGCAGGGCTGGCAGAGGTCATCAAGTATGCTCTTATCATGGATGTCGGTTTTTTGCAGTGGCTGGAGAGCAATCTGCCTGCCATGATGGCGCTGGATTTGGCCGTGCTTGGTGAAGCGGTAAAACGCTGCTGTCAGTATAAAGCCGATATCGTGGCCCAAGACGAGCGCGAGTCAGGTGTGCGTGCCTTGCTTAATTTTGGCCATACTTTTGGTCATGTGATCGAGACGCATCAAGGCTACGGCAACTGGCTACACGGCGAGGCTGTGGCGGCAGGTATGGTACAGGCCGCCGAGCTTTCACAAAAAATGGGCTGGCTAAGTAATGAGGAGGTGGCGCGTGTTAAGCATGTGTTGACCTTGGCAAACCTGCCCATCTATCCGCCTGCGATCGCGGTGGACACTGCGCTTGATCTGATGGGCCATGATAAAAAAGTGAAACACGGACAAATCCGCCTGATTTTGTTAAAATCACTGGGTGAGGCGGTATTAACCAATGACTTTGATGGCACGTTATTAACCGACGTGCTGGCCGCACACAGTACGTAAGATACTGATTTTACAATCATAAGCGTTTGGTGAAGACAATGTGCGTTTAGCGCCTAACGTGACCGCTGGTATTTATTTCAACGAGTCTTTATGTTGCATTTTTAACCCTATTTTCACCAAGGATACTCTCATGGCAGCACCAAGATCGACGACGCGTAGCGCAAGCCAAGTATATCGCCGCCAAGCATTGATTTGGCTGGTAGCGACGTTGCTACTTGGCGTGGTTACCGCTTTGGTTTGGATGTTTAGTCAGACCCCAGCGATGGGTGCCAAAATCGAAAACGCACCGATAACCACGCCGCAGCCGCTTAGTGCTGAGCTTGAGCAGCCGCTCACCATAGAATCCTTGCATGAGCTGGATACGGATGTGCAGCCGCTCAGCTTTGATGCGACCATTCGCGATTTGCGCAGCTATCCTGATGAGTTCAAAGACAAGCGCTATCTGCTAGCAAACAAGGGCAAATGGACAGTGCAGGTGATGAATGTCGCCGAAAATGACGTCATCGTCAGCTATCTAGAAAGCCGTGATGATCGCAAAAAGTTTGCGTATTTTCGCTATTTAGATGACGAAAACCAAGCGCGTTATATGCTAACTTATGGGCTGATGAGCAGTCCGCAAGAAGCGGTTGGCGCCTCAAAACTGGTGGACTTTAAATTACCGGCTGATGTCCGCGTGTTGCCAGAAGAAATCAATCGCTATATCGGTATCATTGATAATTATGAGCGCCCCGATCCCATAAAAGATTTGAGCAATAGGCGAGTGCGCGCGGTTGATTTGCGCCCGACCAAGCGCGAAGTACCAGTGCGTCAACCTGCCGATGACAGCAACGACGTCGATGAAACACGGCGCGCACCGAGTAGCAGTGAGACCAGTATTCGCCAGTCTATCGACACTTCTGAGACCTTATCTGTTACTGAGGAGCGTATCATAGGCGGTGAAGAGCAGTCGTCTGTGACCGCAGGCAACGAAGAGTCGAGCAACAAACCTGCGGACAATCAAAAACCGGTAGCGGCAGGCGGTGATAGTAGCAATAAGAAGCCACCAGTCGTGCCAACGCCGAAGCCGCCAAGTAGTAGTGGGGCAAATGCGGGCGCAAACAATGCGGCAAATAGCGGTGTCAATAACGCCAGCAATAAAAGCACCAACCAAGGTGTAGCTAAAAACAATAACGCTGCCAAAAATGACAATGCGACCAAAAATAACGGCGACAGTATTAAAGAGCTGATTGAAGAAAAAAGCAATTAAGTTGCGTCTGATGATTTGATCAGAGTCATAGCCGTAGCGATAGTAATAGAGCCCATTAGCAAAGATGCTGGTGGGTTTTTTTGACAGGTGTTTTGTGTATCAAGTGACCGTTGTTATTTTCTCCAGTGACCGCTTTTGCTTTGATGTTCTGCTATAGTCGATACACTCTAAAAATGTCATAGCGCTACTGGGATGAATTTTGCGCAGCCTCTGGGAACGCAGCACGCAAGTAAAATTTATACCAGTAGCGCGTTTAAATCAGTAACAGTTTTACATTCAGCTAACTATATCTTAGTTGCATGAACCATGGCTTAAATGATGGCTGAAACCTGCCTTTATATGCGTTTTTATCTGCTATTTTTCGTCGTTGTATAACCATTAGTAATACGTTCTCTTACAAAATATGGGTGATGAATCGATAGAAAAGACTAGATTTTTTGCCAATCATTAACTAATATAACGGTGGGCGACGTTCTGTATAGTTATCGTAAATAACTATTTATTGAGCATTCGGTGAGTGCTTGCATCAAATTTACAAGACGCTTTGCTACTGTTTGTTGTCCCAAGCGCCGCCATTTTTATTTGCATTTATACGATAATAAATGGCGCAGCCTCTCTTACGGTCGCTCTTTTTAGAGTGAATAAAGCGCTTAAATACAGAGCGTCAAATATTCAATATAAATCATCGCACCGTTACACTACCTAGCCAATATAATCATAGCGTTCGGTAATACACGGTGACAAGCGATACTCCAGTTAACAATAGCATGTGATTGAGAACTGAGTAACTGGCAGATAAAACGATTTTTATCTGATTGCCAAGATCTATTACTTACTGTCTATTCATACATTAATTATCTGTTCAGACATCATTAATGACTAGGAGGGTCAAGGTGCTAACCTGATTCTCAGAGTATGATGAATAAGAACGTCACATCAATTATTAATTCGGATATACGAATATTAATTATTAGCCCGTTCTGCCTACGGATAGCCGTTTATGCTCCGCATTGGATGATAAGCGACCCGTTCAATTAAAAGGACTAGCCATGTCAATGATTTCCTCCCATACGCATTTGGCCACGCCAGATGATTTCTCTGATAACTGTGGTTTTGGTTTGATCGCTCACATTGAGGGTGAGGCCAGCCATGATTTGGTAAAAACAGCCATTCATAGCTTAAGCTGTATGACGCACCGTGGCGGTGTTGCTGCTGATGGTAAGACGGGCGACGGCTGTGGTCTATTGTTGGCAACGCCGAACAAGTTTTTTCAAAAAATTGCCGCCGAGCTGCAATTTGATATCACTGATAACTTTGCGGTGGGCATGGTCTTTGTCAATCTCGACGCTGCTAAAGCAAAACACAGCCAGCAAATACTCTCTGAAGAGATTACTGCACAAGGTTTGGATGTGGCGGGCTGGCGTAATGTGCCACTTGATTTGACGATTGTCGGTGACATAGGCCGTGAGACATTGCCTGATTTTAAGCAAGTGTTTGTCAATGCGCCTGATGATTTATCAGCAGATGATTTTAATCGTAAGCTGTTTGTCGCGCGCAAAAAAGCCGAGCAACGTTTGGCAGACGATGAGTTGTTTTATGTGTGCTCGTTGAGCGCTCAGACGATTATCTATAAAGGGTTGGTGATGCCGTCTGACTTGCCAGCGTTCTTTTTGGATCTGCAAGATGAGCGCCTGGCCTCACATATTGTGGTATTCCACCAGCGTTTTTCTACCAATACCTTACCGCGCTGGCCGCTTGCGCAGCCGTTTCGCTATCTGGCGCACAATGGTGAGCTAAATACCATCACGGGCAACCGCAACTGGTCGGAGGCACGCACCCCAAAACTCAAATCGGACAAACTGCCCAACCTAAATGAGCTGACGCCACTGGTCAATCGTACAGGCTCGGATTCTTCGAGTTTGGATAATATGCTTGAGGTGCTGATGTCTGGCGGCATGAGTCTGTTTCATGCCATGTCGATACTCGTGCCACCTGCTTGGCAAAATGTCGATAGCATGGACATGGATTTGCGCGCGTTTTATGAGTTTTATTCGCAGCATATGGAGGCATGGGATGGGCCAGCGGGTCTGGTGATTCAAGACGGGCGCTATGCGGTGTGTATGCTTGATCGCAATGGCTTGCGCCCATCGCGCTGGGTGACGACGAAGAATGGCTACATTACGGTCGCCTCTGAGGTGGGTGTTTGGGATTATGCACCAAAAGATGTACTGGCAAAAGGCCGCGTCGGTCCCGGTCAAATGCTGGTCATCGATACCATGACTGGCCAGATTTTAGATACCAAAGCCATAGCGACCTTACTAAAAAAAGCGCACCCGTATCGCAAGTGGCTGCGCGAAGAAGCGACCCGTATCCGTGATGATGAGCGCCTAGAAGAGCAGCTGGCGGCGCAGGCCTGCCGCGGCGAGACACTCAAGGCCCTACAAAAGATGTATCACATCACCAATGAAGAGCGCACCGAAATCATCCGTCCTAATGCCGAAAATGGTCAAGAGCCAGTGGGCTCGATGGGCGACGACACACCAATGGCAGTGCTGTCGCAGCAAATTCGTCATGTCGGCGATTTTTTTCGTCAGCAGTTCGCGCAGGTGACCAACCCACCGATTGATCCATTACGTGAGTCAATCGTGATGTCACTACAGACGTGTCTCGGCGCTGAAACCAATGTGTTTGCACCATCTGCGCGCGATGCACACCGTATTATTTTATCCTCACCGGTATTGTCAGCCAGCAAAATGCAGCAGCTTGAGCGCTTAGACGACCCAGCGTTTCAGATGGCGCGTATTGATTTAAATTATGATCGTACCCTTGAGCTGTCAGAAGCTATCACTGCTATCTGTGAGCAAGTGGCAAGCAGTATTCGCGCCGGCCATACGCTGATTGTATTGTCTGACAAAAACATCGTTGCCGACAAAGTCCCTGCAAATGCCATCATGGTGACAGGGGCAGTGCATCATTATCTGATCGCCCAAGGTATCCGCACCGATGCCAATCTCATCATCGAGACGGGGCTGGCGCGTGACTCGCATCAGGTGGCGGTATTAATCGGCTTTGGCGCCACCTGCGTCTATCCATATTTGGCTTATGATGTCATCGATGACTTGGTGGCAAGTGGTGAGCTGCTTGGCGATCCGATTCAGGCGCGGGTCAATTTCCGTAAAGGCTTGGATAAAGGTTTGCTAAAAATCTTATCAAAAATGGGTATCTCAACCATCGTCTCTTATCGCGGTGCACAATTATTTGAAGCGGTTGGTCTCTCAGAAGAAGTGGTAAACCTATGCTTTAAAGGTGTGCAAAGCCGTATCAAAGGCGCCACCTTTGCCGATCTGGCAGCAGATCAGGCCATACTCGCGGCCAACGCCTTTAAGCGCCGTGCGCCCCTTGATCAAGGTGGTTTGCTCAAGTTTGTCTTTAACAAAGAGTATCACGCCTTTAATCCTGATGTGATTAACAGCCTGCACACCGCTGTACGGACAGGCGATTATGACAATTATCGTCATTATGCCGACCTGGTTAATAGTCGCCCTGTAGCAACCTTGCGGGATTTGTTGCAACTAAAGACAGATAACTCAATTGATGTGAATGAGGTCGAAGACATCTCGGCTATCTTGACACGCTTTGATTCGGCGGGCATGTCGCTTGGCGCTTTATCACCAGAAGCACATGAAGCGATAGCCATGGCGATGAATACCATCGGTGGCCGCTCAAACTCAGGAGAGGGCGGCGAAGATCCAGTACGCTATGGCACGCTGCGCAATTCAAAAATCAAACAAGTGGCTTCTGGTCGTTTTGGTGTCACGCCTGCGTACTTGCGCTCAGCAGAAGTCATGCAGATCAAGGTCGCTCAGGGTGCAAAACCAGGGGAGGGTGGACAGCTGCCAGGTGGTAAAGTCAATGCGCTGATCGCTCGCCTGCGTTACTCTGTACCCGGGGTGACACTCATCTCACCGCCGCCGCATCATGATATTTATTCTATCGAAGACTTGGCGCAGCTGATTTTTGATTTAAAACAAGTCAATCCCGATGCCTTGGTCTCGGTGAAGCTGGTCTCACGTCCAGGCGTTGGCACCATCGCGACAGGCGTGGCCAAGGCCTATGCCGACTTAATCACCATCTCAGGCTATGATGGCGGTACGGCAGCGTCACCACTGTCTTCTATCCATCATGCAGGCTCGCCATGGGAGCTGGGCTTGGCAGAGACGCATCAGTCGCTACGCGTCAATGGCCTGCGCGATAAAGTGCGGGTACAAACGGACGGCGGACTCAAGACAGGCCTTGATGTGGTAAAAGCCGCTATCCTTGGTGCAGAAAGCTTTGGTTTTGGTACCACGCCGATGATTGCGGTGGGCTGTAAATACTTGCGTATCTGCCATCTAAACAACTGCCCAACAGGCGTTGCTACCCAAAAATCCAAGTTGCGTGACGAGCACTTCATCGGTGAAGCGGAGATGCTCATTAACTTCTTTAAGTTTGTGGCGACGGAAACACGTGAATGGCTTGCCGCCCTTGGCGTACGTAGTATGGAAGAGCTGGTCGGACGTACTGACTTGCTCGAGGTGTTAGAAGGCAATACTGCAAAGCAGCGTCACCTCGACTTAACGCCACTCTTGTTTAGTCATCCAGCCAGCGTTGGCAACGCGCAAACGTGTCAGGTAGAGCGTAATGAGCCATTTGATAAGGGCTTGCTCGCTGAGCAGATGGTCAGTGATATGCTGCTTAGTATTCGTCAAGGTACAGGCGGCGATTATAGCTATGCAATCGGCAACTGCGATCGCTCAATCGGCGCGCGTATCTCCGGTGAGATCGCTCAAGTCTGGGGCAATCTTGGTATGAGTGATATGCCAATCAAGCTGCATCTAACGGGCACAGCAGGGCAGAGCTTGGGTGTGTGGAATGCAGGCGGCCTAAATATCGAGCTAGAAGGCGATGCCAATGACTATGTCGGTAAAGGTATGGCTGGTGGCGAGATCGTTATCTATCCGCCAAAGGGTGCCAGTTTTAGTACCCAAGAGACCGCCATTATCGGTAATACTTGCCTTTATGGTGCGACAGGCGGTAAGTTATATGCGGCAGGCACCGCAGGCGAGCGCTTTGGCGTACGTAACTCAGGGGCGCACGCGGTGATAGAGGGCACAGGCGATCACTGCTGTGAATATATGACCGGCGGCGTGGTGACCATCCTTGGACGGACAGGGCTGAATTTTGGCGCAGGGATGACCGGTGGCTTTGCTTACGTGCTCGACATGGATGGCGACTTTTTTGATCGCTGCAATCACGAGCTGATTGATTTAAACCGTATCTCCAGCGAGCAAACCGAAGAGCACCGCATTTATTTGCAGCAAGTGATAGAAAACCACGTAGATAAAACAGGCAGCGCTTGGGGCCAGACGATATTGGCTGATTTTGAGCACTATGTGCGCAAATTTTACTTGGTCAAGCCCAAAGCGGCGAATATTGCCAGTCTCCTAAAAACCACCATGGCTGATCCACAGTAGTCGGGTATAGGGTATAAGAGACGTTTTAATACATTGGTTTTTTCGCAGGTCGGTGCCCGCAGTGACATATATCAGATGGACTGACAGTGTGTCGCAGCGGCTCCCCACCCACGATAAAAGCCACCTAGAGAAGAGACAGTTATCATGGCAAAACGCTTAGAAAATAGTTTTCAGTTTTTAGATGTACCACGGTTTGATCCTGCCAAAAAAGACATTGCCACCCGCTCGACAGAGTTTGTTGAGATTTATAAGCCGTTTGAGAGCGAGGCGGTGGCGCAGCAAGCACATCGTTGTCTTGAGTGCGGCAACCCTTATTGTGAGTGGAAATGCCCAGTTCACAATTACATCCCTAATTGGCTAAAGCTGGCCACCGAAGGCCAAATATTTCAGGCAGCAGAGCTGTGTCATCGTACCAATACTTTGCCTGAAGTATGCGGCCGCGTTTGCCCCCAAGACCGCTTGTGCGAAGGCGCTTGTACGCTAAACGATGGTTTTGGCGCGGTGACCATCGGTAATGTCGAAAAATATATCAACGATACCGCTTTTGCCTTAGGCTGGCGACCTGATATGTCGGATGTGGTTTGGACAGACAAAAAAGTTGCCATCATTGGGGCTGGGCCGGCAGGTCTTGGCTGCGCTGATATCTTGGTAAGAAATGGCGTCAAGCCTGTGGTTTTTGACAAGCGTCCTGAGATTGGCGGCCTACTGACCTTTGGTATCCCAGAGTTTAAGATGGAAAAAGACGTCATGCGCAATCGCCGCGTGATTTTTGAAGGCATGGGTATTGAGTTTCGCCTCGAGACCGAAATCGGTACAGACGTCACTATCGATGAGCTGTTGAGCGAGTACGACGCGGTGTTTATGGGAATGGGCACTTATACCTATATGCGCGGCGGCTTTGTAGGCGAAGAGCTCGACGGCGTTTATGACGCTCTAGATTATCTGATTGCCAACGTCAATCGCTGCAATGATTGGGAAAAAGATGCTGGAGAGTACATCGACTTTAAAGGCAAAAGAGTCGTGGTACTGGGCGGTGGCGATACGGCGATGGACTGCAACCGTACCAGCATTCGCCAAGGCGCTGAGCAAGTCGTCTGTGCCTATCGCCGTGATGAAGAAAACATGCCAGGCTCACGCCGCGAGGTGGTTAATGCGCGCGAGGAAGGAGTGCAGTTTTTGTTCAACCGTCAGCCGACCGAAATCATCGGCCTAAATGGTAAGGTCAATGGCGTCAAGGTCGTTACCACACAACTGGGCGCGCCAGACAATCGTGGCCGTCGTCGTCCTGAGCCGATTCCAAATTCAGAAGAGATCATTGAGTGTGATGCGGTGATTATGGCCTTTGGTTTTCGTCCTAGCCCTGCCGACTGGTTTGAGTCGCAGCAAGTGGCCATGGATAGCTCTGGTCGAGTGCTGGCAGCAGAAAACCAAACCTTTAAGTTCCAAACGCAAAATCCTAAGATATTTGCTGGCGGCGATATGGTGCGCGGCTCGGACTTAGTTGTCACGGCTATTTGGGAAGGTCGCGAAGCGGCGGAAGGCATCTTAGACTTTTTAGAAGTATAATTACCTCGATTTAGATTCCACGATTTATTAGTGGTTTGTGATGTAAACGTCTTTTGTCTTTTATCAGACAAAAGGCGTTTTTTTTGAGTGATGCTTGGTAAATAAAAGCTCGACTGCTAGCATGTTTGTGCGTACCCTATATGCTTTATCGTTTACCTCATTTATCCACTAAAACTCGTTTATTCACTAAAAAGAGTAGCCTTGCGTGAAATCAACCTTTTACCAGCGTGTTACTGCTCCATTCATCGAGCCTTACATTCGTTATCAACGTGCAGATGTGTTACATGCTTGTCGTCTGGGAGTGGCTGTCATACTGGCGCTATTAGTCAATAAAGTCACAAACCTGCCGCATGGTGAGTGGACCACCATTACGGTTTTTATTATTTTAGGATTGTTACAGTATCAAGGCGCTATCTATACCAAAGCCAAAGAGCGTGTGCTGGGTACGCTACTAGGTATTGGCACAGCATTAGGGGTGTTGTGGTTCAATCAAAATGCAGGGGCATGGCTATGGATCGATTATGCACTTATCGGTATATTAAGCGGCATTATTGGCTATCTGGCCGTTCGTAAGCTTGGCTACACAGGGCTGCTGACGGGTATTACGATGTTAATGATTGTCTCCGATCTAGGCAATAGTAGTATTGGTCAAGACGGCATTTACCGTGCGCTCAATATCTTGCTAGGGACAGGCGTGGCGGTCGCAGTCACACTCATTTTGCCGCTAAAATCAACGCTGATGTGGCGATTTCTATTGAGTAGCAATCTTGATGCTTGTAGCAGCTTATATGCAAGCGTTGGCCATCATATTGATGCAGCGGGCAACACGACCCATAAATCAAATCCAGTGGCTTTTTCAGTTGAAGAAATACCTGTTGATAGAGCGTTGGTCACCACATTACAACAGATCAATAAGCGCCTACTGGCCGTGCGTCCACATATCGCTGCGACCGCAAGTGAGTCAGGGATCGAAAAAGAGACGCTGGAGACCATTCAACGTACCCATCGCAATATCATTGGCACAATTGATTTGTTATTAAGTGCTGCGCCGCGCTTGGCAAATATTGAAATCGATGAGGAGAACCATGTCTTATTGGTTCATTATCAGCATGAGTTGACGCAAGCGATGCAGCATATGGCTGCGGTGCTACGTAGTCCCAGTGATGAAGTGTTTCGTCCCATTACGCGTATTGCCGTCTCAGAGTATCCAAGCGTACAGCGTTTAGCGTTTGAGTGGCAGGGATACTTTTGGTTGACCCAAACCTTGCAAACCCAGTTGCAACAGTTGAGCGACTTGTTACAAACGACTAAACCGCAGTGGTTTGCAGCCTCAGGTCTACGCTATCAGCGCCGTGAGCAACGCCGCATCGAGGACAAAGGCGGCGAGACGGATTTGCATTTATAATATAAAAAACGCTGATCTAAGATCAGCGTTTTTATTTTTGAACTACTAGGATTAAGCGATTACGTCATGGCTATTAACGGCCTGTTTTTAGCTTATCCCAATACTGCTGATACATTTGCAAGGCTTCATCACCCACATCTTCTTGGAACTCTGCTTTTGCCAGTACTTCTTTAGAAGGGTAAATCGCCGGATTGTTGCGCACTGATTCGTCCATCATCTCGCGTGCGGCTAAGTTTGGCGACGCATAGCCAATCTCTTCACTGACGATTTTGGCGTTTTCAGGACGCAGTAAGTAATCAATGAATTTGTGCGCCGCATCAACCTGCTTGGCATTTTTTGGAATGACAAAGTTGTCCATCCATAAGATAGCGCCTTCAGTTGGGTATTTATAAACCAAGCTTGTCAGGCCCTCGTCGTTGGCCATGACCGCTTCACCATTCCACGTCATACCAAGCGATGTTTCACCTTCGATATAGGGCATACGCGTGGCATCTGAGTTAAAGGTTTTGACATTTGGCATCAACGTGGTGAGCTTGTCATAAGCGGCTTTGATTTCCTCAGGATTGCTGCTGTTGCCTGAGTAGCCGAGGGTTAGTAGTGCCATACCAAAGACTTCGCGCACGTCATTGGTCAGCATCACTTGACCTTTGTATTTCGGGTTCCACAGATCATTCCAACTATTGACGGTCGCAGGGTCGACGCTATCACCATTGATGGCAAGACCCGTGCTGCCCCACATATAAGGAATCGAGTACTTATTGTCTGGATCGACCTTGGTATTGGTAAATGACGTATCAAGGTTGTTAAAGTTGCTTAATTTTGATTTATCGAGCTCTTGCAACAACCCTTCTTTGGCCATTTTTTCGACATAGTACGTCGATGGAATCGCCAAATCGTATTGGCTAGAGTCATCGAGTAGCTTGAGCTTGGCGTACATCGCTTCGTTGGAGTCAAAAGTGGTGTAATTGACGGCGATACCGGTCTCTTCTTCAAAACCATCGAGAATCTCTTGCGGCATATACTCTGACCAGTTATACAGATTAAGCGTCTCATTGCTTGCGCCAGCACTGCCATCCGCTGTTGCATTGTCAGAGCTACTACAGCTGGCAAGTACCAAGCCGACTGCCATAGCAAGCAAGGCTTTTGGCGCAGTCTTTGTCACGGCCGTAGGCAATAGGCGACCGATGCCGGCCACAGAGCGGGCAGGCGCTTGGGATGATGATACGTGTGTCAAAATATCTCTCCTAAATAATAAAGTCAAATCAATAAAACGGCATAAAAACGGGCGTATACGAAGCATTAAACGCTGCATACGGTGATTGATACTATTATGACCATTAGTGTTACTGATTTAAAGGGTCGGCGCAAAGAGATTTTGACCGCGCCTACCGTCACCATAAAAAGTACAACAAAACCAACTAAGGTGATGCTGTCGTTTCAGGGTATGTTACTGAGCAAGTCATTAAAAAACCAAATATATGTGTAAGATTAGGAGAAAGCATGAATAACCGTAACCGTGCCGGCGTGATTGCTGCCATCATTGGTATCATCGTTTTTATGGCGATGTTTAACTCAGGCTCACCGACGCCTATCGTCAATTGGCCGGTAGAAACCTACATGGGGATGGCCTTTACCATTGGTTGGCTGAGCAGCGTGCCGAATTGGTTGGCTTATGTGCTGGCGGCGCTGGTGCTGATTTTACTGGTGATTGGGCTTTATAAAATAGGCGGCTGGGTTTATGGTCTGCTAGCGCGTACGCGTTAATAGCAGTACTGCTGCACCGCTGCAAAAACGAGAGATTAGAGATATTCTAATCTCTCGCTTTTTTATTTTTGGTTTACGTGTATCGATGATTGTACTGGTGAATATAGTAGATTTAATTTAAAAATGTTATAGCGCTACTGGTATAAATTATCCTTGCGTGCTGTGCCTGCGCCGACAAAGACTGCGTAAAATTTATCTCAGCCCCACTGTAGCGTTTTTATATTGAACGCACTGTATATAGGCTCCTTGTCATTTATAGATTGTCCAAAATTGCAAACATTTGGTTTTATGAGCAAAAAGTATTTGTTTCTGTTTCCCAACTATGTTTCAATCGCTATCTTTTATCAATTTTTTCATATGTTTGAAACCTATCAATTTATTTAAGTCCTAAATGGAGCAGCGGCTATGCAAGGAAGTAATTCACCAAATGGTAGTCCACCAAACAATAACTTTGATACCGCAGCGAAAAGTTCTCGTATGCAGCGTTTTTTAAAAGGAGTCGAGTGGCTCGGTAATCTACTGCCGCATCCTGTTATTTTATTCGTTTGGATGTCAGTGCTGTTATTGCTGCTCTCAGCCGTCATGTCGTACTTTGGCGTATCAGTCATTGACCCAAGACCAGAGGGCACCAGTGGCCGCAGCGCTGACGGCATGATCGAAGTCGTCAACTTATTGAACGGTGAGGGCTTGGCTCGTATCGTCGAAAATCTGGTGACTAATTTTACAGGCTTTGTGCCGCTAGGTACGGTTCTAGTCGCCTTACTCGGTGTCGGCATCGCTGAACACTCGGGCATGATATCGGCTGCATTGCGAGGTCTGGTCATGAATGCCCCAAAAAAGATGGTGACCTTTACCGTGGTATTTGCCGGTATTATGTCGAACACGGCAGCTGAGCTGGGTTATGTAGTACTGATACCACTAGCAGCAGTGATTTTCCACTCGTTAGGCAGGCACCCATTAGCTGGTCTAGCCGCAGCATTTGCTGGGGTGTCAGGTGGTTATAGTGCTAACCTACTATTAGGAACAGTGGATCCTTTATTATCAGGGATTACCCAAGAAGCGGCGCGTATCATTGACCCAGCTTATATCGTTGGGGCAGAAGCCAACTGGTACTTTATGATCGCCAGTACCTTTTTGATCAGTGGTTTAGGTTATTTTGTCACCGAAAAAATCGTCGAGCCAAGCTTAGGAGAATACAACCCTAAAGATGCTGATGATGCCTCAGTACTCGACACGCAAATCGAAAAAGTCTCCGCACTTGAGAAAAAGGGTCTACTATGGGCCGGTATCAGCATGCTCATATTCTGCTTATTGCTGGCATGGACCATCATCCCTGCAGACGGTATCTTACGTAACCCAGAGACGGGTCTAGTATCAGGATCACCATTTCTAAAAGGCATTGTGGTCTTTATTTTCGTGTTTTTTGCGATACCAGGTTATATCTACGGTAAGATTACCGGCAGTATCAAAAATAACCAAGACGTCGTCGACGCCATGAGCAACGCCATGAGCTCCTTGAGTATTTATATTGTGCTGGTGTTCTTTGCTGCACAGTTTACCGCCTTCTTTAAATGGTCAAACTTAGGCTCGGTAATGGCGGTATCTGGCGCGACTTTCTTAAGTGATGTTGGCCTAACTGGACCGCTGCTATTGGTTGGATTTATCCTGATCTGTGGTCTGGTCAACCTTATGCTCGGCTCAGCGTCAGCACAGTGGGCAGTGACAGCACCTATCTTTGTACCTATGCTGATGCTCACCGGTTACGCGCCGGAGATGATACAGGCGGCATATCGTATTGGCGACTCAACCACTAACATTATTACGCCGATGATGAGCTACTTTGGTCTTATTTTGGCAGTGGCTATTCGCTATAAAAAGGATACTGGGGTCGGAACCTTAATGGCAATGATGCTACCATACTCGATGGCATTTTTGATTGGTTGGACTATTTTGTTCTCGATTTGGGTGTTTGTACTGGGTCTACCTGTCGGGCCTGGCGCAGAGACATTCTATCCTGCTAGATAAACTGGTTTATCGCTACGGTAGCAGGATTGGCAATCGCTATCTGTGTAACACTAAAAACCCTTGTCAGGTCATGGCAAGGGTTTTTTTGTACTCACTATCTATGGTACTTATGAAGTAACCTTTAGCGCCAAGCGCTCAAGCACCGACTGAATCCCACGCTCCTCAATAGTGCCCGTGACAAAGTCTGCGCGCTCAATTAAGGCAAGTTGTGCGTCACCCATCGCGACCGCAAAGCCCACCAAATCGAACATCTCTAAATCATTAAAACCATCACCAAACGCCATGCAGTCTTGAGCGTCCACACCATAATACGCGCAAACATCGAGGATACCGCGCGCTTTTGATGCATCTATCGGCAAGATATCCGCGCCCGTATTGTGCCAATGCACCAGCTTGAGATCATCATTAGCAAAGTCCACCTCTTGCATTTTTTCCTGTTGGTTATTAAAGAACACCGAGCACTGATAGACTTCATTGGTTTGATAATAATTAGGGTCGACGATAGAGTTCGGCGTGCGCGCATTAAATTCGCGCAGGCGCTCGTTTTCATCCGACCATGAAATATGCGTCGCTGAGTCAAACTTATGAATGAGCTCGCTTGTTTTGCATAACTGCACGATTTTGTCCGCCTGCTCAGTAGACAACGGATAGTGACTGATTAAGCCTTGATTATCAAAGCTGTACTGTCCGTTCATACAGATAATGGCGTCTAAAACCTCTGCCTCGAGCAAGGCCAAAATATCAGCAGGCAATATCGCTTTAGAGCGCCCTGTAGAAATCACCAGTTTAATGTCGGTTTGGGCAAGCGCCTCAAGGGTAGCCTTGTTGTGCGCTGCAATAATACCGTTGCGGCTTAGCGTATCGTCGATATCAAAAAAGATCACTTTTGGCATGGGCAGCTTGTGAGGCATACTGGCTGTCGCAGCCTTATCTACTATAAACATGAGCATCCTTTATGTTTAAAAAACAACCGTGTAAGTCTTTTGAGTTAATGGGTCAGAGTGGGGCCAGCACTTATAAGGCATCCTAAGATACCTTTTTTTCTCTGCACACGACAAAAAAACAAAAAAGTCTGTTAAAGCAAAGGCATAATAGTAATTTTTAAGACGAATAGACCATGCCAAACTTTAACAGACTTAGTGAGACTTTAACCCAAAACCTGAGCATGAACAAGGCAAGAATCAATTGTTTGAGCCTAATGATAATAGCCCTGATTACTGCTCAAAGCAGTAATCTTAAAAAAACAGCAAGACACCTTCCTAAGGGTGGCAAGACCGACAGTCACTATCGCAGACTACAGCGATTTTTTGCCGAAGCGAGGATAGACTACGATCAACTGGCTTTAATGATATATCGACTATTTGGGCTAGGCGAAGTCACCTTAACCATTGACCGCACCAACTGGAAATGGGGTAAAAGTAACCTCAACATCTTTATGTTAGGGGTGGTATATAAAGGGATAGCCATCCCCTTATACTGGCAAATGCTAGATAAGCGAGGTAATACAAACCATCTTGAACGCTGTGAACTTATTGAGCGGTTTATCAAACAATTTGGCAAAGATAACCTTGAGATGATAGTAGCGGACAGAGAGTTTGTTGGCGAAAAATGGTTTAACTGGCTCACCAATAATCACATACCCTTTGCCATACGGATTAAGAAGAACAGTAAAGTTAAGAATCATCATGGCAAGTTGGTACAGATTAAAGAGTTATTGCGCCATGTTAGCCATCAAGAAACATATCGACATGGGCGAATACTGACTGTCGATGGTTGTTTGGTTCGAGTATTTGCCAAGCGTGATAAAGACTACGGTTTAGTGATTGTGGCCACCAATCAACTAGAAACAGTGGATGCGATGACAAGCTATGCTAAGCGTTGGGAGATTGAGACTTTATTTGCTTGTCTAAAGGGCCGTGGCTTTAATCTTGAAGATACCCACTTAACCCATCTTGATCGGGTCAGTAAATTAGTCGCAGTGAACGCCTTAGCATTTTGTTGGGCTTATCATGTCGGTATTTATAAAGACAAAGATAAGCCGTTAAAGCGCAAGTTAAAGTCAAACGCTCGACCTCAAGCCAGTTTGTTTGCGCTTGGCCTGGATGTGTTGATTGAGGGCCTTCACTTGGTGTTCTTTAACAATGATAAGACTGTATTTCGACAGTTAGTTAGCTTTTTAACCCCTAAACCTATGAAAATCGGGTGGGGATGATTTTTTTGTCGTGTGCAGAGCCTTTTTTTATAAATACCCATAATAGTAACTTTAAACTAAGGTTCTAGATTAGTGTTATGATTTTCAAAAACCCAATCACCCAACCTCAACCGAACTCACATTCTGAAAGCCCCTTGGCAACTGACCGCCGCGATTACCACGAGTGCCCGTATAGTTGGCCAAATCATTGGGCTTTAGCGTCACATGACGTTTGCCTGCGGTGATGACTAGGCTGTCTTGCAAGCTTAGCGGCGTGATAGCAAGCACTTCTTCACCGTCTTTTAGTTTAATCAGCTTATTACCTTTACCACGTGCTTGCTCGGGTAAGTCATCAAGGGCAAATACCAATAAATACCCTGCATTGGTCACCACAGCGACATGGTCAGGTGCCACGTTTTCGTTGCTGTTTTCACCATCAGCATGGGTCGCCACTTCTGCTGGCGCGTCGATACGAGCGACAGGAAGCAGACGACTATCGGCCGCTAGATTGATGATTTTTTTACCGGCTTTTTGATTGCTATCGAGGTTACCAAGCGTGTTGATAAAGCCATAACCATTAGAGCTGGCGAGGATGATGCGCTGATCGTCGCGACCAGTTATTAGCTGCTCAAAGCTGGCACCTGCTGGCGGCTTGAGTACGCTGGTCAGCGGATCGCCTTGACCACGCGCTGAGGCTAGGCTATGCGCGTCGACACTATAGCTACGCCCTGTGCTATCGAGTACGTAGATTCTCTCGTTGGACTTACCGCGTGCGTGCGCTTGATAGCTGTCTCCTGAGCGATAGCTCATGCCAGCGGCATCGACGTCATGACCTTTCGCAGCGCGAATCCAGCCTGCTTTTGAGAGTATCGCGGTGATAGGCTCACTTGGTACCAGATCCGACTCTTTTAGCGCCTGTGCTTCTTCGCGCTCTGCTAGTGGTGACATGCGCTCGTTGCCGTGTTCTTTCATATCGGCGTTCAGCTCTTCAATCATCAGATTGGTCAGGCTGTCTGGATTGTCCAAGTACTCTTGAATGGTGGCGCGCTCAGCGTCTAGTGCATCTTGCTCACGGCGCAGCTCAATCTCTTCGAGCCTTGCCAGCTGACGCAAGCGTATGTCCAAGATGGCATTGGCTTGGATCTCGCTGAGATCATAATCTTGCATCAAAGTTGCTTTAGGATCGTCCTCTTCACGGATAATGCGAATCACTTCGTCAATGTGCAGATATGCGATGAGCAAGCCTGCCAAGATATGCAAGCGTTTATCGATTTTATCGAGGCGATACTGCAAGCGCCGCGTGACCACCGAGCGGCGACAGATCAGCCACTCTTCAAGGATTTCTTTGAGGTTTTTGACCTGCGGTTTACCGTTTAGGCCAATCATATTCATATTGACGCGATAATTACTCTCAAGGTCAGTACTGGCAAACAGGTGACTCATCACGCGCTCGACATCGACGCGGGTAGAGCGTAGCTCAAGCACGATACGGCAGGCGTTTTCGTGGTCAGACTCGTCATGGATGTCAGTCACCCATGGCAGTTTTTTGTCCAGCATGAGTTTGGCGATTTGCTCTTGCACTTTGTTGCCTGAGACTTGATAGGGCAGCGCATCGATGATGACGAGGTTTTTTTCTTTGGGGTCGATATGGTAGGTCGCGCGCATTTTGTAGCTGCCGCGGCCGCTTTCGTACATCGCCTGCAAGTCTTTTTTGCTGGTGATGATTTCAGCTGGCGTGGGCAAATCAGGCGCAGGTATCGATTGGGTGAGCTGCTTTACCGATAGCTCAGGATTTTTTAGTAAGCGAATGGCGGCGCGTACCACTTCATTTAGGTTGTGCGGCGGGATATCGGTGGCCATACCGACGGCGATCCCTGTCGTGCCGTTTAATAAGATATTGGGCAGGCGCGCAGGCAGGGTGATAGGCTCTTGTAAGGAACCATCGAAGTTATCCTGCCAGTCAACCGTGCCTTGGCCTAGCTCAGCAAGGAGCGTATTGGCATAGGCAGACATTTTGGCCTCGGTATAGCGCATGGCGGCAAAGGATTTGGGATCATCAGGGCTGCCCCAGTTGCCTTGACCGGTGATCAGCGGATAGCGATAGCTAAACGGCTGCGCCATGAGTACCATGGCCTCATAACAAGCACTGTCGCCATGTGGGTGGTACTTACCGAGTACATCACCAACGGTACGGGCCGACTTTTTGGCTTTAGCAGAGGATTTTAGGCCAAGCTCACTCATAGCATAGACGATACGGCGCTGGACGGGCTTTAGACCATCGGCGATATTTGGTAGCGCCCGATCCATGATGACGTACATGGCGTAGTTGAGATAAGCCTGCTCGGTGAACTCCGCTACCGAGCGGGTGTCCATCGGCTCATGAGAAGGGGCGGCAGGGGCGGTATGGTCAATAACATCGGACATAAAGTAAGGTTCACTTATCAGTTTTAATAGGTATCGGTAATAGGTATGAATAATGCGCATCAGCGCCAAAATAAGATAGTGCTATCGTAAAGGATATCAGCAAAATTAAAAAGAGATAACTCAGAATAGACGACAAGGTGTGACGTGCCTATTCAGGCAAGCAAGCAATGTAAAATAATACAACTCGCTTCACCTGCCATAAAAGCCAAAGTTTTCGCCACGCTTTAGCAATAACCGCATCAGTGAGGGTTGTTTGGTATAAAATCAGAAAATTGTCTAGTAATAAATAGGAAAATGAAAATCTATGAAATGGCGAGTCATTTATTGCTTAACTGTTTGATAATAATGGTATTAATGAGCGTCAAGTAGCTTTGCGAACGCAAGTAGCAATCTTTTGTATTGAGTAGTCTTTATAAAGTGTGTATGTTAATGAACAAAGGGCTATTTACCGCTATAGGGTTTGCTTGTCACCATACAGCAAGGTCGATGCCTGACAGCCATCACCATGGTCTGCCAGTGCTTTGAGACTTTGTGTGTTTGTCACGCTGTGATTTGTATGAGTGGACGGTAGCGTACTATTACTAGGAGAGAAAAGATTATGGAAAATCACGGTAACTTGATTCGTCGTAACGACAAAGTATGGGTCAAAACTTACGAAAAACTTGGCATGCAGTACGATATCGATATGCCGCCCGCCGACACCTCGTTGATCGAGATACTTGAGCAAAACTTCATCAATCACGCTGGCAAAACCGCGTTTGTCTGTATGGATGTCAAACTCTCGTACGAAGAATTAGACCGTTATAGTAAGCAGGTCGCCGCCTATCTACAGTCCCTTGGCCTAAAAAAAGGCGATAAAGTCGCGGTAATGATGCCAAACATCCTGCAGTTGCCCGTTGCTGTCTTGGGCGTGCTGCGGGCAGGTCTGACGCTGGTCAACGTCAACCCACTTTATACCACCAAAGAGCTTGCCCATCAACTAGAAGATTCTGATGCCAAGGTACTGATTTTATTAGAAAACTTTGCCAAAACCTATGAAGATATCGGCAAGGAGATGGTCGATCATGTGGTGGTGACATCGATGGGTGACTTGATGAGCCCGCTGAAAGGCTTCATCGTCAATACGGTGGTGCGCCATGTCAAAAAAATGGTGCCAGCCTATCATATCAATGGTAGCGTCAAGTTCAAAAAAGCGCTTAATCGCTTTTCAGCTGCCAGCTATCAGCGCCCCAATGACATCGGTTTGGATGATGTCGCGGTACTACAGTATACCGGTGGTACCACAGGCGTGGCCAAAGGCGCGATGCTCACGCATGGCAATTTGGTTGCCAACTTGATTCAGTGTGACACGTACTTAGGCGATGCTTTTGATAAGTTTGAAAAAATGAATGAGCAGCCAGTGATTATGACGGCACTACCGCTGTATCATATTTTCTCATTTACCGTTTGTGGTATGTACGGCCTCTATCGCGGCTGTATTGGACTATTGGTACCCAACCCACGCGATGGCGCAAGCTTAATCAAAGCCTACAAAGATTATCCACCTGCGTTTTTCCCAGCGGTAAATACCTTGTTTAATGCGCTTGCCAATAGTGAGGTGTTCAAAGCGCTCGATCATAGCAAGCTTGAGATGTCGATGGGCGGCGGTATGGCTGTGCTAAAGGATACAGCGGCAAAATGGCAGCAAATCACGGGCAATATCATTGTACAGGGCTATGGTCTATCAGAGACCTCGCCCGTTGCCTCAGCAAACCCACAAGGGACAGGCGAGTTCTCAGGCAACATCGGTCTGCCAATGCCAGCCACGGATATGGCCATCTTGGATGAGGCGGGTAATGAGGTTGAGATTGGTGAGCGCGGTGAGATTAGTGTGCGCGGGCCGCAGGTGATGAAAGGATACTGGAAACGCGATGATGCCACGAGCGAGGTGATGACGGCGGATGGTTATTTCCGTACCGGTGACATCGGTGTGATGGATGAAGAAGGCTACTTTAAGATTGTCGATCGCAAAAAAGACATGATCTTGGTGTCAGGCTTCAACGTTTATCCAAACGAAGTAGAAGACGTCATGTCAGGCCATCCAAAAATCTTAGAGTGCGGTGTCATCGGTATCGATGATGAAAAAAGCGGCGAGGTGCCAAAGATTTATGTGGTACGTAGTGATGACAGCTTGACAGAAGAAGAAGTCATCGCGTATGGCAAAGAGAATCTAACGGGTTATAAGCGTCCGCGTTATGTGGAGTTTATCGACGAGCTACCAAAGTCAAACGTGGGTAAAATCTTACGCAAAGACTTGCGAGAGCTTGAAGAAAAAAACCACGGTTAGGCTCTTGCTTAAGCCGAGCTGATCAGCTATTCATGACTCACTAGGGCTATGACTTTATAGTCTGAGTGGGTTTTGCTCGAGATGTCATCGTACACAAAAATGATAAGGCCGCTGGTTGCTGCTTTATCATTTTTTGTCTTTTCTGCTATTTTTGTCTGTACAACATCATCGCCATAGATAGAGAATTTTGCATAAAACTGCTATAGTGCCCACCGACCTATTTTTGTATATATCTGTTGGTTTGGCTTGAGCGGTTTGGCAAAACCATCATAATGACAGTAAGGTATACCTTAGCGTGTGGCTAAGGCATGGTGCCACTTATCGATGACGTGGTATGGTTTTGTGACTTGCAAAGCTTATGAATGATAAACCCAATGGTGTTGCCTTGTTTTTTTATTCATAAGCTTTTGTAGCCACAGATTTGCTGCGATAGATAAGGGTGCTTTATTGGGGCATGTCTTTCATTGAATCGATGCACTGCTTTTAATCGATGTATTGCTTTTAATCAATGCATCGATAAAGGGCGAGAAATGATGACGCGCTTTTGATTATTTTATGTTTTTAACGGCAACATTTAGGGAAAATTATGACCGACAGTATCAATAAAGAGACGACAGAGGATCAAGCTGCCACAGGCCATACCGCTAGGCAGGCATATCAAGACAACGCCTTTCCCGATATGCCGACGATAGACAGCGACAGTCCGTGGTTGAGTGCTTATGAGCGTTATGGCATCGCAGCAACTATCGATATGCCAGAGGACAATACCTCTTTACTTGATGTGTTTGAGCGTAATTTTAGGCGTTATGGGCAAAAGCCTGCCTATATCTGCATGGGTGCTTCTGTTAGCTTTAAGCAATTGGATTTGTACAGTCGCCAAATCGCCAGCTACTTGCAGTCACTAGGACTGGTCAAGGGTGATAAGGTTGGGGTGATGATGCCCAATATCTTGCAGTATCCTGTCGTGGCCTTGGGTATCATTCGCGCAGGGATGGTGCTGGTCAATGTCAATCCCCTCTATACCAGCCGCGAGCTATCGCATCAGCTGCATGATAGCGGTGCCAAAGCGCTGTTTATCGTCGAAAACTTTGCTAAGACTTATCAAGATGCCGAAGACAAAGGTCAGGTCGAGCATGTGATCTTGTGCAAAATCGGCGATATGCTGGGCACGCTCAAAGGCGCGGTGGTCAATCTTGTGGCTCGCCATGTCAAAAAAATGATTCCAGCCTATAGCTTGCCAGACAGTGTGAGCTTTAAACAGGCGCTAAACGCTGTATCAGCCAGCAAGTACCAGCGTCCAGATATGAACCTCAGCGATGTGGCGCTGCTCCAGTATACCGGCGGCACCACAGGCGTGGCCAAGGGTGCCATGCTCTCTCACGGCAACCTAGTCGCCAATATGCTACAGATCAGCGCCTTGATGAATAGTGCCTTTGATGATGATGTCGATGCCAATGATGTTATCTTGACAGCACTACCGCTGTATCATGTCTTCTCCTTTATGGTCTGCGGTATGTACGTCATGTATCAAGGCTATGCAGGGCTGCTGATTCCAAACCCACGTGATTTGGATGGTTTGATTAAAGAGATGGGCAAATACAAGCCCTCGTTTATCCCAGCGGTCAATACCTTGTTTAATGGTTTGGTACACAAAGAAAGCTTTGCCGATTTGGACTTTTCTAATCTAAAAGCCTCTATCGGCGGCGGGATGTCGGTGTTGCCAAGCGTGGCAAAAGAGTGGCATAAAATCACAGGACTGCCTATCGTTGAAGGCTATGGTCTGTCTGAGACCTCGCCTGTGGTGGCCTTTAACCCAATGACCATCTCTGAGTTTACTGGCAAGATTGGTATTCCAGCTTCGAGCACCGATGTGATACTCATTGATGAGGACGAAAACGAAGTGGCATTAGGCGATCGCGGCGAGATTTGCGTCAAAGGCCCACAGGTGATGATCGGCTATCAAAACCGTCCAAAAGAAACCGCCGAGACCTTTACCAGCAATGGATACCTAAAAACAGGCGACATCGGTATCATGGACGAAAAAGGCTTTATCAAAATCGTTGATCGCAAAAAAGACATGATTTTGGTGTCAGGGTTTAATGTCTATCCAAATGAAATCGAAGAAGCCATGAGCGAGCATCCAGCCGTGGTGGAGTGCGGCGCTATTGGTGTGCCAAATGAGCAGCGCGGCGAAGAGCCTAAGCTGTTTGTGGTCAAAAAAGGCGAGGTCACCGAGCAAGAGTTGCTTGATTTTGGTAAAAAACAACTGACAGGCTATAAGCGTCCGCGTCATATACAGTTTGTCGATGAATTACCAAAGTCAAACGTCGGTAAGATTTTGCGTAAAGAATTGCGTAAGATGGAAGGTCTAGAATAACACCAGCGTCTTTTTTGCAGCGGCGTAATGGCTGGAGTGAATCTTGCTATTGCGCCGCTGCCACGTTAGGATATCGTCATACGGGCATCGGCTCAGACATTGACTGGCTGAGAGTTTGTGGTTCATGCCGCTTTGCGCGTGCAACCTTTTATTGACAACACTTATTTTACAACACTGCTTTAAAACAAGTACTAGGAATTTTTATGCGTATTGACAATCGTGAGCTTGACCAACTTCGCTCGATCAGCTTTGAGCGCCATTATACCAAGCATGCTGAAGGCTCAGTGTTAGTCAGCTTTGGCGATACCAAAGTCCTGTGTACCGCTAGTGTTGAGTCTGGTGTACCGCGCTGGCTAAAGGGTAAGGGTAAAGGGTGGATCACGGCCGAATACGGTATGTTGCCACGCGCGACCAACACCCGTAACCAACGTGAAGCGGCGCGCGGTAAGCAGTCAGGTCGTACGCAAGAGATCCAGCGTCTCATCGGTCGTAGCTTGCGTGCTATGATTGATCTTAGCAAGCTTGGTGAAAACACCATTTATCTTGATTGTGATGTACTCCAAGCTGATGGTGGTACGCGTACCGCCAGTATCACAGGAGCGGCCATCGCGCTTATCGATGCGTTAGAGAGCCTACAAAAAACCAAAAAGCTCAAAGCCGATCCATTGATTGGCCTAGTGGCGGCGGTCTCTGTGGGTATGAAAGATGGCAAAGCGTACTTGGACCTCAACTACGAAGAAGACGCCAGCTGTGATACCGATCTAAACGTCGTCATGACCCAAAAAGGCGAGTTCATTGAGCTACAAGGCACTGCCGAAGAAAAGCCGTTTACTCGTGCCCAAGCAGACGATATGCTAGCGCTGGCCGAAAAAGGCATTGCAGAGCTCATTACCATGCAGCAGACGGCGCTGGGCTGGTAATCGACGTTTTTTTGGTCTTATCGTCCTCTAACAACGCATTAATTTTGCAGTAAATACTCGGCAATAGGTAACGATACATGCTCAAGCTGACCGATGACGGCGCCAAAATCATCTTACAAAATCAAGCGCCAGCGGCTGACAATGGTATGTTTTGGTTTGGCACCGCCTTGCTCGTGGGTGCCGTGGCGGTCGCGATGGCCATGAGTTTGTTGCCTGAGCGCCTTGCTATTGGTGCGCTGGCTTTGCTCATCGTTGGTAGTTTTATTTTTAATAAAAAGCGCCAGCAGCAAAAACAAGCTTTGAGCAAAAATATCAGTAGCGGTGTGCTGTGGGTGCGTAGTGGTGAGCTGGTGCATGACCATCAAGGCAAGCGTCAACACATTACCCTTATCACTAGTGATAATGTCACACTGATGGGTGAGCAGCTACAGATTACGGATGTCGATGGTAGCTGTAAGTGCCAGATCAGCGGCTTTGAGAGTGTACAAGAAGCCAAAGCCGCCCAAGCGATATTACAAGGCCAGACATTTGGCAAACGCCATGTCAATATTAAGATGAATGACAACCCGCCTCCCTCTTAGTTTTTCTATCTACCTTTTTTAAGCCTTATTTCCTTTCTCTAAGCGGTGCTATAGTCAGCTCGAAATAAAATCGATGCGCTCATACCAGTTACACGGTATCGTGTTTATAGTGAATGAACTATAGTGCTTGCAGATTTATGCCCAAATGGTTTATAAGTAAGACTGAAAACTGGTATTTTGCTTTTTTGTTGTCAATGGTACCTTTGACAAGGAGTCAGTCATGTCGCGTTTGTCATTGTCTATGTCACTGTCTGTATCGTCCCCGATTACAGCGTCGTGTGGCGTGTTATTGCTACTTGTAGGTGGCATGACATCCTCTCATGCTGATAGTATGAGTGCGCTTATCGCGCAAAAATCAGCTCAGTCAGATTTGAGCGCCCGTTATACCCCATCATATTCAGCTGTCCCTTCTGCTAAGATCAGTACGCGCTCTCGTATTCAGCGCGCCGATAGCTATCGCGCTGACACGGCAGCTACTGCACCAGTGAGGCGCACAGCATATCGCTATCCTGAGCACGCCTATCAAGCGCCATCTGTGCTGCCAGCGTTTTTGTCTGGTAGCTATGACAATGTCGATAGTGAATATTTACCGATACTGAGTAGCGCAGAGCGCCAAAGCAGTATGGCGGCGCGTGAAGTCATTAGTACAGCGCGTAAAATGGCGCTCAATGAGCGTACAATCATTCAAGGCGGCTGCTGGGATTATTTAGATGCGGTGTTTAAGCGAGCAGGGGTGACGCGCGATACGGTGCACAAAGGCACATACCGCCAAGGGCCTTATGCTCATAGCAGTCAAATAGAAGCAGGTGACTGGCTGTATTATATCAATCACGGCTACAATGGCGTCGAGCATAGCGGCTTGTTTGTCGGCTGGGTCGATGAGCGTGCCAAGCAAGCACTGATTCTTAGCTATGCAGGCGAAAACCGCCGAGAGCCTGCGCGTTACCGCGTGTACGATTTGAGCAATGTCTATCAAATCATGCGCCCAAGTGTTTAAGCGTGATAAATAGGCTCAGGATAAAAACACTACAGCGAGACGAAGATGAGTTTTGCACAGCAGCAAGCGGCGTAGGCACAGCAACCTTACATGCTTTACAAAAAACGCCCGTTATCTAAAGAGATGACGGGCGTTTTGGTTTGATCAATCTAGCTCGTGTCGCAGTCCTTAAAACGGTTTGACTACCACCAAAATCACGATAAATATCAAGGCAAAAACAGGTATCTCATTAAACCAGCGCCAAAACTTATGGGTTTTGTAATGTGGGTTGTCGATCAGCTTTTTGCGATAAAAACCGCAAGCACCGTGGTAGGCTGAGAGCAGTACCACCAGCAGTAGTTTGGCATGTAGCCAGCCTTGGGTTTTGTACACCTCCCAGCCCAGTCCTAACATCCATAAGCCAAAAACCCATGTCGCTATCATCGATGGCGTCATGATGCCGCGATACAGCTTGCGCTCCATGATAGCAAAACGCTCGTGGCTGATGCTGTCCTCACTCATCGCATGATAGACGAACAAGCGCGGTAAATAAAATATCGCAGCAAACCAGCAAACCATAGAAATAATATGCGCCGCTTTGATCCAATTAAAATAATCTGCCATTATCCTCTCTCTTACTGTTTGGTCGGGTAGGCTCCATCATGTCGGCAAGCTTAGCACATATTGCTCATTAGTAGCGCAACTACCAACATGACTACCAACGCAGCTATCAATCAATGGCATACAAAGGACTACTGCGCCAACACGACCTGTGATTGATGACCACTCATCGCATCCAGCACAGGCACCTGCTTTGGCGCACGAGGGGCGGCAAACTGAGCAGTGAGGCCGAGCTCACGCATCAGTCTATTGTCACTCGATTGACTGGCGTTACCTGTGGTCAATAGCTTGTCACCATAAAAAAACGAGTTGGCACCTGCCATAAAGGCCAAAGCTTGCTCGGCATCAGAGAGGCTCTCGCGGCCAGCAGATAAGCGCACGTAGCTGGTCGGACAACAGATACGCGTCACCGCAATGGTACGTATCCACTCCAGCACAGAGAGCTGGCCTTCTGCCAAGACTTTATCACCGATCGGTGTGCCTTGAATGGGCACCAATAGATTGACCGGAATAGATTCAGGCGCTTTGGGCATTTTTAGCAGCTCATGTACCCAGTCGATACGGTCATCACGGCTCTCGCCCATCCCCACGATATTGCCGCTACAGACATTGATACCAGAGTTACGAACATGAGTGAGAGTGTCTAGGCGCTCGTCATAACTGCGGGTGCTGACCACTTGCTCGTAGTAGCGCCGCGAGGTATCTAGGTTGTGATTGTAATAATCAAGCCCTGCATCAGCCAGCTGCGCGGCCTGCTGGTCATCTAGCATACCTAGGGTCATGCAGGTCTCAAGCCCCAATGCTTTGACTTCTTTGATCAGCTCGACCACATACGGCATGTCTTTGGCGCTTGGGTGTTTCCAAGCTGCACCCATACAAAAGCGCGACGAACCCGTGGCTTTAGCGCGCCTGGCGGCGGCGATGACCTTATCGACTTCGATACGTTTTTCTGCCTGCAGTTTGGTGGTGTCGCGGTGGTGGCCTGATTGTGAGCAGTAGCCACAATCTTCAGGGCAGTTGCCAGTTTTGATAGATAGTAAGGTACTAATCTGTACTTCGTTGGCTGTAAAATGCTGACGATGCACAGTCTGTGCTTGCATCAGCAAGTCCATCAATGGCAAATCAAACAGCCGCGCGATATCATCACGGCTATAGCTGCTATGAGAGGTAGGCTGCGCCGTCGCTTCGGTCTTTATATCGGTCAAAAAGTCAGGCTCCAAACCGTTGTTTTTTGTGTTTTGCTGGCTGCTGGGCTCTGAGATATTAAGCAATCCTGCCATAAGGTAAATCCTTTTATAATACGATGAAGAGAGTAGGTTGTGATTTTATATGATAAAAAAGGCTACGATATAGTATACCGCAACCTTTTTAGAAAGTCAGAATGCTACCAAAGCGTACCGGCAATCGATACCATTAAAACACCAATGATAACGCCTTGATAAGTCTAGCCTTTATAGAGTTATAAAGGACACTTTAGCAAATAGGTGATTACTTACCCAGTTTGTGCTTGGCAACACCGATCCAATGATTGGCAAACTGCTGGGCTTTATAAGCGTAAGGCTTGGCCTTTTGGATATAAGGTTTGTATTCTTCTGGGATGGCGGGCACGATGTGTTTGGCAAGTTTATTGAACCACATCATCAAGCTATAGTCACCCTCGATACTTAAGTTGCCTTCTTGTACCGCCGTCATAAAGCTTGGCAAATCGCCTTTGGTTAGCAGCTTTACGCCCGTCATCGAGTCTTTAAAAGTAATGGTCAAATCGGCTTCTGTTGCATGGCCACTTTGCTGACTAAACTGGCCATTGTCAAAGCGATAATAACGTGCAATACCAGACTCAGTGCTGGCAAGCTCGATGGTCACATCACGATCCGCAAGCAGCTTTTGTATGTCTTCATTATCACTATCGGCCAGCATAGAGAGGCGATAGCCAATCACTGCCAGCAATACATCTAACGGGTCAGACTTGATATCTAATACAGGTAGCGTAAACATCATAAAACTCCTAAAGAATAAGACAAAAAATATAGCGTACTTTATATGAATTTTTTCGGCAAATATATAATTAGAGTATAAACCATCAAATACCCTCAATTCTTTAGTAGTTAAGTAGAGAGCGTTTAGTATCTTGTAACATTAGCCATCATCAATGAAAACGCGGCTGATAATCGTCGTCATACACTGGCGTATGCTCGATATAGCGCGCGGCTTGCAACTCGCGCTGCTGCTGTACTGACTGACTGACATCATCGTAACGTATGGCTCGATACAGCACCCAGCCTGCCAGCGGCAACCAGCTGATACCCATGGCGATGACATAGCTGTGCCATTCTGATAGCGCTAGCAGGGCCGGGCGACTGATCAATAGGCTTTGGACGGCCTCGACTGCTAGCCAATAGGCCATGCCGCCAAATAGATACCATAGCAGCCAGCGCTGTGATGAAAACGCCAACGCCAGCACCAAACCTGCCAGTAGCCCATACGCAAACAGTGCCGTACCACTCAAGCTATCTATACCGATAAAGGAAAAAACAGTCATTAACATCATTCATCTCGCTATTGATAAGGTGAATTTCTTATAACAATGCGACTATTATGAAAGCTTGCTGAGTAAAGCTAAAGAGGGTAGAGGCGACTTTGCGACAACCGTTGACGTTTGGTTTTTTAGAATGCTAGGCACCAATCACAAAGCCGATAAGCGGCCTTAAGCGTGGCGATTACCCCACCACGAGAGCAAGGATACCAATACAGCGCCAAGCAGCATTAGCCCTATCGTAGTCGCCCACTGCGCGCCTGCCGGATACTGCCATGGCATGACGTTATAAATGGCGTCGCTGTCGAGCGTCCCCAACGCATCGACCTTCCACGGCCATACTTTGACCAAGGAGCCGGCGATAAAGCCGGTCAGTAGAGCGAGCGTGGCTTGGTAATAGTGCGCTAGTAACCATTTGAGCGCCCGCGTGAATAACAACAGCCCTGTTGCCATACCAGCGATTACGGTCAAAAGGATGCTAAGGTTCATGGTATCGACCGCTTCTAACACAGCGTCATAAGCACCCAATAACAGCAAAATAAAAGACCCTGATACCCCAGGCAATATCATCGCACAAATAGCCACTGCCCCTGCAAAAAACAAATAAGGCAAGCTTGGCGTGGTGGTCATGATTGGTAGGCTGCTAATCACCACAGCACTGATAATCCCTACCAAAAACAGTAGCATGCGGCCGATATTCCAGCGTTTAATCTCTGTCAGTAATAAAAATACCGTGGCGACGACCAGACCAAAAAAGAACGACCAAATCAGTAGCGGTTGATGGTCTAAGAGGTGCTTGATCATACCTGCTAACGTGGCAAAACTACTGGCAATACCCAGCAACAAAAACAACAAAAACGTGGCATCGACTTGTCGCCAGACCGCAACCAAACCTCGTAAACCGCCCTCTGCGCGAAACACCTGCCACAAGCTGGGGCCAATACTGCCAAGCGCATTGATCAGGCGCTCATAGATGCCGGCAATCAAAGCAATGGTGCCGCCAGAGACACCAGGGACAATATCAGCGGCACCCATCGCCATGCCCTTGATATAAGTGGCTGCTAGCGATTTTGGCTGGTTATCCGCTGCTGACGACTCGCTTGGCCGCGGTGATTGAGGTGCCGTCATGGGTACATCCTTTATACAAAAATACGTGATGGGGTAAAATATCGAGTGAAACAAAGCTAATAAAGAAAAAATGCAACGAGATAAACATAAAAGCTAGGTCGATGACAAGGTATCAACCTAGCTTTTTTGAGCGTATAGTTACTCTACTTTAGAACAGGCACAGCACAACTGGTATTTATGTTCCTTATGTGCTGTGCCTACGCCGATAGATGCTGCACAAAATAAATACCAGTAGCACGTGGCACCCAGTGGTACATAGTATCTTGCCGGCCAGTACTATAGGGGACTGGCTATAGTGTGTTTTGCCGTTACTTGGTCGGGGCGAGCGCTGGATAACCCAAGGCATAAAGCGCGCCCTCAAGTCCTGTGACATTGATGGCAGCGTCGGCACGCGCTTGAACGATGGGTTTGGCGCGGTAAGCGACGCCCAAGTCAGCAATGGCCATCATCGGTAAGTCATTAGCACCGTCACCGACACAGACCACTTGTGACATATCAATACCTAAGCGCTCGGCGGTCTGCTCGGCGATGGTGGCTTTTTTGGCACCATTGACGATAGGCAGCTGCACATGACCGGTCACTTCACCTTCATCGATATCTAAGGCGTTGGCGTGTACTTCATCGATACCTAACTGCTCGGCGATATAGTTGGCAAAATAGGTAAACCCCCCTGATACCAGTACCGTATGATAGCCCAGTGCTTTGAGCGCACTGATCGTGGTGCGCGCGCCTGTCGATAAGGTCAAACGGCGGCAGATATCATCGAGGACATCGGTTGAGATTCCTTTGAGTAGCGCCACGCGCTGGGCAAAAGACTCATCAAAATCGATCTCTCCGCGCATTGCCGCCTCGGTAATAGCTTCGACTTTTTCGCCGATACCAGCGGTTTTGGCCAGCTCGACGATGACTTCTTGTTCGATCAACGTCGAGTCCATATCAAAGCAGGCAAGCTTGTGCGTACGCAGCATATGACCGATGGACAGGATATGACAATCGACCACATCTAGCTGCTCGCCGCTGTCTGTACGGCTTGTATTGTTATAGGCTTTGGTCAAGTCGTGACGTAAGCGGGTGGTAAGCTGATCGTCGATGATGTGGGCGGCTGCCGTCTTTTTGGCAGGGTGCATCAAGGTGTCGGTCACAGGCACCAACAAATAGCGATAGACCTGCACGGGGGTAAATGGCAAGCGCTGCGCATCACCTGCTGTAGGCTCGGTATCAGACACCGTGATATTGACAAAACTAGCATCGGCGTCTTCTGCTACGGTGACCAAATGCCAGTTGGGCTGCTCATCGACCCAAGACTGTACATACTGATGAATGTCCAGCGCTGATACGTGAGTTGGTAGGACGACGATAAGGGCAAAAACAGGAAGGGACTGCAATGCGTCAAAATCTTGCAAATTCGTATTGTTGGGTAGTAGCGATGCAACAGAATCCACGGCTTGTTGCCATGCTTTGCTGTCTTTTGGTAACGAATAAGAGGTATTTTTTGGCATGACTCAATTGTCCCTTGTATGCTCATATAAGATTAGGAATAATAACAGTTTTACAGGTCAGCGCCTATAGATGGCGCGCAAAGTATTATGGTCTGCAAAAAACGGCTGCGTTGCCCACATAAATTTCTAAAACTGCTAACGCTATAAGGTTTATTATGGTGCTATAGTAGCTATGATAAGCGCGCCCGCTTGGTCTGTATGATAAGAGCGATAGCGGTATGTAAGCACAGCTGTGTGTAAGTATGATAGCAAGCACAATAGACAAGACCGACGATTTTTTAAAATTAGCCAAAAAATGAGCGACAGTCTCGTTTTTTAATTTCATTTATCCAAAAAAGTTTACCATATCATGACGTATTTAGCGCCGCGGCAAGGGTTGTTTGCCATTATTCTTCTGGTTAGTTTTTGTTTGCAGACACTGCTATTGGTCATCAGTACTGATCAGCAGTTGAGCAAAAGTCGTGCGTTAAAAGGCGAACAGATGGTCGCACAACTGATAGATGAAGCGAGGCTGTCGCTAGAAAACAAAGACCGTGTCAGCCTCAGTGTCATCGCCAATCGCTACACCAGTGAGCAGGACGTGACGCGTATTTTGATCAAAGACAACAACGATGATATCTTGGTACCAGTGGGCAACGCACCGATGCAGCAGGGCGATACCATCCGTCAAATCGCTACCAAAGGCGATGCGGTCATCGGTAGTGTGGCGCTGACGCTAAAAGATATCAGCAAGGGCGAGATTATCGCCATGCAGTGGCCGTTTGTCATTGGCATGCTGCTCCTGCATCTATTGCTATGGCTGATTTATGGTTATCTTGCGCGCCCGACCAAAGAGCAAATCAACGCTATCAGCCGTGATGTCTCAGAGCTACATCGCGAGCAGTTTAGACAGCTCGATCAGCGAGGCTCTGAGCGCGATTATGATCGTAGCAGCTATGAGGACGACCGCCGCGCCGCAGACGTTGAGGTGACACAGAGCACAGTTGACAATACAACCACCGCCGATGCCAGCGCTGCGGTACGTACGCTAAACATTCATGGCGCAGTCAATAGCTATATCAGAGGGCAGCAAGGCGCAACGTCTGCAGATGCTGATACTCGGACTGATACCGAGCATGATTCGGATATAAATACGGATATAAGTGCGGGTATAAAGGACGATGTTGATGCGAAGTCCAAAGCAGAGTCAGCCCATCATACAGAGAATAAGCCATCAGAAACAAGCCATAACCAAAGCATAGGCAAAGCGGCTCATGGCAGCGCGGGCCTATCAGCTACGCGTACGTTTGATAGTGTCAGGGTACAAATCGTCTTTCATGATGAGTTTAATATGCTTGAGCGTCTAGCGCCCGCCCAGCGCCTACCATATCTGGCACTATGCACACAGCTGCTCAACCAAGCGACGACCGAGCTACTAAAACAGCCGCTACTGCTCGGTGTCAGCGTGATAAATGAGCCAAGTTTTGATGATAAAGGAGCCAGTGTGCTGCTCAAAGCCGACAACAGCCATGCCAAAGTGGCGCTGGCAGGCGTGATGCTGGGCAAGCTGTATTTGATGCTAAACAAAATCATCCATGATAAGCATATCGAGCTGTCGCGTTTTGCGTTACCTGCCAAAGCAGGCGTCAGTGATGATGCACAAAGTGAGGCCATGATGCATCTGCTGCATGGTATCGGCAAAAAAGAGCAAATGCTGATCTTATTGCCCAATGCAGGTCTCAAACAAATCAGCAACCATGTACAGGTACAGAGCATCATGCGCCCAACGACCGTCTATGAGCGTGAGTGTGCGATATTTGAGGGGGGCAATGATGCGATGATTCAGCGGTTGGCGGATGTGCGTAATGCGGTATTGATGGTCGACAATCAAGAGGCTTCTTATTCATAAGTGCTCATCAAGAGCGCTGTCTTGTACCGATGTAGTCTGTACAATTGCCTACAATACCGCTTAGCAAAGAGGTTTGGCTGGGACTGGGAAATATGCCATATTGACAAAAAGGATTGACAACTCTCAACAGAGACTTTATAAGGCATATATATATTGATGTATTTTTTATACCTTTGCTAAAACTGATAGGAGTTTGTCATGAGTGATGCTGATATTGACGACGATTTTGATGATGACTTTGTCGATGATGATGACGCAAAGATAGTAGAAGAGGCTGAGACAAGTGTGCGCACACGCTTAAGTAGCCTCGAAAAGCGTCGATTGATCGATAACTTGCTCGAAGAAAAGCGTTTGGCAAGAGAGCTAAAAGACGATCTCGATGATCTCGACGATTTCGATGAAGACGACGATGATTGGGACGACGACGATATCTGAGCGGCTACGTCATAGTGCCGGCATTTTTTTCTGTCAGCAGTATTCGTCTGTCGCTCTAGCGCTGTATGTTTGTCAACTAAAGCCTTTTAATGACCGCTTTACAGCAGCGCTTCATCTTTCTATCGAGATTTGGCGTTGCCTGCTTTTATTTTTTATCATGACGGTTTGGATACGTAACTTTTAACAGTCGCTTTCTTCTCCCCTCCATCATCATGCCTATCTTCGATCGTTTTGCGATTGACACCCCTCATTTAAGGACTTTTACTCATGAGTGATCCATTAAGCTTTGACGAACTACTAGACTACTTAGACACCCAAGAAAACCCCTACGTCCTCGATAGTGTCGCCGCCCATGGTTTTTTGACCGCCACCGTTATCGGTCGCCCGCTGCCTAATTGGTTGGATGCGTTTTTTGAAGGTCATGTGAGCGAGATTCCAGAAAACGTCGTCGATGGTATCAAACGCTGGCGTGCCGCTATCATGGCTGAGCTAAAAAACGAGACACCCATCGAGTTGCCTTTCAACGAAGACGCTGGTGATGAGGAAGTGGCGGTAGATTTCTCCGATGAGTCAGACATCGTCGCTTGGTCGATTGGTTTTGTCGATGCGATGTATGGCGAGGAAGCCAGTGATTGGTTTGAAGATGAAGAAACCAGCGAGGATGTGGCGGTATTGACGCTACCGATGATTGTGCTCAGTGGTATCGATGATGAAGATCCTGAGCTGGCTGCCATGCGCCGTGATGAAGACAAGCTGGCACAGATGGCCAATAGTATCGAAGGCAATCTGACCGAGCTGTTTTTGTTGTTTCATACCAACGACTGATACCGTACCTAGATCTTCCCACGCGTCAGTTCTTTTAAGTAGCAATTGTTTTAACAGACAGCTGCCGCTGTTATTTTGTATGCATAAGGTAATATCATGGCTTTGCAACTCTCCAATCTTGAGCATCTACCAGGGTATCAGATCACTGAGCGTTTGGATGTGGTCTATGGCAGTACGGTACGCTCAAAACACGTCGGCAAAGACTTGTTTGCTGGGCTAAAAAACATCGTCGGTGGCGAGCTGACTGCCTATACCGAGCTGTTAGAAGAATCGCGCCAAGAGGCAATCGATCGTATGGTGGTCAAGGCCGAAGCACTGGGCGCAGATGCGGTGGTGGGCTTGCGCTTTTCGACCTCTAGTATCGCTCAAGGGGCTTCCGAGCTGTTTGTCTATGGTACGGCGGTCAAGGCCGTACCGATGCCAGATCCAGCGCCTCAGCCTTCCCATCGTCACGATGATTCATCACGCCCACCGCAAGCCGCGACCACCCAGCCAAGCGCGGTGCCAGCTGATGACTTACCACGTTTCAACCCTTTTGGTTAACACCTAAAAAGCCTATCCGCTTTTTTATAAGAAGAGACGTGTCATGAACCAGTCATTCACCCAAATGCTTATCAACTATGCGCCGCTCCTTGTATTGTTTGTGGTGGGGTGGTTTTTTGGCACCCGTCATGAGCGTCAGCATCTAGCGCAGCTACGCCAAGCTGAGCAAACGCTGGGTCATATCGTGGTCTCAAGCGAGCGGTTTTATCGTCCCAAACTGGCGGCGGACACGCAAGGTGAGCTGGTGCTCGGCAGCGTCGTGATCGCGCAGGATTATTTTAAAATGATCGTCGCGCGGGTGCTGAGCATCTTTGGCAAAAACCTAACCACTTATGAGACACTGCTGGATCGCGCGCGCCGCGAGGCCATCGTACGTATGCGCACTCAAGCACATGCCAAAGGCTACAATCACATCTATGGTTTACGCCTTGAGGTGACCAATGTCAACCAGCTCGGTAGCATGGTGGAGGCCATTGCTTATGGCACAGCGGTGCATAGTATCGATGACACGCGCTAATTGTCTTGCTTTTACGCTTTATTTGCCTTCCTGATTTTCCTTCCCAGTTTGCTCTCCTTTCTTAGACCGTCACATCTGACTGATGAGTCGTTGAATAAAACAGATAAAGCCGCTTTTACAACGATATACTTTTTTATACCTCTCCAAGAGGGGGCGTATAGACACGATGGCATGGAATGCTGTCATACACCGGCCCACGCAGGGTCTTATATCCGGTCAAAAAACAATACACAGGTGCTGACGCTTTGATGTGAAGGCGACTGCTGTTGCGGGTTTTTGGGCGGGTAGTATCTACAAGGATGTGGTTATGGAAGGTCTGGAAATTGTCACCTTTTATAACTGGCTACTCAAAGCTATCCGAGTCGCCCTGTGTCGCCTTGTATTGGTTTTATAGGGTGTTGACCAGCGCTAAGGCCACGCGCATCGATACTTATAAGTAATCTATTTTAAAATAGGTACAGCGCTACGGGTGTTTAGCTCTCTTTGAGCGCTACGGGTGTTTAGCTCTCTTTGAGCGCTGTGCCGATGTTGCTCGATGCTGCTTGATACTGCGCAAAATACATACCAGTGGCATATGACATAAAGTGTGCCGATGTTATATCGGACTGACTATATTTTATCGTCGGTCTGCTCTTTGACACGCTCCACTTCAAATAAAAAAGCGCGGTTTTTTAGTATCGCGACAAAGACCACGCCGCCCACCGTATTGCCAGCCAGCACCACTATCAAAAACAGCAAATAGCGCCACAGACTGACGGTATTGCCGTATAGCAGGGCGGAGAAAATCTCGATGTTGCCGACGATGCTATGATGCAGTCCCAAAAAACCAATACTACCGGTGATTAGCGTTACCAAGACGATACGGCTAATGGTATCGCGCGCTGAGGTCACAAGCCATGCCGCGATGCCCATCATCCAGCCTGCCAGTACGGCACTGCCAAATATGACCCACCATCTAAACCCCAAAATATGCTCAGCATAAGCATCGATATCACTGGCGCCAAACAGCTGCATATTCAGGCCAAGGCCAATCATCAAGGTGGCAAACAGGCAGCCGCCGACGATATTGCCTGCGATAACAATGCCCCATAGCCTTAGCAGCTTGTGCAAGGGTTCGATTTTGTTTAAGACAGGCAGGCTTAGGAGAGAGGTCTGCTCGGTAAATAATAGCGACTGGCCGATGACAACGATGATAAAGCCCACCGGATACAGCAAGGAGGCGAGGACGATGGCATACTCGCTAGGTATGAAGGCGCTCAGTAGCGCAAAGGCTGATAAAATCATAAAAAAACTGATGCCAATCTCAAACCCTGCGGTAAAGGCGCTGGTAAATAATGAGCCCAAAGAGCGCTCAAAGGTTTCTTTGGCATGTATCACTTGCTCCACCAAGATACTGGCATAGCTTTTTGCTTGGCTTAGATTGTCATCGCCTGCGACTTTTTTGATGGTTTCTTTGTCTTTATCGCTGATTTCTTTGGGTAGGTCTTCATCCTTTAGGGTCTTAGTTGCTTGTACCTCGCTGTGGTCTGGCGGGTAGTGGTCTGCGGCGGCGTCATTGGCTGGCGTATCGTCAGGGCGCGCGATATCCTCTGCGGTAGGCTTATTGCGTGATGGCTCGGCTTGGTAGGTGTTGTTATGCTCGGTATCTTTGGGCACAGTAAACTCGTTGGTTATGGGACAATGATGGGGCGCTACCGACTGGCAGAAGGTCTCGGCCAATATGTGGACAGACGTTATATGTTATAGCATGACTATAACGTATTATATTTGCCAGAGGGGGATTGCTGTTCGTTAATTGTTTAATGGATGCGCTTCAAAGCCGAAAAGCCGATAAATTGCCTTAGCATCTAACAAAATCTGGCCATCTGCGTTAAAATCACTCTATCAATCCCATCGCTTACGTTTCATGTTATTTGTTTGACCGAATTCATTCATTATTAATAAAAGATTATTCTATTATGAGCAATCCTGAGAATCATACCAACAGCACGACCAACTTGACCGAGTCTATTCAAGCCGCCTTGAGCCAATTAGAAAATGCTTACAGCCCAAAGGATGTCGAAGCGGGCATGTATCAAGGCTGGGAGGAGAGCGGTTATTTTGCCCCGACTTTTGATAAGGATGAGTCGTTTTCTATCGCCTTGCCGCCGCCGAACGTCACAGGCTCGCTACACATGGGGCACGGTTTTAATAATGCTATCATGGATGCGCTGACCCGCTATCACCGTATGGACGGCGACAATACGCTTTGGCAACCGGGCACCGATCACGCTGGTATCGCAACCCAGATGGTCGTTGAGCGCCGCCTAGAGGCGCAAGGCATCCGCCGCCGTGATATGACGCGCGAAGACTTTATCGATAAAGTGTGGGAATGGAAAGAAGAGTCGGGCGGCAACATCACCCGTCAGATTCGCCGTCTTGGTAGCTCGGTGGATTGGTCGCGTGAGCGCTTTACCATGGATGATGGCTTATCAAATGCGGTCAAAGAAGTGTTTGTGCGTCTGTTTGATGAAGGTCTTATTTACCGCGGTAAGCGCTTGGTCAACTGGGACCCTAAGTTCCAAACCGCGCTGTCTGATTTAGAAGTAGAAAACGTCGATGAAAAAGGCAGCTTGTGGCATTTTCGCTACTATTTTACCGATACAGACATCACCACCCAAGACGGCAAAAACTATCTGGTGGTCGCCACCACCCGTCCTGAGACATTATTGGGTGATACCGCTGTGGCCGTCAACCCAAGCGATGAGCGCTATGCACATTTGATCGGCAAGACCATTACTTTGCCAATCACAGGCCGCGTGGTGCCGATCGTGGCCGATGATTATGTCGAAAGCGACTTTGGTACAGGCTGTGTCAAGATTACCCCTGCCCATGACTTTAATGATTATGAGCTGGGCCGTCGTCACAGCTTGCCACTAATTAACATCTTAGATGAGCGTGCCAACATTTTGCCTGAGATGGAGGTCTATGCTGATCTGCAAACGCGTGAGCCTGCACTTGAGACCACGCCGAGCGAATACGCTGGGCTTGAGCGTTTTGCGGCGCGCAAACAGCTGGTCGAGCAAGCAAGTAGCGAAGGCTGGCTAGAAGACATCGAAGACTACGCGCTAAAAGCGCCGCGTGCCGAGCGCGGTGGTACCATCGTCGAGCCATGGCTGACTGATCAGTGGTATGTCGCCGTCAATAAGCTGGCAGGACCAGCGATCGATGCGGTCGAAGATGGTCGTATTGAGTTTGTCCCTGCGCAGTACAAAAACATGTATATGGCATGGATGACAGACCTGCAGGACTGGTGTATCAGCCGTCAGCTGTGGTGGGGTCACCGCATCCCAGCGTGGTACGACGATGCGGCAGGTGAGGTGTATGTCGCACGTAGTGAGGCGGAGGTTCGCACTAAGTACAATCTCAGCGATGATGTGGTATTGCGCCAAGACGATGACGTCCTCGATACGTGGTTTAGCTCAGGGCTATGGACTTTTAGTACGCTAGATTGGGCAGACCCTAAGGCAGATCCGCGCGTGCTGCAGACTTTTCATCCGACCAGCGTGTTAGTCACTGGTTTTGACATTATTTTCTTTTGGGTGGCGCGCATGATCATGATGACCATGCATTTTGTCAAAAACGAAGATGGTACGCCGCAAGTGCCGTTTAAGACCGTCTATGTCCACGGCCTAGTACGGGATGGCAATGGTCAAAAGATGTCCAAATCGAAAGGTAACGTCTTAGATCCGATTGATTTGATTGACGGTATCGATCTAGAAGCGCTGGTCGAAAAACGCACCAGCAATATGATGAATCCCAAAGACGCGGCGAAGATTGAAAAACAAACGCGTAAAGAGTTCCCAGAGGGTATCCCAGCCTACGGTACCGATGCGCTGCGCTTTACCTTCACCTCCCTTGCCAGTACTGGCCGCGACATCAACTTTGATCTTAAGCGCGTTGAGGGCTATCGTAACTTCTGTAATAAAATCTGGAACGCCAGCCGCTTTGTACTGATGAACTGTATCGATAATGACGGTAACGCCAAACCTATCGACCAAGCGGCCAACGTAGATGTTTGGGAATTACCAGAAAAATGGATCATGAGCCGTCTCAACTCGACGATTAGCAATATCCATCAGCACTTTGCCCAGTATCGCCTCGATATGGTCAGCCATGACATTTATGAGTTTATCTGGAACGAATACTGCGACTGGTATGTCGAGCTTGCCAAAGCCAGCCTCAATGACGACTCGGTGACAGACGAGCGTAAAGCGCAAATCCGCTATGTGCTGCTGCATGTGCTCGAGACGGCGCTGCGCTTTAGCCATCCGATCATGCCGTATCTGACCGAAGAGATTTGGCAGACTGTCGCGCCACTGCTGAGCCGTAAAGATACCGACAGCATCGTCGTCGCAGCCTATCCTCAAGCTGATAATGCGCAGATCAGTGAGCAGGTGGAGGCGGACATGGCATGGCTACAAGAGCTGATCGCTAGCGTCCGTAATATCAGAGGCGAGATGAAACTCGGTAACGCGGTGCGCTTGCCTGTGCTACTACAAAATATCTCAGATGAGGAAGAAGCGCGGCTATCACGTATCAAAAACCAGTTCAAAGCACTGGCCAAAGTTGAGAGCTTAGAGATCGTCAAAGAAGGCGATGAAGTGCCTCTATCGTCATCAAGCATGGTCGGCCAGCTACGCGTACTGGTACCGATGAAAGGACTGATCGATCCAACGGCTGAGCTGGCACGTCTGGACAAAGCGCATGAAAAGCTACAAAAGCAGGCCGACGGTATCTCGCGTAAGCTCTCTAACGAAGGCTTTGTCAGTAAAGCGCCTGCGGAAGTGGTCGATGCTGAGAAAGCGAAACTGGCTGAGCTAGAAGGGCAGTTGACCGCGATGACGGAGCAGATGGAGCAGTTGAAAGCGTTGTAAAGGTCTTATCTAGTCATAAGTAGCAACAAGCTGAATGAATGGAATTGTGTATAATAGTTTAGATTACTAGAATTTCTGGTATGCTATGTAGTACTATATAGCTATTATGATAAACATTTGTCTTCTGAAGTCAGAAGGAGCTATTTAGTAGATTATAGCCATCAGCAGCTTTAATATTTGAATGCTCAACAGACCCTAATATTAGGACGTGTCCTCATTTTGAAAATGGTGATAAAAATAGCAGCTATTCGACACCGTTTAGCAAGATTTAACCATTTTTAACCCATTTATAGGCTTTCGTTTAGATTGAGAACACGCTCTAGTTATTTTATAAAAATATTGGCTTGCTTTTGATGTTAAAAAAATAGTAATGGCTTACACAAAGGTTATAACATACATATTTTACGAGTCAAAAGTTGTCTACAATATAAGAGTATTCCTATAAAATTTTAAAGAAAAAAACTTAAAAACAAAGAATCTGGAAAGATATTATGAACCCTCTTTTTCAACCTATAAATGATGCACACTCAATCGTAGAGTTGGTTTTTGTTATAAATTTTTCATCAGATTTAAGAAAGGAAGATATTTTAGGAATAAAAAAAATATTTAATGAAAAATATGAAAAGTTCAATAAGGATAATCCAGTATATAAATTAGAGCATAAAGTAAAGTTTGATGATGAGGATACTGCATCCATTGATAGTAAAAAAGCAACACTTTCTGGATTTGAGTTAGAAAGTTTAAATGAACGTGGGGAAATAAACTGGGGTTTAAGTCTTTCAGAAAATAAGCTTTTAGTACATTGCCTGAACTATTCTAATTGGATAAGTACTTTAAATGAAACTATAATGTATATCAACGATGCATTCGAATTTCTTAAAAAACATAATGCTTTACTAATATCTAATTTTGGTCTTAAATACTTAGATAGATTTGTACATAGTGGGATTATGAAAGATTCTAAGCTAGTAAGTTTATTTAATATAGAGAATAAATTTATAGCAAAAAATATATTAGATTCTGGAAATGTATGGCATTCTAATTCAGGTTGGTTTGAAGATATGCCAGAAGATTTTACCATTGAGGATTCCTATATTCTTAAATGCTTACATCAGTTAGGTGTAGATTCAAAGTCTAATGGAGAAAGCAAGGATTTAGAAGAGATTGTTGTTAGTATTGATCATGGTTCTTTTTTGATACCTAAAAGACTTGTAGAAGATGATTCTAAGTATGGTATTGAAGTAGGATACCTTAATGTAGATTATATTAATAAATGCTTTAATCTTCTTCATGAAAAAAACAAGATAGTTTTAAAAGATATATTATCTGATGATATGTCTAAAAGAATCAATTTATATTAAAGGAGGAGGTATGAATACTTGTTTTGACTTATCGAGTTTTGAGCAAAAATCTTCTATTTCTTTCAAAAGCACTATTTCAAAAATTAAAGATAATCTAGCTCCGTTTTTGAACTATGAGACTGATAGTTACAGAAAAAATCTACATGATGTTTCTAAAATTAAGAAAAATATATTTTATAACTATGATTCTTCATATTTTAGTGATGAATTATCTGTTTTTCTCTCTAAAGATTTGGAAGTTAATGAAAAATATAGTAGTGATATTGATTACAATAGGTCATTACATCCTTTTATTAAAGAGTCAGATTTTTTGTTGGAAAAGCAAAAAAGTAAATATTTAGAAAGTATTGAGACTAGTTCAAAAGTAATATTTTCGTCTACTACTAGCAGGAGAGTCAGTCCAACTAATATAGCTATCGGTAGAATTAGAACACTGAGCTTGCTTGAAGATGGTTGGAACGGTTTAGGCAGTGTAGCGGCGAAGAAAGAAACTTTGCTAGAAGCAGAAGATTTGGTAAGACTAATGTTTGAAAATACTATAAGAGAACCTACTATTTCTTTAGCGAGCGATGGAGAAATTAATTTTTATTGGAATTTCAATAAGAACATTCTGGACTTAGGTGTTTTTGGTGACGGTTATTACTCATATTATTTTTGTAGCAATGAAGGTAAAGAGATATTCGCTGATGATAAACCTATTAAGTCGATTATTAATGATGAAATATTAAATATAATTGTAGTTTGATTATGCATAAATATACTATTGAAGATGAGAAAAAAATGTGTAGTAAGTACTCTCCTGGAATTGTACTAAATTCTGAAGAGCTTTATAGGATCACTCTACATCCTGATCACATTAGTAGTGAGGGAGAGGTTTTGCCAGCAGCCATCTCAACTGATGATTTAGAACGCAGAGGGTTTAGCGTAGAAAGAGAAAGGTACTCAGATAATGATATTATTTGTGGTATAGCAGATAAACAAGTTCAAAGCAAAGAGTCAAGGGAGCATGCAGAGTTAGCGAAGTTAGGGTGTGGTGAAATTCGCAATCTCAGTTACGAGCAAACAGGTAATAGATCTTTTTTAGTGATTGATGATGCTTTAGAAAATAACATAGCCCATGCCTCAATTTATTCAGCAATGCAAACATCTAAAAAAAGCATACTCAGAAAATTGCGAAACCAACTTTCTCCATTTTTGAATAATAGACTTCCTTTAGATACTTTAACTACTTTGTAGTAGTTCGCTAATAGTTCTATTAGATTCACGATATTATTCAAGATTAAGCATTTAATTTTCTTAGATAGGAAAACCGCCACAGCAACCACTATGGCGGTTTTTTATTACTTAAAATATTTTAACTTCTAAAATATCTACAACGCCCAAAGCGACTGATACTGCTCATCGGTCAACGTCACGATATCGATTTCGGCTAGCATCTCGCGTAGCTCTTGCCACTTACTTACATCAGGCATGATTGGCGTAATCAATCTGCCTAACGTATTATCAATAATCGCATCCATCAGCGCGTCCGCCTCAGTTTTACTATAATTGTAATACATATGGTGGGCAGTCTCTGGATCATTTTTACACAGTTCCGTCATCTGGTTGGTTACTTGGATGAAAGTATCTATCGCGTCTTTCTTCGCGCTATAGATCTCATCCGTCGTCAGAATCTCTAACGCCGAAAAATTCGGATAAGGGGACAGGTGCTGGTCAATAAACGTAAAGTCTAAACCTTCATGAGTTGCCTCAACGCCTTCAAAGTTATAAAAGCACAGCCATGCACCATCGAGACTTGGGTCTTCTTGTAGGTTTTTTATATGATAAAAGTCTTTTTGTACAAACGTCACATTATCACGGCTGATACTAAAGCCGTTTTTCTTAGCATAGCGCGCTAATATCTCAAAGCCAATGCGATTGGTTTTTTCTTCAGCCGCCGGGGTACAAATGCGAATCGGCTGATTGTTCTTGAGCTTATCCATACTGGACTGTTGCATCAATATGCCGCCATCGGTCTCAAAAAAGCAGCCCAGCGCACGCAGATTAGGCGCGTAATGCTCAAACAGATGAATCGGCTCGTTCACATGCAGATCGATGCTTTGATTTTGCAATTCAGCAAAGCCATCATAATGGTCATCAGGCTCAATGATAGTGATATCCAGCCCTGCTTGCTCATACGCGCCTGTGGTCACACCCGCGATAAAGGGCAGGTGATCAGGGTTTAAGAACCATTCGAGGGTAAGGGTCAATTTGGTGGTTGACTGCATGGTTGTTTCCTTTTTAATGATAGAAAACAATCAGACTGATGCTGTTTAAATAAAACAAAAAAGGCAAAACAAGAAAGGCAAAATCTCAAAGTCAGCTATGCCATCAGATCAGCGAATCAGGTAGAGGTTTCTCTTATTTATAGACTGCTTAGGGTCTGTCATGCTTGTTTCCTACGTCAGTGCTAACTGCTTCAGGTGCACGGGTGTCTCTCAGCGATGGTTTTAACAATCGTTACAAGGTTAAAAGCAAAGCACCCCGACAAGATTGAGTGGTGCTGCATTATTTTTGATCATTACTGCTAATGAATCAGTACTGCGGATGGCTATTATCGATAGCTACTGCATCATCATAGACGACTTGTAAGCGGTGATGCAAGCATATCAGGAATGACAATGAAAGGTGATGACTGACGCTCGTTAACCGCCCTTTATAACAGTTCTCATTTGTGACGGCTTTTTATAAGCACTTTCAATCGACGTGTTAATAGAAGAGCACAGTACTTGTCATTGGTACTTACCCAATCACTAACCAAACATACCGATTGATAGCAAAACCCTCATAAAAATAGTCTTGTAGCATATCTCCTGATACGGCATCCTTAGTGAGTTCTATAAGCCGCCATCTTTGTCATAAATTTGCCGGCCAAAACCTGACTATCTGACACTATCCAACGATATCCACTATCCAACGACATCCTTTATGAGCCAAAAAAAGCACTTCTACTACCGCCCAAAGACCAATCAGCACCACAGCCCGACAGTGCGTTGGACATTTGTCATATTAGGCTGGGTGTTTTTTGTGCTGGGTCTCATCGGCATTTTGCTACCCGTGATGCCGACTGCGCCTTTTATATTACTGGCGGCAGGGTGCTGGGCACGTAGCTCGCGGCGCTTTCATTTTTGGCTAATCAATCACAAATACTTTGGCAAATATGTCCGTGATTGGGAAGAAAATCATGCAGTACCGCTTTATGCTAAGTGGCTTGCGACCATCATGATGGCGATATCGACTGCCATGTTGTTTTATCGTCTGCCCGCTGATATGACATGGGCGGCATGGCTGGTAGCACTGGTCTGTAGCGGGGTTGCCGCCTATTTGTTTCGTCTGCCAAATGCCAAATAAAGTCGCCAATATAGGGCAATAGTTAAGTCCAGTTACATAAAACCTGAGATAAGGCTTGCGATACTAGGATGTTCCCCCTATAATACATCCAAGCTTAAGAGCAGTTCTGCACCAAATCATTACCTCGTAGTATTAGTTATAATCCTTCGTTTTAATATTTATCGTTCAGTAGCTATTTGCAAGCGTTATCGGTCTATTAGACCACAAATAAATTAAATATCAGGGTTATGACTATGTCAGACGTTCAAAAAGGTACAGTTAAGTGGTTCAACGAAGCTAAAGGCTTTGGTTTCATCGCTCCAGAAAACGGCGCAGACGTTTTCGCTCATTATAGCGAAATCTCAGGCTCAGGCTTCAAAACTTTGGCTGAAGGCCAAGAAGTTGAGTTCACTGTAACTCAAGGCCAAAAAGGCCCACAAGCACACAACATCGTTGCTATCTAATTTGTCTTTTATAGATAAATAGAGCAAGATAAAAAAACGAGCCTTTGGGTTCGTTTTTTTTTCGTCTGTAGTTAAGGATCGTAAGTTATGGGATTATAGATAGTTGTCGTCTATGATGGCTATCATCGCTTATACAGACGAGCAATAAAAAAAGCCAACGACTTCACTATCGTTGGCCTTTCTAGTTTTAGGTAAATGAGCTGCAGGTTAACCAAATGAGCTGATAGCGATATTGATAACCCCGCCGCCGAGCAGCAACCAAGCAAACATCACTGCTCCTAAAATCAGCGGCTTGACGCCAGCTTGTTTGATAGCGCTCATATGTGTGGTTAAGCCTAACGCAAACATCGCCATCGTCAGCATCACATCATCTAACATCACCATACTTTGCTCAAAGCCATCGGACATCGGTATCCAAGTGTGCAACAGCACCACCAAGATAAAGATAAAAGCAAACCAAGGGACATTCACTTGTCGCACACGGCTCATTAGGGAAGGTTTGTCAGCTTGATCGCTACCAGATGAGGTCAAGGCAAATGATAAAATAAGCAAAAATGGCGCGAGCATCATGACCCGTATCATTTTGGTGACGACCGCAGTATTGCCGACCTCGGTGCTCACCGCGTTACCCGCGACCACCACTTGCGCCACTTCATGAATGGTGGAGCCGGTATAAATACCGTATTGCTGAGCGTCGAGCCACGGCTGCAGCCAGCCAAGATGGTATAAAAATGGATAAAGCAGCATGGCAATGGTGCCAAATACCACTACCGTCGCCACAGCGATCGTCACCTTGTGCGCTTCGGCCTTGACCACAGGCTCTGCGGCGATGACTGCCGCCGCCCCGCAAATGCTAGCCCCTGAGCCAATCAGTAGTGTCGTTTGCTTATCGACCTTTAGCCATCTGGTACCGAGCCAGTAAGTCAATAAAAACGTCGAGGTCAAGACCAGAGCATCGGTCATGATTGCCGGCATTCCGACACTGGAGACTTGTGTTAAGGTCAGCTTAAAGCCATAAAAAATAATGGCCAGACGCAATATTTGCCCCTTAGCAAAGGCCACGCCCACCTGTAAGCGCTCTGCGAACTGCGGGTAGACGGTATTGCCAAGTACCATGCCAAGCAATATCGCCAGCGTCAACGGAGAGAGGCCAACGATACGGCCATTTGACCAACTATCGATGCTGGCATCCAACCACAAGCACAGCAAACTACCAAAGAACACCACCACCAGCCCTGCTAAGTGGCGGTTGCGCGGGCAATAGTGATTCATTGACTGTGTAAAAGCATACATGGCTCGTCGTCCTCATGGCTATAATCAAAATAAGCATAAGCTTATGAGTAGACAGTATAAGACAAGCCAACTTATAATAAAAACAGATTAATAAGATAGAAGCTATCGAAAATATAGGTAAGAGTGGCGTGAAAAACACCTCTATTAAAAGCAGAGGTGCCAGCAGTGACGAAGACGTTGTTAAAACAAGCTTATAGTCGATCCTAAATAAAACAGATACATTATATATCAAGGTGGAACTGGTCTAAATTCTCCTTGCGTGCTGTGCCTACGCTGCTCGATGCTGCGAAAAATTTATCCCAGTCCCACTGTGTCTTTTACTATACTGAATTCGCTATAGTAAAAGACAGATTGTTAAATCTGTTGTGTATTAAAAAATATAGGTCGTGTGACATACATCTACAGACGGATATAAGGCAAGCGAGACAATGAAAAAAGCCATGCAAACGCTACCGAAGATTACCCTAAAGCAACTGGCGGTGTTTGTGAGTATTTATCAAACTGGTAGCACCAGCCGCGCTAGTGAAGCGCTGCATCTCTCGCAGTCGGCCGTCAGTAGTGCGCTGAGTGAGCTGGAGGCGCGTCTGCAGATGCCGTTATTTGAGCGGGTCGGACGCAGGCTCAACCAGCACCCCAATGCCCATCCTATTTATATACAAGCGCAAGCGATCTTAGAGCAGTCGTTGACGCTGGAGCATTATCATAAGTATCAAGCCGGTCAGATTCATATTGGCGCCAGCACCACCATCGGTAACTATGCCTTGCCGCCGCTGCTGGCCAAGCTGTATCAGGTGCTGCCAGACGCTCGTGTCGATATGTATATCGCCAATACGCAAGAGGTGGTGGCGGAGGTTGAGCAGTTAAATATCGATATCGCGTTGGTAGAAGGCATGCCGCGCCCCACAGATATTAAGACCATCGAGCAGCGCGCATGGCGGACAGATACTTTGATGATATTTGCCAAACGCGATAGCAGATGGCTGGCAGGTCTTGCAGATTATCAAGAGACTGAACGTCTGCATCATATCACTCTTACACAGTTGGCCAAACTGCCGCTACTGGTGCGAGAGGCGGGGTCGGGCACGCGGCAGATCATCGATGAGCAGCTGCTCAAACATCTGCCAGAGGCTGAGGTGATTATGGCAATTCAGCAGTCGGAGGCCATCAAGCATATGGTCAGTGCCGATATCGGTCTTGGCTGCCTGTCTCAGCATGTCATCGAGGCGGAGCTGACAGCAGGAAAGCTGGTACAAGTAAAAGTCGCAGGTATCGATTTGTCACGGACGTGGTGGTTGGTCTGGCACAAAGCCCGCCATCAAAGCCCGATTTGGCAGACTTTTATAGATATGATACAAGACGATTGAGCAAACACAAAAAGCGCGGCGTCGTAGATACACCGCGCTTTTTGTGTTTGAGGTTTTGAGCGCGACTATTTGTGCGTTACGGTTTGAGCGCTATTGTTTGAGCACCATTACGTTTTATTGGCGCTACTTGGATACGGGTTTGTCGAGTCTTACGACCAAGCTGTCGCATGGGACGTTGGGCAGGATATTGTCCGCCGTAGCACCGCTGATCCACGCGGCGATGCCTGTGCGCTTGTGTCGACCGATGACCAAGAGATCGACGTCGTGTTTGTGGCAATAATTGACGATGCCTTCGCTGCTAGAAATGGCGGTGGTCACTTGCGAGTTGACGGCGTCTAGCTCATTACGCGCCAAAAACTGCGCCAGCTTTGCCCGTGCTTCTTGGCAGCGCTCATCATCGATCTCATCGTATAAGCTCGAGGCGGGGACCAACTCATAACCAAAACCGACCATGGTGTCTTTGACGATGTGCAGTACGGATAGCTTAGCGCCTGGGCGGTTATCGACGATACGTTTGGCCTTTTGTGCGACGATATCGGCATCAGAGAGTAAGTCGGTGACCAGTAGTATGTGTTCGTAACTCATAGCGTCTTCCTCATGTCAGATAGTATTTACTATAGCACTACTACAGAGCGCTGTTAAGTCGTCATCAGGTGTCATCATACAGATGACGCAGGCGGCGTATTACTCTGCAAAGGGCTGGTCGAGCTTGACCACCAAGCTGTCGCAAGGAATATTTGGCAAGATACTGTCGGCTGTCGCTTTGGCCAACCATGCGGCGATACCGTGACGCTCATGGCGGCCGATGATGAGCAAGTCGACTTGATGGTCGCGGCAATAATTGACGATACCCTTACTGTTCGAGATAGCAGATGTCACCTCAGAGTTGACCGCATGCAGCTCATTACGCGCCAAAAACTGCGCCAGTTTTTCTCGTGCTTCTTGCCAGTGCTCGCCATCGACATCGCCTGATAGGCTGGAGGCTGGCACCAGCTCAAAGCCAAAGCGCACCATGTCGTCCTCGACGATATGCAATACAGACAGCCTCGCTTCAGGAGAGCCTGCAAGGATACGTTTGGCCTTGAGTGCGACGGCATCTGCATCAGACAACAAGTCGGTGACCAGTAAAATATGTTGATAGCCCATCATCAGCTCCTATTAAGACGTTTATTTTATAGTAGCAGTGGTGGCGGTGTTTGTTAAGGGTTAAATCCATTGTTTTGTTATGGATATTCCCAGATAGGCAATCTTTATAACCCCCTAAGTAATTTAGCATTTAACAGACAGCCCATAAGACTTTATTGATCAAGCGACTTACAAAACAACCTGTCAATCGACTCATAAAGAGAAGGGGCGACGTAGAATATTAACGCTCAGATCGCTTGACTTATCAAAACAGCAGCCCCATCTACTACGGCACCCTATATATTATAATTTGATAAGGATCACTATGACTGACACGCCATTTATCGCCGATCTAACGCTTCATCCAGCGTTTGAGTTGATTGAGCATCGCCATATCGAGGCGTTGTCAATGGACGTGTTGATCAGTCAGCATGTCAAAACCGGCGCGATGCATTATCATTTGGCGCACCCAAGTGATGAAAACGCCTTTTTGGTTGGCTTTCGTACTCAGCCGATGGACTCAAAGGGCGAGGCACATATCTTGGAGCATGTGGCACTGTGCGGCTCGGCAAGGTTTCCGGTTCGTGATCCGTTTTTTTCGATGATTAAGCGCTCATTAAACACCTTTATGAACGCCATGACCGCGGCCGACTGGACAGCGTATCCGTATGCCACACAAAATAAAAACGATTACTTCAATTTACTTGCTGTGTATCTTGATGCGTCGTTTTTCCCCAATATTCATCCGCTTGATTTTGCTCAAGAAGGCATCCGCGTAGAATTGGACGAAAATGACAAACCGCAGTTTAAAGGTATTGTCTTTAATGAGATGAAAGGTGCGATGAGCGGCGAGATCGACCAGCTCTATCATACGGTCGCTCATCATTTATTCCCAACGACCACTTATCATTATAACTCGGGCGGTGATCCTGCGGATATTCCTGATTTGACCCACACCGAGCTTGTTGAGTTCCATCAAAGCCATTACCATCCATCAAACAGCGTGATTATGAGCTTTGGTAATATTCCGGTCGCCGAGACCCAAGCGAAAATCCATGACGATGCTTTGAGCCAGTTTGAAGCGGGTAAAAAACACGTCTCACGTCCAGAGCAGCGCCTGCCTGCGCCAATCAGCGCTATCGACACTTATACGGCTGACGAGGCGGGCCCTGACCAAACCCATCATGTGGTGGCGTGGCTGCTGCCATCGATCACCGATCCTAAGCAGCGTCTGGCTTTGCGTCTATTAGAAGGCGTGTTGGTCGAGCATGCTGGCTCGCCATTGCGTGCGTATCTCGACAGTCATCCGCTTGGCAAAGCGCCAAGTCCGCTGTTGGGACTCGATGACAGCCATTATGAGATGGTATTTTATACCGGTCTACGCGGCTCCAACCCTGAGCATGCCGAGGCAGTAGAGCAGGGTATTATGGATTTACTGACTGAAGTGGCCAGTAAACCGATCGATGATGATACGATTGAGACCATTTTGCATCAGATCGAGATCGATCAGCGCCATATCGGCGGCGATAGTATCCCTTATGGTTTAAATTTGATGCTCGAAGGCTTTAGCACGGCCATTCATGATGGCAACCCGATCGACGTCTGGGAAGTGGATGAGCATTTACAGTGGCTGCGTGAGCAAGTAAAAGACGCACAGTGGCTACCAAACCTTATCAAAACCCATCTGCTAGACAATCAGCACCGTGTGCGCGTGACGCTGACGCCAGATAGTGAAAAATCAGCGCGCCTTGCTGCAGCAGAGCAGACCCGTCTTGATACCATCGCGATGGACTTGAGCGCTGATGATAAAGCCATCTTAAAACAGCAAGCCCTTGATTTGGCAGCGCGGCAAGCAGCGCCTGATGATTTAAGCCTATTGCCAAAAGTCGGACTGGAGGATGTCCCGACCGATATCAGCTTTAAGCAAGGCAAACAAAAACAAGTGCGCCTAAGCGGGCAAGACAGTACGCTGTTTGAATATGAAGCCGGCACCAACGGCTTGTATTATTATCAAGTGATTGTGCCGTTGACCGATGCCATTGGCAATCAGGACACCAGCAGTTTGCCTGTGAACGAGGTGATCAATCATCCATTGCTACCGATTTATTTAAGCCTACTATCAGAGCTGGGTACTGACTCGATGAGTGCTCATGAGATGCAGGCCAAGCAAGCGGCGCATTCTTCTGGCGTGACGGCGCGTATCAGCCAGCGCACCAGTATCGATGATAGCCAAACGATCAGCAGTTATTTTGTGGTGGCGACCCGTGCGCTCAACCGCAAGCCTGAAGCGATTGATTTGCTCAAAGAGGTCATGGAGCATAGCGTCTTTAGCGAGCATGACCGTATCAAAGAGATTTTGCAGCAGCGTCAAGCGAGCTGGCAGTCGAATTTGGCAAGCTCTGGGCATTCTTATGCCATGCAAACCGCCAGCCGCGGTATGAGCCGTCAAGCGCAGCTTGAGTATGTGCGTAGTGGCTTGCCTGCACTAAACGCGCTAAAAGACTTTTTGGCGCATGCCAGTGATGATGACATGCAGTGGGATAAATTGGCAACCAGCCTGATGGACTTGCACCAGCGTGTGATCAGCTTGCCCAAGCATGCCGTGATCATTTGTGAAGCTGAGCAAACCGAGCGCTTAAGCGACTTAATTGTCGAGAGCTGGAAAGACAGTCAAGCGCCAGCGCTTGCCGCGCAATTGGGTGACTCTGATGCGACTATCAAAGACACTATCCCAAGTGAGTTTGCCGAGCTGCACCTTGCGGCAGCGTTAAATGGCGAGACAGACACCATCAAGGCACGAGAGAGCAGTAGCGCGCTCGATGTTGAGGACTTGGCATGGCTAGTACCGACCAACGTCTATCATAATGCCAGCGCTTATCGTGTGCCAGCGGCCGATCATCCTGATACCGCTGCTTTGATGGTATTAGCGCCGTATCTGCGCAATGGCTACTTGCACAGCGCCATCCGTGAGCGCGGCGGTGCTTACGGCGGCGGCGCAGGCTATGACGCCAATGCTTGCGCTTTTAAATTCTTTAGCTACCGCGACCCGCAGTGTGCTGAGACCTTCGCGCATTTTGAGGCCAGTATTGAGTGGTTACTAAATGAGCCGCAGACCGATGAGCAGCTAGAAGAAGCCATCTTAGGTATCATCTCGGGTATGGATAAGCCAGCCTCTCCAGCTGGCGAGGCAGTCAAAGCCTGCTTTGCTGATTTGCACCATCGCGGTGCTGACTGGCAACGTAAGATGCGCGCCGCTATATTGGATGTGACGGTGGCGGACCTACAGCGCGTGGCCAAGCAATACCTGCAAGGGCAACAGCATGTACGTGCAGTACTAGCGCCTTATGATAAAGAAGAAACCGTGAAAAACCTCGGCTTTAACGTTTGCAAAATAAAGAGCTAATGGTGTTTTTTGGATAAAAACCAATCTGTCACTGTGAGCATTTATGAAGCAGACAATACTAGGTTATTGTCTGCTTTTATAGTTTTTAGTAAAAAGACTGATGATTGAGTCAACGTTTAAAGGCGTTTAAAAACGTTTGATACTCAAGTCTTTGCCAATCATATCCTGATGAATAGGAAACTCAGACAATTGGCTAAACTGCTGTCGATCGGCAAAGTAGCTTCGTAAAGTGCGGCGCACGGCTTCAAAGGCAAGACTATCCCACGGGATGTCTTCTTCGCTAAACAGCGCACAGTCAAGGCTTTCAGAGCCGACACCATATGCACCGTCTTTGAGATCGGCCAAATAAATTGAGTATATCTGTCCGATGTCTGGCAGATCATAGATACAGTACAGATGAGGGTTTAACACTACCGCATCCGCTTCTTCGTAGCTCTCACGCGCGGCGCCCTCTGCCATGGTTTCCCCGTTTTCCATAAAGCCTGCCGGTATTGTCCAAAGACCGTATTGCGGCTCTATCGCGCGGCGGCATAGCAGCACTCTGTCTTTATGTACGACCAGTGACCCACAGATGACTTTTGGGTTTTCGTAGTGAATATAGTTGCAATTTGGGCATACCAAACGCGGCATATTATCCGTGGCTGGTATTTTTCGTTCTGCTTGATGACCGCATTGGAGACAATAGCGCATATCAACTGCCTTTATAAATGTAGTAAGCGTAAGAGATAAAGAGTCAGGACTCCTAATGGCAAAAACACCCCGTCATTGTCAGACGCGCCCGCCCTTCATACGTTGGTTTTTGTGTGTGCTATCAGGATACCGGTAAAGCGGTGCTGCAAGATGTTATTCTAATAAGCAAGCACCGCCTTAAGATAGCACACATTTTGCTCGTAGCGCAGCATGATAACAGTAACGCTGCATATCGCTGGCGGATCATAGTCCGATAAATGACAGCAAAGCCCCGCGGCATCGTGGCAAGCCATCACCGCCGTTTGTCATAAGCGGTCACGCTAATTCATAAAACACGTTGACTTATAAAAACAATACGCGGCGCATGTCTGTCGATGCGATTTGAGACGTTCATGACAAACACCTCATGACGAATACCTCCTGACAAATGAACAGTCACACAAATAGCATGCAGCTGCGTGAAGAGTACGCTAGTCTACAGCTAGTCACGCCACATATTGATAAAAACATAGGGCAAGATCATGTTACTCCCTTCCCAGACTGTGCAGTTAGATGAGCAGTCGGTTGCTATACCACCTTTTATTCGCTATCCGACACTCAGGCAACTGACCGAGCGGGTTCAGCAAGAGACGTTAAATACGTTGGCCGATTCAGCGCTGCATACCGCGCAGCAAAGCTCTCGCAGCGCGCGTGTCTTAGACAGTCTATACCAGACGCCCATTGCCGATGCTTCGATACTGGTGGCCATCACCCATGAGCGCCATCCCAAGCTGCTTTTGACGCGCCGCGCCGCGCACATGAATAGCCATGCAGGCGAGGTTTCTTGCGCTGGCGGTAAATACGAGATAGGGGATGGTAATAACGTCGTCACAGCGCTACGTGAGGCCTGTGAAGAGACGGCTCTCCCGCCCAACAAGGTGCAGTTAATCGGTCAGCTACCCATTCAGACCTCCAAAAGCGGCATGAGCGTGCGTCCAATCGTGGCTTTGATCGCGCCTGATTTGGTACTGGTACCTGAGATCGGTGAGATATCACGTATTTTTTGGGCAGATTTTGAGGCATTACTCACGCAGCCTACCGTTGAGTACGCGATAGAATATGCCATGCAAGATCAGGTGGCAACGATACTTACGCCCAGCTGGCAAGTCGATGGCGAGACGGTCTGGGGGCTGACAGGCCGCGTCATTGCCAGCTTATTAGAGACAGCTTTTGATCGGCAGTTAGAATGGTATTACCGCGTGCAAGACAGCCGATTGTAAGGATGTAATGAGCTGAGCCGACAGATGCTGCGTCATTGATAATAGGCGTCGTTTTTCTTGAGCCACCAGTTCATATTGTCTTGGCGTTTGGCGCGAAAGGCTTCTAGTTTGGTGGCTACCGTTTGGTTGTGCTGACGGGCGGTATCGAGCGCAAACAAGATAGGCACGGAGGATAAGACACCAAACCGAAGCTTTGATTTTGGTAGCGCTAAGCCGTCTCCGATATCATCACCGACCAGAGTACGTGTCACACTGGCATTGACCATCTCTACAAAACGCCCGCGGCGATTGTCTTCGCCCATCAGTTGCCGCGGCAGATCGTGTAGGGCTTTTGCTAAAGGTCGTCCCATCTCAAAGTCTAGCTGTTGAATGGACAAGTAAGTGTAGAGCCATTCCCAGCAGGCGGCCTCATCCTTTGGTAGGCGCTCTAAATCCACACCCATCCAGTAACTGGCAAGATTCCATAAATGCAAAATTCCCTCGCCCTCCTCGTTACTGATACGCGCGCCAAGCAGCCGTAGCCCGCGCATAATCAGTAGCGAGAACTGCAGATGAGTGGCAATCATATCCGTTTGGTTGATCGGTACACCCCAATAAGCAGTGTTCCAGCTGCCATCGGGATTGCGATGCTGATCGGCCTTTGTGGCGACGCCTTTTGCCGCGTTGTTTTTGCCACTGAGCAAGTTTTGCCGTACGAGCGTGTGAATCTGCCGCACCTGAATCGACTGACGCCAACCCTCAGAGCCGATCGCCAAAACGCTATCGATAGGCGCTCGTGTGCGCGGCATACGTGTGCTTGTTTTGGGCAATAATGGATGCTCAGAGACAGCCAAAATATAAGCATAAGTGCGCATGAGTCTTGGCAGGGCATCGTGCATCAACGCGCCGGTTTGGATCAGTGGCAGCGATAGGGCAGGGATGCTATAACCTGCCATCAATGCAACATTTCGTAGCAGCCAAATCAGCATCAGCGGATAGCGCCGATAGGCGACGGCCCCAGTCTGTGCAAGCTGTGGATCAAACCAAGTAGGATGGTCGCAAAACTGCTCAGCCAGTGCATAAAAGGACGGATGAGCTGCGAGTTTACTGTCGGTTTTGTTATCGAGGATAAGCTGCTGTAAGGGTTTGGCAAAACGCAGGCCGTCAGCCGCGAGCGTATCTGTCAGGGGGTCGCCGATGTCGTAGCCTGCGACCATCTCCTCTAATAAATCTTGCGAGATGATAAAATCTTTGGGCAGCAAATAGCGCTTGATCCGCTTTAAGACCTGTAGGTCATGATGATCATCAATCGCTGTGGTACGCCCATGACGCTGATACGATGAAAAGGTAGGTTGGCTCGATTTGGACGCGCGCGCTGGCTGTGGCTGGGCTGTATTGTTTGGATCCATAGGTAGCAAATGCCTTTATCAGTAGGCTTTTTATGATGGCCTAATATTTAGACGTGTGGTTGAGCATATCGAGCTGCCTTTGTGTGTCATCGAGGCGACGTTTGATCGACCCAAGCTCATCGGCCAAAAACAACAGCCGTTTGCGAGCGTCTTTTTCGTTGGCAAAGTCTAGCATTGCGCCGCTCTCAAGCTGATCAAACTCTGTTTGATACTCATCTAATAGGCGTCTGTCTGTGTCGAGCTGGTTGTCTAGACGATAGTAGGCTAGGCCTTGCTGATTGGCCTGTTGAAGGCGATTTACCATAGCAGCAGGGCAGACGTTGTTTAACCTGCGCCCGCGGCGACCGACATTGTACGCATTGTTGCTCGTACAGTATTGTTGCAGGCCAAGCTTGCGGCCGCGCTCCCACGCAAGATAATCAGGGGTCACATGCGCTTTGGCACAGGCTTTGCTGTGTGAGGCGAGGCGCTCTGAGGAGTAGCCTGCTACGCCATCGTTATAGCCTATCGTTTGCCAATCACCAATCAGGCATTGTTGTTTGGAGAGAGTCGCGCATGATAGTAAAAACATACTGCCAAGGATAGGCAGACTAAGCGATATAGGTCTGATAAGTCCCTGCATGGTCATCTCCTAAGACTGCTGCTATCAGTTGCGCCCAGTATGCATTTAGATGTCACGAGGCGAGGTGTCATTGCGCTTACTGCCTTTATCCAAACATGGCTTGCGATGCTGTTTTTCTGCGGTTCTTGTTTTTACTGTTAGGGTTGAAAGAAGAAAGCGGTGAGCTATGTGTTGGCTAAATAACCGCAAAATAGCTCGCCTTTTTCTGATGATGGATTATGGCTGAGGCCGCGTCAAATCGACTGAGGTGCCGCTGACGTTGTCTTTTAGGCTAACTTTGAGCATGAGGTAACCTGCAACCCCAGAGACGATAGAGCCCATGATGATGCCTAGACGCTCATCAAATAACGTGGTGTCGCCTGCAAAAGCAAGGCCACCGATAAATAAGCTCATGGTAAAACCCACACCGCAAAGCAACGCAGCACCATAAATTTGCTTATAATTCATGCCCTTTGGCATGGTTGAGATACCGAGCTTGAAGATCAACCAGCACATCGCCATGACACCCAATTGCTTACCGACAAATAGACCGGCAGCAATCCCCAGCGGTACAGAGTGAAACAGCTCTGCAAACCCTGCGCCTTTGAGCGAGATGCCTGAGTTGGCAAAGGCAAATAGGGGCAAGATACCAAAAGCCACGGTGTTGTGTAGGTCGTGTTCTAGCTCTTCGACAGGGGAGTGCTCAGGGTCAGTGCGATCAAACATAGGAATAAATAACGCCAACACCACGCCCGCTAATGTCGCATGGATACCCGACTTGAGGACGGCTATCCACATGATAACGCCGATGAGTAGGTAGGGAGTGATACTGGTCACGTTGCGACGGTTTAGCAAATACAAAAACGGCAAGCATAGCCCTGCAAAGGCCAATGACTCAAGGGATAGTTCGCTGGTATAAAACAAGGCAATGATCAAAATCGCGCCGATATCATCAAAAATAGCAATCGATACCAAAAATACTTTGAGAGAGTTTGGGACGCGATTGCCAAGTAGGCTTAAGATGCCGAGGGCAAAAGCGATATCTGTGGCGGCAGGAATGGCCCAACCTTTCCAAAACTCAGGCTCGCTATAGTTAAAGAGCAGATAGACTACAGCGGGCATGATCATCCCGCCGATGGCCGCGCCCGCTGGCAAAATGATTTGTTTGACATTGGACAGCTCACCAATGAGCACTTCGCGTTTGAGCTCAAGACCGACCAAAAAAAAGAAAATCGCCATCAGGCCGTCATTGATCCAATGATGGGCGTCTTTGGCAATCGCAAAATCACCGATTTGAATGGCAACGGGGGCATGGATAAAGCCTTCATACCATGTACTTAGAGGGGAGTTGGCAATGATCATTGCAGCAATGGCAGCCAGTGCTAACACGATGCCGCCTGCTGCCTCAAATTCAAAAAATGCCTTAATCCTTCGTATTGCCATATTACCCTCATTTCCTAAATACAAATTACTAAAAACGAATTGCCAAACAATTCAATAACCTCAAATATCGATGCGGCCGCTTAGCGCGCCATACAAACAGACAGCAACAGTTTCTCATACTCTGATTCATATAGACAACAAAATACGTCAACCCAAAGTCATAAGCACGTCTTGCTATATCCACAATAGCGATATTATAACGATGATAACACTGGTAAATATAGTGATAAGTCGTTACTGACTACCCAGCGCGCGTCACTATCTTTAGCCGATCTAGATGACTATCGATTGAATCGAGGGCAGGCCTTAGACAAATCTAGCAGACTTTTTTACGTTTTTGGCTTTTTTTTACGTTTTTATCTTTATAATGAGCGTCACTCTACAGTGCCACTTATGGGTATAAATGCGTCAGCAGGTCAGTGTATCCGCTGATAGATAACGGTACAGGCAGCCTCAATATCGAGGCTGATTTTTCTTATCAATTTTGCAGGTCAGCGTCATGGACTTATCCCTCTCTATCGAGATCATCTTAATGCTTACGGCGGTGGCCGCAATAGCCGGTTTTATCGATGCCATCGCAGGCGGCGGTGGACTACTCACCATACCAGCCATGCTACTTGCCAATATCCCGCCAGTGCTCACGCTTGGCACCAACAAGCTACAAGCCGCCTCGGGTGCGCTAGCGGCCTCGATTACGATGATAAAAAAAGGCGTCATCAACCCTAAAAATATAAAGGTGGCGATTGTCGGGGCTTTTATTGGCTCAGTCATCGGTACCATCGCTGTACAGATGTCGCCGCCGGATCTACTCGAAAAACTGATTCCGTTTTTGATTGCCGCTATTGGGATTTATACTTTGTTTGCGCCCAAGCTTGGCGAGGTGGAAGCGGCGCCGCGTATCTCAGAGGGCAAATGGCAAAAAATTGTGGCGCCATTGATTGGGTTTTATGATGGCTATATCGGGCCAGGGACAGGCATGTTTTTTGCGCTGGGTAATGTGGCGCTACGTGGTCGGCAGATCATCGAGGCAACAGGCGCGGCTAAGGTTTTGAACTTATCGACCAATATTGGCTCGCTGATTTTTTTTATTTTGGGCGGTAATGTGTTGTGGAAAGTCGGTCTGGCAATGATGGTCGGACAAACGATAGGGGCGTATTTTGGCTCGCATATGGTGGTCAAAGGGGGAAGCAAGCTGATTCGTCCTGTCATCGTGCTGGTCTGCCTTGCCATGATTACCAAGTATGTGATTGGCTAACGCAAGCTGTGATTTATTGAGTATCGATACAGCCTGTTTATAGGTAGTGTAGCCATAAAAAAACCTCAGTTCAAAGTGAACTAAGGTTTTTATAAATGAATAAATAAACGCTTTATCGATTAGCGGCGACGATCAATATCATCGTACTCACTACCCATGATGCCATCACTAAACACTTGAGAGAACTCACGCTCATTGTCTTCATCGATGTGACCATCAAAGACGTCTTTGGTGCCCGCCTCAGGATCGTTGTAGATAGCGACGTCCATTTTATCTTCAGATTTTGCCACGATTGCTGTCACTGCTGCATCGCCGCCGACGTTGACCGCCGTACGCAGCATATCGAGGATACGATCCACACCCAAGATCAGACCAATACCTTCGATAGGCAGACCGACTTGAGCAAACACCATAGACAGCATGATCAAGCCCACACCAGGGACGCCTGCGGTACCGATAGAGGCCAGCACCGACATCAAGATAACCGTTAGATACTCGGTCAAACCCAAATCAATACCATAAATATTGGCAATAAAGATGGTCGCCGTACCTTGCATGATGGCCGTACCATCCATGTTGATGGTCGCCCCAAAAGGCACGGTAAACGAGGCTACTGAGTTGTTGACACCCATACGCTTGGTGACGGTACGCAGCGTGATCGGAATGGTGGCGTTCGAGCTTGAGGTACTAAAAGCAAAAATCTGTACTTCGCGCATTTTCGCCAAAAACGTCTTAATAGACAGACCAGAAAACAGCTTTAGCACGATCATCATAGTGATAAAAAAGTGGAAAGCCAGTGAGCCAATCAGTACCGCAACATAACCGAGCAATGACCAAATCAGATCTAAACCCAGCTCCGCCATGGCTTTGGTCAATAGCGCAAAAACCCCATAAGGCGCAAGATTCATAATGATGGTCACCATCTTTAAGATGACTTCATTAATCAGCTCCAAACTTTGTACCAACCCTTTGGCAGGTTTGCCGACCATCAAAATACTGATACCGATCAAGATGGCAAAGAAGATAATCGACAGCATGTCGCCATTTGCCATCGCACTGATGGGGTTTGACGGAACGATGTTTGCAAAAACATCGAGTAGAGGTGGCGCAGACTTGGCTTCAAATGCCGCTTCTGTCTCAACCTCCATGCCTTTACCGATACCAAATAAAAACCCAAGCCCGATAGCAGTTGCAATGGCAAGCGCGGTCGTCATCATATAGATTAGGAAAGTCTTGGTACCTATGCGCCCAAGCAAGCGAATATCACCAATACCGCACACCCCGCAAATCAGCGAGATAAGTACCAAAGGCACGACCAGCATTTTGAGGGAGTTTACGAATAGCTTGCCGATGATGGCCAAAAACCCATTGGTGATATATGTACTAACAAAACCGCCCTCAGCGTTCAGTCCTGAATAGTTGATAAATAATCCCAGTATGATACCGAGCACCATGGCAACGATGATCTTGCCCGTTAGTCCCATATTTTTCCACATAAACTCTATCCTTTTATCCGTAACATTCAGTATCAAGGGTGCTACTAAACCAATGCGTTTATGATTGCCATCCTTACGCCTGATGGTGTTGCATCTGCAAAATTTTGTCTGTCATTTCATGTCAGACTATTCGACAATATAAAATAATTGTTAAGGTTACTGCAAGATTTTTTTATGACTTAAATAATAATCTATAACTGATTAAAGGCGGTTTAAGCTTTTTTGTCAAAAAATTGGCTGAGCTAATCACTTAGCAAAAAACAGATCTGATGCTATAAATCGGCAAAAGCACCATAATCATTAGGCTAACGTCGCTAAAATATCGACATTTAAGCCAGCATCAACGCATTTTTGTTAAATGTCATCATCAAAAGGGTGCGATGACCAAAAACGCTCGGACAAAAAAAAGACTGCCTAACCGCGGCAGTCTTTTGTAAAAATGACAGATAATATATCAAGGGTTAAGTCTCAGGCCACTGGTAAGAATTACCTTGCTATAAAACATAAGTTTATCAAGGTGAGAGGCTAGGCGTATTCTTAATTCTATCGATAGCTCTCTAAATAAGGTCACGCGCTAATAAGCAACAGTGCTTTAAAACAGTGCTTTCTAAAGAGGAACTTTCTAAATAGTCCATTGCTTAGTTTTTGCTTTCCTCGTGGCGATGTTTGTCTTGCCATGGCTCACTATCGCCCAGATCGTCTAAGTGCTCGTCGATAGACTGCGTTTTTTGCGCCCTGTCTTTTTGATTGACGTCGTCGTGATTGGTGTCATCAGTATTGGCATGGTCAGTATCTATCTGGTCGGCATTGTCCGTTAGCTGGGTGCCATGCAGTTGAGCGCTGTCTGGCTCAGCGCGCTCTGAGGCTGTGCTACGATGATTGTTGCCCATACGCTCATTGAGGTGCGAGGCGGCGTCACGGTGACGTGCATCCAAGGCCTCAATCTCAGGATGAGAATCATCAAAGTCAGTCTGAGCCTGTGCTTCTTTTTGAGAGTCTTGCTCTGCGACCATTTCTACTTCACCATCAGGCTCATAACCATGGTTGGGGTTATCATCGCCTGTTGGCTCATCTGCTGAGGCATGCAAGCCTTCTGCCGCTACGGCATTGTGAGCTGCGCCCGCTGCTATGCTATTGGCTGCTGTGTCAGTGACTGTGTCGGTAGCAGACTCATCATAAGGCGCGGCGTCACTCTGAGCTTGCGCCGCACGTTTGCGCTCAGCATAGTCAGTCAACTGATTGACCGCATTTTCGAGCGTATGAGGGTTAAAGCGTGGCTGCGCTTGTGATAGATGCTTGTCAAAGACATCGGTCAATAGTGAATCAAAACGTATGGCATTGTATTGAATAAGCACTTCGGCTTCTTCTTCGGTGATATCTTCGTTTTGGCTGGCATAGACCACATGGTCTTCAAAGCTCAGACCGGCAAAGCTGTCTTTGTGCTCTGCCTTTTTAAATTTTTGCCACAGCGGTTCGATACCCAATAAGGTCTGATAGGCGTTTTCCATACGGCCCGTCACATCGTCCTCGTCGGTGTTGTAATAGACCATGGTCTTGAGGTAATCCCGAAAAGGGTTGGCCTCAAAGTCTTCCATAAAGGCATCGCCGAGCTGACGTTTTAGCTCGTCGCTTGGCGGCGTAAAGATGCGGCCACTGGGGAAAGTCACAAATCCAACCAACGCTGCGGCAAAGCGATTTGGGAAGTTTTCAAAAAATGACTCAAACGCTTCTTGGATGGTGAACAGGCTATTTTGTAAAGCGACTTCGGCATGCAAACGCTCCGCTTCAGACTTGCTGCCATGCTCATAAAACTGCAAGATGGCCGTCGCGATAAATAAATGACTATGAATATCAGCCAGACGCCCAGAGAGCATCTCTTTACGCTTTAGATCACCTGCGAGTAGCCCCAACGCCATATCGGCAGTCAAGGCAAAGCTGGCGCTCAAACGGTTGATGTGCTTATAGTAAGGGCGGGTAAAGCGATCGGCAAAGCTTGGCACATGATTGCTGCCGCCGACATAGCCTGCGACAAAGGCTTTTGCCCCGCGGTTAAAGGTATAACCCAAATGCTTAAAGAATAAAGTATCAAACTCGCGGATAGCGTGGTGTTTGTCCTCGCTTTGTAGCAGTTGTAGCTCATCAAACAGATAAGGATGGCAGCGCATCGCTCCTTGACCAAATATCATCAGTGAGCGCGTCAAGATATTGGCACCCTCAACGGTGATAGAGACAGGGATTGCCTGATAAGGCGTCGCCAAAAAGTTGCGTGGCCCCATCTGTACCGCACGGCCACCGACCACATCCATACCGTCATTGACCACTTCACGCATGGTTTCGGTGGCGTAGTATTTTGCCATGGCCGTCATGACCGATGGTGTGCCGCCTTGGTTGAGACCACAGGTGACGAGATGACGAAACGCCTCTAACATATAGGTATGACTGGCCATACGGCTGGTGGCGTCTTGTACTCCTTCAAACTTACCGACAGAGATTTTGAACTGCTCGCGGACTTTGGCAAAGGCACCGACAGACAGATAAGCCATCTCACTGGCCGACGTGGACAGAGCAGGCAAAGAGATGCCGCGGCCGACGCCCAAGCATTCCATCAGCATACGCCAGCCGCGCCCCGCGTTTTCGACGCCGCCGATGATATAATCCAGCGGAATAAAGACATCCTTGCCATCGACCGTACCATTCATAAAGGGCGAGCCAATAGGATTGTGACGAGGCCCGACGACCACGCCCTCGTGATCGGCGGGAATCAGCGCACAAGTGATGCCGTAGTCGGTCTTTTTAGCATCCCCAAGCAAGCCTTCTGGATCGTGCATCTTAAAGGCTAAGCCCACGACTGTCGCGATAGGAGCCAGAGTAATCCAGCGTTTTGAGAAATTCATCCGTAGGCCGAGCACGTGCTCGCCTTCATGCCTGCCATAACACACCACACCAGTATCCGGTATCGCGCCTGCGTCAGAGCCTGCTTCAGGCCCTGTCAAACCAAAACAAGGCACTTCATCACCGCTTGCCAGTCCCGGTAGCCAGCGCTGTTTTTGCTCATCGGTACCATAATGCATGAGCAGCTCGCCTGGGCCGAGTGAGTTTGGCACCATGCAGCTCACTGCTGCTGTCGGCGAGCGTGAGGCGATTTTGCTCATCACCCGACTTTGGGCATAAGAGCTAAACGCTCGGCCACCAAATTCTTTTGGAATAATCAAACCCAAAAAGCCATTGTCTTTGATAAATCGCCAGGCTTCAGCCGAAAGCTCTTTATCCTCATGCTGAATTTTCCATTCATCAAGCATGGCGCACAGCGTCTCTACTTCGTTATCGATGAAGCTTTGCTCTTCATCTGACAGCTCTGGATAAGGATATTTGGCAAAAGTGTCCCAATTAGGCGCACCCATAAACAGCTCTTTTTCCCACCAGCTGGTGCCAGCATCCAGCGCTTCTCGCTCAGTATCGCTCATGCTGGGCATCGCACCGCCCAGCGTCTTATAGACCGGCTTGGTGATAAGGGACTGCCGCAGCGGCGAGATAAGCAGTATCAAGCACAACACCGCGATTGGAATACCCAAAACAAGCGACCACGGGCTGATAACAGCAGTGATGATAACGGTGGCAAGGGCGACGATACTGCCTGTGACACGTGATAAGGACATCAAAAAGATGGCCAAGACCATGGCTAATTGAATGAATATTGCCAAAATAAATAAGCCAATTGCCATGACTGTCTCCTTTATAACGCCAAACAATAGCGTAAAAATGTGTGAATGCAGGTCAGATACATATAGTTATGGTTTTTCTGACGTGGGTTTTTAAGTGTTATTTATGGCCGTGTGTCAAAATACTGAGAGTCAAATCTCTACGAAAGACACAGTTAGCCATCAATATGAAACAGTTGTCGATGACTATCAATAGCGAAAGTGCTACGCTGTGTCGAAAATATGTATCATAAGACGCTAGGTATGGCGATTATGGGATGACTATCGATATTTTTATCACTGACTTTATTATCAATACTTTGATTACCGTCTGTATTACGGGCGCCTTTAAGAAAAAGGCGCAAAGCCGTTTTCGGCATAAGACAACGTGTTGTTGCGCCCCACGATGATATGATCCACCAATGACAAGTCGATTAGGTCGCAGGCTTTTTTTAGCTCATAGGTAAGCACATTGTCGGCAGTCGATGGGGTCGCATCGGTGTGCGGATGATTGTGGGCGATGATAAGCTGATTGGCTGCATGACTCAGCGCATGGCGTAGGACGTGTTTGATACAGACAGAGCAAGAGGAGATACCGCCTGTAAACAGTATCTCAAAATTCAATAAATTGAGTGCGTTGTCCAAGCACAGTACGGCAAAGACCTCGCGGTGCTCGCCGCGTAGCTGGGTGCTGATATAGTCTTTGACCACTTGAGAGCGTCCAAGCGCTTGCCCTGTTTTTAGCTGACTGTCCAAGTAGCGTGTCCCCATCTCAAGCGAGGCCAGTATCTGGGCGTACTTGGCAGGGCCGATGCCATGGCAGGCGAGGACGGTGTCTTGCGGGGCGGCCAATAGCTCAGCGAGGCTACCGAATTGGTCGATAAGATGCCGCGCCAGCTCGATTGCCGACTGTGACTGAGTACCCGTACGTAAAAATATCGCCAAAATCTCAGCGTCAGACAAGCTTGCTGCCCCGTTTTTGAGTAGTCTCTCACGCGGTCGGTCGTCTTCGTGCCAGTCCTTGATTGCCATTATTATTTCCTAAAAGTGCTATTTTGATAAACACGCCCGTATCGATAAATGGGCGAAATACGTAAATTTTTACCCAATTTATCTCATAATTGTTACTATAAGCGCAATTTATCTTTCCACTTTTTTATTGATGCCATGCTTATGTCCAATATCGTGCTCGCTATCACCGGCGGTATCGCCGCTTATAAATCCGCTATTTTTGCTCGCTTGCTTGTCAAAGCAGGCTTTGATGTGCGCGTCATCATGACCAGCGGCGCGCAAGCCTTTATCACGCCTCTGACATTGCAGGCGCTGACGGGTAACGAGGTGCATATCTCTTTGCTCGATGAGCGAGCGGAGGCGGGTATGGGGCATATCGAGCTGGCAAAATGGGCAGATTTGGTCGTCATCGCGCCTGCGTCTGCCAATACTTTGGCACGCCTAGCGATGGGTATGGCGGACGATTTGCTCACCACAGTCTGTCTGGCGACGAGCGCGCCGGTGCTGATTGCGCCAGCGATGAACCAGCAGATGTGGGCGCACCCTGCTGTCAGTCTCAATGTGCAGACCCTACGCGATATGAACTATCAAATCATTGCCCCTGCCAGCGGTGAGCAAGCGTGCGGTGATGTGGGAGCCGGCCGCTTACCTGAGCCTGAGGCGCTGTTGGCCGAGGTGTTATTGTTCAATGCCATGCAGACCACGCCGCAGCTATTGGCTGGTAAAAGAGTGGTCATTACTGCAGGGCCGACGGTCGAGGCGATCGATCCGGTACGCTACTTGTCCAATCATTCATCAGGGAAGATGGGCTTTGCGTTAGCGCGCGCTTGCGTGGCCGCCGGTGCCGAGGTGGTCTTGATAGCAGGTGGCAAGGTGGGTTTACCGACGCCGACGGGTGTCACGCGTATCGATGTGCTGTCTGCCGAAGAGATGTTGCTGACGGCTCAGCAGTGTGTGGCAGGTACGCATACGGCATTACAGTATATGACCGAAGAGGAGCATGAACACCATTCTGAGCATTCTCATGACCATTCGCACGAACCTCACGATGACTGTAGCTGCGGTGAGACGCATGAGCACGAAGGTGGTCACACTCATATGCACGACCATGTCACTGATGACGAGCCTAGAGTCGCTGACATCTTTATCGCCACTGCGGCTGTCGCTGACTATCGTACCCGAGACGCGGCGCCGCAAAAAATCAAAAAAACCCAAGAGTCGATGACACTAGACTTGATAAAAAACCCTGATATCTTAGCGACTATCTCGCTTGCGCATCCTGAGCTGTTTGTCGTGGGTTTTGCAGCAGAAACGCAAGATGTCGAGCGTTATGCACGCGGTAAGCTTGTCTCCAAAGACTTGGATTTGATTGCTTGCAATGATGTGTCTCGCGCGGATATTGGGTTTGCTAGTGATGATAACGCCATGCAAGTGTTTTTCTCCGAGCGTTATGAGCACGACAGTGTCACGTTAGAAAAAGCAAGCAAGGATAAAATCGCTGAGCAGTTGACCCGTATTATCGGTGAGACCCTCTGGCAGCGGTACGATGCTTAGTGATAGCTCAATCACGGCACAGTTATCAAGGCACAGCTATATGGTGATGTCAGAATAGTGATGCAGATCAGTTGGGTCAAATCGGGCGCTAAGGCGGTGTGGTAGGTATGATGGATGATACAAGTACCCAGACCGTATTACTGATGGCTATCTTTGCGCTAGCATCACTGCTGCATGGTATTAGCGGGCTGGGCGTCACCTTGGTCACCACCACTGCGCTTGCGAGCATGTACCCGCTGCCATACGCCATTGTACTGATTATTTTTCCGTCATTACTGCTCAACGCGCTGACGTGGCTGGCGGGCGGTGGCCGTAGTATTTGGCAAAACTTTAGCTATTATGGCAGACGCTACTGGCTGCTGGCGTTGACCAGTCTGCTTGGCAGTATTTTGGGGGCAAAGCTACTACTGTGGGTCGATAGCGCGTACATCTTAGTACTGCTGGCGGTGGTCATTGGCTATTACGTGGTCAGTAGCTTACTTGGTAAGCAAATCCGCCTGCCTGATACCAAGCCAGTACTGATTATCGTAGGTTTTAGTGCAGGCGTTATTGGCGGTGCGACCAATGCGATGTCGACCATCCTGATGATGTATTTGCTCTCTGCCAGCAATGATAAAAACACCATCGCCAAAGTCGGCAATATGTGTTATTTTTTGGGTAAAATCGCTCAAATCATCGTATTGCGTGAGCCAATCATGGCGCTTGGCCGTGGTGAGTGGCAGCTGATAGCGGTATTTAGTGTATTGTCGGTTGCGACGTTGTTGGTTGGTATCCGCTTGCGTCGTTATTTGCCGCAAGCACGCTTTCGTCAGCTTATTTTAGTGATTCTCTCCGTACTGGGGCTGCGTGTGGGCTGGCAGGGCGTGATGGCGTTTTTTTAGTATGGTCAGTAATAAACAGAATCAAACCATCAACTATTACGGACTACTGATATAAATCTTGCTTGCGTGCTGCTATCGTTCGATGCTGCACAAACAACCTCCCAGTAACACTGACTCGGTTTAAAGTAAGTTAACTATAGGGAGTGTTTTTCAGGTTAGCGATTGAATAAATTTAACACGATGGTCGCGATAACACTAATCACTATCATAGTGACCACTGGAAAATAAACCCGAGTATTGCCTGAAGTATGCTTAATATCGCCTGGCAGATTACCTATCCAAGAAAACGCGCTAGGAAACAGCAGCCAAATAACCCCGACAATGACCAGTACAGCCCCTATAATAATCAATATCTTTGCCATATAAGCCTCGCTAATCTTATTTTACTCTTTTGTCTCCACCATACATGCGCTGAACCTTAACCAGCTATTTCACCAAAATACAGCTGCTGGGCGATGCGAAAGGTATTGCAGTGCGCCTCGACCACATCTTCAATATCTTCTGAATAACCACCACCCATGACAATAGCGACTGGAATATTAGCGGCTTTTGCTTGCTCAAGCACATACTGATCGCGCGCTTTGCAGCCAGCGCGCGTGAGACCAAGTTTGCCCAGCTTATCGGTCGCCAGCACATCGACTGCAGACTGATAAAAAATCATATCTGGTGCAACCTCGCTGATCAGACGCGGCAAGGTGTCTTTTAATATCTGTAAATATTCTGCATCACCAGTATCGTTCGCCAGCTCAATATCTAAGTCGGATATTTCTTTACGAAACGGATAGTTCTTAGCGCCATGCATACTAAAGACAAAAACACGCGGCTCATCCGCCATAATGCTGGCATTACCATTGCCTTGATGCACATCCAAATCCACGATTAAAATTTTTTGCGCCTGCCTGCGATTAAGCAGTAGATTACTGGCGATACACACATCGTTAAACACGCAAAACCCCTCGCCATGATCGGCAAATGCATGATGAGTGCCGCCCGCGACATTCATCGCCACACCGTATTGCTGGGCATATAGTGCACATTCATAAGTGGCGTGCGCGATATGACGACCCCGATCCACTAACGCTTCGGTCATCTCAAAACCGATAGGTCGCGCTTCTTTACGAGGTAGCGTTTGGGTTTTGAGCTTATGCCAGTAGTCCGCTGTATGCGTGGTTAAGATTTCTTCTTCTGTCAGACGTTTTGGCGCAAAAAAGTTATCATGGGTAATGGTGCCTTCTTCAAGCAAGCGCTCAGGAATCATGATGTACTTTTGCATAGGGAAGCGGTGCTTGTCAGGCACGCTATAACGAAACACGTCAGAATAGGCGATTTTTAGCATAGTGTTAAAGCATGTCTTTTTTAAAAAGTGTTTTAAGGATAGATAAGTTTAAACGCTTTGAAAATGAGGGGTTGGTGAGGAATTGTAAAAGCTGCGGATAGCCATCAGAATCAGTGGATTACTGAACATACTGAGTTGGCAAAAAGAAGGTGCGCGAATCTGCTTGTTGACGCAGCTCTGTCAGTAACGTTTGCATGTCTTCGGCAGGATATTGCTGATTGATCAAATCATAAAACAGCTCATGGGCGACTGTGGTCATGGCGATGACGCTTTGTAAGACATGTTCGATGATATCGTCATTGATACCGACGGCTTCGACATCGATAGCATATTTATAGCGAATCTCGCCATCGTTGATATCCATCTCTAGATTGCCAATCAGCATGTCATAGTTGATTTGGGTAATCAATAGCATCGCGGCACTTTGGTGACTCTCTGGAATCAAAAAAGGCAATATGCCATATACGGCCAGCAGTTTGTTTTCAGCTGGCACACGAAACAAGTAGCCACAGCTTAGCTGCTTATGTTGCATCTTTAGCGACAAATGATGCGACTGCCGCTGATCGCCTTTGCTTGGGCGATAGTAGACATAGTGCCATTGTTTTTGCTCAAAGTACTGTTTTAAGCACTCGACAATATCGATATGAGTGTCGGTAGGATCGGGCGACTGATGAGTGCTATCTGACGTAGGTTGAGGAGGCGCGGTGCCGATAGGCTTGCTGTCATTATCAGAGGCGTCTATATGGCTGTTTGAATTGCTGTCTAGACGGCTAGCAGGCTTGTCGCTAGATAACGGCCTGCCATTGAGCTCATCATCGATCGTGGTTTGCCGCAAGTCGTCATTATCGTTATCGACGACAGCAGGCGGCGCGGCCTCTGTCAGCAGCCGCTTGAGTCGTTGCCATAAGCTGAGTTTGTTACGTTGACTCATAAGATTGCCATGATCGATAGAGAAGTAAGGGCGTTGCAGTAAAGGCAATATAGTAAAGATAACACCGTAAAGACAATAATGTCACTTTGCCGATGACCATACTGTTTGCTACGCCGCCCCTATCAACTACCGCGCTGGGTGATTAGCGGGGCTCATCGCCGTGCCCCGCAAACGAAGCTTTGATAGCAGGCTGTGCATAAAAAGCTTGTAGCATCTCACGAATATGAGCGGTAAACCATGGACTGTCAAGCGCGTCTTGTATGATCGGTCGTAATGCTGTGCTCAGTGGTGAGGCGAGCGAGGTATCGATAGGTAGGCTCGCCGCCACTGCCGCAATGGTGTCTGATTGATGATTGCTGTACCACGTGTCGATGCTGGCTGCTACTAGACTGCGCAGATAGGGCGATAAGCGCAAGCGGTTATAGCTTTGCTGAATGCTGGCTTCGATATGCTCGATACTGTTATTATCGGCCTCGTTATTTAGGTATGTTTGTATCTCGCTGATCGGTAGGTTTTTGATACGTGACCAGCCCATGACCAACAGCCGCGCGACCTCATCGTTAGACAAGTGCGTTTGAGCGTTGGTCTCTGCGCGCTGCGTCAAGTCTTTGATGTTACGGTGTAAATAAGTTTGCAGCTTCTCATCTAGGTTTTTATTGGTGGCTTTTTCAAATGAGCTGCGGCCAAGCTTCATCAGTTTGCCCACGCCACCTGCTTTATCGAGCGTATTTTCCATAAAATCATTGATAGCGTGATAAAGCGTCTGGGTGAGTAGGTCAGCAAAGGTTTCGTTGCCGATGAGCGTATGAATAAGGGCATTGCGCTGCTCGTCGTGACGGCCGATATAGCTGGCAAGGGTCTCGACTTGGGTGTCGTCTATCAGCTCAGACAATGGGACATTGTCATTGATCGGATGGTAGATAACGGTATGCAGGATATCACGGATATCGGTGCGCATGACGTCGCTCATCGGCTGCTGTAATAAGCCGTCATTGATGAGGCGCTTTAAATCATCAGCCTGTAGGTACTGGCATAATGGCTGCTCGCCAAACCACTGACATGCCTGCACGCTCAAGGTATCTGCTTGTGCCCTAAGCCATTGCTGCATAAAGCCAACTTGTGACTCGATGATACTCTCAAGACTGAGAGGCGCGCCAGCGCTAGTGTTTGGCTGAATGTTTGGCTGGACATCTGCTGTTTGCCTCTGAGAGGGGGCAGGGTGGGTTTCTAAACTAGGGTTATCTTGTGAAGTCGGCATAGGTTTTGAGGTCATAGTGATGGACAATTTGTTATACTGTGTGGCTGGGGTAATATCAACCCCAAAAAATACGATTGTCAGTGTCAGCCTTATTCATTTAGGAAGCACGGACAAGTTTTTGTGAATGGTAAGCGCATCAACTATTATGTCACGAACGCGGTGTTTTGTTGTGATGAATATTGCTAACGCTTAATAAATAACGAGAGATTTGATGACGGTACTGGATGCACCCTTACTTACGCTCGCTGAGCTGACCGTCCAGCGCGGTGAGACTCCCCTATGCGAAAAGGTCGCGCTCACACTGTCTATAGGGGATATCTGCCATCTCATCGGTGCCAATGGTACGGGCAAGACGACACTGCTGATGCAGCTGGCAGGACTACTGCCAGTGCTGACAGGTACCGTGCGCTATCAAGGCGTCGAGAGCTTACCTGTACAGCCGTTATATATCTCGCATCAGCTGGGTATCCATCCCAATCTGACAGTCGCACAAAACTTGACGTTTTTGCTCAATCTATATGGCATCGCGCCAAGCAGCACTGACATTGATGCTGCTCTGACGTGGGTAGGGTTACAAGGCTTTGAGACCGTAAGCTCAAGCCATCTATCCGCTGGGCAGACGCGGCGTATTACTCTTGCCAGATTGTATTTATTGACGCCTGCGGTGACACCGTTATGGCTGCTGGATGAGCCGTTTACCGCGCTGGATGTCGATATGGTGGCACGAATGGAGGATAGGCTGTGCGACTTTGCCAGTGCGGGCGGTGCGATATTAATGACCAGTCATCAGGCCGTCGGCGTCGCCAATCAAATGCTCGATTTGTCAGATTATATGGTATAAGGGCGATGAGTCTCAGTAAAAGGATGGATCATGACAGATAGCCCAGTACAGTCTGCACCAATGCAAGCGGCAAAGCCGAGCTCAAATGCCTCCGACGGTACGCGCGGTATCAGCTTTGGGCAGCTCTGGCGGCGCGAATGGCAGGTCAAGCAGCAAGGAGCGGTACAGTGGTTATATCCGCTCGTACTGTTTTTAGTGATTATTACCTTGTTTCCGCTGGCCGTCGGTAGTGAGCCTGCGCTATTGCAGCGTTTAGGCGTGTCTGCTGTGTGGATTGCCGCGCTCTTGTCATTGGTGATGGGGGTTGATGGGCTGTTTAAGCCCGCGCTCGATAATGGCACGCTGGCGCAGTTGGTGGTTGCCAGAGCATCGCTACCGCTTTGGGTGCTCATCCGCTTAGTCATACACTGGATTTTTAGTAGTGGGATTGTGGCGGTGCTCAGCTTATTGGCGGTGCCGCTATTTCAGCTTAGCTGGTTTGAGGCGTGGATATTACTAGCCTCTGTCGTCACTGGCAGTCCGATGCTGCTGATGCTCTCTGCCGTTGCCAGTAGTTTAACACTGTCATTAAAAAACGGTGCCGTGCTGGTACCGCTGATAGCTTTGCCCATGCAGCTTCCGGTACTGATTTTTGCCACTGGGGCGGTGGATTTGTTTGCCACAGGTCTCAATGGTTTGCCGATACTAGCGCTGTTATTAGCTGGCAGCATCATCTCTGTGCTGGTGATGCCATGGGTGATTGCCGTGACCTTAAAGATGGCGTGGCTCAATTAAAAAAAACCTTTATATCAACAGCATGTTGAAAACGGGCAACTTTGCTATAATAGCCAATTAACGATACAAACAAGTCACTTGTAGATTCTATCCAGTGTTTAACGCCGGCAGGTTAGCGGATAGTAGCAATCATGATGTCGTAGCGTCCATGATGCCCTATCTGTCAAACCACTATGCTGTGTAAATAGGTTTATCCTCATGCCCAACCTGAATAATGTCTCATCTCCTAGCCTGTGGCAGCGCATTTGGCAAGGCTTTTTGACCACTGTTGGTACCAAGCAGTTTTTTCGCATTTTTGCGCCTTGGGTCAAGTGGCTTGCCATACTTGCCAGTATTTGTCTTGCGATTGGTAGTGTTTGGGGGCTGGCATTTGCGCCGCCTGACTACTTACAAGGCAACAGCTACCGTATTATATTTATCCACGTACCGGCAGCCAGTCTGGCCATCTCCATCTATTTTGCCCTTGCGGTGTTGGGGATTATCTTTTTGGTTTGGAAAATCAAGACGGCCAGTTTGGTGGCGCAAGCGCTCGCGCCGCTGGGGTTTTTGCTTTGTGTGATCAGCTTAATCACCGGCTCTATTTGGGCAAAACCCACTTGGGGGACGTATTGGGTCTGGGACGCGCGTTTGACCTCGATGCTGATTTTGGCGTTTTTGTACGCGGGCGTCATGGCGCTGTTTGCCGCCTTTGAGCATACCGCCAACCGCGGCAAAGCGGCAGCTATCTTGTCTATCGTCGGTGCGGTCAACCTGCCGATTATCAAATACTCGGTACAGTGGTGGAACACCTTGCACCAAGGCTCGACTTTTACCTTGACCGCTGCACCAAAAATGTCAGCCGATATGTGGATGCCGCTGCTGCTTATGGTCGTCGGTAGCTATTTACTGGTGGCGACCTTGGCGATTTATCGCACCAATACTTTGATTTTGTACCGCGATCAAGGCAAGGCTTGGGTCAAAGAATATATTCGTGGACAAAACAAATAACGGCTAGGAGATGATGATGCAGCCTTATTTTTATAGCGTGTCTGAGTTTATCGCCATGGGTAAGCATGGCGTGTTTGTCTGGTCGTGTTGGGCGATTACCGTGGGTGTGGTGCTGGCTTTTATTCTTTATAGCCGCAGACAGCGACAAGCGCTGATTAAGCAGCTGACCATCCAGCAAGCGCGGCAAGCACAGCGTACTGCCAACACCTCCAGTCCTACAACCAAGTAGTCAAAAAATCATCTGAATATCATCAGTTTAGCCCGCAAGACTAGGGTTTCTATATCGTCACTATATGGCGATATGAAGGCTTGGGGGCTTATTGATTGATGCAAAAAATGCTACTATATAGCCATTAGAAAGTACGATTAGAAAAATATTTAAAAAAGGTTTTTCTAATGGTGGTTTCTTTAATATTTTCTGTTTTATGGGTTTATATTGCATTGGATATGACTGATATGGTCAGTTCAAAGTAAAACCGTTTTAGATTTAAACACGCTACTGGTATAAATTTCACTTGCGTGCTGTTATCGTTCGAAGCTCGCAACATTTATCCCAATAGTACTATGTTATTTTTAGAATGGTTTGACTGTAAGACAGTGACTCATCAATGAGGTAGTGGTATGAACGCAGTTCGTCGCAAAAAACTGATGTGGGTGATGTTTACGCTGGCAGGAGCCGCGATAGCCGTGGCGTTGGTCATCTATGCCATTGGGCAGCAGACTGACTACTATTTTGATGCAACGGCCATCGCCCAAGGGGAAGCGCCGCAAAATAAGCGTATCCGTGCTGGAGGTATGGTCGTCGCTGGCAGCGTGCAGCGAGCACCAAATGATCCGCTGAGTGTGGAGTTTGCGATTACCGATTTTGAATCGACGGTGCCTGTGACTTATCAAGGTATCTTGCCAGATTTGTTTGCTGAAAACTCAGGCGTGGTTGCTACAGGTAAAATGCAAGGCGAGACCTTTGTCGCAGGGGAAGTGCTGGCCAAGCACGACGAAAACTACATGCCGCCTGAGGTTGCCAAATCTATGAAAGAAAACAATCGCAATGGATTGACGCCGCCTTCTGAGCAGTACAATCCAGCAGAGCCAATCCATGAGACCCAAACGCTGCAACAGTAGCGTTCAAAAATAGCCACACTGACCGTAAAAGCGCCGCTAATATTTGATTAGCGGCGCTTTCTTATGTGGGTTTTGATAAAAACATTAGGGCATGTCCTCATTTTGAAAATGGCGATAAAAATGAGATAAATCGCCGTCAAACAAGGAAAATAGCGCAGATAATATCGAGATATTAGTCAGCTATCTGACACCGTTTGGCCAGATTTAGCTATTTTTGGCCCATTATTTAGCCATTTTTAGCTCATTTAGATGGCTATCGATTGAATTGAGGATACGCCCTAGTCATCCCATTCAGGCGTATAGTCAGGATGCTCGATTTTACGGCCATCGCTACGGGCCAAGTTGCCGATTTTTTCTAACTCATCGGCGCTAAGCTGGATATCGATGGCATCCAAGTTGCCTTGTAGATGGTCGGGATTGGACGTCTTGGGAATGGCCACACGGTTTTTGTCCGATAATATCCAAGCCAGTGATATTTGCGCAGGTGTCACGCCATGCTTATCCGCAATCTCTTTGATGACCTCATTGTCAAACACATCACCGCGCGCCAGTGGCGAATAGGCTTCTAATAAAATATGATGATTATTCAAAAAAGTCTGCAGGGTGTTTTGTTTGATAAACGGATGAAACTCTACTTGGTTGACGACAATAGGCACATCAGCGTGTTTTTTTGCTTCGATGATATGAGCGATATTAAAGTTAGAAACCCCAATATGACGCGTCAGCCCTTGTTTTTGCAGTTCACACAGCGCAGGAATGGTCTCAGATAATGGCACGCGATCATCAGGCCAGTGTAACAGCAGTAGATCGACATAATCGGTATCTAGGTTTTCTAATGAGCGCTTGGTGGCGGCCATCAGCTTTTCTGGCTCAAACTTCATATCATCAGGGAAAATCTTGGTGGTCAAAAAGAACTTATCACGCGCCACGCCTGATTGCTTGATACCTTCTCCGACCTCTGTTTCATTGTCATAAGCTTGCGCAGTATCAATGTGCTCATAGCCCATTTTTAATGCTTGGCTGACAACATCGATACAGTCTTGTCCTGTTGATTGCCAAGTACCTAGCCCTAGCACAGGAATATTGGCTTGGCCTGCGGTACGAATATTATAAGTTTTCTTGCTCATATTATTATCCTTATTATGTGTTGAGTGTGGCTTTATGGCTGTTTGTATAAGTGTTCTCTATATAACTGTTCTCTAAACAAGTAAGCACTAAATTCAGTGTCACTACTTATCAATGTCACTACCTATCACTATCTATCAATGTCACCATCTGAGTGAGAAGCTTTTAAACCTGAATAAATAACAGTCGTATCATAGTGTTGATTGTAAAACTTGCCCTAATAAAACAACTCGGCAACCCAGTTACTATAGAAAAAAATAGAATAAAGTAAAAGATCGGTTGACGCTTTCCTACAAAGGACAAACAGGCTGTAACGTCACTTTTATCATTATTTTTGAGATGAAGACACGATCTAAAGCTGTCTGACTTATGGATAAACGTTGTCAGTGTAATCACGAGGGCCAGAAAAGACAGTAGAGTCAAGGCGTAAGAAGCGTAGCCGAGGGATGAGAGATAAGCAAAAAAAGCGCCCAATATCGATTGATATTGGGCGCTTTTATAGACGCGGAAGCACGGTTATAAATTACTGCGCCGCTTCGGTCTCTACAGCCGCATTTTCAGGGGCTTTGGTTGCGTCGGCGGTGTTTTCACCCCAGATTTTTGGGTATTTGTAGCCAGGGAATGTCTCATGCGCGTACTTTTTGAAGGCTTCTGAGTTATAGGCGTTGGTGACGTCTTCTACCCATTTTTTGCCAGTATCGGCAGACTTGATCGCTGACCAGTTGACATAAGCAAAGCTTGGCTCTTGAAACAGTGCTTCGGTCAATTTGATACCAGAGTCGGTGGCATAGTTACCATTAATCACCGCAAAATCAACTTCATCACGGGCACGTGGCAGCTGTGCGGCTTCTAATTCGACGATATTGATGTCGTATTTGCTGTTATCCGCGATATCAGTCTTTGAGGCTGTCAACGGATCGATATTGTCTTTTAGCGTGATCCAGCCAAGCTCATCCATCATTACAAGAGCGCGCGCAAAGTTGCTTGGATCGTTTGGTGCTGAGACACTCATGCCTTTGTAGGCTTCATCAAGGCTGGTCTTTTTACCTGAATAAAGACCAAGCGGGGCGGTCGGTACTTGGAAAACCTCAACCAAATCTAGATTGTTTTCTTTTTTAAAGGTATCAAGATAAGGCTTATGCTGGAAGATATTGATATCCAAGTCGCCTTCAGCCAGCGCCAAGTTAGGACGCACATAGTCGGTAAATGCGATGAGCTCAACGTCATAACCTTGTTCTTCTAGCGCGCCTTTAACTTGGTTACGTACCATGTCGGCAAAGTCACCTTCAGTGGTACCGATGACGATTTTGCTATGCTCAGGATCGATATCGCTGTCCGCTGTTTGGGCTGTGGTGTTTTCAGTCGCCGTTTCTTTGTTGGCTTCTGGCGCTGATGAGTTGTTACAGCCCACCAATACGAGCCCTGTCATACCAACGGTTGCAAAGGCAGTGGCCAACTGACGGCTGATATCTGTTAATTTCATAAAATTTCCTTATTCGTACATGGGATTGGGTTATGTGAGTCGCGCCTGAGCATTAAAAAAGCAACATTCTACATAGTAATGCTGCTTTTTATGATAAGAGCTAAGAGGATTCATTACTGCCAAAAATAAACCGAGTCGCTGGCAATGTCAAGTATTTGCCAAAGCGGCTTAACGTTTGTCTAGGCGGTTGGCCAGCCAGTTACCAGACGCTTGGATAGCAATGACCATGATCGATAGCATAATCACGATAAAAATCATCACCTCAGTTTGGTAACGATAATAACCATAACGAATGGCCAAATCGCCCAAACCGCCGCCGCCGATCATACCCGCCGCCGCAGAGTATGACAGCAAGCTGATACACAAGATAGTCACTGACAGCACCAGCCCTGAGCGCGCCTCGTTGAGCAAGACTTTGATAATGGTAAAGGGGCGAGCGCCCATCGACTCGGTGGCCTCGATGATACCGCGCGGGACTTCACGCAGGTTTTGCTCGACCAAACGGGCAAAATAAAACGAGCCGGCAATCGCAAGCACCAAAGAGGCGGCAATCGGTCCGATACCTGTACCGACGATGGCTTTGGTAAATGGACTCATCGCAATCATTAAAATCACAAACGGGAAGGCGCGCATAAAGTTGGTGATGCCGCCTAACACACCATATAGTGTTTTATTTTGCAAAAACTGTCTATCGCTGGATAAGAATAAGAATATTCCAAATAGCCCACCGATCAAAATGGCAACCGCCGTTGAGATACCCAGCATGATAAAGGTATCAATAAACGCAGTCACAATCTCTTTACGCAGCGCAAACAGCTTGTCGATCGAGGCGGATAGTTCCGTACCAGTTAACATATTATTTCTCCTACCTCATTAGTCCTCAACGACTAAGCCTTGGCCAATCGGGGTGGTGGCCTGAATCAGACCATCTCTTACGTCTGCAACCTCAAGCAGCTTGCCTTGGTGTAATAAGGCGGCGCGGTCGCAAAGCCTGCGAATCACACTCATCTCGTGGGTGACGATGACGATGGTCACGCCTAGCTGCTCGTTGATATCACGCAGACAGGTGAGCAAGCTACGAGTTGTCGCAGGATCGAGGGCACTGGTCGGCTCATCGGCCAGTAGCACCTTTGGACTAGGCGCTATCGCGCGGGCGATACCAACACGCTGCTTTTGGCCGCCTGAGAGCTGCGCTGGATAGTGACCGGCGCGATCAGTCAGATCGACAATCTCCAGGCAGTCCATGACACGCTGATGAATATCACGACGCGGATAGCCTGCGACCATCAGGTTAAAGGCCACGTTGTCAAAGACGGTGCGATTGGACATGAGATTAAATTGTTGAAATATCATACCGATATTGTGGCGCGCCACTCGTAGGTCGCTGGCCGATAAGGTGGTCAAATCAGTGCCATCGATGATGACCTGACCTGAATCTGGACGCTCGAGCATATTGATCAGGCGCAACAAGGTGGATTTACCGGCACCTGAATAGCCCATTAGGCCAAAGATTTCACCTTGCTGGATGGACAGCGACGTCGGCTCGACAGCAGTAAACCAGTGGGGTTTGCCATCTTTGTCTTTGATTGAGCGGTCACTTAAAAAACTTTTGGTCACATCGTTTAAGACAATCATGTCATTCATGGAGGGCTCAAAATTCAATGGTTTTTTTAATGTCACAAACGCCTTGTTTTACCTCTATCGTCATCTAAGAGGTAAAAAAACAACCGTTCATAACCCTATAATAAGGGGCGCTAATATAGCATATTGTCGGGTACTTTGGATATGCGCATCCGCGACCCGCTTATGATGAATAGTGATTAGGCGGGGGAGGCGAGGAAAAGAGGCAGATAATAAGAGCGGTTTTTGACAAGAAGACTAGATAGGCACACTTAATAGAGGGGTTTGCGCTAGCAAGATAAGAATACGTCCTAGCCATTTGGATGATAGTGCGGATTATGCTTGACTGGCAGTATGACCAAAAACCTTGTATGGCCATTGATGGTATCAGTTGTGATACGGCCCTGATGCGCGGTGACGATTTGTGATACCAGTGATAACCCCAGCCCTGAGCCTTTGTTTTTTTGTTGCAAACGCACAAATGGGCTAAACACTTCTTCGCGCTTTTCTTCAGGGATGCCAGCTCCTTCGTCGATGACGGCCAGTACCGCGTATTTGGGCAGAGGACGTTCAGGCTCTGTTTTGGTTTTTTTGAGATGCTTGGCAAACAAGCCTTCTTTGCGCGGCGCGTCCATAGCCTCCCCGTCAAGCTGCGTCGCGTTTTTGCTACTAACTTTTTGGTCTTTTGGCTTTTTGCTATCATCGCTAGTGGCTGTACTATCGACGATGGCGCTTTTTTGGCTGTGGCCATTTTTTAGCGCATTGATACCTTTGCTCATCAGACTGTCTTTGGTTTTTTGTACTCTAAGGTCACTATCAGCCTGCGCCGCGCTCTCAGGTACCGCACGCCAAATGACTTTTTTGGTTTTGTCCGCAAACTCAGAGGTAAAGCGCTGATAGTCTGTCATCACAGATAGCGATGCGCGCGCGTCCTTTGGTTTAAGAGCGGTATGGTTATTGGCCGAAGCGAGAGCGTTATCATCCGTCTCCGTTGCAAGCGTGTCATCGGCCCCTACTCCAGATGTCTTAATCTGATGCGTCTCGCAGCTTGGTGTTGCATCGTGGTTAGGACGGTCAGCAGCGTTGTCGTTTGTCGTGTCGACCGCAGTGTGAGTAGCATCAGTATTATCTGCTTCATTAATGACAGCGGCCTCGTCAACGAGCGTTTCGCCGTTTTTGTAGATAGGCGGTGCAGGCAGGGCCATGACCGTCTCTGTCATGTCTGCTTCAGCCGCGGCGGTATCTGTGAGCGCGGTATCGTCGCCTTGCGCTGATGCCGCCCGCCCATCCTCTCGGGTTGGTGCCGCGGTCTCATCATAGGAGTCAAAGTCTGAGCTATTATAATCGGCGAAACTACTGCAAATGAGGGTTTGCAGCAGGTAGTCTGGGATGCTATCGGCCTCGTCAATGGTTTGTACGCCATATAGCAGTACGGTCACTGGCGGCACCCCATGTAGCATCGCATTGGTCAATAGATTGCGAATCAAATGGGTTAGCATAGAGGCCTGCCCATCGATGACGATGTGCTCGCCGATCAACGTCGCTTCAGGGTAATGTTGGCGCTCTTGATTGATGAGATCGTATAGATCTAGGCGCTCTACTTGCTGCAACGCATGACCTGCATCCAAGCGGCTGACCAGCAAGATGCTTTCTACCAAGTCATTGAGCCCAGACAAATCGCGATTGATGGCTTGGGCGCGTTTATCAAACTTTTCTTTGATATCAGAGGGCAGCGCGCCTGCCAGCATGTCCATCATCTCAATCTGCAAGCGAATACGTGTGATGGGTGTGCGCAGCTCATGAGAGGCGTGTGCCAGCAGTAAGTTATTGGCATCGACCAAATGCTCGATTTTTTGTGCCGCTTGGTTAAAACCGCGCGCCAAGGAAGCAATCTCATCATTACCGCGCGCATTGACTCGCACGGTAAAATCCCCATCACCCAGCTGCGTCATCTGCTGGCTCATCTGATTGATACGCCACGTCATGGTGCGAGCAATAATCCACAAAACCCCTGCCATGATAAGCAGCAGCAATAAGGTGCCGGTAAATAGGTTCAATGCCGCAGAAAGGGCTGGTTTTTTGGGCGGTAAGCGCGATTCGTACAGCAGCGTATAGCCTGTGCTGCTATATACTTGTGCTTGCTGGGTCGTGGCGGTATCAGAAAAAGAAGGGAAAACGCGTGATAACAAAGATGGGGTAGGCGGCAGCTCTAATGGCAAATCGCTGTGGTCGGTTTGCATCAGCAAATGACCATTGCTGTCATACAGACCCATTTTGGCCTGTAAAGACTCGTCAAAAATATCAAAGCTTTTTTTGACGACCGCCAGCATAAACCGCGACTGCAAACGGTTGTCTTTGCTAATGGCGGTATTTAGCTCATGCAAAAAAGGATCGATTTGCCCTAAGATCTGAGTGGCCAATACCTCGGAGCGAATTCCCGCATCTTTATCATGGACCAGCTGAGTCAATAGCACCATCGCCACTGCAAATAAGATAAGCGCCAGCATCACACTGGCAAATAGCTTGGCAAATAAAGAGCGAAAACCCAAGTGCTGCATTAAACCATCTCTATTATCAGACGTTTATAACGATTCAAAACGGTTACTATATGGTCTGCCGTTTATAGCGTGCTGCCGCTCATAATATGAGCAAAAAATCAGACCTGATCGGTGGCAAATTGATAACCGACGCCGCGTACGGTGATGATACGTTTGGGCTGGCGAGGGTTGTCTTCAATCAAGGCGCGTAAACGTGAAATATGCACATCAATGGCGCGGTCGATATTGTCTGAGCTGTCATCATTTGGCATCGCCTGCCAAAGCTGCTCACGATTGAGTACTTTACCAGAATGCGTGGCAAAGTAGTGTAGTAATTGAAACTGATGCGTGGTCAAACGTACCGGCTCATCATCAATCGTCACCTCATGACTGTCAGGAAATACGCTTAAGCGGCCAAACGTCAAGCTATCTGACTGGCTGTCTGCTTGGTTTGGTTGCTCATGACGGCGAATCACAGCGCGGATACGAGCCAATAGCTCACGCGGCTCAAAAGGCTTGGCGATATAATCATCGGCACCCATCTCAAGGCCCAACACGCGATCTGTGGTATCGCCTTTGGCCGTTAACATGATAATAGGTACCTTATTGGTCATGTTGTTTTTATTGCCACGGATCTTTTGACAGACCTGCATACCATCCATATCGGGCAGCATCAAATCAAGCACTACCAAATCGATATCGCGCTCTTTGGTATCTAGTAAGTCAAGACCTTCTTGACCAAGCCCTGCGTGATGCACGTCGTAATAATTCATGGTCAGATAGTCGCTGATCAATTCTGCTAAATCTGGATCATCTTCTATTAATAAGATCTGTTTACTCATGGGTTATCCTCTAGTTGTTGTTATCATGGGTCAGGCGTTTAAACAGCTCTGTACAATCATTCTGATAAATACATCAGATGCGACCGCTGTTATGCCAAACGTCTGAATGTGTTATGTGCTATTTAAAGACATTGTTTAAAGGTACTATCTCGTAAATATACATACGCTTAAATACGTATGCTTGCTGTAAACGCGCTAATAATAAAGACCGCTAATAATAAAGACATAGTGCCTAATTTTGCTGTGACAAAACAAGACAAGCTTTGTTAATGTTTCTGCATAATGTAACTGCCAGCGTAAGCCATTAGGACACAATGACTTTTTTGCCTTTAGAATCAAGGGGTAAATCGGCCAAGCAAATCAAGCTATCATTACTGATGCCTGCGATCAGATACTGCTGAGTGGTGGGGTTAAACTCGATCACTTCTACAGGCTGGCGCGCCAGACGCTGATCTTGTCCGATGATCCACACATTTGCCGCCAATGGCCTTAGAGGTTTATATGGCGGTGAATGCAATTCTGTCAAGTTCACATCATGTAAGGCGCGTCTAGGCACGATAGTGCCGACATCGATTTGTCCATAGTTGACCCGCCCCGTGACCTGCATCTTAGGCAGCAGTTTTTTGCGACTGCTCTCATTATCGATCACATTGACATGGACCAGCAGCTTTTTGGGGTGCGGGGCTTCGACCAGTTTGCTGACTTGACCGGTGAACTGATCTGTCAGCTCAGCGGTTGTAAAATTAACCGTTTGTCCTACCGATAGCTGCGACTTTGCCTGAATAGGCACGGTTGCGACAAAGTATAGCTTGGTCTCATCAGCGATCTGCAATAAGGACGTACGTGCAGCGAGCTGCTGTCCTGCGGCGGCATTTAACTGCGCGATCCGCCCAGCGAAGCTGGCACGCACCGTGATAAGTTGGTATGACGAATGCTTTGAGGCGTCGTCCGGTGTGTCTGTCGCAGCGTCTGCATCCGCGTCGTTTTGGCGCGGCAGCTTGGCTGAGGCAGGGTTGCTGTCGGAGGTGGCTTGGCTAGCAGAGGTAGACTTGCTATCGATGGCTGATGGCTCGGAGGCCGCGTCCTCTATGGTGGCTTGTTTTGTCTGATCCGGACGAGGTGAGGTTTTTTCAGTAGCTGGGTTTTTTGCTGCACTTTTGGTTTGCGGTGCTGCATTCTCGGTTTGTGGCGCTGAGTTGCCATCGGCCTCTGTATTTATCTCATCTGAGCGTTTGGGAGGTGTTTGACTGGTCATGTCCAGCCGTCGGACGATAAGCAAAGGCGCGTCTTTTTCGACCTGCTGACCTTCACTGACCAGTACTTGTTCGACATACAGCGGCTGGGCGGCGACAAACTGGCTTTGTTTGATCGGCTGTATATTGCCCTGTAGCCCGAGGCTGGGTTGATAGCGTGATGGTTTGATACTTAGAATATGGTCTGGCGTCATCGTCACCGTGCTATCACCGATGATCAGTGGGTTATCTACTGTCTCACTGTTTTCGGCTGTGACAGGCTCATCGGTAGGCGGGGAGGGCTGACAAGCCAGCAGCAGCAAAACGCTAAGTAAGTACGGGCTTTTTTTTAACCATTGAAAAGCTGTCATAGCAGTCACCGTTATAATCGTCGTTTTATTATATAGTGAAATCCTATGAGGTGAAACGATTGTACGCTAGCTGATTGTACAGTGACCAAACATTGCTGGTCGTCATGCAATCATGATTGCCAAATGCTAAGCCATACAACCTGCTAACAACCTGCTGATAGAAGCATGACTGCAGTATGACTATAGATAGCTATTTAGATAACCATTTAGGTAATTATTTGGATAGCTATTTAAGTTATTAGCTAGGAGACTGGTCAGTCTGAACATAAATTTGTTAATCACTGGAATTGCATGAACAACTGTGCTAAAACAAACATAACAAAATATATTGATACATTTTTATCACAATCGAAAATTATTCAGCAATGTGGTGGTTGATTCTATATAATGCAGAAATATCATGAAGTTGGTGAGTTTTTTGCCCTGTTTTTATCAAAAAGTAGGATGACGATAGTTTATGGCAAAGTGCTTTAATGTTTTTTATGCATTAAGATACCTTTATCTGGCGACACGCTAAGCACAGTGGTTGGTGGTTGGCCACCGGATTGAGCGTCAATCGATTCAGCCATCATAAATTGCCTATCATGACCCAGATGACGGGGCTACTTTTGCTCAGGACTGATAAAAGCCAGATACTCATAAAAGAAAAGATAGGTCCGCTACGATATAGATAGATGGCAGAGGTCGTCTCAAGCCCATAATCAATAAATGATCAATTGAGAATACCCTAACAGCTGTGTTGATAGATCGCGTGACAAACCCATAGTCGTTCATAGGACAATGAGAATGGAAAATAATTTTGATGGCTTAAAAGTGATGGTGATTGATGATTCCAAAACCATTCGCCGTACTGCAGAAACCTTGTTACAAAAGGCAGGCTGCGAAGTTGTAACTGCTATTGATGGCTTTGATGCACTTGCAAAGATTGTCGATAACAATCCCGATATTATTTTTGTGGATATTATGATGCCACGTTTAGATGGTTATCAAACCTGTGCTTTGATCAAAAACAACCCTGATTATGCCGACAAGCCTGTAATCATGTTGTCATCTAAAGACGGTTTATTTGATAAAGCACGCGGCCGTATCGTTGGCTCTGATGAGTATCTGACCAAGCCATTTAGTAAAGACGAGCTGTTTGACGCGATCAACCAATACCGCTAGACAAAGGGTCAAAATAAATGTGCCAGACTATCTTTGAGCGTGGCATATTTTGTGTAGGTTTTGATATCACGTACGGCTGTTGCTAGCCGCTTGACAACGAGTAACCACTGCGGTGAGAAGCGTGTGATCATGAGTATTTGGAGCACAGGCTTTAGTAGTTGGTCTTTATAATATATTTGAATATCCAAATGGATATCTTCGTAAATAAAGGAAAATCCTATGACTACCGTCTTAGTCATTGACGACTCGCCATCTGAAATGGCGAAATTTCGCGACATGCTCTCCAAAAACAACTTTCAAGTGTTGGAGGCGACCAATGGGGAGCAGGGCTGTCAGATGGCAGCAGATCATCTGCCAGATGTGATTTTGATGGATGTGGTGATGCCAGAGATGAATGGTTTTCAGGCGACACGCAAGATCACCCGCGGCAAAACCACCGCCCATATCCCAGTGATCATGATTAGTACCAAAAACCAAGAAACAGACCGTGTATGGGGTAAGCGTCAAGGCGCTAAAGAGTATATGAACAAACCCATTGACGAGAGCAGCTTGGTCAATATCATTCGTCGAGTAATGGAGTAGCTTGTGGCTTCCAAAGGGTTTATTGAGCTTCTGCGTCTAGCAGATCTGGCACGCGCGCGCAAAAGTGGTCGCCGCAGTGGGCAAGAATATGACTGGCAAGGTGTGGTATTTGAGATTGGCGGACAGCGTTTGGTGGCGCCAATGGGTCAGGTATCGGAGGTGTTGGCTATGCCAGAATATACCAGCTTACCCTTAGTGAAGCCTTGGATGCTAGGTATTGCCAATATCCGTGGTCGTTTATTACCGATCACGGATTTGTCACAGTTTTTACAAGTACCTAGCCGTGTGGCGCAAATGAGTCAGCGTAAGGTCATTGTCATCGATCATGACAACCTGTTTTCAGGTTTGCTCGTCGATCAGGTGATCGGTATTGAGCAGTTTACCAGTGACCAATATCGCGCCGAGGCCATCGAGCCAAGCTCACCATTTGCGCCTTATAATCACGGTAAGTTTTATAAAAATGAGCAAGATTGGTATGTTTTCATGCCAAGCTTACTAGCGCAGGATTTGCAGTATAGCGATGCGGCAATATAACTGTCGATAATACAGAATCTGTCTCATTCATAAAGACAGAGGATTAGCGACTGACATGATGCGGTTGGATGTCAGCATTCATACAGGCTTTGTTGATCGTTGTTTTGATAACAATAAGATTGTCAAAGTCAGTCACGATAAGACTTTGACGATTGTTTGAAAGGAATACGTAAGATGAGTGATGTTATAAAAAAACCTGTAGCTGGTACGCCCAAAACCACAGCGGATGGCAAAGATGCCTATAGTGAATGGAATTTATTGCTGGTTCTGTTTGTGGCGATAAGCGTGGCTTGTTTGATTTGGCTAGGCAACTCTGTATCGTCAGTGAGTCAGTATTTCTCTGACTTTAATCAATCGGTCATTCTGCCTGTGGTGGTGTTGATCATAGGCATGCTAGGTATTTTCTTTGCCCTATATAAAATCCTAAAACAACGGGGCGGCTCAGAGCGCATCTTGATCGAAAAAGAGACCCTACGTCGCCGTCAAGAAGCCGAGGCGGAGTCTGAGCGTGCTCGTCAAATCCAAGAGGAAAACGAGCGTAACCAGATCGCTATTTTGCGTCTACTCGATGAGCTAGGCGACTTGGCAGAAGGGGACTTGACCGTCAATGCGACTGTATCAGAAGATTTTACAGGGGCGATTGCCGACTCAGTCAACTTTGCCATCGACCAGCTGCGTCAGCTGGTACTGGTCATTAACAGTACCGCTGAGCGCGTCTCGCAATCATCAGAGCAAACACAGATGAACGCTGTAGAGCTGGCCGAAGCCTCTGAGCACCAAGCACAAGAGATCGCTGGCGTGTCGGCGGCGATTAATGAGATGACGGTGTCGATTGACCAAGTGTCTAACAACGCCTCAGAGTCAGCGACCGTGGCCCAGCGCTCAGTTGCCATTGCCTATAATGGAGCCGAGGTGGTACAGCGCTCTATCGAAGGTATGAACGTGATTCGTGATCAGATTCAAGAAACCTCAAAGCGTATCAAGCGCTTGGGTGAGTCGTCACAAGAGATTGGCGATATCGTTAGCTTGATTAATGACATTGCCGATCAGACCAACGTTTTGGCATTGAACGCGGCCATTCAGGCGTCGATGGCAGGTGAGGCAGGCCGAGGCTTTGCGGTCGTTGCTGACGAGGTTCAGCGCCTCGCTGAGCGTTCAGCCAATGCGACCAAGCAGATCGAAACACTGGTAAAAACCATTCAGGCAGATACAAATGAGGCGGTCGTTTCGATGGAATCAACGACCTCTGAAGTCGTACGCGGTGCACGTCTGGCAAAAGACGCCGGTGAGGCACTAGAAGAAGTGCAAAGTGTTTCAAACACGCTTGCTGATTTGATCCAAAACATCTCAAACGCGGCATTGCAGCAAGCTGAATCTGCAGGCCATATTTCACACACCATGAACGTCATTCAAGACATCACGTCACAGACCTCATCAGGTACCATGGCGACTGCGCGCTCTATCGGCGAGTTGAGTGAGATGGCAGCCGCACTACAAGAGTCCGTCACTGGGTTTAAAATCTCAAATGATGATGAGTTGTTGGACGCTGATACGCTAGAGTCTGAAGAGGCCTTATCAGAGAGCGTCTGATAAGTATTTGGTGCCAGAGCCTGAGTCGGCAAACAGGTGCAGTAACGGTGCATAACAATGATAGCAGGTCATGTGGACGATCTTAATCAACCAACCCGCAGCTTTGTTAAAGCAAGCAGCGCTGCGCTGGGTAAGACGGTAATGCAAAACGATCATTTTGATGCGCAGCAATGGCAACGGTATATAGAGCTCGAAACGGGCTTTGTACTACCAGATGTCCAGCTAAAATGGTTAAAAAATGCGATTGATCATACCGCCCAGTCGCATGGCTTAAGCGTCAAGCAGCTATGGTATCAGCTGCCCAAAAGCAATGCGCTGCGTCAACAGCTGCTGGACAAAGTACTTATCCACGAAAGCCGTTTTTTTCGACATCAGCCTTCGATAGATTTTGTGACCCAGTGCGCCGCTGAGCATCAAAGCCTAGTTCTAAACGCCGATAAGATAAGTGCTAATGGGGTAAGCGGCGCAGATAAGTTGTTTCGTATTTGGAGTGTGGGCTGTGCCGGTGGGCAAGAGGCGTGGTCGCTGGCCATGAGTCTGGCGGCGCAGCAGCTGACGAGGTTTGCGATATTAGGCACTGACGTTAGTGAACAAGCACTGGCAAAAGCACGGTTGGCGCAATATGACAAACGTCAGCAGGCCTTGATTCCGCAGCACTGTCAGCCGTATGTGTATCCGTTATCAGCAAGCCGCCCAATGCCTACATCGAGCTTGGCAGATACCGCGATGCCTGCTACAACGATACAGACATCATGGCAAGTTGCCCCCACGCTGCAATCACACGTAAGCTTTGCTTTACATAATATTATCGAGCAGCAACCACCCACGCCACATCTGCAGCAGGTGATTATTTGCCAAAACATGCTGCTGTATTTTCGCAAATTTGATCAGCGTGATATTTTGGCGCGGCTGTCAGCGCAGTGTGCTCCCGGTGGATACATTGTATTGGCTCCGGGTGAGGCGCTGTTTTGGCGTCCTGCAAATATGCGCCGTATTGCGAACCCACAGGTTAATGTGTGGCAAAAGACCAACACTTAAACCCCGTGCCTTCATGAGTGGCAAAATTAGTGCCTAGACGAGTTAGGATGACCCTATGAAAAACCAGCCCAATGACATAGTGACGCTTGAGTGGTTGCTCCCTCTATTTAATCAGCAATTATCACAGGTATCGGATGGCTGGCAATTAGACGCTGATCCCATCAATTATGAGCACATGGTCGTGCCCTATCATCAGCTCGGTGGCGCGCTCATCATGAGCAATCTACCGGCATTGGCAGATCTGGCATACAAGCTCAGCGCATTAGCAGAAGTTGGTGGCCGCGATGGCCTAGCTAGCGAGGCGCGCCGCGTGGGTCAGCTTGCGCACCGATTGTTGCAGCGAGCGCTAAATCAGTATGCTCGCATCGGCAGTCACTATACCGCCCCAATCACGGCCGCCGCGGAGCAACTGCTTGAGATGCTAACGCAATTGGGAGCGGCTAGTGGGTCATCATTGGCATCCAGCGCTATTCAGCAGGGCGCATTGCATCAAAAAACTGACACAGATGCGGCTGTGGATGGGTTTGAGCTGGCCGTACCAGTGCGAACAGATGACGTCACCGAGCATCTAGACGAGCAGCAATACCAGCAGTTGTTGCTCGTCTGGCGACAACAAGTACAGGTGCTGTTAAGTGTTAATAGTAATCAGCCGCCGTTATTAACCCCGCTAGAAAAAGTCAGCCAATACCTGCAGCAGACGAGCCAAGATGAAGATTTGCAGCAGCTTTGGTACTTGACTGAGCTGTGGTTTAGTGAGCTTGCGCAAAACACCGCTCCGTTGCCTAAGCAGTATGCCCCTCTGTTAAGCGAGCTTGAGCAGATCATTGATGATTTTGTAGAGCAAACACCGCCTGTGCCAAGTGTCATCAACAGCCTTATAACCAATATTTATATCGAGCTAAGTGGTCTCGACCAAAGCAGTGACAATACGCAGTCGATACTGAGCAACTTGCCCCAAAGCTCGGAGGTAGAGTCGCGTTTTTTACCGCGTATATTGAGTGAACTTGAGACTTTGGTTTTTCATTTAGACAAGCCAACCACACTGTTGTATCCGCTGCAAAAGATACAAACCCAGCTGGAGGGGCGTGGTTGGACGTACTATGCCGCACAAGTGGCAGAAATACTGACCGAGATAGAGCAGGCGCTGGCGTCTGAGGCGGCGCTGACTCAAGTACAATGGCAAATTGAACAAAAGCTGCAAGAGCTATACAGCGCCATTTACAATACGGAGCAAGTGATCTCGCAAAAGATTGGTGAGGCTGCCGCGTTTGTTCCTTTTTCTGATGTACTTGCCAGTGCCAACGAGCAACCCGTCACAAGTGCTGATGCTGTGTCGGCGGGTGAAGAGCTGCGTGAGCTGCGCATCGCTGTTGAAGACGTCAAACAAAGCTTTAATGAGTATATACAGCGTCAAGAAGTGCAGCTGCTACCGACGACTGCTGACTTTGCAAAAATCGGTCAAGCCTTTGATGATATGGGGTTGCCAACGATCTGCCAGACCACCGATCAGATCGCGCATATCTTTAGCCAGCTAAAAACGCACGAAATTGATGCGCTGAGTTGGGATGTGACGCAAGCCTTGGCGGAAGCACTGACGTCAATTGAGCTGTTGTTAGACTATCTGGCTCAGCAGGTTTTTGATCAGCAACTATTAACGCTCGCAAGTGAGCATACGGCCAGAGCAGAAGCACTGCTTGATGCTTATATTGAGGCACCAGAGATGGTTAGTGATACTTTTCATACCCAGACACCTGCCGCAACTGACGTGCTGCGCTATGATGACAGCGGTGAGATTGCTCCTGCCAGTCATGATCTATCTGCCCAGTCATCCGATGATGCGCCAGAGGATGACAACATGCGTGATGACAACGTGCACGATGACAGTGCTACACATAAGGATAGTGAGGCATTGGCCGAGGCTCGCACGCAGCTACAGCCTGATAGCTTTGAGGCAGATGCCGATATCTGTGAGATATTTATCGAAGAAGTCACAGAAGTGATCGCTGATTTAGAAGACTTTTTGCCTATTTGGCAGCAAGACTCGCAGGATTTGACACCCTTGACAGAAGTGCGCAGAGGTTTTCATACTCTAAAAGGCTCAGGGCGCATGGTGGGGGCTTTTAGTATCAGTGAGATGGCTTGGTCTATCGAAAACTTACTGAATCGATTGTTGGACAAAACCTTGCCCGTCACCGAAGACGTGGTAACACTGGTCACGCAAACCACAACGCATCTGCCCACTCTCGTCGCCGACTTTCAAGCAAAACGGCCGCCAAGTGTGGATCCTACCATCACAATACTGCAAAGCCGTAATCTATTGAGCGGACAGCTTATCGACGCTGGATTGGCCGAGAGCGAATCTGCATTGGCCATCTCTGACACCGAGTCAGGGGCTGAGGCGGAAATGCTGGCTGATGAAGTGCAAGTGGCAGCTGACGTCGCGGCATCACAGAGTAATGATGCCGCTGCGTCTAATGAGATCGGTATGGATACAGCCGATACCGAAGTGCGCGGCGAAATGGTCTCTTTGTTTGATCTTGAGGTTCCAGCAGTGCTTGCGCCCTTTATGCCAGATGCTGGGCAGCTACCAGCCGATGCCAATGATGCAGACCCTGATATTAAAGAGATATTTATCGAAGAGGCCGATGAGGTATTGAGCGAAATCGTGCCTTTGTATGAAAACTGGCGCATGTCTCCTACTGACCTAGATGCCTTGACAGATATTCGCCGCGGTTTCCATACCCTAAAAGGCTCAGGCCGCATGGTCGGGGCCAACTATAGCGCTGAGCTGGCTTGGGCCATTGAAAATATGCTCAATCGTGTACTGGATCGCAGTATTGAGGTGACAGCAGATATCACTCAGCTAATGGCTGATGTATTAGCCGTTTACCCAGCGATGCTCGCTACCTTTGAGCAAGGTGGTGAAGAGTATCCAGCACTGATACCGTTATGGATTGCCTGTGCAAACGCCTATAGCAAACAAAAATCTCAGGACTTTAGTTACCCAGCCTTACTGGCGCAAATGGGCAGTACGCCTGCGTCTGATATTCACAAAGACGACTTGGATTTAGCTTCAGAGCGGTGGGATGAGACTGATGCCGATGAGATTGAGGCTGCGAGCGACTATGAAGGTAGTGATGACAGTGATGACAGCGAGGTAAGGGATGCTGTAGCGGCCATAGAGATAGATAGCACCTTGCAGTCGCTCACCTCTGTCAATGAGATGATGGCAGAAGCACCGGTGATTTTGACGCCGCAGAGCGAAGAAGAGCAAGCCTTCTGTGAGATTTTCATCGATGAAGCCGAAGCGTTATTACAAGACATTGAGCGGTTTGTTGCCACGCATCGAGATCAGCCTCAGATTGAGGTGACCGATGAGATTGTACGAGCCTTTCATACGCTGCGCGGCGCATCAGGCTCTAGTGCGTTAGCGGCGATCAGTGACGTGAGTGCGACGATAGAGCATAGTTTAGAGTTGCTACAACAGCAAGATACCGCGATGACGCCGCTGCATTTAGAGGCGTTGGCACGGTCAGCTATGCTGATCAATGGCTATCTAACGAATTATAAGCAAAACGTTCAACAACCTGATGTTTCGGCGGAAGATGCCCAAAGCCAGCAAGATATTGCGTCATTGCAAGCCATGCTTGGTGAGCAGTATCTCATCCATGACGATCAGACAGCCTCCGACAATAAGCCAACGATTGAGCAGTTGTTGGATGACAATATTGATGAGTTATTAGACGCTGAGTGGGAGCTAGAGGAGGCGCTAAGTCAGGGGGATATCTCGCAGGCTCAGCGCTATATAGAGCAGCAAATTAGCCAAATCAAACATCTCACCAATAAAGCCCAAGAATTTCCAAAATTCACTACTATTCTTGGCGGTTTGGCGCATGCTTATGCTTATCTACAGCGGCATCCAGAATCGGCAAAACAAGCAGAGGTGCAGGCGGTGTTACTCGCTGGCCACGCGCAATTGGTCGGCTTGTTTGATGCACTCGCTGGCAGCACTTCACTAAAAGTCGACCCGCAAGTGCTACATGAGTTGCAGGCGCTTGCTGGCTTCGATGACGGCGATGATGCTGAGTCGATGGTTCGCACGGTTGCTGCACCCGAGCTGCAGCTTGAGTCGATCGATACCGATGTAGAGCTACTTGAGATTTTCTTAGAAGAAGCGCAAGAGCTAGATGACGCGTTGGATGAAAGCTTTAGTAAGTGGCGTGCCGATATCACCAATATCAACGCGCTTAAAGTATTGCAGCGGCACCTACACACCATCAAAGGTGGCGCAAGAATGGCGGGCATTAGCAGTATTGGCGACCTGACCCACGAGGCGGAGAGCATTTATGAAGCCTTTGTAGAAAACAGGAAAACACCAACCGCGCAGTGGCTAAAGATTATGCAAGTGGTGCAGGACACCATGTCATTGCAAGTCATGCATATCGTTCGTCATCAGCAGTCGTTTTTTGCTACAGAATTGATTGAACAGTTACAACAGTTTGAAAAAGCAGACACATTGCCAGCGGTGGTTGAGCTGATCATACCAGCACCGACCAACCACTTCGACGCCGATACCCAATCACAGGCTGACAATACCCAGCAGAGCCATGAAGTAGCAGACACGGTCAGCTTAGATACCATGATCAAGCAATCATGGGCCAATGGTTTGCCTGATCCTGATCTTTTGGCGGTGTTTTTAGAAGAAGCAGAAGAGCTGACCAACCAAAACCGACACTTGCAAGTGTTTTTGCAGGATGCCGAAGATACCGTGGCGTTACAGTCGCTACAGCGTGATCTGCATACCATCACAGGTGGTGCCAAAATGGTCGGCGCCAGCGGCATTTCTGACTTGGCTTATGAGCTAGAAGCGACGTATAAAAACTTTGCTAGCCGTCGCCGTCCTGCAACCGAAAAAGCTCAAGAATTGATCGTTGCGTGTCACGACTGGCTGGCAGATGCGGTATTTATGCTAAGCCTACAGGTCAACCCGCCAACGCCGACGCTACTGATTGAAGCGCTACAGCAATTTGGTAAAAACCCTAATAGCCTAAAACAAGTACCAAAAGAGTCGCTGCAAGCACAGCGTACAGCGATCTTGCTGGCAAAAGAAGCACAAGATTCGCAATACCTAGAAAAAGACATCAGTCAGATGCCGTCGATGTTTGCAGAGACCGATGAGGAAGAGCAGAGCGCCAGCAGCAATGAGATGATTCGTATCTCAGGTGGCTTGATTGAGCATATGATCAACCTATCGGGTGAGTCTGCGATCAACCGTGCTCGTATCGATATGGGCATGAGCAGCTTGACCAACAGTATCGAAGAGATGGGCATTACCGTACAGCGCTTGGCCGATCAGCTGCGCCGTATGGAGACGGAGCTTGAAGCACAGATATTGTCGCAAATCGATGACGAGCTGATTAATAATGAAGGTTTTGATCCATTGGAGATGGATCAGTACTCGTCACTCAATCAGTTGTCCAAATCATTGTCAGAGTCGGCCTCGGATTTGGTCGATATCAACCACACTTTATTAGAAAAAACCCGTGATAGCGAAAGCTTGCTGCTGCAGCTGGCACGTACACAAACCGAGCTACAGGACGGTTTGATGAACTCGCGTATGGTGCCGTTTACGCGCTTGACCCCGCGTCTGGAGCGTATCGTCCGTCAGACTGCAAACGAGCTTAATAAATCTGTAGAATTGACCATTATCAATGCTGATGATGAGATGGATAGAACCATTTTGGAGCGGATTACCTCACCGCTTGAGCATATGCTGCGAAACGCTGTCGACCACGGTATCGAAAACACCTCGGCTCGACTCAAAGCAGGCAAAGAGCGTAGCGGTCATATCACTTTAGAGGTGCACCGCGAAGGGAGTGAAGTCGTCATTCAGTTATCGGATGATGGCCGCGGTATCGATGTAGAAGCCGTACGCAACAAAGCCATCTCTCAAGGCCTTATCGATGCTAATGACGATAGCCTGACTGATGTCGATATCATGCAATATATCTTTAATGCCGGCTTGAGTACCAGTAAGCAAGTGACGCAAATCTCAGGCCGCGGCGTTGGTATGGATGTAGTGATCAGTGAGATTCGCCAGTTGGGCGGGGCGGTCACTGTGGTGTCGGAGCTGGGCAAAGGGTCACGCTTTACCATGCGCTTACCACTGACAGTTGCAGTGTCTGATGCACTGGTCGTACGTGCAGCCGATCGCTACTATGCTATTCCACTGGTACAGATCGAGCGTGTGGTGCGTATCAACCCAGAAAAACTTTATGAGTATTATCAGTCCAACGACGCCACGTTAGCGTTTGAAGGGAATGATTACCGCGTACGTTATCTCAACGAGATTCTCTCGGGTAATAAGCTCAACGAGCTGATGGTCAATACCAACACTAGCCTACCACTGATCATCATCAAAAACCGCACGGGACAAAACATTGCCTTACAGGTCGATCAGATTGCAGGCTCACGTATTGAAGTAGTCGTCAAACCATTGGGACAGCAGCTATCCAACCTCTCAGGCATTTCGGCGGCGACCATCATGGGTGATGGCTCGGTCATGCCGATTTTGGACTTGATTGCCCTAATGCGAAATGCTCCAAGAGTCAAAAACGTGACCAAGCCTAGCGGCACTCAGTCAAAACCGACGGTACTGGTGGTGGATGACTCAGTCACGGTGCGTAAAGTGACCTCTCGTTTCTTAGAGCGTCAAGGCTTCAATGTGGCGCTTGCCAGAGATGGTATCGATGCTATCGAAATACTACAAGAAACCACGCCAGATATGATATTGCTCGATATTGAGATGCCGCGGATGGATGGCTTTGAGGTGGCAACGCAAGTCAGAAACAATCAGCGCTTACAGCATATTCCAATCATTATGATCACCTCGCGTACTGGTGAAAAGCATCGTCAGCGCGCCTTAGAGATTGGGGTAAATGACTATATGGGCAAACCGTTCCAAGAAAAACAGCTGCTTGATAAAATCCAGAAACTTCTGGGTGATGAGGTCAGCTTAACTTATGAAGGATAATGCAGGTATTTTGGCACTAACAGGGAATACAAAAGCAAATATAAAGGTGCTGGTGGTGGCCGAAGACCATCATCAGCGCATGGCGTTTTCAGACACAGTTCGTAGCTGCGGTTTTGCGCTGATAGACTGTGTGTCGCGTGCGCAATTACAAAAAAAAACCGCACTTTTTGAGGCCGAAATAGACATTTGGCTGATCGATAGCGACTATGACGATGATATGGCGACGGTGACGGCTGCCTCCAAACCTGCCGCCGTGCTGGTGGGATTTAGTCAAGCCCCTTATCTCAATGAAGCGCAGCTGTATGCTAAATGGCAGCGTCAACTAAAGCGTAAGCTGGCGCAGATGCTGGCATTGCCCGTGTTGGTGCATACGCCTGTCTATAAAAGCGATGATACTGATAACGACTGGGATTATGTGGTGTTTTTGGGTGCCTCTATGGGCGGGCCGAGCGCGGTAAAAGAGTTTTTGGATAACTTATCGCCCACGCTACCGATTTGTATTTTACTCGCGCATCATTTTAACCAAACCATGATTGGTACGCTGCCCCGTATTTTAAATCGCCACAACGAGTGGCGCTGTCAGGTCATCACCTCATCGCAGCGTCTGCGAGCTGGTCAATGTCTGATAGCCCCTATAGACAAGCAGATAGTCTGTGACTCTACTGGGCGGGTGATACTGCTAGAGCAGCCTTGGGATGGTGAATACAAACCAGCTATTGGCCAAATTTTAAAAAACACCAGCGATGTGTACGGCAGTGAGCTTATCAACATCATATTTTCAGGTATGGGTGATGATGGCTCGCAATACTTGGATCTTATTCAAGATAATGACAGCCAATTATGGGCACAAGAGCCAAGCTTGAGTGCTTGTCCGAGCCAACCACAGGCCATCATTGACTCAGGTTATTGTGATTTTGTCGGCAGCCCTGTTCAATTGGCACAAAAACTTACCGACTATATTGGTGAAAAGGCGACGGCCTCTTTGCATTAACTTACTGTGAGCGATGTATGAAACAAATTTTACGACACTCGTTTGAAGCAGTCAGCTTGCTGACCACAAACCACGGTATGCTGGATGTCACTTTTATTCCCGCTTTTAATCAGCCTGATTGGATTATTCCAAGCGGTCTGATTTTGAGCATTGAGGACACTCATGAGCGCGCCTCCAGCTATCATTGGCAGCAGCAAGTATTGCCTGTGTTTGATCTGCTCACGCAAGAACAAACGCCTGATAAGATGATTATACTAGAAGGTAACACCATAGAGCACCGCATGGCGCTCCAGACGTCAGGTCAATTGTATCAGCGCCAAGTGGGTATCTCTGATGTGAAAGATACAGATAGGCAGGCGTATTTTGCCGACTCTAACAGCACGGATAAAATTACCGCTGAGGGACGCTTTACGGCAGAGGGTATGCTATCCTACCTTTTTCAAACGGTGATGATTGAGGACACCGTTTATGTGGTGCCTGATTTAGAAAAAATCGCGCATCAGTTGGTTGAGATGGACAGCTAGCGTTCGGTTGGTATCGTTAATCTGTTTTAGAATAGATATAAACCTACGGCTATTTATTTTCCTTGTGTGCATTGTCAACCAATCACTGTCATAAATAGCGATAAGGATAATAGAGCAGCTCATGAATAACACACAGTCAAATATGTCCAAGTGGTCAGTCGCTAGTCGCGTGTTTCATTGGATTAGTGCGGTTTTGTTACTAATCACTTGGATTCTGATATTGTTATACGAAAACCTCGATAGCAATCTTTATATCGGCTTGCATAAGGCGTTTGGGGTCAGTTTATTGTTTTGGATGATCGCGCGGGTGATTAACCGTGTTTTTACCAAAGCGCCGCCAGCACTGCCCATGCCAGCTTGGCAGTTGTGGGTCTCTAAACTGTCGCACTTTGCCTTGTATGCCACATTGATCGCGATGCCGTTGGCGGGTTTGTTGATGTCTGTATATGGTGGCAGACCGGTAGATATTTTTGGTTTGTTTCAGATTCCAGTATTTGTCACACCAGATAGAAGCTTGGCGCGTGTTTTTAATGACATGCATACCGATATCATTTGGCCGATGATTATCGCCTTTACATTGCTACATATCGCTGCAGCGTTGTATCATCAGTTTGTCAAAAAAGACAACCTGCTCGCTCGTATGAAATAAGCGCACTGACAGATTGCCACATAGAAAAGCCCTAAGTAAGATGCTTAGGGCTTTTTCGTATGCGTCACAAAATCGCTGATAAGAGGCGCTGTACTGCTAGACTTATCTTTTTTTGTTCTCAGGCAAATTGATGTTCATTTCTAAGACGTCTAAGCTGTCTTCGGAGCGATGATTGATATTGACATCATCAATCTGTACACCATTGACGTATTTATTGACCACCTCTAGTATTTCACGCTTCATTTTTTCGATGCGATCGGCGGTGAGACGACTGTTTAGGCGGTTTTCGCTTGCAACGATGACCTTAAGACGCTCAGTGGCTAGGTTGGCGCTACCAGCACTACTGCTATCATCAGTACCAAATAGGCTACTCCAAAATCCTTTTTTCTTACTCATTATTAACTCCCAAACCAGCGCTGTAGTAGACTCTTTTTCTTCACATCGATATGACGCAGCGGACGCTCTTCACCCAAAAAGCGGGCAACGATGTCATCATAACATTGACCAGCAACCGAATCGCCATAATGAATCACAGGCTCACCATGGTTAGAGGCTTCTAAGACGGAGTGGCTTTCGGGCACCACACCGAGCAATGGCACTTTTAAAATATCATTAGAGATGGTGTTAATGTCCATCATCTCATTTGCTGCTGCACGTTCAGGATTGTAGCGCGTGATGACCAAATGCTCACGGACGGAGCCTTGGTTTTCTGCAACTTTTTTTGTTTGGCTTTGCAAAATACCAATAATGCGATCTGAGTCACGAACCGAGGAAATCTCAGGGTTGGTGACGATGATGGCTTCATCAGCATGATACATGGCCAGCTGCGCGCCGCGTTCGATACCAGCAGGCGAGTCGCAGATGATATAGTCAAACTGCTTAGATAGCTCAGACATGACCTCGCTCACGCCCTCATCTGTCAGAGCGTCTTTATCACGTGTTTGACTGGCAGGAAGGATATACAAGTTTTCAAGCTGTTTGTCTTTGACAAGCGCTTGCGACAAACGAGCATTGCCGTTGATCACATCGACAAAGTCGTACACGATTCGATTTTCACAACCCATGATTAAGTCTAGATTACGTAGACCCACATCAAAATCGATAACGACCGTCTTATAACCACGCAATGCTAAACCGGCGGCAAAAGAGGCACTTGTCGTGGTTTTGCCCACGCCGCCTTTACCTGAAGTGATGACAACTATCTTCGCCACAATGGCACACTCCTATGAATCAATGGGATATCTATTATAAAAAATAGCGCACGCTTATATCGTTGACTGTAAATATAAGCACTACCTGCGAAAGTAGCCTAGCATAAATAAACAAAAATTTATAGCAGGTCTATACGGCAGTAAACAATCTGTATCAGTCGCCCTGCACACCATCAGATGCCAGTGTATTTATATCTAAACGACGATACCGAGTTCAATACCAACATCAATACCAGTATGACTCGTGCTATGGCACCTCTCTATAGCCTATAGACCGGCGTAACATAAACGCCTTAACAGATGATATAACGAGCGCTGATGAATAGGGTAAATAGTGGCAGAGCCAGCAATTCATCATAGAGCAGTTTTGTTAAATAAACTTACAGTACTATTAAAGCGGTCATTATCTATAGCGAGACTGCCAATATCGTAGCATTATTTGTCGCCAGCCATGTTTTTATTTGCGCAGACGTTTACAAGCCAGAGCTGCTGGTATTGCGGCTGGCATTTTTGTCTACGAGCGCTATACATCATCCATGACTGTAAATACTAAACCTTCTCCTTCGACAAACCGCACTTGTACTGATTTGTCGATCACGTGCTCAGGTAGGTTGTCGCGCAGGCAGTAAGTGCCAGCGACCGATACCAATGAGGGGTTAAAGACTTGACAGAAGATACGCGCGTCTTTGTCGCCGGTGGCACCTGCTACCAGACGGCCTTGCGCACGCCCATATACGTGTAGGCTGTTGTCAGTGATGGCTTCAGCGCCGCTATTGACGCTATTGGTCAAAATCAAATCGCCGCCCACATGATTGAGGCTTTGACCTGAGCGTAGCATTTGGTCATAAATAAGGCTGGTGATTTGCTCAGCGCTGACCAATGTCTCAGCGGCAACATCAGCGAGCGTTGTCTCAGTGGTAGCGGTGCTATCTGTCGCGGCGTTGTCTTCTGGACTGCTGGCCGCGCTTGATTCAGCAGGTTGGTCTGCGGTGACTTGCTGACGCTGGGTCGCTGGTTTTTTGGTCGGTAAGATGCGCTCAATACGCTTGCCATCAGCAGGAAAAATGGCCAAACGCAGCTCACGCGCCTGTGCATCCAGCAAACCTGTGACGACACCGATGGGCTGTAGTCCCCAAGACCATAGCAGCTCTACCAAAGCAGAGAGATCCTGCTCGACCTCGCTATCGATAAGGACTGGGATATTGCTCGATTTACCGCTGAGTGTGGCTGCAAGCTGAGCTTCGATAGCACTGAGATCATCTGTGCCAAACTGCAAACGCGAAAAGGTCAGCATCTTGCCATAAAACGCCAACGCTGGTGCGGCGCTTGCGCCTTGGGTGCCATTATCTAAAACTGTCATATATCAATCCTCAAGAGATAATCTTGTCGCTGTCTTTACCGTACTATGTATTGTCATGTCATACGCTGTATGACTCAGTGATGCTGTGTGATACCAGTCTATATCTGGCATTGGGTTGATGGTCAAATGTATCGCTCAAAGGTTGAGCATGTCTTGATGTTTCCACTGCTGGACTTTTACCTGTGCTTCAAACTCCGTCAAACTGTCGTCGATAATACTAGAGACTAAAGTGTCTAGTGCGCTGTTGTCGGTGTCCATTTGCGCAATACCACTGGCAATGGCCACCATCAACTCATCTAAGCGTTCAGGGTCTAGCAGACGTTTATTGAGAGCGTACACGACGTTTTCCCCAATATTGTGCCCGACATGCTGTAGCTGCGACTCAATCAGGCTACCAGCGATGGGTATCATGCGCAGATAACGACGCAGCTCAGGCGTATTGGCCAAGCCTTCTTCGATAGCGCCGCCCATCTCACGGGCGAGTATGCTGCCGCCGCCTGAGGCTGCAGTCAGTGCCTGTAGTTTGGGCACCAGCTCTGTGCGCAGGACGGAGAGTACCGCAGCTTCTATCTCACGACGATTGCGCGCTATCGTGGACTCGATAAAGGATTTGTGTGTTTCAGGATTGGTCAGCTGCTGCCGAAAGTTTTGGATGGTGGTCAGTATCACGCGATCAGACAGCTCTTCTAATAAGAGATCAATATAAAACTTGATGCGATTGATCCAAGGCTGCGGCAGTACTTGATAGCCAAGCTGATACAGACGGCGGCCAATGATGACAGCACGAAACAAGCGCAGCGCGCGCAGCTGCGGAAAACAGCCAAGCACTTCATACCAATGCACAAAAGGAAAAAAGAACCAGCGATAATATACGTTGTCTTTGATTGCAATCGCCCAGCGTAGCAACAGCTCTGCGATCAAAAATATCGTAAAAAAACCACCAGCGGTACGCAAGGGGTCGTGTAAGGTGTTTTGATACCAAAGCAGCGCCTCACTGATGCGCAGCCACTCTGCGACATGACTGCTAAAATTGCTCATCAAAATCGCATCGATACTGATCAACAACAGATCAATACTGATGGCCACGATCATCACAATGTCATAAGCCAGCTTTGCGCGGTTTGGCTTTGGCCGACTGGGGCGACTGGGCGGCGGATGATCAGGTAGCCGAGTCGACTGATTGGGCACAGAGGCTGTGTTCAGCTGCGAGCTAGGAGTAGATGAGGCGGGCACAGTCAGACCTTATTAATGATGAAATGATAAACGGTACAAAGCATAGGTGAGATAGACGGCGTACGATACATATATCCTCACCATCATCACACCATCAGCGGATCATGACTCACATTATCAATGAATAGGACTAAAAAACAACCCATCTTTTATGATATCGGTCGCTTGCAATAAAAACGATACGTGAATGCCGATAGCGTGGCTCGCCGCGCAAGGCCAGCCACCAGTGATTTGGCTGCTATTTAGCCATCATGCAGCATTCAATTATTATGAAGTACTCAAGTATTATGAAGTATGGTCAGCGGCAGGGTTGTGCTCAAAATCTGCTAACATGTCGCTGATGCGCTGATCTTTGTCGCGCCAGACTTGCTCAATCCACGCAAACATTTGTGCTTTTACTTGCTCATCGTTTTCGTAGCCGCCACGTTTAATCCCAGCAAACAGCTCAGCTGGGATGTCTAGGTATCTGACGTCAACGCCTAAGCGTTTGATATTGCCTTTCCAAAGATCGCTGTAGGTAGGGACGCCATCAGGATACACGATGGTCATATCCAGCAGGCCATCCATCTCACTGCCCAGTGCATTGATGGCTAAAGAGAGTCCGCCTGCGCGTGGTTTGAGCAAATGTGTATAAGGAGATTTTTGCTGTTCGTGTTTGGCTTGGGTAAAGCGCGTGCCCTCTAGGTAATTTAACAACGTGAAGGGCTTGTCTTTTAACAACGCGCAGGCACGTTTGGCTTCCTCGATATCTTGGCCTTTTAGGGCAGGGTTTTTTGCCACTGCTTCTTTTGAGTGTCGGCGCATCATTGGGAAGTCTAAAAAGTAAAACGCCTGACCCACGATTGGTATATAAATCAGCTCAAACTTGGTAAAAAACCGTGTGAGCGGCAAGCGTTTTTCGCTGATGTATTGGACAATGCTGGTATCGACCCAAGACTGATGGTTGCTAATGAGTAGATATTGGCCCTCAGTATTGACGTCGTCGGGCAGGCTGATCCGCCAGTCCTTACGCGGCAACATGTTATCAATCAAGGCATTATTGCTACTGATCCAATGGTTGGTGATTTTGATGACGGTTTTATCGGCGATCGGCGCGCCGGTGATGATTTTGCCCACGCCCATTAACCATAAAGGAATACTACCACCAAAGCTGTTGGCTGCAATGACGCCTGTCGCCGTCGCAAGCGAGACCGCTTTTCCGAGCTTAGGGCTACGCTTATGTATTTTTTTGATAGTAGATGTCAGTCGCATGCTAAATCCTTTTCAATCGGTATTGTTGGGATATTTATGGTCCACCGCTTAAGACAAAAGGTGTGGTGAAGTAAGTTCATATACGAAGTGATTTTAGCAGAAAGCACTCATAGTGTACGAGTGTAAACGTGACTTACGATAACAAGTTTTGAGATGAGACTGATAGTCGGCGTGAGAGCGAATGATTTTGTGGGTAAAGAGTCTTTTTTAATAGTACCTTCTGCACTTTTCATACATAGGTGTGACAAAATATTACACATAATGAGATTGTAATTGCCATAATAATGATGAGTGTATATAAGCACCTAAATAAGATTGATGGAAAAATCTTTATAAAAAGCACAATTTATTTGTCATTTTACTGGTTTAAATTTAAGAGGAAATATTATGCGTAACCAACTTATGATTGCAGCAGTGGCTTCAGGCTTGGCATTAAGCGGTTGTACCACTGACCCTAACACTGGACAACAGCGTCTAAACAAAACCGCTCTAGGTACGTTAGCGGGTGCAGCTGGCGGCGCGGTAGTATCGAAAGCGACTGGCGGTGAGAAGACTGGCCGTGATGCGGCTATCGGTGCTGCACTGGGTGCTGGCGTCGGTTACTACATGGAGCGTCAGGCCAAGCAGCTTGAGCAGCAAATGGCAGGTACAGGCGTGACGGTTGAGCAAAACCCAACGACAGGTGACATCGACCTTGTCATGCCAGGCAACATTACCTTTGCTTTTGATGATGCGACCCTAAGCTCATCTTTCAAGCCAACGCTTGATAAGCTGGCCTCGACCATGAACCAGTATAACAAGACCACGGTAAACATTGCAGGTCACACAGACAGCCGCGGTTCAGCTTCTTATAACATGGGTCTATCACGTGACCGCGCTTATTCAGTAGCCAACTACCTAACAGCACGCGGTGTGTCTGCCAATCGTATCAATGTAGTGGCTTACGGCGAGTCTCGCCCAGTTGCGGACAACAGCACTGACTATGGTCGCCAGCAAAACCGCCGCGTTGAGTTGACCATCAACTCGCCACAGAGCGTTAACTAATTTATCGTTCTATCGATAAGTAAAATAGTTATAATAAGTAGATCGATCATAAAAGAGTCAGCGAATTGCTGGCTTTTTTTATGCCTAATATCAGACTATCACCATCGCCGTGAATACTGATGTAGAATTAAATATTGATAATGATTATCAATAACCCTATAATTCATAGAGGTTTTAGATAAATGCCGTAACATAAGCGCAATAACCGATACTGACTTTATCTACATTATGATATATAGATAAAGTCAGTACGCGCTGTGGCACTGACGACGATTTTTTCTTTTGTAATATCTTTGAGGATGTGTATGACGATTACCACAGGAACGAGCCGTAAGATTTTCCCCACCGCTTTGGCTGCTGCGCTGGCAGGGTTATTAATGGTGTCGGGTTGCACTAAACAAACCGACGAAAATGCCGAGACAAGTGCAGAGAGTCAAACAGAAGTACAAAGCGCAGAGTCAGTGGACAGCGGCGAGCTATCGGCGACCGATCAGGCACATACTGACAGATTGGTAATCAGCTATGCCAATATGGCTCATGCCGCCTACAAAGACTCACTTGAAACAGCTAAAGCGCTACAAAAGGCGGTAGAGACCTATGTAGAGACGCCCACTGAAGCCAATCTAGAGGCGGCAAAAGCAGCTTACAAAACGGCGCGTCAGCCATACTCTCAGACAGAGGTTTTCCGTTTTGATGAAGGGTTTGTGACGGCCAATGATAAGCGCGCCATCGGTAGTGTCGATGGCTGGGAAGGTCAGGTCAATGCGTGGCCACTTGATGAAGCTTTGATCGACTATGTCAGCGATAGCTACGAAGGCGAGTACAACAGCCAAGACAATATCATCAATAGCGACAGCATCACGGTCGGTAGTATCAAACAAGATACCAGCAATATTACACCTGAGTTACTGGCAGATATGAATGAGATCGGCGGTAGTGAAGCCAATGTCACCACAGGCTATCATGCGATTGAGTTTATGCTATGGGGCCAAGACACCAACGGTGTCAGCGCAGGGGCAGGAGAGCGCCCTGTAACTGACTATGTCACCGAAGCTGGACAATGTACTAGCGGTGATACAGTCAATGAAGACGTCAGTATCTGTGAGCGTCGCGGCGAGTTCTTAAAAGCGGCAGCGCAGTTGCTGGTAGACGACCTCACAGCGATGGAAGCCGAGTGGCAGCCTGAGAGCGAAAATACTCTACGTAGCGATCTGATGGCGCGTAAATACGACAATGGCCTACGTCAAATCATGTATCAAATGGGCAGCTTGGCCTTAGGTGAGCTGGCTTCTGAGCGCATGCAGGTCGCGTTTGTGACAGGCTCTACTGAAGATGAGCACGAGTGCTTTAGTGACTTAACTCACCTAAGCTATGCCAATAACGCACGCGGCATCCAAAACGTCTTTAATGGCAGCTATAAGACTGTCGCTGGCAAAACCATCGGTGGCTACGGTGTCAAAAACTATCTGATCGATAGTGGTCATCAAGAAGCGGCTGATAAGCTGACTGCTGACTTTAAAAAGGTCGAAGACGCCTTTAATGTCATCGTAGAAAAAGGCGAAAAAGAAGGCATCAAGGTCGATCAGATGATTGCAACGGTCGGTCAAGCGAGCAAGCATGGCATCTCAGCAGAAGAGCAAAACAAACGCCGCGGCTGGATCGAGGCGGGCATCACAAGTCTGCAAGCGCTAACAGATGGTATCGAAGATGCGGCAAAAGCAGTCGGTATCGATAACTTAGATGCGGACGCTGGCTCACAGTTTTAGGCGATTGACTTCTCTCACATAGAATAATTTCATGATGTCGATTATGTTTTACAAGTCATGAAAAGCTGACGGAAGATATGTTTGTAAAAGGACAAGTTATATATAATACATGCGTTGTTAACGATCGTTAGCAACGTATTTTTACGTGCAATAAAATAGGTCAGACGTTGATTTATAGCGTCGATGTATTTTTATACCGTTATATTGATAAGAAGAAATACTGTTATAGCCAGCCATTTTAATGGTTCTACTTGAGAACTAAGGCAACACCTATGAGCGTTATTCATACCAAGCCCTCTGCTTTCCCTTTCTTTTCTTCAAGCTTACAAGGTACATCGTTGAAACTTGCGCTCACCGTCGCAGGTGCAATCGCCATCAGCGCTTGTCAGCCCACGGATAGCACGTCAGACAGCGCATCGACCAATAAAAACACCAATGACACTGCCGTTGCAAGTGGCGAAGGCGCGTCCGCTTTGACGCCCAAACGTACGCAAACCGTGGAAGCACTGGCTGGCGTGCCGATGCAGCAGCTGGTGACATTTGACCCGCAAGAGATCAAACAAGGCGGCGACACGGGCATTAGCATCACCAGTAGCGAGAGTTACTCCAAACCCTCATCCAATCTGTCCGCCTCGCGTAAGGGCAGTTTTTTTATTGGTAATGCATTTTTTCGTCAGCCGTGGGTGGTCGCACCTGCCAGTACCGATAGCCGTGATGGTCTTGGGGCATTATTTAACGTCGCGGCTTGCCAGTCTTGCCATATCAAGGATGGCCGTGGCCACGCACCGATGAGTAGTGAGGACGATGCCGATAGCTTGCTGATTCGCTTGGCGATGCCAGCGACCACCGATGAGGAGCGAGCGCAGCTGCAAAACTCGCTGATCGAAAAAGTCGTGCATCCGATGTATGGCGGCCAGCTACAAGATCGCGGTATTCAGGGCGTGCCTGCTGAAGCAAGAATCGCGGTGCAGTGGACAGACAAGCCCGTCACTTTCGCTGATGGTCACGTCGAAACCCTGCGCGCGCCCACCTTTCATCTGACCAACCCAGGCTATGGGGCGTTTGATGATGAGATGATGGTATCGCCGCGCGTGGCCTTGCCGATGATTGGGCTTGGACTGTTGGAACAAATACCTGATGATGATATCAAGAAACAAGCCGTCGATAATGACAGCGCTGATATCAGTGGCAAGTTTAACTGGGTCATGGATCCACAGACGGGCAAAACCGCGTTGGGACGCTTTGGCTGGAAAGCAGGACAAACCAAGCTTTTGACACAGAACCAAAGTGCTTTTAATGAAGACATGGGGCTGACCTCAAACATCCGTCCTCATGAGTCCTGCATGCCTGCGCAAACGGCGTGTGTCAATGCAACTACGGGCGCTGATGAGCAAGGCGGTGGTAAGCCGCCGGTGGAAGTCAATGACGAGGTGGCCAAGTTTGTGGAGTTTTATACGCGCAATCTGGCTGTCCCGCATCGCCGCAATGCCGAGGATGAGCTAGTACTTGCTGGCAAAAAACGCTTTTATGATATGGGCTGCCAAAGCTGTCATACCCCGCGCTATCAGTTGCCAAAAACCGACGATGACCATCTTGAGCAGCACGGACAAGTGATTTATCCTTATACTGATTTGCTGTTGCATGATATGGGCGACGAGCTTGCCGATCGGACGATCGCTGGTAAGCTGCCGCCCAAAGACGCGCAAGTAGAGTTTTTGGCCAACTCTTATGAGTGGCGAACGCCGGCTTTATGGGGTATTGGTCTTGCCCAAACGGTTGATCCACAAGCGACGTTTTTGCATGATGGCCGTGCACGCACCTTGATGGAAGCAGTACTATGGCACGGCGGCGAGGCCGAAAAACAAAAACAAAAAGTCCTACAGTTAGATAAGCAAGGACGAGCTGAATTGACAGCGTTCTTGCAGTCGCTATAAATTGCTTGATCAAAGGCGTGTGGGCAAAGGGTGCGCTCTTAGCAAACGACCAATAAACAATTGATAAAACCACTCATACAAATACCGAGAAACTTATGAAAATAAACCCTGCTGTAGCAATGGCACTGTCTGCTTTGAGTGCGGGCCTGCTGATCAGCTGCGTCAAACCTGCAGATGAAAACAAAGCGCCAGACTCTGAGGGTCAAGAAGTCGCGCAAGATAGCGCCGCTACGGCGTCTGTAGATGATAAAAATAACAGTACAGAGCGTATCGCTGCTGTCGATATCAGCGCTGAGACAGAAAAGACCTATCTGACCCATGTGGCAGATGACCTCGTCATTCCTGCCTATGCCGATGCAGCGCGTCAAAGTGAGCTGCTGCATGAGCTGGCACAAAAGCACTGTCAGTCAGACGCAGTCAGCGGTGATGAGCTGCAAGCGCTGCGGGATCAGTGGCTGGTGCTGGCACAAGCGTGGGCGCGCGCTGAGATGATCAACTTTGGGCCTGCCACCGCTAGCATGAGCAACCTATATATCAACTACTATCCTGATGAGCGCAGGCTGGTGCATAGCGGTGTGGCTGATTTGATCGCAGCCAATCCAAAGCTCACTGCAGAGCAGCTCGCTGATGAGAGTGCTATTGTGCAAGGGGTGCCAGGACTAGAAGAAGCCCTGTACGCCAATGATCGCTTGGATGCGGGGCAGTGTGCTTATGTGCTAAGCGCCAGTGACGCCTTGAGTACGCGCCTACAAAACATCGAAAAAGACTGGCAAAAAAACGCGACAACACTGTTGGCGATTGATAAAACAGCTGATAGCGATCAGGGCCTAAACCAATGGTTCAATTCTTTGTTGTCATTGGTTGAGACCATGAAATCTAACGCCATTGACCAGCCTTTGGGACTGACCGGCAAAGCCAAAGGTCATGTGCCAGCCGCCACCGCTGGCCAAAGCCGCGCCATTATCAATGCCAAATTAGCCACGTTAAATGAGGCGCTGACCGACCCTGTCCTGACGGCAATCCTCGGCAGCAATAATGAAAACAACGTCGCTGATACGCTATCGACTGCCTTAGCAGATGCCACCACGCTATTGGCGCAGATGCCAGAAGATATCGCCACGGCTGATAAAGCAACGCAGCAAGAATTGTATGACCATCTGACCACCATTACTCGTATTATTAAGCGCCAGCTGATTCCGGCACTCGGTATCCGTGTGGGCTTTAATAGTACCGATGGCGATTAAATAATGCGTAAGCGTAACGATGATACCCATAACCGAGCTTTACTATCGAAAGATAGCAATCAGTCTCGCCGCGAGCGACTGACGTCCGCTGTCACGACGACGCTCGCTAGCGTCACAGGTACGGCGGCGCTGGTCGCTGTCCATCATCATTATCGTAAACGCCGGCAGCCCGATGCAAGCTTGCAAGATTACGTGATCGGTGTCCGCGCGCAGTGGCAGACATGGCAGCTGAGCAGTAGCTCAGAGCCACAGCCGTTAGGGCAGACTAAGTGGTCAAAGCTATCACGCTTTCGCCATGCTTGCCAGCAGGCGGCAGTGACATGGCAGCGAGCCTATCAGCAGCCTTATTCAGATAACACTGATAACAATGTTATCTCTGATTTGGCTGCTGTGCATACCACCACCATGATGGCACGCCCCGTGTGCTGGGTGAGTGGGGTGGCATCTATGCCAAAAAATCTCACTGCCACTGACCACCCTGATGGCCAGTCTGACAATGATTTTGGCGTCGTCGGTATAGACGCTGATAGACAGATCGTTTGGCAGACCACCATGCCTGAGCGTGTCCATGATATCGTCGTACAGCCGTCTGTCGATGGAGTGCTTGATACAGATACCCAGTACGATATGCAATACCATAAAACCAATCATCAGCAGCGCCGTGATGTCGTGGTGATGGGACGGCGTCCTAGTGAGAGGTTTTGGGTGCTTGATACTGCCACAGGGCAGGTCAAGACAGCTATTCAAGCGGCAGACCATCGACATTTTTATGGTCATGCCTGCTATAGCTTAGATGCCCAGCGTTTGTATGTGACCGAAAACGATACGGTGAGCCTCGATGGCAAAATCGGTGTCTATGATGCGACTGATGGCTATCAGAAAATCGCAGAATTTGATGCTTTTGGTATCGGCCCGCATGAGCTGGTGATGCATCCTGATGGCGACACACTGGTGATCGCCAATGGCGGTATCAAAACCGAGCGTGCCTCACGAGAAGAGCTAAATCTCGATAGCATGCGCCCGTCATTGGTGTATCTCAATCGTCATACGGGCGCGTTGCTGGAGCAGGTCGTCCCAGCGCACAACCAGATGAGCGTGCGTCATCTCGCCATGCATGACGATGGCAGGGTGATGATTGGTATTCAGTTTCAAGGAGATAAGCATATCAATGTGCCCTTGGTACTGACGCATCAGCGCGGCGATGCTGTTTTCAAGCCACTCACCATGCCTAATGACGAGTGGCAGCGCTTTCATCAGTATATCGCCAGCGTCGCCGTCGATAGTGTGCATGATTTACTATGCGTCACCACTCCAATTGGCGGCTGTGCAGTGATTTATGATTTAAATACGCGGCAGCTGATCGATGATGTCAGTTTGCCAGATTGTGCGGGCGCGTCGGTGTTGGCTGATGAGAAAAAAGCAGGTTTTATCGTGAGTGATGGGCAAGGGCGGCTAACGATATTAGAGGTGAAGTCGGCACCGACAGCAGCCAACACATCGCTAGATACCGCTTGGCAAGTGAGGAGCGATAGCAAGTGGCATAAAATGTCTTTTGACAATCATTTACAAGCGCTATAACGGCGATAAGTGCTAAATAAAAAAGCAAGAATATAAGTATGTAAGGAGACAGGCCATCAGTTTACATGCGGTGAGACAACATCTTGCGCAGGCAGGGATAGAGCTGCAAGTCCATAAAAAGCGCGTCAAAAACATCAATTTTCGCTTAAAGCCGTACACATTGATGGTCTCCGCACCGGCTTTTATCAGTACCGCGCAAATCGAGCAAGCCATTGCCAAGCGTGTGTCTTGGGCAATCGACAATCATGCACAAGTCTTAGAGCAGCACCAGCGTAAACACCGTCCTTTAGTGGACGCTTCAACGGCCGACAGTCCTATTTTACTTTGGGGTGCCGAGCAATCTATCACACTCAGCCATGATAAAAAACTGGCCTATTACCGTGAGCAGCTTGCGGCTATCATGCCGTCATTGTTTGACAAATGGCAACCTGTGGTCGGTGCCTATGCCAATGAGATACGCCTAAAAAAGATGCACACGCGCTGGGGTAGCTGCAACACGCGCGCGCGTCGTATTTGGCTGTCTGTGTATCTGCCTGCCTATCCACTTGAATGTACCGAATACGTCATCGTCCATGAGCTGTGCCACCTGCATCATGCCAACCATAGCCATGAGTTTTGGCAAACGGTGGCGACCGCGATGCCAGACTACCGGTATTGGCACGATATGCTAGCAGGCAAGACAGGGCAGTTGGATTAAGAATGGTATGGTCAATCCTATATAAAAACGATACAGCTATGCCAGTGTGCTACTAGGGCGTGTCCTCAATTCAATCGATAGCCATCTAAATGGGCTAAAAATGGCCAAACGGTGTCAAATAGCTGATTAATATCTCAATATTATCTGCGCTATTTTCCTTGTTTGACGGCGATTTATCTCATTTTTATCACCATTTTTAAAATGAGGACACACCCTAGTATAAGTGTTCCTTGCGTGCTGCGAACCTAGAGGCTGCGCAACCTACATTTAAAAACAGCATCCCAGTAGCACTGTGTTTATTTTATAGTGCATCGACTATATCAATAATAACGCCAAGCAACCTATATAATACTGATATGATAATCTATAACAGTACAAAACGTATTATTTAAAATAAGCAATCAAGGATAAATATAATATGGAAAATGTCAGTCAAGCCGAGTTTTGGCAGCAGCGCTACGAGCAAGACAGTACCGGTTGGGATATGGGACAAGTGTCGCCACCGCTCAAAGCCTATATAGACCAGTTGCCTGAATCTGCTAAGGCGCAGGCTATTTTGGTGCCAGGAGCGGGGAATGCTTACGAGGTAGGCTATTTGCATGAGCAAGGCTTTACCAATGTAACGCTGGTGGACTTTGCTCCAGCGCCCATCAATGACTTTGCCGAGCGCTATCCTGACTTTCCCTCTCAGCATTTAGTTTGCGCCGACTTTTTTGAGTTATCGCCTACGCAGTATCAGTTTGATTGGGTACTTGAGCAGACGTTTTTTTGTGCCATTGACCCTTCACGCCGCGAGGATTATGTCAAAAAAATGGCCTCACTGCTCAAACCACAAGGTAAGCTGGTTGGCGTGTTGTTTGATGTCGATTTTGGCCGTGATGAGCCGCCCTTTGGTGGTACAAAAGAAGCGTATCAGCAGCATTTTGCCAGCCATTTTGATATCGATATTATGGAGCGCTGCTATAACTCACATCCGGCACGGCAAGGCAGAGAGCTATTTATTAAGCTGCAAGCAAAGTAAGCTCGCGTTGGATGTTCGCTCGTGCTGGCGTCTCAAGCCGCTCATAGTAATAGCAAGTTAGATAAAGCTTTGGATGCGCCAATAGTCTGTTTAATACCGCCATTCGTCCTATACGATATTCGGCTAATGGCACATGGCGATACTCTTGGCGCACCGCTTGCGCATAGCGCTCGTACTGTGACCAAGGCGCAGCCAAAATGCTTAAATCCATATCCAATAGATAAGCGGCATCATTGATTTTGTCAGGGTCGGATAGTCCCGTAAGTTGATGGTTGGCGGTCATCATGATCAGCGCATAGAGGTGCTCGCACTGCTCAGCGCAAAGATACGGGCGTAACGTCTCTGCTGCGTACTCGGCGCTTTTTTGCTCATTGTCTGTACGCAGCGGGTCGTATACCACATCATGATAAAACAGGGCTAATGCGATAATATGAGGCTCGTTAAGCTTATGCTTTATTTGCTCAAACTGTCCAAACAATTGCTGCAAGTGGCATAAGGTATGATAAGCGCGCTGATTTTCGTTATAGCAAGTAGCGATATCTTGCCACAGCGCATGGACTGTCGCCGGCTTGATATCGCTATTTATTGCAGATAAGTGTAGGGCAAAATAATGACCAGAATTAAGGGTTATTTGCGAAAATTGGCGCATACCTCACCTAAGTTGCTTTGCTTATGACTATTCATTACGGCTAAGTCCTGCAGCTTAGGACTTGTTGGCCGCTTCTTCTAATGCTTGTTTAAACACATTACCCAGCAGATTTACGTCATCGACACGAGCGTAGTTTAGACGCGTGACAAAGGCAATGTGACGATGCGGTCCGGCCTCGGAAAGTGGCACAGCGACCGCGTTTTGGTTTTGCAAATGCAGCTGGTCTAAGGCCATCTCTGGCACCAGCGTCGTTCCCATGTTGGCAAGTGCCATCTGAATCAAAGTATTGAGACTGGCATCAGAAAAACTTGATTTCATCTCAGCGCGATCAAAATGACAGACGGATAAGGTCTGATCAGTTAAGCAGTGACCCTCGCCCAATAGCATCAGATTCGCGGTCGCTAGCTCATCAGAGCTAATGCTATCAAGCTTGGCGTGTACATCATCATTGGGGAATACCGCAAAAAAGTCCTCACTCCAAAACTCAAAACTGTGTAGCCCATCGACCGCATAAGGCAAGGCAATAATAGCAGTATCGATATGGCCGTAGCGTACCTGCTCGAGTAGGCGCTCGGTTTGCTGCTCGATGATGGTCATGCGAAACTCAGGATAATGCTCGCGCAGCGCGGGCAGTACTTTAGGCAGCAAGTACGGGGCAATCGTTGGGATGATACCGACCGTCATCGGATATGCAAGTGGGGTCTTGTGACTGTGGGCGCGGGTGGTCAAATCTCGCACTTCAGAAAACACCCGCTGCGCGCGTGTCAAGATATCTTGCCCAATCGGGGTGATCAGTACTTGCTTATTGTTACGCTCAAAAATCTGCGTATCTAGCTGTTTTTCGAGCTCAGCGATACCGAGACTCAGCGCAGACTGTGAAATATTACATTCTTCGGCCGCGCGCTTAAAATGGCGGTGTTTGGCGACGGCTAAGGCAAACTCAAGTTGACGTAAAGTAATCATAAAACCTCTCTATTTATGGGCTTTTTAATGCTATCTTGTCAGATGATTGATGTCGGATACTTGCTTACTATCAGGCCAGCATACACGCGTACAGCACTGATGATAAAAACTAGAGATAATAGTTTAACAAGTTTAATAAAACAAAACATCACATTAAAAACTTTTAACTGGATTAACCATGAAATTCGCGTATAGTTTGTCATGTAGCCCAGAGAGTTAAAGGCTTGGTAAAAACAGCCAACTCTATCATCACAATGTAACTTAAAACACTGTAATCAAAAAAGGAGCCAATCATGGCAGCTATTATCAATCAAGAAATCCCAGAATTCTCAACAGAAGCGTTTGTAAACGGTGAGTTCAAAACCATCACTTCAGAAGACGTAAAAGGCAGCTGGGCTGTGTTTATGTTTTACCCACACGACTTTACTTTCGTCTGCCCAACTGAGCTTGAAGACATGGCAAACCATTACCAAGAGCTAAAAGACTTAGGCGTAGAAGTGTACTCAGTATCAACTGACACGCATTTTGTGCACAAAGCATGGCACGACTCTTCAGAAGCGATTGGTAAAGTCACTTTCCCAATGCTAGGTGATGGCACTGGTAAAATCACTCGTGGTTTTAACATCATGATCGAAGAAGACAACGCAGCGCTTCGCGGTACTTTCATCGTCGATCCAGACGGCCTCATCAAAGTAGCTGAAATCCATGACCTAGGCATCGGCCGTAGCGCAAAAGACGTGGTCCGTAAAGTAAAAGCCGCTCAGTACGTTCGTGACAACGACGGCGAAGTTTGCCCAGCCGCTTGGGAGCAAGGTCAAGCAACGCTAAAACCAAGCCTTGATTTGGTTGGTAAAATCTAAGTAGTCGATACATTATTTAGATAATTTTATAGCACTGGTCATTAATTATATTTAGCTAGTATTATAGACAAAGACCCTATCAGCAGATGTTGATAGGGTCTTTTTTTACATCTCGTCCACAGGTTGACACCAGATTTTACCAAATTCTATTTTCGGTTATTTATGCTGATAACAGGCTTTGCACGATAAGCGGCAGTGGATTATTCAACAGCTTGTTTTATCATCGATGATTTAATCACAACCATTATAAGTATGAATATGATAATAAAGGAGTAAAATCATGAGTCATCAATCAGAAAATAAAGACTTTCCTCAGCAGCAGCAGTCTTTGCCCGGCTCGCAAAAACAACAACATCCAAGCCCTGAGGTACTACCGCGCGACTATCCAGATGGCAAGCTGGCTGGCAAAGTTGCGATTGTGACGGGGGCTGATAGCGGCATCGGTCAAGCGGTGGCGATTTTATTTGCCAAAGAAGGCGCAGATGTGGTGGTCAGCTATCTATGTGAAGATGAAGACGCTAAAAAGACGCAGCATCACGTTGAGTCCTATGGTCGCCGCTGTTTATTGGTTGCCTCTGACTTGTCAAAAGAAGAAAACTGTAAGGCGCTCATTGATAAAACGGTTAAAGAGTTTGGCAAAATCGATGTTTTGGTTAATAATGCAGGCAGACAAGTCGAGCAGCAAACGCTCACGGACATCAGCACCGAGCAGCTCGATGAGACCATTCATACCAATTTTTATCCGCATTTTTGGCTGAGCAAATTTGCCCTGCCGCACATGCAGGCGGGCAGTAGTATCATCAATACTACCTCCATCACCGCCTACCGCGGCAGCGATCATTTGATGGACTATGCTGCAACCAAAGGCGCTATTTTATCCTTTACCCGTGCGCTCTCCAACAATTTGATGAGTAATGATAAAGGTATCCGCGTCAATGGTGTTGCGCCGGGGCCAATTTGGACACCGCTTATCGTCGCATCATTCACACCCGATGAGATTGAAACATTTGGCCAAAGCTCGCCGATGGGACGAGCAGGGCAGCCAAATGAGGTTGCGCCTGCTTACTTGTACTTAGCAAGTGATGATGCAAGCTATGTGACAGGACAAGTGATACACGTCAATGGCGGCGAAATCATTGGCGGTTGATAACTATTGACTAGTTATATTATGAAACAAAACCCCCATCAGCAGAAATTGATGGGGATTTTATATGATTAAAAAATGTTTGTATTTTGCTCTAGGGCGTGTGGTGCTAAGCCTGAGACTGTAGTTTGTTTTTATCGATGATTTGATAAATCTCATCTTTTAAATGCAGCTTTCGTCGTTTCATTTGCTCGATTTCGTCTTCGCGGCTGGCATGTTTGACTGTGTCTTTTTCCAGCTGATTGATTTGCTGATCCAGCATGGTGTGCTCATCAAAAATGCTGGCAAAGTGACTGTCTTTTTGTTTTAGCTCGCTGATGATCTCTCGGTTATCTTGCCATGTATCAGTCTTTCTCATATTGTCATCCTTGTTATGAAGCGCCAGCTTGCCACAAACACCAGCAAGTATGAGCGCATGATCGTGAAGATTGCTGTAATGGTGAGACTTGAGGTTGATGCAGACAAATAAGAACCCTTCCCATTCGCCTCATTTGATTGTAGCGAAAAAACCGCCTTGATACCATGGCAATCCGCCAAGGGTGGTTTTAATATTAATCGTATTTAATAGTTTACGATTGGTTTTATAAAACGTAAGGTTTGAGTTTCTCAGCTTGCCCAACCTGCCTAAACCCATGATAATAGAGACATCAAAGGGCATAAACCAAATGCCCAATCGCTTCTTTATAACAGAAACAGCCACAAAAAAACCGTATTTGAACAGGCAATGCGACAGTTGCCGTTACATATCCAATAATGATGGGGAACAAACATGATAGATCAAAATTTATTAGATGCGATCAAAAGCTATAGCGAAAACATGACTCGTCCGATTACCTTTGTATTGGGTAGCGGTGAGCACGAAAAACGCAGTGAGTTGATTGACTTTTTGAGTAAAATCGCAGGCACGACTGATAAGATCAATTTCGATGCACAAGCCACTGACGACAGTCTGCCAAGCGCGATCAGCTTTGCGATTTATAGCCATATCGATGGCGCGCTAAGTGATACGGGTATCGTCTTTAGCGGTATCCCAGGTGGCCATGAGTTTACCTCGCTGGTTTTGGCAATCTTGCAAGCGGGCGGTCACACGCTGAAGTTAGATGAGGGTATTCAAAAACTGATCAAACGCTTTAATAAGCCGTTACGGTTCCAGACTTATGTCTCATTGTCTTGCCACAACTGCCCAGAAGTGGTGCAAGCGCTTAACCAATTTGCGATACTCAACGATGATATCAGCAACGAGATGATCGATGGTGCGTTGTTCCAAGAGCAGGTCGAGGAAAATAATATTCAAGGCGTGCCAGCGGTTTTCTTAAACGGTAAGCCATTTGCCAATGGTCTGATCGATACGGCAAAGCTCATCGGAAAACTGCAAGAGCAGTTCCCTGACTTGCTAGCAGAGGCAGGCGCTGACGAAGACCAATTAGAGCAGCAAGATGTCACCATCATCGGTGCTGGTCCTGCTGGGGTTGCCGCCGCGATTTATACCGCGCGTAAAGGCCTTAAAGTCACTATGGTCGCTGACCGTATTGGCGGACAAGTAAAAGACACGCAAGACATCGAAAACCTGATCTCTGTACCGTTGACCACGGGTAACGAGTTGTCAGCCAACTTTGAAAAACACTTGCGCGAGTACAACATCACCCTAAAAGAGCACGTCAGTGTCAAAGAAATCGGTGAGACGGTCGAGGAAAATTACAGCATTCATCTAAATACCGGTGAGAGCTTTGAGACGCGCAGCATTATCCTTGCGACCGGTGCCCAGTGGCGTAAGCTTGGTGTGCCAGGCGAAGAAGAAAACATCGGTCAAGGCGTGGCTTATTGTGCTCACTGTGATGGCCCATTCTTTAAAGGTAAAGACATCGCCGTCATCGGTGGTGGTAACTCAGGTGTCGAGGCAGCACTGGACTTAGCGGGTATTGTCAAGCATGTGACGGTGCTTGAGTTTGCAGACGACCTCAAAGCCGATCAGGTGCTGATTAATAAAGCCAAAGAAAAAGACAATATCGAGTTTATCACCAATGCGGCCACTCAAGAGATCAAAGCGACTGACAATAAGGTAACGTCTATCGTTTATCAAGATCGCAGCACCGGTGAGACCCATGAGCGCGATTTGTCAGGGGTGTTTGTTCAGATTGGTCTTGTGCCAAACACGGATTTTGTCAAAGGCTTTGTCGATCTAAATCGCTTTGGTGAGATTGAAATTGATGAGCGCTGCCGCACTGACCGCAAAGGCATCTTTGCTTGTGGTGACGTGACCACAGTCCCCTTTAAGCAGATCAATATCGCGATGGGTGAGGGTAGTAAAGCAGCATTATCAGCGTTTGAATACTTGGTTATGCAGTAAGCCTCTACTTAATTACTTATCTTTTATAAAACACACCCCTGAAGTCTATATAGGCTTCAGGGGTTTTTATGGTTCATCGTTTATGCCAAGCGTCTTGAGCATTGTTAATGTCATTAGCACAGGCACTTATTGTTATTGCCCTGGGGTATCTGGCGGGTGCATGACTTAATGATAGGCTAGTCGTCTAGCAAATCCATGCGTTTGGCCGCTTCGTAGATACCGGTTGAGCGGTTGCCCGTACGGCAAAAGATCAGCATGGGCTGCTCAGCTTGATTAAAGAAATCCGCGAATTCTTCGACGTGGTGTTGGCTGAGCTCACTACCGGCAAAAGACACTTCTTTGTAAGCCAAGCCTGCCTCGGTCGCTGCCGCTTCAATCTCTGCGCTGGTTGGCTGTCCTGGCTCTTCGCCATCAGGGCGGTTATTGATGATGGTTTTAAAACCATTTTCGGCGAGCATAGGGACTTGGTCAGGGGTGATTTGCCCTGTGATACGAACTTGATGACTCATAAATCTTCCTATTTTTAGTTGTATGGGCTGGTTTTTGCGCCAGCATTTTACGTGTATAGAGCTGTTGGGCTCTATCATGGCTTATCAGCCAAAAATCAGAGATGGCTGTTTGTAGCTTATAGCTTATAGCGTGCATTCATAAAGCCATACAGTCATAGAGCGCAGAGCAATACCCCAGCGACACTTGGCTATATAGGCTTACAACAAACCCTGCATTAAGGCACTTTGATACAAGAGCTTGGCACGCGCTCCAGTACCACAAAACATCAAGATGGGTTTGGGCAGCGCGTGATAAAGGGCAGCAAACTGCTCGACGGTCAGCATACTCAAACGCTCATCATCAAAAGGCAGGTGCTGATAGCTTAGGTTTGCCTGTTCGGTGGCATCGGCAAACTCGCCACTATTGGGCTGTGACTCCACTTCTGCATCAGGGCGGATGTTGAGCACAGAGCGATAGCCCAGCTCGGCAAGTTTGATACACTGGCTGGGATGAATTTGCTTATAAATCGTTATGTCATCGGTCATAAATAGTTTTGATTAAATATGTGAAAAATGGGATAGGGCAGTCGGTCTGTCATAAGACGGCAAAGCGTCAGGCACCCTCCGTGAGCGGGAGATGACAGCCTACCATTTTAATTTATTTGTCTATACAAAAAAAACAGCCTGCTTTATATCCTATCATAACGATATTTTATTGCCAGTGACACCAGTGATTGATGCAATGTCGTAAAAACAAAGCGGCAAACAGCAGCTTGCAACTATAAAATCATACATACCAGCCGCCCGCTAGCGCGCTGTCAACGCATTGACCGCGTCTAGTGTACTGAGATAGACCTGCCCTGATAGCTCGGTGATGAGCGGTGTATGGCCGATGACATCCATGACAGGCCCCTTCACAAAGCTAAAGTGCAGACGTTTATGTTGTTGTGCCAGCTCTTTGTTGAGCGTACTGAGCATCTCTTGGGCGGTCAGGTCGATATGATTGACAGCAGACATGATTAAGATAAGCTCGCGTGCCTCAGGGTATTGTTGTAATGCCTTTAAAATGCGCAGGTGCACCGATTCGCTGTTGCCAAAAAACAAGCTTTCATCGATACGCAGTAGCAACAAATTATCAAAAGTCACCACATCATGACGATTGATATTGCGAAAGTGACCAGTGCCGCCCAACTGACCGACGACCGCCACGTGCGGCTTACTTGATTGCCAGATAAGGCTGGCAAAAGACACCATCAGACCGATGACCAGTCCTGTATTTAGGCCAAATATCAGTACGCCTGTAAACGCTGCAATAAAGCTAGCGGCATCCAAACGATCTCGCTGCCACGCCGACTTTAGGGTATCGATATCGATGAGCCCAATGATAGAGGCCATGATGGTCGCCCCCAGCAGCGCATAAGGTAGCGGCGCGAGTGCATTACCAAAAGCGATCAGCGCGGCGATCATCACCACCACAGTGACGAGGCTGGCCATTGGCGTTTTGGCCCCTGAGTCGACGTTGATGGCGGTACGCGAAAACCCGCCAGCGACCGCAAAGCTTTGAAAAAGACCGCCAGATAAGTTGGCCAGCCCAAGACCAGTTAGCTCACGGTTGGCATCGAAACGCTCACCGCGCAAGCGTGCATAAGTGCTCGCCACAGAGCTGCTGGACACAAAGATAATCAGCGCCATCAGCCCTGCAGTGGGCAAAAGCTTGAGCGCTTCTTGCACATCGGGCAGATGCGGTAGTGTGAAGCTTGGCAGCCCTTGCGGAATACTGCCGATGGTCGCAACCCCCAGCGCGTCCCAATGCAGCGCCATACTCAGTATGATCGCCACACCGAGCAAAATCAGGGGAAATAAGCGCTCGGCCCATTTAGCCGATGACGCTGACAGCCACGTACGCCAGACCCACTTGCTGGCATAGCGGTTCGCTACCAAAAGAGCAAAGGCGATGAAACCGATAAGCAAGGTCAGAGGATGCAGCTGGCGCATGTACATCTGCAGGCTAGACAGATAGCCAATCAAGCTACTACCCGCGACTGGAATAGCAGTCAAATACTTCAGCTGACTGACAAAAATAAGCACCGCTGCACCGCTGACAAAGCCTGCCGAGACCCCGCGGCTGATGAACTGCATGATCCAGCCGAGCTTGAGACGTCCGGCTACCCAGAGCAGCGCCCCTACCATAAACGCCAATAGGCTCGCCATCAAGGCGTACTGCTCAGCGCCTTTATCGGCATAGGGCAGCAAGCTACTGGCTGTCATAATAGCCGTGATGGCGACAGGACCGACCGCTTGGACATTGCTCGAGCCCAGCCAAGCATAGACAATGACTGGCACAATCGCCGCATACAGACCATACACAGGTGGTAATCCTGCCAATACTGCGTAGCCGAGGCTCTGCGGAATGACAAGCACGCCCACGACCAATCCGGCGATGACGTCAGTTGGCAAGGTGGCTAGCTGGTATTGGCGTAGCCACGTGGGAGTCAGGCGAGCAGAGATAGAAGACATATCAGTACATCATCTTAAAAAATATTTCGACAACAGAAAATAGCAGCGCCATCAATTGATAGTGGCCGTCCGCGTCTGTGAACGGTTATTGATTGACTGTGGCTAGTCGGTTTTGGCACAAAAACGTTGGTACAGCAGATTTAAGACCGCCAGCGCATCCTCACTTGCGATACGATAGTAGATCTGTTTGCCTTCGCGGCGGGTCGTGACCAGCTCATCTTTGCGCAAGATACCGAGTTGCTGCGACAAGCTGGGCTGTCCAACGCCGACCAAACCTTCAAGCTCACTGACGCAGTATTCACCTTGGGTGAGCTGACACAGCAGCAGCAAGCGATCAGGGTGCGATAGCGACTTTAATAGTTGGCTGGCTTGCATAGAGGCTTGTTGCATCTGCTTGGCAAGATCGGCAGGGACAAAGTCTGCTGGATGTGTGGATGCATCCTCATTCGTACTCTGAATGGATGCACTCGATGCTGAAGTAGAAGTAGTCAGAGTGAGCTCCTTATAAAATAGCAATAATTACCTCGGTGGCATCAATAAATATATGGTTAATTATCAATGATATCATCAATGATAGCAAGTTATCGTTAATTACATTATATAAATTGATAAAATGTATAGGAGTTGCTATATTAACACTATAAATGAGTCGGCAACTGAGTAAACATTATATACGACTCGATATCATACTTAACTATTATTTATAGGTTAAAAATATTTATAGATTAAAAATATTTATAGATTAAAAATATTTATAGATGAAACATTCTGATAGCGAGGCTGCCATGCAAGTTCATTCTTTCTTACATAGCGATACTGAGACCTATACGCACGTACTGGCCGATGTCCAACACAATTTATGTGCCATCATCGATCCTGTATTGGATTTTGATGCCAAGTCTGGTCACACCGCTACCAGTAGTGTCGATGAGGTCATCGCCTTTGTCCGCGAGCAGGGCTGGGAGCTGGTGTATATCATCGAAACCCACGCCCATGCCGATCATATATCTGCGGCCATCCATGTCAAAGAAACACTCGGCGGGCAGCTCGTCATCGGTCAGCACATCACGGAAGTGCAAAAAATATTTAAGCAAATTTTTAACTTTGATATGAGTTTTCGTACCGATGCCAGTCAGTTCGACATTTTGACAGACGACGGCGATACCTTAGGGCTTGGTGACATCATCATCACAGCGATGTATGTGCCAGGTCATACGCGTGCAGATATGGCCTATCTGGCAGCCGATGCCGAAAAAACCGTGGTGTTTGTCGGAGACACGTTGTTTGCCCCCGATGTCGGCACGGCGCGTTGTGACTTCCCAGGTGGTGATGCCAAGATGCTGTATCACTCTATCCAAAAGTTGCTGGCGCTTCCCGAAGATACCATCATGTATCTGTGTCATGACTATCCGAGCAAAGGACGCAAACACTGCCCCACGACCACGGTTGCCGCCCAAAAAATGGGCAATATTCATGTCAAAGACGGTATCAACGAAGCAGAGTTTGTGCAGATGCGTGAGCGGCGTGATGCCACGCTTTCGATGCCGCGTCTGATTATTCCGGCTGTACAGGTCAATATCGATGCAGGGAATTTTCCGCAACCAGAAGCCAATGGCACCCGTTATCTTAAAGTACCCATCAATGCGCTGGGATAATGGCAGCATATAAAGTTATGCTATATTTAAAAGTAGCAAACACATACGCCACAAAAATCATAAGGGCCAAAAAAGGAGTCTGATGATGAATGAACAACACCTGCATCTGGTCTGCCCACACTGCCAAGCGACCAACCGTATACCAGCAGCGCGGCTGACTGCTGCGCCAAACTGTGGTCGCTGCCGTCAGCCATTATTGACAGGCAGCGCACATGAGCTGAGCGCACAAACCGTCAATAAAGTCATTCAAAAAAATGAGGTATTGACCATCGTGGATTTTTGGGCGAGCTGGTGTCAGCCGTGCCTGATGATGGCGCCGCAGTTTAAAGAGGCTGCCAGTCAATTGCCACAAGTAGTCTTTGCCAAATTGCAAACCGATAAGTACGAACAAGCTGCCGCCCCTTATCGTATACGCAGCTTACCGACGATGGTAGCCTTTAGAGGTGGTAAAGAGATTGCGCGGCAGTCAGGCGCGCTACCCAGTCAGCAAATCGTGCAGTGGGTACAAAGCCTACAATTGCAATCATAACCACTAGGGTGTGTCCTCATCAAAAAAGCCAATACGTTAATCGCGTATTGGCTTTTTTATGGTCGTATGAGCAACGATGGTATTTTATCGATTTGACCTCTATCAACTCACCATAGTTTGTTTATTCGCCATATATCTTGATGCCATTGGCAAAGCTGCAGCGCTGGATGCGTGCGGACTGAACAACGGCATCACGCTCGCCGTAGAGCCGTGATAGCTTGGCATCGCGGGCTTTGGTATTGTTGCTTTTTCCCACGCCAAAACTGATATTGGGTGAGATACCCCAGCGGCCCGCTGAGACGCCGACCCCCACGCCAGAGGCAGCGATGGTCGACTGCTGATTGCGCGCAGTCTCAACATAACGATTGATACGGTTGTACTCTTGGCTCAGCGCTTGGCAGTCATAGTTTTGGTAGGTGCTGGGCGGCACATACTGCGGGGTGATATTGCCAGTCGAGGCGCAGCCTGCAAGCGTAAAAATGCCTGCTGAGGCCAGTAATGTCGCGGAAAAGAGAGTTTTCATAGTGGCTCCATAAGGCAAGATGGGAGGGGTATAAACAGCAAGATCTATGATAAACGCCGTTGTTTATATTTAAGATAGCAAAAATAAACAGATTAAGATATTGAAAAATATGTCATTTATGAAATATGCCAGCTATAGTCAGTTGCACACAAAACTGTCATAAGTTCCAAAGCGCTACTGGGATGAATTTTGCGCAGCCTCCGTAAACAGCGCCTTAAAATAAGTTGGCTGGTTTGACCACAGCAAGTATTACGATACCTGCATAGGCGATCGCCGAGATCAAAATCCCCATTTTACTTTGGACGGGCGTTGCATGGTTGTTAAAGGCTTTTATGCTGGCACTGATGGCAGCGATTAACAAAATAATCTTGGCAAACACCCACTGCACAGGGGCGTTGGCACTCATTAGCTGCATCAACATGATGGCACCTGAGCCGATGACAAGTGCATAAATGATGTGCGTGGCTATCTTCACCGCCTTTGGAGCGCGTCTATTGGCACTCAATGCCAGATAGCTTTGATATAAAAACAGAACGATGGTCAGGACGGCCATCAGCATATGTAAGTGTTTCATTAAATATCTTTTCCTCTGAGGTGATCCAATCATGCAGCGCTACCGTCACAATGTTCATACGACGCGCAGTTGTGGTTGATTATTCTGTTATTCTGTCGATGGCTCAGCTGTTTTGACCAGCACACAAGGGGCTATCTGGGCTTTGCCCTTGCCATTCTGTTGGCGTATAGGCATGTATGGCTAAGGCATGCACCGAGCCACCTTGCGAAGTCAGTAGGGGTGCGACCAAGCCATAAACCAGTTGATGGCGAGCGACCAAACGCTTGCCCTCAAAGGCATCGCTTACGATAGTGAGTTTAAAATGGCTTTCTTTGCCATCAAAGTAGCCTGCATGATTCATCGATTCGTTAATCAGCTCGATATGCTGCGGCTGCAAGCTCTGTAGCTCAGCATAGAGGGCATCAGCGGTAGGCGTGGTACTCATAGATAGCATCCTTTTACGCGATATGGTTTGATAAGGTAGTATTTGATAAAGCGTTATTTAATAAAGTGGTGTTTGATGAGGTATGGGCACCGATGACGTATTAGCGTCTTGCGGCGATGTATGAGGTTATTATAGCAGACGCCGATTGTAGCAGACACTGATGCGTACGCCTTATCATTCAGCAGACAATGGAGTATGGCCACTTTTATAAAAAAGCAGAATACAAACTGTGGTCTGTACTCTGCTTGACAGTCAATCTAATCAGTCATGCTAAATGATGATTAGCGGCGTGCTTTTTGGTAAAGCGGCACGACTTTGGGCATCAATGACTGCAACTGGGCAATGCGATTGCTGCTGCTTGGGTGAGTGCTCAAAAACTGCGGTGGCTCGCCTTGGCTGGCGCGCTGCATTTTTTGCCATAAGCTAATCGCGGCCTGCGGGTTGTAGCCTGCGCGAGCCATTAGCTCAAGGCCAATCTGGTCGGCTTCTGCTTCTTGAGTACGACCATGCGGACGACTCAAGCCTAGGTCACCGGCGACATTGGCCAGCTGCGCCTGACTTTGCGAGAGACCAAAGATACTAGCGGCGACGCCGATGCCCGTTTGAGTGGCGTATTGGCGGGAGATGCGCTCGCGTGAGTGCTCACGTAATGCGTGAGACATCTCATGTCCCATGATGGCAGCGATTTCATCGTCGGTCAGATTGAGGCGATCGATGATGCCTGAATAAAACATGATTTTGCCACCTGGCATCACAAAAGCGTTGAGCTGATTTGATTTGATCGTGTGTACTTCCCATGGCCACTTTGCCGCATCAGGACGATAGACGCCGACTTGCCCGATCAGACGGTTGGAGATGTTTTTGAGGCGATTGAGCTGGGCCCTATTGGTATCGAGCAAACCGCGAGCTTTTGCTTCTTGCAAGGTCTTTGCATAGCTTTGCGCTGATAATTGTAACACCTGCTCATTAGAGACCAAGAGCAACTGCTGGCGATCAACGCCCACCGCGCCAGTATTGGTGGTGCTACTACAGCCAGTCAGTGTCAGCGCCGACAAAGACGCGGCCATGACAGTTGTGGTCAGTAATTTTTTCATAATAAACATCCTCACTGTAAATAATAAATAAAGTTGCACAAAGTATAATAATGTTAATAAGCCAAAACCAAGACAGAAAAAGTAACAGTACACCCTATGATTGTAAGTAAACAGCGCGCCCAAACACAGTGATAGACATGCATAGCCGTGATTCCAGCAAGTACAGCCCTTTATTTGCTAAAATATTTTAGAAAAACTGGCTGATAATACTCATTGTAAAATCAAACGTTTATAACAGAATCGCTGGTAAATAAAGGCTGACGGCGAAAATATTTGCACAAAATGCCAAAAAAGGTGTTGACAGGCTCAGATTTTTTGCTAAAATATCCAGCCTATCGAGACGGAGTTGTTGTTAACAATGACGCGATTCGATGTTTAGCGGGATTAGCTCAGTGGTAGAGCATAACCTTGCCAAGGTTGGGGTCGAGAGTTCGAATCTCTTATCCCGCTCCAAATATGGCTCTGTTAGAGCACTAAAGCCTCACATTATTGTGAGGCTTTTTTTATGGGTGAAATTTGGCAGCTGGTCAAAGCTTACGCAAAAGCGGTTACAAAATTGAGCTGCTCGGCAGCTTTGGTGATACTGCCTGCGCTGCTCGATGCTGCATAAAATTTATCCCAGTCCCACTGTATCGTTTTTATACTGAACTCACTATATACAAACGCCAACAGCGCTCATTAAAATCTTTATACCGTCAAAAAAGCTGAGTTAAAAACTCAGCTTAATTGTAGTACATATCGTGTATCTGTTTTATCTCTAATCGACTATATGATCTTTATAAGACAAGCGGTCGTTATTTGAGATCGGCCTTTTTACTGCCTTCTACTTGAACGACCAGTTTGATGTTTTTCATCATACCGCCGTCGGTATAAGTATTGATACCCCACTTGGTTCTGTCGATGGTGGTTTCAAAATCGCCGCCGCACGATTCAGCGTTTAGCAGTGGGTTGTCATAGCAGTTAAACTTAGTGGCTGTCAGTGTCACAGGATGCGTCTGACCCAGTAGTGTTAAGTCGCCTGTGACTGATTTGACTTTATTACCATCAAACTGCCAATTGGTAGATTTAAAATAAGCGGTTGGATGCTCTTTGACATTAAAGAAATCCGCAGATTTTAAATGACCATCAAACTCTTTGATACCTGTGCTCAAGCTGCCCATCGGAATGGTGATGCCAATAAAGCCTTTTTGTTCTTTGGGTGCGTACTCCAGAATGCCTGAGAGGTTATAAAAGCCACCAGCATTGGTCGAGGTGCCAAAATGATCGACAAAAAAGCGCACCGCGGTATGCTTAGGGTCCAGCTCATAGGTCGCTGCCTGACCGACAGTGCTCATCATGCCAAGGGCGCTGATAGCAGCGAAGGCGAAGGCACGATTGGCTTGTTTGATAGAAGGGAGCATCATGGTTCATTATCCTTATTTGTGATCGAGAATTATGGTAAAGAAAAGAGCGCATTGGCTTAACGTTTTTTCATTTATTTCCGTTAAGTAGTGCTTATAGGTGTTATAGTTAAGTTTAGCAAAAAAATAGGACATTTGAGCGCCAATGTCTATTATAAATGTGTCTATTCGTTGCTTTTTGTAACACTTGTATGCTGTATGATAAGAGGTGAGTCATGAGTATTAAAACCCTAGAGCCGCGTTTGTCCGATGTTGGCGGTATTCCTATCGCCCGTCTGTTACCTAATACTGGCAAAAAACCGATCGGTGCGTGGTGCTTTTTGGATCACGCAGGCCCTGTTGAGTTTGAGGACGGTGAGGCTGGCATGCAAGTGGGTCGTCATCCGCATACCAATTTGCAAACCTTTAGCTGGATGTTAGATGGCGAAGTGCTGCACAAAGACAGCTTGGGCAACGAGCAAGTAATTACCGAAAACCAAGTCAACGTCATGACGGCAGGTACGGGGTTGACCCAAGGCATCAGTCATACCGAGCAAAGTGTCTTTCCTGATACAGGCGGCTCGCCAGATGCGGCGCGTGCGCTGAGTATGGTGCAGCTGTGGATTGCTCTACCGACAGACCAAAAAATCGAGCGCGGCTTTCATCACTATCCAGAGCTACCGACGTGGGCGGAAAATAATGTAGAGATGATATTGACCACGGGCAACTACACCAGCGTCACAGGCGAGCGCTACGAAGCGCCAACGATACAGTACTCCAAAATGGTCGGTATCGATGGGTACTGGCTAGAGGATGGCGAGGTCACCCTAACGCTAGAGCCTGGTTTTGAATACGGTATCTTGGTCAGCGAAGGGCAGATTGAGTCTGAAGGCAAAATCTGTGAGCAAGACCAGCTATTTCGCTTCCACGATAGTGATGTCGAAAATAATGAAAGCATCAGGCTGGTCGCCAAAAAAGGCACACGGGTGATGTTTATCGGCGGTGAACCATTAAACAATCAAGTGCTGCTGTGGTGGAACTTTGTCGCTGATAATAAAGAAGAGATTGAGCAGTCTATCATCGATTGGAACAACGGCCACGAGCGCTTTGGTAATGTCGACTCTGATATGAAACGTCTGCCCGCTCCAGCGCTGTCTGACGGTTTTAAAGGATGATTTGAGAATACAGATTGTTAATTTATCTTTTATGATTCACGTTATTGTGAAGATTTTTTACAAAATTTGAATATAGATCGGTCGGTGTTGCTTTTACAATCAAATGACGATCAAGCAAGTTTTACTATTTTTACTATCGACTCATTTTAAAACACATACTTTATATACAACCTAAATACTTAACTCGACGGAGTTTTATTATGTCAGACCTAACCACCTTACAAAATCTTGCCGAAAAACGCCGCTCTATCTATGCCTTGAGCGATCAACTACCAGTCTCTAAGGATGAGATTGTAAAATTGGTAGAGCACGCTATTTTACACACGCCTTCCTCCTTCAACTCTCAGTCAGCCCGTATCGTTGTCTTGTTCGATGAGGATCATCAAAAACTGTGGGACATCACCGAAGAGACATTAAAGGTCATCGTGGGGGACGACGAGAAATTTCAAGGTACAAAAGATAAAATCGAAGGCTTTAAAGCCGGTGCTGGTACGATATTGTTTTTTGAAGACAAAGGTGTGGTCAGAAGCATGCAAGAAGCGGCCCCTTTATATGCGGACAAATTCCCAATCTGGGCACACCAAACCAACGCCATGCATCAGTATGTGATTTGGACGGCATTGGCAAGCATCGATGTTGGCGCCAACTTGCAGCATTATAATCCAGTGATTGACCAGCAAGTTGCCAATACTTGGAATATCGCTGATGATTGGGAACTAAACGCGCAGATGGTATTTGGTGCCATCGAGCAGCCAGCTGGTGACAAAGAGTTTAAGCCAGTAGAAGAGCGTATGAAGGTGTTTGGTAAATAAGCACCAAAGCTCGGTAGTGTAAGAAATAAAAAACCAAAAAAGCGCCATCCAGCTCATGGGTGGCGCTTTTTTAGGGTGAAGAAATCAAGCGATTTGTCGTCGTACAGCATGGCTAGAGTAAGGATAAAACCATATAAACGAAAATAACCGGTATAAAAACCGTCAGAACACCAGCCCTGAGCACATAACGCGCTTCACCGGAGAGTTAGCTACTGGTTTTGTCACCCATCAGGCTATTGGCCACCCATGCAGGCCCAATTAATAAAAACTGTAAATCTTCAAAAAATGAGGGTTTTTTGCCTTCGATTTTATGACCGATAAACTGCCCAATCCAAGCCACAACAAAGACACCTGCCCAGACCTTAAAGCCCCACGGTAGTAAGGTCATGACAGACAGGCAGATAAGAATAAACATGCCCATCGCCAAAAATAACGGCGTGGACAAACGCATGTAGAACAGCAAGACTAAGGCACTAAGCACTAAGGTAAACCAAACGGATAGCGACATACCCATCCCAAGCAAACTGACAAAGATGGTCGGCACGCAGAGCCAATGTATTTTTTTGTTGATGAGGTTTTGGTGGCTGACAGAGTACTCACTGAGCCACTGCTCAAGTGTGCGTTTTGACAGGCGGGGCGGACGACGAGACATACTAACCTCCTTGTTAGTCATTAAGATACGACACTCCTCTCCCACATCAGAGCGCCTCTAGTATCATTTGTAGCACTAATTGGACTTCTCTACCATGGTATCTGATAGACGGTTCAGTCAGCTCTTTCAGCTTTATCCTAGATGCGATAGGGTCTATCAAAGGCGTCTAAGCCATCTAAATAGTCTGAGTCATCTAAGCCCTATTATTTCAGTATATTAGCTTCTCTCGCTACGATGCCATTCATACAGACCGATAAAGGAGTTGACTTGATAGATCATGGTTTGAATGGCAAAAATGTAGTTGCCAGACATAAGATTGACAATGAGCCAAACAAAATTGACGATAATCCACAGCCACCAGTTAAACGAATAGCGCAAAATCATGGCGGCTTGGGCGGTGATTGAGAGTACAAAGGCGAGGACATTGATCCAAAAAAAGGAAATAAACCCTAAAAATAGACTGTTGTCGTCTTCAACCACCGCATAACCATAGCTGGCTAAAAGGTCGTTGACGGTAGGAAATAGCGCCAGACCAATCACAATAAAGGCAATGGTAATCAGCCAAACGGCTTTGCTGGCAGACTTGGGTATCATGTCGCCGTCAGGGTCGGTGTGCTTTGACCAATAAAAAATGCCATAGACATGGGTAAAAAAGTTAAATAAAGGCGCCAGCATCAAACCCACCGCGCCCGAGGTTGCTTGCACCACCACTTCACCTGCAGTGGCGGCCATGCCAAAGCCATTGCCCAAGACGTTTTTGCGAAATGATAGCGATACCACACAAATCAGGCCGATAAGGGACACCGCCAAATAAAACCAATCTAGGGTGGTATGATCGGTGGTCAACCAAAAGCCTGCTGATAAGGCAATCACGCCGCAGATAAACCAAGTGATAATCCACTGCATGGCCCACTTACCAGTGATATTGTCTAATAGCTGAATACGCATAGGTTTTTCCTAAAATAAATGTTGGGAGCGGCTTGTTTGACCGTTGTGGTTTTGACTTTTTTACAAGCCACTTCTTTTATAATATGCTGTTTTTATTCTGTATTTTTACTTTGTTTGTCTTTTGCTGTATCTGTTTTTTATTTGGCGTTGACTCACCGCGCTTTGTTTATTGGTTTTTGTTATAGACATATCGATCGATAAAACGTAATGCTTGCCGATAGCGAGCATCATAATCAGGCGCATCGATCAAATGTGGCTCGATACCATGGCGGGTAAAGATATCGACCAGCCGCTGCTCAAAGCGTCCGCGCGCCTCAGGGGTGCCCAGTGAGCGCATGCCGTCATCTACCCATGGCGTATTGTTGTCTAGCATAATGGTATGGTCCAAGCGAAACTCATCGATACACGCGGCCACAAACGGGTGGCTACGACCTTCGTACTCTTCACAAAACGCCTGTGTGGTCACAAAATCAGTATCGACAATGGTCACAGGGGCAGTCGCTACGGCTGCGGCCTCTCGAATCGCCTGAGCATGATTGAGGGCAATGGGGCCATAGTCACTATACTGTAGCCCAATCTCGCTGCCACCCAAGTCCGTACCGACGTATAAACGTCCCATCTCTAACGCAAAGCTTGCGCCATAATAGTTGGCAAGCTTATGTACCAAGGTTGTTTTCCCTGAGCTTTCACCGCCGACGATCGCGACAGTTTTGGTATAGTCGCCGCGTGCTTGAGGGTGAATCGCTGACCAATGGGCGACAGGATCGCGAGCGATGGCATATGAGTCAAACGCTGGCTGTAGCGCCGTCGTTACCACGGGCATCTGCAGGTGTTCTGTGATATGGGATTTGGCTAAAGGATGGTTTTGTGCCACAAACAGCACCGCTTCTGCAGGCAACGCGAGCGTTTGGCTCAGACGATGCAGCTTGGCATTACTGGCTGGGATGTCGATGTGCACCTCATCAAAGCTGTCATGAAGCGGCAGGGCAATCTCATGGGTGGTATGAATGTGAATAAAAGGCAGGTCAGCACAGGCCATCTGTAGCCAGCGCGCCTTATCTTGTAGCGTAATGCTAAAGTCTGGATGCGGCGTCGGGTGCGCTGTGATGACGATATGTAGTATTTTAGCTTGCCCTGCGGCCTCCAAAATACTGCGCATTTGCCCCAAATGTAGTGGTTCAAAATGACCAATCATCAACCCCGTATCGTACATAGCAATCCTTGTTGGTTTGTTAGTAAGCGTTTTTATAAAAGTAAGACAATCTGCATGGTATAAAGGTTTTGGTCGATTTGCAGGTAGGTTATTGTAAACAAGCGCTGATAAAGGTTGTTTTTATTAAACAGGGGTTAAGCGGTGATAAAACAATGTGGCTAGGGTATCGTCAGTTTGAAATAAAATCGATACGCTCCTATGAACGTGCAATTGGTACAAATTTTTCTTGTGTACTGTTATCACAGAGGCTGCAAAAAACGACTTGTCATCTCGCTGTATTGTTTTGATATCGGATTGCCTATAAACCTATAAACACAACCATCAGCATAACCAGTATCAGTATAACCAGAAAAATCATATAAGCGTATCTGATTGATTGTGCTTGGTATTTCAAAGTAGGTAGGCAGTAAAAGTAAGGTTTTGGCAACAAACTCAATTCTGAAACATTTTGAAATAACTATTTAAAATCAGTGGTTTACAGGCAGTCAGGACAGATTAGGGCAAGCTTAGGTAGCATAAACTCACAAAGCACTGGTACATCTTCAACAGACCATAAGAAAATAGTTGCTATACTGATTTGTAAGTTAGAAAGGCTACAGATTTAGCCTAACTAAAAGACATAAGATAAAAAATATAATGCACAGAATATAAGACAAAAACAGCGATCTTTTGTCTAGGTTCAAATAACAAGAAATAGAAAACATAAAATAGAGAGGTATTGGATTTGGCTAAATTAGCAAAATTACATCGCTCGCAAAACAATCGTATGATAGCAGGGGTGATGGGCGGTATTGCAGAATAGGTCGGTTGGTCGCCTACTTGGGTAAGAGTATTGTTTGTGATTGTATCTTCATTGAGTGCAGCGGTTCCAGGTATCTTAATTTATATTATTTTATGGATTATCATGCCGAAAGCCACTCATGAGTCTTATCAATAGCGCCCAATAGGTTGATATTTCATAGATTGACATACAAACGGTTCGTTACCCAGCTTTGCTTAAAACTTATATTAAAATCTGTATCAAAAAAAAGCGTCACCAAATAAGCATTACTAAAAAAACAAAAAGCCTGACCCATCAGGATACCAGCGACATACTTTTCCTCCTGCCCAGATGCTCACGCATTTGGGTATTTTTTTGTTTTTGCCTTTATGGTCAATTGAAAAAATGGTTATAAGTTGAGAGGTGCGACAGGTATAGGGTTTATGTGCGTGCTGTGTCTACACTGCTCGATAGACATAAATACCCTCGATAGCATTTGATATGGGGCATAGCGCACGGTATTTGGACAGATAGCATAAATTTAGTTGCGGTAAATATGGATAAAATGGTCAATTTTTAGTAAGGTGAGCAGGCAAATAGAGTCGTTGCCGAATAGGCAATACGAGCGCTATCAATATTTCATAATACTCATTCCACAGTGGCTTTATTAAGATGCCCCAAACTATGACAATCCAAACTATGACATCACAAGCGAAAGATTCTCAACCGATGACGTTTCAAGATCTCATCCTAACCTTGCAAAACTATTGGGCTGACAAAGGCTGCGTGGTCTTGCAGCCTTACGATATGGAAGTCGGTGCCGGTACCTTTCATACGGCGACGTTTTTGCGCTCGCTTGGCCCTGAGCGCTGGAATGCCGCTTATGTGCAGCCATCACGCCGCCCGACAGACGGCCGCTACGGTGACAACCCAAACCGCTTGCAGCATTATTACCAGTTTCAAGTGGTGCTAAAACCCAACCCACCCAATATCCAAGAGTTGTATTTGGACTCACTGCGCGCTATCGGTATCGATCCGCTGGTTCATGACGTGCGTTTTGTCGAAGACAACTGGGAGTCGCCAACGCTTGGGGCGTGGGGACTGGGCTGGGAGATTTGGCTAAACGGTATGGAAGTCACGCAGTTTACCTATTTTCAGCAAGTGGGCGGCATTGAGTGCTTTCCAGTCACCGGCGAGATTACTTACGGTCTTGAGCGTCTAGCGATGTATGTGCAAGGCGTCGATAGCGTCTATGATTTGGTTTGGGCGGATGGTGAGTTTGGCCGCGTGACCTATGGCGATGTCTTTCATCAAAACGAAGTGGAGCAGTCCACTTATAACTTTGAGCACGCCGATGTTGCCAAAATGTTTGAGCTGTTTGACTTTTATGAGCAGCAGGCTGATAAGCTTGTGGCCGAAGGATTGCCGCTGCCAGCCTACGAGATGGTACTCAAAGCCTCTCATGCGTTTAACCTACTGGACGCTCGTGGCGCCATTTCTGTGACGGAGCGTCAGCGCTTTATTTTGCGTGTCCGTACCTTGGCGCGCAAAGTGGCCTTTGGGTATGTCGAAGCGCGTGCCAAGCTTGGCTTCCCATTGGCTGATGAAGAACATCGCCAAGCGGCGCTCGATAAGTATCTACCAAAAGCACCAGAAGAAGACGCGGCAGCAGACGATGTGACAGGCGATAAAGCTGTCACCAACAACCACCAATCTACCAACGACAAATAGGAGCATCCCATGAGTACTATTTTATTTGAACTGGGGTGTGAAGAGCTACCTCCAAAAAGCCTAAAATCGCTACGCGATGCCTTGCAAACGAGTGTCACCGAGCAACTAAAAGACGCCGATATCAGTTTTGATGGCATCAAGTCCTTTGCCGCACCGCGCCGTTTGGCGATTCAGATCATAGGAATTAGTGATAAGCAGCCTGATCGTACCGAACAAAAACGTGGCCCTGCGATTAAAGCAGCGTTTGATAGCGATGGCAACCCAACCCGTGCAGCGATGGGCTTTGCTAAGGGTTTAGGGATTGAAGCGAGCGAGCTGATAACGATTAACACCGATAAAGGGGATTATGTCGGCTACGAGCAGACCATTCACGGTCAAGCGACCAAAGAGCTGCTACCGAGCATCTTTCAGACGGCATTAGATAGTCTGCCGATTGCCAAGCGTATGCGTTCAGGTAGCAGCCGTGATGAGTTTGTGCGTCCGGTACAGTGGGCAGTCTTGATGCAAGACGATGCGGTTATCGATGCCACTATCCAAGGGCATCAAACCAGCAACCAAACCCGTGGTCACCGCTTCCACAGCCCTGACTATCGTAAGATTGCTCATGCTACCGACTATGAGTCGCTACTAACGGATCTAAAAGTGGTGGCCGATTTTGATAAGCGTCAAATGCTCATCAAAAACCAAGTCAAAGCACTGGCCGATGAAGTCAATGCCGACGCCATCGTACCGCAAGAGTTGCTAGATGAAGTGACCGCGCTGGTTGATTTCCCGATTGCGCTTAGAGCAAGCTTTGAGCCGCGCTTTTTGCAAGTACCACAAGAGGCGTTAATCTCCACCATGCAAGCGGATCAAAAGTATTTTTGCTTAACCGATAAAGCAGGTAAGTTGCAACCGTACTTTATTTTTATCACCAATATTGAGTCCACAGATCCCAACCAGATTATCGAAGGCAACGAAAAAGTCGTGCGGCCGCGCTTGGCTGATGCCGAGTTTTTCTTTTTGCAAGATCAAAAACAGCCATTGTTTGCTTTAACCGAGAGCTTAAAGACTCGCGTTTTCCAAGACAAACTCGGTACGATTTGGGAAAAGTCTGAGCGTATTGCCAAGCTTGCTGCCCTTGTCGCCACCTTGATGCAGCAGCAAGGCCACGATATCGAGGTCGAAGACACCGTGCGCGCTGCCATCTTGTCCAAAGCCGATCTAGCAAGCTCGCTGGTCGGTGAGTATCCGGAGTTGCAAGGTATCGCCGGAACCTACTATGCACGCTTAAATGGTGAGCCTGCGGCAGTCGCGGCCAGCCTGCAAGAGCAGTATTTGCCGAAGTTTAGCGGGGATGTATTGCCGCAGACGCCGATTGGTATCTGTCTGGCATTGGCCGATCGTTTGGATACACTGGTCGGTATTTTTGCCATTGACCAAGCACCTACCGGCTCAAAAGATCCGTTTAGTCTGCGCCGCTCGGCCATTGGTATTTTGCGTATCTTGATCGAAAAACAGCTACCGATCAATCTTGCCGCTTTGGTTGAGCAAGCGGTTAAAGGCTATAGCACCAGCGATGGCAGTAAGATTGCCAAAATGGATAATACTTTTACTCAAGTGATGGGCTTCTTAAATTCTCGCTATCGGGCGATGTACACCGAGCAAGGCGTGAGCGTCGATACCATCCAAGCGGTGCAAGCGATCCAGCCGCATATGCCGCTGGATTTTGATCAACGTATTCGTGCGGTACAAGCGTTTAGTGAGCTGACTCAAGCTGAAAAACTTGCCGATTCAAACAAGCGGGTGGCAAATATATTGGCCAAGTCAGAGGTCAGCGTGGCAGATAACGTCGACGAGGCGCTATTGTCTGAGCCTGCTGAGCAAGAATTGTATCAGGCTGTTCAACAAGCGCAAACAGCGGTCAAGCCTTTGCTAGAAACCGCTGACTATACGCAAGTTTTGCAAACGCTGGCAAGTCTGGATGCGCCTTTGACCCAATTTTTCGCTGATGTCATGGTCAACAGTGAAGATGCGGCGCTAAAAAACAACCGCTTGGCGCTGCTCAAGCAAGTACGATCGCTGTTTTTGACCGTGGCTGATATCAGTGAATTACAGCTATAGCGCTCGTTGTCGCTAAGATATAGTCAGGTCAGGTCAGTATCAAAAGAATACAGCGAGACTGGGATAAGTTCTTTGCCGCACCTATCGGCGCAGCACCGCACGCAAGGAAGTTTGTACCAGTCTAGCGAATTTGTACCGTGTATCTCTTTTATTTAGTAACGACTATATCTATTATAGTCAAAGGTTCTCAGCCTGTTTTTGCTGGTTTATATCGCATCTACCAGCCTATTTAGCCCATAAAAAAGCTGGCCTTATATTGCCAGCTTTTTGGGCGATGCTGCCGCGCTGCATTTATCATGTCTGAACCCGTCTTCAAAGGAGCACCGCCGTGTTTGCTGTGATTATTGTGATTCTCATCATCTGGGCTGTGATGTGGGCCTTTTATAAGTTTATGTATCCGCGGCCGCCCAAAAGCATGATGCCGCAAAAAGGCGATGTGGTCACGCCGCGCACCTGTGACTTTTGTGGCAATAGCTTGGCTGAGTACCGCGGTGTCCTCGAAACCAAGCCTGCATTTGTCACGACAAATACTGCACAGCCAAGTGCTGGCAGTATGGAGACGGATAGTAACCTTCTGTTTTTTTGCAATTACGAGCATCAGGCAGACTATCATGCAGGCAAGGTGTATGATCCTAATGCATGATGGCGGCTAGCCATAGTATAAAAAAAGCGTATAAAAAAAGCGCTTGGTTTATAGAGCCAAGCGCTTTTTTTCTTACTCATAAACTCTCTTTTTAACCTATCTATCAAGCAGGCCAAAAGACGCGCTGGCCTACAAAATAGATTGGGCGTCTTTCATGATCTTATTGAGTAGCGCCTCAGACTGTTTGTCTTGCTGCAAGCGATCCTCTTCGCTTCTTTGATTGGCATGGATTTTTTCATACAAGTTAAGGCAGCACAGCACCAGCAGGCTTTCTTGGCTCAGGCTGGGTGCCTCACGTCTAAGATCCAGTGCGTAGTTATTGATATAAGAGACGGCAGATAGTAGCTCTTCTTGCTCATGGATCGGACAGTAAATGGGGTAGGTCACGCCCGCGATGACAATATCGACTTTTTTGACTTGTGACTCGGGTGTCATAGGCTTGCTGGTAGCGCCTGCCGTGGTTGGGCTGATAGGGGCTTTGGATACGCTTGGCTCTGCTTGCTTAGGCGAGTTGTTTGCGGCATTGGTATGGTCATCAGTCATGATAAATCCTACAATATATGGGTCAGTAAATGGGGGTATCAGCTATTACAGCGATCACCAAGACTCTAACCTTCGGCTTGGTCGATACGCGTGAGGCGTTTGAGGACAACTTGAGTACGCTCTGCTGCCAACTGGTTTTTTTTCTGTAATTCGCTATTTTGTTGTTTGATATCGCTATACTGCTGCTTTAGTTCATTATTATGCTGCTGCAATTCACGGTTTTGTTGTTGTAATTGGCTGATCTGCTTTTGTAGCTTGTCTTGCTCTTCACCGATCATATGATGGGCTTCGGCCAAGCTTTGATAACGTTTATCCAGATCGTTCAGTTGTTTTTTGGCACCGTCACGCTCGCTATGGCTGGTATTTAGCTTGTTTTGTAAGTCGGTGATTTGCTTTGGATCTGTGGTTGGCTGCTTTTTTAGGCTGCTAAGTTCAGCACTGACAAGCTGATACTGTTTTTTGATGTCAAGTATCATTTTTTCTAATATTTTAAGTTGATCATACATAGTCAGTTTTTATCCTTAACAAGTAAGCGTGAATGAATTTTGTTTTGTGTATTTAATAATGCCATAGGTGACCGCATAATATCTATATCAACAAAGTAATTACATATACCTAAATCTTATCTATGTATTTTTTGGCTCAGCGCGATGAGTGGTATCGAGCTGATTTTTTGTTTTATAAGCGATTTTTCTGATTTTATAAGTCACAACCATTTACTAGGACAATTATTATGAATGACAATATCTCTGGCTGGAATACGTGGCTGACCGCATTCGACGACTGGAATGACGTATCGATCAGTGAGGTGCATGGTCTGATGACGGGGCTAATGACGGCGTGTAACGCGCCTGACGAGCAAGTATGGGCAAAGGTGTTTGAAGAGCTGAGCTTTGCGCCACTGCCTGAAGCGGCGCTGACTTTGCTCACAGAAGAAGCAGAAGACACGGTGTTTCAGCTCAAAGACAAAGATGATGCTTATGCGTATATGCCGCTGCTACCAGATGACGAACACGATCTATACGAGCGTGTGATGGCGTTGAAACAGTGGGCCAATGGTTTTATGACAGGCTTTGGTATCACTGACTGTCAGATCAGTGGGGATGAAAACGAGATGCTATCGGATTTGGCCAAGATTGGGGCGATTCGTCTGGCAGAAGATGAGGATTTTGAGGGCGGCGAAGAGTCTTATTTGTATATTTACGAGTTTGCGCGGATGGTACCCGTGAGCTTTGCAACTCGCAAGCGCAAACCAGTAAAAGACATCGCGCTAATCGCTGGATTGGCCATCGATGCAAAAACCACCAAAGAGCTACAAGCAGAGGGTAAGTTGCCAAAACCAATGCCACCTGTGATGGACGCGATGAACCAAAATAATCCCTCTTAAACCTCAAAGGGGGACGACGCCTATATCGTAACAGGTACCTCATAATAAGGATGTTTTATGACTTTACACAGTGATGATCAGCTTAAAGACGACTCGTACACTATTGGCTATCCTACGGATAGTATCGACTGGCTTAGGCGTTTGATTGGTTTTGATACCGTCAGTCGCCACTCAAATCTAGAGTTGATTGAGGATGTGCAAGGGTACTGTGAGCAGTTGGGTTTGACTGTAGATCTGACCTTTAATGACGCCAAAGATAAGGCCAATTTGTTTGTCACAGTACCTGCTGGGGCAAACGCTGATGAGGTGAACCACGGTCTGGTGCTGTCCGGTCATACCGATGTGGTGCCAGTGGAAGGGCAGGACTGGGCGACAGCGCCGTTTACTGCTACCATTCGCGGCGATAGGCTCTATGGTCGCGGTGCCTGCGACATGAAAGGCTTTATTGCTTGCGCGCTGACACTATTACCGCAAGCAGTAAAGTTGTCTAACGCCGGTCAATTGCGCCGGCCGTTGCATTTGGCATTGTCGTTTGATGAAGAGGTTGGCTGCTTGGGTGCGCCATTGCTGCTGGCGGATCTCAAGGCGCGCGGTATCACGCCTGATTATTGTATCGTCGGCGAGCCGACCAATATGACGATGGTTGTCGCGCACAAAGGCATCGCGGTTTATCGTTGCCGTGTACATGGTCAGTCGGCGCATTCGTCATTGACCGCGCAAGGTGTCAACGCCATCAGCTATGCCAGCCGTTTGATTGGTTATGTCGATGAGCTGGCAGACGAGATCAGCGGCCGTGATGACAATGATGAGTGGTTTGATGTGCCGTACTCGACGTTGTCTGTCGGCACCATACAAGGCGGCACTGCGACCAATATCGTGCCCAATCTGTGTGAGTTTACCTTTGATTATCGTAACCTGCCGCACATGACACAAGACGATATCTTGGTACCGATCAAAGCCAAGGTCGCAGAGCTAAGCGCGCAGATGCAAGCGCGTGCTGCTGATACCGGCATTGAGCTGCTACAGATGGAGGCCGTACCTGCGATGACTGACAACGACAGTGCCGAGCTACAAGAGTTAATCGCAGCTTTGACGGGCGATGATGAGCGCCATAAAGTGGCTTATGCCACCGAAGGCGGACAGTTCACCAATAGTGGTATTCCGACGATTATCTGCGGTCCTGGTAGTATCGAGCAGGCGCATAAGGCTGATGAGTTTGTCGCGCTCAGTGAGATGGCGCGCTGTGATGCGTTTTTGCAAAAACTATTAGCAAGCGCTACATCGCAGTCGTGAGTTTAATACAGTCAATTTGATATAAAAACAAAACGACACAACGTTTCATTGGAGCGCCTTGATAGCCACGTATCTGATGTATTTGGATTCGCCTATAGCGAGTCTGACGCATAAAGTCGCTTGTTTTCGATATAAGTAGGCATAAAATACACCGTCCTTATGGTGGTGTTTACGTGTCTTCGTTTTAGGTATATTCAGTTATTTTTATAAAAAAGTAGGGGTTGGCTGATGTCTTGGCATCTGTTTGCGATGTTTTTTGCAAGTACGTTTTTTATCTCGGCGACTCCTGGTCCTAATATGCTGCTGGCGTTTCAGTATGGGATGAACTATGGGGTAAAGCGCACGCTATGGACGCTGGCGGGTCTGAGCCTTGGGCTGTTTTTGTTGTTGCTATCGACGCTACTGGGGCTCGATGTGATTAGTCGTCAGTCGCCGTGGCTGCTGACCCTGATTAAGACCGTTGGTGCTGCTTATTTGATCTATTTGGGTATCAGCTCTTGGCGTGATGCAAGTGCAGGCAGCTTGATGAATGATGCGCGCGAGATGAGCGAAGAGGTGGCGGCCGATTATCCAGAGAGCTTGCCGTCCTTGGCCGCGCACGACATGCCTCGGCCGCGTTCGCTCTCTAGCGCCGCGGTAAAGGCCTCGCCGAGCAATATGACGTTATTTCGCACTGGGATATGGGTATCGTTGTCCAACCCCAAAGCCATTTTGTTTTTTGCCGCCTTTTTCCCCAAGTTTATCAATTTTAGTGCGCCATTATGGCCGCAGTATCTTATGCTGACTTGCGGGCTGTTTTTGAGTGAGACGATTTGGCAGATTGTCTATACGCTTGGTGGCAAAAAGCTGGCCAGCTGGCTAGATGTTGGCAGTCGCTTAGCATGGCTCAACCGTGGCTGCGGGGTGATATTTATGTTGATTGCAGCGGCACTATTGGCTGAGGTATCAAATGGATTTATGGTTTAATATTGCCAAGGTTGAATGGTCAACACGCTCTAGCCACTGCTAAAAAAAAGCCGCTCCCTACCTCAGTAGAGAGCGGCTTTTTGATGAGCGTTTAAGAAGCAGAAGGCTGATATCTACGCAGGCAACATTACGCCAATACCTCGACCAGCTCACCCTTGACCATGTGCGGGCTGACGAAGTCGGTCACGCGTACGCTGACGATTTTACCGAGTAACTCGTTCATTTGTGCCTCATTATAAGGGAACATCACCGTGCGGGTGTTGTCCGCGGTACCAATCAAGCAATCAGGGTGACGATCGGCCACTTGCTCGACCAAGACACGCGTCGTGGTGCCGACCATCTCATGGGTCTTGGCTAGCGTTGACTCAACAATGACTTTTTGAAATTCTGCTAAGCGCGCTTTTTTGGTAGCAAAGCTCACATCGTCAGGCAGCTCAGCGGCGGGCGTGCCCGGACGCTTGGAATAAATAAAGCTGTACGAGTGATCGAAGTTTAATTCTTTTGCTAAGTTCAAGGTATCTTGGAAGTCCTGATCGGTCTCACCAGGGAAGCCAATAATAAAGTCGCTCGACAAGTGAATATCAGGGCGAATGGCTTTTAGCTTGTTAATCTGATCAATATATACATCGATCGTATGATTGCGTTTCATCGCAGCTAAAATAGCATTTGAGCCACTTTGAACTGGCAGGTGTAAGTGCGACACCAGCTCTGGCAGCTTGGCATAAGCGTCGATGATATCGTCAGTAAACTCCAGCGGGTGGCTGGTGGTATAGCGAATACGCTCGACACCATCGACGTGCGAGACATAGTGCAGCAATTCTGCAAAACGGCAAATACTGCCGTCGTCTTTTTCGCCGCGATAGCCATTGACGTTTTGACCAAGTAGGTTTATCTCACGAATGCCTTGCTCGGCAAGACTGTCAATCTCGGCCAAGATGTCATCGAGCGGGCGCGAGAGCTCTTCACCGCGAGTATAAGGCACCACACAAAACGAGCAATACTTCGAGCAGCCTTCCATGATAGAGACAAATGCTTTGTAGCCCTCGACACGCGGCTCCGGCAAAAAGTCAAACTTCTCGATACTCGGAAATGACACATCAATGGTGCCAATACGGTTTTTGGGTGCGATATTACGCTGCTCATTTGATTGATCATACAGCTCTGGCAGACGGTGCAAGGTTTGCGGACCAAACACCATGTCGACATAGGGAGCGCGCTTTTGGATATTATCGCCTTCTTGTGAGGCCACGCAGCCGCCGACACCGATGACAAGGTCAGGACGTTTTTCTTTCAGTTTGCGCCAGCGGCCCAGCTCTGAAAAGACTTTTTCTTGCGCTTTTTCGCGGATAGAGCAGGTGTTCATCAGCAGGACATCTGCTTCATCGATGTTGTGCGTGACCTCCATGCCGTGTGAATCACCGAGCACATCGAGCATCTTGCCAGAATCATAGACGTTCATCTGACAGCCTTGCGTGGTGACAAAGACTTTTTTGGTCGGGGCTTGATCGGCAGACATGCTGGCAGAACTTGAGTCTTTGAGTGCCGCAACGGTAGGCGCGCTCGCCGTTGTTGGAGTAACATTAGCGTCATCGAGGCGGGGATTAAATACAGTAACACTCATAAGGATAAGTCCATGATTGACTAAAATATAGCAGGGTAGCCGATTAACAGGTGGCGTATTTTATCACAACCCTGTGCCAATGTGAAAAATTAGCAAGGATCATTAAGCGGCGATAGGGTGAGTTATTTCTAACAGTATCAATTATTTACTGCGACTAATCACCACTTTGCAAAATAACACCGCTTACTATCACTTTTATGTTACACCGTACTGTCGTATTTATTAACAAAAAGTAAAGGTGATGGTTGAAAGTGCAACGGGTATAGTATGATAAGTGGCATACGCTTAGCGGTACGTGATAAACCGCTGTTTACCTATTGATAAAGACATAAGAAAGAGAGTCAGTATGACAAAGTTGCGCGCCGCTCATAGCATCAAGGATAGAGCCTCTGTTCATCGAGAACACCGTCCATCGCGATTAACTACCAGTACGCTGCGGTTTGGCGTTTTCATGGCGACAGCCCTTGGTGCGCTTGGCCTATCACAAGTTGCTTGTGCGGAGCTGACGTGGGGCGAGGATGACCGCTTTGAGCAAAAACCCAGTTATCAACAAGACAACAGCATTGACTCGTTTATGGCGGCGGCGATAGCAGCCGATCGGGGAGATGTCAGCGCACTGTATAATTACGAACAGTTGATGAGTGGTGGGTTGTTTGCGATGTACCCGACCTATTGGCGCATGAATCTGGATTTGGGCTCACAAAGCTCGGCGGCGGTGGCACAGTTTGTCCGTCAGTATCCTAATACGGTCATGGCCGAAAAGCTGGTGGCGGACTTTGCTGAGACCAAAGCGGCAGCCAATGACTATGCTGCTGTAAGGCAAGTGGCCAATCTGATAACCAATGCCGATAGCTCTGAGCGCTGTGCGGTGGCGCTTGGCTTTAATAATGGCGGCGATACCATGCGTGCCATGGCGGCCAAGTCTGATGTATGGCTGACCACCAAAAAGCAGCCAGCACTGTGTGATCAGCTGGCGATGGAGATGAACAATAACGCCTTGATTAGCAACCAAGATCGCGCCGCGCGCCTCAAGCGTATGCTACGTAAAGGCAAGACGGGCGATATCATGGCTTTGTCATCGCGTTTAGGGACGCCCATTGCTTATGCGGCGCTCAGTGAGATCCAGCTCAATCCATCGGCGTTTTTTACGCGTTTTGGTCGTGAGCCTGCCAGCCAAACCAACCAATACTTGTACTTATATGCATTGGGCCGCGTCGCCGATAAGTCTTATCGTGAAGCAGCGCTACAGTTAGACTTTGATATCAAACAAGACAATCAGCGCGCGACACGCTTGCTCAATGATGAAACCCGCCGCTACGCCTATCGTATCCTTGGGGTACAGCGTATGAATCATAATACCGATGATGGGTTTAATGCTGAGGCGGTGGACTGGTTTCGCAATAGCTTAGATGATGACTTTAACTTTGAAGAAGCCGAAGACTATGCCATGGCCGCGATTCGCTTTAGCCGCTGGGATGATGTGGTCGAAGCCATCTCAAAGATGGATGGCGAAACCCAAAAAAGCAATCAGTGGCAATATTGGCTGGCACGCGCTTATGAGCAATCAAGTGATGCAGGTAAACGCGGCCTAGCAAAAAGAATGTATCAAAATATCGCCAAGAGTAATGATTACTATGGCCTGCTAGCAAAAGATAAAGTCGGTCAGCGTTTTGATGCCAGCCGTTTGGGCGGCAATAACTTGCCCACTGTCAGCGCTGCAGATCGCGCCCGCGTCATGCAAAACCCACACTTTGCCCGTGCATTTGCACTATACAACTCTGACGCGAGTCGCGGCTACGCCAACCGCGAGTGGAACTGGGCTGTCAAACAGGCTCGAGACAATCGTGATGACAGTCTCATCATTGCTGCCGCTCGGCAAGCCTATGACATGGGCTGGCTGGATCGGGCGATTTATGCGATTGATAACACCGATAGCGTAAACAGTCTGGCGCTATCGCATCCGATGCCGCACCAGAGCGCAGTGGTACGCTATAGCCAGTCGGCGGGCATCGATCCTGCATGGGCTTATGGCATCATGCGTCAAGAGAGCCGTTTCGTGACATCGGCACGCTCAAACGTTGGTGCAAGCGGCTTGATGCAAATCATGCCAGGTACAGCAAAGTATATCGCTCGCCATTTGGGCGAGAGCTATAGCGCCAGCCGTGCCAACAGCGGCGACACCAATATCCGCTATGGCACATGGTATATGGGTGATATCTTAGGCAAGCTCAACTACCAGCCAGTACTGGCCACCGCAGGCTATAATGCTGGACCCAACAACGCCAAACGCTGGCAGCCTGTGTATGGCTCACTTGCGGCCGACCAGTATGTGGAGTCGATAGCTTTTCCTGAGACTCGTAACTATGTCAAGCATGTGATGGAAAATGCGACGGTATATAGTAGTTTGCTTGGCCGCAGCCAGCCGATCTCGCAGCGTATGGGTACCGTGCCAGCAGCGTTTTAATACTTTTCCATATCCTTTAATAGCCATCAATGCGTCGTCTTTGGTGGTTTGTCTTTGGTGGCTTATTTTAGGACAGATGTAGCGACAACATGGTCATTGCTCGTGGCGCTGCCGCTTTGGCACAGACCTGACTTTATCAGGGAGTCGAATATATGGCGGTGTTACTGCCGCCGCCTTGCTCCGATGTTTACGTTTCTGCTATAGATTAAAAAAAACGGTTTGCTACCATGACTTTATTGTGTTGTGGTTATTGGCCTGTGGTTTAGCGCCAAAGTTTTGTGTTTATCAATTGGTAAGCACTTATATTTTTGTTACCGTTATGCTTAGTAAGCCTCGCGATGTCTGATATCGACGTCTTTGTGCAGCCCTGAGTGATAGTCCATGTTTTGTCATTGCTAGATGTTTCCAGCCTCCTATGATCAAAAAATATCTTACCCTGTCTGTATTATCAAAAACGAGGCATCCCTCATCATCACAGATGAAAATGCACTTGTTTTATAAGTCGACGTCCAAGTTTAGCCCATCTGGCCGAGCCATTATGGCGTCATCTAGTATAGGCGCGCTGATCATGTTGCAAGGCGTGATGTTGTTACCCGCGCACGCTGCTAGCACCGTCAAGACAGGACAGCGGGTGTTGATGATTGAGATGACCCCTGCGCTATGCAGCATACAGCCGACACGTGCGCGCATGCGTCAATGCTTAGAAGGCTACTCTTTGACGGTGTCGGGACTAGATATGGGCTATGGTGAGCGCTGCGGCGTGGGCAGTGAGCCGCGTCTGACACCGCTACAGCTAAAAGTCGTCAATCGTATCATGCCTGATACCACAGTTCGTAGTCAGGCATGGCAGCGTTACGGCGCTTGTAGCCCTCTGAGTGCAGCCAGCTACTTTCGTCAAATCACCAACTACGCGGGTGCGCTAAAACTCCCAAACGAGCTGCATACGGGTAACAGTTATACTGTGTCTAAGGCGCGATTTATCAGTCAAATGACGCGCTTAAATAGCGGTATGTCCGCCAGTGGTATTGATCTGATCTGTCAGGCTGGCAATCGTCGTCAGTCGATTTTGACCGACATCCATGTCTGCTATGATGGCAGTGATTTTGGTAAGTGCTATCAAGTGGTAAATAATTGCGGTAGCAAGTTTATCATCTCAGGCGGTAAGTAGGTGTTGCCGTACTCCAACATGGACACTGGCCGCTGTACTATTCGGGTATGAGCGCTGCTTTTTTTGCAGGCTGTGTTGCTATGCTCTCTCTTTGGTGATTGTTTATGGCCTTGTTTTAGCCTTTACTCGCTGTCTTTTACCTTGTTTCTACCTTGTTTTATCCGTTTTTTTAAACGCTGGTAGCCTCAGTGCTTTTGTGACCCCATCGATTATTTTGTATAAAATGTAACAATATAATCCGTGAGAATCCGCGGCAAGCCTCTGATTGTCTCTAGACGATTTGCCAAACGAAGTGCTACACTAGCTCTCGGTTTAGCGCTGCCTTTGTGCAGCAAACAAGTCGATATCTAAAAAGATAATCATCTATTACAATCATGAATGATCTAATCATCAATTAGGGAGTATTCAATGTCAATGAAACAGCCTTTACGTGTTGCCGTCACTGGGGCCGCTGGTAATATCAGCTACGCGATGCTATTTCGTATTGCATCTGGCGAGATGCTAGGTAAAGATCAGCCAGTTATTTTGCAATTGCTTGAAATCACACCAGCGCTTGACGCCCTAAAGGGTGTGGTCATGGAACTAGAAGACTGCGCATTCCCATTGTTGGCAGGTATCGTTCAAACTGATGATGCAAATGTAGCATTCAAAGATGCTGACTACGCGTTACTCGTCGGTGCCCGTCCACGTGGCCCAGGTATGGAGCGTAAGGACTTACTAGAAGCCAACGCTGCGATTTTCTCAGCACAAGGCAAAGCATTGAACGAAGTGGCTAGCCGTGATGTAAAAGTATTGGTCGTCGGCAACCCTGCCAACACCAACGCGCTAATCGCTCAGCGTAACGCACCAGACCTAGATCCACGTAACTTCACCGCCATGACTCGCCTAGATCATAACCGTGCGATGGCACAGCTAGCCGAAAAAACTGACAGTACTGTCAATGACATCAAAAACATGACCATCTGGGGAAACCACTCATCGACCCAGTATCCAGACCTAACGGTTGCGACTGTCAATGGCAAACCAGCGCTAGAGTTGGTTGATCGTGATTGGTACGAAAACACGTACATCCCAGAAGTACAGCAGCGCGGCGCGGCCATCATTAAAGCTCGCGGTGCCTCGTCTGCAGCTTCTGCTGCCAACGCTGCTATCGCCCATATGCGTACGTGGGCACTCGGTACTGACGAGAACGATTGGGTCTCTATGGGTGTTTACTCAAATGGGGAATACGGTATCGCTGAAGGCCTTATCTACTCATTCCCATGCACATGCGCTAACGGCGACTGGTCTATCGTAGACGGCGTTGATGTGTCATCAGAATTCTCAAAAGAGAAAATGTCCGCCACTGAGCAAGAGCTGAGCGAAGAGCGTGATGCGGTAGCACACCTACTACCATAAGCCATGACTTTGCTAAAAGTATGGTAGACAGCCATAAAAAAGCCCTCATTGTGAACTGAGGGCTTTTTTGTGCGTTGCCATTTATTGAGACCCTCATTAATACAATTGATAACGTTAGATAAACGTGGATTAACAGCGAACAAAAAAAAGCTTGCTACAATAAATGGGTTCGTTGCAATAATAAGTACAATTAAACCTGCACCATTTAAGGAGAGACAGTATGCTAGGTGAACCTGAATATAATATGAATGAGCTATTTGCCCAGTTAGGACTCGATAGCTCTGATGAGGCGATTAATCAGTTTATCGAAAAAAACAAATTGGCCAAAGATGAAAAACTGGTAGATTCTGATATCTGGACGGACAATCAGCGTATGTTTTTGCAAGAAGAATGGCAAAAAGACGCCGCTTGGGTAGAGACGATTGATGAGCTAAATGTCCGTATGCATCCAGATGCCTAAAAGCTGATATAAAAAACCTAATATATAAGTATTAGAAAAGCATAAAAATACCCCATAAGTTGCGTCCAACTTATGGGGTTCAGTTCAGATACTGGCAATGGTTTTTTATGTCTAAAAATCTTAGCTTCACACCTATCACATCTGAATATACTGCTCAATCAGGCTGCTGCGCGCGCCAAGCAATAAGATCTTTGACGTCATTATGGATACCTGTTTTTAGGGCGTCTAAGCTCTCATAATGGCGCTCGCCATGCAAATAATGCAAAAAGCGCACTTGTAGCGTTAGGCCATATAAGTCAGCTTGTAGGTTGGGGAAATGTACTTCTAAGCGCCAGTCGTGGGCTTTGTCGACAGAGGGGCGGATGCCGATGCTGGCCGTGCCAAACAAACTGTGCGGACGCAAACCTGTTATGCCCATATGGTCATCATTAGCCAGTTTTGTTAAACCATCTGCGACTATCTCGCCTTTGTCATCCAAGCTGACCACATCAACGGCAAAGATACCATGCAGCGCAGGCTTTAAGCGCTTAAGCTCGATATTGGCGGTGGGAAAGTCCAGAGTACGGCCGATTTTATCCCCACCGATGACCTCGCCTGTCATTGTATAATCACGGCCAAGCAAGGCGTTGGCCGACGCAATATCTCCTGCCAATAACAAATCACGCACACGGGTTGAGCTGATACGTGCCGCTTTGCCACCATCATCGACGACGGTATGCAGATTGGTCACGTCTAAGCCATAGCTGCGCAAAAACGCACTGTCGCCCGTCCGGTCATGACCAAATTTAAAATCATCTCCTAGCACCAAGGCTTTGACGTTTAGGCGCAGTGCCAGCAAATCCGCGAATGCCTGCGCCGATAGCGAGCGAAACTCATTGTCAAATCCTGCGACAATGAGTGTCTCTACGCCGTACTCTGCAAGTAGTGCCTGCTTTTCTGCCAAGTTGGTGAGGCGAGCAGGGGCGCTTGCTGGCGCAAAAAACTCACGTGGCTGCGGCTCAAATATCATGACGGCAGCATCAAGCCCACGCGCATCGGCGATATCGCGTACTTGGGCGAGCATCGCTTGATGGCCTAAATGCACACCATCAAAGTTACCGATAGTGAGCACACAAGGCGCTAGCGCTACTGGGTGAGTATGGGCAGGCAGGGCGCTTGGTGTGGCAATCAGTTGCTCAAGAAAATAGGTGTTCATAAATGTCAGCTATGATAAATAAGACCAAATAAAGAAGGAAAAAACACGCCCAGCTAAAACATTGAGGTGTCTAAAACCAGCCATTATAAAGTAAAATAGCCATACTAACATCTTATGGTCTATGGATAATACCAGTATCAAACGAACCAGTATCAAACGATTTGTGTCAGCGATGGCTGCATCGCAAAAAACGCGTTTGCTGATCTGCGCTATCGCGGCTTTACTGTCTGTTGATGATGGCCTACTGTTGATGATGGCCTAGATGGTGAGTATTATTTCATCCAAATACCCCGTGTCGCTTTTTAGCTATGGACATTCTATGACTGCTACTTCTTTACCTGCTTTGGCCTCGTCTCACTGTCTCAATGATGTATGGTCGGTACAGCATGCTAGGGCAGAGGACTTGCCCGAGGTTGTGGCGATTTACAATCAAAGTATCGCTGGCAAACAAGCCACAGCGCAGCTGATACCCGTGACCTGTGAAGAGCGCGCCGCGTGGTTTGCCGAGCACATAAACAGTCCGACGCGGCCTATTTATGTCGTTAGAGCTAGGGCGCAATCGATGGAGCAAGCGAGCGAGGATACAGCTCAAACAGTGCAAGCGGTGCAAACCAATCAAAAAACAGCACCAATCGTGGCGTGGGGCAGCTTTAGCGACTTATATGCGCGTATGGCTTATCATATCAGCACAGAGATGAGTATCTATCTGCATCAAAACTATCAAGCAAAGGGTTTAGGTAGTTTGCTGACACGCTGGATGCTGACGCAAGCACCAAGTCTTGGTATTCATAATGTCGTCGCGCTAATCTTTGCGCACAATCAGCCAAGCTTAGGACTGTTTGGTAAGCTTGGCTTTGAGCAGTGGGGCTATATGCCAAAGGTATGTGATATGCAGGGGTTTGTCGCGGATGTGGTGATGCTTGGCAAAGCCGTGACATTGGATGGCACTTCAAACAAATAAGCGAAAAACTTAACCCAAAATTTTCCACTGACCATCTATCTTTTGCAGCTCATAAGTCAGCGGCGCAGGTTCACTTTGGCCTTTTAGCATCAGCTCGCCTGTGATGGTGGCACGCGTTTTGTCATCACTATACTTGGTATCCGTAATGGTGACGCCATCGACTGTTTGTTGAAACGCTGACTGCGTGTTGGACAGCTCTTCTTCAAAGTTTGCCATATCCACTTCATAATATGAGGCGGATTTTTTGGCATCACCATAATATAAGCTATCTAGCGCTTTTTTTACTGTATCTTCTGGCGTGCCTGCTTGGGTGGGATTAGTGACCAAGCTTTTTTGCTTGGCAGAGGCGGTGACAGGATTAACATTATCACTATCGATAGCGGTTTTATCTTCAGTATTGGCCGCTATCTGCTCATTCTTTACGTCATTGTCGCTATCGACTGTCTCTACCGAAGTCGTTAGGTCATCCTCAGAGGTTTTGGCAACAGCTGCGTTATCTTCAATAGCTGCGGTATCTACAGTATCATTATTGCCACAACCACTCACAAGTAAGCCGGCGCTTAGAACGCCAGCAGTGAGTAAGGTCGGTAAGCGTAGTAAGGTGGATTGTTTTGTTGTCATATTGATCCTCAAAATTTATGTATTCGTTAAACATCAATTATCACAACTATCTGCATCACGCACTATCATTTCTCATATAAGGCTTGTTTTGGTTTGGTAAAGGCGTCGTTTAGCCATGTTTGAGCTGGCGCGGACGAAAGCCTGTGGCCAATAAAGCCACGCCATAGACCGCTGCGCCCACCGCACACATGACGAGCAGAGCAATGATACGCTGCCACTGCGCCTCATCGGTTGGAAAATAAGGCAGCATGACGTACAGGGTGGCAATCATGGCACTTGTAGCAATCGCAAACTGAGCAAACAGTTTTTTCCAATGACTGCCAAAGCGAAAAATCTCACGCTGATATAAGAAGTAATACAACAAGCCGGCGTTGACAAAAGCGGCACCTGTGGTGGCTAAGGCCAATCCGCCATGTAGCGGCATCTCTAAAAAGTAAAAAATACCGATAAAAACCACGCTAAAAATCATATTGGCAAAGACAGAGATAATACCGATTTTTACTGGGGTTTTGGTGTCTTGCCGCGCAAAAAACGCAGGCGCAAAAATCTTAATCAGCATAAAGCCTAAAATACCGCCCGCCATACTACGCAGCGCCAGCGCGCTCATCTGTGAGTCAAGCAAAGTAAACTCTCCGCGCAAAAACAGCGCCTGCATGAGCACATCGGCTAAGATAAATAACGCCGCCGACGCTGGCACGCCCACCAAAATAATCAGACGAGCCGCCCAGTCGATGGTCTTTTTAAAGCTGACATCGTCTTTTTGCGCTTCGCTCTTTGATAAGCTGGGCAAAATCACCGTCCCAATCGCCACCCCGATGAGCCCAAGCGGTAGCTCGCTCATGCGCTCGGCTGCATAGAGCCAAGAGACTGAGCCGCCTATCATTAATGAGGCAAAGACGGTATTGAGCAGCAGATTAATCTGGGTGACCGAGACACCAAAGATAGCCGGTAGCATCAGCTTTAGAATACGTCTGACGCCTTCATGTTTGAAGTCAACCTTGGGCGCGACCAGCAGCTTTTGTTGCCAAAGCTGCGGCAGCTGTATCAAAAACTGTAGCAATCCTGCGATAGCCACTGCATAGCCGAGCGCCATGATCGGTGTATCAAACATCGGCGCGAAAATCAGCGCGCCACCAATCATGCATAAGTTTAATAACACGGGGGCGAAGGCTGGTGCGGCAAAGCGGCCATAGCTTTGTAGGATACCGCTGGCAAAGGCGGTCATAGAGATAAACAGCAAATACGGAAAAGTCAGGCGCAGCAGCTCAGCGGTGATGGCAAATTTGTCGGGTTGTTCAGCAAACCCTGGGGCAAACAGTGTCACCACCCACGGCGCAATTAAAATCACCAGCACCGTCAGCATGGACAGCACTAGTAACAGTGCCCCTGAGGTACGACTGACCAAAATTTGCACCTGCTGTAGGCTATATTTTTCTTTATACTCAGACAGCACAGGCACGAATGCTTGGCTAAAAGCGCCTTCGGCAAACAGACGCCGCAAAAAGTTTGGAATCTTAAAAGCGACCAAAAAGGCATCCATCAGGCCACCTGCGCCAAACACGCCCAATAACACTACATCACGTACCAAGCCTAAAACACGAGACAGCATGGTCATGCTACTGACGACCATCGTAGAGCGAAATAACCGACTTTTTGCCATAAGAACCTGTTTTGCTATGTTGTTTACTGATAGGGGGTTGCTGATAAGAAGCTACTGAGTGGTGGGTGTCAAAAAACTGACAAATTATAGCACTTTCGTTATCGAGATAAATGAAACGACTGTGGAAATGCTACCAGCCAGCAGCAGCTATCCTGCCATTTGGTGAGCAATAAGCTCACGCAGCCGCGCCCATTCAAAAAACTCGCCTGGATCGGTCTTGCGTCCAGGGGCGATGTCGCTGTGTCCCGTGAGGTGACGGCGGGTGTTGGGGTAGGCGCTATATATAGCTGCGACGACGGCTGCAAGCGTATGGTATTGCGCGGCGGTAAAGGACACAAAATCAGACCCTTCAAGCTCGATGCCGATGCTATAATCATTACACTCAGGTCGCCCAAGGTAGCTGGATCTGCCAGCATGCCACGCGCGCTCATTGAAGTTGACAAATTGCGTAATTGCGCCATCACGTTCTATGAACAGGTGCGCTGACACTTCAGCACCTTTGATCGTCTGAAAATACGGATGGGCGTCCCAGTCCAACTGATTGGTAAATAGAGCTTTGACATAATGCACACCATCAGAGCCGCATGCGCCAAACTCGTTGGGCGGTAGACTGATATTGTGAATGACAATGGTATCAATCGTGGTGTGCTCAGGTCGCTTATTAAAATTGGGTGATGCAAGCCAAGTGGCGGCCGATAGTAGGCCATCATCGATAGCCATGGATGATGGGATGGTTGAGCTGGGCATAATGTTCTCTTTATATTGTCGTTTTCGTTATAAATAGGTTGAGCGCAGATGTTAGGTGTATGGCATCGATGATGGTGGTCAGCATATTTAGTTGTTATTTAGATTTATATTCACTCATATGATTCATATGATAACGGGCGAGAGTTTCCTCATGTCTATAAAGCCGATTTTTTCTGTAAATTGTACCTCAAGCGCTACTCGCCTGCGAGCGTGCTGCGTGCGTGCACGTTTGCCTTTTGCAGTGGCAGCGCTGCTACTCTCAGCGCAAGTGCAGGCTGTGTTGCCGACGCCTGCGTCCTTGGTGATGACAGGCGAGCTGGCGGCTGCGCCAACCACCACGGCTGATATTAGCCAGAGCCTAACGCCGCAGATTGATGGCACCTTGCCTAGTCAAAATAGCGAAGCCGAGCAATTATTAGCCATCTGGCGTCAGCAGGTGCAAGCGCACAGTCTGGCTGAGCATACCACTTGGCGGCGATTGTTGTATTTTTTGGATGATAAAAAATCACTCTTTAATAAAGACGCGTCCAAAAGCCTTATTGATAGTCCTGCGTTTTTTCTCAGCACTGACGGCCAGCACGACGCTGGCGCTGAGATGGATGCGCTGCTAGTGGCCTTAGCCGAGCAGATGGTCGCACCACCTGAGTCCAACCCCAGCAGCGATGCACAGTCAGCTATTTGCCGGTTTCCTGCGCGCACACACTGGCTCACTCAGAGGCTAGGCATTGATAGCTCAAGCTTGCAAGCGGACTGCCCTGAGCTGACAGAGTGGATGGCGATGCTAAACCCCGAGCAGCTATCTATTATGTTTGCTGAGGAGTACTTGGACAATCCAATCTCCGCGTTCGCCCATACCCTGCTACGTATCGACTCACCGATCAGCGCTGCTGACCCCAGTCAGATTCACCATGCTTATGCCCTCAATGACACCGTCGATGGCGACCCTGACGATGCATTTGCTGTTTATGCCATTAAAGCCACCAGCGGCGGTTATAATAATAGAATTGAGATCGACCCTTATCCCGAAAAGCTGGCCAAATATCTCAAAGACGATGAGCGTGACGCGTGGACGTATCAGTTGGATTTGACACCCGCAGAGGTGCAGCAAATCATCCTGCATGTGTGGGAAACGAAGGATTTAGAGATTCCTTATTATTTTACCACGGATAACTGCGCCTCTGAGATTCTGCGTCTGATCGATGTGGTGCGCCCCGAGCAGGATTTGCTCAGCCAGCTGCCTTATGTGGTCATCCCCTCCGATGTGGTCAAGCTGCTTGATGAGGAGTCTTTATTGGCAGATGCCCGCTATACCCCATCTGACAGTACCGTGCGTCAAGCCGAGCTAAATAATGCCAAGGCGGCCGCACTGGGCTATCAAGACCTCACCAATGATGACGCGAGTAATATTCAATCAGCCGCGCGCAATGTGGCATCGAGTATCTCAGCTGGCGATAAAAAGACCATCATAGATCATGGCATTATTGCCTCGGACAACAACCCAATCGATAGACATCCATTACAAGTGGCTCAGATTGGCGTAGGTCAGCGCGGTGATAATGGCTACCTTGATGTGGGGTTGCGTTTGGGATTCCATGATACCTTGGATCGCGCTTCAGGATTTCCGCAGTTTTTTAATCTAGAGGCACTGGCTGCGACCGTGCGTTTTTATGAAACAGACAGTAGTAAAGACCATGAGCCAGATCGTGTGGTGTTAGAAAATTTTACCATACTACGAGGTCGCTCTTTTAATCCTGTCAATACCGCCAAACAAGGCAAAACCTGGGGCGCCAGTGTCGAGGCGACCCGCGTAAATGATGGCTCGCAACCATCAGGGCGTGATCACTTGGTCGGTAGCGCCGGCTATGAGACGGGCTGGTCGTGGGCGCTCGGCAGCCCAAAAGCTGGCAGCGGTGAGATGCCGCCGCAGCTATGCTACGCCCTATTGTCAGGGAAGGGGCAAGCAGGCCGCGGCATCCATAAAGGCTTTCGTATCGGTGCTGGGGTCAATACAGGTTGTGACTATCAGATTAACAATCAGTTACGCGCGCAGGCCCAATTACAATTGCCATATTGGTATCATGGCAGCAGTGACGACCCAGACGCTCGCAGTCATTATTGGCAGCCAATCTCAAGCGTCGGCCTACAGTACGATATCGATAAAAATCAAGCAGTGCGCATCAATGCCAGCTATGATTGGCAGGAGCGTATCGATGCCAATGACGATATACAGCTGTCATACCGACGCTATTTTTAAGGATATAAAATGAGTATGCACCTACTGATTATCGGACAAGGCGACATCGGACTACCCGTGGCCAATAAACTGGCGCAGGACGGTTTGTCAGTCACCGGTCTTGCTCGCCGCACCCGCGAGCACTATGATTTAAATGATCAAGCAAGCTTTATGCAAGCAGATGCCTTGCGCTTGCGCGCTGATGAGCTACAAGACTTTACTCATTTGGCGATTATCGTCACGCCCGATGACTACTCAGCCAGCGGTTATCAAAACATCTATTTGGCGATTGCTCAGCATGTAGCCGCGCTGGCCGAGCAACTACCACATCTGACGCGCGTTGTGTTTATTTCGTCAACGGGCGTTTATGGGCAGGATGGCGGCGAGTGGATAGACGAAGAGACGGTGCCGACCCTGCCTGAGCGCGAAGCCTCGCAAATTATCTTGCAAGCAGAAAGGGTACTGCAGCAAGGCTTTGGTGATCGCGCCATTGTTATTCGCCCTAGTGGTATCTATGGGCGCGAGCGTCTGATGCGCCTGCGTCAAGCCCGCGATCCGCAAAAAAAGCCCGTCGCCGCTGCCCACTGGAGCAATCGTATTATGGATAGCGATTTGGTCAATATCATCGTCAATGTCTTGACCATTGCTGCGCCAAAGCCGCTTTATATTGCGACGGATTATGCGCCAGTCACCACCTTGGAGCTTGGTGTTTGGCTCAGTGCGCAAGTGGGAGAAGCACCGCCAGCGATAGCGGACGAAAAAAACGCTGTCACGGGCAAGCGTCTGCACAGCAATATACCATTAGCGTGGCTTGACTATCCTGACTGGCAAGTAGGTTACCGTGATATTTTGCGCCATCAAGCGTAAAATAGCCATCTATCGTCAACCCTATCGTTCAGTTATTTTAAAACCGATACAGCACAGCTGGTCCTTATTTCGCGCTTATCGTTTTTTATCATTGATGGAGATTTCATGACCCAGCCTTCTACTTCTGAGAGCCGCTTATCTACTGCAAAGCACGCAGCAAGCGACATGCTGGCAGAAGGCAATGCTGAGCGCTCCTCTACGTTGCCTGATAGTCAGCAGCCTGCCATCGTGCACCCTAATTTTGATCCAAACCAAGCGCCGCTCGATCCTGCACGGCCGCTGAGTGATATTCCAGAGCCAGCGCGGCGGCTAAACGGTCAGCTGCGCCGGCTTTACGGCAACTCTAAACGGTTCTATCAGCCTTGTACAAGCAGTTTATCGAAATGGGCGCTGATTGCCTCTGAGGCGTTGGCTGAGCATTTGGGGCTATTACAGGCAGCAAAGCTTGTCGAGTTGCCTGACAGCTTTTATCAAAACCACAGCGAACAGCCGCTACTATCGCCGCTCGGTGACATGATATTGTTGGATATGGCCGATATCCATCAGGCCATGCGCGCGTATTCAGCGCTCCATCGTTATGGTTTTGCGCCTGCTGATCGCTCGGTAAAAACTCACCAAACAAGCGCAGGCTCGCCTGAGAAGACCAAAGCCTCTACCGCCTCCCTGTACGCCCTTATCAAACGCTATAATCCTGACGAGTTGCTAAGCGATGCCTATGCTGATGACTGGCAGGTGATCTTGCAGCCGCAGCAGTTTGAAACGGGTGAAGGCAGCTTGGCCACTGACATCATGGCATGCAGTGCGGCGGTTCATGCGCTAAAGCAGTGCCAGACGCGTAAAAGCATCAATCACCGCTATAGTGCGGCGCAAGTGTGCCAGTACGTACGCAGCTATTTGCTCAGTCAGGTGATCTGTGAGCCTGCGCAGCGCCATGTTTATCGGCAAATTCGAGTGTTTGCAGGGCATATCGTGATCGCCGCCTACTATTTGGGCTGGGACATACAAGTCAGCCATGACGGTCACTGTTACTTTAACCTCTCATCGCGTAATGGCTTATTGATGCGTTATCCCAATATGCAGGATTATGCCATCAACGGTTGGTCAAGCTGATCAATAATGCGTACAATAACGCCACTTTTTTGCCTTTTTTTGCCAATAGGAATATCTCATGCTAAATGCCGCAACTGCTGACGCTCAAACTGCCTCTTTTTCTTCTCATCAATTTATTCAGCTGGCGCTTGATAACCAAGTGCTTAAGTTTGGCGAGTTTGTCCTAAAGTCTGGTCGTATCAGCCCCTATTTTTTTAATGCAGGCTTGCTGGCGACAGGTGAGATGTTGTCTCTGCTGGCACGCGGCTATGCAGATGCTTTGGCGGCACAAATGACCAAAAGTGACGAGGCGGACATGCAAGAGCTGGTCATCTTTGGTGCGGCTTATAAAGGCATTCCCTTTGTTGCTGCCACCGCGCAAGCGTTGTGGCAGCATCACGGTATCAACGCCAAATGGGGCTATAACCGCAAAGAAGCCAAAACACATGGCGAGGGTGGTAACTTGGTGGGTGCAGATGTCAGCGGTAAGGCGGTCTGGGTGCTCGATGATGTGATTACGGCTGGCACAGCGATGCGTGAAGTGGTCGAGATACTCGAGCAAGCGGGCGCCAGCGTGGCAGGTATTATCGTGGCGCTTGATCGAAAAGAAAAAGGCCAAGGTGAGCACTCTGCTATCCAAGAGCTGGCCGCGACGCTAAACGTACCAGTAAGAGCATTGGTCGATATCGACGATCTGATCAGCTATTTGGCAGCGGCAAACGGCCAGTACAAAGATGCCACCCAACTTGCAAAAATGCAGCATTACCGCGCCCAGTACGGTGTATAGTTGGTCATTATCGTTATAGTGGCTGCTGCTCTGTGATTGCTAGTATACATATCGGCTATATATCAGTTATATATCAGCGCGCCTAAACCATCTAATATAAATGAGTATTATTATGAGCCAAGAAAATCAAAAAAAATCCTTACACATACTGGTCATCATGGACCCTATCGAGCAGGTCAATTATAAAAAGGACACCAGCTTGGCGATGATGTGGGCGGCTCAAGACCGCGGTCATACGCTTGGCTATTGTCAGATTCATGATCTGTGGCTGGATCGCGGTCAGTTGATGGCCGACACCCAGCCTGTGACCGTCAAACGAGATCCGGCAGATTTTTATAGCTTGGGCGACAAGGCCACAGGCGCGATCAGTGATTATGATGTGGTTTTGATGCGTAAAGATCCACCGTTTGACATGCGCTTCATTTATGCCACCTATATGCTGGATCATGCCAAAGCGGCAGGCGTATTGGTGGTCAATGACCCACAAGCGATTCGCGACTGTAATGAAAAGCTGTTTGCCACTTGGTTTAGCGACTATATGAGTCCGACGATTGTGACCAGCAAACAGGCACATATTCGCCAGTTTATCGCCGAGCAACAAGACGTCATCGTCAAACCCTTAGACGGCATGGGCGGCACCGGTATTTTTCGCCTGACCGCTGACAGCCCAAATATCGGGGTGACGTTAGAGGTTTTGACCGAGCTTGAGACCTTGCCGATCATGGCGCAGCGCTACTTACCTGAGATCGCCGAGGGCGATAAGCGTGTGCTTATCGTCGATGGAGTGGTGGTCGATTATAGCTTGGCACGTATTCCAGTCAAAGGCGAAACGCGTGGCAATCTTGCGGCCGGTGGTAGTGGGGTGGCGATGCCGCTCACCGATATAGAGCGTCAAGTGGCAGAGGTCGTCGCGCCCATTGTCAAAGAAAAAGGTCTTATGTTTGTCGGGCTTGATTTGATCGGCGGCCGTATCACAGAGATTAACGTTACCAGTCCGACTTGTGTACGCGAGATTGATGACCAGTGTGGCACCGATATTGCTACAGATTTGATTATTGCAATCGAGCACAAGCGCGCTCATTAGGGTGTATCCTCATTTTAAAAATGGCGATAAAAATGAGATAAATTGCCGCCAAACAAGGAAAATAGCGCAGATAATATCGAGATATTAGCCAACTATTTGACGATGGTTGGCAAAATTTGGCCATTTTTAACCCATTTAGATGGCTATCGATTGAATTGAATTGAGGACACGCCCTAAACAAAGCAGTAACGATAGCGTAATTTATTACTAAAGTATGTGCACAATGAGAAAAAAACCTTGTGCTAAGATGGGGCCGAAAAATGCGCCTCTAAGCCCATGCCAATAACGCCCAAGCCGTGATTTTTCATGGCTTGGATTTTTGTTATGAACTGTGCATAAAGTACTATATATCAGCCCATAATTTACACTATACTATGCCAGCTCTCGGCGGCTCGTTTTGGACGGTGGGCCATGACTACGATAGGACAATAAGTGCTTCATATAAATACAAAAAAGATAGGCAGGGGTTCATGAAAACACCGCATATACTAATGATGGCTGCTGGGACGGGTGGTCACGTGTTTCCGGCACTGGCTGTTAGTGAAGAGCTGAGCAAACGCGGCGCGGTGATTCATTGGCTGGGCACGCCCGCTGGTATGGAAAACCGTTTGGTCGAGCCGACAGGCTACCGCTTTCATGCAATCGATATGCAGGGTCTGCGTGGCAAGGGCGTTGGCCGTCTCTTAAAGCTGCCGGTGACCCTGCTTTCGGCGACGATGGCGGCTATCAAAGTGATTCGTAGCAATCAGATCGATATGGTGGTGGGTTTTGGAGGCTATGTCACTGCGCCTGGCGGTATTGCAGCGCGTTTGACCAAAACCCCACTAATCATTCATGAGCAAAACGCCATCGCTGGTATGAGCAATCGCTATTTGTCCAAGATGGCGACCAAGGTGCTACAAGCGTTTGAAGATACGTTTGCCAATAGCCAGCAGGATGCTAAGCTTGAGACGGTGGGCAACCCTGTGCGCAACGCCATTACGGGCGTCACGAAGCCTACTGAGCGTTATGATATCCACGACAGCACGCCCCTAAAGCTGTTAGTAGTAGGCGGATCGCTGGGTGCACAGGCGCTCAACACCAATGTGCCCAAGGCTTTGGCGCTATTAGATCAGCCGTTTGATGTGCGTCATCAATGCGGCCGTAATAATGAACAAACGACGCAAGCGGCCTACGATCATGAGGATTTGAGCCAGCACACGTTTGTGGTACAGCCTTTTATCGATGACATGGCTGCCGCCTATAATTGGGCAGATGTCATTGTATGCCGTGCCGGCGCTTTGACGGTCACTGAGATTCAAAACGTCGGTATTGCGGCGATTTTTGTGCCATTGCCACACGCGGTGGATGACCATCAAACCGCCAATGCCCGCACGTTAACTGACCACGGTGCTGCGATTTTATTGCCGCAGTCTGAGCTGACTGCGCAGCGCTTGAGCCAAGAGCTGGCGGCACTGGATCGCGCGACGTGTTTGGAGATGGCCAAAAAAGGCCACGCGCTTGCCAATCGCCATGCCAGCAAGCAGGTTGCTGATATCATTTGGCAAACGTTATAGTTTCTATCGTTGTCAGCCGTTGTCAGCGACAGGCGTTGAGGCTGATTGTCTTAATCAGTTATTTTGACTCACCCTATTTTATTTGCCTTTAACCAAGAGAATCTCTTATGTCTACCTCTGAAAAATCTCTACCCAAGCGTTTGATCGAAATACCAGAAATGCGCCGTATTCAACATCTGCATTTTGTCGGTGTTGGCGGCTCGGGGATGTGCGGTATTGCAGAGGTGATGAACAATCAAGGCTATCAGGTTAGCGGCTCTGATATTGTCGAGAGTGTGGTGACGCGCCGCTTACAGCAGATAGGTATCGATATATCGATTGGGCATGACTCTAAAAACATCGCCAACGCCGATGTCATCGTTGTGTCCTCCGCGATTGATCGGAGCAACCCTGAGGTCAAAGCAGCATTAGAAGCGCGCCTGCCTGTGGTGCGCCGTGCTGATATGTTGGGCGAGCTGATGCGTTATCGTCATGGTATCGCGGTTGCGGGTGCACATGGCAAGACCACCACCACCAGCTTATTGACCACAATGATGGCAGAGGCGCAGCTAGACCCAACCTACGTCATCGGCGGTAAACTCAATGCGTCTGGCAAAAACGCCGCGCTCGGTAGCAGTCGTTATTTGGTGGCCGAGGCCGATGAGTCAGATGCGTCGTTTTTGTCCTTGCATCCGATGGCAGCGATTGTGACCAATATCGATCAAGACCATATGGACACTTACGAAAACAGCTTTGATAAGCTCAAAGCAGCTTATATTCAGTTTTTACAAAACATGCCGTTTTACGGTTTGGCCGTGGTTTGCGGTGATGATCCTGAGCTGTATGCGATGATTGACGATATTGGCCGTCCAGTATTGACCTTTGGGTTTGAGCCTTTTAATGATGTGCAAGCGATCGATGTGGTGAGTGAAGGCACCAAGACGCATTTCACTGTATTGCGCCGCGACCGCGAGCCGCTGCGTCTTACCTTAAACATCCCTGGCATCCATAACGTCTACAATGCGCTGGCCGCTATCACCATGGCGACCGATGAAGGCGTCGATGATGAGGCGATTACTCGCGCTTTGCAAAAGTTTGAAGGCGTTGGTCGCCGCTTTGAGCAGCACGCCGCTGTGGCTGTCGATGAGGGTGATGTGTTACTCATTGATGACTATGGCCATCATCCAAAAGAAGTCGATGCGACGATTAAAGCGGCGCGCCAAAGCTTTCCGGATCGCCGCTTGGTGATGCTGTTTCAGCCGCACCGTTATACCCGCACGCGTGACTGCTATGATGAGTTTGTCGAAGTGCTCTCAAGCGTCGATGAGTTGTTGTTATTAGAGGTTTACTCTGCAGGCGAAAATCCGATTGCTGGTGCTGATACCAAATCCTTAGCACGCAGTATCCGTCTGCGTGGTGAGGTCGAGCCGACGATTATCGATAAGGACAATCTGGCCCCTGCTATGCAGCGTTTATTAAAGGCCAATGACATGCTAATCACCCAAGGCGCTGGTAATGTTGGGCAGATTGCTATCGACTTGGCCGCAAACAACCTTTATATCCAGTAAGCTAAAAGACTTTTAGGAATTATCCTCATGACGATACAAACTCAGCAAGACACCCTAGATAGACTGGCAGAGACGCTAAAACAAGATGAGCCTATCACTGAGGATAAAACCATTATCATCAACCCAGAGCCAGCCATCGCAGCAGCGGCACAAGCAGGGAAGAGCAGTATGGAAAACAAGCAATCAACCAAAGAGCAGTCATCAAAAGCGGTGACCTCTAAAGTTAAAAATGCCAGTGAATTTGGTAAAGTAGCCGTTGTTTATGGTGGCAGTAGCAATGAGCGCAGCGTGTCACTAGACAGCGGGGCTGCTGTATTACAGGCTTTGCAAAACCAAGGCGTTGATGCCACCCATTTTGATCCTAAGCACCAAGACATCACCGAGCTGCGTCAGTATGATCGCGTGTTTAATGTTTTGCATGGTCGCGGCGGCGAAGACGGCTTGCTACAAGGCGTGCTGCAATGGTTCGATATTCCGCAGACAGGCTCAGGTGTTTTGGCCTCGGCACTGGGTATGGATAAAGTACGCACCAAGCAGTTATGGCAAGGGTGCGGCTTATCAACCGCGCCGTTCTCATTATTGACAGCCGACACCGATTGGCAGCAAGTGGTCAATATGCTGGGTTTGCCGCTCATTATCAAACCGGTGCATGAAGGTTCAAGCATTGGCATGACCAAAGTCAACAATCTCGATGAGCTACCGGCCGCCTATGCAACAGCCGTGCAGTGCGGCGACGCGGTCATGGCAGAGCGCTGGATTACTGGCCGTGAGTTTACCATCGTGGTCATCGATGACGAGGCCTACCCTGTGATTCGCCTTGAACCTGCCGATATCACCAATTTTTACGACTTTGAAGCCAAGTACAATCGCAACGACACCAGCTACTATATCCCTTGCGGTTTAAGTGCCGCGGACGAAAAGCACTTACAAGAGCTGAGCCTTGCCGCGTTCCGTGCCGTCGATGCCAAAGGCTGGGGCCGCATCGATGCCATGCAGGACGAAGCGGGCAACTTTTGGCTGCTAGAAATCAACACAGTACCTGGGATGACCAGTCATAGCTTGGTGCCGATGGCCGCAAAAGCGCGCGGTATGAATTTTGACGCGCTGTGCTGGCATATTTTGTCTCAGACTGTGTAGCGAAGGTTAGCAAAAGCTGTTTTACCCAAAAGTCTGCAAGGCATGAAAACGGATAATGTATCGCTAGCGCTGCTGTGTCATAGCTTCATGTAAACTTGTGTAAATTCATAGTCACTCTTTGGGGTTAGGCTATTGTTTGACCACAAAATACGTTAATATTGTAATTATTAGGTTGTTTTGGTGATATTTGTGTTTTTTATGAGCAGCTGTCATAAGTCGTTCATAAAGTAAGAAAAATGTTACATTTAACAGAGCATGACCGCACTATAAATGTCGTTTTCTCCCAAGTATTTGCTAACCTACTATTTACACGGTTTGCACTCAAACGGTTTGCAACATCGATGAGAAAATTAATATCAACAAACAGCATGAGCAATCTATGCAAATATAGGGAAAAAGGTCGTTATGGCTCAAACCGTCAACGAGGCAACTGACTTGATGAGTGATAAAACCCGTCGCCCGACCTCTAGTTTTCAAGTACCGACTTCGGTTAGATACTTATTTATGGTCTTGGTACTAGGTTTGTTGGTACTGATACTACTGATGGGCGGCAAGGCGCTGCGAGATGCCCCGCCAGCTGCTATTCATGTGAGCAATCAGGGCTTGACCGTGACGCAGTATCGTTCGCTCAGTCAAGTGATGAATCAGCAAAAAGTCAGTAGTTTTTTTACCTCTGATTTGCAAGCGCTCAGAGACATCGCAACAGGGCTGGCGTGGGTCGATCAAGTGAGTGTCTCACGCGATTGGCAACGCGGTATCGTGGTGACGGCACTGCCCAAACAAGCGATTGCAAACTTTGGTACAGAGCGACTGGTCGATGCAAAAGGCGCGGTTTTTGTGCCTGCTGATAGCAAAGATCTGGCGCAAGAGGGGTTTGCAACGCTGCAAGGTGAGATATCACAAGCACCAGTCATCATGCAGCAGATGCAGCAAGTCAACGACTGGTATGCGCCGCTAGGTATACAGGTCGAGGACATCATCTTATCACCCAGAATGACTTGGCTGATTCGTTTCGATAATGGATTGCGAGTGATTGTTGATAACGAAAATACGGCGCAAAAACTGCTTAATCTGAGTCAATTACTGGCCAATCAATTAAGCGATCGCCGCGATGAGATACAGTCAGTGGACTTGCGTTACAAAAACGGCTTTACCATCTCTTGGGATATCAGCGCGCCACCAGCACGCTCATCATAATCGGTGGTGATGCTGAGTAAAAAATGATAAAAGCCGGCTCAGAAAGATAAGCATGAGCGGTTATGCACAAACCCCATAAATAGCTAGTCATAGAGCACCGATAGATAGATGCTGTTTATTTAGTAAAAGTTGTTTGTTTGCTACAAAGAATATAGCGATGGTTTTAATGATTTAATGGAGACGTCATCTGCTCTCCTGTTTAGCGATAATTTGTCTGGTACCATGAAAAATACTGAAAATCTGGTTGTTGTCCATCTAAGCGCCACGGCAGTATATGTCGTGATAGGCAATGTCGTCTCTGCAACAGACATTCGCATACTGGGCGTGGGACAAGTTAAAAACAGCGATTTTTATCAAGGGCAAATCAAACACCGCGAACGTCTACAAGGCGCCATCAAACAAGCCATTCAAGAAGCCGAAGACACGGCCAATTGCCGCGTTCATAGTGTGTGGCTCACGCTTGCCACGCCCGAGCTCCTCAGTAGCAACAGTGCAGGTGAGGTGCGAGTCGAAGACGAAGTAGTCCGTGCCAAAGACATGGTGCAAGCCCTATCCAATGCCAAATCCCGCGATTTGTCGCCAGATTATTATCTGATGCATTGCTGCCAGCAGGGTATCTATGTCGATGAGCAAGACTTTATGGTCGATGATGCCATTGAGATGATGGCGCACAACATCACCGTGATGTATCACATGATGATGATGCCGGTTTCTAGTCGCCAAAATATCCAAAAACTCTTGCAAAGCTGTGATGTCGGCATCGATCATATTGTGTTTGATGCGGTGACTAGTGCTGAGTATAGCTTGATGAGCGATGAGCGCCAGCAAGGGGTTTGCTTGGTGGATATTGGCGCTAGTACGACCAGTATTTGTGTCTATAAAGAAAACAAGCTGATTTTTACCCACTGTATCGCCACGGGTAGCCATGAGGTAACGATGGACATTTCAGCAGATTTTGGCATCTCGATGATTGAGGCAGAAAAGCTCAAAAAAACCTATGGTACCGTCGATGTCAATAGCGTCGATCCCAGCTCGTTTTTTCTTTTTAAGCCACAAGGCTCGAATGACGAGATCAATATCGGTACCTATAATCTGGCACGCATTATTGAAGCGCGCTATATACAGATATTTACCGAAGTGGCGCGTCAATTGCATGAGGCTGATCTAGTCGGCTATATTGATAAAGGCATCGTGCTCACAGGCGGCGGTACGGCCATCAAAGGCATGATACCCTTTACCAAAAAGCTGCTAAAAATGCCGGTGGTGCTGACCAATACTCATCCTGCAATCAGCGCACACAATCATTTTGATAATGACGAAGCGTTTAGACAGCTCAATATCCAAGTGAATGATCGCGCTTATCAGACGGCATTTGGTACACTATTATATAGTCAAAGTGAGCAGTTTCGTCGCAGTGAAAAAAGCGAGCCTGAAGCCATCAAAAAAAGCCGCGTCACGGGTGTTTTTCAGAGCGCAGGCCAGCGTTTTGCCAATGTCTTAAAAAAGATACTATAACGCTGCTAAGTGCCGCTGATACTGTTGGGCCATGCTTTTAGTCGAGACACTCTGATATAGGTTTATAGAGGGGTGAGGCAAGAGCGAGACCGACAAATAATAGATTAAGCAGTAAATACCGTGCTAAGACGACATATTTCGTCTTAGCCAAACTATTTGGGCCATTTACCCTATTTTATTTAAATACATTTATATATAGTATGTCGATAGCGCGCCACATGAGTGCGTTACTACGTATCGACCATTACGCTATCTGCAACTGGAGAATCTTTCTTATGTTAAAATACACCATGCCAGATGATAACCAGCTTCAAAATAACGGCCAAGCAAGCTTCACAGTATTCGGTGTGGGTGGCGGCGGCGGTAATGCGGTTGAACATATGGTACAACAAGGGATTAGAGGTGTAACCTTCGTCTGTGCCAATACGGATAAACAAGCACTTGACCGTCTGACGGCGCCGCATAAACTGCAGCTAGGCGCAAAGACCAACCGCGGGCTAGGTGCTGGTGCCAACCCAGAAGTAGGCCGCGAAGCAGCAGAGAGCGAAGAAGAGGCCATCCGCGGCTTGCTTGAGCATTCAGACATGGTGTTTATTACCGCTGGAATGGGTGGTGGTACGGGTACGGGTGCCGCGCCAGTGGTGGCTCGTATCGCAAAAGAGATGGAAGTGTTGACAGTTGCTGTGGTGACCACGCCATTTAAATTTGAAGGTGGTAAACGCATCAAAGCGGCAAAGGCAGGTATCGAGCAGCTGACCAATTTTGTAGACTCTATCATTACCATTCCAAACGACAAGCTGATGAGCGTCTATGGCAATATCTCAATGCAGGATGCCTTTAAAAAAGCCGATGACGTATTATTGCATGCGGTTCAAGGTATCGCTGAGACCATCGCCAGCGAAGGTATGATTAATATTGACTTTAACGATATTCGCACCGCGATGACAGCCAAAGGTCACGCTATGATGGGAATTGGCCGCGCCAGCGGTGATGATCGTGCTCGTCAAGCCACAGAAAAAGCCATCAGATCGCCACTACTTGATGATTTACGCCTAGAAAACGCCAAAGGCCTGTTGGTCAACGTTATCTCCTCTGAGTCGTTATCACTCGATGAGATGAGCAAAATCAGTGAAATCGTCGAAGAAATCACAGACATCGATGACGCGCATATTTTCTACGGCTCTGTGATCGATGAAAAAATGGGCGATGATTTGCATGTTACTGTCATCGCAACCGGTCTTACTTTAGACGAAAACGCTGGCAAAGAGCCGGAAGTGAAAGAGCAGCCAGTACCGTCTGTAAACAGTACTCAGCCAGTTGATCCTAACGTACATACCAGTGCGTTAAACAGTCAAAAGCAGTCACAAGCGCAAATGTATCAAGACCATACTGCTCGCACAAACACCATACAAGAGCAGCCTAAGACCAAAACCAACAGTATTCAAGACTATCTAAAGCGTCAGCAAAACAAATAGTTTGTCATACAGATTTTGTCTGTCATATAAGATATAGACAAAAAGGCCAGCATACATTGCTGGTTTTTTTTGTGTCTGCTGTAGTTTACAAGCCTGCCTTAAGTGTTAAAAAGTATGACAGATTTTGAGATACAGGCACGGATATAAGAGAAAAAACAGACCATAGATAACGGCAAAAAATCAGTGATAAGTGTTATCAATCAAGGAGATAAGTAAATTAGCTACTTTTAACTATAGCGAAATAGGGGCGGGTAATGGTACACTATGGCAATTGTAACAAAATATGTGAGAAGACAGCCATGAACCAAAGAACCATAAAAACAGCGATAGCCGTTACAGGTACTGGTCTCCATAGTGGTCAGCCTGTTGACTTAGCGTTTCATCCGCAGCCAGTCGATACAGGTATTGTTTTCGAGCGCTCAGACGTCGCCGGCAGCCAACCGATTCCAGCCAGTGCCTTTTTGGTACAAGATACCATGATGTCCTCCAATCTGGTCTTTGGAGGTACGCGCGTGGGTACGGTAGAGCATTTGCTTAGTGCGATTGCTGGACTGGGTATTGATAATTTATTGATTCGCGTGTCGGCATCAGAGATACCGATTATGGATGGCAGTGCCGCACCTTTTGTCGCCTTACTGCTGGAGGCGGGATTTTGTGAGCAAGAAGCACCCAAAAAATTCATTAAGATTGTGCGACCTGTACGAGTAAAAGTCGATGATAAATGGGCGGAGTTACGCCCTTATGAGGGGTTTGAATTAAACTTTGAGATTGACTTTGATCATCCTGCTATCGACAAAGACTTTCAGCACGCCCAATTGCAGTTCTCGACCCAAAACTTCATCGAGCAGCTCAGCTCGGCTCGTACATTTGGGTTTTTACGTGATATCGAAGCTTTGCGTCAAAACAACTTGGCGCTAGGCGGCAGTATGGACAATGCCATTGTCATCGATGATATGAGCGTGCTCAACGAAGAAGGCCTGCGTTTCAATGATGAGTTTGTCCGTCATAAAATTTTAGACGCATTGGGCGATTTATATCTGATAGGTTATCCTATTTTAGGTCGTTTTAATGCCTATAAGTCTGGTCATGCTCTAAACAATGTGCTGGTACGTGAGATACTATCTAATCATGATAACTTTGAAATTGTAACATTTGATGACAACGTAACTTGTCCGATCGAATATTTACCACTCAATGGATTGGCCGTTGAAGGATAAATACAGGAATATACACGAAGTATCGAAACATTTACGCAATATTACATAAGTCGACCATGCTTACAGTCATAAAGTATTCGTATTTTTGGATATATTGTGTAGTTTACTTTAACAATTCTGCGCTAACCTAGACAATATAAAAGCTGTGGATAATTTTATAATCGTCTATCGCTTTCATTCAAATGATGAATGAAAGCGATAGACGATTTTTTTTGTTTGCGATATTACAAAAACCCAGCGTTCAAGGGGTGGTTTTCTATTTTTGTTTACATAACTTTACATAGTAACGAGATGGTTTTTAGTGATTTGCTAGGCGCAAAAGTGCTTTTTTGAGATTTTCATCAGTGGTGACATGCTCTGCAGCCTGTGATATAGTCCGCTTTGTGTTTTGGCTAAGAGCCTGATTTTTATTAGCTTTACGAGATTTTGATGAGGCCGCCGCTAGCCCTGAAGATGATTTTGATAGATGATTTTCAGTAGAAGTATTGGCTACAATGACGCGAATTTGCTTGAGTTGTTTAAATGTAATTGACTGCTCATTAAGGACTTGCAAGTACGCGCTCTGTAAATAGCGAATATGGTTAGCAGCCGTCATTGAGCTGACACTGAGCACCAATTGCTCAGCAGTAAGTCCGACGACCCAGCAGCTATTGAGGATTTCCTCAGGTAGACAGTCTACTAGTAGCGCTTTTATCTCATTGGTCGCTTTTATATAGAACTGCATATTATCAGCAAGGGTTTGGGGTAGTGCGCTACCTGCAAAGGCTTGATGATCAATAAGTTTGGCAAGCCGATTGGGCTGTTTTTTTGACATCGTGATAACTCATCTAGTAGGTGACAAAAACGATATTTATCATAAACATGCTAACCGCAGTATATAACAAGTGAGTGATGAGGCAGTTGACCAGACCAAAACTGTCGGTGTGAGTCACGATAAAAGAAGTGGTTGTGATGAGGATTTTATCATGTTTGCTTGATGTGGATATCCTCTAAATTAATTGATGCGTCGTCATGGATGACGAGCAATCCTGTATTAACCATAGGTAGTAAATTTATGAAACAAGCTTTATTAATTTTGTCAGTATTGGGAATGGGCATAGCACAGACGAGTGGTGCTGTCGAAACGACCTTTCAACCAAATAATACCTTGAGTCATACCGTCACAAACATCTCTACTTCTGTGAACTACGGTTCTAGTCGCAATATCTATAGCACCAATAGCGGCGCCCATGTTTATAGCAATGATGAAATTAGTCAAGCAATTGACAACCTAAGTGCTCATGCCAAGCAAAAAGAATATCAGCTTGCCTCGCTCACCAGCCGCCTCTCTTATGAGCAGCGCCAGCAGCAAGCAAGCCGTGTACCTGATAGCAACTCAGCCCCTGCCATTGCCGCAGCACGTGCTTCACGCGTGGCGTTGTCTAGAAGCTCTGGCTACTGTGCCCGCTATGTCCGTAAAGCCTTGCAATCAGCAGGCTATGAGTTTACGCCAAATCCTTCAGCGTATCAGTACGCCACGCGTGGCACGCTTGCTCAAGCAGGCTTTACCAAAATCAGTAATGACACACCGCATCAGGTGGGTGATGTAATCGTCTATGACCGTAGCTCAAGACGCCCGCACGGCCATATCCAGATTTTTGATGGTACCGACTGGGTATCTGACTTCCGCCAAAAAGGTATCAGCCCATACAGCGGTGTCCATAGTTATACCACATGGCGCGACTCACAATACGTAGATGATGCCTCAGATCGTGGTATCTATCTTGCGATGGCAGACAAATAATAATCTGTTTAGTAATCAGCTGATAGCGAGCTGATTTACCAGTTTTCTCCAAACTCAGTAATGCTCTTTATGACGTTACTGAGTTTTTTTTATTTGTACTGTCATAGCACGAAGCACACGAGACCTAAAGCACAAACTGGCCCCAATGCTGGCGATTGTGAAAATCAGGCGGGGTAGCGTGAGAGGGCGCAAAATATAGCGCTGTTTTATCCAGCCATAATATAACGCAGGGATGGAGGTACTCAATCACGGTGCCATATACGGCGTATCGCTGATGCGGCAATGGCGTCACTGGTATATGCAAGTAGCGCTCAAAATCAACTGAGCGGGCCAAGTTTATACCTAAGCTTGAATTTACGCTCGATGTTGGCCAATCGAGCGTGGCACGGGTGTGTATATCTGTCATCAAGGCTGGCGGCGGCAAAGTATCTGGATGCCGATAGCCATCAAACTGATACAGCGCGTAACGGCCATCTGGACTGGCATTGATTTCGATATAGGGTGTCTTTGTCACTGCCAGCGTAGAAGGTTGCGGCGTTTTGGCACTGATAAAGCACTCAAGGCAGGTCTCCTCCCACAGATAGTCTACAAAACCGACCTTGTCTGGCTGCCATGCTGGCCACTCTAGTCGGTGCGCCATAGAGAGTGTGGGCATGTTGATCTGATAATGAAGCTGTAGATAAAAAGGCGACGTCTGGCTGATGTCTGCGTGTACGCTCACGCGGATCTCTGATAGCGCAGCGATACTGACACCTAATTGCTGCGCCTGGGTGGCGAGGCTGTCGGTGGCTAAACGCAAATGAAAGACTTGGCTCATGATGTAATCACTATTTTGATACGCACTAGTTTTGATAGGCAGTCTTTTCGATAGGCAGTCTTTCCGATAGGTAGAATGAATACTGCGCGAGGTCTATATAGTTAATCCTACATAAAAAACTGCGGTGCCAGAGTGCTACTGATATTTATGTCATAGTAGATTGATTATATACCCATCATGCAAAAAACCGCGAGCAACATGCCGCGCGGTTTTAGGGTATAGCAGATAGCAGGCGTATTGCGGCATGGTCACACATAGCACGAGCATTTATCCGCACTAAATCCACACCGCCTCTTTGTGCCGACATGCTACTGGGCGTGGCGAGTGAGATTAGAGAGTTTTGGATTGGCATTTGGGTTTTGGCGTAGTAGCAACGCCATACGACCGATAGAATGGACCAAAGTGGCGTTTGCCGCCGCTGCAAGCTCTGCCCCGATGGTATCACGCTCTTCTTTGGTGCCGGCCGGTAGTTTTACCTTGATGAGCTCATGATCTGATAAAGCGCGATCAATCTCTTCGGTGATGGTGGGCGTGATGCCTTTGTTGCCAATCATAACGATAGGTTTTAGCTCATGGCCGATGCCTTTTAGACGTTTGATGGTAGCGTTATCGAGTTGCATAGAATTCCTAGGTATTGATAAAAATAAAAATATTACCGCCAACAGCAGTGAGTGATCATTATAGATAATCTATGACCAACTTGCATGAGATGGGCAGGATTTTGCACGATTTTACGTGCCGAAAATGTTAAACTGAAGGTTTGACCACATTATAAACGCTACTGCCTTATAAAACAGTTATTTAACCAAGAGAATTTGATGATTTAAGCGCATTTATAGATAAATCGCCTCATTGGTACTATATTGGTACTATATTGGTACTATGTCTTGCGTGCATCAGGCGTTTCAAAGTGTATCGTTAGCAAAGCGCATAAAGTTTTGCAGAGTAATAGGAGCAGGTATTTTGGCCACGCGTATCGAAAACAAAAAATTGTCAAAAAGCAGCAGTGCTTGGATGCAAGAGCATATTGACGACCATTATGTACAAAAGGCCCAAAAAGACGGCTACCGCGCCCGCGCAGCTTATAAGCTCCTAGAAATCAACGAAAAGACCAGCCTAATCAAAAAAGGCATGACGGTTGTGGATTTGGGCAGTGCGCCTGGTAGCTGGTCACAAGTGGCCGGGCAGTTGGTGGGTGATAACGGCATTTTGATCGCCTCTGATATCTTGCCGATGGATGCGTTGCCAGATGTCACCTTTATCCAAGGTGACTTTCGTGAAGCTGAGGTGTTTGACGCGATTATGGCAGAAGTGGGCGATCGGCAGGTCGATGTGGTGCTATCAGATATGGCGCCCAATACTTCTGGCAATCGCGCGATTGATCAGCCGCGTATGATGTATCTATGCGAGCTGGCGGTCGACTTTGCGCTGGCAACCTTACCCAAAGGTGGCGCGCTTATTATGAAAGTGTTTCAGGGTGAGGGTACACAAGAATTACGTCAGCAGATGCAGCGTGATTTTAGTAAAATCCGTAGCATCAAGCCCGCTGCCTCACGACCACGCTCAAAAGAGATGTTTTGGGTGGCGATCAAATAGTTTTAGTTTCAATGAGTTGCTGCTATTGTAAGCGGGAGAGTATGCCATTATAAAAGATGGATACCATGCGTGAAAATCCGCTACAATCGTTAACTGAATAAAAGTGAAACCTGCTTGAATTATGCAGGGAAACACCACATATCATGGTATATTAACTTTGTTTTAAGCATGCGTTTTAGGCAAAGTCGTCTGATAATAAACGCCCGATACGCTCGTTGAGATTTATATATCGTCAAATGAGCCAAACGTTTATGGACGTCACGTGTTTAGTAAACACACCAATAAGTAAGGGATGGGAATAACTAGTGAGCGACATGGTAAAAAATACCTTATTGTGGCTGGTGGTAATCGGCATTTTGGTGCTGGTGTTTAGCGGCTTTGATCAATCCTCTGAGCCGGATAACCTTAACTACTCTGAGTTTGTGACCGCGGTGTCAGAAAATCAGGTAGCCAGTGTTGAAATCGATGGCGAACAAATCACCGGTGAAAAGAAAAATGGCTCATCTTTTGAGACCATTAGACCCGCTGTGCCAGACGACGAGCTGATGCCGCTGTTGCGTGAAAATCAGGTTGAAGTTCAAGGAACTGCTCCGAAACGCCAAAGCGTCTTGATGCAATTGCTGATAGCCAGTTTCCCAATTTTATTGATTATTGGTCTGTTTTTATTCTTTATGCGTAATATGCAAGGCGGCGCTGGCGGCAAGGGCGGTGGTCCGATGAGCTTTGGCAAATCAAAAGCCAAAATGCTCACCGAAGACCAAATCAAAGTCAATTTTGAGGATGTCGCAGGCTGTGAAGAGGCCAAAGAAGAAGTGGTCGAGGTCGTTGACTTCTTGCGCGATCCAGACAAGTTTACCAAGCTAGGTGCGACCATCCCACGCGGTATCTTGATGGTTGGACCGCCTGGTACGGGTAAGACACTATTGGCGCGTGCCATCGCTGGTGAAGCCAAAGTACCGTTCTTCTCTATCTCAGGCTCTGACTTTGTCGAGATGTTTGTCGGTGTGGGTGCTTCACGTGTGCGTGATATGTTTGAGCAAGCGAAAAAGAGTGCCCCTTGTATTATCTTTATCGATGAGATCGATGCCGTTGGTCGCCACCGTGGCTCTGGTATGGGCGGCGGTAATGATGAGCGTGAGCAAACATTGAACCAACTATTGGTTGAGATGGACGGCTTTGAAGGTAACGAAGGCGTGATCGTGATTGCCGCGACCAACCGCGCTGATGTACTCGATAAAGCGCTACTCCGTCCTGGTCGTTTTGACCGTCAGGTACAAGTAGGTTTGCCAGATATCAAAGGCCGTGAGCAAATCCTAAAAGTACATCTGAAGAAACTGCCAAATACGATCAGTGTCGATGCGCGAGCTTTGGCGCGTGGTACGCCTGGCTTTAGTGGTGCCCAGCTGGCTAACTTGGTGAACGAAGCGGCACTATTTGCCGCCCGTCGCAACAAAACCAGCGTCGATATGAATGACTTTGAGGATGCAAAAGACAAGCTATATATGGGTCCTGAGCGCAAATCGATGGTAATACGGGAAGAAGAGCGCCGTGCTACTGCTTATCATGAAGCAGGACATGCCTTGGTTGCTGAGCTACTACCAGGTACCGACCCTGTGCATAAAGTAACGATCATGCCGCGCGGATTTGCCCTTGGTGTCACTTGGCAGTTGCCTGAGCATGATCAGACAAGTATGTATAAGTCAAAAATGCTCAATGATATTGCTATTTTGTTCGGTGGCCGTATCGCTGAAGAGGTGTTTATCAATCAGATGTCGACTGGTGCTTCTAATGACTTTGAACGTGCGACTAAGATGGCTCGAGCAATGGTGACTAAGTATGGTATGTCAGATGCGCTAGGTATCATGGTGTATGAAGACGATGATAGCTCGCAAGGGTACTTCGGCGGCGGTGGTCGGACGATTTCTGAAGCCACGCAGCAAAAGGTCGATGACGAAGTTCGCCGGATGTTAGAAGAGCAATATGACATCGCGCGTGAATTAATCGAGGCAAATCAAGATAAAATGCATGCGATGGTTGATGCTTTGATGAAGTGGGAAACCATTGATCGGGATCAGCTGCAAGACATCTTGGCAGGTGAAGAGCCACGTCCACCAAGAGTGTATCAGCCCAACGAAGTGAACTTGTCAAAAAATGACGTTAAAACAACGGGTCCGACACCGCCGCCATTACCAGCGATGTAGAGCAAGCAAGTAAAATTGCAAAAGACAGCTGGCAGATCACTGTTTAAGCTAAAAAGCCCTTTTTGATAAAGGGCTTTTTTATGGCTCGTATTTTACTCAGGACTTAGAACCGTATGGTATTTACTGGTATCATAAGTAAACGGTAGCCAATACCGATTGTCCTTTTTTAGTCACTTTTATTGATAATGGATGGCCTATGTCATTGTTTCAGCCTTTACCGACTTATCGCATTCGCAGCCGCAACAAAGTGTTGGATTTATCGCAGCCGCAGGTGATGGGAATATTAAATGTGACGCCAGACTCGTTTTCAGATGGTGGTCAGTTTACCGCGGTAGATAAAGCGCTGCAGCATTGTAAACAGCTGATAAATGAAGGGGCGACGATTATTGATATCGGCGGCGAATCTACCCGTCCAAATGCCGCGCCTGTAGCGACGGATGAAGAAGTGCAGCGTGTGGTGCCAGTGGTGACAGCCATTCGTCAGCAGTTAGGTGAAATGGGTCAGGATATTTGGCTGTCGATCGATACCAGCAGCCCGACTGTGATGCAAGCAGCGTTTGATGCAGGCGCTGATATTTGGAATGATGTACGCGCGCTCAGACGTGAGGGTGCGGCCCAATTAGCAGCAGAACTTAATATACCGGTGATGCTGATGCATATGCGCGGCGAGCCCACGACCATGAATGAGTTGGCGCAGTATGATGAGGTAGTCAGTGATGTCAGTCGCGAGCTGCTTGCTCGTATTGAAGAGGTGACTTGTGCTGGCGTGAAGCGTGAAAACCTCATCATCGATCCAGGCTTTGGTTTTGCAAAAGATTACGAGCATCATCGTGCACTATTGACCCAGCTTGATAAGTTACAAACGCTTGGTTTGCCATTGATGTTTGGTATTTCGCGTAAGCGTTTTTTGGCACAGCTACTCACTAAGAGCGGCGTACCAGCAGTTGCCACTACGCAAGCCAGCGAGCGCGATGCGATCGGTACTGCGGCTGGATTGTTGGCATTGCAGCAAGGCGCGAGTATCATCCGTACTCATAATGTAGCGATGATGCAGCAAGCGGCCGCGCTCTGGCAGCAATTAACCGAGTATCATCAAACCTCTGTCATTACGACCAACAACCCTTACTATCAATCTACTAAATAATGTACCTACTAGCTATGAGGCGTTTCCTATGAGCATATCTGAAAACAAACAACCTGAGCCAACCAATGAACAACGCCGCATCATCTATCAAGCCCGCCGCGGCCTAAAAGAGCTGGATTTTTATATCGATCCTTACGTCAAGGAGCGGTATTTGACCGCAGATGCTGCTGAACAGGCTACCTTTGCCGAAATGCTCACCCATGAAGACCCTGATTTATTGGATTATTTTACCAATCAATCGCGACCTGAAGATGATGCAATCTGGGCGCTGGTCAATAAAATTAAAACATGGCGTCATACCAAAGAGTTGATGCCCTAATTCGCTACCACACACCTTATGAGATTACCGCGATATCATGGATTCGATAACTGCCCTGCGTATTGATACTGCTATCGAGCCTAAGAGCCGATTGCGCTTGCTGTTACATCTGAGCTTAGCAAGTATCATGATAGGGCTTGGTATATTGGCGTCTTTGGCGCTTTGGCAGTACGTGCTGGTCTTAGCGGTGGCAGCCGCCGTGGTTGGTTATTTGACCGTATCGCGGCCGACCCTGCTACATCTAAGCCAGCCGCCACTGAGTCAGCGCCTTGATCAACACTGGCAGCTTCTGATGCGTACGGCACAGGGGGAGGGTTTATGGTTGGCAAACCTACAAGCCATTCACCGTTTTGAGTGGGCGCTCAGTTTTGAATTTGATATCATCGAGCCTTATCAGCGTTCGTTGGCCGTGACAGTTTTTCGCGATCAAGTCAGCCCCGAGCAGTGGCGAGAGCTAAATGTTTTGGCCAATATGAGCACGGGCAATACGGTCTAAATACTTATCTTGTTTTCCCTTGGTAGCGATGTACAGGCTTACAAGTGCCTACATGTCATAACAAAATACCTATCTCGATTGTCAAAAAAGCTTGCTATATTAATAGCACTATTCATTGACAACTAACAACGCTGTTGTAGGAAATACAGTTATGAGAAATATGGTGATAATGCATATTATGAGGCAGTGCCATTAAAAAATGGCTACCGACAAATAACGGCTAAAAAACACTGCGCTAGACTACGATAATGATAAAAAAGGAGAAAAAGATGAGTTTATTAGGGAGTTTAGTCAGTCAGGTGGCTCGTCAAGCCATGAATCCTGCTGACGCCCAGCATAACCCAGTTAATCAGCGGGCTGATACAAGGCGGACGGGCGGTCTGGGTGATATCTTAGGAAGCGTGCTGGGAGGCAGTCAGGCAGGTGGCTATAATCCGCAGCAGTATGACCGTAAACCTGATAACGGCTTTGGCCTAGATGATATCATAGGCGGTCTTACTGGCGGCGCGCAGCGTGGTGGTGTCAGCGCAGGCGCTGGTGGTTTGGGTGATATCTTAGGAAGCGTACTGGGTGGTCAGCGCAGTCAAAGCGGCTTTGGCGGTAAAGGCATGCTTATCGCCGTGCTTATGCCCATG
>Ga0208017_100014_pt1 | contig 254746 bp, 245 predicted proteins | sample 30_taG_FD_184104 | JGI IMG/M metagenome (GOLD analysis project Ga0208017, IMG submission 184104) | Marine viral communities from Cariaco Basin, Caribbean Sea - 30_WHOI_OMZ (SPAdes) (version 2) | ecosystem: Environmental > Aquatic > Marine > Oceanic | place: Caribbean Sea: Cariaco Basin... | reverse complement strand
CAGTCAACCGCCAGCTATTTGGGGAGCGCGGCTGACTGGCCGCCGCCATTTTGCACCCATCACGCTCAACCAAAAACTGGTCTACTTTTGCGCCGCCATATGGCCTGATTTTACTCCGCCGTTGACAGGTATTTGAGCTGATGCGCGATATCGTTGCCAGGGTGCACACAAACAGCCACTTCCGCCCATGAAGCCCCTGCTTCAATCATCAGTGCTCTCGCCAGCACGGCATTCCGAATGAGTTGGTAACCCCCGTCGCGGAACGGGCAGCCATCAGTGTCCGGGACATGGCCAAGGTCAAACCATTCGGCGTCGCTAAGCCACTCCCAGTAACGCCGCCCGTGCCTAGTCACCATCCAGCAGTACGTTTCCGGAGAACGGCGCACTTGGCCGAAATCTTTGCAACGGTTCGGGTCAGGATTGCCTGAGCCGTTCCTGTCAGCGGGTTTCGCGCCGCGGCAGGTGCCAAAGCCAGTTTCGGCAAGCTTCACCTCAACCAGGACGAAGCCGATTTGAGCGCGGCTGCGCGAGACGATGAAGCAGGCATCAACCTGGGTGGTTTGTCCTTTTTCACCCAGCCATTTCGCGGTTTCTGCCGGCGCAAATTCGAGGCAGATTTCGACCGATATTCCTGGCTCCATGCGATGCGGGAAAAGGCGTTCAAACACCGCCAGTGCGAGCGCAGAGTCGTAAACCAATGGCGCGAACAAATTTACGGCGAAGCACTGGCTGGAAGTCAAAGAGCGGGCCCAGCGGTGCTCCTTGCCACTGATCAATTCCCACCAATCCGGATCGAAGAGATTGTGTTTGCGGTGCTCGTGCAGAAGCACATGATCGCGGGTGCCGCCGTTCTCGGTGGCGGTCGGATGTAGTCCATTGGCAGCTGCCCACAACACCTGATGCTGCTGCATATGCTTTACGAAATTGGCTCTAGTCATAGCAATGCTCTTACCACGACTTACTCGAAGATTTGGTCATACGATTTCCTGAGATGATCAGTTCGACCATAATAATGAAATCCATGGCAAAGCCCTTCAGGAAGTCAGAGATGTTCTAGTGTTAGAAGCCCCAAGGGTCATCGTCGTATTCATCAAACTCAATGTCGAAAAGTTCGTCATCGCCGCATGTTTTGAAACTTCCGTCTTTATGCATTGTGATCACTATGCCGCCGACCGACGGGGGGGGCTGATACATCCAGCGCCCACGCACATAATCGAGCAACTGCGCTAACGCATCGACCTGGTCATCATGCCGCGAACTTGGGAATGCCAGTAGTTCGCGGCGGAATTCATCAAGCCAGGTCGCCTCGCTGGGTAGCAAGAATTGGCCGGACTCCACGATGCTGCTAACACCGGCTGCACGCGCATATTTATCCTGTTCCGGGTTACGTCCGATCGGCAATGGAACGCCCGGATTCTTACCGGACCGCAAAGCTTGGAGGAGTTGTTGGCCCGACGCCTTATCTTCGATGATAATGGTGCCCGCCCGGTACAAGCGTGCAAGTTCGATCGCCTTGCGTTCGAGTTCCGGGAATTCAAGCTTGCCCCGCCAGACATCAATCAGCCGAATTTCCCTCCCTCGCATTACAGCAGTTATGCAGACCGAGTAATCGTTGTTGGATCCAATCTTGATCGCGGTATCCCAGGACTGGATGATCTGGCCATACGGCTGCTCCGCATGGTCTTGCTCGAAATAGGTCAGCCATTCAGCCTTAAAGAGGTTCCCTTCGGCAGGCAGGGGCTGCTGCTGGTACTGAGCCTCAAATGCAGGAGACCCCATCGAAGCTTTCAACCCCATCAAAATATCGAGCGGTTCGCGTTCTGGGTGAAGCACATCGCCTTCCCGTCGGCGATAAACGCCGCCGCGCGCCAGCATGACTGATTGATCCTCGATTGCGATGGCAGGCAGCGAGAGATGGTCCCAACCGCCCTGCTCCAGCAACATACCTGACAAGTCGTGCTCATGGAGCCGCTGCATGACGCAAACCATCACGCCCTTTTGCTTGTCGTCGAGACGCGATGCCAGCGTTGACTTGAACCAGTCGTTGACGCTGTTACGGGTGGTTTCTGAATTCGCATCCTCAGGTTTGATCACGTCGTCGAGGATAATGATGTCACCGCCGCGTCCGGTAAGTGAACCGCCGACCGAAGTGGCAAGCCGGCCGCCGCCGCGCGTCGTTTCGAAGTCATGGGAGGCAGAGCGTGCGCGCGAGATGATGGTCCCCGGAAAAATCTCGCGATACCAGGCCGATTCCATGACTGCCCGGCAATCGCGAGCGAACTTCCCCGACAGCTCATTCGAATAGCTCACGCAGACAAAGTTCAGGGTCGGATCGCGGCCAAGCATCCACGCCACCCAGATAACCGAAACCGTTTTCGATTTACCGTTTCGCGGTGGGAGATTCATGAGCGAACGGCGCAAGTCTCCGTCGCCGATCCGCTCGAGGTGCTCTGAGATAGCATCAAGGTGCCAGCTCCAGGCAAGCATGTCGCCGCCGCTGATCCACGGCCAGGCCTTACGCAGAAAGGCTGTGAAGTCATGGCGGCAAAGCTGTGTAAGCAGTGCCTGCGGGTTTTCCATAAGGGCGTCAGTCATTGCCGGTCTCCAGTGTAGAATTGGAATTAGCGTCCTTCGCTGCTGAAGCAGAGGCACCGGGGTCCGCTTCAGATCGCCGGCCGAGCAGTTCATCGAGTATCTGCTGATCCTGTGCAGACAGGCGCTTTGCATCTCCGCCGCGGTCTTCCGGGCCAAAGATCTGCATCACCAAGTCGATCAGGGTCTTGATCGCACGCACATCACCTGCAGCAGCGCGAGCAGTCAGAGTTTTCAGCATAAGCTGCTGCTTGGTCCCGCTGATGCGCTTGCCGTTCATCTGGATTTCCATGCGCGAGATCAGCTCGGCATGCAGGTCGGCTTTGAGGCCGCGCGATGCCTTGGGGCGGCCGCTCGGATTTCCAGACTGGCCTTTCTTCCAACGGCTTTGCGCAGGTGGCTTGCCGTAACCGACCTCATAGTCGTCGTTATTGGCCATGGCTTATGCCTCCCTGCTTTTGCGAGAGGCAGCAACGCCATCGAAGCAGCGACCGTCACTGGCTAGAATGGGGGTGAGGTCGACCGTGGCAGCAAGGCGTTGGACAGCCGTGTCGGCATAACCTGGATCAAGTTCAATCCCAGCACCGCGGCGGCCAGTTCGGTGGGCGGCGATCAGCGTCGTCCCGGAGCCAAGGCATGGATCGACTACGAGATCGCCGCGGTTCGAACAGTCGATCAGAAAGTCGGCGACGAGCGCGGTCGGCTTTACTGTTGAATGGGCAGCTAGATCGGCATCACGGCCCTTGCGAAAGGTGTTGGCGCCGGCATATTCGACCACGTTGGTGCGGTAACGGCCGGTCTCACCGAGCCCAAAATTGTTTATGTGCTTGCCCTTGCCCGACTTAAACACGAAGACAAGTTCATGCTGGCTACGGTAAAAGGCGCCCTGGCCGCCATTGTCCTTTTTCCAGACAATGAGCTGCTTGTGCTCCGAATATACGCCATCGGCGGCATCGAGCAGCTCGCGCGTATGACGCCAATCCATGCATTGATAATGGATCGAACCACTGGTAGAAAAGCGCACGCAATTGCGGAAGATAGCGCGCAGGAATGCGGTAAATTCCGGAGGGCTCATTTCGCCAGCACCCATCACGAATTCTCGGTGACGGTTTCGGCCGTTCCCAGAAACAAATCCATCAATCGGCACATTGTAAGGCGCATCGGCAAAGACGAGCGCGGCCCGCTCGTCGCCAAGCAGAACCTCCCAACTTTCGGCATCGCGGGCATCACCGCAGTAGACCCGGTGCGGGCCAATCAACCAAAGGTCGCCGGGCCGCGATACCGGCTCGATTTCCGAATCGGGCAGTTCCACGTCTTCTGCCTTGGCGTCGATTGTCTCCGGAATGGAGAAATCAAGATCAGCGATGCTGAACCCGGTGATTTCGAGCTCGTATCCGTCTTCGAACAGGAGGTTCAGCTCTTCGGCGAGAAGGGCGTCATCCCAGCCAGAAAGATCCGCAATTCGGTTCTCTGCAAGAGCAAACGCGCGCCGATCGGCATCGGTGATGAACTGAGCGCGGATCACAGGTACATCGCGCAGCTTCATCTTCTTTGCAGCGAGCCAGCGGCCATGACCGGCTGCGATCATATTCTTCTCGTCGATGATGATGGGCACAAGCCAACCGAAGCGCTCGATACTGGCGGCGATCTGCGCGACCTGTTTGTCGGTGTGGGTTCGCGCGTTACGAGAGTTGGGCTTTAGCGAGTTCGTATGCAAAAGTTCAATATGTGGATGTTCAACAACGGACATTGTCCTGCTCCTCTGTTTGAGATGGACGTTGATTGAACGGTAAGCGGGTGCCGATCCAAGAAATTTGCAAGGCTGAAATCAGCCTCTAGAAATTATCCGAGTCTAAAAGTGGGTTACCTGTCCGCCCAGTAAGAGCTGATGTTCAAACTCATCCAGCGGACCATTCCCCACCTTTCGCCGGATCGCGGTTATGACATTGACGATGGTTGTGTCTTCCAAGTCCGGCTCTGTGACCCGCAGAAGGCGACCAATCGTTCTCGCCTCAGGTGAGCTTAACTCAGGCGGCAGGCCCAGATCAGAATCGCGCCTTCTGACGGTTGCTCTTTTGCCTGTTAGCTTCTCGAGCAGCAGCATCAGGCCGCCTATCGCATTCCTCAGCACTTCATCACGTTGCTTGTTGGAAAATTTCGCGCGCCCAACCTGCTCGGCCAACATTTGCAGCTTTCCTAAATCCACTTGCAGTTCACCGAACGGTCGTATGCCATCATCGTCTACCTTCTGCTGCCTCCATGCCTCAGCAATGGCTGCGGACATCATCGGGTTCAGTGCCTGCATCTTGACTGCAACAGCCTTGAGGGCATCGCTAATTTCGCGGACGCTTGCAGCATCTTCATGGACCGTCGGATACAAGCGCTGAATGTATCGGCCCAATGCAAAAGAGTTGGCGTGAGCCGATAGATGATGTTTCGCCAGCTTCTGTTTCCGAGGATCCGTGATCCCTAGATCGTCAACGACTTGGCCAAGAAGATCATCGGATGGCTCCGACGGCTTAGGTCCATCGCTAGTTTGCCGTTTGGTCATACCGCCTTCCCTTTCGACTGCAAAAACTAGAGCATATTGTATTATCGCGCCACTTCTCTGCTCATTCGAATGGAGAATTTGAGCTTGCAGACGTGCAATCGAACCGAGAAGATGCGCGTCAGCCGCGATCGTTCGACTGACGCGCATCAGGTAACGAGGGCCTTTCGGTCCCCGGGTGGGCGTCATGCGGGTTCGCCGCCATTCCCACCGCCGCGCTCGATCCGCCTCACAGTGCGGCGTCTCCTGCGGTCCCCGCGCTTATTGGGTCCGGGTCCCCATCATGCCGCCTTCTGCAGTTCCGCAATCTTCTGGAATTCACCCAGGAACTCAGGGTGATGCTGCGCAAGATGGCGCACAACTCTGGCATTCTCGAGCAGATTTGCGAGATAGGCGGACGCGAGCACTAGATCGAGATGATCCACTCCATAGCTGTGCTCGATTGCCTTGAACTCTCTGTCAAGCCGCACGGACTCTTCGGTCATGAGATCGGCCTGTTCAGGAGAGAGCCCAAGACTTGCCGACTTCTTTCCCTCAACCAGTTGTTCAGCCGGCGATGCTGCCACGATCGATTTCGCGTAGCTTATAGAATACTGGTTCATTGCGATCATCATTTCAGCAGCCGCAATCTGGCGCATCGGCTTCAATTTACGCAGCTGAACAAAAGTATTCATCGGAACATGTTTGTCGCGCAGCAGTTCGGCGACTTCGTCGCATATTCCAACGAGCAAGTTCCGCTTCTTTCGGATGCTGACGATGTTGACGTTGAGCGTGCGGGCCAGCCGTTCTTCCGACACCCCTTTCTTTACTGCCTTCATAATCATCCGATGCTCTTGAATGATCGCGATGCGGCTCACGCGTTTGTTGTAGGTGAATGCTTCGTCCTCGGTCGCGACAAGGCACACTACTTCGGTTTCGTCACGAGCAATCAGGATGTCCAGCCGCAGATGTCCGTCCAGTAGTCGGAAGCGTCCAGAAGCCATGGGGTCGCGGGCAACGACGGGCGGCTCAATAATCCCGACTTCTCGGATCGAGGCGGCAATCTGGCCATACTTGATCGACTTGCGCACTTCAGGACGGGTTTCTCGCAGAGGAGCGATATCGGCGATGGCGATGCGAAGCGTCGTATCCTCGAATGCTCGTCCCAGATTGTGTTCCTTTCGCTGGGTCATAAGAAGGGCTCTGAAGTTGGCAACAGTCGCTCGGCAAGATTTTGTGGCAGCGTCGCCAGGTCTTCGTCTTCCAGTAGGGCAAGAAATGTCTGATCATCCGATAGCCGGCGCAGTGCCTCGATTATAAACAGCAATCGATCGCGCGTGGCTTGAGCGCGCCGGATCAGCGATCGCTTACGCGCGGCATCGTCCTGATACGCCTTAACCAGTGCATCGGCGGAGACTGGGGAGCGTTTGCGGACATCGCCAGCAGCAAGTCCCTTGCCGCGTCGGCGCCGGGCTTCGACAACCTTGCGCGCAATAAGGAGTTTTCGGCCCTTTAGAAGTCCACGTTCGTATGCGCTCGACAAGGCAGCCTGAATATCGTGGTCCTCCGCCTCTGCAATCTCGACCGCCACGCTCAACGGGACATGCCCGCTTTCGACCGATCGCAGCAGGCGTTGCTCGCCCTTTTCGAGCAGGCGCGATACACCGTGCACATATTCATAGGTCAAGCCCGTCTTTCTGGCGATTTCCGCCTGCGAATAACCGCGCTCCCCCATTCCGCGAATATCTTGCAGCAGATCAAGGGCGTGGTGCTGACGCCGTGCACAATTTTCTACCAGGCTGGCAACTAGGCAATCTTCCCGATCGGCGCTGACCACCAGAGCGGGAACTTCGAGCTGCCCTAGTGCTATATAGGCTTCGAGCCGACCCTGGCCGCAAACAAGGTCGTAGTAAGGGCCGCCCGCCTCAGCGCGGCGCGTCACAGTGATCGGCTTCTTCAAACCAACCTTGGCGATATTGTCGACAATCTCCTTGAAGTTACGCTGATTACGCACGCGCGGATTGAGGATCTTGACCCGGTCAATCTGAATCATTTCGACGCGTTGGGCTGGCAGCGCAGACATCACGCGGCCTTCTGGAAGCGGGCGCGAGCGGCCATCTGGTAGAACAGATCTAGGGAGCCGAAGCGATATGCATCGAAGGACAGACCATTGAATTCGGCAAGCCGAAATACCGCATCCCGCATATCGAGCAGAGGAAACAGGTAATAGTCCAGCGCTCGCTCATTGCTGCTATCCATGCGCACAGCAATGGTGATGTTGGACTTCAACTTCGTGTCGAGCCGCAGTTTCCAGCGCAGCGAACCAGCAAAGGTCTGGAAGCAGCGGACGATAACAAGCGAGGCTGTGAATTCACGATTGACGGTCAGCAGATCGCTAAGAGGGTCGCGTACGACTGAGCCGCCGACACCCTCGATGCCAGCGATAACCGTTTCCATAATGCCGGGATGCATCGCCCGCAATTTGCGATTGGTTTCCAAGTACCGATAGTCGTGATCGGGGCTGAATCCGACCAGCGTATAGGCGCGCAGCAAGCTTCCAAAGCGCGTCCGGAAAGAGCTACTTGATGGGCAGTCTTCGGTCTCGTCGATGATCAGTCCTGAAAGGCAACCATTGAGCGCCAGAATCTGTGATAGGGCCTCGAGCATTTCTTCGTCACTCAAACGTGCGCTTCGGTGCCGAATAATCTCTTGCGCGACCGCAAACGCTTTGGTGTCAACAATACCGGCAAATGCACCGTCGGCCCTGATCCATTCCTCCGGATCGTTTTGAACATGACTACCCTTAAGCTTGCAAGATGTGCGTGCCCAAACATTGTTGCCGATGTATTTTTCATTGATCAGCAGTTGATGGATCGAACCGCGCGTCCACGGCCGGCCAAGATCTGTAATAACATCTCTCTGATTGAGCTCGTCTGCGATTGCCCGCTCGGTAAAACCATCGTCAGTGAAGAGTCGGTAGACTTCCCGGACGATATCCACCTCCTCCGCTGGGCCGGGTACGAGGATCACACGATCGGTGGTAATGCTCTTGTGTTGGCCATGATCGAGCAGGCCCTTTTCAGCCCCTTCCTGATCGACCAGCATGCGGCGCAAGCCAAAGCCAGCGGGGCCACCTTGACGATAGCCAAGCCGGATTAGGTTTGCCTGTCCGGCGAATACCTTGACTGAGAGTTCGCGGCTGTACTCGCCTGCCATTGCCCGTTTTACAGTCTTGATGATCGACGAACCGATGCTGCCATCATTCTCAAATTGCTCGGCACAATAGTGGACCTGGACGCCGGAGCGCCGACAGCGCAACTCATATGAAGCTGCTTCATCAGGATCCTGGAAACGCCCCCATCGACTGACGTCATATACGAGCAGCGCCTCAAAGTCAGCCTCGCCTGCTTCGACATCGGCCAGCAGCTTCTGCAAACCGAGACGACCGCCAATGCTAAGGCCGCTCTTTCCTTCATCCGCATAGGTGCAAACAATCTCATATCCTCGCTTTTCAGCATAGCTACGGATTGCTGACGATTGGTTGTCGGTTGAATATTTCTGGTGCTCGGTAGACATGCGGACATATTCCGCAGCCCGCAACTTGGGCGGATCGACCGATGTTGCCGGTTCCTGTGTATCAAGCCATTTTATGACCATTGCTGCCTCACTGGACGCCTGCTGCAAAGATCGAGTATTACAACAGAAAAGGCCGAAGCATGGTTCGTAAAACCGTAACTACACTTCGAGATTCACGATTTGTCTTGCTGGAATCAGACCTAGCGCATCAAATTGGCGACGCCCTTCGTCAAGAACTCGGCGCGACTCGGCAGTCGTCCAAAACGATCATGCGCTGGACCGGGGTGAGTGATACCACTGCACGTTCCTGGCTCTGCGGACGAGTTAGTCCGAGTGGAGCGCACCTGGTGACATTAGCGGCGAATTCGCGATCGGTCATGACTGTATTTCTGACGCTATCGGGACATAGTGATCTCGAGGTGGGACTTGACCTCCGCAGGATCGAAACAGATTTGGAGCAGGCGCTGTTGACAATTCGCTCGACCCTGAGGGACCCCGGCTAGTCAGGAGAAGATCAACTGCACCAACACACTCGAGTCTGCACACTAGGTCTGCCTGTTATGGTCGAAATGCTTCATTGCTTCTGCGAAGAGTTTCCCTGTTTCGTTGCTTAGGGAATTTCTCACCGAATACGGCGGAATTCTGTGGGATTCAGCAGGACCTGATCGTTAGAAGGGGCCGAAAAGTCCAAATTTCCCTGTAGATTCCCTGCGTTTCAGGGAACTCATTCAGGAGACCGGTTCGCTGCAGACTGGGTCGCGCACCAAACAGTGTTAAGTCATTGAAATAATGGATAATATTTTCCAATAGGCCGTGTGCCCCGCGCTCTGCGGGCCTCCGCGAGCCTCCAATTATGCTTTGAGGCCAGAGACTCTTTCTCTTCCGATAAATTGATGAGATTCTACGGAGAATCTCCGTCTGGAAAAAAGCCGCCCCAATGCTAAATGCAGGTGTTGCTGACTCACGGTGCTCGTTAACTCTTATAAAAGTGCTGAACCTCAACGTGTTTCCGGAGCCCGATTGGCTGATATGGTTTTAGCTCATCATATTGAGCTACCGATTGTTTCTCGAACCGATTGATTACCGTGGGATGCAAACTGGCCTTAATATTTATCTTTCGGGGCTTTTCCTTCCACGCCAGAAAGCTCGGCATCCAGTTGTCATGGCTTGATTTGACTTCATCATGTTGGGCCGCGCCCGCATCAGGGAAAAGCCGCAGCATTGCATCATTGAGGTAAGGTTGATTGTCGATCGCCTTCAATTCGTCAATCATCCAGCCTAAGGCAATGTCAGAAAGTCGAGATTCGTCCTCCAGATAACTTCCGCCGATTTCGGAATGATTTCCGGCAAACCACACCTGTTTTAACCAAGCGAGCTCGCCGCGATCACCCGACTTACTCTGCTGCCGCTTGAGATCGAGCAGGCTGGAGGAATCGCTTCTAGGCCCATCAATCTGATTAGCCTAACGCCCGGCACCGCGCTTGATCTCAAATCCTCACTGGGAACAGCAAAGGAACGCGCGCTCATTTATGAGATGTTGAGAAAAAGGATTGGACTGCGCCACAAAGGGGTTCAGCATATTTTTCGCGGCGGAGTGGACGAAGGCAACTGGCCAGGTTGGACGGATTGGATGCGCCAGCAACCAATATCCAAAGAGATTGCGGGCGAGTTCAATAAGAAAATTGGTGACGATTTCATCCAGCGAATACGCGAGGCTTCAGAGATGGCGAGGAGAAGGAAAAATCCAGGCTATCCAGCTGATCAGCGTCCGGCAATCATAATCGGAGAGTTGCGACGAATTCTTGCTAAGATCTGTATCGATGCACTTACTCCCGACCTCATCATCCTCGATGAGTTCCAGCGGTTTGCCGAGCTACTGCACGAGCATGATGCAGATATTACACCTGATAAGGCGGCGGCAGCCGAGCTTGCCAGAGCGCTGTTTTCTTATAAGGGCACTGACGGATCAAAGGCGCGGCTCTTGCTTCTAGACCAGCGAGCCGGGCCCAGCGCTGCGGCAAATTTGCTCGCACCACTTGCCAAACAGCGGCAACATTTCTGTTTCACCTGCGCCTTGAGAGCCCTGGACAAATTCGCGATGATTCTGGCTGGATATATCTTCGACCCGGATTCCATATGGGGGATCCCCCAATACCAGTTTCGGAATCGCGCCCTGCAATAGCAGATCATAGCTTTCCCCGTCACCGGCGTCACCGCACACAATGACATGTCCCCCTAGTAACCAGCGGTCACCAAAACGGCTAACCGCGGGGCCGTCGGGCACATCTTCCTCGTCTTCGGCTTCGGTTCCGTCATCTTCGAAGGCCAGGATCGCCAAATCCGCTTCGGCAATTTCCAGACCCATATCCTCGAATTGGATATCCGGAATCTCGATCTGAAGTTCGGTGAGAAGCCCGCCGAGCAACTGCCTGTCAAAATCGCCCATTTCATACAGGCGGTTCATGGCGACGGAGAGGGCTTTTTGCTCTGCGGATGACATGTCGCTGGCGCAGAGCACCGGAAGCTCGTCAAGCTTCATCCTCTGCGCGGCCGCCAATACGATCCCGCCGACCAGGACCGTGCCGTCAGGCGCAATGATCAGTGGCAGCCGAACGCCAAAGCGCCGGATAATTTTTTCTGCCCTTCCCACATCCTTGCGGTTGTAACGCCGCGGATCGGTTTCAGATCGTGAAAGGCTGGCAGTGGCACGCCAATCCACCTGCATGTGGTTGTTCGACCGATAAACAACGGTCGATTCTGACTCGCTATTGTCCTCAAGTAGCGGTTTTCTGGGTATTTTCTTCACAATATTGGCTCCGCATTTTTAGAGGAGCCGGATGAGTAGACACGATTCGTTGTGCGGAAAAAGCCCTATTCAATTTTTAAGTTATTTCTCTCGAAAAGGCTTCGCTCTTCGAGGCGTGCGATATGATTACAAACCAATTTTTCCAGTCGGTCCCTGACATTTGGCAAGGGAGGATCAAAACTAACACCGGGGAATTCCAGGCTGGCATAATATTGCTGCAACGCTTTTTTGATTTCATAGAAACGCCGGCGAAGCGTTTCACCTGAGGGAATTCTTCCTCGAATAGGACCTTGTCTATTTTCCTGCCGACGAGAGATATCGTCGACTGACTTGTAATATTTATTGCAAAACTCGTTGACCGATATTTTTAGAAACCGGTGGCCGGCTTCAATGGCCAGATAGATTTCAAGCTGATCACCACGCGGACGTCCTGCATTTGTTTTGCCATTGCGTAACATACTGAAGATTTCCCTTTATCGTTATTCGAGTCGTTTCAGCGGTATAGAACTGCTTCTTTTCTCTTGGGAAGCCCCCCACCCTGCGGCCGGTGACAGTACTGCAAAATTTGTTGATTTTTGGGCGTTTCTTGCAAGCGAACTATAGTTAACGCCGCGGCGCCTGTTAGTGCCGATTTAGATCGCTGATACGGCCCTGATACGGGCCTGATACGGCCTTGTTATTTGCCTGTTATCTCACATCAGGGAAATCAGGTCCTAAAGTACCGTAATCACCGGGTTTTATGCTAGCAATTGTGCCCGAAAACCTGCGTAAAATTATATTTCGCGGAAAATTGCCGAAAAACAGGGAAAAGTCACTTGAGACCCGTTCGCTGCGGACTGCGTCGCGCACCAGTTCCGGTACAAGCCGGCCAATATCCCCCAAAGATCGGGCAAGCTTTACGACACTATTTGTCAAAGCACCTGGGCACCATCTTCCGTCTGCAATGCCATTTCAACGATCGTCCGCTTGTAGCCTGCTTGACGAGGGCTGATGCTAATAGGCCAGATCCACCGCAATGCGGATCGTTCGCGGCCGCAAGGGCGTCAGATAGCCATCGCTGCCGGGTACGAAGGGTGTCCCCAGAGCAAATCGGTTGCCCCGCGAATCCAGCAGATTGGTGAGGGTCAGGGTCAATCCGCGCCTGTCATTGCCGATCCGGGCAACCAGCCCCGTATCGACATAATCTCCCTGCCCTTCGCCCAGGACCGGTCCGATTCCTATGCGGGAGGGACCCACATAGCTGGCCCAGCCCTGAATCCGGAAATCCTCGTCACCCAGGACCGTTGCATAATTGACCGATCCGCGCGCAGCATGGCTGGCGACATTGGGTATGCGTCCCAGCCGTCCTATCGCAGGAATGATCACCGGCGAGGAAAAATCCGCAGCCGGACCGCCGAAGGTTACGGCTGCGAGCCGCAGCCCCGGGGAGAGCTGAGTGACGCGGCTTTCGTTGTAAACGGCGCCGAGTTCCAGCGACAGTCCTGTCAGCGGCCGTACCGCGATCGAAGCGGAGAGGCTGGTAATCCTGCCGTCACCAATATTGGCCGTGGTCGGGAAGCCATTGGCATCGATATAATCGGCCTGAATATCACGCCAGCGGCTATGCGAGATGGAGAGCGTCGCGTCAAACGGGGTGATGCCCTTTCTGCCAAAGCGCAGGCCTGCATCATAGGTCGACACATGATCATTGCGGAAGCGCTGAACGAAGCTGCCGTCAATTGACAGCCCGCCGGGGCGGAAACCCTCCTGATAACGGGCATAGAGGCTTATATTTCTGGTCAGCGTCGCGAGCAGCGAGGCCGAAGGGAGCAGATCCTGCTCCGTACGGCTGGCGGTTATGGCGCGCCCTGCCTGAGTGAGAGCCAGCATCGCATCGACATTCTCGCCGGCACCGCCGAGCCGCGCATGGCTGAACCTGAGGCCGCCATTTGCGACAACCGCAGGGAAAATTTCGACCGAAACCTCGCCATAGGCCGTATATTCAGTGATCGAATTGGTGACCCCGGCGATAGCCGATCGCAGCACTTCGCCGCCAAACGCACGGGTCTGGCGGGTCCGGTTGTCGACGAAGCTGGTGCCGATCACCCATCCGAGCCCGTTCTGGTAAGGGCGCGACAATCTGGTTTCGCTGGTCAGCATGCGCGTGTCATTCTGCTGGTCAAAGATGCGGGGCGTATCTTCGACCACGCTGGCGTCAAACCGCTCGTAGAGATGATGATCGACATAGGCGTTGGAGGACTGGAAATGCAGGTCGCCCCAGTCCTTCATCAGCACCAGCATTGCCGATCCGTAGCGCGCCTTTGCGCCTTGCTCGACCAGACTGCTGCGGGTCAGCGGTGGCGCATCCTTGTCTGCATATTGGGCATCGTCGGTGGCGATGGTCTGATAGAGGCCGCCGATATCCGCCGTCCAGTTGTCACCCAGGTCGAGGCGAAGCGTGCCGCGTGCGCCGCGGATATTGGTCCGGTTCACATCATGCTGGCCGAGCCGCGGATTGTCGATATAGCCGCCGTCGCTGATCGAATAGCCGGTCAGTCGCAAGGCGTCGCCACTTTCGCCGAGCGGGAAATTGGCGGTCGCGGCAATATCGCCGCCAGGCGCCCCATGCTGGACCAGCGAAACGCCGGCAGAGGCGATCAGCGCTGTGCCGGAAGGATCCGGCGCCTTCGGAATCATCCGGATAATGCCGCCCAGCGATCCGGCCCCATATAGCGTACCCTGGGGTCCTTCGAGGATTTCAACGCGATCGATATCATAGAGCCGCAAGTCGGGATCGGGCGCGTTGTAGCTAAGGCGGATGTCACCCAGATACTGACCGACGGTTGCCTGGGTCGGCCCGGTGAAGCTGGAATCCGCGATCCCCCTGATAAACAGCTTGTTACGGCCGCTGCCGAGATGGGTGGAGGATAGAGTCGCCATGCGCGACAGGATCGAATCCATGCCGCGCTCCCCGCCAAATTCCAGATCGGCACCATCCAATATGGTGACGGCACCCGCATATTTGGCATAAGGGGTGTCGATCTTGCTGGCGCTGACGACAATTTCCTCCACCGGATATCTGGGGGCCGCATTGGGCGGAGCCTGGGTCCTGGCCGGTCGAGTCTTGCTGGCCGGCCTGGCCTGGCGGCGGGCGAGATTTGTGCGGCGTGGACGTCGCTCGACACGCCAGCTGGTCGCGCCGACCCGGACCGCCCGGGCATCGGTGCCGGACAGCATGCGATCCAGCGCTTCTGCGACCTTCATCCGCCCGCGCACCGGCTTCACCGCACTTTGCCACAGCTTCGCGTCGGCAACGCTGATGCTGATGCCTGCCTGACGCCCGAGCAACGGCAGGCTCTGCAACAATGTTCCGCGCGGCAAATCAATCGAGCGCGACTCTTCGCGCGCGGCGACGGGCATCGCGAACGAGAGCAACAACAGGATGGATAGAAAGCGGGCGATCATTTTAGCGGGTCAGCAACCATCCTTCCGTTTGTTTTTCTGCACGAATGCCGGCCAAAGAAGTAAGATCGTCAATCACCCGTTGCTTGTCGTCGCTGACCAGCAGAGCTCCGCGGAACGGCAAGGCGGCAACATCGGGTGACACAGCAATGCTGAGGCCAGCGGTTCTGCCAAGGTCCTCAGCCACTTGCTCAATGGACGCACCATTATAGACAAGCTGTCCCTTCCGCCAGCCGCCAATGCTGAGAGGATCGACGGCCTGCACTTTCGGGCGCCCCCCCTCTGCTCCGGCTTCGATGCCGTAGCCAGCCTTGATATGAAGATTCTCACGCTCGGGATTATAGGCGACGAGTCCTTCCGACACGGCAACATTCAGCGTCCTGCGTCTGCGGACGACGTTGAAGGACGTGCCCAGATCGACCAGCCTGGCTTCCCCTGCCTCGACCGTGAACGGATCGCCTGCACGGTGAATCACATGAAACATCGCTTCGCCGCTTTCGAGCCGGGCAAACCGTGGCCGGTCCTTGTCCAGTTCAATGACCGTTCCACCGTTGATCTCGATCCGCGAGCCATCCGCCAGGGCTACCGACCGCTGCTCTCCTGCATTGGTCTCGATGCGTGTCGAGTCGCTGCCGAACAGCGAGAAGCTGATCGCACCCACCAGCATCGCCGCCATGGCCCCGCCGATCCATGTCCTGCGGCTGGCAAGGAGCGGCGACCTTGGAGCTGCAATTTCCTCTGCCGGAGCGGACAGATGCTCAAGATCGGTATCCAGACTGGCGATCCGGTCGTAAACAGCGGCATGGTCGGGACTCAGGTCCAGCCATGCGGTAAAATCTTGCCACTCGTCAAACGCGGGATCGCGTTGCCGGATCATCCAGTCGATTGCCTGCTCTTCGACCTGCGAAGCCATGCCATCACTCATCGATTTGCCCTTTCAATCTGGCGAGTGCCGCATAAACCTTGCGCAAATCGGCCTCGACGGTGCTCAGGCTGACGCCAAGCCGGGCGGCAATGTCCCGCTGGCTCATGCCTTCCAGACGGAAACAGCGGAAGGCCGCCGCCGCGCGTTCACCCAGTCTGTTGATGGTATCATCCACCCGGGCAAGCTCTTCCCTGGAAATAAGCGACTGTTCGGCGGAAGGATGTGCCCGGTCACGATCATATTCACCCCATGCCTGCTCCCGCATTCTGGCGGCCTGCGCCGACCGGTAGCGATCAAGCATCAGATTGTTGGCCGCCCGGTAAAGATAGGACAGAGGCTGCGCGATCGGTCCCGTCGAGGAGCCCGCAATATTGACCCACAATTCCTGGAACACGTCTTCTGCGGCATCCCCGGCGCCGCGGACAGCGAGGAACCGAAGCAACTCGTCCCGATTTGCCAGCAGCACGGCCTCGATCCCGCGCGCGGCCCCCGATTCTCTATCCGCTCTGTTCATGAATTGATCGCTTCGGCCTCGGTGCTTCTTTTTCTGGCTGCTCCGGTTTGGGAATCGGCCATCGCGCGCACCCTCCGCCGGCGCGATATATAGCAACCGCGTCTCACCATGCAATAGCAGCATCAGCGGGTGAGCGGCGACAGAGACGGGGGCGGTGAAAATGGTTTTCTCCTGTTTGGTTCAAAATAAAAAGGCAAGGGAGAACAGGGCGCGGGGTTGGATTGCCCCCTTGCAGGATGGGAGCGGCGATTGTCCTATAGCCCTATCCGCAGGCTTACGCGGACGGCGATCGCCGCATGCCTCTGCTGTTCCTCCACCGACACTTCTCCGCCAACCTGCATTTCGGAATTGCCGGCAACGGCCCGCACGCGGCCGAGCCAACCGCTCTGGCGTTCTTCCGGAACCAGGGTGAACGGCGTTCCGCCATCGAACTGGGCCACGGTGACGCCTAGCGCTCCGCCAACCAGTTCCCGGCGACCGCCTTCCAGTTCAAAACGATACCAGCCGTCATATTGATCCTTGCCGCCGAAATCGAGACCGAGGGCCACGGTTCCCGAGACCGCAAGCTCGTCGCTGTTGCGCTCCGCCACGGTCAGGTCGAGGGCATCGCCGCCACCCGTCTCGGTATAGCCGTCCTCCTTCAACTTGTAATAATCCACGGCGACCGTCGGGCGGATAGAGAAATTGCCCGAACGCAGGTCATGGCTGACCGCACCCGAGGCCGACCACAAGGTGCCATCCCAATCAGCCGTCATTGTCTTGACAATATCTTCGCCGTCCAGCGCACCCATGAAATAGCGGGAGCCTTCAAACTTGATCGTCGCGCCGGATACACGGGCGTGGGCCAGCCAGTTGCCCGTCTTCAGGCGCCAGTAGCCCGCCAGTTCCCACTGGTTTGACCAGACTTCATTGGCATTGTCGCCATTGCCGTCCTTGCCGTTCAGATAGGCAATCGAAGCGCCGAAATTGCCGATGGCGGTCTTGTGTTCCGCACCAGCCGATATGCCCCAGCCGCCAACATCATAGCCGACAGTCTCACCGCGGCCCTTGGACGTGCCCCATCCGGCCTGCGCCACCCAATAGCCCCAGTTGCCTTCGTCCTTGAAGGGACCTTTGGGGTCAGCGAGGAACCGGGCAAGCGCGCGCGATCCCGACGTTACATTTTCAAACAGCCCGCCTTCATGTTCGGGCAGCATCTGCTGGAGCTGCTGGCGGAACTGCTCGCCATCGCCAATCGCCAGGAAAATATCCTCGACATCCTGATCCTTGCTCAACGCTGCATATGCCGCATCAAAGCCGCTGGCTTCCGACCGGTTCAGCTCCAGTTCGGTCGCATTCTTGCGCGCAACGCTGACGATTACCTGATTGGCGTTCGCGCTCAGCGAGCCCTTGTAGAGATACGGCAGCAGGGTAGTGGAAGCCGTCAAATTGCCTGCCCCGGTCAGCGTGCCTGCCTGCACCACAACATGATCGCCCTCGGCGCTCTGGACGTCGGAGAGCTTGATCGACAACTTCGATCCGCTTGCAAAACTGGCACCCCCGGAAACTTGCAGGGCGGTATCGGTCGTGCCGCCAAGGGTCACGCCCAAGATGCCATTGTCAGTCACAGCGAGCGAGGCGATCTGAGCGGTGCCTATAAGGTCAAGCGTAGCCCCGGAGACAGTGACCGCGAGACCTTGCGAATTGGCCAGGGAGCCCGAAAAGCGCGAGGTGCCCGACAGGGTCATCATGTCCGCGCCGCCGCCAAAATCAATATTTCCGTTGAACACGGACGTGCCGGCGAGAGCCACGGAATCGGCGCCCGCGCCAAAAGCGGCCTTGCCCGTATAAGCGGCATCGCCCGACAGTTTCAGCTGGTTGTTGCCCGAACCAAAGCTGCTGTTGCCCTTCATGCTGCCGTCGGCGATGTCGAATATGTCATCGCCGCCGCCGAAGCGAACATCGCCGGTGATCGACGGGGCCTTGGCCGTCGCTGCCACTGCGGTCTGGCGGACGATAACCCCTGTATTGCTGGCCGACAGGTCGATCGCGACATTACGATCGGATGTCGCCAGCGCACCGGTAGCGGAAATGGTACCGCTATTTTCGACCAGATCAACGCCGCCCGACTTGTCGACAATGGCGATGGCCGTCGCATCATTGCCGCCCGCCTTGGCGCTGATCGTGCCACTGTTGCGGATGGTGCCGAGATTGGCACCCGCCTCGATCATCAGCGCGGTGCTGGTCGAAGCGGCGCTGCTGCCGCCGGTGGCTTCAATCGTGCCGGCGTTGCGGATTTCCGGCGTAGTCGCTCCGGAGCCGAACCGGATCGCGGTCGCCGAGGCGCCGTTGGACGCGGCCTTTACCGACCCGGTGGCGCCGATGCCAATGCCGCCGTCGATCGTGACCGCGCCGCCCAGCCCGCCGATCTGCAGGCCATTCGCATTGATACCGGCATAGACACCGCTGCCCGAAATGCCGCCATCAATGACGAGACCAAAACCCGTGCCCGTGCCGGCAACCGCACCGATGGTAATGGCATCGCTGGTGTCCCCGATGCGCATCGCCGGCGCTGCACCATAAGAGCGGACGAGAGCGGATCCTTCCTTGGCATCCTCGATGCCGTCATCATCTTCATCATTGTCGGTGCTGCTGTTATCCTTTGGCGGAACCGCCAGGATGATGCCGCCCGTGACATTGCCTTCGATCGACAATGCCGGCCCGCCCTGCAAAAGGTCATCGGCGTCCAGTTTGGACGGATCGGCAGGTGCCGTGGAATAACGATAGCCCGTCGCGCTGAGCGCACCCTGCACCACAACCGCGCCGTTGACATTGCCGTCAATGTGCGCCGCCACTGCATCCACGCCCTGAGCGGTGATCGTGCCGGCCAGCCTGACATTGCCGTCCACATCCTGCAAGCCGACGCCAAGCGCGCGGTCGCCGAGGACGGTGGTCTTGCCATCATGGACAAAATTCCCGGTCAGTTTTCCGCCGAGACGGATGCCGGCGGAATCGTTGCCCTCGATGGTGATCGAGCCGCTGTTCGTTATATTGCCCGTAAAATTGCCAGCGGTCGCAATACCGGTCCGGCCGGTTCCGGTAGCAAATGGGCCGTCGATATCGCCGTCATTGTCCGCATCGGTCGGGCTGTAGGATTCATCCAGGATGATCTTGCCCGACACCGCATTGGCGATCGAACCGGTAACGCCCGCATTTGCCCGAATGCCGGTTGCGTTGTCGGCATTGTTGATCTCGATCCTGCCTTTGTTGGCCACCTGATTGTTGCTGTCGAGGGTGACCGCGACGCCCGATGTCGGCTTGACCGAACCCGCCGACGTGATCCTGATATCGTCAGCAGCGCCGGACTTGATCGTTGCCGTACGAACCGGGGAGGTGGTGGCTGTCTCGATCTTTGTTTCCGCTTGAGCGGGGATCGACACGACGGCAAGCAGGCAGGTGGAGCCGAGCAGATATTTGCGCATAAAAACCCTCTTGTGATTGTGGAGATTAATTCCCTGTACAAACACAAGACGGAGTCATTCGTCCGCAGCCTTGATCAGACCCGATTATTTCTCTGCTTTTATGATGCCGCGCCCTGCATGGCGATGCGCAGGCCGCTCAGTTTCCGCCGCGCGCCACGGTTTCGAGCAATGTCCGGAAGCCGCGGGCCGCCGCGACGGTTGCTGGAACATGGAGACAGCGCTCGTCATCTTCCGCCGTATGATGATAGCGGTGAATGCCGAAGACCCCGGCCGCCGGCGCATAGCCCGCCTTGATCACCTCATCCAGTTCGCCGGCGGAAAGCACATCGCTCGACACCGGTTCCTCGTAGCCGGTCTGGCCGGCAAAGATCGACCGGGCGAGCGGCAGCAGTCCGGGCGAGACGGACAGATATCTCTGGCTGTCGACGCTGGGCAAGGGTGCAACCCCGGCGATGCTGTGCCAGTCGCGGGCTGCGACATTGGCGCCGATATGGAGCCAGAAATCGGTCCGGTCAACTGGTGGCGCAATCTGCTTCATCGCTTCTGCCGCCCCGAGATATTGATATTCATGGCCGGTGTTGCAGAGGAAGGAGAGATTGTGATCCGGCAGCGCCGTCGCCGCCCAGCGCGCCAATTCGAGCCAGGCGGCAACGCCGGGACCGCGCTCGGCGGCGCAGCCGAACCAGCCGGAACGCGGCGTGGAAATTGCCAGCCAGCGTGCCTTGCCGCGATCCAGCCTGCCGACGAAATTGAACGCCGCACGCGTGCCAGCGGTGCCGTCGATGGTCAGCCGCGCCGTGCTTCTGGTCATCGCAGCAGCCAGAAAATCCTTGGCACGGTCGGGCGCGAGCAAGGCAACCGGACCGGCAAACATCGGCCCGCGTCCGTCGGCATTGAGCGCGATCACTTTGCCCGACGGACCATTGGTAATGACCACCGCTGCGCTCGCTCCCGCAGCAAAGGCCGCCTCAATCGGTGTGCGCGCGGCCGGTGCCAGTATCGAGGACCATCTCGCATGCGGCAGGTCGACGAGCGCAATGGCGCCTTTCATCGAGCCGGCAAACTGGCCATATCCGTCCACCCGGACAAGCGGTCCGGCCAGGCCCCCCGCGCCGGTGGGAACGACAACCGGTTGCGGATAGACCGGGACGCTCCCCCCTTCGCATTCCAGTTCCGCCGCCAATGGCTCGAAGAAGGGGACCTGATAATATTGCCGCTCGACTGCATAGCCGGCTTTCGCGAGTTCAGAGGCCAGCCAGTTGCCGCAGGCCACATCGCCATCGCCGCCTGCCTGCTTGTTGCCGAAATTCAGATAGCGGAACAGATCCTGTCTGATCGTTTCACCTTCCGGAGATTGCGCGGAGATCGGAGCGGGAGCAAGCGAGATGACCGCGCTCGCGCCAAGGAAGTTTCGCCTGCTGGTCTTGATCATTCGGACAGCTCTCCTCTGGATTTCGTGTTTTTCACTTTTTGTCCTACCGCTTCAATCGGACAGCCGCCCGCGCTCTGTCAATATATTGTACGACAATATGATCATTATTGTTGAGTATTTTCTTGAGCGAGCGGACAGGCGTCCTTAGGGATGGCGGGATGGACAAGACGAAAAATCACGGAGCGGGCCGGCTCGGCACTTCGGAGGTCGCCGAGCCTGTGTCCTTGGGCAGCGTTCCTGTCGCAAATGCGGTCGCCCGTTCGCTGCGTGAACGGATACAGAACAATGATCTGCAACCGGGCGAATGGTTGCGGGAAGCGCGTCTGTGCCGCGAATTTGGTGTGGGACGTTCGGTCGCGAGGCGGGCGCTGCGCATTCTGGGTGAAGATGGTCTGGTCGATATCGAGGAAAACCGGGGCGCGAGAGTGTCCGCGACCACGGTCGAGGAGGTGTTTGATCTCTATGAAATAAGGGCGGCGCTCTATGGACTGGCCGTCAGGGTCGCCTGCATGCGCGCGTCCGATGCGGAAATAGCAAATTATCTTGCCGATATCGACCAGCTGCTGGAAGCCGCCGGCGAGGAGCAGCCGGCCGAGCGGATCATCGCCCTGAGCGAGAAAATCTTCAGCGCGATGGCCGGCCATGCCAGCGCCGATGCGCAGAAAATGATATCCTCTGTTCGGCGCAAGACCCGGTTTCATTATTCCTACGTGGCGCTCGCGATCAATGCGCACGATGGGGGTCCCTATGAGCACTGGCGGAAGGTCAGGGCTGCGCTGGTCGCCCGTGACGCCGAACAGGCGAGCCAGAGCGCGCGGAACATATTATATTTCATGCAGGGTGAGGTGGCGCGAATCATGCTTTCAAGAGGCTCGCGCCCGCTTGCGGCAAGCGCGGCTGCCAGGCCATGAGACGGCGATGAAGCACGGTGGGGGGAGGAGAATGCGAAAGATCGGTGGAGCTTTGTCCCTGTTGATCGCCTGTGTCGCGACGGGATGCCAGCCGGTCGGAATCGACCGACCGATTACGACAGCAGGCGGCCAGCCAGCCAGCGAGGCTGCGGCAAGAAAATCCCTGCTCACCTATCTCCAAAGCCAGAACACGACCGGCTTTCTGGTCATCAAGAACAATGTCACGCTTGTGGCAGGGAATTGGCGGCCGCCGGCTGACCCGCTGTTCGATCTGTTCCGCTATGAAATGACCGATCAGGGTGAATTGCTGGAGGACGTGGCGTCCCAGCAGAAGAGCTTTGTCGCCATTCTCGTCGGGATTGCCGTCGACAAGGGGCTGGTCAATGTCGCTGCGCCGGTGAGCCAATATATCGGCGCCGGCTGGTCGAAGGCGAGCCCGGAACAGGAATCGCGTATCCAAGTCGAACATTTGCTGGCAATGAATTCTGGCCTGAACGAAAAGCTGGAATATGTCGCCCCGCCCGGCACGGATTTTTTCTACAACACCCCTGCCTATGCGGTTTCGAAGCGGGTCCTGGCCGCCGCGTCCGGCCTGTCGCTGGAAGCAATGACCACCGACTGGCTGACCAAACCACTGGCAATGCCGCACACGCAATGGCGCGAGCGCCCCGCCGCATTTGGCGATGTCGGCAACAGCAGCGGCCTTGTCACGACACCAGGCGATTCCGCTCGCTTTGGCGCGATGGTTCTCCATGGCGGTGTCGATCCGGATGGCCATCGCATCATTTCGGAAGACGAGCTCAGCAAGATATTCCGGCCATCGGCCACCAACCCGGCCTATGGTCGCTTATGGTGGCTCAACGGCAGCGATCATGTCGTCCGGGCCGGTGACGAGAAACGGGACGGTCCGCTGATCGCAACGGCACCCGCCGATCTGGTCGCGGCCCTCGGTTTTCTGGATCGGCGAGTCTATGTGGTCCCCAGCCTGGATCTGGTCGTCGTCAGAACCGGCGCCAAGGCGCCCGACGAGCATTTCGATGAACAGCTGTGGCAGCGACTGCTTCCGCTCGTGCGCTGAGCGCCCGACAGCGCAGCGACGCTTTTGCGCTCGGGTTTCCCGCCGTTCGGCAGAAGCGTCAGCAGCTCTGGCTCGCTGCAAAATCCTCCGCGATCCTGTCGCGCCAGATACCATAAGCGGGAGTGTCGGCTGCGATCGAGGCGACGGCTGACTGCCGCATCGCCTCTACCTTTTCCGCCAGCGCCTCCGGCGTCGTCGACCACAAGGCGGTGACCGCCTCGCGCGTTTCGGGGAGCAGCGACTGATCCTTGACCCGGGCGGTACAGGCTATCGCCACACCCGTCGCCATATCGGCAGCATGGGGTCCGGCGAGACGTCTGGCGTCCAGAAATGCCGCGGCATCGGACGGACCCGCATAGCACAGGGCAAGACCGACGCCGGCCCACAGATCGGCGCGGCGGTCTTCGGCCATTGCCGCGATGGTGGCCGCGGCCTTGCCGACATCCGCGCCGCTGACGAACCAGATGCCGCGCCCTGCCCCCTGATCATAGGCCCGGGATGCATAGCCTTCGAGCACGCGCTTTGGCCCGGTCAGGGTCCTGTCCGGTTCGAAATACATATTGTGATAGCCGAGGCCATCATAGGCCAGCCAGCGGTAGAAGGAATCGAGTTCGGCCATGATGCCCAGTTCGCGCCAGCGCAGTTTCGAAATCGTCAGCCCGACACCGGCGTGCACGAGAATCGGATATTGGTCGGCAAAGCGGGCAATATAGCGTGGTAGCATCGCCTTCCGGAACGGCAGGCTGTCGACCAGAGCGCTGCCCATCGCGCCGCCCTCGATAAAAAAGCCGCGCAGCAGGTCGGTTTCCTGATCCATGGCCTGTTCAAACTCACTGAAGGAGCGCGCGACCAGCGTCAGATTATAACCGCGCAGAAACGCCTTGCCGATCGATTCCAGTCTTTGCTCATGACTCTTGTCCGCGAGATCAAAGCCGCGGACGCGAAATTCGACTCGCCGTGGGTCCAGAGCCAGAAATTTCCGGATCAGGGCGGGTGGCGGTCTGAGCCGATCTTGCTGATCGCCCGACGGATGGATTCGGCTATTCCCGGTCATCGCTTTCTGCTCCCAACATGTCCGGCTTTTCGCATAACCCAATCCTGGGTCAACGGCAAAGCATCTTGGTCGAGCAAAACCGCCCACAGCGATGCTGGCAGTCTATATTTGTCTAAAGCGGCCACTTGCCAGAATGACATTTGAATTTCTTAACCAACTTCGCCTGATACGCCCGCCATGAGCACGAGCGAAAAGGAAGGGGCGATGAAAAGCATATTGGTCGTCGGCGTCCGCGGCCTCCCGGAGGTTAAGGGCGGCGTTGAAAAACATGCCGAGCGCCTGTTTCCCCTGGTCGCCCAACGAGGCTGGGCCATATCGGTGGCCGGGATGAAGCCCTTTCTGCAACCGGGCCAATATAACGGCGTGCAGCTGTGGCGCGCGCCGTCTCTCGGGATCCGGAAAGCCGATCGCTGGCTATATGCTGCGGCCACGCTGATCAGGGCCATCAGGGTCCGCCCCGATATTGTCCATTTCGCGCGACTGGAATCCGCAGCGCTGCTGCTGGCCTACAAGCTGATCGGCTGCAAGACCGTGGTGCGCTACGGTGCCGACTGCGATGCCCATCCGTGGAGCGGACCCCGCAAATGGACGATGCGCTGCGCCCAATATCAGTTGCGCTGGGCAGACAGTATTATCGCGCTGACGCCGGCGCTGGCAAAAAAGCTGCGCGCGTCGGGCAAAAGAAGGAAAATCCATGTCATCGGCAATGCCGTCGACCAGCCGGAACATTTTCCGCAAGATGCCAGGCCGCGGGTGAGTGGCGACTATATCCTGTTTGTCGGCCAGATATCGCAGAAGAAGAATATCCACCGTCTGATCTCGGCTTTCCGCGTCTTTTCAAAACGCCATCCGCAGGTGAAGCTGGTGATCGTCGGCGATTGGGGAAAAAGGACGGAGCGCAAACGGGTCGAGGCGCTGAACGACGACCGGATCGTGATGCTGGGCGCCCTGCCCCGGTCGGAGCTTGGTCCGCTCTATCGCGGAGCCCGCTTTTTCGTGAACCCCTCGGTCCGCGAGGGCCATTCCAACACGCTACTGGAAGCGATCAGCACCGGCTGCCCGGTGCTGCTGAGCGATCTGCCGGAGAACCGGGATTTGCGGCTGGATGCGAAACATTATTTCAATCCTGCCGACGTTCGCTCCATGGTCAGCGCGCTGGGCCGTGCCCACGCCAATCCCAGCGCCTATCGGGTCTCGCCTGACCGGTTTCCGCAGTGGGACAACATAGCCGAGCAGACCGTTGCGGTTTACTACAAGCTGTTTGCCGGTGACGGCACCCCTCGCGGCGCGCAACAGGCCGCCCCTCGAAGCTAGACCAGCGGTCCGGAAACGGAACCTTCAGGGCTGCCCGCTACCCTACGCCGCTACTGCCGTCAGAACTTGTAGCCCACCTCGACCCCGAGACGGCGGCGACCACCGGGAGAGATGAACGACCCGCCGAATTCGACCGCAGTGATCACTTCGTTGAGATATTTCTTGTCGAGCATATTGTCGGCAAAGGCGGTGATGTTCCAGTTTTCGCCCTCCAGCCCGAAGCGCAGGTCGAGCACACCATAGGCATCGCGCTGGGTGATTGCCATGTCCGAATCCCCGACAAAGGCGGGAAGCGCCAGCGCCGAACCCGGCAACAGGCCGCTGAACAGCGTCGGGCCGGTGTCTTCCTGGACCGTGTGGAACCAGGTCGGGCCGGTGATGCGATAGTCGGCGCGCATCACCAGATCGAAACTGCTGGCAATCGGGGCCACCATCTGGGTGCCCAGGTTGATTGTATAGTCCGCCGTATGCGGCGACTTGTTGCCGACGGTATAGGGCCGCGAGGCGTTGGCCTTTATCTCGCTTTCGGTAAGGTTGACCGACCCGAAAATGTCCCAGCCCTCGACGATTTTGGCACTGGCATTCAGTTCCACGCCATAGATATCCACCTTGTCGATATTCGAGACCACCCGCAGCAGGCCAAAGGAGCCGACGAAAAATTCGAAGAACTGCATGTCGTCGACTTTGGTATAATAGCCGGCGAGATCGAAGGTGATCGCACCGTCGGCAGCGGATCCCTTGAAACCGGCCTCAAACGCGCTTGAGGTTTCCTTGCGGAAAACATCGTTGATCAGGATATTCGTGCCGATGAACTGGTTGAAATTCTGGTCGACGATCGCCGCGGACCCCTGGTTGTTGAAGCCGCCCGATTTGAAACCGATCCCCCAGTTGGCGTAGAAGTTCAGAGTGTCGGTCAGACCATAGCGCAGCGACAATTTCGGCTGCAGTTCCTTGAACGTTTCCTTCTTGTCCGGAATCGCACCGCCGGTCTGGCCCGGATTGATCGGCGCACCGGTGATCGGATCGGTCACCAGCGGCACCCGGTTGGACACTTTCCGTTGCTCGATATCATAGCGCAGGGCGAGGCTGACGTCGAAATTGTCGGCGACCTCATAATCGACCGAACCGAAGGCAGCATAGACATTGGTGCTGAAATTGTCCGAGAACAGTTGCGATGTCGGGTTGCTGCTGTCGGGACCATTGTAAAATTCGCGGATCACGCCCTGCCCCAGATCGGCGCCAAGGCTGACGCCGACATCGCGGTCGATATTGAGATAATAGGCGCCGACCTGCCAGTTGAACGGCCCGTCGCCGCTGGAGGCCAGGCGGACTTCGCCGCTGATATCGGTCTGGTTGCGGATCTGATACTGGGTGCCGTCGCAGGTGGCCGGGCTATAGGGACCGAAGGTCGAGCCATTGACCGGATCGAAAATGAATGGAACCGGATTGTTGCCGATAAAGGTCGGCGGGTTGAGCGGGAAGCCGGTCAGCGCCGCGGTCGAGGCGAAGCAGCTGTTCGACGCCGCCACCGATGCCGGGGTCGCGCCGGGGAAAGTGTAGCGGGCAAAATCGGCGGAGGTGCCATCCGCGGTCAGCGACTGGTCGACGTCGCTGTACAGCGCCCAGGCGGTCAGCGTCACCGCGTCAAATTCGTGGGTCAGCTTGACCGATGTTTCGAAGGTGGTCTGGTCATTGGTCGGACGGATGTTCGAATAATAGCTGAACGGATGATCGTTCACATCCTCGAAAAAGGCGGGATTCACGGCAGCAAAATTGGGCAAGTGAAAAGCCGCGTTGAAGTTGATCGAGGCACCGGTCAGATCGGCATAGCGCGCCTTGACGTCGATTTCGGTCGCGTCACCCAGCTCGGCGACAAACCGCCCGTCCACCGACCATGTTTCCTGGTCATCCACAATCTTGCGGTTGCCGAGGAAGCTGTTGCGGTAGAAGCCGTCGGTGGTGCTGTAGGAACCGGACAGCACCAGGCCGGCGCTCTCGCCGACCGGCACCGAAATATAGCCCGACGCCTTGTAAGTATTGTCTTCGGCCGCGCTGGCCTTGACGCCACCTTCCAGAGTGTCACCCGGTTTCAGCGTCTGGATGACGATCGCCCCTGCGGCGGCGTTGCGGCCATAGAGCGCGCCCTGCGGCCCTTTCAATATTTCGATCTGGCGCAAGGTGCCCTGATCCTGGTTGAGCTGGGCGGTGTTGGTCTTGAGAATGCCGTCGACCACCAGCGCCACCGAGCTTTCGGCATCGCGCGCGCCGTTGATGCCGCGGATATTGATCTGGGTATCGCCCGCTTCCGTGGTGCCGCTGACGATGGTCACGCCGGCGGTCAGCTGGACAAACTCGTCGGCCTGCTGGACGCCGGTGCGGTTCAGCATGTCTTCGGTGAACACGGTGACCGATGCCGGCACGTCGGCGAGCAATTCATTCTGCCGCCGGGCGGTGACGATGATGACGCTGGAATCCGTGCTGTCGCCGGCTTCCTGTTCGCCGCCGGCCTGGGCCTGTGCGGGGTTGAAGCCGACCAGCGCGGCAAGGCCGGCTGAAAGTGAAAGAGCTGTTTTGATGCGACGCATTTTTCTTCCTTCCCTGATGGAATATTTGCGGGCCTTTTGACCCGTCAAACAGGTTTAAACGAGCACATTGGTCCCGCTCATATAGACATAGACCTCCTGGAATTTTCCGTCCCGCACGCGCCAGAAATTGGTGTTATTGAGCAAGGTGACCCCGCCGTCGGCGTCGGTCAGCTCGGCGACAAAGCTGGCGGCGATCCGGCCGTGGGCCTCGTCGACGGTGCAGGTGAAGTCCCGATGGATGATGGTCTCGTAGGCGCCGAAGAAATCCTCGAACATGCGCCGGATTTCGTCCTTGCCGCTGTGCCGCGTAAAGGCGGTCTGGACGCAGAACAGCGCGCCGTCGTGGAAACATTCGAGCGCCGCGTCCATATTCTTGGCATCGACATTGCCAAAATAGGTTTTCGTCGCCAGCTCGATCAGTTCGTCGCGGGAGAGTTCGGGTTCATATTGCATCAGGCGTCTCCCTCTTTCAGCAGATTATCGCCGCTCATGTAGACGAAGACATGCTGGAACAGCCGGTCCCGGCAATAGAAGCGGTTGCAATTTTCGTAGCGCAGCTGCTCGCCACCATTGGGCGTGATCAGCACGGTGAACTGGGAGCAGATGGCGTTGCTGCCCGGATCGGCGGTGTGGACGAAATTGCCGTGCCAGATCTGCTCGAAGTCGGCGAACAATTTGGTGAACATCGCCTCGATCGCATCGCGGCCCTGGTGGACGGTGTCGGATGTCGCCTCGTGCAGGATTGCGTCGGGCGCGAAACAGTTGAGCACCTGCGTCATATTCTTGTTGTCGACACCGTCGAAATAGCGCTTGGTGACGATGTCGATATAGAAGGGATAGGGCAGCGGTCCCTGTCCTGCCATGCCGGGGGTCCAGTCAGCCATCAATACCATCCTTTTCTAATATCGGCGTCTTTCGGCACTTCTGGAGCCGGGAACGCTTTCTTGCTGTGGGTCAGCCCCAGGTCGACCAGCGTTTCGAGAAATTTATAGGCAACCTGACCGGGGTTGATCACCGGGATCGGCAGGGTGTCGGCAAGATATGCCGCCGACTGGTGCATGGTGGTCGACCCGAGAACGATCACGTCGGCGCCGTCCTCTTCCATCGCCAGCACCGCTTCCTTGCGAAGCTTGTCGAAAATCACCTCTTCCTTGCCGGCGAGCAGTTCGGTGACATCGGGCCGGGTCTTGATCGAGCGCAACGAGGCCACCCGGTCCCGCCAGCCATATTCGCTCAGTGTTTTTTCGTAGAGCGGAAACCACTCGGGCCACATGGTGAGCACGGTGAATTTCTTGCCGAGCATCATCGCCGCCGCAAAGGCCGCTTCTCCCGGGCCGACCACCGGAATGCAGAGCCGGGAGCGCAGCGCGCGCAGTCCGCTGTCACTGACCGTGTCGATCAGGACGCCGGCATAGCCTTCTTCTTCGGCCGTGATACCGGCCTGGAATACGGTCCAGTCCATCAGCAGCGTGTCATGATAGCTGTCGCCCAGAGCCGCGCCCCAGGGGACCGCGACAAATTCGGGCTGGAAACCGGGACGGACAAAATCTGCTGGCAATTGCTGTGCACGGGCGGCCACGCCGGCCTCATCCATCGGGATGGGGACAATGACCTTTATCCGCTTCATTGCAATTCCGGTTCAGCCATAGTGATGCAGAAACTCCCTGACCTTCGTATATTGTATACAATTATCGTCCGTCAAGCGGAAACTGTCCTTTGGCTGAAGACTTGCCCATCGCGATTTATTCGGCCAATAGCCGGTTCATGAGCCGCGCTTCCGATACCGCCTATGAAAAAATCCGCAGCTTCATCCTGTACGGCGAGGCCCGGCCGGGTATGCAATTGACCGAGGAGCGGCTGTGCGAGATCGCCGGCGTGTCGCGCACCCCGGTGCGCGATGCGGTGCAGCGGCTGGAAAACGAGATGCTGGTGGTGCGAAGCGCGTCGAAGCGCCTGTCGGTAGCGGACTGGTCGGACGACGAGATTGACGAAATGTTTGCCCTGCGGGCGATGCTCGAATGCCACGCCGCCGAGCGGGCGGCACGGCGCATGGATGCCAGCGGCCTCGACCGGCTGCGCCAAGTGAACGGAGAACTGACCCGTGCGGTCCAGCTTCCGGCGCCCGATATCACCGGCTTTCTGGAGGCCAACCGGCAATTCCACGATCTGATTCTGGAATATGCCCAGTCGCCCCGGCTGAGCAAGTTGCTGCCGGCGCTGGTCGAACAGCCCGTGGTCCGGCGCACCGCCAATCAATATTCCGGCGATGACCTGATCCAGTCGGCCAAGGATCATGACGAGCTGATCGCGGCCTTCGCCGCCGGGGACAAGGACTGGGCGGGAGCCGTGATGACCAGCCATATAAGGCGCGCCTTCCACAGCTTTCATCTCGCCACACGGGGCAGCGAAACGCCCTGACTGTCAGATGATTCCGCGTTCCGTGAGGTCTGCCATGGTCGCGCTGTCCATGCCCAGCAACTCGCCGTAAATCGCTTCATTATGCGCGCCAAGCTCGGGCCCGACACTGTCGATATGGCCCGGCGTCTTGGAAAGTTTCGGCGTGACATTCTGCATCACGAAATTTTCATGCTGCGGGTGATCCACCTTTACCAGCGCTTCCCTCGCCTGGAAATGCGGATCGGCCAGCATTTCCGGAGCGCGATAGACATTGCCGGCGGGCACGCCATGTTTCTCGCACAGATCCAGCAGGTCCTGGCTGATAAAGCCGCGCGTCCATTCCATGATCAGCTCGTCCAGCTCGAGCTGATGTTCGCCGCGGGCGATATGGGTGGCATAGCGGGGATCTTCGCCGAGTTCCGGCCGGCCCATCATCGCCGCCATCCGCTTCCACACACTGTCCTGATTGCCACCGATCAGGACGCTGCCATCGCTGGTCGGATAGACGTTGGACGGGGCAATTTTCGGCAGGATCGAGCCGGTGCGCTCGCGGATATGGCCAGCAACCGTATATTCCGCCACCGTCGATTCCATATTGGCGAGCACGGCTTCATAAATGGCCGAATCGACCACCTGCCCCTCGCCGGTCTTGTGCCGGTGCTGCAGCGCCATCAACGCACCGAGACAGGCGTAGGTCGCCGCCAGCGAGTCACCAATCGACAATCCGGCCCGGCTCGGCGGACGGTCGGGTTCACCCATGATATAGCGCATGCCGCCCATCGCCTCGCCAATGCCGCCATAGCCGGCACGGTGCGAATAGGGCCCGGTCTGGCCATAGCCCGACACGCGAATCATGATCAGCCCCTTGTTGATCGCGCTCAGCGTCTCGTAGTCGAGGCCCCATTTTTCCATTGTGCCGGCGCGAAAATTCTCCAGCAGAAAGTCGGATTTCCCGACCAGCTTCCTGACGATCGCCTGGCCTTCCTTTTCCCGCAAATTCAGCGTGATCGACTTTTTGTTGCGGCCGACCACGGAAAACCAGAGCGGGATTCCCTGCCCCCAGCTGCGCATCGCGTCGCCGACTTTCGGCGGCTCGATCTTGATCACCTCGGCGCCATGGTCACCCATCAGCTGGCCGCAGAACGGCCCCGCTATCAGCTGACCCATTTCGATCAGCCGCAATCCTTTTAACGCCCCTTGCGTCATGAAAAATACTCCCGCATCATGCTTTCTCCTATACAAAGCACAAACAGGATTGTATACAATTTATATGAGCACGAACAGTCGCACAGAGGTCACAATTTTGGAGGTCGGTCCGCGGGACGGGCTTCAGAATGAATCCGAAATCATTTCCACGGCCGACAAGCTCGGTCTGATCACTCGCATGCTGGATGCCGGCGTGAAGCGGATCGAAGTTGCCAGCTTTGTCCATCCCGGACGCGTGCCGCAGATGGCCGATGCCGAAGCGGTGATCGCCGGACTGCCCGACCGCGACGATATATCCTATATCGGCCTGTGTCTGAACAAGCGCGGCGTGCTGCGCGGCCTGGCAACCCGCGAAGGCAACAAGCGCGGGATCGACGAAGCCGGTTGCGTGGTCGTCGCCAGCGATACGTTCGGCCAGAAAAACCAGGGCCAGACGATAAAGGAAGGCATAAGGGAAAATCGCGAGATGATCCGCTTTGCCAAGGCCGAGGGGCTGAAGGCACAGGTCACGATCTCCGCCGCCTTCGGCTGCCCGTTCGAGGGCGCGGTCGATCCGGATGTGGTCATCCATATCGCCGAGGAAATGGCCGCAGAAGGCCCGATGGAAATCGCGCTTGCCGACACCATCGGTGTTGGCGTGCCGGCCCAGGTCACAGAGCTGTTCGGTCGGCTGCGCGAAATTCTGCCCGACGATATCGGCATGCGCGCGCATTTTCATGACACCCGCAACACCGGCATCGCCAACGCCTGGGCAGCCGTTCAGGCGGGCGTGCAGACGCTAGATTCCAGCCTCGGCGGCCTTGGTGGCTGTCCCTTTGCGCCCAATGCCACCGGCAATATCGCGACCGAGGACCTGATCAACCTGCTCAATCGGTCCGGCGTCGAACATGATCTCGATCTGCGCAAGGCGATCGCCACCAACCAGTGGTTCGAAACCATCATGGGCCGTCCGCTGCCCTCGCTGGTCGCGAGGGCCGAGGCATGAATGACCGTTAGACAAGAGAAAGAGTGAAATATGGGGTATCGATTGGGTGTCGACGTCGGCGGAACTTTTACCGATCTGCTGCTGATTGACGAAGGCAGCGGCGAGACCTTCCGCGACAAGGTGCCGTCGACCCCGAGCGATCCCTCCCAGGCCGTCATCAATGGTGCCAGAGGCCTCTGCGAGCGCCAGAATATTGCCCCGCAGGATATCGAGCTCTTCCTGCACGGCACGACCGTCGCCACCAATGCCGTGCTGGAAAAGAAGATAGCCAAGGTCGGCCTGATCGTGACCGAAGGCCATCGCCACCTGATGCAGATCGCGCGCAGCCTGGTGCCCGGCGGTCTCGCTGCCTGGATCATCTGGCCCAAGCCCGAACCGATGGCCGCCCTGCAGCGCACGATCGAGGCCCCGGAACGGATGGATGCCAGAGGCAAAACCGTTCGCAAGCTGAACGAGACCAAGATGCGCAAACGGCTGGAGACATTGAAAGCCAGCGAAGAGATCGAGGCGCTGACCATCTGCCTGATGAACAGCTATGTCGACGGCAGTCATGAAAAGGCCGTGGCCGCGATCTGCGCCGAGGTGTTTCCCGATATCCCCATTTCCATTTCCTCCGATATCCTGCCCGAGATGCAGGAATATGAGCGAGCGCTGACCACGGTCGCCAACAGCGCCGTACGCCCGGCGGTGGCGCGCTATGTCGGCAATCTGAAATCGGAACTGGAGGCCTGGGGGACCAGGGCGAAGCTCAACCTGCTGCGTTCCGATGGCGGCCTGATGTCCGCCGACAAAAGCGCCGAGGCACCGGTCAACCTGCTGATGTCCGGACCGGCCGGTGGGGTCGCCGGGGCGGTCTGGGTGGCGAAAAGTGCGAATGTGAAAAATGTCCTGACCCTCGACATGGGCGGCACCTCGACCGACGTGGCGCTGATCGAAAATGGTTCGGCGCGGCTGCAGCGGGAAACCTCGGTCGGCGACCTCAATGTCCGCGCCTCGTCGATCGACGTCAAGACGGTCGGCGCCGGCGGCGGCTCGATCGCCTTTGTGCCCGAACTGACCAAGGCGCTGCGGGTCGGCCCGGAAAGCGCCGGCGCCGTGCCGGGACCGGTGGCCTATGGCAAGGGCGGCGAACTGCCGACCGTGACTGACGCCAATGTCGTGCTCGGCTATCTGCCCGAATCCCTGCTCGGCGGCAGCTTCAAGCTCGACCGCGAGGGCGCGCAGAAAGCGGTGCAGACGATCGCCGATGCGCTTGGCATCGAGCTGATGGACGCGGCCGCCGGGATCATCGATATTGTCAACGAGAATATGTTCGGCGCGCTGCGGCTGGTCTCGGTCCAGCAGGGCTATGACCCGCGCGAATTTGCGCTGATGGGCTTTGGCGGCGCCGGGCCGCTGCACGCCAATGCGATGGGCAAGCTGATGAACAGCTGGCCGGTGATCATCCCGCCCTCGCCCGGCGTGCTCTGCGCCTATGGCGATGCGACCACGCGGCAGCGAGTCGAGACCCAGCGCAGCTTCAACGAGATGGTCCAGAACACCAGCGACGAGGAGCTGACCGTCTATCTCGACAGCCTCGGCGCGCAGGTGAAGCGGGAACTGGAAGCGGAAAATGTCGCTCCCGATGATATCGAGCTGCTCTACGAGATCGATATCCGCTATGCCGGCCAGGCTTTCGAAATCCCGCTGTCGGTAGAACCGGAAGGCCTGTCGATCCAGAGTCTGATCACCCGCTTCGATACCGAGCACGAGCGGCTGTTCACCTTCAATCTCGACGAGACCCCGCACGAGATCGTCAATGTCCGCGCGGTGGCGCTGGGCAAGTCCGCCGATGTTGCGCCGCCCACAATCGAAAAGGGCGAGGCGGATCCATCGGCTGCCAGGACCCGCGATCACCAGCTTTATATGGATGGTAGGATCCAGGATGCAGTGATCTACGACCGCGCGCTGCTCAAGGCCGGCAATCGCATCCCGGGTCCGGCCATCGTCACCGAAATGGACAGCACGACGCTGGTCCACAGCGGCTGCGAGGCGCTGGTCGACGCGCATGGCAATCTGATCATCAACCTGTTGGAAGGAGCGTAATATGCCCGCACGGATCATCGAAACCAACAGCGCCCCGTTTAACACAGTCGATGTCGACCCGGTCACGCTCGACATCATAGAAAATGCCTTGCGCAACGCCCGGATCGAAATGGATGCGACGCTGGTGCGCACCGCCATGTCACCCGGCATCCGCGAACAGGGCGACGCCTTTCCGCTGATCGCCGACCGCCAGGGCAAGATGGTGGTGGGGCAGTTCGGCAGCTTTATCGACGGCTTCCTGCGCGCCTATCCCGGCACGATCGAGGAAGGCGACATGATCTTCCTCAGCGATCCCTACAGCTGCGAGGGCGCGGTCAGCCACAACAATGACTGGCTGGTGCTGCTGCCGGTCTATCGCGGCGGCCGCCTGGTCGCCTGGACCGCAATGTTCGGCCACCAGTCCGACATCGGCGGCAAGGTCGCCGGCTCGATCCCGATCGACAGCCGCAGCGTCTTCGAGGAAGGCGTGCGGATCCCGCCGGTCAAGATCTACCAGAAGGGCGTCTATAACGAGGAAATGGTAAAGGTCGTGCTGCACCAGAGCCGCAAGCCGGACTGGTGCGCAGCCGATCTCAATGCGCTGATCGCCTCCTGCCGCGTCGCCGCCCGCCGGGTCGACGAAATGTGCGCGCGCTTTGGCGAGGACGAATTTGCCAGCGCCACCGACCGGCTGCTGGCGCGCAACCACCGCGCGATGAAACATCTGATCGAGACCAGCATCGGCGAGGAGCCGGTCAGCTTCACCGACTATATCTGCGACGACGGGGTCGGCTTTGGCCCCTACAAGATCAGCTGCAAGATGTGGCGCGAGGGCGGCAAGGTCATTCTCGATTTCGAGGGCACCGATCCGCAGGCGCCGAGTTCGATCAACTTCTATCTCAACGAGAATATGTTCAAGATGTTCTTTGGCATCTACATGATCATGGTCTTCGATCCGCAAATCCTGTTCAACGACGGCTTCTACGATCTGGTAGACGTGCGGATTCCGGAAGGCTCTTTGCTCAAGCCGAAATATCCCGCCGCGCTCGCCGGACGAACCCATGCGCTAGGGCGGATTTTCGACATATTGGGCGGCCTGCTCGGCCAGCGCCAGCCTGAATTCCTCAACGGTGCCGGCTTCTCGTCGAGCCCGCACCTGATGTACTCCGGCTTCGACAAAAGCGGCGAATGGTTCCAGCTGTTCCAGATCGGCTTTGGCGGCATTCCCGGCCGGCCCTTTGGCGACGGCCCCGATGGCCATTCCCTGTGGCCCGGATTCACCAATGTGCCCAACGAGTTTCTCGAGAAATATTTCCCGCTGCGGATCGAGCGCTACGAGGCGAAGCCGGACAGCGGCGGTGCCGGCCTGTTCCGCGGCGGCAACGGCATCCACATGACCTATTGCTTCCTCGAGCCGGGCACGGTGGCGATCCACGATGACCGCTGGTTCACCTATCCCTGGGGCGTCAACGGCGGCCAGCCGGGCGAGCGGGCGACCAAGATCCTCGAGCGCGCCGACGGCTCGAAGGAAGTGGTCGGCAACAAGCAGGACGGCATCGAGGTGCGGGAGGGCGACCTGCTGCACTTCATCACCTGGGGCGGCGGCGGCTGGGGCAACCCTCTTGAGCGCGATCCGGAACTGGTTGCGCTGGAAATCCGCCAGGGGCTGGTGACCGTGGACGGCGCGCGCGACTATGGCGTGGTGATTGCCGCCGATGGCAGCGTCGATGGAGCCGCGACGGAAAAGCTCCGCACGGAAATGGCGGATACAGTCGTCGAGACCGACGGCCCGTTCAATTTCGGACCCGATATCGAGACGCTGCGCGCCAATTGCCTGGAAGAGACCGGGCTGCCCGCGCCGGTCCAGCCCGGGAGCATCGCCGCATAAGCATCGCTGCGCTATTCAAAGTGCGGTTTGTGACAGCTTCCACAAAGCCCTAGACTATTGCCCAATCCGACAAGGGGAGAGGTGCCATAGTCGACAGCGAAACGGATGTTCTGATTATCGGAGCCGGGGCCGCAGGCCTTGCCGCAGCGCTGGCAGCGCACGAATCCGGTGCCTCGGTGCGGCTGATCGAGAAGCAGGACCGGCTGGGCGGTACCGCGGCAATTTCCGGCGGCGTGGTCTGGCTGCCCGATCATGCGCAGATGGCCGCGCAGGGCAAGACGGACAGCGCCGCCGAGGCGCTCGCCTATTTCCGGTCGCTCGACCATGGCGAAATGGACGAAGCGTTGCTCGCTGCCTTTGTCACCGAAGCCCGCCAGATGCACAATTTCCTGACCGGGATCGGCGCGCTCCAGCTGACGATGATGCCCGACTATCCGGATTATTATGGCGAGCGACCGGGTGCGAAGGCGGACGGGGGGCGGTCTCTCGACAATGAACTGTTCGATTTCAACATGCTCGGAGCGTGGAAGGACCGGGTCTTCGTCAACGGCGCCGCTCCGCGGATGATGCTGCGCGAGACGCCGCTCGGCGGCAGCAATGGCATGGTCGATCCGGCGGAGCTGCAACGGCGCGCCGACCGCGATCTGCGCGGCTGGGGACAGGCGCTGGTCGGGCGGCTGCTCAGAGCCTGCCTGGACCGGGGCATCGAGCCTTTGCTCGGTTGTGGCGGCTACCGGCTATGCGTCGAACGGGGTCGGGTCACCGGCGCGATTGTCGAACGCGATGGACAGCAGGACATCATGACCGCGCGGCAGGGTGTGATCCTGGCCACCGGCGGCTTCGAGTGGAACGAGGCGCTGAAACATGCCTTTCTGCGCGGCCCGCTCGACGCGCCCGCCTCGCCGCCGACTAATCGCGGCGATGGCCTGAAAATGGCGATGGCGGCGGGGGCAAGCCTGGGCAATATGACCAGCGCCTGGTGGGTGCCGACCCTCGCCGTCCCGGAAGCGGAATGGGAAAGCGGCGAGACCCGCAATATGCCTGTACTGATCGAGCGGACGCTGCCGCACGGCATCATGGTCAACTGCGAGGGCAGACGATTCTGCAACGAGGCCGCCAATTATTCGGCGCTGGCCGGGGCCTTTCACGCCTTCGATCCGGCGAACTATGCTTATCCCAATCTGCCCGCCTATCTGGTCTTCGATTCGCAATATCGCGAACGCTATCCGCTCGCCTCGTTCATGCCCGGTACCCCGCTGCCGTCGTGGGTGGCGCAGGCGGAGACCCTTGAGGAACTGGCAGCGAAGACCGGGATCGATCCAGCCCATCTGCCGGCAACGGTCGAGCGGTTCAACAGTCTCGCCGAGCAATGCGAAGACACCGACTTTGCCCGCGGCAAGGCTAGCTATGACCGCTTCTACGGCGACCGTTCGCGGGACGGAGCGGCGGCGACTTTGGGAACAGTGAGCAAGCCTCCCTTCTATGCCGTTGAAATCCGGATGGGCGCCCTCGGAACCAATGGCGGACCGAAGACCAATGCGCAGGCGCAGATACTCGATGTCGATGGCGAACCGATCGCAGGCCTGTTCGGCGCCGGCAATGTGATCAGCGCGCCGACCGGCAGCGTCTATGCCGGGGCCGGCGGGACGCTGGGACCGGCACTGACCTTCGGCTATATTGCGGGCCGTGCAGCGGCCAGGCTGGCCAACCAATGAGCGGATCAAGCAGGGAGACAGAATAATGAACATTCTCGATCAATTCAGACTGGACGGCAAGGTCGCTGTGGTGACCGGCGCTGGCAAGGGCATCGGCCGGGCGATTGCGATCGGGCTGGCGGAAGCGGGCGCGGATGTCGCGGTCGCCGCGCGCTCGGCCGGCGATCTCGAAACTGTCGCCGACGAGATTCGCGCGCTTGGCCGCCGCGCGATCGCGGTGCCGACCGATGTGACCAGCCGCGCCGCGCTGGAGAATCTCGCCAATCGGGCGGTCGAGGAGCTGGGACGGCTGAGCATCTGGGTCAGCAATGCCGGCGGCCTGCCCGATGGCACGCCCCGCTATCTGACGCGCACGCCGGAAGAAAGCTGGGACGCTCAGATCGAGCTCAATCTGAAAAGCGTCTGGATGGGCGCCGTGGCGGCCGCCGCGCAGATGAGCGACAAGGGCGGCGCGATCATCAATATTTCCTCGCGCGCGGCGCTCGGGGGCCAGGTCAAAAATGGTCCCTATGGCGCATCCAAGGCGGCGGTGAACAGCCTGACCGCTAGCCTGTCGCTGGAACTGGCGCCCAAGATCCGGGTCAATGCGGTGGCGCCTGGCCCGATCCCGACAGAGAATTTCGACGAATCCATGGGCATCGATTCCGAGGAGAAACGCGAAGCGCTGCTCAAGCAGTTCCAGATCCCCCTGGCCCGGTTCGGCCGGGAAGAGGATATTGCCGCTGCGGTGGTCTATATGGCCTCCCCGGCGTCCAGCTGGGTGACCGGACAATGTCTCTATGTCACCGGCGGCAAGTGACTAGGCCGGCCTCCGCTTCATCCACGCCCAGACCCGCCAGTAGTGGAAGCCCGCCCATAGATTGAACAGCGCCAGGATCATCAGCGCCTTTTGCAGCGCGCCGGCTTCCAGCTCGCGATTACCGCCAGCGAAATAGTCGGACAGGCCGCCGACAAAAACCGGACCGAGGCCGAGCCCGATCAGGCCGGCCAGCATCAGATAGATGGCAACGGCCATCGCCCGGGTGCGGTCGCTGGCCAGCATCTGGACCGCAGCAAAGCTCGGCCCGAAATAGAAGGTCGCGGAAAAGGTTGGAAAGCCGAGCAGGATGATCGCCAGATTGGCATTGCCGGCATAGATGGCAGCGATCATGCCCGGCGCCGCGACCATCAGAACCAGCCCGCTGACCAGCAGCGGCAGCACCGGATCGCGCTTGCCAATGAGATCGCCGACCTTGCCGCCAAACCAGGCACCAAAGCCGCCGGTCACTCCGACCAGTACGCCCAGCTTCCAGCCCAGTTCGGCATAGTCCATGCCGTGGACCCGGACGAACAGACCGCCGTAAAAGCTCGCCAGGCCATAGGATATGAATTGCACGAGAATGCCGGCGGCAACGAGATGCCAGTAGGCCGGCTTGCGGGACAGTTCGAGCAGCGCCGCGCGCAGGGTGATCTCGCCCGCCGCCGGCTGGAAAGCCTTGGCCAGGCTGACCTTCCCGCGCGGATCCGGGACGGTGAACCAGATCAGCAGGGCGATTATGATGCCCGGCAATCCGGCCAGCAGGAAAGCGGCGCGCCAGCTGAACATCTCGGTAATATAGCCGCCGCCGGCATAAGCGATAAAGGCACCGACCGGCACCGCTGCGCCCATGATGCCAAGCGCGCCAGCCCGTCGTTCGGGCGGAAACAAGTCGGCAATCAGGCTGTGCGACGCCGGGGCGGACCCCGCTTCGCCGATACCGACTCCGACCCGAGCGAGAAACAGCTGAGCGAAACTGCCGGCCAGTCCGCACAGCACGGTCATCAGCGACCAGATGGCGATAGCGATACCGATAATCCGGCTGCGGTTCCATTTGTCGGCCAGCGCCGCCAGCGGGATCGCCAGTGTGGTGTAGAAAACGGCAAAGGACAGACCGGTCATCAGGCCCAGCTGGGTGTCGGAAAGGCCAAGATCACGCTTGATCGGTTCGGCGACAATCGAGATCACCTGCCGGTCGAGAAAGTTGAGCATGGTGACAATGAACAGCACGGCGAGCGCATAATTCGCTCGCCGTCTGGAGGCAGATTCAGAATCTGCCGAAATATCAATGCCCTCGCTGGGGCGAATGTCCTCTGCCATGGCCAAGCTATGACAGGTTTATTTTTGACCCGGCACCCTTTGTTTGGATAGGGGCCGCTTCCCTGTCAGAGCGACTGGCCATCGTCGACGATGATGTCCGAGCCGGTCACCATGCGGGAGGCGTCGGAGGAGAAATAGAGCATCATCGGGTCGAGCGATTCGATATCCTGCAGCCGGCGGCGATGGAAACCGGCGATCTGCGCTTGGCCGCCAGCGGTCTGGTACCAGTCGCCCTGGATTTCGGTGGGAATATAGCCGGGATGGATCGTGTTCACATTCACCCCCTGCCGCACCCATTCGCGCGCAAGATTGCGGGAAAGATGAGTGACGCCCGCCTTGCTGGCGGCATAGGCGCTGTCGCCCTCGCCGGTCAGCCGCGAGGTGATCGAGCCGATGATCACGATCCGGCCATTTTCCTTCTCTCGGCTGCCGCTGGCGATCAGCCGCTTGGCCCCTTCGCGTGCGACCAGATAGACTCCCTTGAAATTGGTATCGAGCAGCATCTGCAGCCGGTCGACCGGGACATCGGTCGACCGGCCCGTCGCCGCGACCCCTGCATTGGCGACGATTGAGTCGACCGTACCGAATGCCTCCTCCGCCGCATCATAGGCAGCGACAATCGACGCTTCGTCGGTCACATCCAGCGGAACCGCCAGCGCTTCGCCACCGCCAGCCTTGATCTTTTCCGCCAGTTCCGCCGTGCGATCGGTGCGTCTTGCACCGAGGACGACGCGCGCACCCGCCTTGGCAAACAGTTCGGCGAAACGGGCACCAAAACCCGATGATGCGCCTGCGATCAGCGCCGTCCGCCCGGCGAGGGAAAAGGGGATGTCCATTTTTTCTGCTCCGTATCCAGCCATATATCGTGGCGGGTCTAGACGATCCGCAAATGGTCGGCCAATAGTCAATTGCATAGGAGAAGATCATGATCGACACGTCCCTCGACTTTCGCGGCAAGACCGTCTGCATTATCGGCGGCTCGAGCGGGATCGGCAATGCCACCGCGCAGGCCTTTCGCGACTGCGGCGCGGACGTACATGTCACCGGAACCAGAGCCGGCGAAGCCGATTACGACAAGGCGGATGGATCCGATCTTGACGGCCTTACCTATCACCAGCTGGATGCCGCCGATGATGCGGCGATCATCGCGCTGCGGCAAAAGTTCGACCGGATGGACGTGCTGGTCTGCTCGCAGGGCATGGTCTTGTACAAGCGCGCCGAATTCGAGCCGGATAATTTTGCCAGGGTGGTTCAGGTCAATCTCAACAGCCTGATGACCTGCGCCGGGGAATTTTACGATTTGCTGAAAGAGGCCAAGGGCTCGCTGATCATCGTCAGTTCGACTGCCGCCTTCCATGCCACCGTCGGCAATCCCGGCTATAATGCCTCCAAGGCCGGCGCGGCCGGGCTGACCCGGACCCTCGGCAAGGCATGGGCGCCCGACGGTATAAGGGTCAACGGTATCGCCCCCGGCCTGATCGCGACCAAGATGACCAGGGTCACGACGGACAATCCCAAACGCCGGGAAGCCACGATCGAGTCTATCCCGATGGGCCGGATTGGCGATCCCGATGACATGGCCGGGCTGGCACTGTTTCTGGCCTCACCGCTTGCCAATTATATTGTCGGCCAGACGATCATTGCGGACGGCGGCTTGCTGCTGTGATTCAGACCAGCGCCAGGGATGGCTCCAGCTCTTCCATCACCGCCTTGCCAGTCCACCAGAAGAGCACCGTTGCCAGCGACAGGCTGACCAGCACGGTCGCGATGACCGCATAGTTGAGCGACAGGCTGCCATAGGCTCCGGCCCAGCTGTCGCTCATCAGCCCGATCAGCGCCGGCCCGATACCGTAGCCGAGCAATGTGATCGAGAGGCTGCTGATCGAGGAAGCGGTGCCGCGCTCGGTTGGCAGCACCGCTGCCTGAACCATGGAAATGGCCGCGCCCTGTGTCGACACCAGTAGGATATAGCCGCAGATATAGAGCCCGAGCGTGACTTCCAGACTCGTCGTCAGCAGACAGAGGATCCAGAATGGCATGGTCAGAAAAACCGCCACGCCGCAATACCATGGCCGCCAGCGGGGATTTTTGCGGGCAAGAAAGTCGGCGAGATAGCCGCCCAGGATCATCCCCGGCACGCCCCCAAAAAACAGCATCGCACCAAGATATACGCCCACCTCTCCCGACGTCAGATCAAAATTGCGAATCAGCATCGGCGCCAGCCAGATGGCGAAGGCATAGGCTGGCATGTTGGTGAAGCTGTTGGCAACGACCACCCGGACAAAGACGCTGTTCGCCCATAAAGAGCGCATGGTTACCAAAAACGGCTCCTGCTTGTCCGAGACGACTTGCTGCGCCTTTCGGGTGTAGAAGCGACCGCGCCTGGGTTCGCGGACCGTGTAGTAGAGCAGGATACCGAGCAATATGCCGGGCAGGCCCAGAATCACGAAGGTCCAGCGCCAGCCATAGGCCTCCGCGATCAGCCCGCCGGCGACATAGCCGAGCACCGGTCCCAGCACCGCTCCGGCGGCAAATATGCCCATCGCCCGCGACAGTTCGTGCGGCGCGAAATAATCGGTGATGATCGACGCCGAGGGCGGACCGCCGCCCGCCTCGCCGACCCCGACGCCGAGCCGGGCGAGCAGCAGGGTCCAGAAACCCAGGGCAGCGCCGCATAGAGCCGACATCAGGCTCCACAGGGCCAGCGACACCGCAACCATCGTCTTGCGATTAGTGCGGTCGGCCAGCCGTCCGGCCGGAATACCCAGGATCAGATAGAAGAAGGTGAAAGCGGTGCCGGCGAGCAGTCCGATCTGCGTGTCGCTCAGGACAAACTCCGCCTTGATGTCCTCGATCAGGATCGACATCACCAGCCGGTCGGCGATGTTGAACATGAAGGTCAGCATCAGCATGACCAAGACATAATAGCGATAGACGCCGCCAGCGGCCGGTCCGGTATTGGTTTTCATCTGCACCCTCTCCAAAGGATGCAGCAGGCGTAGCGTGAAAAAGGGGACAGAGCCAGACAGGCGCTATCCCCTTAATTGATAGGGCAAACTTCATTTCCGCCCCGGTGCCGTTCGTGCGGAGCCTGTCGAAGCACCCTGGTGCAGGCTTTGCGCCGCGCTCGCCCTTCGACAGGCTCAGGACGAACGGGTTCTTGTCCGGTCAGCCCGCGGTCAGCGCGATATGCCGCCGCATATGATGATCGACGCTGCCGAACTCGCCCTCGATGATTGACAGACGCTTGAAATAGCTGCCCACGGCGAGTTCGTCGGTCATGCCCATGCCGCCATGGGTCTGGATCGCCGACTGGCCGATGAAGCGGCCGGCCTGGCCGATGCGGACCTTGGCAGCGGAGACATTTTTCTTGCGGGTCGCGTCATCCTCGTCGAGCTTGATTGTCGCCAGATAGCACATCGACACCGACTGCTCATATTCCATCAGCATATCCGCCATGCGGTGCTGCAGCACCTGGAAGGAGCCGATCGGCACACCGAACTGCTTGCGCTGGCGCGAATAGTCGAGCGTGGTCTCGTTGGTGACCTTCATCGCGCCGACCGCCTCGGCACAGACCGCGGCTGTGGCTTCGTCGACCACCTTCTCGATCAGCGGCAGGCCATTGTCGGCGTCACCGATCAGCGCATCGCCTGAGACTTTCACATTCTCGAAATAGACTTCCGAGGCGCGGCGGCCGTCGACCGTGGCATAGTCACGGGTGCTGACGCCCTGGGCATTTTTGGCGACGACAAAGACGGAGACGCCGTCCTTGTCGGTCTGTCCGCCCGAAGTCCGTGCGGTCACCACCAGATGGGTGGCCCAGGGGGCGCCGATCACGACGGCCTTGTGGCCGTTCAGCACATAATCGCCGCCATCGGCCCTCGCCGTGGTTTCGAGATTGGCCAGATCATAACGGCCGCGCGGTTCGGCATAGGCAAAGGCGAAGATCATCTCGCCGGAAATGATTCCGCCGATATATTCCTCGCGCTGCGCCGCGCTGCCGCCATGTTTGAGCGCACCTCCGGCACAGACGACGGTCGGAATGAACGGCTCGACAGCCAGGCCCTTGCCGAATTCTTCCATGATGATCATCGCTTCGGTGGCGCCGCCGAAGCCGCCATCTTCTTCCGAGAAAGGCGCAGCGAGCATGCCGAGCTCGGCGAGTTGCGCCCAAAGCTCGGGCCGCCAGCCGGAGTCGCTTTCGACCACCTTGCGCCGCGTGTCCCAGTCATATTGTTCCCGGATCAGGCGCGAGATGCCGTCGCGCACCATATTCTGTTCGTCGGTAAAATCGAAATCCATATTGGTTCCCCTGTCCCGGTCCGCTTAAAGGCCGAGGATCATTTTGGTGATGATATTGCGCTGGATCTCGTTGGACCCGCCGTAGATCGACGTCTTGCGCATGTTGAAATAGGTCGGTGCCGCATGATGGGCATAGTCCGGCCCGATCGGGAAGTCGTTGGACCCGTCGTCCGGGAAGCTGCGGAAATCCGGTGCGCCATAATGGCCAACCGCTTCCAGCGTCAGCTCGGTGAGCCGCTGCTGGATCTCGGTCCCCTTGACCTTGAGCAACGAGCTTTCCGGTCCCGGTCCCTTGCCGGCCTGTTCGCCTGCCAGTGTGCGGAGTTCTGTGATTTCCAGAGCGGAAAGGTCGATCTCCAGCTGGCTGATCTTGGTGGCAAAGCCCATGTCCTCGATCAGCGGCTTGCCATCAAGCATTTCCGCCTTGGCGATTTCCTTGAGCTGCTCGACTCCGCGCTTGGAGCGCGCAACGCCGGCGATGCCGGAGCGTTCGTGGGCGAGCAGGAACTTGGCATAGGTCCAGCCCTTGTTTTCCTCGCCGATCAGGTTGGTCGCGGGGACGCGCACATCGGTCAGCCACACCTCGTTGACCTCATGGCCGCCGTCGATCAGCTTGATCGGGCGGACCTCAATGCCGGGCGTGTTCATGTCGACCAGAATGAAGCTGATACCCATCTGCGGCTTCGGCGCATCCGGGTCGGTGCGGCAGAGGAAGAAGCCCCAGTCCGCGTGCTGGGCCAAAGTGGTCCAGGTTTTCTGGCCGTTGATGATATAGTCGTCGCCATCGCGCACCGCGGTGGTCTTCAGCGAAGCGAGATCGGAGCCGGCACCTGGCTCGGAATAGCCCTGGCACCACCACACATCACCCGAGCGGATGCCGGGCAGATGCTCGGCTTTCTGCTGGTCGTTGCCAAAAGTGTAGATCACCGGACCGACCATCGCGACGCCGAACGGCAGCGGCATCACGGCGTTTTTCCGGGCATTTTCTTCCGACCAGATATAGCGCTGCGTCGGCGTCCAGTCGGTGCCGCCATATTCCTTCGGCCAGGCCGGAACCGACCAGCCCTTCTTGCCGAGGATCTTGTGCCAGGCGAGCATGTCCTCACGGCTCATCTCGTCCTGGACCCCGCGAGTCCCGATATTTTCGGGATAATTATTGTCAATAAATTCACGCACTTCGGCGCGAAAGGCCTTTTCTTCTTCTGTGAATTCCAGATTCATCATGCCGCTCCTTGGTCTGAATTGGGCCGGACTATAGGCTGAAAACCGCCGGAAACAAGCAATTAACCGCGCAATTAAGCTGACGCTACGGCAAGCGCGGATCGGCACGACCCGGCCATCGCAATCGCGCCGGTCATTCCGGCACGCTGTGCTTGTCCTTGCGGCGCTTGCCGAATCTCATGCTGCGTTCCAGCCGCGCGCGCAGCGCGGTATAATAAGCCTCGAGAAAGGCCCGTTCGTCGCCGCTGCCCGGTTCCCAGCCGATCTTCTGGCAGATCGACGCGGCAACCTTTTGCAGCGCTTCGTCCTGGTCGCTGCGCAGGACATTTTCCAGCGTCTGCAGCTCATATTCGCCATAGACTGCCAGATCATCATCGGAGAACTGATAGCGCGCGATCGGCGCCGCTCCTTCCGTACCGGACTCCGCGGCTGCCGGGGCAACAATATTGCCCAGATTCTTCTTCACACTCTGGATCACCCAGGTACCTGCGATCACGTCCCCGCCGCGGAGCCGGTCCCGGTTGAACAGCGGAAAGAGCAGAAACATCAGCACCCAGAGAAATCCGGCAACTGCAGTCAGATCGGTCATCGTCCCGCTGGCCTCGCCGGAGGTCAGAAAGATCAGCGGCAGAAACAATTCAATATCGCGGACGATATTGCGCGCGATCACCGCCTCGGCGGTCAGTCGCCCGCCATCCCGGGCCGCAACCCGGATGCCGACGGCCCGTTTTCCCCATGTCGCTGCCCGGTCGCCCAGCTCGAAATAGAGGAAATAGGCGTTGCGGAACAGAAAGACGGCAATGATCCACAATACAGCCAGAAATTGCAGTGGGCCGCTGGCATTTTCCAGCCCGCCGTCCAAGGCAAGGCCAAATGCCCATAGCAGCGCGGCTCCGATCAGCGTTGCCAGCAGGATCAGTCCGATGATGATCACGATATCGAGCAGCAGAGCGCCCACCCGCGCCCCGGCTGCCGCGACCGTCACATTGAGGGGCACCCCTTCCGGCGTGACCAGGATGCGGTCAAGCTTCCGGTTTGCGGATCGCCGGATCCATGGTTCGACGGCTCTGCTGTCGCTCATGCGCCTGGCCTCCGCCGGTCCCGGCCGAAACCGATGAAATAGATCAGCCACAGCAACAGCATCCCGCCGCCGACACCAAAGCGACCGGCGGTATTGTCGATCAGCTGCCGGGCAAAGCCTTCGAGCAGGCCGGCACAGATCAGCATGATGATGACTCCCACCATCACCAGGGCCGCACGCTTGCCCGCGTCGCTGGCCGCCTTGAGATGCGAGCGAGCGCCCGGGAAGGCGATCGAGCGACCGACATGGATGCCCGCGGCACCGGCGAGCAAGATCGCAAACAGTTCGGTCGTACCGTGGATCGAGAGCCATCCGACAAAGTCCACCGTCAGCCCCCGTTGCGCAAACACCCAGAGCATCGCCCCGAGCAAGGCCATATTGTGGATCAGCAGCAATATGCTGGGAATGGCAAAGGCAAAGCCAAGGGCGAAGGCGAGGATCGCGACCTGCGCATTGTTGCTGAACAGAAAGGCGGCAAAAACCCCCAGCCCGTCCCCTTTCTGCCCGCCGAACAGCGTACCGCGCAGCGCCTCTTCGCTCGCGCCCGGTACGCGCACATCCGAAAAATCGCCCGGCACCAGCGCGTAGAACCAGTCGCTGTTTCCGGCGACCAGAATATAGCCGATCGCCGCTCCTGCGATCATCACGAACAGGGCAATCCCGATATCAAACCGGATCGCCCGCACCGCCCGGCTCCAGCCGCCGCCAAAGAAGCTGCCGAGCCAGCGGGCGAAGCTGGTCTGGGTCCCGTAGACCAGAAAATAGGACCGCAGGGCGAGCCCCTCGAGATAATCGATCAGGCCGGCATCAAGCGAATTTTCCCGGGCGATTGAAAGACTCGACAGCAGCGTCCGGTACAGCGTCGGCAGCGCCAGGACATCCTCGTCGGACAGGCGCCGGGCCTTGCCCTTTTCCATCTCGGTGACAATCGCTTCCAGCCGGATCCAGTCTGCTTCCCGTTCCAGCCGGAAGCGGTCGCTGCGCAGCACTGCCGCGCCGAGGACCTGCTCGCTGCTCACAGGCTGCCTCGCCTTTTGATCGTCAGATAATGGTTGATCAGGCGCGGGCCGATATCCTGATGCGCGCCCTCGACCACATCAATGCCCATATGCCGAAGCCGGGTCAGGACCAGCTTTTTCTGGTCGAGCAGATTTTGCGCCGTCACCGCCCGCGCGACATCCTCGGCGCTTTCGGGAAACCGGTCGATGATGGCCGTCAGCTCCCGGTCTTCCAGCACCACGAACAGCACCAGATGCTTGTCGATCAGCCGCCCGGCCGCTTCCAGCATAAGGTCTGCCGCCGTCGGATCGGTGAAATCGGTAAAAATATTGATCAGCGAACGCCGCTGCAACCGGCTCTGCAGGGTCGACAGCGCCAGCGTGTAATTGCTCTCCTGGTGGCGATAATCGATGGTGGCAGCGGCCTGCTGCAACCGGAAAAAATTGCGGCTGCCCGAGAGAAAGGGCGTCGACAGTTCCGGCAGGGCAGCAAAGCTGAACAGGCTGGTGCGGTCGCCGGCCTTCAGCGTGATATAGGCGGTCAGCAGCGCCGCCGACACCGCCCGGTCGATCCGCGGCAGACCGTCAACCGGTTCGCACATCGCCGCACCGCAATCGAGCGCGAATATGATCTGGTTGTTCCGCTCGGCTTCATATTCCTTGGCGAGCAATTTGCTGTGCCGCGCCGATCCCTTCCAGTGGATGCTCCGCCGGTCCATGCCGGGCTGATATTCGGCCAGCGCTTCAAATTCGCTGCCCTCGCCGCGAAATTTCCGGGCGAGCAGGCCGAAGATCGAATCACGCAGGAACATCTGCACCGTTGGGCTGCGCACCGCCGCAATATTCGGCACGACCGCGACCTGCTGCGCGCCCTGTTTCTGGATCTGCCGCCAGGCGAGACCCAGCGGTCCCGTCCATCGCAGCCACAGCTTGCCAATCTCGCCGAGCCCGCGCCGCACCGGAACGATCGTCGCCTGCCCCGAAAACGCACCTGTTCGAGGATCGTCGCGATGCAGGACAAACGCCACCGCGCCGTCTTCGGCCAGCCGTTCGTCCAGTCCGAGATTGCCGTATATGGCCCGCGGCCCGATCCTGCCGGAAAATTCCGCCTCCAGTCCGAGAGCGAGCGGTGCGCCAATTTCGGCGCTGGGTGCCACGGCCAGCCGCACATCCTGCACCCTGGCGGCGGCCAGACCATCGAGCAGAAGCAGCAATATGAGCATCAGCGCCCAGGCCGCACCAATCGCCCAGAGCGACGGTATGATCGCCGCCAGCACGGCGGCAAGCGGCGCGCCGAGCGCAATCAGCCAGATGGCCCGTGTCGTCGGGTAGAAATTCAACGCGGCGCTTCCGTCCGCTCGACCAGTCCTGTGATGATGCTGTCGATCTGCCGGCCTTCGATCTCTGCGGCCGGAGAGAGCATGGTGCGGTGGCGCAGCACGGACGGTGCCAGCGCCTTGACGTCATCGGGGATCACATAGTCGCGCCCGGAAATCGCTGCCCGTGCGCGCGCCGCATGGGCGAGCATGATCGCGGCCCGCGGGCTGGCGCCATTTTCCAGATCGGCGGTTTCGCGGGTCGCCCGGATCAGCCGGACAACATAGTCAACCACCTCGTCGACCAGCTTCACCGACCGGACCACCTCTGTCGCGGCGGTCAGCGTTGCGCCATCCACCTGCTGGGCTATGCCGAAGTCCGCGGGAGCCGGCGCGCCGCTGCGCTCGCCATATTGGCTGACGATTTTTTTCTCTTCCTCGGCATCGGGATATTCGATCAGTAGCTTGAACAGAAAGCGGTCGAGCTGCGCCTCCGGCAGCGGATAGACGCCCTGCTGCTCGATCGGATTCTGGGTCGCGACCACCATGAATCGCGCACCCAGCGCATGGGTCTCGCCATCGATGGTGACCGACCGCTCCTGCATCGCCTCCAGCATCGCTGCCTGCGTCTTCGGCGGCGTCCGGTTGATTTCGTCGGCGAGCAACAGGTCACAGAAGATCGGGCCGCGGGTCAGCGTGAAGCTGCTGGTCTGGAAATTGAACAGATTGGAGCCGATGATATCGCCCGGCATCAGGTCGGGGGTGAACTGGATGCGCCCGAAAGCCAGGCCGAGCGTGGCGGAAAAACATTGTGCGAGGAAGGTCTTGGCCGTTCCCGGCGGCCCTTCGAGCAGCACATGGCCGGACGAGAAGAGCGCGATCAGCAGATGGTCGACAATCTCGTCCTGCCCGATGATCGCCTTGCCCACCTGGCTGCGGATATTGTCCGCCAGACTTTTCAGTTCGTCGATGGTCATCCGATAAATTCCTTTTTCCAGATATGAAGGGCTGCGGCCCCTTCGGCAATGTCTTGCGGTTTGCGGGCGCGGATCAGCTGTTCGTACAGGGCGGAAAAGCGATGGCCATCCCTGTCTCCCAGAGCGTCCAGCCTGTCATGCACTTCCTGTTCGCTCGCCTGCGGGCTGACACCGATCGCTGCGGCCGACTGGCTGCGGATCATGGCAGCATAGGGAGCGGCAACCAGATGGTCGCGCCGCATCCGGCCGATAAACGCAGCGCTGTTGTTGACCAGCGCGGTCTTGCCGAACTGGATGCTGCGCTGTTCCGTGACCGGCGGTCCGAACCGGTTGAACGCCATCCATGCTGCGGCGAGAGCCGCCGTGATCAGGCAAATGGTGGCCGAAAGAAACGGCGGGGAAAAGGCCAGGGTCAGCAGATTTTCCGCACGCCCCAGACCGTTGAGGGTCAGATCAAAGGTCACGCTGCCGTCGCTCGCCGTTCCCGCTGCCTTGACCAGCGCGAGCGCATGGCGGGCGGTCTGCCTGTCTGCCATCCCCGCATTGTTGAGCAGGTCGGCATCGGCAACGATCACCAGCGGATAGAAGGATTGGTCGATCTCGTCCGGGTCGGTGATGTGCGATTCATCGAGACGGTCGAGCTGCGCATAGACCCCGCCATCGTCAAGATAGGCGACCAGCGCGCCGCTGGCTGACGGGCCGCGTACGATTGTCCGGATAAAATCGCCCCTGATTGTGACCGGTTTGGCGGGTGTTTTCACAGATCCGCCGACGGCCGACGCAACGGGTCCGCCAGGCACAGCCTTCTCGTCGATCGAGATACTGACCCGGGCCGTGTCGCTGAGCATTTCCTCGCCCGGTTTATCGCCCCAGAGACCCCCGCGATATACCCAGCCTCTCTTGAGCTTCTTGTCGCTGGCCACTTGCCATTTCGGTAAGATGATCATGGTTGGTCCGATATAGGCGCGCTGCTGGAGAATGGCGCCGATGTCTGCGGTAGGCGTAAACGGCCCAGGCGTCAGGACCAGCAGGCCGGCATCATCCATCCCTGCCTGCGAACGCGAATATTGTACCGGCACACCGGTTTTTTCGAGCAGGCTGGCCAGCGCCCTGTAGCCAACGATGCTGTTCGATGCCCCGTGCGCCTCGCCATTCTTGCCCGAGGCAAGCGGATCGCCCATGCCCAGCCCGTAGAGCAGCGCCACGAAGGCGGCGAAGCTGACCGCAAACATGATCATGATGGTGGTCCGCCGGAACGGGCTGGCCTGGCCGCTCATGCGTTCGCCGCCTTTCGCCAGCTTTCGCTCAGCGCAAATCCGGCATAGGCGTCCCGCGCGGCCTGCCAGCCGCTCTCGTCGATCGGCAGCGCTGCGAACACAGTCCGCTCGACCTGCCCCGCAATCACGGCAAACATCGCGCGGGGGGCTTCGGGCAGCTTTTCAAACCGCTCGATCTCCCGCGCGGTGCTCGACGGTCGCAGCAGGTCGGGGCGGCGCTGTTCGATATCGGCGATGCTGCGCTGGAGGAGAAGCCGGACCGCGCGCTCGAACTGGCCGGCAGCAGCGAGCGTCTCGGCTTCGCTGAGCAGCGCGCGGGCGACCTCCGGCTCCGGTTGCCAGCTTTCCTCCGGTGCGGATTTTCGGCCACGCCATTGCTCGACATAGGGCGCCACGATCACCCAGATCAGGGTCAGCACACCGGCAGCCAGCAGAATCAGCAGCACGATCCGCAAGATCGGCCAGGCGGCGGCAACGGCTTCTGCAACCGGCGCAAGAAGATCGCCCAGCCACGCCAGAAAATCGCGCCACCACTGCGGGGTTTCGGGGGGCTTGGGAGCAGCGGCGGGGGTGAACTGGATCGCCGGGTCGGCGCGCATATCCTGCCACACACCGTCAAAAGAAGCGCTCACTTCATTCCCCTTGCCTTGCGCTGCTTTTACCACGGCCAGAGTGTCGCAGAATCCCGATGATCGGGCAAGCGCGAAGATCGCCCGCCGGAGCAACTTTACGGGAGACAAGAAATATGCCAGCCTGTAACTTGGTTGATAGCGGGGAGACGAACAGATGGCCGAAGCGGCAGGCAAGATGGATATCAGTCGGGTACTCAACAACACATTTGGTGTCATCACGCGGCACCCGGCCATCTATCTCGGCCTGTCCTTTCTGATTATCGGCATTCCGAATGCGCTTTTGCAAACCGCCGAAGGCAATTTCACCACCGGATCGAACGGATTCAATATTTCTACCAGCTATTCGTCGCAGGGCCTGAGTTTCTTCGTGCTGATGCTGCTGTCGATCTTGCTGCAAGCGACCCTGATCGTCGCGACGCTGAACGATCTGGGCGGCAAGCCGCTCAGTCTCGGGGAATGTATCGCCACAGCGCTCAAAAAATTGCTGCCGCTGATCGGTCTGGGAATCGTGATGGGCCTCGGCATCGGATTTGGACTGTTGTTCCTGATCATTCCCGGGGTCATTCTCTATCTGATGTGGATTGTTGCCACACCGGTGATGATGGCCGAGGATCGCGGGATTATCGATTCCCTCAAGCGCAGCGCGCAGCTGACCTCCGGGTCCAAACGGCTGATCTTCGTGCTGTTGCTGATTTTCGTGATCATAACGACTGTCTTCGGATTGCTGGTCGCCTTTGTCGGGTCTCTCAGCACGCCGTTGCTCGTGCTCGTCACGCTGGCGATCAACACGATCAACGGAGCGCTTCAGGCGGCCGGGGTGGCCTCTATCTATGTCGACCTGCGCACCGCCAGGGAAGGCACCGACAGCAGCGCTCTTGCCGAGATTTTCGCCTGACGGTTACCGAGACCGGGAGAGACAGAAGCAACCAACCCTGTCCCAAAGGGCGCTTGGCTTCTTGATCCCGTTCGGTATAGGTTGCAAATTGCCATTCAATAGCGCGGGTGAATTTCCATGATCAAGCTGAACGTGAACGGACAGGCGAAAGCGGTGGAAGTGGATCCCGCGACCCCGATTTTGTGGGTGGTGCGCGAAAATCTGGGAATGACCGGCACCAAATTCGGCTGCGGCATCGGCCAGTGCGGGGCGTGCACCGTGCATCTCGACGGCAAGCCGGTGCGCAGCTGTTCAACCCCCATTTCCGCGGCCGAGGGCAAGAGCATCACGACGATCGAGGGCATCGCCGGCGAAGACGGCACTTTGCACAGGGTGCAGCAGGCGTGGATCGAGGCGCAGGTGCCGCAATGCGGCTATTGCCAGTCGGGCCAGATCATGACGGCCACAGCCTTGCTGGAAAAGAATCCGAATCCCACCGACGCGCAGATTGATGCCGCCATGACAGGCAATGTCTGCCGCTGCGGCATGTACAACCGCATCCGCCAGGCGATCAAGGCCGCAGCCGGCCAGCCCGTCACCAAGGAAACGGTGGCATGAGCAAAACAGAGACCGGCAGCCCGGAGAAAAAGGGCAAATGGACGCGGCGGGCCTTCATCGGCGCTGGCGTGGTTGCCGGCAGCGCGCTGGTTGTCGGCGTAGCCGTGCGCCAGGGCAATCCGGTCGACCGGCTGAATCCGCTACTGGCCAACGGGAAAGATGAGCGGCTGCTCAATGCCTGGGTCAAGGTCGATGCCGACAATATCGTCACCGCCGTCATCCCGCACGCCGAAATGGGACAGGGCGTCTATACCGCGCTCGCCCAGATGCTGGCCGACGAGATGGACGCGGACTGGAACAAGGTGCGGATTCTCGAGGCGCCGGCGGACATGCAATATGTCTCCGATTCGATCGCCCGCGATTTTCTCGCTCCCGATCTCGAGGTCCCGGCCCTGTTCGAACCGACCGTCGCTGGCGGGATCTTGGAACTGGCGCAGGCCATGGGTTTGCAGTTCACCGGCGGCAGTTATTCGGTGCGTGCCACCGGCCAGCGAGCGATGCGCACCGCCGGCGCAGCCGCCCGCGAAATGCTGGTCGTGGCGGCAGCGAGCGAATGGCAGGTCCCGGCTGGGGAAATCACAACCGCCGACAGCATGATCACCCATGCCAGGAGCGGCAGGTCCGCGCCCTTTTCGCAATTTGCGCTCGCCGCGGCGGAGCAGAGCCTGCCCGCAAGGCCGACACTGAAAACACCGGACAAATATACGATCATGGGCCAGCCGAAAGCGCGCCACGATATTCCGGAAAAGGTCGATGGCCGCGCGATCTTTGGCATCGACGCCAATGTGCCGGGCATGAAATATGCAGCGGTCAAGGCGCCCCCGGTGATCGGTGCAACGGTCGAATCCATGGACGCAAGTACCGCCAAAACCATGCCCGGCGTGCTCCAGATTCTCAATATGGGAGATTTTGTCGCCGTGGTCGCCGATGGCTACTGGCAGGCGCAGCAGGCGCTGAACAGCATCGACACAAAATATGGCAAGACCGACGGCGACGGACTCGATCAGGAGGCAATCTTTGCTCGCTACGCCAGCCATCTCGACGACGCCGGCGAGGATGGCGGCGATAGCGAAACCGAGGAAGGCGATGTCGCGAAAGGCTTTGCCGACGCGGCGGTCAAAATAGAAGCGGAATATAAGGTCCCGTTCCTCGCCCATGCCGCAATGGAGCCGATGAACTGCACCGCCTGGGTGCGCGACGGAAAATGCGATGTTTGGTCCGGTCATCAGGCGCCGGTCAAGGCGCGTCAGGCCGCCGCCGATGCTGCCGGCCTGCCGTTCGAGGATGTGACTTACCACAACGCCTATCTCGGTGGTGGCTTCGGGCGGCGGGCGCAAGGCGATTATATCGCCATGGCGACGCGAATCGCCAAGGCAACGGGCTATCCGGTCAAGATGATCTGGTCGCGGGAAGAAGACACCGCACAGGATTTCTACCGCCCGTCGGCAACCAGCCGATTCCGGGGCGGACTCGACAAGGATGGCAGGCTGGTCAGCTGGGACAATATCCACACCCATCTGTTCGACCCGAAAGATGCGCCGACCGTGCCCTATTACAAGATCGCCAGCCACAAGATCCGGAAGGTCGACGTGCCGATGCAGCTACGCTTCGGCCCCTGGCGTTCGGTCGACCACAGCCAGCACGGCTTTTTCATCGAATCCTTTGTCGACGAACTGGCCCACGCCGCCGGCAAGGACGGCTATGCCTTCCGCCGCGAACTGCTTGCGGACTCGCCGCGCCATCTGAAGGTGCTCGACACCGCCGCGAAAATGTCCGGCTGGGACAGGCCGCTGCCCGACAAGCACGGTCGGGGCATCGCCCTTGTGCCGTCCTTCGGGTCGATTGTGGCGCAGGTGGCCGAAGTCGACATGAGCGGCAGCAAGCCGAAGGTCACCAAAGTCCACGTCGCTGCCGATCCAGGCTTTGTCATCAATCCGGACGGCTTTACCGCACAGATGGAAAGCGCGATCGCCTATGGCCTGACCGCTGCGCTCTATGGTGATATTACGCTGGCCAGCGGCAAGGTCCAGCAAAGCAATTTCCACGACTATCCGATGCTCCGGATGGGCGAGATGCCGGCGATCGAGGTCGCGCTGATCAACGGCGATCACCAACATCTCGGCGGCGGCGGCGAGCCCGGTCTGCCACCGATCGCCCCCGCCGTGACCAATGCGATCTTTGCTGCCACCGGCAAGCGGATTCGCGAGCTGCCCCTTGCCAAACATGACTTTGCCTGATCGGAACCGAACCATGACCCCAGCCCGTACATTTGCCTGCCTGTCCCTTTTCCTGCTGGCCGCCTGTGGTGCCGATCCCGCCCCAGAACCGGTGGAACAGATCATCGTGCGCCAGCCCGACGCCCCGCCGGTGGCGATCGCTGCTGCCGATGTCGCCACAGCGGCTCCGACCAGCGCGCTGGTCGCGGAAGGCAAAGCCGCCTTTGCCAATTGCTCCGTTTGCCATGCTGTCGCCAAAGATGCGCCCAATGGGGCCGGCCCCAATCTGTTCGGGATCGTCGGCAAGCCCGCCGGACAGGTCGCTGGCTTCGCTTATTCGGATGCGCTGAAGGCATCGAGGATCATCTGGACCGCCGCCGAACTGGACAGTTTTATCGCCGGTCCGGCAGCCAAGATTCCGGGCACGACGATGATGGCCGGACCGATGGTGGATGCGGCAAAGAGACAGGCCGTGATCGCCTTTCTCGAAAGCACCAACGCCAGTTGAACGAGCATTCCGGCATCATGCTGGCGCTGCTCGCTGCCGGCCAATCCCGCCGGTTTGGCGATCAGGACAAGCTGAGCGCGATGCTGGACGACAAGATGCTCGGCCTGCACGCCGCCGAAGCCGCATCGGAAATGCCGTTCGCCGAAAAATGGGTCATCGCTCCGCCAGACCATCGCTGCACGGAAGGATGGCGCGATCTTGGCTATCAGATCATCGCCAATGAAGACGCGGCGCAAGGCCAGGCGACCTCTGTCCGGATTGCTGCTGACCGCGCCATCCAAAGCGGAGCCTCCGGCCTGTGCATCCTGCTGGCCGACATGCCCTTTGTGACGGGCGATCATCTCGGCAAACTGCTGGCCGACTTTGCGCAGTCCGGTGGCATTGTGGCATCCGCGCGCGAAGGGCGCGCGATGCCGCCAGCGGTTTTTTCCTTCGACAGTCTGAAGGCGCTGACCTTGCTGCAAGGGGACGCCGGCGCTCGCGGGTTGCTGGCAGATGCCCGGCTGGTCGCCGGCGACGATCATCTGCTCATGGATATCGATACGGTCGAAGACCTGCTTCTGGCCAGGGAAAAGACGGAGAGACCAGGCTAGAGAGCCTTCATCCCCGGTCCAGTCGGCGACCCAGTTTGACAAAAAATATGATCAGGAACGGCACCAGCAGGAAGGACAGGACGACCTTGGCGGAACCCTGACCCAGCAGCAACTGGCCGATCGGGCGCTCGCCGTAGAAAGCGATGGTGATGAAGATGACCGTGTCGACAATCTGCGACAGGGCGCTGGCAATGGCGGCGCGCAGAGCCAGCAATGCACCCTTCATGCTGGTCAGGCGGGAAAAGATATAGACGTTGAGAAACTGCGACACGCCATAAGCGATGATCCCGGCAAACATTAGCCGGGCACCCTGCGATAGGATGATCGGAAAGGCTTCCTTGGCTGGCTCATACATGCCCGGATCGGTCGGCAGCGCCAGCACGAGTTGGATCAATACAATCGCGGTGATCAGCGGAATGAAGCCGAAGCGGACCAGCCGGTTGGCCACGGCCCGGCCATGGAGTTCAGCGACCGAACTCGACAGAACAACCAGCAGCAGAAACGGGAAAATCCCGGATTCCACCGCCAGCGGCCCGATCGCAACCTGTTTCGCGCCCAATATGCCCGCGATGCAGGTCATCCCGCCATAGAGGACCGCGAAGACGAACAGGGATCGCGGGATGAGATTGGTTTGTGCAGTTTCTGTCATCGCGAAGACCTAGCGCGGTCCGCGGCGAAAAAAAAGAAATAGTCACGCGCCGCATTTTTTCTATAGGGAAAAAGAAACCGATTATATCAGATCGCGGCCCGGTGTCGCGCGACCGGGGGCAATTTGCAGAGACTGGCCGTTTATTGTGGCGCCAATGCCGGGAAGAACCCGGCTTATGCCGAAACCACCATTTTGCTGGGCAAGACCATGGCAGCGCGCGGCGTCGACCTCGTCTATGGCGGTGGTCGGCTGGGCCTGATGGGAATCATTGCCGACACCGTACTGGCCGATGGCGGACAGGTGCATGGCGTGATTCCGGAGATGCTGAAAGATCTGGAAGTGGCGCACAAGGGCGTCACGGAGCTGCACATCGTCCGCAATATGCACGAACGCAAAGCCAAGATGACCGATCTGACCGATGCCTTTGTCGCCCTGCCGGGTGGCGTCGGCACGATGGACGAACTGTTCGAGGCCTGGAGCTGGAATGCGCTGGGCTATCACAACAAGCCCTTCGCAATATTGAATATCGCCGGATATTGGGATTCGCTGATCGCCTTTCTGGACACCATGGCAGACCAGGGTTTTGTCTCCGCCGAACGGCGCAAGCATTTGATCGTGTCGGACGATATCGACGATTGTCTCGACCGCCTCGCCGCTGCCTGCACCGCTGAAGCCGGAAGTTTCAAATGGTGAAGCAAATGCTGCCCCCGTCCGTGTCCGGAAGACAGACATGATGCCAATCCTGACCAGCCTCGCGGGCATGGCGCTGATCCTGCTCATTGCCCTTGCCCTGTCGACCGGGCGACGCAACATCCGGTTCCGCGTGGTCGGTGCCGCTTTCGCCCTGCAGGCCGGCATCGCCGTGATCGTGCTATATGTTCCGGCCGGCAAGCGGATCATCCAGGCAATGGCGTTCGGCGTCTCCAATCTGCTCGGCTATGCCTCGGCCGGTACCAATTTCATCTTCGGCCCGCTCGCCGACCCGACGATTGGCGGCAACAGCTTCGCCATTGCCGCCCTGCCCGTGATCATCTTCTTCTCGGCGCTGATCTCGATCCTCTATTATCTGGGCGTGATGCAGTTCATCATCAAATGGGTCGGTGGCGGCATCCAGAAGATCACCGGTATTTCCAAGGTAGAATCGCTCTGCGCCGCCGCCAATATCTTCGTCGGCCAGTCCGAATCGCCGCTGGTCATCCGCCCCTATCTCGCCAGCCTGACCCAGTCGCAGCTGTTCACCGTGATGAGTGTCGGCATGGCCGGCGTCGCCGGCACGATCCTCGCCGCCTATGCCGCGATGGGTATCCGCATCGACTATCTGCTCGCCGCCGCCTTCATGTCGGCACCCGGCGGCATATTGATGGCCAAGATCATCATGCCGGACAATCCCGAGGATCCGGCACCGGAAGAACTGGTGATGGCGGTCGAATATGAAGACGAGAAGCCCGCCAATATCATCATGGCCGCCGGCATGGGCGCCCAGACCGGGGTCAAGCTGGCAGTGGCAGTCGGCGCGATGGTGCTGGCCTTTGTCGCGCTGGTCGCGCTGGCCAATGGCCTGCTTGCAGGCGTCGGCGGCTGGTTCGGCTATCCCGAGCTCAGCTTCCAGCAGGTGATCGGCTATATTTTCGCGCCGATCATGTATCTGATCGGCGTGCCGTGGGACGAGGCGCTGGGGGCCGGCGGCCTGTTCGGCACCAAGGTGGTGCTCAACGAATTTGTCGCCTTCATCGAACTCGGCAAGATGCAGGACGGCATCTCGCCGCTGACCAACGCCATCGTCATCTTCGCCCTGTGCGGCTTCGCCAATTTCAGCAGCATCGCCATCCAGCTTGCGGTCACCGGCGGTCTTGCGCCCAACCAGCGGCCGGTCATTGCACGGCTCGGCCTGCGCGCGCTGGCGGCGGGTTCGCTGGCCAACCTGATGAGCGCGGCGCTGGCCGGCATATTGCTGTCGCTCGGCTGAGCGATCCCGATTGACAAACGCGCCCGAGGACACATTTTAAGAGCATGACCCAGACCGCAGACAGTTTATCCGCCGTTTCGCTCGCCCTGGCCGACCAGGATCCCGATGGCTTTGCCGACCGCATCGGTCGCAGCTTCGCCGACTGGGGCTTTGCGGTGGTTGCCGACCATGGCATCCCGGCCGAGCTGATCGCGCGTGCGGAGGCCATGTCGCGTGTCTTTTTCGCGCTGCCCGAGGATGTGAAGCGCGCCTATCACATCGCCGGCGGCGGCGGGGCTCGCGGCTACACCCCGTTCGGGACGGAGAGCGCCAAGGATTCCGATATCCAGGATCTCAAGGAATTCTGGCATATCGGCCGCGACCTGCCACCCGGTCACAGGTTCGAGCCCTATATGCCCGCCAATGTCTGGCCCAAGGAACTGGACGGCTTTCGCGAAACCTATCTTGAAATGTTCGCCGCCTTCGACAAGGCCGGTGCACGCATTCTGGAAGCGATCGCGCGATATCTGGACCTTGCCCCCGATTTCTTCGTCGACACGGTGCGCGACGGCAATTCGGTGATGCGGCTGATCCACTATCCGCCGGTGCCGGAGGATTCGCCCGCGGTCCGCGCCGGCGCGCACGAGGATATCAACACCATCACCCTGCTGATCGGGGCGGAGGAAGCGGGTCTTGAGCTGCTCGACCGCAAGGGCAACTGGCGCCCAGTCACCCCGAAAGCGGGCGAGCTGGCGGTGAATATCGGCGACATGCTGCAGCGGCTGACCAACAATCGCTTGCCGTCGACCACTCACCGCGTGGTCAACCCGGCCCCGGAGCGGCGCGGCTTCTCCCGTTATTCGATGCCTTTCTTCCTGCACTTCCGGCCAGACTATCTGATCGAGACGCTGCCCAGCTGCATCGACGCGGCGCATCCCGATCACTATCCGGAACCGATCACCGCCCATGACTATCTGCAGCAGCGGCTCCGCGAGATCGGCCTGATATGAGGCCCAAAGCGGTCGGCATCAGTGGCGGCAGCTGTTCCGGCAAGACCACCCTGACGCGCAGGATATTCGAGAAGCTGGGCCCCGAGCAATGCGTCATCCTGCCGCAGGACGACTATTTTTTCGGGCTGGGTGATGCCCCCGCTGGCAAGGGCGGGCCCAATTTCGACCATCCCGATGCAGTGGATTTCGAGCAGCTGTGCGCGCAGCTGGAGCAGCTGAAAAAAGGCCAGGCGATCGACCGGCCGCTCTATGATTTCCCTACCCATATGCCAAAGGTCGAGACCGAGCGGACCGAAGCGCGGCCGGTGATCCTGATCGACGGCATATTGATCCTCCAGCACCAGCCGCTGCGCGAGTTGCTCGATCTCAGCATTTTCGTCGAATGCGATTCCGAAACGCGCTTTGCCCGACGACTCGAACGCGACGTCCGCGAGCGCGGGCGCACGGCGCAATCGGTACACGATCAGTTTGCCAATCAGGTCGGTCCGATGCACGATATTCATGTCGAGCCATCAAAAGTTCACGCCGATATCGTGATAAATTCGCAACAGTGGGGCACCGCCTTTGACGACCTGTTCGAAAGCATCATGTCTCGAATATAGCATGGTAAAACAAGGGGATGGCTTATCAGGACCCGGCGGGAAATCGGATTTTCTCGCCGAAAAACGCATCCGGAATTTTGCTTGAAATAAATAAAATGCTGCACCGCGGCATTTCTCGTTTCACTTGAGACAAAACTGTCATTTAAGGGCCCTAGAGACGGCCTGCTTTGGTCGCACTGTCAATAGTTTGCAGTCGATCATCTTATGACATTTTTATTTTTCTAGTGGTTCATGAACGGGGAATTCATATCATGAAAATCAAATATCTTCTGGCTGCCAGCGTTGTCAGCCTGTCCACCGCCGGCCTGATGGCCGTGCCGGCAGCAGCGCAGCAAATCACCTCCGGTATTGAAGGAACGGTCAGCGACGAATCCGGCAATCCACTGTCTGGCGCGACCGTGGTCGTCACCGACACCCGGACCGGCGCACAGCGCTCCATCTCGGCGGGCGAGTCCGGCCAGTTCCGGGCCGAAAGCCTGACCACCGGCGGACCTTACACGGTAACCGCTACTGCACCGGGTTATGAAGGCCAGACCCTTGAAAATGTCAGCATCAACCTGCAGGGCAACACCACGCTCGGCTTTACGCTGACCAGCGGCGCCAGCGAAAATGTCATCGTCGTCACCGGCGCACGGGTCGCGATTTCGCAGCTGGCAATCGGCCCCGGCCAGTCCTTCGGCGCAGCCGAACTGGGAACCTTCCCGACCCTGACCCGCGACATTCGCGACTTCATCCGCATCGATCCCCGCGTCAGCCTTGACCGCTCCGGTTCCAATGACCGGGTCAGCTGCCTCGGCGGCAATGACCGCGCCAACTCCTTCTCGGTCGACGGCATCATCCAGTCGGACGTTTACGGTCTTAACGGTACGCCCTTTGCCTCGCGCAACTCGCTGCCGCTGCCGTTCGACGTCATCGCCGAAACCTCGGTCGAATTCGCGCCTTATGATGTCGAATATAGCGCCTTTACCGGCTGCGCCATCAACGTCGTGACCAAGGCCGGCCAGAACCAGTTCCATGGCAGTGCCTTTTTCACCTATTCCGACAGCGGCCTGCAGGGAGACAAATTTGCCGACACAGACCTGACCATAGATCCGTTCAACGAGAAACGCTATGGCGCGACCCTGTCCGGTCCGATCATTCCGGATCACCTGTTCTTCTCGTTTGGCTATGAAGAAGCCAAGCTGGGATCATCGCAGGTCACCGGCCCGATCGGTTCCGGTTTCGGTACCGAATTGAAATTCGTCACCGAAGCGCAGTTCAACAATGTCTCCGACATCGTCCGCCAGAATTTCGGTATCGAGTCCGGTGGCATCACGCGCAGCCTGCCAGAATCCAATCGCCGCTTCTTCGGACGTCTCGACTGGGTGATCAACGACCAGCACCGCTTCGAGACCACCTACCAGCGCCTCGACGAAACCAAGGTCAGCTCGGACGATGTCAGCACATCGAGCCGGACCTACTCCGGTAACAACACGTTCTACAATTCGGGTACTAAATCGAACTATTATTCGGCTCGCCTCTACTCGAACTGGACCGACAATTTCTCGACCGAAATCCGGGCTTCGCGTTCGGAAGTGCAGGATCTTCAGGATCCGGTTGGCGGCGGTGAAGCCCAGAGTGGCAATCCGATACCGCGGATCGTCGTCGGCGTAACCAATCCCGACAATGGCGAAAGCGGTTCGCTGGTCTTTGGCCCAGGCTTTTCCCGCGCCGCCAATGACCTGAAGACCGAAATCAATCAGTTCAAGGTCAAGGCCGATCTCGAGGCCGGTGATCACAAGCTGACCCTGGGCGGCGAGCTCAACCAGACCAAGGTGTTCAACCTGTTCGTCCAGAACGCAACCGGCACCTTCACCTTTGCCAATGTCGCCGACCTGCAGGCCGGTCTGCTGGCCTGCGGCTCCAATACCTTCCCGAACGCCAGCCAGATTCAGGGGGGTGATCTCGCCAACTGCCTGACCACCAACAATGCTGCAGCAGGCTATTATGGCAACTTTTCGCGCACTGGCGATGTCAATATTGCAGCTGCCAACTGGAAACGCGGTCTCTTCTCGGTCTATGCGCAGGATGAATGGAAAGCCACTGACCAGCTGACGCTGGTTGGCGGTGTCCGGGTTGACTGGCTGGACGGCGATGCACCGGATGCAAACCCGCTGTTCCTGGAGCGTTACGGCTTCACCAACGCCAATGCTTTCAGCAAGGTCGATCCGGTGCTGATGCCGCGTTTTGCTGCCACCTACGACATGTTCAACGACGGCTTCCTCCGCGATACGCAGGTCCGCGCCGGCGTCGGTATCTTCACCGGCGGCGATCCGTCGGTATGGCTGTCGAACGCATTCCAGAATAACGGATTTGGTGTGGGTCTGGGACAGACAGGCAAAGACGGGTGCATCCCCGCGGGAACGCAATATGCGGTTCCAACCAATGGTTCGGCGCCGACAGCGCCAGCCTGCGCGGTCGATGCCGGTGTTGGGCAGGCCGCTGCTGGCGAAGGCGACGCCCAGTCGAGCGATCCGAACTTCAAGACGCCAACGGTTTTGCGGGCAAACTTCGGTGTGTCCACTACCTTCGGTACCGGCAACGGCGGTTTCTTTGACGACTGGCAACTGAACTTCGACTATATCTTCAGCCGCTTCCGCAATCCTGCCGACTTCGTCGATTTGTCGCAGGTAATCAACGTCAGTAAAGGCAAAAATGGCTTCACTTTCGATGGTCGGCCAATCTATTCCGCGATCGATCCCACAACGATTGGATTGATCAATGGCGACCTGATTCCTTGTCAGGCCCAGTTGGTAGGCACCGGCGGGGTTCCACCGACATATGTTGGCGTTGGCCCAGAGTGTTTTGTAGACTCGAATGGGAGAGCTATCGGCCGCGACGACGAGATCCAGCTGACCAACGGCAAGGCCTTCAACAGCCATGTGGCTTCGGTCCGGTTGGCCAAACATTGGAATCGGGGAATTTTCACCGACAATGGCGGCGTCAGCTTCAACCTGGGCTATGCCTATACCAACGCCAAGAACAACCGCTACAATGCCAGCTCAACGGCAACCTCGAGCTACGATATTGTTGCCTCGTTCGACCGTCAGAACAATGCAGTGGCGACTTCGGAATATGAATCGCGCCACAACATCACCTGGGCGATGAATTTCCGCGAGGAGTTCTTCAGCGATCTCGCAACCCAGCTGGGCTTTGTCTTTGTCGCACGTTCGGGCCGTCCGTACAGCGTGACCTTCGACAATGGTAACGTGTTCAACGACTCTGCATCGGGCAACGACAACGCACTGCTCTATGTACCGACAGGTCTTACCGACCCCAATGTGGTCTATGTCGACAGTGTCGTCGGCGGCAAAACGCAGACGGGCGCAGAAGCGGCTGCGGGTCTCGACAGCTATATCAACGCCAACAAGTGCATTGCGAAATATCGCGGACAGTCTATCCCGCGCAATAGCTGCCGCAATGACTGGTTCTTTGATCTTGATATGCGCCTGTCGCAGGAACTGCCCGGACCGGGTCGCCTGTTCGGTGTCGAAGACAAGATTCAGGTCTTTGCCGACTTCAACAATGTCCTGAACCTGATTGACAGCGGCGCCAACCTGTTCCGGTCGCGCAACTATACCACTCCGCTGATCACTGGCGGCGTCGACGGCAACGGCCGGTACGTGATGAAGGGCTTTAGCCCCGACGATACCAACTTCCAGAACCTGTCCGCATCGCTGTGGCGGATCCAGCTGGGTGTTCGCTACGAATTCTAAGCGAACCAGGAGAGACAAAAAGAACGGCGGTGCTGAAAAGCGCCGCCGTTTTTCTTTGCGGCTTCCGTGACGCAGAGGCCCATAAGGTCGCGCAACGCTGGACAACCGTTTCCCTCGCGAAATCTTTACCGGTTCATGCTAGACACTCCGCGATCAACTTTTTGCGGAAGCCAATATGCCAGACACCGATATTTCCCCAATTCTTGTAACCGGTGCCGCCGGTTTCATTGGCCATGCGGTTTCGACGCGATTGGTCGAGCGCGGGGAATCGGTGATCGGGATCGACAATCTCAACGATTATTATGATCCGGCGCTGAAGGCGGCCCGGCTTGCCAATCTCAATGCCCTGGACGGCTTCCGCTTTGCCGAAATGGACATATCCGATGCCGATGGGGTAAAAACGCTGGTTGCGGACAGCGGCGTGCAGCGGATCATTCATCTCGCTGCCCAGGCAGGGGTGCGCTACAGTATCGACAATCCTTTCGCCTATCAGAAATCGAATCTGCAGGGCCATTTGTCGCTGCTGGAGGCCAGCCGCCATGCCGAGAATTTCCGGCATCTTGTCTATGCCTCCTCCAGCTCGGTCTATGGCGACAAGCCGATGGGCGGCGTCGGCTTTACCGAAGACGAACCGGTCAATGACCCCGTCTCGCTCTACGCCGCGACCAAGCGGTCCTGCGAGCTGATGAGCCAGTCCTATGCAAAACTCTACGGCTTTCCGCAGACCGGGCTGCGCTTCTTCACCGTCTATGGCCCCTGGGGCCGGCCCGACATGGCCTATTTCGGCTTCACCCGGAAGATTCTGGCGGGCGAACCGATCGAGGTCTACGGCGAGGGGAGGATGGCCCGCGATTTCACCTATATCGATGATATTGTCGACGGCATTTTGGGGGCTCTCGACCGTCCGCCGGCGCCGCACAGCAACCGCATCCTCAATATCGGCGACAGCCGGCCCGTCGGCCTGATGGAGATGATCCGGACACTGGAGGAATCGCTGGGTATCGAGGCGCAGAAGATCATGCGCCCGATGCAGCCGGGGGACGTTACCGCCACCTTTGCCGATGTCTCAAAATTGCATGCTCTGACCGGCTATGAACCAAAGGTCATGCTGGAAGACGGTCTGCAGCGCTTTGTCCGCTGGTACCGGGATTTTTACGGCAATCTGCCGCCGGCCTGAGTCAGCGTGCCTCGGCGCGCAGCATGACCTGCTGGGCGACCAGTTTCAGCTGTTCGTTCACCCCGGTGTCCGCACAGACTCCGTCGCGGAACATGCCGCCCGATGCATTGATTCCCACACCGAGCGGTGTCGGCCAGCCGCGCAGCGAATGGACGATCGAGCGCAACGCAGCAAGCGTGCTGCCGACTGCCTGCCAGCCATAGGCGGTGACGATCAGCCCGATCGGCAGGCCATCCAGATAGACTCGATCATCGGTCGCAGTTTCCTCGATATAGTCGATGGCATTCTTGACCAGACCGGAAACAGTGCCGTGATAGCCCGGACTCGACAGGATCAGCCCGTCGGCGCGGCGCACCAGGGCGACCAGATCCTTGCCGGTCTGGTTGATTCCGGCCGGGTCGGAGCGATAATGCGGCAGTGCCATCATTCGATCCGATCCGAACAATTCGGTCTCCGCTCCTGCGGCTTCTGCGGCTTCGAGCGAAATCGCCAGCGCCATTTCGGTCGAGGAAACGGGGCTGGTCGTACCACCGAGTCCAAGGATGAAGGGTTTTTTTGTCTTGTCCACGGTGCTGCCATACCGAGGAATGCCCGGCAATTGCAACGGACTTGTTTCTTAATTGACCGATTAAACCGGGCGGATTAAGACCGGCCCAAAGGCGGAGCGCTGCGAGCCCGCCTCATCCCCTCTGGCCAAAGGACATTCCCATGCGCAAATTTACCGAAGAACAGCATATGTTTCGCGATGCCTATCGCCGCTTTCTCGCCGACGAGGTCGCGCCGCGGATGGACGAATTTCGCGAGGCGGGGATCGTCGACCGGGAAATCTTCAGGAAAGCCGGCGACCAGGGCTTTCTGATGATCTGGCCGGACGAAAAATATGGCGGGATGGGCGACAATGATTTCCGCTACGAGCAGATCATCATCGAGGAAACCGCGCGGGCTGGCTGCGGCGAATGGTATAACACGCTGCACAGCCGGCTGGTCGGGCCCTATCTGAAGAATATCGGCAACGAGGAGCAGCGCGAGCGCTTCCTGCCGAAATGCGTCAGCGGCGAGACGATTCTTGCCGTCGCGATGACCGAACCCGGCGCCGGCAGCGATCTGTCCGGCATGAAGACCATGGCCAAGGACATGGGCGACCACTGGCAGCTCAACGGGTCGAAAACCTATATTTCCAACGGCATCAACGCCGATGTCGTGATCGTCGCCGCCAAGATCGACGGTGTCGACGACAAGCATGCGATGGTGCTGCTGATCGTCGAGCGCGGCATGGACGGCTTCGAGCGCGGCAAGAATCTCGAAAAAATCGGCCTGCACGCGCAGGATACCGCCGAACTGTTCTTCAATGACGTCAGGATACCGAAGGAAAACACCCTGGGCACGCCGGGCAAGGGCTTTATCCACCTGATGGAGGGCCTGGCCGAGGAACGGCTGATCGCGATGGTCGGCTATGCCGCCTCGGCGCGGCGCGCCTTCGACGTGACCCGCGAATTCGTCATGGAACGGGATGTTTTCGGCAAAAAATTGTCGGATATGCAGAATACCCAGTTCAAAATGGCCGAAATGGATGCAAAAATCGACATGCTGCAGGTCTATGTCGACCATTGCGTCGAGATTCACAATCAGGGCGGGCTCAACGCCAATATCGCCGCCAAGGGCAAGATGCTGGGCAGCGAGATCGAGTGGGAAATGGCCGATCTCGGGCTGCAGCTGCACGGCGGTGCCGGCTATATGAAGGAATATGAGATCAGCCGCATCTTCACTGACGCCCGCATGAGCCGCATCTACGCCGGCTCCAGCGAGATCATGCGCTATATCGTTGGACGCGATGTTTTCAGCCAGAAATATCAATCGATCCTCGAATAGTTTATGGTCGGGGCGAACGAGGAGGAGGCGAGTCGCCTCTCTCCTGTAATTGACGTTTACGTAAACTGCTTGACTGTGCTGCAGTGCAGCATTAGCATTGGTGGCAAGCCATTACATTCTTCCATCGAGAGGACCCCCTATGACCGAAGCCTTAATCTATGACGCCGTTCGATCGCCGCGCGGCAAGGGCCGCACCGACGGCAGCCTGCACGAAATCACCGCCCTCGACCTCGCCTCCCAGGTGCTGGCATCGATCAACGATCGCAATGAGCTCGAAGGCCATGAAGTAGAAGACATCGCCTTTGGCTGCGTCTCCCCGGTCGGTGAGCAGGGCGCGGTGATCAGCCGCATGGCGGCGCTCAAGGCCGGCTATGCCGACACCACCTCGGCGATCCAGGTCAACCGCTTCTGCGGGTCCGGTCTGGAAGCGGTCAATATCGCGGCCGGCAAGGTCTGTTCCGGCGAAACCGATCTCGCCATCGGCGGCGGCATCGAATCCATGTCGCGCATCCCGATGGGCAGCGACGGTCTCGGCGGCATGGCCGACCCGACTCTGGTCTTTCAGGAATATTTCGTGCCGCAGGGCATATCCGCCGATCTGATCGCCACCAAATATGGCTATAGCCGCGACGATGTCGACGCCTATGCCGTGGAGAGCCAGAAGCGCGCTGCCAGGGCCTGGGACGAGAATCGCTTCGCCAAGTCGATCCTGCCGATCCGCGACGTGATCGGCGAGGTCGTGCTCGACCGGGACGAACTGATGCGGCCCGAAACCGACATGCAGTCGCTCGGCGCGCTTGGCCCCGCGTTCAAGATGATGGGCGAGCAGATGCCCGGCTTTGATGATGTCGCGATTCTGAAACATCCCGAGGTCGAGAAGATCAACCACGTTCACCATGCCGGCAACAGCTCCGGCATCGTCGACGGTTCGGCCGCGGTGCTAGTCGGCAACGAAAAGGCCGGCGAGAAATACGGCCTGAAGCCGCGGGCACGGATCGTCTCTATGGCCGCCATCGGTTCCGAACCGACGATCATGCTCACCGGCCCCGAATTTGCCGCGCAGAAGGCGCTGGAACGCGCCGGCATGACCGCCAGCGATATCGATCTGTGGGAACTGAACGAGGCCTTTGCCGCCGTGGTCCTGCGCTTCATGGATGCCATGAATGTTGATCACAGCGTGATGAACGTCAACGGAGGCGCGATCGCCATGGGCCATCCGCTGGGCGCGACCGGAGCGATGATCCTCGGCACCGTGCTCGACGAACTCGAACGGTCGGACAAGTCCACCGCTCTCGCCACGCTCTGCATCGGCGGCGGCATGGGCATCGCCACGATTATCGAACGGGTGAACTAGGACAACGGATTGCAGTGCCCCTGCGCAGGCAGGGACCCATTTCCTGATCGTGCCAAGCACAACGAGTCGGAGATGGACTCCTGCCTTCGCAGGAGAACATGAAAGGAACAGAATATGACCTACGAAACATTCACCGTCGATATCGACAGCGACGGCATTGCCCTTCTCACCATAGATCTGCCCGGCCAGTCGATGAACGTCTGGAACCAGGCGCTGATCACCGATTTCAAGAGCTTCGTCGAGGAGCTGATCAGCAACGACGATATCAAGGGCGCAGTGATTACCTCCGGCAAGCCATCCGGCTTTCTCGCCGGTGCCGATCTCAACATGCTTGGCGCTTCCAAGGCCGACAGCATGGCCGAAGCCTTTGAAAGCGCCTGGGAGCTGAACGGCATCCTGCGTCGCATGGAAACCGGCGGCCACAGCGCCAAGGACCTGCTCAAGGGCACCGCCCATGCCAAGCCGGTGGCCTGCGCGCTCAACGGTCTGGCGCTCGGCGGCGGTCTCGAGCTGGCTCTGGCCTGCCATTATCGCGTCTGCGCCGACAATCCGAAAATCCAGCTCGGCCTGCCCGAAGTGCAAGTCGGCTTGCTGCCCGGTGGTGGCGGCACCCAGCGGCTGCCACGCCTGTCGGGTCTGCAGGCCGCGGGCATGATGATCATGATGGGCAATCCCGCCAATCCGCAGACCGCCAAGGCGCAGGGCTTTATCGATGAAGTCGTGCCAGCCGACGAGGTCGTTGCCAAGGCCAAGGAATGGGTCAAGGCCAATCCCAAGGCGTCCGCGCCATGGGACAAGAAGGGCTATAAATTCCCCGGTGGCGCCGGTTCGATGGACCCCCGCGCCGTGCCGCTCTATCTCGGTTCCTCGGCAATTGCGCTGAAACAGAGCAAGGGCAATTATGAAGCGGTCAAGGCGATCCTGTCCTGCCTCTACGAAGGATCGATGCTGCCGATCGATACCGCGCTGCGCGTCGAGAGCAAATATTTCACCAAGCTGCTGAGTGGTCCGCAGGCCAAGAATATGATCCGTACCCTGTTCATCAACAAGCAGGCGGCGGAAAAGGGTGCGGCGCGTCCCGAAGGCGTCCCGAAATCCGAGATCAAGACCGTCGGCGTGCTCGGTGCCGGCCTGATGGGCTCCGGCATCACCCATGTCACCGCCAAGGGCGGCATGAATGTTGTCGTCCTCGACCGCAATATGGAGGAGGCACAAAAGGCGATCGCCTACAGCCAGAAGATCGTCGACAAGAATGTTGCGCGCGGCAAAATGACCAAGGAAAAGGCCGAGGCCTTCATGGCGCGGATCACCCCGACCGACAATTATGACGATCTGAAGGATGTCGACCTGATCATCGAGGCGGTCTTCGAACGGCCCGATGTCAAGGCGGACGTGATCAGGAAAACCGAGGCGGTGATTGGCAAGGACGTGATCTTCGCCTCCAACACCTCGACCCTGCCGATCACCGGCCTCGCCAGGAACAGCGAACGGCCCGACCAGTTTATCGGCATGCATTTCTTCTCGCCGGTCGAGAAAATGCCCTTGCTGGAAATCATCCCCGGTGCCGAAACCGGCGACAAGGCCCTGGCCGCAGCGCTCGATTACAACGCCAAGATCCGCAAGGTGCCGATCGTGGTCAAGGATGTCCGTGGCTTCTACACCAATCGCGTCTTCCCGCCTTATGCCAACGAAGCGATGCTGATGGTCGCCGAAGGCGTGAAACCGGCGCTGATCGAAAATGCCGCCGTGGCCATGGGCATGCCGATCGGCCCGCTGGCCGTGGTCGATGAAACCACGCTGCAGCTCGGCTATGATATCATGACGTCAACCAAGGAAGAAATGGGCGACGCCTATGTCCCGAGCGGCACCGAGAAACTGATGGACATCATGGTCAACCAGATCGACCGGCGCGGCAAGCGTTTTGGCGGCGGCTTCTACGAATATAGCGAGGACGGTTCGAAGAAATTGTGGCCCGGCCTGGCCGAGCATTTCCCGCTGGCAGAAGAACAGCCGGAGGTCGAAGAGGTCAAGCAACGGCTGATGTTCATCCAGCTGATCGCCACCGCGCAATGCTATGACGAGGGTGTGGTCTCCGACCCGCAATCGGCCGATCTCGGCGCGATCTTCGGCTGGGGCTTTGCGCCCTGGACCGGCGGTCCGATGAGCCATATCGACACAATGGGCGTCGACAATTTTGTTCGCATCGCCGACAATCTGGCGCAGAAATATGGTGAGAGATTCAAGCCCCCAATGAGCTTCCGCAAGAAAGCGGATGCCGGCGAGAGCTTTTACAAGGCTGCTTAGGCTGCCGCCGCAGACGAAAAGAAAGGGCTCCTTCGGGGGCCCTTTTTTTGACCGTCACGAAAGACGGCTGGCAAGCGTGTCGACTTTTTCGGTCAGCTGCTCGATTTGCCGGGACAGGGCGGCGAGCGGGGTGCCGTCAGCCGCTTCACTTTCCGGATGAGCACCGTAATGCGCCCGGAATAGCGCGACCATATCGTCCACCACCGGCTGCTGGTCACGGGTACTGCGATCGGCCTCCATCGTCATCTCGATCGAGCGGCCGCTATATTCGAGACTTCCGTAGAATATGTCGCGCGCCTGCCAGAGCACCGCGTCCGCGCGCAGCTCGCCGCGATCCTGCCCGCGCAGGAACAGCCGGTCGAACACCGCCACATAATGGCGCAGATGATCGCGCGAAACGCTGACCTCGCTGTTGTTGCGCCGCAGGGCGAAGGTCAGGTTGATGAAATCGGCATTCACGATCACCGTATTGAGATGATAATGCGCCAGCGCGCGCAGACGGCCAAAGAAATCCGTGGCTTGCTCTGCCGCCATCACGTCTTCGGCTTCCAGGGTCAGCCCGTCCCAGAATTGTTGCAGCACCGCCAGCATCAGTTCTGCCTTGGAATCATAATAGCTGTAGATCGTGCCCTCGCCGATCCCGGCGCGGCGGGCAATTTCCTGCATCCGGGCCCCGTCGAAACCGTGATTCACGAAGATGGTCCGGGCCGCTTCCAATATGGCCCGCTCCTTGCGCTCCAGCTTGGCGCGCTGGGTTTCCGAAGGGATTGCTTTTGAAGCCATGGATTGTCTCTTTATGAACTTGACTCGATAATATCGAGTGCTATTCAATTAGCCTTTATGGACTCGTCGTGTCAAATGGCGAATGGTTCACACGATCAAATCGGAAAGAGGCGCCCCACCCATGCCCCAGTTTAAATCGAAGATCGCCGTTGGCTCCGACAGTTACGAGCAGAATCGCAAGGACATGCTGGCGCTGATCGATCATCTGCGCAGCCTCGAGCAGCGCGCGGTGGCGGCATCGGAAAAACGCCGGCCGACCTTCGAAAAGCGCGGCCAGCTGACTCCGCACGAGCGGCTGAAGCGGCTGCTCGATCCCGGCATGCCCTGGCTGCAGCTTTACAATATGGCCAATTATCTGGTCGAGGACGACAATCCCGAAACCAGCATCCCCGGCGGCAGCGCCATCCTCGGCATCGGTTTCGTCAAGGGCGTGCGCTGCATGATCTGGGTCGACGACAGCGGCATTCGCGCGGGCGCTGCGACTGCGGGCGGCTGGGATGCCAGCAAGGGCGCCCAGAAAATGGCGCAGCAGTTCAAGCTGCCCTTCATCCATCTGGTCGAGAGCGCCGGCGCCAATCTGATGGAATATAAGGTCGAGCTCTGGGCCCATGGCGGCATGCTGTTCCGCAATCTTGCCTGGCTGAGCGCAGCGGGTATCCCGACCATGGTCGTGCTGCACGGCCCGTCGACGGCAGGCGGCGCCTATATGCCCGGCATGTCGGACTATGTGATCGGCGTGCGCGACAATGGCATGGCCGCGCTCGGCGGCGCCGCGCTGGTCCACGCAGCAACCGGCGAAGTCGCCGACGATCGCGAACTGGGCGGCACCGAAATGCACGCCTCGACCACCGGCAGCGTCGAATATCTCGCCGATGACGATGCCCACGGCATTGCCATCGCTCGCGAGACCATGGGCCGGCTCGACTGGAACAAGAACAGCACGCCGATCCGCCGCAACGATTATGAGGAACCCCTCTACGATATCGACGAGATCGCCGGGATTGTGCCGATTGACTATACCACACCCTATGACGTCCGCGAGGTCGCCGCGCGGATCGTCGACGGATCCGATTTTGAAGAATTCAAGGCACGCTATGGCCCGAACACCGTCTGCATGCAGGCGAGCATCATGGGCCATGCGGTCGGGCTGATCGGCAACAACGGCCCGTTTGATCCGGAAGCGGCCGCCAAGGCCACGCATTTCTTCCAGCTCTGCGACCAGTCGCAGCTGCCGATCATCTTCCTCAACAACACCACCGGCTATATCGTCGGCACCGAATCCGAGCACAAGGGCATGATCAAGCTGGGCAGCAAGATGATCCAGGCCGTATCCAATGTCCGGGTGCCGAAACTGTCCCTCTATATCGGCGCGAGCTTTGGCGCCGGCAATTACGGGATGAGCGGCACCGCCTTCGAACCCGATTTCCTGTTCAGCTGGCCCAATGCCAAGACTGGGGTGATGGCCGGCGCATCGGCCGCCAACACGATGAGCCATGTTGCCCGGGTACAGGCAAAACGCAAGGGCGAGGAGCCGGACGAGGAAGCGATCGCCAGGCAGGAACAGCGGATCAAGGATATTTTCGAAGCGCAGGAAAGCGCCTTCTTCACCTCCGGCCGAGTGCTCGACAATGGCGTGATCGACCCGCGCGACACGCGCAAGGTGCTGGGCTTCGCGCTGGAAACGATTTTCGAGGGCAAGAACCGCACGCTGCATCCCAATGCCTTCGGGGTGGCGCGGATATGAGCGCGGTCGCGGCAATCACGCTGTGCTCCGCACTTGATGCAGAGCCCTCGAGGCAGAACACTGCTGACGCCAGGGCTCCGGCTCGAGGGCCGGAGCACAGAGGGGGATACAGACCATGACCAATCTCCCCGAAACCAAAACCCTGGAACTGGACCTGCACCAAGGCTGGCTGACCATATGGTTCAACCAGCCGGACAATCGCAATGCGCTGAGCGATGCGCTGGTCGCGGAGCTGGCCGCCGTTCTGAAAGGCGTACGCGACGACCGCTCGGTGCGCGGCATTACGCTGCGCGGACGCGGCGGGGTCTTTTGCGCCGGCGCGGACCTGAAGAATTTCAGGGAGAATTTCCAGCAGAGCGGTGACCGGGCAGCGATCATCACGATGTCGACCGGCGCGGCGGAGATTTTCGACCTGGTCAACACCGCTCCGCAAGTGGTGCTCGTGCTGATCGAAGGCGCGGCGATGGCGGGCGGCTTTGGTCTGGCCTGCTGCGCCGATGCCGTGATCTGCGAAAGCGGTGCCCGCTTCGCGATGACCGAGACTGCCATCGGCGTGACGCCGGCGCAGATCTCGCCATTCGTGATCCAGAAGCTCGGCTATGCCACCGGCCGCAGGCTGATGCTGACCGCGGCGCGGTTCGACGGCAGCGAAGCGCGCCAACTGGGCTTTGCCGACTTTATCGCCGACGATGTCGCCGGCTTGGAAGCGATCGAGATGCAGCTGCGCAAGCAGGTGCTCGGCTCCGCACCCGGTGCCATCGCTGCGACCAAGGAACTGCTCGGCCAGATCGCCGGCAAACCACGCGACGAGGTGGTCCGCCTCGCCGCCGAGAATTTCGCCGACCGCATGGTCAGTGACGAGGCCAGGGAAGGCGTCGCCAGCTTCTTTGAAAAGCGCAAGCCGAGCTGGGTGGTGAAGCCGGAATGAACGACTATCGGGAAACTCTTCCGTTCGTCCTGAGCCTGTCGAAGGACAGCTGGCGCAATGCCTTGCTTCGACAGGCTCAGCATGAACGGGGTGAAGGAAAATTAGCATGACAAGAATCAACACCCTCCTGGTCGCCAATCGCGGCGAAATCGCCTGCCGGGTGATGCGCACCGCCAAGGCGCAGGGCATGCGCACCGTCGCGGTCTATTCCGACGCGGATGCAAAGGCCCCCCATGTCCAGATGGCTGACGACGCCGTCCGGATCGGTCCGGCACCGGTCAACGAATCCTATCTGCTGGTCGACAAGATCATCCAGGCGGCGAAGCACACCGGCGCTGATGCGATCCATCCGGGCTACGGCTTCCTGTCCGAGAACGCGGCCTTTTCCAAGGCCTGCGCCGATGCCGGCATCATCTTCGTCGGCCCGCCGGAAAAGGCGATCGACGTGATGGGCGACAAGGCCCGCTCGAAGCGCGCGATGATCGCCGCCGGCGTGCCCTGCGTGCCCGGCTATCAGGGCGATGACCAGGCGGACGACGTGCTGATCGCCGAGGCGCAGAAGATCGGCGTGCCCTTGATGGTCAAGGCCGCGGCGGGCGGCGGCGGTCGCGGCATGCGGCTGGTCCATGACCTGTCCGACGTGCCCAATGCGATCAAGCTGGCGCGCTCGGAAGCGGAAAATGCGTTTGGCAATGGCGAGCTGATCCTCGAAAAGGCGATCATCAAGCCGCGCCATGTCGAGATCCAGGTCTTTGCCGACAGCCACGGCAACACCATCCATCTCGGCGAGCGCGACTGTTCGGTGCAGCGCCGCCACCAGAAGGTGATCGAGGAAGCGCCCTGCCCGGTGATGACGCCGGAATTGCGCGAGCAAATGGGCGCAGCGGCGGTCGAGGCGGCGAAGGCGGTCGACTATGTCGGCGCCGGCACCGTCGAATTTCTGCTCGACCAGTCGGGAGAATTCTATTTTCTAGAAATGAACACACGACTGCAGGTCGAGCATCCGGTGACCGAGGAAATCACCGGACTCGATCTGGTCGGGCTGCAGCTGAAAGTTGCGTCAGGCGACTTATTGGGTCTGGAGCAGGCGGATATCACGCTCACCGGCCACGCCATGGAAGTCCGGCTCTACGCCGAGGACCCGGCGGACGATTTCCTGCCGAGCACCGGCCCGGTCCATCTGTGGAAGCCGTCCGACCTGTCGCGCGTCGACAGCGGCATCCGGACTGGCGGCGAAGTTTCGCCCTTCTATGATTCGATGGTCGCCAAGATCATCACTCACGGTGCCACCCGCGACGAGGCGCGGCGGCGGATGATCAAGGCCCTGTCCGAAACCGCCTTGTTCGGTCCAAAGACCAACCGCGATTTCCTGATCGATGCGCTGGACAAGCCGGACTTTGTCAGTGGCAAAGCGACCACCGCCTTTATCGCCGAAAATTACGGCGAGGACGGAGTCGATCTCGGCGAGTATGATTTTTCCTCCTACGCTATTGCAGCGGTCATCCACCACAAGCTGCGACAACAGGCGGCGCACCGGCTGGCGCTTAACGTCAATCCGGAGATGCTCGACTGGTCAAACACCGGTGCGCTGGAAACCGTGGTGCAATATGCCGAGGGCGAGGCTGCCCAGACCGTCCATGTCCATGTCGACCGGCCCGGCGAGTATCGGGTGATCGCGGGCGAGGACAAGGCTTCGGTCACCCTGATGATCCTGACCGCCGACCGTGCGAAGCTGCGGGTCGATGGCCGCACCGTCGAGGCCATCTATTATGACGATCACCGCACCCTCTATCTGGCGCTGCCGACGCGATCGCTGACGGTGACCGACCAGACCGGTCTCAGCGCCATGGAGGATGCCGGTGGCGGCGGCACCGTGGTCGCACCGATGCACGGGCTTTTGCTCGAGATCCTGGTTGAGACCGGTGCACGGGTTAGCAAGGGCGACAAGCTGGCGGTGCTCGAGGCGATGAAGATGCAGCACGAGATTCTGGCCCAGATTGACGGGACCGTGGACACAATCGCCGCGACCGCTGGCAAGCAGATCGCGGCCGACGACCTGATTCTGGAGATTGTCGCGGATGAGGAAGCGGAAGAAGGTTGATCTATTCCGTTCGCCCTGAGCCTGTCGAAGGGCAGATGGTGCGAGACCGCGCTTCGACAAGCTCAGCACGAACGGTCTAACGGTCTACAAGCGCCCTTCGACAGGCTCAGGGCTAAGGGCAGGGGAACTATCTTATGAACAACAAGATCTGCGATCTGCTCGGCATCGAATTTCCGCTGGTCGCCTTCTCGCATTGCCGCGATGTCGTGGCCGCCGTATCCCGCGCTGGCGGCATGGGCGTGTTTGGCGGAGTCAATTGCTCGCCGGAAACGCTGGAAGAGGAACTGAGCTGGATCGATGCGCATGTCGACGGCAAGCCTTATGGTCTCGATATCATCGTCCCGAACAAGGTCGAGGGCAAGGGCGAGCAGCTGGATCCGGAGGCTGTTCTGGCGGCGCTACCGCAAGAACATAAGCTCTTTGCCAATGACATAATGCAGCGTCATGGCGTCGACCCCGCCCGGATCGCGGACGATATCGAGGCGGTGCGCCGCGAACAGGTCGCCTTTACCGACAATTTGCGTGGCGGCACGGCAGCGGCGATACTGGAAGTCGCCTTTCGCCATCCAATCAAGCTGATCGCCAATGCCCTGGGCATCCCGCCGCAGGTGATGCTCGACATGGGACAGAAGCACGGCGTTCCCGTCGCCGCTCTGGTCGGTACGAAGGATCATGCGATGAGCCAGGTTGCAGCCGGAGTCGATATCATCATCGCCGTCGGCGGCGAGGCAGGCGGCCACACCGGCGAGATTTCGACGATGGTGCTGATCCCCGAGGTCTGCAACGCGCTGGCCCAGATCGGCGACGACACACCGGTGCTGGCGGCTGGCGGTATCGCCACCGGCGCGCAGATGGCGGCAGCCATGGCGATGGGCGCCAGCGGCGTCTGGTGCGGCTCGGTCTGGCTGACCACGGTCGAGGCGGAGACCAATCCGGTGGTGAAGGCAAAAATGCTTGCCGCCAGCTCGCGCGACACGGTGCGCGCGCGTTCACGCACCGGCAAGCCGTCGCGGCAGCTGCGCTCGCCCTGGACCGATGCCTGGGAAGCCGAAGGCGCGCCGACCCCGCTGCCGATGCCGCTGCAGTCGCTGGTCGCCGAACCGCCATTGCGGGTGATCGACAAGCTCAGCCAGGGCGACAGTCAGGGCGCGAAGGATCTGGCGACCTACTGGGTCGGCCAGGGCGTTGGCCTGATGAACGAGCAAATGACCGCCGGCCAGGTGGTGCAGGGCTTCAAGGAGGATTTCCTGACCGCCTATGAGCGGCTCTCGGCCAGTCTCGCCGACTGACCACCCCTATCCATCCTGCGCTTGTCGGCGCTCTGATTGCACCATATGTTCCGGTCAGCTTCGCACGAAAGAAGCCGGGATGAGGATGGCATGACAGACACAACACAACCGCTGGCCGGGATCCGGGTCGTCGAATTTTCCACCATGATCACCGCCTCGCTGGCGACGATGATGTTCGCCCAGCAGGGTGCCGACGTGATCAAGGTCGAACCGCCCGGCATCGGCGATCCGATGCGCTGGTTGGGCAGCCAGAAGGCAGGAATCTCGGGCCTGTTCCACAATTGCAACCAGGCCAAGCGCTCGATCACCCTTGATCTCAAGTCGCCCGCCGATGTCGCCAGCGCCCGGCAGCTGTGCCTGCAGGCGGACGTGGTGATCCACAATTACCGGCCGGGGGTGATGGACCGGCTGGGACTGGGCAGCGCCGCCCTGCGCGACGAAAAGCCGGAGCTGGTCTATTGCGCGATTACGGGCTTCGGCCACGAAGGGCCGCTTGCGAGCCGCCCGGCCTATGACCATGTGATGCAGGCGATGGCTGGCTTCATGACACTGCAGGGCCACCCCTCGGGCTTCGCCTATGTCAAGACGCTGATCTGCGACAAGGTCACCGCCTATACCGCGGCGCAGGCGATCACCGCCGCGCTCTTCGCCCGCGAACGCAGCGGCAGCGGCCAGCATATCGACCTGTCGATGCTGGAAAGCTGCATCGCCTTTCTCTGGCCCGACGGCGGCATGCATCTGACGCTGAAGGGCGAGGACGTGGCCCATGGCGCACCCTTCGCGGATTATTATCAGCTGCCGCTGCGCTCGACCGACGGCGCCATCGCCTATGCGGCGATGACCGATGCCCACTGGGATGCGGTGTTCGATCTGGTCGGCAGGCCCGACCTGAAGGGCGAGGAAAAATACAAGGGACTGGCCCATCGCAGCGTCCATATGGCCGAACTGGCCTCGATCATCGCCGGCGAAAAGCCCAATCTGACCAGCGCGGAAATGGTGGCAATGCTGGCCAGCAACGATGTCCCGGCCGCTGCCTGCCTGTCGCTGGAAGATTTGCCGACCGACCAGCAGGCGCTGGCCATGGGCATTTTCGAACAGTGCGAGCATCCCCTTCTCGGGCCGGTGCAGCATGTCACACCGCCGGCCCGCTTCGGTGGCCGCAAGCTGGCCCCCTGCGGCCCCAGCCCGGCGCTTGGCGAACATGGCGAAGCGATTCTGGCCGAACTGGCTGCCCGCCCGCAGCCATAGAGCGGATCAATCGACTCCCGCCTTCGCCATCTTGTTGCGTAAATCTGCGATCCGGCTATTCTTTCCAGAAAAATATAAGGAGAGAATCGCATGACCTGGCAGATGGCCGATATCTGGGAAAATATAGCCCAGGCGGTACCCGACAAGCCCGCGATCGTGGAGGGCGACAAGCGCTATAGCTGGGCAGACTATGAAAATCGCGCCGCCCGGGTGGCGCAGGTGCTGACCGACCATGGCCTGAAGCCGGGCGCAAAGCTGTCGATCTATTCCTATAATGCGGCTGAATATCTCGAGACCCAGTTCGGAGCCTTCAAGGCGCGGATCTGCCCGGTCAATGTCAACTACCGCTATCTCGAAGCAGAGCTGACCCATGTGATCAACAACAGCGACAGCGAGGCTTTGGTCTTCCAGGCGCAATTCGCTCCGCGCGTCGCCGCAATCCGCGACCAGCTCGATCAGGTCAGGCTGTTCCTCGAGATCGACGACGGATCGGGTGAACATCTCGAAGGTGCGGTTTCCTACGAACAGGCGCTGCAGGCCGCAGAGCCGATGCCAGTGATCGAGCGGTCGGACGATGATCTCTACATGCTCTATACCGGGGGCACTACCGGCATGCCCAAGGGCGTGATGTATGATCAAAAGACATTTGCCAGCCGGCTGCTCGCCAAGGGTTTCGAAATGCGGATGATGGAACCGCCTGCGGACGCATCGGGCTTTGGCCCGCTGGTCCGGCAACTGCACGAGCTCGGCGCAACCCCGCGGGCCATTCCCGCCTGTCCGCTGATGCACGGCACCGGCATGTGGATCGGGGCGATGATCCCGCACAGCCTCGGCGGCTGCGTGATCCTGTTCAACAACAGCCATTTCGACCCTGCCGCGCTCTGGCAACTGGCGGCGCGGGAAAAGGTCACCGATATCACGATCGTCGGCGATGTTTTTGCCAAGCCGATGCTCGCGGCGCTGGATGACGTCAAGGCCGAGGGGCAAATCCCTGATTTATCCTCCCTTCTGATGATGGGTTCCTCTGGCGTGATGTGGTCGACCGAGGTGAAACGCGGGCTGCTCGCGCATCTGCCGCACATGGCGATCGTCGACAGCATGGGTTCAACCGAGGGCAGCATGGGCACGGCGATCACGACAGTGGAAAATATCGACGACAGCCAGACCGCGAAATTCGAGCTCAACCCGACGACCGTGGTGCTGACCGAGGATGGCAAGCCCGTGGCACCCGGCTCCGGTGAAATGGGGCTGATCTGCAACGGCGGGATGGTCCCGCTCGGCTATTACAAGGACGAAGCGAAAAGCGCAGAGACCTTCAGGACCTTCGACGGCGTCCGCTATTCGATCCCGGGCGACTTTGCGACGGTTGAGGCGGATGGCTCGATCACCCTGCTCGGACGCGGCTCTGCCTGCATCAACAGCGGCGGCGAAAAAATCTTTCCGGAAGAGGTAGAGGAAGCGCTGAAAACGCATGAGTCGGTCTATGACTGTCCGGTGGTCGGCCTGCCCGACGACCGCTTTGGCCAGAAGGTAACCGCCGTGCTGTCGATGGCAGACGGCTTCCGCTTCGATGAAGCGGCGCTCGCCGAACATGTCCGCACCCGGCTGGCTGCTTACAAGGCCCCTCGCGCCTTCATCCTGGTCGACGAGGTACCGCGCGCGGCCAATGGCAAGGCGGGTTACAAGGCCGCCAGGGACATTGCGTTGCAGCGTGTGCAGATAGCGGCATAGACCTCGGATACGGTCGCTGCTGGCAGATCATTCCTCGGCCGGTCATTGACGGACCGGCCGCACAGGCCCCATGGCCGTCCGATGCTGGTCGAGCTGATTCACAATCCCGCGTCGGGTACATTTGACGAATTCCGCCTGGATGTCCTCTCGCGCGCGTTTCAGGCATGCGGAGCCAGGGTCAGGCTGGGCCGGACCGAACATGACGGGCGGTTCGAAATTTTTCCGGAGTCCGACCTGATCTGCATATCCGGTGGAGACGGCGCGCTGCGTCTGGTTGTCGCGTCGATGGCGAGAGCGGGTCTGGCAAAACCGCTGTGCGTCTACCCCGCCGGAACCGTCAATCTCGTGGCCCGGGAACTGGGCTATTCCTCCGATCCGGAACGATTTGCCCGGGAGGTTATGGCGGGCTTTCTCGCCGGAAAAAGCGCGTGGCTGGCGGCACCGACCGTCACCAGCGACGGCCAGCCCTTTGTCGCCTGCATCAGCGCCGGGCCGGACGGGCAGGCGGTGGCGCGACACAGCCCGGCGCTGAAGAAGCGGATCGGCGGAGCCGCCTATGCCTGGGCGATGGTTCGGCTGCTGGCGGACTGGCCGCGGCTGCATTTTTCGCTGACAGTGGACGCAGCGGACGGCAGCCAGAGCGTGCTTTCAAGCGCCGCCTTTTACGTGATCAAGGCCCGCCACTATGCCGGCAGCTGGACGCTGGCTCCGGCGGCGGCGATGGCATCGGATATCTTCCATATCGTGTCGCTGAGCCGGGCGCGGCGCCGCGATTTCATCGGCTTTCTCGTGACCGTCGCGCTTGGCCGTGATCCGGCGCGGCTGGCCTTTGTCCGGACGCTGCCGGCCCGTCGCCTGACGATAGCGGCCGAGGATGAACCCTCGCGACTGGCCGCCTTTCAGGTCGACGGCGACATGATGCCGGTACAGGCCCGCGAAATCAGGATGAGCGAAACGGCCGTTACCTACTGCCTGCCGCTTCCGGAATGATTCACGCTTCCTGCGCAGCCCCGCAATGCGCGGCGATCAGGTCAACCATTTCCGGCAATTTGCTCGGCGGCAGATCATGGCCCATGCCCTCGACCAGTTCAAAGCGTGCCCCCTTGATATTGGCCGCGATATCCCTGCCGCAGGCTGGCGGAATAAGCGGATCGTCGGCGCCATGGATGACCATGGTCGGCACCTTGATCCGGTTGGCCACCGGCCGCAGATTGCCGGTATCGATGATCGCTGCCATCTGGCGTTTCGGGCCAGCGGGATAGAAGGCCCGTTCCTGCGCCAGTTTCATCATCGCCCGGCGTTCTTCGGGGCGGTTGCGCCCCTCCTCCGACGCGATCAGCGACGAGAAGGCGAGACCCAGTTCCAGCGCCTCGTCGGGGGTCCGCGCCTTGGCCCGGGCCGTCTGCATCAGCACCCGGCGGACATCGGCATGGGCCCCCGGCAGCCCCGGCCCGTTTGTCGAAGACATGACCGGCGTGAAGGACAGGACCCGGTCCGCATGGTCCGCAGCGATCAGCTGGCCGATCATGCCGCCCATTGAGGCACCGACGATATGCGCCTGTTCAATCTCCAGCGCGTCGAGAACGCCGACCGCGTCCCTCGCCATATCGCTCAATGTATAGGGCGCCATCTGCCGCCGCGGGAACAGGCGTTTGGTGATCAGCTGGCGGATCGGATTGGGCCCGCGCACGCCATCAAATTTATAGGACAGCCCGACATCCCGATTGTCAAAGGTGACAACCCGAAAGCCCTTTCCGACCAGCCCGTTTACGAAATCCATCGGCCAGTAAATCAGCTGCGCCGTATAGCCCATGACCAGCAAAATTGCCGGATCTTGCAGATTGCCGTGGTCTTCGACTTCAATATTGATGCCATTGGCGATGACTTGCATTGGGTTATCCCGCTTGATCCGAAAAAAGGATCAGTACCAGAAAGCCCGGACGTTACAAGAAGCGCCGCGCCCTGGGCTAAGGCCGTTCGGCCCGGTCTGGCGGGCCGCTATCATTCTGCGCGATGGTGCGGCTGGAACCAACGGCCACGGTACCCAGCCGGGCGACCTGATGGTCGTCGTCGACCACCGCCCGCGCCGCCAGGATTGGCGACACCCCGATCGCCTGCGCCGACAGGGTGCCGACGCGGAGGCTATATTGGCCGTAGGGCACGCCATCGAACAGGAAAAAGCCGTCAAATTCCGTCTCGGTTTCCCGGACGACACGGCCAGCGCCGTCGACCAGTTCGAGGCCGACACCGGCAAGCGTGCCGCCGCCACTGCGGATCAGCGTTCCCTCGACCTCGCCGGCGCTGACCAGCGGCAGCTCGACCGTTGTCGCGACGCCGGGGCGCGGCGTGATCACTATGCCGGGCAGCGCGGGCTGGATATAGGGGCTGGGCAGGCTGCTGCTGTCTATTCCGATCAGTACAGGCCGAAACGGCTGCAGATTGTCGATGACCGCGCGTCCGCTGGCGTCGGTTGGGGTAAGCGCTACCGACTGTCCGGCGGTCAGCTCGACATGTTCCGCCAGCCTCTCTCCGGGCTGGCGAATACCGTCCCGGTTTTTGTCGTAAAAGACGATCGCCATCGCCTGGCCGCTATTGGCCAACTTGTTGTTTGAAATGCGGAATTTCCCGCTCCGCGGATCCGGTCCGAGACTGAACACCAGATTGAGTCCGGCCGCCACCGATCCGTCGCTCGCGGCCTCCGCGCTGGCGGTCAGCGAGAAATGGTCGAACCGGCGCACGATTCCTATTCCGGCCCGTCCGCGGTTCAGTCCGGCGTCATAGCCCAGTTCCGCACGCCAGTCGGATCGCTCGCCGGCGCGCCATTCGCCAGTGAAATTGACTCGTTCGAACCGCTTTTCGGGCGCCAGACGATAAAGCGCCTCCCCACGCAGCCGCACCTTGCCGATCCGGCCATTGGCCAGCAGTCGTGCGCCCAGCCGGTCGGGCGGGTCGGGTCCGATATCGCTGAATCCCTTTTCCCAGTTGAGTTCACCAGTCAGCGAGAGCCGGTTCAGATTGAGCGACATGCGACCCGTCAGGTCGAGACTGTCGCGCCCGTCGGCACGGGTGTCATATTGTGCGTCGATATGAACGGGCACTGCCTTGCTGCCGATCTTGAAGCTGTGGTCGACCGAGACACGGTGCCGTGATTCGACATTGTCTTCTATCTGGTCGGAGACAAAGCCGCCCCGCGCCCACACCGATTCGGCGGTGATATAGCTATTGCCCAGCTGGCCCAGCAACTGGCCGCGAAAAGCCATACCGCCGCCCAGGTCCGATGCCGCAGAAAGCTCGGCCAGCGCCGGACCCACGGCCCGGCGAACCGATCCTTCCAGATAGTCATGGCGGGTGCCTTCGATCTGCAAGCTGAACAGCGATGCGGCCACCGAGGTCTTGGCGTTGATCCCGCGCTCCACCCCCACGCCGCCGCGCCAGCCGCCCTGACGGACCGGGGCCTGCGTGCCCAGCCGGACCAGATCCTCCCCGGCTTCATGGATGCCGGCCCAATAATAGGTTTTTCGTGGCGGAATGGAGTCCAGACCTACCGGAATGACCTTGATATCGCGCCGGATCTGTCCCTGCGGGCCATAGAGCACGATTTCGAAGCGATTCTGGCCATAGAGCAGCGGCACATCGATAAATTCAAACCGCCCGTCAGGCCGATTTTCGGCAAAGGCGAGCAGCTGGTCGTTGCGATAAAGTTCGGCGTCCCAGCCGCTCGGCAGTTCGCCGCGGAAACTGGTGCGGTCGAAATTGTCCGGCCGCTCGATCGGACGGTTGGTCACCAGGGCGCCTCGGCCAGCGACCGACTGCGAGACCAGCGGGGTTGAAAAGGTTGATATATCACCGAGAGCGAAATGCGTCGCCTTTAGCGGGCCAAGCAATTGCCCCCTGGGATCGGTACGATAGGCACGAAGCCGCAGATTTTCCGGCACGCCCCTGTTGTCCGACGACAGGCGCGCATCAAAGCTTGCCTTGCCGACTTCGCCCGATGCGTAAAGTTCATAGCGCAAGTCAAATTGCTGCCCCGATCTCTTGTCCTTCAGGCCACCCGCGGACACCACGGCATCGACCGACGGTGTCCGCCACAATTTATAGGGTTCCGACGATTGCGGCAGGCCGGACAGATCAAAGCTTTTGCTCGGCCGGATTTTGGCCGCCTGTTCCTGGCGCGCCAGCGCGCGCTCAAACGGCAACTGCGTCTCGGACCGGATGCTGAGCAGGGCGTTGGACAGATCCGGCGTAAAATCTACCGCAAACCAGCGCGACAGGCTTTCCACCTCGACGCACCAGCCTTCGGGCACGTCATAGACTTGGCCGGACGTCAGTTTTGTGCTGCGGCCCGCGATCTCGACCGTTCCGGCATCGCGGTCGATCGTCAATGTCTGGCTTTCAGAAAAAATCCAGCCAGTTGCGCGGCGCGACTTTTTATCGAGCCGAAGCGGGATATCCATGGCGATGATTATGTCGGCAAGATCGACGCATATGCCGGAATCGGTCTGATAGCCCCTGACTCCTTCGCCGAGACGATATTTGCCCGAGCGCAGATCGAACAACAACGCATCATCATCGCTGGCAGACCAGCCGCTGGTCGCAGCGGCTGGCGATGCAAGGAACAGCGAAGCCGCCGAGATCGCAACAATCCCCGCGGCCCTGACCAGCGCACGAAGGCCCTGGCCAATTATATTCTGTCGCTGCCCCATTTTTACATCATGACCGTTTGACGGCGTGGCGCCGTCTTAAGTCATTGACGAATAATGCTTATCTGATGACCATATCGGATTTGGCGATCAGCGCTCCGCCATCATTGGCTGCCTCATAATAGGCAACCGTAACGGGTCCGTTGAGCTGCGCTGCAATGTCCGGCGACACCGGCAGGGAGACCGTTCTTTTGGTCACTTCCGGATAGACGGCGATACCGCGCGCGATCATTATGGGCTCTTCGACGCCGGGCTTGGTGATCCGGATTTCGCCATAGGTCGAACGATCGCCCGACCGGCTGAGATCGAAGGCAAAGGATTGGCCATCGGCATCTTTTTCCATGCGGCCGTTGGCAATGGCTGCGGTCGCCTGGAGATTACCGTAGCGAACGATGACCGGAATGGTCACACCGTAGATCGGCGTCAGCGCGATCGTAAATCCGCCGTCCGGGACTTCCCGATCGGTGACCGAACGGGCTTCCGGGATCGCCCGGAAAAGCAGATGGACCCGATATTCTCCGTCAGCCAGGCCCTCGGGCGCGCGAACACCCAGGCGAATGGCCTGTGGCTGGTTCGGCGGCAGGGTAACCCGGCGCGGCGCATAGCGAATCATCGCCTTTGCGGCCTGCTCCATGGCATTGGCCTGGTCTTCGCTGACTTCTTCCAGCCGCCCATCCGGCGTCATCCGGCGCAGTTCGAGTGAAATCCGGTAGGTTGCGGTTTCCGAACCGATATTGTTCAAGATCACTTCTGTACCACGGTCTCCGTCCAGCACCACGCGCGTGGGTGCCACCAAAAGATCGCCAGCGGCCTGTGCCGGCGCGCTTGTCATCATCATTGCTGTCGCAAGGCCGGTCAGCCCGATGCAACAGCTCTTCAAAGCCCTGAAAGCCTGGTTGGTCATCATATTCTCCGTCTTTACTGGTCATATTGCACGGATTAGGCGTTCTTTTTCCGCCTTCCCGGCTGGGCTTATGAAGAAAGATGGTTACCAAAGGGCTAACCACGGGAGATTGCGGGTATCGGCTTGCGCCGGTCAAAGCCGCGGGCACGAAAAACCCGCTCGCGAGCGGGTCGCGAGCGGGTGATTCTGTTTCTGTCTGGCGACCTGTCGGCCCCCGACGGTGTCTTCAGTTATAGTTGACTGTCACGTTGAAGCTGCCTTCATAGGCGCCGTCGGCCTGGTTGGCACCCACGTTGAGCAGTCCACCGACATTGAAAGAGCCGGTGCCGCCGGTCAGCGTCAGCGTCGAAGCGCTGGCGACAATATTGGCGGTCATGCTGTTGGTGCCGCTGGTCAGCGTAACGGTCGGATCCGAAGCAACGCTCACGGTTTCGCCAGCCGTGCCGGTGACATCAAATCCGGCGGCGGACGTGGTGCCCGAGCAGACGAGGCCGGCACCGCAGGAACGGCCGCCAGCGCTGACCGATACGGTCGACGCAGCCGCGCCGGTAACGATCGTGCCGAAATCGAGGGCGCTGCCATCGGAATTGACGGTAACCTGTTGCAGGATATTGGCGCGAGCATCTGCGGTCGCTGTATCGGCTCTTGCCGCTGTTGCGCTCATCAGCGAAGCCACAAGCACAGACGAGGCCAAAACGGCCTTGGTAAATTTATTCATAGTTACTGGTCCCTATTTTTTTGCGTGGTTGAACGGACGCATGCGGTGTAGCCGGACCAAACCCACTGGTCGGCTATCGCCTGTGTCAGCATTCAGCCGCTCTTATCCTGTGGAAAGAATAAGTCTTTGCTGCGAGTCATGGTTAATTTCAAATTAACCTGCTAACTAACTGATATTTAACAAGAATACTGGGAAAAAACCACAAGGTACCGTGCTCTTCAGGACCCGTTCCGGACGATTTGCCGCCCGACGGACGCCCGAACTCTAGATATGTTCGCCGGTCAGCCGCTGGCAAATCAGGTCAAGTTGGTCGAGATTGCCATATTCAATCGCCATGGTGCCGCCCTGCCCCTGCCCGTCCGGCCGGATCTTGACATTCAGGCCCAGCAGATCGCCGAGATGGGTTTCCAGCGCCTGGATATCCGCATCATTTTCGGACAGCGACGCGCCCGCTTTCCTGGTCGACGGCGTTTTGCTACCGGCCAGGGCTTTGCGAACCAGCCGTTCGACGTCTCGCACCGATAATCCCTTTTGGGCGATCTGCGGCGCAAGCTCTTCGGCATTGGGGGCGTTGATCAGCGCGCGGGCATGACCCATGGTGAGCTTGTCATCGACCACCAGCGCCTTCACGCTGGCCGGCAATTCCAGCAAGCGGATCAGATTGGCAATATGACTGCGGGATTTGCCCACAATCTCGGCCAGTCGCGCCTGACTATGGCCGAAATCCTGACTCAGCCGCGCATAGGCCTCTGCTTCTTCGATGGCATTGAGGTCCTTGCGCTGGACATTTTCGACGATCGCAATTTCCAGCGTTTCTTCGTCGTTGAGATTGCGGACGACGGCCGGAATCTGGTGCAGGCGAGCGCGCTGTGCGGCGCGCCAGCGCCGTTCACCGGCGACAATCTGGAAATTCTTGCCGTGCGGGCGGACGACGATCGGCTGGATCACACCGCGCTGGCGCATGCTGCTGGCCAGTTCATCCAGCGCATCGGAATCGAACGTCTGGCGCGGCTGGTCGGGATTGGGCCGGATATCCGAAACCGCGATCGAGCGCAGTCCCTCGATGATCGTCCCCGTGGCGGTGCTGCTTTCCTCGGCCGACTCGCCGGTGACAATCGGCTCTTCGCGCTGAATATCGCCGAAGAGGCTGTTCAGCCCCCTGCCCAGTCCGGTCACCCGCTTGGCCGGGCGCTTGGCCGTCTCCTTCGCCGTCTCCTCATCGGCCATCAGGCAGCCACCTTGCGGTCGGGCAGACGCCCGATCAGCTCGCGCGCGAGATCGATATAGGCAACCGATCCGCTGCAGCGATGATCGTAGATCAGCGCCGGAAGCCCGTGGCTCGGCGCTTCGGACAGACGGACGTTGCGCGGAATCACCGTATCAAAGACAACATCGCCCAGACAGGCCCGGACGTCATCCGATACCTGCTCGGTCAGCTTGTTGCGCCGGTCATACATGGTGAGGACCACGCCCATCACCGAAAGCTGCCGGTTGAAACGGGCCCGAATGCGCTCGACGGTCTGCAAAAGCTGACTCAGCCCTTCCAGCGCGAAAAATTCGCATTGCAGCGGCACCAGCAGGGATTCAACCGCGACCATAGCGTTGAGCGTGAGCAAGCCCAGCGACGGCGGGCAGTCGATCAGGATGATATCCCAGCGACTGTTGTCAGCGGCGTCCAGCGCCTTTTTCAGGCGGTGAGTGCGCTCCTCGAATTCTACCAGCTCGACCTCCGCACCGGACAGATCGACGGTGGCGGGTACAATTTCGAGGCCCGGAACCTTGGTCTGGTTGATACAGTCGGAGAGCGAAACATCATTGATCAGCAGATCGTAGCTGCTGTTCACGCGGTCGCCCTGCGACAATCCGAGGCCGGTGGAGGCATTGCCCTGCGGATCGAGATCGATCAGCAGTACTTTCCACCCGCTTGCGGCCAGCGCGGTGGCCATATTGATCGCTGTGGTTGTCTTGCCCACACCGCCCTTCTGATTGGCTATTGCGATACGAACCATGGCAGGTCTACCCTAAAAAACCGGTTTCTAGCCCTTGCCCACCAAGATTCCGGCGTCCGGATCGGTCAAACTATGTTCCACGTGAAACATTTTTTGCCGTTTTGGTGACAGGCCTTTCAACTCCCTTACCGCATTTTTGCCTTTAGGTAAGAGCCAAACCGTATTTTTTGTGGAAAAGCGGTGCGAAAGTGCGATGAGCCGATCCAGCGGAGCGAAAGCCCGCGCGCTGATCACGTCGGCGGGGAAGCTTTTGATATTCTCGAGCCGGTCTGCCAGCACCAGCGCATGATCGTCAATAGCAGTCTGGTCGATGACATGATTGAGAAATTCGCATCGCCGTTTGCGCGATTCAACCATCTGCACCTGGTAGTTGCCGATGATCGCAATCACGATACCGGGAAAGCCGGCCCCCGTCCCGAGATCCAGCCAGACTTTGCCAAGCTTGGGCTTCGGCGCGTAGCGCAACAATTGCGCGCTATCGACGATATGCCGTCCCCACAGATTGTCTGCGCTGGCTTTGGAAATCAGATTCTGCCGCTGCATCTCGTCGCGCAGCAACGCTATGAACAGCTCTAGCCGCTGCCATGTTTCACGTGAAACATCATATTCGGTGCGCAGCCAGGCCTGCGCCTCGTCTTCGGTCATGCGGCCAGCGTCCGGCTCTGGCGTCTGGCATGAACGAGAATCGCGGCCAGCGCGGCCGGTGTAATCCCCCTGATACGGGATGCCGCGGCCAAGGTCTCCGGCCGGGCCCTGGTCAGCCGTTCGACCATTTCGTTGGAAAGACCGGCTATTCCCGCATAGTCGATATCGGTGCCGAGCGCGATCTGCTCGTTGGCGCGCAAGTCCCGCAATTCCGATTCCTGCCGTTCGAGATAGGGTGCATAGCGTGCGTCTTCCTCAATCTCGGCCAGCAGTTCGCCATCGCCGTTGCGCAAACATGCTTCCAGTTCTTCCAGCGAACGGATCGAGATATTGGGGAAGCGGAGCCAGGCGAAAAGGCTTTGCCGGGTTCCGTCACGGCGCACCTCGACACCAGCCTTTGCCAGATCATCTGTAGAACAGCTTCGGTCGAGCACTTCCGAAATGGCAGCACGGGACGCTTGCCGACGCGAAAACCAGTCGGCCCGTTCGGCAGAGACGCAACCGGTCTCGAGCGCAATCGGCGTCAGCCGGGTGGACGCATTGTCTGCCCGCAGCCTCAGACGATATTCCGCCCGAGCGGTCAGCATACGATAGGGTTCGGTGACACCCTGCAGCACCAGATCGTCGATCATCACTGCCATATAGCTCGTGCCCCGATCAAGCAGCGGAGCCTCCCTCCCCTGCACGGCGCAAGCGGCACCTAGCCCGGCGATCAGTCCCTGTGCCGCTGCTTCTTCATAGCCGGTGGTGCCATTGATCTGCCCGGCGCAATAAAGCCCCTCGAGATCGCGAACGCGGAGCGACCGGTCCAGCGCCCTTGGGTCGATATGATCATATTCGACCGCGTAGCCCGGAACCAGTATCTCGGCATTGGCCAGACCATCCATGGTGCGAACGAAGGCGACCTGGACATCGGCGGGCAGCGAGGTGCTGATGCCGTTGGGATAGACGAGATTGCTGTCGAGACCTTCCGGCTCGAGAAAAACCTGATGCGAATCGCGATCCGCAAAGCGGTGAATCTTGTCCTCGATGGAGGGACAATAGCGCGGCCCCTGCGCATCAATGGCCCCGCTGAACAACGGCGAGCGATCAAGCGACGCCCGGATAATCTCATGGGTTTCGGAGCTGGTCCGGCTAACCGCGCAAAAGGTCTGCGGTACCTGCCGTCCGTTCGACAGCGGCGACATTGTCCAGCCATCCTCATCCGATGGCTGCTCGGGCAAGGCGGCCCAGTCGATCGTCCGCCCATCCAGGCGCGGCGGCGTTCCGGTTTTCAGACGGGCGATTGGCAGACCCGCATCGCGAATCTGCTGGCCCAAAGAAACCGACGCTGCCTCCCCGGTCCGCCCGCCGGCGACCGTTTCCTCGCCCCGAAACAATTTGCCGTTCAGAAAAGTCCCGGTCGCCAGAACCACTGCCTCGGCGTGAATTTCCGAACCGTCGGCCATGCGGATACCGGAGACGGTGGAGCCGGACAGAATCAGGCTCGCGACCTCTCCTTCGATGATGGTCAGGCCATCCTGCGCATCGAGCATCCGGTGGATGGCGGCTTTGTAGAGTTTCCGGTCAGCCTGGATCCGCGGCCCCTGCACCGCCGTGCCCTTGGACAGATTGAGCATGCGATAATGGATAGCAGCGGCATCGGCAGCCCTTCCGATCAGGCCGTCAAACGCATCGACCTCGCGGACCAGATGGCCCTTGCCCAGCCCGCCGATAGCCGGGTTGCAGGACATCGCCCCGATACTGTCGCGGGTAAAGCTGACCAGAGCGGTCGACACGCCCATGCGCGCTGCCACGGCAGCGGCCTCGCAACCGGCATGGCCTCCGCCAACCACAATGACATCAAATTTCCGCATCATGCCGCGGCCCATAGCCCAAGCGGCTTTGCAGGTCAAAATCTACCGCACCGGTCATCTGTTCCACGTGGAACAATCATTTGCCGATACAGAATTTACCGAACAGCCCGTCGAGCATATCCTCGGTGCTCGCTCTGCCGGTAATCGCATCCAGCGCCTTGCGCGCCATCCGCAGATGCTCCGCCACAATCAGATAATCGGTCTCGTCCATCATCACCGCGAGGCTTTCGCAGGCCGCGGCCAGATGGTCGGCCTGCCGCGCATTGATGCTGACCTGAGCGATGTCCGGCAATATATCTTTCGCCTTCCCAATCAGAAAGTCGACCAGCGCGTCCATCCCCTCACCGCTGACCGGCGAAAGCGTGAAGGACCCCTCGCCCTTCGGCAGATGATCGGGGTGATCACTGCGCGACCCGACCTCGACCAGATTGTCGAAACGCGGGCCCTGCCCTTGCTCGCCGAGCCACAATATGATGTCGGCGCTGGCAAATTGCTGGCGGGCCCGGTCGATCCCGATCTGCTCGATGACCTCCACTCCGCTCTCCCGCACGCCCGCCGTATCAATGAAGAGAAAGGGAACACCGCCGAGCGCAATCGGCACCTCAATCACATCGCGGGTGGTCCCCGCGATATCGGACACGATCGCTGCTTCCCGTTCGACCAGCGCATTGAGCAGAGTCGACTTGCCGCTGTTCGGCGGACCCCCGAGCACCACCCGGATTCCGTCGCGCAGTTTTTCGGCACGCGGCCGGGCCAGCAGACCACTCATGTCCCCGACGAGAGATTGCACCGCCTGCCGGACCCGATCGGCCTGCGCCGGGGTAACATCATCCTCGTCGGAAAAATCCAGTTCGGCCTCAACCTGGGCCGACAATTGCAAGATGCGGTCCTGCCAGTCTTCCACCTTGCGTGACAGCGCGCCGCCGGCATTGCGCACGGCCGCCCTGCGCTGCAGCTCGGTTTCAGCAAACAGCAGGTCGGACAGACCCTCCGCTTCCGCCAGATCGATCCTGCCGTTGGTAAAGGCCCGGCGGGTAAATTCTCCCGGCTCCGCCCGGCGCAAGCCACTGATCTGCTCGAGCGCGCCCTCGATCGCCCGGATAACCGCTCGCCCGCCGTGACAATGGATTTCGGCCAGATCCTCTCCGGTGGCGCTGTTCGGCCCCGGAAACCAGAGACACAGGGCCTGGTCCAGCACTTCTCCATTAACCATATCGGTTATATTACGCAGGGTAGCTACACGCGGTTCTGGTAAACCACCGGTCAGGCCGGCTAAGGCTTTTCCCGCCACCGGACCGCTAATCCGCAGGATTCCGATCGCCGCCGGCGGCTGTCCGCTCGACAGGGCGAAAATGGTGTCATCAGCGATCATTATGGCTGTAAACGGTAGCTAGTCGGACTTTTTCTTGGCAGATGCCGATTTTCCGCCGCCCGCAGCGCCCATCGCGCCGGTCACAAAGGACGAAAACATTTTCAGACCCGCCTCGCCCATCGGTGCGATGATCTTGGTGAAATTCTGGAGCTGCTCGACCGAATTGGCGCCCTGCAGAAATTTCGACATTTCGTCCACATAGCGTTCATTCAGTTGCGCCACATCCGGCAGACCGATCAGTCGGCGGGCCTCTTCCGGCGTGCAATCCAGTTCAACGGTGACTTTCATTATGTCTTCCTCTGTTTGACCGTTGCAGCGAAGTTCCCTCCCTCACCCAACAGGCTGATGTTCCACCTTGCCTGCATCTGATATGGGGATATTGTGACCAAAGAATCAAGTGATGATACAAAGGAGCTGGAAAATGGGCGCTATGGAACAGGTAAAAACACTCGACGCAGACGCGGAATTCCCCTGCTATGTGGCAAGGCCGGATGGCGAGGCAACGGCTGCGATCATCGTGATTCAGGAAATCTTTGGCGTCAACAAGGGCATCAAGGCCAAATGCGACCATTGGGCGAGCCTTGGCTATCTGGCGCTGGCGCCGGATCTCTACTGGCGGATCAACGAGGGAACCGATCTTGATGCCGATGTCGAGGAAGAGTTCCAGACCGCGCTCGACCTGATGGGGAAATTCAATCAGGATCAGGGGATTCGCGATATCGAGGCGACGATCCACTTTGCCCAACAGGCGATCGGCAGCCACAAGGTCGGCTGCGTCGGCTATTGCCTGGGCGGCCGGCTCGCCTTCATGACCGCCTGCCGCACCGATATAAGGGCCTCCGTCGGCTATTATGGCGTGGGCATCGACGGTCTGCTGGACGAGAAACATGCCATTTCGCATGAGGTGATGCTGCATATCCCGACCGCCGACGGCTTTGTCTCACCCGAAACCCAGGCCGCGATGCACGCCGGACTGGATGACCATCCCAAGGTCACGCTGCACGATTATGAAGGGCTGGACCACGGCTTTGCCGCCGAGTTCGGCGAACGCCGGAACGAAACCGCCGCCAGCCTGGCCGACCGGCGTACCGAAGCCTTTTTCGAGGAATATCTGGTGTGAGCGCCCGCGACAATCTGAAGGTCTGGCATCATCATATCGAGAACAAGGGCCAATCCGGACTCAGCGACCAGCTGGCCGAGGACGCGGTGTTCCACTCGCCCGTGGTCCACACGCCCCAGGCCGGCAAGCCCATCGTCTTGGCCTATCTCAGCGCCGCTGACATGGTGCTCGGCAATGACAGTTTCCGCTATGTGCGCGAGATTGTCGATGACGAGGCCAATATGGCGATGCTGGAATTCGAGCTCGAGCTGGACGGTATCCACATCAACGGCGTCGATATCATCAGCTGGAACGACGAGGGCAAGATTCAGGATTTCAAGGTCATGGTCCGGCCGCTGAAGGCGATCAACAAGGTCTGGGAAGAAATGGGCAAGATGCTGGAGACCATGAAGGCTTAGGCGAGCCTCTCTTGGACATAGGCTACGCGCTCTTCAACGCTGGTTTTTGGCAATTCAACCAAATCATATCCATAGGACCGCCACGCCGCAGTGACGGCGAGGTACGTGGCCTTGGCTTCCTGCCAATCCTGAATCCGGTCCTCATCGCCATGGTAAATTGCCTGCCAGGGCGGTGCGACAAAGATCGGGCCGGCATAGCGATAATTTCGGCATGCGCGATCGAACTCCTCCGGTCGTGATATACCCATCAAATCCAGAAAGCCTGCATTGTCGGCAAATCCCCGGTCAAACAGCCAGCGCCCAGCTCCGGAACAGGCACGGTTGAAATTCTCGATATCCCGTTTCAGGATTTCCAGCGCATAGGACAAGGGGTCCTGCATTCGCAAATCACGACCACCGGCTTGTGCCAAAATCGCACGCCCTGACTCAGGACCAATCGGAATACCTTCATCCGCCAGCGCATCGCAGAGAGTCGTTTTCCCTGATCCCGGCCCGCCGGTTATTACCGCGATATCCTCGGCATTTCGTATCACCCGAACAGCGTCAGCACGCCAATCGTCTGATCATCACCCAGCAAGCCCGTATAGATCATCTTGCCGGCGACATAGACGATCACCGCCAGACCCAGATAGGCGATCCACTTGTAGCGTTCGATATATTTCGCGATGACATTGGCGGCCAGCCCCATCAAGGCCACCGACAGCAACAGGCCGATGACAAGGATCCCGGGATGCTCGCGCGCCGCGCCCGCCACGCCCAGAACATTGTCGAGACTCATCGACACGTCGGCAGCGGTCACGCCCCATACGGCGCCCCAGAAGGTCTTGGACGATTTGACGCCGCTATGTTCGTCTCCGACAATCTCGTCGGACCCTGCGGATTCTCCCTCGTGGAAAATCTCGCGATAGAAATTCCAGCCGACCCAGAGCAGCAGCAGGCCGCCGGCCAGGACCAGCCCGACGATCTGCAACAGCTGCACCACGATCAGGGCAAATATGATCCTCAGCACCAGTGCCGCGGCAATCCCGATCAGAATCACCTTGCGCCGCTGGTCCGCCGGCAAGCCGCCGGCCAGTGCGCCGACAACAATCGCATTGTCGGCGGCAAAAACGAGGTCGATCAGCACCACCTGCCCGAAGGCCGCCAGCGCCGCCGGCGAGCCGATATTGGAGAAATCATGGACAATCGCGCCCCAGATATCGGAAAAGGAGCCGAGTCCGCTGGCTGCAGAGAGAATAGAAAGCAGTTCAATCATCACAAAACCGATCGTCCATAATAGCTTATAACCGGCATAGGGTCATAAAATTGGTGAAGCAAGGCGCTCCATTGCCGATATTCCGGCGACCGCCGAAAGCCGTCGCGGTGCGATTCAATCCGGTCCCACTGGATCAGCAACAGATAGCGTGCAGGGTCATCCGCAGATGGCCTGACCTCGATCGATTGAAAGCCCGGCTGGCAGGCAACCAGCGGCCTGGCTTTTGCGAGCGCCGCCACGAATGCCTCTGACTGCCCCGGTCGGACCTGCAGAATCGCATGTTCGACAATCATCAGGCCAGCCTTGCCGTGCTATTGATTCATGCTGTCGAAGAAATCGTCGTTGGATTTGGAATCCTTCATCTTGTCGAGCAGGAATTCCATCGCGTCGATCGTCCCCATCTGCATGAGGATGCGGCGCAGTACCCACATTTTCTTGAGCTTCTCGTCCTCGACCAGCAATTCTTCCTTGCGGGTCCCGGACTTGCCGACGTCGAGCGCCGGGAAGATGCGCTTGTCGGAAACCTTGCGGTCGAGCACGATTTCCGAGTTACCCGTACCCTTGAATTCTTCAAAGATAACTTCGTCCATCCGGCTGCCTGTATCGATCAGCGCGGTCGCGATGATCGACAGCGAACCGCCTTCCTCGATATTCCGCGCAGCACCGAAAAAGCGCTTAGGCCGCTGCAGAGCGTTGGCGTCGACACCGCCGGTCAGCACCTTCCCGGAGCTTGGCACCACGGTGTTATAGGCGCGGCCGAGACGAGTGATCGAGTCGAGCAGGATGACGACATCATGCTTGTGCTCGACCAGGCGCTTGGCCTTCTCGATCACCATTTCGGCAACCTGGACGTGGCGGGTGGCGGGCTCGTCAAAGGTCGAGCTGATCACTTCGCCCTTCACCGAACGCTGCATGTCGGTCACTTCTTCCGGCCGCTCGTCGATCAGCAGCACCATCAGATAGACTTCTGGATGGTTGTCGGTGATCGCCTTGGCAATATTCTGCAGCAGCACGGTTTTACCGGTGCGCGGCGGCGCCACAATCAGCGCGCGCTGCCCCTTGCCCTGTGGCGAGATAATGTCGATCACCCGGGCGGACTTGTCCTTCTCGGTCGGATCAAGACTGTCGAGCTTGAGCTTCTCGTCGGGATAGAGCGGCGTCAGATTGTCAAAATTGACCCGGTGACGCACCGCGTCGGGATCGTCGAAATTGATCGAGATCAGCTTGGTCAGCGCGAAATAGCGCTCGCCATCGCGCGGCGCCCGGATTTCGCCTTCGACGGTATCGCCCGTGCGCAGGCCGAATTTCCGCACCTGATTGGGAGAGACATAAATATCGTCGGGGCCGGCGAGATAATTGGCATCCGCCGAGCGCAGAAAACCGAAGCCGTCGGTCAGCACTTCGATCGTGCCGACGCCCATGATCTGCTCGTCATTGTCCGCCAGTTCCTTGAGGATGGCGAACATCAGATCCTGTTTGCGCAGGGTAGAAGCACCCTCGACGCCAAGCTCTTCGGCCATCGACACCAGGTCTGCGGGCGCTTTTTTCTTCAATTCTTTTAAATGCATGGAGTTTTATCCAGATATGGCAGGAGGTTATTTCTTAAATTCGCATGCGCGCAGCGTGTCGCTGTCGTCGATTCACATGAAAGATCGCCCGGACGGGCTTTGGCGGTTAATTACGCCTTTGTGATTTCGCTGTCAACCAGGCCCCGTCAAAACGGCTTGATGATCACCAATATGACGATGATGGCGGCGGCGATTCCGGGCACTTCATTGACCAGCCGCAAAGCCTTGTCGCTCATCGTCCGCTCGCCCCGGGCCAGTTTTTTGACATAGCCGATCATCCAGCCATGATAGCCGGTCAGCAACAGCACCATGAGCAATTTGGCGTGGAACCAGCCCTGAGTGAAGGCGCCAATATTATAAGCGAGGGACAGGCCCAGGATCCAGGTGATGATCAGCGACGGATTGAGAATGATCTTGCGCAGCTTGCCCTCGCGCTCAATCCATTTGGCATCCTCGTCCGAACCGACGGCGCATTCCTGATGATAGACAAAGAAACGCGGCATCATGAACAGCCCCGCCATCCAGAAGATGATGAAGATGATATGGGCTGCTTTTAACCAGAGATAGAGCATGGAGATAATTTCATTCATTGCCTCACGAGTGTAAGCAGATTTTCGACATGTTCAATGGGCGTGTCCGGCAATATTCCGTGGCCGAGATTAAAAATATGCGGCCGGTCTCTAAAAATATCGAGAATATGCCGAGTGGATTTTTCCAGCGCCTCGCCACCGGCAATCAGCGCCAGCGGGTCAAGATTGCCCTGCAGCGGCAGTCCGGCGGGCAGATTTTCATGGGCCCAGGCCGGGTCGACCGTTTCGTCGAGACCGATCGCGCTGGCACCGGTTTCGCTGGCATAAGCGATCAGCTTGGCACCGGCGCCCTTGGGAAAACCGATGATCGGCAGATCCGGATGAACCGCTTTCAGCCGCGATATGATCGCGGCATTGGGTGCGATGACCCATTTTTCAAATTGCGCGGGTGACAAAGATCCGGCCCAGCTGTCAAACAACTGTACTGCATCAACGCCAGCCTTGATCTGGCCGAGCAAATAGGTGACCGTATTCTCGACAATCGCGTCGATCAGTTCGGCAAAGGCCGCTTCGTCGCGATAGGCAAAGCGGCGGGTGGCTGCCTGGTCCTTGCTACCCTGCCCGTTGACCATATAGGTCGCGATCGTCCACGGGCTGCCGGCAAAACCCATGAAGGTCGTTTTGTCGTCGAGCTGCGCCGCAACGTTCCGAACCGTCGCGTATATAGCCTCAAAATGCTCGGGAGCACCCTCCAGAGAGGCCAAAGCCGCGTCCAGCAACCTTGGGGCCAGCCGGGGTCCCTCTCCTGTCTCAAACCAGAGCTTCTGGCCCATCGCATGCGGCACGATCAAAATGTCGGAAAACAGGATGGCGCCGTCAAAGCCGAACCGGCGGATCGGCTGCATCGTGACTTCGGCTGCCGCCTCTGCATCATAGCAAAGTTCCAGAAAACCGCCTTTTTGCGCCCGCAATTCGCGATATTCCGGCAGATAGCGGCCCGCCTGACGCATCAGCCAGACCGGCGTCTGCTGGGTCTTCCTGCCGAGCAGAGTCTCGAGCAGAATTTTGGGGGAATCGGTCTCGGTCGGCATAGGGCGATGGTGATCCATTATAATATCTAAGTATTTAATATAGATTGTTGTTGATGATAGAGCGTGGAAAAGGCGGTAACCTGCCAGCGCCGCAAATACAAACAGATTGACAGACGCCGCTTGCTGCAAATCTGACCGATTCCGAAATTTGATCCCCGTTATCCACAGGCTGGGGATCGAATCTGTCAATGTTGGTGGCCTGTGGATGAAACGGCCGGAATCGGGGAAGAAACGGAGGGACGTATTTATCCCCGCTTTCATCCCTTGCTTTATCCCCCGTGAAATCACAAAGCTTAGCCCGATGAACCGTCTTCACCTCCATCTGCTTTCGGATTCAACCGGCGAGACCCTGGAAAATATCGCCAAGGCCGCGCTCGCCCAGTTCGACGGGGTGGAGATCATCAAGCATTTCTGGCCCATGGTCCGCTCGGAAAAGCATCTCAACCGGATTCTGAGCGAAGTGGCCGAAAATCCGGGCCTTGTGATATTCACCATCGTCAATCGCGATATCCGCGCGAAGCTGGAGCGCGAATGCCGCCATCTCGGGCTGCCCTCGGTTCCCGCGCTCGATACCGTGACCGACGCCTTGTCCAATATGCTGGGTCAGGAAGCCAAGGCCAGGCCAGGCCGCCAGCATATCTTGGACGCCGCCTATTTTGCCCGGGTCGAGGCGATCCAGTTCACCATCGCCCATGACGACGGGGTTGGCTGGGAAAATTGGGAGGAAGCCGATATCGTGCTGGCCGGCGTGTCGCGCACCTCGAAGACGCCCACCTCCATCTATCTGGCCAATCGCGGCTACAAGACCGCCAATATCCCGATCGTCCCGGAATCGCCGCCGCCCGATTCCCTTTTCCATCTGAAAAATCCGCTGGTGGTCGGGCTGATCACCGGCGCCTCGCGGCTGGTGCAGGTCCGGCGCAACCGTCTGCTGTCGCTCAACCAGGCACCGGAAACCGACTATGTCAACGAGGACAAGGTCAAGGCGGAGACTCAATATGCCCGCCGGATGTTTGCCGACAATGGCTGGCCAATGATCGACGTGACGCGGCGCTCGATCGAGGAATCGGCGGCGGCGATCATCAATCTCTATAATGAGCGGCACATCGAATCCGGCGATATGCAGAAGACCGTTTCCGATGAGTGAGGCGCGCCTGATTCTGGCATCGAAAAGCAAGGCGCGGTTGGCCATGCTAACCGCCGCCGGTGTTCCGGTCGAGGCCATGGCGGCCAATGTCGATGAAGAAACTCTCAAGGAAGGGCTGAAAAGCGAAGGCGTGACCGCGCGCAATCTTGCCGATGCGCTGGCCGAGGCCAAGGCACTGCGGCTGTCGCGGCGGATCGGTGCCGGAATGGTGCTCGGCGCCGATCAGGTGCTGGCACTGGAGGACGGCAGGATGCTCGACAAGCCGGCTGATCCCGCCGATGCCATCGCCCAGCTGAAATTGCTGTCCGGAACCAGGCACAAGCTGTTCAGCGCCGCGGTAATCGCGGAACAGGGCATTGCCGTGTGGCGCCATGTCGATATCGCCACGCTTTCCGTCCGGCCGCTCGGCGATTCCTTCATCGAACAATATGTCGCATCGGAATGGGACAATATCCGGCATTGCGTCGGCTGCTATGAAATAGAGGGCAGAGGCGCCCAGCTATTCTCGGCCATAACGGGCAGCCAGTTCACGATCATGGGTCTGCCGCTCCTGCATTTGCTGGACTATCTTCGCATCCGGTCTATTTTGCCGTCATGAACCAAGATATGCCCTATGCCGAAGTTATCGGCGATCCGATCGCCCATAGCAAATCACCCCTGATCCACAAATTCTGGCTGGACCGGCTGGCGATTGAAGCGGATTATCGCGCCTCTCATGTGTCGGCGGCAGAATTGCCTGGCTATATCGAGCAACGGAGCGCCGATCCGGCATGGCGCGGTTGCAATGTCACCATTCCCCACAAGATCGCGATGCTCGATCTGGTTGCCGATCCCGGCGGCGTGCGCGAGAAAATCGGCGCGGTAAACACCGTGATTCGCCAGAAGGATGGCAGCCTGATCGGCACCAATACCGATGCCGCCGGTTTTCTCGCACCCATTGCCGACAGCGACTGGTCCGGAAAACATGCGATCGTGATCGGCGCAGGCGGCGCGGCGCGCGCGGTATTGTTCGCCCTGAAGCAGGCCGGCATCGGGGAGATCACCATCGTCGCGCGCAGCGGACTGAAGGCAACCGGCCTGCTCGTCCAGGCCTCGGCCAAGGGCAGCGTGCTGCCGATGGATGCGCGCTTGCCAGAGGCGGATCTGCTGATCAACGCCAGCCCGCTCGGCATGACCGGCAAACCGCCGCTGGAGATCGATCTCGATCCCCTGCCAAGCGACGCGCTTGTCTATGACCTTGTCTATGCGCCGCTGCAGACGAAGCTGCTGCATGCGGCGAAGAAACGCGATCTCGCGGTGGTCGATGGTCTCGACATGCTGATCGGCCAGGCGGCGCTGGCCTTCGAACTGTTTTTCGGCGCGACGCCGCCAATGGAAGATGATGCCGAACTCAGAAAATTGCTCGTCGCCTGATGCCGCAGGATCGGCCCTTTATCATTGGCCTGACCGGTTCGATCGGGATGGGAAAATCGACCGTCGCGCCGATGTTTGTCGACGAGGGCGTTCCCCTGTTCGACGCCGATGCGGCGGTCCATCAGCTGCAGGGTCCGGATGGCGCTCTGGTGGAGCAGATTGAAGCGCTGTTTCCCGGCACCACCAACAGCGAGGGAGTCGACCGGCAGAAGCTGGGCGCGGCGGTGCTCGGCGATGCGGCAGCGCTGCAGCGGCTGGAGGAACTGATTCACCCGGCCGTGGCCGACTTGCGCCGGGCCTTTCTCGAAAAACACCGCGACCAGCCGATCATTCTGTTCGACATCCCGCTGCTGTTCGAAAAGGGCGGTGCCGGGGGCGTTGACCATATCGTCGTCGTGTCGGCCGGCCCCGAGCATCAGCGTTCTCGCGTGCTCGCCCGGCCGGGCATGAGCGAGCAGCGTTTTGAACAGATCAAATCCCTGCAAATGCCAGACGCCGACAAGCGGCAAAAGGCCGATTCCCTGATAAATACCGCGCTGTCTCACGCGGAAACGCGTCGGCAGGTACAGAAACTTGTCGAGAAACTGAAAGCATCTCTTGCGTAACCCAATGTTCAGTCCGATATCAGACATATGCGGGAAATAATTTTCGATACCGAAACCACCGGCTTTGATCCCCAAAATGGAGACCGGATGGTTGAAATCGGCTGTATCGAAATGATCGACCGGATCGAAACCGGCGAGACGTTTCACTGCTATTATAATCCCCAGCGACCGATGCCCAAGGCCGCCGAGAATGTGCATGGCCTGTCCGACGTCTTCCTGTCCGACAAAATGCTGTTTGCCGACGGCGCCGAAGAATTGCTCGCCTTTCTCGGCGACGCCAAGCTCGTCGCCCATAATGCGCAATTTGATTTCAATTTTCTCAACGCCGAGCTGGTCCTGTGCGGCCACAAGCCGATCTCCCGGTTCCGCATGGTCGACACGCTGGCGATCGCCAAATCCAAGCATCCTGGCGCCAAACTGTCGCTCGATGCCCTCTGCTCGCGCTACGGCATTGATCGCAGCCACCGGGTCAAACATGGCGCGCTGCTCGACGCGGAATTGCTGACTCAGCTCTATATTGAACTGACGGGCGGGCGCCAGATCGGTCTCGGCCTGGCTGATGATCGCGAGCGGGCCGATCCCGTGACCACCACCCGGCCCATGTTACAGCGCCTGGAGCGCAAAACCTTCATTCCGCCGCGCGAGCATCATGCGGACGTAGAGGAGCTGGCGCGGCACAAGATATTCATTGCGGGAATCGATAACCCGCTGTGGGCAGAGATTTAACTGTATTGCGGTTTGCATGACGGTACAGACAAGAAAAGGAGAATGATTATGGAAGTTCGTGTTTCAGGCCACCAGGTGGACACCGGCGACGCTCTGCAGACCCATGCCGAGGACCGGATGAATGCGATCGCCAGCAAATATTTCGCCAAGGCGATTTCGGCCAATGTCACCGTCAGCAAGGCTCCGCATGCCCAGTTCAAATGCGACATTGTCACCCATGTGATGCAGGGCCTGATGCTGAAGGCCGATGCCGAAGCCGGCGACGCCCACCAGGCCTTTGAACAGGCTGCCGACAAGATTGAAAAGCAGCTGCGCCGCTATATGCGCCGGCTCAACGATCATCATGTGCAGGCGCAATATGCCGCGAAACAGGAAGAGGCCGCCTACCGGGTTTTTGAATCATTCGAGGAGGAAGAGGAAAGCGAGCTGAATGGCGAGTCTCCTCCGATCATCGCGGAAACCAGCACCGATATTCCCGAAGCCAGCGTTTCCAATGCCGTGATGATGATGGATCTGCGCAATACCAGCGCCCTTTTGTTCAAAAACTCTGGCACTGGTGCCCATAATATGGTTTATCGCCGGTCCGATGGCACGATTGGCTGGGTTGAACCGAATCGCTGATCGAACCCCATCGATTTTTAAACGGTCGGATTACGGATTTTTCTGATAGCTGACCCAGGTCGCATCGACGTGCGGCTCCCGGCCCGGCTGCTGAATGGGCTGAAATGTGCCGGGTCAAAAGGAAGAATGATGACCGATTTGTCCGTCAGAGTGGAACTCGCCGCCGTGCGCGATTGCCCGGAGGTTGCCGACAAAAAGGCTATTTTGTCCACGATCGCCGGGATCGCGCAGTCCTGCTACGGCCTGGATGCCGCTACGATCGAAGCCGGTCTGGTGGCGCGCGAAGAGCTCGGTTCGACCGGTTTCGGACGATCCGTCGCGATCCCGCATACGAAACTGGCCAGCCTCGACCATTGTGTCGGGATTTTTCTGCGGCTTGCCGAACCGGTCTCCTTCGACGCCCATGATGGCAAGCCGGTTGACCTGATTTTTGCGCTGCTGTCCCCGCAAAAGGCGGGAGCGGAGCATCTGAAGGCGCTGGCTGCCGTTTCCCGCTTCCTGCGCGACGAGCATATGGTTGCGAAACTGCGCGGCGCCTCCGGCCAGGACGCGCTCTATGCCCTGCTCAACCGGCAGCGCGAGCAGTGGGCTGCCTGAGTTCGCACCATGACCGATGATGCTGGAACGGACAGCGAAAGCGGCGGGGCCCAGGAACATTTCCGGGCTCTGGAGCGACTCTATGCGCAAGCACCGATCAACCGGCTGTTCGAGTCCCGGCTGGAAATTGCCGAAGCCGGAAAGGCCCGCATATTTTTCCACGTCGACGAACGCTATTATCATGCGGCCGGCGCGGTCCACGGCACATCCTATTTCAAGATGCTGGACGATGCCGCCTTTTATGCCGCGAACAGTCTTGTCTCCGACCGGTTCATCCTAACCACTGCCTTCAACCTGCTGTTCACCAAGCCGCTCAAGTCCGGTCCGGTGATCGCCGAAGGCCGGTGGGTAAGCGGAAAACGGCGCGTGTTCGTTGCCGACGCGCGATTGATTGACAGCGAGGGCGACGAGATCGCTCGCGGCACCGGGACATTCATGCGCTCGCACATCCCGCTCGCGACACTGCCTGGCTATAGAAAAGATGATTGAGCCGCGGCTGTCCGCGGAAATGAAGGTGAAAACCCTTCTCAGACTGGTGACCCATCGCGGGGGATTCGGTGCGGTGCTGAAAAAGGGGGACCGGATTTCCGGCGCGATCCTTGTCCAATGCGTCGAAAAGGGGGAAAACCCTAGGCTCCTGGAGAATATGCCGTCCCTCGACGGCGCCCCGAACTGGCAGCAGATATGGCCGCAAGATACTGATAATAATAGAGAATTATCGGATTATCTCGCCCGGAGATTCCGCTTTGACCCCGATATGTGGTTAATTGAACTGGACATCCCGGATGCGGAACGGCTCATCGCCGAAATGGGTCAGTAAACTTGACTTTAAACCCCAGGACCATATTTGGCCTTCAACTTTGATGCGCAGGTAGCCGCCGGAGCCTTATCGGGCAGGCGGGAAACACGCAGACGGGGAGAACAGAAACAGACCCGCATTTTGGTTTTCATGGTCTGTTTTTTGCAATTTTGACGAGGATGTCACGATTTGCTCTGCTCTCACCGCATTATGTTATAGGTTAATGAGAAAATTTTTTCGTGCAACAAGCGTCCTGTCGCTTGCCCTGACGGTGGTCGCGACCCTGTCGTTCACCGATGCGTCTTTGGCTTTGGAAGCCAGCGACGAAACGCCTGAATCCGAAATTTTTGTCGATCCCGCCCTGCTGGCAGCGGATGAATCGAATCCAGAGATTATTTTTGGCGAGCGGCAGGAAGTTGTCGCTGAAATTCCCCGCGATGTGGTGCGGTCCGACCGGATTGCCAATGGCGAAGCTCAGAGCGATGCCGGTGAAAACAGCGATTTTGTCAATGATGATGCCTCAAGCTTGCGTCAGCTGGTGCGTCAGCAGGCGGTAGACGGTACGCTCGATCAGGAAATGCAATGCCTCGCCGGCACCGTCTATTTCGAATCCAAGGGTGAATCGCTGCAAGGCCAGCTCGCCGTTGCCCGTGTTGTTCTGGCCCGGGTCAAATCCTCGCGCTTCCCCGACAGCATCTGCGGTGTGGTTTTTCAGCGCAGCCAGTTTTCCTTTGTCCGCGGCGGCAAAATGCCTCCGATCCGGACCGGTCAGCAGCATTGGCGCAATGCCGTTGCGATTGCCAAGATCGCGATGAACGATGGCTGGGAAAGCTCGGTTGAAGGCGCATTGTTCTTTCACGCCCGCTACGTCTCTCCGGGCTGGCGTCTCAAACGCCTGGCGACAATCGACAATCATATCTTCTACCGATAGTCTCCCAAACAGACCGATAGAATAAAGGCTCCCTGACCGGGCGCCTTTCTTTTGTTCTTTTTATGTTCTAGCGATGACGAATGATGTCGATGAATGATTCGCTTGGCCTGCTGACTCATTGTGACGAACTGACCGGCGCGCAGGCCGTGGCCCGCGGCGTCGCTCGCATGTTCCATCGCCACGATATCATGGTGCTGCCCGAGGTCAGCCTGAGAAACAGGCGCCGGGCGGATCTGATGGGCATTGATGCCAAGGGACAGATTGTCATTGTCGAGATCAAGGTGGCGCGGAGTGACTTGCTCGGCGACGCCAAATGGACCGAATATCTGGACTATTGCGACCGTTTCTACTGGGCCTTGCCCGTCGGTTTCGATGCCTCCCCCGTCAGCGGGTCGGATTTTCTGCCGGAACGCACCGGACTGATCATCGCCGATGCCTATGATGCGGAAATGATACGGCCGGCGGCGACCAGCGCGCTTGCGCCGGCCCGCCGCAAGACCGAAACGATGCGGCTGGCCCGCCGCGCCATGCAGCGTGCCGCCATTTCAGACGGCTGGATCGATCCGGTGGCCGGGCACGATCCGGGATATCAATAGCCGAAGATCAGCCTTCCGGTCCGAAAAACCGTTCCTTGCTCGCCGGTTTCTTGTCGGCATCGGCCTTCTCGATTTCGGCCAGGATACTGGCTGCCCGGCGATCCCGTTTCGCATAATCGCGAGCGGACAGGCCGGCAAGCGTGTCCGGCCGGTCCGGATTGGCACCATTGGCCAGCAGCAGACGGACCAGTTCGGTATCGCGGAACTGCACAGCCCGGATCAGCGCGGTCTCGCCCTGCTTGTTGGTGTCATTCACATCCGCTCCTTTTGCCAGCAGGATACGGGCGCCGTCGACGAAGCGGAGCTGGGTGGCGAGCATCAGGGGAGTGAGGCCCTCCTTGTCCCGAATATTGGGATTGGCGCCTTTTTGCAGCAGGAACACGAGCCAGGTCGGGTCTTTCCGCTCGACCACGATATGCAGGGCACCACGGCCGGTGGAACTGTCGCGCGTGTTGACAATCACCGTACCGGGGCGATTGAGATATTTGTTCGCTTCCTCGCCGTCGCGGTCATCGACCGCTTTCAGAAAATTATAGCTGTCCGAAAATTGTGCCGCAGCCGGAACGGAAAAGGAAATCGCTGCGACCGCGATCCATGCGTAGCGCAGGAAGAAGAGGAAGGTTCCGCTGCCCCGCGCGCCTGAAGAATCTTGACTGAACATTTTTCGCCCCATTTCGTTAACCGGTGAGTCGCCACCCATATCAGCGGCTGGCACGGCTTATCAAATATCTGTTGAAATTGATCAACTAGCAGACCATGTCTGGCCCGGTAATGAACAATATCACTCATATCGTAAAAATGATCCTCGCCACGGGGCTTCTCGCCCTTATGGCTGCCTGCAATTCTGCGCCGGAGGGAAGCGCCTCGGTCGATGCCGAACCACCGCTTGCCGGTGCCAAAATCGGCGGCCCATTCACATTGACCAACCAGGATGGCGAGACGACCTCGGAAGCGCAGTTCAAGGGTCAGTATCGCATCATCTATTTCGGCTACAGCTATTGCCCGGATGTTTGTCCGGTCGATCTCGCCAATATCATGCTCGGCCTGAAGCAGGCGGAAAAGGAAAATCCGGCACTGGCCAGCAAAATCCAGCCGATCTTCATATCGGTCGATCCCGAGCGGGACACGCCGGCCGTGCTGAAACAATATGTTTCCGCCTTCCACCCGCGGCTGATCGGCCTGACCGGGACGCCGGAGGAGATCGCTGCGGTCGCGAAGAAATATCTGATCATCTACAATATCCGGAAAGACGAGGGATCGACCGAATATCTCGTGGATCACAGCCGCCAAGCCTATCTGTTCGGACCGGATGGAGAGCCGCTGGCGCTGCTGTCCTTTGACGGCACTCCCCGGCAGGTTGCGGATGAAATTGCCCGATGGGTGCGCTAGAGCCCGATCAGCCGTTCTGGGAAGCGCCGCTCGAATCGCTTGATCGCGGGCAGTGGGAGGCTTTGTGCGACGGCTGCGGCAAATGCTGCTTGCTGAAAGCCGAAGATGAAGACGACGGTCAGATTTACATGACCAATATCGCCTGCAAATTGCTCGATCTCCAGGAGGCGCGGTGCAGCGACTATCGCCACCGCAAATTTCATGTCCCCGATTGCGTCCGGCTGACCCGCAACAAGCTCGAGGAATTTGACTGGCTGCCGGACAGCTGCGCCTATAAATTGCGCGCCCGGGATCTGCCCCTGCCGTCCTGGCATTATCTCGTCTCCGGCGACCGTGAATCAATCCACGCGGCCGGCCAGTCGATCCGTGGCAAGGTCATACCCGAAAGCAAGGCGGGGCCGCTTGAACAACATATTATCGATGCGCCTTTTTAGCTCATCCCGTTCCGAAGCGCTCGCCATCAACCTCGACGGAGTCAGCTATCCGCTGCAGTTGCGGCGATCGAGGCAGGCCCGGTCGATCATTGTCTCGGCGGATACCGTCAAGGGCGTCGTCCGGCTGACCCTGCCCCCCTATGCATCGGAAAATCAGGCGCTGCGTTTTGCCCAGTCCAAATCCGACTGGCTGAACGCGCGCTTTGCCGAAGCGGTGCCGCCGGTTCCGGTCAGGGATGGCGGCGAGATCGCGTTCCTGGGCGAGCCGTGCGTCATTCGCTGGTCCCCGGACAATCCCCGGACACCGCTGCTGGTTGACGATGAAATCCGGCTGGGCGGGCCTGCCGAACATGTCGAATCCCGGGTACTGCGCTGGCTCAAGGCCGAGGCCCGCGCGATTTTTGCCGAAGACCTGCAATTCTACTGCCAGCGAGCGGGAACAGATATGCCCCGGCTGGCGGTGGGTGATGCCAGGCGGCGCTGGGGCAGCTGTTCCAGTCGCCAGTCGATCCGGCTGAACTGGCGTCTGGTCATGGCACCGCCCCATGTCCGCCGGTCGGTGGTGGCGCACGAGGTGGCCCATCTCACTCATATGGATCATAGCCGGCGCTTTTACGCCTTGCTCGACCGGATTTATGAATCGGACCGCCGGGCAGCGGATCGCTGGCTCAAGGCGCATGGTCGTGGTCTGCATATGGTCGGAGCGGACGCCCATACCCGACCGGCCCGCTGAACCGGCGGTTTATTGCGGCTCGATCCGGGCCGCTTCTGGGAGCAGCGATTCCGGAGGATTTTGCGACGGTTGTGGCTTCGGTTTCTTGACCGGTGCCGGCTCCGGCTTTTTCGCAGGAGCGGTTTCCGGTCTGCGAGGCGCAGGATCGCCGCCGCGCCCGAGCACGGAATCGATCCAGTCCTGATCCAGCTGCGGCGTATCGGCCGCCTCGCCGTCTTCCATATCATATTCAACTCCGCGGCCGGTCTCGAGCGGCATGCCGTTTTCGTCGACATAGATACCGTCTTCCGGGGCACCGAACAGCTCGCCGTCATCCGGCTCCAACTGCCATTCCGGCAGGACCAGCTCGGTATCAAATTGCTCCACCTTGCGCTTGGCGACCGCCATCTTCATGAATTGCGCAAATGCCGCGGCCGGCGCCCGGCCGCCCTGCAATCCGCCCACCGGTTTCGCGTCGTCGCGGCCCATCCAGACGCCGGTGGTCAGGCCGCTCGAGAACCCGAGGAACCAGCCATCCTTGTTGCTGCTTGTCGTCCCGGTCTTGCCGGCAACCGGCCTGCCGATCCGCGCTGCACGACCGGTACCGGTGTTGACCGCGGTCTGCATCAGGTCGGTGATCCCGGCTGCCACCCAGGGATCGACCAGCACGCGGCTGCCGTCAAACTTGCTCTGATAGAGAATATCACCCTTCATCGTCTGCACCTTGGTGATGCCAAAGGGGGTGATGGCGACGCCCTTGGCGCTGATCGAGGCAAAGGCGCGGGTCATGTCGATGACGCGGACATCGGAAGTGCCGAGCACCATCGAGGGATTGGTGTCGATCGGGGTGGTGATGCCAAAGCGCCGTGCCATGCTGGCGATCGAGGAGGTGCCGATATCATTGCCGATGGCCGCCGCCACCGTATTTTTCGAAAAGGCAAAGGCGGTGCGCACGTCAATGTCTCCCGCATAGCGGTTGCCGCTGTTGCGGGGCGTCCAGTTGCCAATCGTGATCGGCTCGTCGGTCACCGTATCGTCCGGCGTATAGCCGGCCTCGAGCGCGGCCATATAGACAAACACCTTCCACGCCGATCCAGGCTGCCGGACCGCCTGGGTCGCCCGGTTATAGTTGGAAGTCACATAATCGGTGCCGCCGACCATCGCGCGCACCGCGCCGTCCCGGTCGATCGCGACCAGTGCGCCCTGCGCACCGGACGGCACATTCGCCTGGATGGCGGCGGTGGCCGCGCGCTGCATATCGAGATCCAGCGTCGTCCACACTTCGATCGGCTCGACGCTTTCGTCGATCAGGAGATCCAGTTGCGGCAGCGCCCAGTCGGTGAAATAGCGTACGCTGTTCTGCCGGGGTTCGGGAGCCAGTTTGACCGCGGCCGGATTGGTGTTCGCTGCTTCGTCGGCGGTTATCGCACCGGCATCCTGCATGACCTTCAGGACCACGGTTGCCCGGCCGATCGCTGCGGTTGCGTCCGCCGTCGGCGAGTAGCGCGAGGGTGCCTTGACCAGGCCGGCGATGATCGCCGCCTCGGCCAGGTCGAGATCTCTCGCGCCATGGGCAAAAAAGCGGCGAGACGCGGCATCGATGCCATAGGCACCACCGCCGTAATAGACCTTGTTCAGATAGAGTTCGAGAATCTGCTGTTTCGAAAATTTCCGCTCCATGGCGAGCGCCAGCAATATTTCGCGGCCTTTCCGGCCAAAGGTGCGGTCATTGTTGAGAAACACATTGCGAGCCAGCTGCTGGGTGATCGTCGATCCGCCCTGGGCCCAGTGGCCGCGCTGCATTCTGACCTGAAGCGACCGCGCGATACCGATCGGATCAACCCCAAAATGGCTTTCGTAGCGCCGGTCCTCGACGGCAACCATGGCGTCTTTCATTACCTCGGGAATCTCGGCATAGGGCAGCCACTCCCCATAGCTCGGCCCCATGGAAAACAGCTCCTTGCCGTTGACATCGAGCACCCGGATCATCTGCCCGTTGGGCGAGGATTTCAGATCCTCGAAGCCGGGAAGAGAGGAGCGAACCACCAGCACCGCAACCACCAGGGCAATGGCGCCAAGAATCCCGATCACCAGGCCGGTCTTGGCCAGCCGCCAAAACCATATGCGCACCGGCCCCTGCTTCTTGTTGCGTTTTTTGGCCCGCGCCATATTGATCCACCCACTCTGTCCGGAACTCAAAATTCCCTAGCGTGCTAGCCCCTTACTGCAGGCTGAACGGCGAAGCACAGGAAAAATCACTCTGGCTTGGGTTCGAAAGCCATTGCGGCGCTGTTCATGCAATAGCGCAGGCCGGTTGCGGTCGGACCGTCGGGAAAAACATGGCCAAGATGGCCATCGCAGGTCGAACAGCGGATCTCGACCCGGCGCATGCCGAGGCTGTTGTCCTCGATCTCGGTGACCGCCTCGGCATCGGCGGGCGCGTCGAAGCTGGGCCAGCCACAACCGCTGTCAAACTTGTGTTGCGATTCAAACAATTTGGCGCCGCAACCGGCACAGAAAAATTCGCCGTCGCGATATTCGGTGTTCAGCGCTCCGGTAAACGGTCGCTCGGTCCCGGCCTCGCGCAGCACATGATATTGTTCCGGTGACAGCTGTTGCCGCCATTGTTCGTCGCTCAATATTGTTTTTTCCATTCCCGCTAAATGGGCGCTGGATAGCGCCCGGTCAAGGCATCGGGCAAAGAGAAACATCCGGCACCGGGATCATGCTTAACGCGATATTAGGCATATCGGGCCATGATCTGCGTCGATGAATATGCTGGAAAAATCCTTGCTGGTCGGCGCGACCATCGCTGCGGCCCTGGCCTTGCCGCCAGACGACGTACAGGCCCAATGCCGCCTCTGCGCGACCAGCTCCGGCTCTGCCGGTCTCTCCAGGCCGACGGACGGACAGCCCGAAATCCCCCTGCAGATCGAGATCACGACCGATCTCGATTTCTCGCGCCTCGCCGTGCTCGGCAACAGCGGCGGCGTGGTCCGGATTGATCCGATGTCCGGAAACCGCCAGATTCAAGGCAGCATAGCCAATCTGGGCGGCATGGCCCTGCACGGCCAGGGGCGATTGACCCGCGAACCGGGCCGCAGCGTCCGGATATTCCTGCCGGAGCGGATCCAGCTCAGCGCTCCCAACGGGGCGACCGCCGAGCTCGAACGGCTGGAAACCAATTTGCCGGAGCTGGCGCGGCTGGACCAGACCGGCCGACTGACCTTTGCCTTTGGCGGCCAGTTGCGGGTTCGCGGCGACGCCAGCGGCCAGTTCCGTGGCCGCATTGCCATCACCGCCAATTACGAGTGACCTAGCGGCTGCTTGCCGCCTTGCGGGCAATCAGCAGCAATTCCTCCTCCAGCAGCACCTGGTCCGGCTGGCCGCTGCTTTTCATTGTGATTTCAAGTTGTAAAATCCGTTCGATCAGGCGCGCGATATGGGCCGACGACCAGATTCGCAGCTGGCGCTTGAAATGATTGCGTTCCTTGAAAAACACGCTGGGATGTCCGGCAACGGACTCGATATTGCCCCCCTTGTCGACCTTGCTGCGCAGCTCTGCCAGCTTGGCGAGATGGCGGAGCATGATCCGGATCAGGCCGATCTCGCTGATTCCCTGGGCCCGCGCGGCGGCGATTTCCCGGGCCAGCCGGGCGGCATCGCCGTTGAGCGCGGCCTGGATCAGCAGATTGATGTCTTCCTCGTCATTTTCGGCACCGAGCAGCAGCAGAATATCCGCGTCCGGTGTCTGCGGATTATCGGGCGTCGCATCCAGATAGAGCGCGATTTTTTCGACTTCCATCCGTGCCAGTACCAGATCATTGCTGGTCAGGGCGGCGATTTCCTGGGCCATTTCCCGGCTCAGCTGCAGCCCTTCAGCCTTGGCGATGGACTGGATCGCCATCCCGGCTTCCTGCGGTGTCGTCTCATAACAGGTCGCGATCAGGGCATCGGGCGCTGCGCCGACGCTTTTCGCCAGAGCCGTCTTGTCGCCCATCCCCGGCGCGATGACAAATACCGGATCGCCACCGGTCTCGCTCGCCAGCAAAGCCTCGATGGCCGCCGTGGCGCGGACCGCCTCGCCGCTGTTCAGCCGCACCACGATATAGCGCTTGTCGCCGAACAGAGAGGCGGAATTGGCTTCGTCATTGAGCCGCCCGGGCCGGTCGGCGATATCGGAGATGGTCATGTCCACCCGTTCGGCCGATTGCGCCATCGGCTGCACCAGTTCCTCGACCAGCGCCTGGCAACGGGTGACATTGGGACCGCAGAGCAGGATCAGCCGGACCCGATCGGCAGCGGCTTGATAGCGCCTGACAATCTCTTCCGGCTTGACCTTCATGGTTCGGGTGACGCGCTGGCCTCGGTCCGGGCGAAAAGGGAGAGGCGAGTCACGATCTGGTTGGAAACCCGCGTCGCGAGATTTTCCAGCGCGGTATCTTCCGCTGCCACCGTCGCATATTCCGAGGACACCACGTCGATACCGGCATCAGAACCGGCGGTGGCATCTAGTACGACCACCGAATCGGACAGGCGGACCAGCTGATAGCGGGCGCGCAGGGTTCTGCGCTCGCGGGTGATGCGATCGTCGCTGCGCACGCCGAATCCGGCAATCTTGTCTTCCAGGACGATGGTCAGGCGATATTTGACTTCCTGACCCTCAAACGCCTCGAGCTGGTCCTTGAGCGCATTGCGCACCAGCCAGCCAGCCTTGCCGGCAATCGGCTCGATTTCGACCCGACCGAGTTCGCTGGCGACCACGCCGCTGGTCCCTCCGGCATAGAGCGGGCGCAGATTGCAGCCCGCCACCAGGGTGGACAGGGCCGCGATCGCGATGATCCGGGTCAGCATGCGCGTCATATTACGATATTGACCAGCCGGTCGGGCACGACAATCACCTTCTTTATCTCAGCACCATCCAGACTACGCTGCACCTTCTCCGACGCGAGGGCAAGCGCTTCCAGATCTTCCTTGCTGCTGCCCTTGGCCGCGGTCAATGTGTCGCGCAGCTTGCCGCGCACCTGCACCGCGATCGTGACCTCGTCCTCGACCAGCAGGCTTTCATCCACCTCCGGCCAGGGCGCGTCGGCGATCAGCCCGCTTTCGCCGAGCAAAGCCCAGGCTTCCTCGGCAATATGCGGCACCATCGGCGCGACAATCCGGGCAAGCGCCCGGATCGCAATATTGCGGTCCAAAGAGGGCTGGGATTTCTCGATCAGATTGACCAGTTCAAAAATCTTGGCGACCGCCTTGTTGAACGACAGCGCCTCGACATCATCCGCGACTCCGGCGATGGTCTGGTGCAGCTTGCGGTTGAGCGGCTTGTCTTCCACATCCGGTGCATCACCGGAATCGGCGACGGAGATGAACAGGCGCCAGAGCCGCTGGACAAAGCGCCAGCTGCCTTCAATCCCGGCCTCGGACCAGGGCAGGTCGCGCTCGGGCGGGCTGTCGGACAGCATGAAGAAACGCACCGCATCGGCACCATATTGTTCGATGATCGGGTCGGGGTCGATAACATTTTTCTTCGACTTCGACATTTTCTCGACCCGGCCGGGGGTCACCGGCGAGCCGTCAGCGATCATCGTCCAGTCGGTGCCGTTCTTCTGAACCTCGTCCGGGGAAAGCCAGCTGCCATCGCCATGTTTGTATGTCTCGTGCGTCACCATGCCCTGCGTAAAGAGGCTCTCGAACGGCTCCTTAAAATCCAGCTTGCCGATGCTGGCCAGCGCCCGCGTCCAGAATCGCGCGTAGAGCAGATGCAGGATCGCATGTTCGACACCGCCGATATATTGCGTCACCGGCAGCCATTTTTTCACGACCTCCGGATCAAAGGGCCGGTCGTCCGGCTGGCTGGCAAAGCGCAGGAAATACCAGCTGCTGTCAACAAAGGTATCGAGCGTGTCGGTCTCGCGCCGCGCCGCCTTGCCGCATTTCGGGCAGTCGACATGCTTCCACGTCGCGTGCCGCTCCAGCGGGTTGCCCGGCGTTTCAAAATCGATATCTTCCGGCAGCACCACCGGCAGCTGGTCCTTCGGCACCGGCACCGGACCGCAGTCATCGCAATGGATGATCGGAATCGGCGTGCCCCAGTAGCGCTGGCGCGAAACACCCCAGTCGCGCAGCCGCCAGGTCGTCTGGGCCTTGCCCCAGCCTTCCGCTTGCGCGCGGTCGATGATATTCTGCTGCGCTTCCTCGCTCGTCATGCCGTCGAGAAAGGCGCTGTTCACGATTTTTCCGGGCCCGCTATAGGCTTCGTCACCGGTAAACAGGGCGTCGGTTGCCTCGCCATCCGAAACCACGCGCTTGACCGGCAGATCATATTTGCGGGCAAAGTCGAGATCGCGCTGGTCATGCGCCGGCACGCCGAATACGGCACCCGTACCATAATCCATCAGCACGAAATTGGCGACATAGACCGGCAGCTGCCAGTGCGGATCAAGCGGGTGATTGACGGTCAGGCCGGTATCAAAGCCCTTTTTCTCCATCGTCTCCAGCTCGGCCGCCGTGGTGCCGCCCGCCTTGCATTCCTCGGCGAAAGCCGCGAGTGCCGCGTTCTGGCAGGCCAGCTGCCGGGTCAGCGGGTGATCGGCCGCCAGCGCGACAAAGCTCGCGCCGAAAATCGTGTCCGGTCGCGTGGAAAACACCTCGACGGTCGAAATATCGGCTTGCGGTTTGGCGAGGGCGAAATGGAATTGCAGGCCCTGCGACTTGCCGATCCAGTTTTCCTGCATCAGGCGCACCTTGTCGGGCCACGCCTTGAGCTCGCCCAGTCCGGCGAGCAGATCCTCGGCAAAATCGGTGATCTTCAGAAACCACTGGCTGAGCTTGCGCTTCTCGACCTGGGCGCCGGATCGCCAGCCCTTGCCGTCGATCACCTGTTCGTTGGCGAGCACGGTCATGTCGACCGGGTCCCAGTTGACCGCCGATTCCTTGCGATAAACCAGCCCGCCCTCGAACAGGTCGATGAACAAGGCTTGTTCCTGGCCATAATATTCGGGGTCGCAGGTTGCCAGTTCCCGGCTCCAGTCAAAGGCGAAACCGAGCGTTTTCAGCTGGCTGCGCATCGCCGCGATATTGGCTCTTGTCCATTCACCGGGATGGACCTTCTTTTCCATCGCGGCATTTTCCGCCGGCATGCCGAACGCGTCCCAGCCCATCGGGTGCAGCACTTCAAAGCCCTGCATCCGCCGGAACCGGGCCAGCACGTCGCCCATCGTATAGTTGCGGACATGGCCCATGTGGATGCGGCCCGATGGATAGGGAAACATCTCGAGCACATAGCTGCGCGGTTTGCTGCTCGCGTCGTCCGCCTCGAACACGCGCGATTCGGCCCAGCGCGTTTGCCAGCGCTTATCCGCCGCCAGTGGATTGAATCGCTGATCGGTCATTGCGGCCCCATTATGTCGCAGGAAAAATTAGTTGCTGATCGCACCGCGCCGCAGGTCGCGGGCCTTGGTGAGGATGATCTGTTCCAGCTTCTGCGTGGTCGCTGCCTTGACCGGCGCGTCCACCCAAGTGCCGTTTGTGGATACCTGGCGCGAGGCGCCCACGCGCAACGCATCGGCGCGCAGATCCTGATCGAGGATCGAAACATTGATTTTCATCCGCTCGCCCGGATTTTCCGGGTTCACATACCAGTCGGTCAGGATAACCCCGCCATTGCTGTCGGTCTGGGTCAGCGGCATGAACGACAGCGCGTCCAGCGAAGCGCGCCACAAATAGCTGTTCACGCCAATTGTCGTCACCTGAGACGCTGCCAGATCGGCCTGGGGCCGTTCCTTGCCGCCACAGGCGGACAGCAGGGACAATGCCAACAGGCTAGCGGTTGCAGGCCGCAGGAAGAAAGAAGGTTTGAGGCGGGACATGAAGCGCTCCTGGTTGCATATTGCGCCGATACGAAATCTTTTTTGCAGGATTTGTTTCGGACATGATATCATTTCAGCGCTCTCTATAAATGCTTTGCCGCAAGGGGCAAGCACAAGCGCATGTTTTGCTCTTGTGCAGCACCGAGTGAACCCCAGTTGAATGAGGGAAATATCATCCTCGGTTCATCTTCTTTTTGCTAGGACTGGCCACCAGGGTCTGGACAAAAGCGTAACCGAACTGCAACAGAAAACCGCTAGTTTGGAAAAATTAGACAAAAACAGTATGTTGACTCGTGCAGATTGGCATATTTTGCTATATTGCAGATCATACAAAGGGGAAGCATTTTCATCATGACGAAAAAGGTTAGTCATTTCGGTTGGTTAGCGACGGGACTCGCAATCTCCGGTCTTGTCATGACTCCTGCCCTGGCGAAAGTGCTTTCGAGCGATGACAATATCGTATCCCTGAAAACCCTCGGATCGATCGGTTCCTTCACGGTAGCCGGTGTCGATCCCGATCTGGCTGCCAAATATAGTCTCAACGCCTTGCGCGGAAATAGCAGCTTCAAATTTACGCCTGCTGGCGGCACGCGCGACGGCGAGCGTTCGGTCACGGTGGTTGTTCGTCAGAAATCCGATGCCGATGCCGTGTCGATTCGCGAAAATATCCTCGCTGGCGCACCCGGATCGGGCATGATCAGCACAGCGAAAATTGCGCCTGTCTCCTACAGCCTGGGCTCCGCCAAGGGGCTGAAGAGCTTTGCGATTCCGGTCAAGAAACTGGGCAGCAACCTGCCTGACCTGTCCGAAATCGGCTCCGGCAAGTTGATCGAGGATCAGGATTCCGGCAAGAAGAGCCGCTTCAGTCCGCGCATGTCGATCGATGCCTCGGCTCCGATCAACGCGGCGCCGCGGGCTCTCGATGCCAGCCAGAAAGATTATACGCTGGATGTCGGCGGCAGCTATTCGCTGACCCGCAATCTCAACGTCACCGCCGGTCTGCGGATCAATAACGAGCGCGACCGGATGGCACCCCTGACCGACAATCGTCAGGATAGCCAGGCGGTCTATGTCGGAACCCAGTTCCGCTTCTAGAAATATCGCTCAGCTCAGGGCGTCGATCGCGGCCCAGCCATGGGTCCGATGATTCCGGACCATGTGGTAGCGGCGCGCGGTCATCCCGCCGAGATAGATGACCACACCATTGCATAATCGCGCCAGACGCCGCGCCTGCATGCCATTTAGCGGACGCTGGCCGCGATGGGACCGGGTCGAAAAAATCGGCGAGAGAAAAAATATATCGGCGCCCGAGCGGTTGGCCTGCTGAATTTCCGCGGCGTCATGCACCGGTGCGCTGCGCAGCAGTCCGCCGATCATGGGCCGCCGCGCCATGCGGCCATGCACGCCATCGGCGCGGCAGCGCCGGGCCAGGGAAGGGGATCCGGCCAGCATCAGCACATGTCCGCGCCGCCGCGCCAGCTTTCGGATGGTCTCGAACCGCGCCCGGCGCCGGCTCTCGCTCAGATGATGGTGACGAAAGACGATGCCGCTGCCACGCGGCAGGCGCAGGATCGCCTGGTCGAGCGCCGCATCGTTCCGTTCATCGGTGAACAGCCATATCCGCGGCAGCGAAGAACCCGACGGTTTCAGGGGGCAGGGCTGGTCTCTCGACATAAGCCGGCCTATAGACCCAAGCTTGGCGAAAGAGAATGACTGAGAGAGATTAAACCTTGGCAAAGCAGGCACTGAAAGAGATCACCGGCAAGATAGAAAAGGCGGCGCGAATAGCGGACCGCAAGCCATCCGATATCACGCTTATTGCCGTGTCCAAAACCCGCAGCAGCGACGATATCCGGCCGCTGCTGGAGGTCGGTCACCGCGTCTTCGGGGAAAACAGGGTGCAGGAAGCAGCGGACAAATGGCCCGCGCTGAAAGCGGACTATCCGGATAGCGAGCTGCACATGATTGGCCAGCTCCAGTCGAACAAGGCGGCTGAAGCCGTTGCCCTTTTCGATTATATCCATTCGCTCGACCGGCCTTCGCTGCTCAAGGCGCTGGCGAAGGAAATGGACCGGCAGGACCGGCGCATTCCCTGTTTTGTGCAGGTCAATATCGGGGAAGAACCGCAAAAAGGCGGCTGCGAGATTGCCGCTGTCCCCGAACTGGTCGAGCAGGCGCGGCAAGCGGGGCTGAATATCGCGGGGCTGATGGCCATCCCGCCGGATGACAGCAATCCGGCTCCCTATTTTGCGCTGCTTGCCAAGCTTGCCCGCGACCAGGGGCTTGCGGGCCTCAGCATGGGCATGTCGGAAGATTTTGAAAGCGCGGTCAAGCTGGGTGCCACCCATGTCCGGGTGGGCACGGCTCTCTTCGGGCCACGCCCGACGCCGGCCGGCTAGTCAGTTTTCGCCTTTTTTCCCGCCGTTCCTGTCCGGATTTTTTTCGCTGTCCTTGGCTGCCCGGTCGGCCTTGCGTTCTTCCGGCGTGTCCGCGGCGACATAGCTGATCACGACGTCGCCATCCTCGATCACCGGCCGGGCATCGGTGGCAAAGAATAGCAGCCGCCGGTCCGGTTTGAGCACGGCCAGCGGTTCCTCGCCTTCTTCCAGATTCCTGCGATAGTCTTCGGCGGTGAATTTTTCGGTGATATTGGTCTTGCTGAATCGCCAGCCGGCCAGATCACGGTCCAGCAAAGTGCCAAAATCGGCACCGGATTCGAACAGCAGCCGACCATGGCCGACCCGGCTCTTGCTCTGGCTGTCATTGGCCAGCCGGCTGATCTGCTCATAGCCCATTTCCGGGCCGAGATCGGCGGTGATCAGCTGGTTCTGGCTGTCATTGTCGGTCGCGGCGATCAGATGCTGATATTCGCCCATGTCGATATTGTCGTCATGCGCTTCTTCGAGCACGTCCCCGTGGCGAGTGGCCAGACCCTCGCTGTGCGCGCGGCGCAAGGCAAAGCGGCTATTGTCCGTGATCAGCACGTCAATATCCAGAGATTTCAACATTTTGCCAAGGGCAATCGACCAGCGATTGGCTCCGGCAATCAGCACGCCTTCCCCCTTGCCTTCGGAAATCCCCAGCCGTTCGGCGACCCAGGAGGCGGAAAAGCCGTGCGCGAAGATCGTCGCGATGACGACCGCGAAACTGAGCGGCACTAGCGCTTCCGCGCCGGGCAACCCATAGTCGACGAGCCGAATCGCGAACAGGCCGGTGATCGCCACCGCCACGATCCCGCGCGGCGCGATCCAGGCGATGAACAGCCGTTCGCGCCAGGGAACCGAACTGAACAGCAGAGCGATCAGCACCGAGACCGGGCGTACCACGAACAGCAGCAGGATCAGGAAGATGATGAACTGCGGCCGGAACTGCTGCACCGTTTCCCAGTCCAGCGTCGCCGAAAGAATGATGAACACGCCCGAGATCAGCAGCACCGCAAGATCTTCCTTGAACCGGTACAGCGCCTGGCTCGAATAGATCTGCCGGTTGCCCATCACGATGCCCATCACAGTCACGGTAATCAGCCCGGTTTCATGCTTGATCAGATCGGCGATGACAAAGCCGGCAATCACGGTCACCAGCAGAAAGGGCGCCTTCAGATATTCCGGCACCAGCCCTCTGGGAAACAGCCAGGTGACGGCAAAGCCGAGCCCCGCACCGATCAGACCGGCAATGAAGCTTGCTGCCAGCACATCCATGCTGATCACGGCGATATTGGCATTGGGGCCTTCATACGTGATATAGGCGTAGATTCCGACGGCCAGCAAGGCGCCGATCGGATCGTTGACGATGCCTTCCCATTTCAGGATATTGCGGACCCGCGACGGCACCCGCAGCGTGCGCAGCATCGGGCCGATCACGGTCGGCCCGGTCACGATCATGATACCGCCGAGCAGCGCCGAGATTTCCCAGGACAGGCCAGCGCCATAATGCGCGGCCGCCGTGCCCAGGACCCAGGCGATCGGACCGGCGATCAGGACCATCGTGGTCACCGCTCCGCCCGCCTGGCGCAATTCGCGGAAATTCAGGCTGAGACCGCCCTCGAACAGAATCACCGCCACGGCCAGCTTGATGATCGGCTCCTGCAGGGCACCGAAATCGCGTTCTGGATCAATGATGCCCAGCACGGGGCCGGCGATAATGCCGACGATCAGCATCAGCGCAATGGCCGGACGACCGGTCCGCCAGGCGATCCACTGCGCGCCGATGCCAAGCAGGCCGATCAGCGCGATCTTGACCATTAGCGAATCTATAATTTCCATATTATGTCCTTGGCGGGTTTTGCGGGCTTATGCAAAAAACTTTCCTTGCCCCCGGGAATCAGGATGGTTCGAAATGGTCGATCGCTTCCTCGATAACCCGGTATACGGATTCGAGTTGCTCGGCAGTGATACAATAAGGGGGCATGATATAGATCGTGTTGCCCAGCGGGCGCAGCAATATGTCCCGATCACGGAAAAAGCGCAGCAGCCGCGGGCCGAAATCGGACATATAATCGCCGGCGCCATCGTCGATTTCCAGCGCCAAAATGGTGCCGCACTGGCGCAGGCCGCTGATGTTCGCCTTGCGCTGCAGTCTTCGGGAAAACGCCTGGTGCGAAGCGATAATCGCATCGATTCGCTGCTTCACCGGCTCGTCGCGCCAGATCGCCAGATTGGCACTGGCGGCCGCGCAGGCAATCGGATTGGCGGTAAAACTGCTCGAGTGAAAGAACATCTGCGCACGGTCTTCGGAAAAATGCGCTTTATATATGGCATCGCTGGCGGCGGTGACGGCCAGCGGGATCACTCCGCCGGTCAGCCCCTTGGCCATGCACAATATATCCGGTTCAACACCCGCCTGTTCGCAGGCAAAGATGGTGCCCGTGCGGCCCCAGCCGGTCATCACCTCGTCGGCGATGAACAGCACGCCATGCGCACGGCAGATCGCAGCGATCTGCGCCAGTACCGCAGGCGTGTAGATTTTCATGCCGCCGGCGCCGAGGATCAGAGGCTCGACGATCAGCGCCGCTGGCGGATCGTCGGGGTTGCGGCAATATGCCTCCAGTTCTTCCAGCGTTCGCTGTTCCGTTCCGGGTTCCGGGAAGGACAGGGTGCCGACATCGAACAGCAAGGGCGCATAGGCACGATTGAACACGCCGCGCGCCCCGACTGACATCGCGCCGATCGTGTCGCCATGATAGCTGTGTTCCATCACCAGGATCTTGTGGCGCGCCTCGCCGCGATTGTGCCAGTAGCCCAGCGCCATTTTCAGCGCGACCTCGACCGCCGTCGAGCCGCTGTCGGAAAAGAAAATATGGACGAGCGATTCGGGCAGAAAGTCCGCGAGGCCCTCGGCCAGGGCGCGCGCCGGCGGATGGGTCCAGCCGGCAAAGATGATCTGGTCCAGCCGATCGCTCTGCTCCTGGATCGCGGCGACGATTTTGGGGTGGCAATGCCCATGGGTCTGCACCCACCAGCTGGAGATGGCATCGATAATCTCTGTGCCGTCCGCGCGGTACAGCGCCGCGCCCTCGGCTCGCGCGATTTCCGGAATTGGCTCGCCCAGACCGTGCTGGGTGAACGGGTGCCAGATATTGAGGCTCATGGCGCAAAATCCGCGACAGCGAAATTGGCATCAAAGGCGGCCGTCAGAGTCGCTGGCGACAGATGGTCGATGACCGGCAGCCGCCCCAGCCGCCTGACGTCGCCCATCCGGGAGATGGTCTGCTCGCTGTCGGCCTGTTCCGGGCCGACAAAGGCGATGCCGTGAATCGCAATGCCGCGGCTGCGCAGCGCCTCGATGGTCAGCAGGCTGTGGTTGATCGTGCCCAGCCGGGTCGAGGCGACAAGGATCACCGGCAGGCCCCAGTGGGCAAAAATATCGGCAAACAGCAGGTCCGGATTGACCGGAACCAGCGCTCCGCCGGCACCCTCGATGATCAGCGGGCCGTCGACCTCCGGAAGGACCAGATCGTCGAGACCGATGGTAATTCCTTCCTCAGCCGCGGAAAAATGCGGCGAAGCGGGAATTTGCAGCCGGAAACGCTCGGGCAGGATCCGCGATGAATCGATGCCGCCGAGCCGAGCCACGGTCTCGCTGTCGGTGCCCTCGGCGAGACCCGCCTGGACCGGCTTCCAATAATGGCCGTCAAGAGCCGCAGTCAGCGCCGCTGCAAAAACGGTCTTGCCGATATCGGTATCGGTACCGGTAATGACGAACTGCCCGCTCATGCCGCCTCTGCCACCGCCAGCGCTTCCTCCAGCGCCGCCGCGAGGCTGCGGATGTCATCCGCCGTCACATTCAGGGTCAGCGAAATGCGCAGGCGCGCGGTGCCGGCCGGCACCGTCGGCGGACGAATCGCCCGGACATCGAATCCCTTGCCCTGCAGCAGGGTGGCCACGGTCACCGCGACCCGATCGTCGCCGATGATGATCGGGAAAATCTGGCTGTCCTGTCCCTCGGCAAGATTGAGACCGGCAAAACAGCTGCGGGCCAGCGCGATATGGTCGGCCAGGCCGGTCTGCAGCGAGGGCGTTTCGGCGACATGGACAATCGCCTGATGGGCCAGATGCGCGGTCAGCGGACTGGGTGCGGTGGAAAAGATAAAGGGGCGGGCGCGGTTGATGAAAAAGTCGCGGAGGACGCTGGGCATGGTCAGCAGACCGCCCTCTCCGCCCAGCGCCTTGCCGATCGTCCGCAGGATCAGGATATTGTCGCGCTTGCCGAGTTCCGCGGCCAGACCGGCGCCGCGGTCGCCGAACACGCCGACGGCATGCGCCTCGTCGATCACCAGCATCGCGTCATGGCTGTCGGCAATGCGTGTCAGATCGGCCAGCGGTGCCCGGTCACCATCCATGCTGTACAGGCTCTCGACCGCAATCCAGACGGTGCCCGTCCCCCCGGACGCGCGCCAGACCCGGATGGCCTGTTCCAGGGCATTGCAGTCATTATGGGGGAAAGGCTGGAACCGGGCGCGGCCCAGCTTCATGCCGTCATGGACGCTGGCGTGGATGAACGCGTCATACAAAAGGAGATCACCGGTCTGCGGCAGGGTAGCGAACAGGGCGCTGTTCGCGGCAAAGCCGGAGCCGAAAAACAGGCTGGTCTCCGCGCCATAATGGCTCGCGGCAAAGGCCTCCAGCGCTTCATGCTCGGGATGATTGCCGCCGAGCAGCCGCGATCCGCCCGAGCCATGGGCGATGCCATTGGCAATGGCCCTTTGCGCGATGGCCTGCAGAACGGGACTGTGTGCTAGCCCCAGATAGTCATTGGACGAAAAATCCTTGCCCGCCGGCATCAACAGCCGCCGCTTGCGACCTGCCTTTTCCAGTGCCGCAAGCTGGTCGCGATAGGGTTTGAATCGATCCATGGCCGGACCGTTAGCAGTCAGGGGGCGTCGGTGACCAGAGGCAATGCAAACTGCCGTTCATCGAGCGTTTCTATTGCCCGGTCGGCAAAGGGCAGGGGAAAGCAGACCGGCTGTTCCTTCAGGCCAATGATCGCTTCGGCCGGCCCGCCGACACAGGCCTCGATCGCCGGGTCATGCGCCGCCATGCCGCCGGTCAGGGCGCCGAAGGCGGGCAGGATCAGATGCCGCGGACCGCGGACAAAGCAGCGCCGGGAAACATGGCGACCGCGCACCGCGACGCGCATCTTGGGATGATAATGGCCCGATATTTCCGGCAAGCGGCTGCTTGGGGAAGCCTGGTGGCGGAGGGCAAGGCCCTCGCCGGTCCATTCGTCGACCACCGATCCGCCCCACAGGCCAGAGACATCGCGGTCGTGATTGCCGGTGATCCAGATCCAGTCCAGTGCTGCGGTCATCCCGGCGAGTCGTCTGGCCGCTTCCGGTTCCAGCCGCGCCTCCCCGCCATCGTCATGATAATTGTCACCGAGACAGAAGACCGTGGTTGCGCCGGTATCGCGGACCAGCCGGGCCAGTTCCTCCAGCGTCGCCTGGCTGTCATAGGGCGGCAGCATCTGGCCCTGCCGCGCATAGAAACTGGCCTTTTCCAGATGCAGATCCGCCACCAGCAGCGCATTTTTTGCCGGCCAGTGGAGCGCCGCCGGAGCGACGATATCAAAGCGGTGACGAGCGAACAGAAGGGGAACCATGACGTCGCTATGCGATGAACATTCTGGCGATGCAAGCCGCTCTATTGGAATTTCCCCGACAACCATCCTATATGCGCAGCCATGACCGAATCCGAATCTCCCGTAAAAGTCGCTGCACTCTATCATTTTGCTGTGGTCGAGGACCCTGCGGCGCTGCGCCTGCAAGTGCTGCCGCTGTGCGAAGCGCATGGACTGAAAGGCACAATCCTGCTCGCTCCGGAAGGGATCAACGGCACCATCGCCGGTACGCCCGATGCGATTGACCGGGTGATTGACGGGCTGCGGGCGCTGCCGCGCTTCGCCGATCTCGAGGTCAAATATTCCGAAGCCAGCGCTATGCCCTTTTTGCGGATGAAGGTCCGGCTGAAGAAGGAGATTGTCTCCATGGGCGTCGAGGGCGTCGATGCCGCGACCGAAAAGGGCCATTATGTCGATCCGGCGGAATGGAACAGTCTGATCGCTGACCCCGACACGATCGTGATCGACACCCGCAACGCCTATGAAGTGGCGATCGGTACGTTCGAAGGCGCGATCGACCCGAAAACCGAATCCTTCCGCGACTTTCCGGCCTGGTTCGACGATTTTTCGGAGAAATTGCGTCAGGATTCGACCAGGAAACCGAAGATCGCGATGTTCTGCACCGGCGGTATCCGCTGCGAGAAAGCGACCGCCTATGTCAAGGCGCAGGGCTTTGACGATGTCCGCCATCTGAAGGGCGGCATCCTGAAATATCTCGAAAATGTCCCCGAGACCGACAGCCTCTGGCAGGGCGACTGTTTCCTGTTCGACCAGAGAGTCGCTGTCGGCCACGGGCTGCGCGAAGCCGATTATGCGCAATGCTATGCCTGCCGGATGCCGCTCAATGCCGCCGACCGCGCCTCGCCCGACTATATTCCCGGCGAAGCCTGCCCGCATTGCATCGACCAGCGCACCGACGAGCAGCGCGCCCGCTATCGCGAACGCCAGCGCCAGGTCGAGAAGGCTGCGGAAGAGGGCAGGCAGCATCTGGGCACGGCATGACCGGTCTGGCCGACCTGTCGGTCCTGTACAGCTTCCGCCGCTGCCCCTATGCGATGCGCGCACGTATGGCGCTGCTGGTCAGCGAGACTACCGTCCGGCTGCGTGAGGTCGTGCTGCGCGACAAGCCCGACGAGATGATTGCCGCCTCGCCCAAGGCCACGGTGCCGGTGCTGGTTCTGCCCGACGGGGAGGTCGTCGATGAAAGCCTGGCGATCATGCGCTGGGCGCTGGGCCATAATGACCCGCAACGCTGGCTGCAGGGAAGCGATGCCGAAGCCGTGCTGATCGCCGAAGCCGACGGCCCGTTCAAGCATCATCTCGACCGCTATAAATATCCGGTCCGCTATGACAATGTCGATCCGCTTGAGCATCGCGCCGGTGGACTGGCCTTTCTCGAAAAACTCGATTCCCTGATTCAGAAGTCAGGCCAGCTGGCGGGAGAGCGGCCCACCCTGGCCGACCACGCGATCTTCCCCTTTGTCCGCCAGTTTGCCAATAATGACCGCGACTGGTTCGATTCCTTGCCGCTGCCCGCTTTGCAGAAATGGCTGGCCGATCATCTCGCCTCGCCGCTGTTTGAGATAACCATGCAAAAATATCCGCAATGGCAAAGCGGTGAAGAGGAACCGCTATTCCGCCTGCCATAAAGTAGCGGAAAGACAGGATAGGACGAGGCTCAACCCGGGTCTCGCTCCTCGAGGCCATAACTAAAGCCCGACGCGCAGCTTGAGTCCGACCCTCGTATCCGGCGCCGCTTCCGACAGACCGATGGCGCCGTCAACACCGAGCCGGACCGAGCGGGTCAGATTGGTTCCGAACCCCATATTGAGGCTCTGGCGGTCGCCGATGCTGGTCGAAGCGGACTGTTCATAGGCATAAGCAGCGGTCAATGCGCTGCTCTTGCCCAGCAGCACATGGCTGCCGGCGGATCCGGATAAAATGTTGCGGGTGGCGAAATTGTCCGGTTCGCCGATAATCGTATAGCCGGCCCCGATGAAAGGCACGACCGCTCCCAGTTTCTTCGACAGCTGACCGGAAACGCCGTAATCGACCTTGCCGGTTCCCAGTCCCTTCTGTTGCGAGGCAGTGGGAAGTTTGACCGAAGCGCCGATACTGGCGTCGACGCCGGAGACAGGGAGCTGATAGGCCGCTTGGAGCGAGAGGTCACCGATACCCTCTCGCTTCACCTCGCCCGTCTGGGAGCCGCTGGACGCGAGCAAGGGCGTGCCGAACAGACCGCCCTGATTGATGATCACCTCCTGCGGAGCGGTGGAGGAAATATAGGCTATCGAAGCGGACGCGCTGAACCGGCCGCTGGTCATCGCGACGCCGGCCGTCGCAAAGCTGGTCTTGTAGTCCAGCCCCTCACCGACATCTCCTTCGACATGCTCAACGCCCGCGAGCAGTTGAAAGCGTGTTTCGTCCCTGCTGGTGCTGTTCTGTTGAACGCTGGTATCCTGTGCGTGCAAGGGACTGACAGCGGTGAGAAATATCGGCAGGATAAGACAAATGCGCATGGTCGGATCGCTCCTTGAAGATATAGCAAGCGACTGCATGCTTGCTTTGCCTGAAGGGAACGAACGGGACCGGCGGTTCAATCCATTTTATTTTGGGCAAGCCGTTTCGGATGGTCTGATCGGCCGGCGTTTACTGGAAACTCTTGCTTGCCGGTTGGCTGGGCGAGATTGGAGCAGAGAATTATATACCAGCGGTACGACTCTTCAAATCCCCCATTGATTGTCCGTCTGCAAGGCCTGCAGCGTGCTGCCGTTCAGAACTGGATCCGGCTGTCGACCGGATTCTGGATATGGACCTGGGCATTTTTCGGGGTCAGAAAATGGATTTTCCGGTTCTGAAAGTCGATCGCGACCTGATCAAACTTGCGCAGCACATCCATGCCCATCAATAAGGTTGGCTTGTCAGCCATCCCGAAGCGTTCGAACAGAGGCACGTCCGCGAAGGCCACCGACAGGCTATCAATGCGGGCCCGACCGATACGGAAATCCCGCGCCCGGCCAAATTGGACGCCCAGCGTTTCCCCGGTCACGGCAATCAGCAGATTGTCTAGACCGAGCTCCTTCTCGCGTTTCAGCAAGTGTTTCCGCAATATCGAATTGGCGATCGAGACCTGGGCGCCGGTGTCGACGATCACGTTGACCTTGATCCCCGAAATCGTGGCATCGGTAAAGATCAGCTGGCCGGACCGGCGTTTGGCGGTCACTATGATTTCGCGGGATTTGGGTCGCCTGCGTTCGATGTCGGCATCCTCAATGAAAATCTGGTTGAGGACAAAATCGAACAGGATTCGCTGGTCCTGCAGGCCGTCCAAACCCAATATGCCATCGGCACCGATATGCTGGGCGGCCAGCACCGGAGAGATCAGGCCGTTATAGCTCTTCTGCCCGAGGGTCAGGCTGGGCACATAGACCATGTCCACCATGCTGGTACCGGCGATGCTCATCAATTGCGCCGGATCCTCTCCCTCCAAGGCGAGCCGGTCGGCGATGCGGCGGGAAATAACCGTTCTTTCGGACCCGGTGTCGATGACGAAGGCAAAGGGGCCGTTGCCCTCGATGCTGACCGGCACGGTCATCCGCTCGGCGCGGTCTTCGTCAAGATCGACGATTTCGGTTTCGGGATTGATCCGGGCACCGGGGTCGACCGGCTGGCCAAAAGGCACGGGAAAAGCCATCGCCAGAACCGACGTCAGAGCGGCGGGCATACCGGTCAGAAATGCGGACATATTCTCTCCCGTGCGTTTTTCCCGGATCGGTCCAGCATAATAGGACCTCCGCCAATTACCAGAGCAATATTACGGGGGCAATCCTGCCTCGACCAACGACCACCCTAGGCATCTTCCGGCAGCAGGAAATAGATTTTGCGATTGGCAAAGTCGATCGCCACCCGGTCAAATTGCCGCAAGGCATCCATGCCCAGAAACAGCGCCGGCGTCTTGTCCAGCCGCAAGGCCTTGAAGGGTGCGATATCGGCAAAGGCGATCGGGATGATGCCAAAACGGGCGCGACCGATCAGCAGCTCCTCGGCAATGCCATAATCGGCCGGTACCGAGCGGCCGGTGATATCGACCAGATTCATCTGTGTCATCGCCGATGATTTCAGCCGCAGCCGCCTTTGCAGTGCCTTGTTGCCGATCGACAGTTCCCCGCCGGTATCGATGATGATGCTGGTTCTGACGCCGGCAATCGTCGCGTTCGTGAAGATCAATTGTCCGGAGCGACGTCTTGCCGTCACCACGATTTCGCGCAGCGACCGGCTTTTCGGCGGCTCGCTGATATCCTCGACCGAAATGGTGCGGCCCAGAAAATCGAACAGAATCCGCCGTCCCTGCAGACTGTCGAGACCGAGCACCCCGTCCGCCCCGATATGCTCGGACCGGAACGTCGGCGCAATCAGCCCGTCATAGCTGCGCTGGCCAAGGGTCAGGCTGGGCACAAAGACGGTCTGCACGACGGTGCTGCCGGCGAGCGCCACGATGGTTACTTCATCCTCGATATCCAGCGCTAGCGCGCCAGAAATCTCCTTCGACACTATCGTTCGCTGCGACGCCGTATCGATGATGAAGGCATAGGGCCCGCCCTCGTCAATGCGAACGGAGACGGTCATCCGCTCAAGCCGGTCCCGATCAATCGCGATCCGCTCGGCGTCAGGCTGGATGAACTGGTCCGGCAGGCGATCGGCAATATGGGCTTCGGTTCCCGGTTCGACCGGACCGGATGCGGCCAGGGACACCGCGAACAGCGACGCGCAGAGGGCATAGAGCATGGTCGAACAAGCCATGGCTTATCCTAGGCCAAAAACCATCTGCGTCCAGACAGGATGCAATCAGCTGCCTGGCCTAATCCGCGTGCATGGCCTCGTTGATCAGTGCTTCCGCCTCGATCAGCAGCGCGTCATCGGTCGCGCCCTGGGCGACATGTTCGCGGCCGATCATTACCAGCACCGGCACCGCCAGCGGGCTGACCCGGTCGAGATCGACATGGATCATCGACCCGGCGGCGCGGTCAAGCAGGTCGCCGAGCCGCCCGACATCGGTCATCCGCGCTCGTGCGTCGGCCCAGGCGGCCTGCATCAGCAGATGGTCGGGCTCATATTTGCGCAGCACGTCGAAGATCAGGTCGGTCGAAAAAGTGACCTGCTTGCCGGTCTTGCGCTTGCCCGGATGTTGCCGCTCGACCAGGCCGCTGATCACCGCCACCTCGCGAAAGGCGCGCTTGAGCAGGTGCGATCCCTCGACCCAGTCGAAAAACTCGTCTTCCAGGATGTCGGCGCTGAACAAAGGCGCGGGATCGGTGACCGGCTCGACGCTGTAACAGGCCAGAGCATAGTCATTGGCGACAAAACCGACCGGTTTCAGCCCGCGATCCTCCATCCGCCGGGTCAGCAGCATGCCAAGCGACTGGTGCGCATTCCAGCCCTCGAAGCTGTAGCAAACCATATAATGGAGGTTTTTGTGCGGGAAGGTTTCCACCAGCAATTGGCCCGGCTCCGGCATCACCGACCGGAAATCCTGCATCTCCAGCCATTCGCGGACATCGTCGGGAAAGCGCGCCCAGCCGGCGCGGTCGGTCAGAAAGCGGCGCACCCGGTCCGACAGATGCGTGGTCAGCGGCAGCCTTGCTCCCATATAGCTGGGGATCATCGCCGCCTTCTTCGAGGCCCGGACGATGACATCGCTGCTGTCCATCTTGATCATTTCAAGGCTGAGACCGGCGAAGAAAAATGTGTCGCCGACCGACAGCATCGCGGCAAAGCCCTCCTCGACCTTGCCGAGGCTGCGGCCGTTCTTGAACCGCACGGTCATCATCGCCGCATCGACGATGATCCCCGCGTTGAGGCGGTGTTGCGCGGCAAATTTCGGGTGAGTCAGGCTCCAGAAGCCCTTGGCATCCCGGCGCAGCCGCTTGAACCGGTCATAGGCCTTGAGCGCATAGCCGCCATCGCGGGTGAAATTCAGCACGCGGTCGAATTGCTCCTTGCTCAGGGCGCTATAGGGCAGGGCGGACTGTACCTCGTCGAGCAGCGCGTCTTCCTGGAAGGGCGCAGCGCAGGCGCAGCTCATCACATGCTGGGCAAGCACATCGAGTCCGCCAGCGCGGAACGGTTCGCCGTCTCGCCGGCCCTCGTTGACTGCGTCGAGCGCCGCCTGCGCCTCAAGATATTCGAAGCGGTTGCCCGGTACCAGCAGCGCCTTCGACGACACGTCGAGCCGGTGGTTCGCCCGCCCGATGCGCTGCAGCAGCCGCGACGATCCTTTCGGTGCCCCCATCTGGATGACACAGTCGATATCGCCCCAGTCGACCCCGAGGTCGAGCGAGGCGGTACAGACCAGCGCCCGCATCCGGCCTGACGCCATGGCGTTCTCGACCTTGCGCCGTGCTTCCTTGGACAGGCTGCCGTGATGAATGCCGATGGCGAGGGTGTCGTCATTGATATCCCAAAGCTTCTGAAAGGTCAGCTCGGCCAGAAAGCGCGTGTTGCAGAAGATCAGCGTCATCCGGTTGTCCCGAATCTGCTGCATCACCTGCGGAATCGCATAGGCCCCGGCGTGGCCGGCCCAGGGCACGCGCACGGGATCGCCCTCCGGCGTTTCCGGCAGCATGATCGACAGATCGGCCGGCGCACCTTCTGCGCCGAGCACATGGGTCACGGTGTCGATATCGCCATAAGGCGCGAGCCAGGCGCGGAAATCATCCGGCTCGGCCACGGTCGCGGACAGCGCGACACGCTGCAGCCCGGGAGCGATTTTCTGCAGCCGGGCCAGCGACAGGGCGAGCAGGTCCCCGCGCTTGCCGGTGGCAAAGGCGTGGACCTCGTCGATCACCACCCGCTTCAGGCTGGCGAACAGGCTGAAGCTTTCCGGCTGGCTGAGCAGCAGATTGAGCGATTCCGGCGTGGTCAGCAATATCTGCGGCGGCTTCACCCGCTGCCGCGCCTTGCGCGCCGCCGGCGTATCGCCGCTGCGCGTCTCGATCGTGATCGGCAGCCCCATTTCCTCGACCGGCGTCAGCAGATTGCGCTGCACATCCACCGCCAGCGCCTTGAGCGGCGAGATATAGAGCGTGTGAAGAGTGTCACTGCCTTTCCGTTCGCCCTGAGCCTGTCGAAGGGCCGGTTGCGCCAGGCCAGATGCTTCGACAGGCTCAGCACGAACGGGTTCCTGCGCCGCTTGCTCAACCAGTTCCACCAGTGTCGGCAAAAACCCCGCCAGCGTTTTCCCCGCTCCGGTCGGTGCTGTCAGCAGGGCATGGCGCCCCGCCCGCGCCGCTTCCAGCATCTCCAGCTGGTGCTGACGCACCGCCCATCCCCGCGAAGCGAACCAGTCGGCAAGGATCGGCGGAATCGGATCATCGGGCATTGCACCCGGCAGACGCTTTGTCGCTATTGTTTCAACTCCGCCATCAGTCCGAACAGCTGGACCACATCCGGCGGACTATTGTCGCCGGCATATTCCCGGTACAGCGTCGAGACATTGACCGCGATCCGCTCGCTGTCACCCCAGGCGGAAAAATCGCCAAGCCGGATATCGTGCGCGGCGTCCCGCACCGACAGCCCGGCATCGAACCGCTTGCGCGCTTCCTGGTCGATATAGCGCAGATAATCCTGCACCCGCCGGACGCCGTGCACATCGGTGATCGGGCCGTGTCCCGGCACGATGGTCTCGGCCCTGAGATCGATGATTCTGTCGCACGCTGCAATCCAGTTGCCGACCGGCCCGGCCCACATGATCGGCGTGCCCTCGATGAACAATATGTCGCCGGTAAAGACGGTCTTGTCGCCCGGGACATGGACCAGCACGTCGCCCGCCGTATGTGCGGGCCCGACCTCGATCAGCTCGACTTTCTTGTCGCCGACCGTCAGGCTGTGTCGGCCGCTGAAGGTCTGGGTCGGTAATTTCTCCTCGACATCGGTGAAATCGAAGCTCCCGAAAATATCGACCAGATATTGCCCGGCCGGTCCCATAGCCCTGGCCTGCGCCATGATCGCGGCGAGCTGGCTGGCCGGCAGCTCCGACATTTCACGCGCACTGGCTTCCGATGCAATCACCTCGGCATGGGCGCAGCAGCCATTGCCATGGGTATGATCGCCATTGGCGTGGGTGTTGACGATGACCCCGATATCGTCCGCTGCCACCCCGGCCGCATCTGCCATGACGCCGAGCATCTCGCGGGTCAGGCGGGCATCGAACAGGGTATCGACGAGCAGCGATTCGCCGCCATCGGTGATCAGGCCGGCATTGGACCAGCCCCAGCCGCCATCGGGCTGCAGATAGGCGTAAAGCCCGAAGCCGGTTTCAACCAGACCCTTTTCAAACGGAATTGCCATCACCTCTTCTCCCGCATCATGCCCCATATGCGACATATCGTCGCAACTTTCCAATGATTCAAACGTAAGTGGCTCGATAATGGCGACACGGCGATCCTTGCCGACCGTAAATTATTCTCGTATCTGGCGAGTGGGGCAATTTCATCGCGACCGCAGCGGCGAATCCAATAAGAGCGACATATTATGGACAATCGGGGAACGTCGAAAAGCCGCATCGAATGGGGGTTCATCCTCACTTTGCTGGTGGTTATTTCGTTCGCCTTCGCGCTCATTATCGAGCCATTTTTCGGTGCCATCGTCTGGGCCGTGGTCGTCGCCGTGCTGTTCCGCCCGGTCTATGCTCGCCTGCTGGGCGCATTCCCGGGACGGACCAATCTGGTAACGGTGACCACTCTGGTCCTGATCCTGTTGCTGGTCATCGTCCCCGCGATTCTGCTTGGCTTTGCGATGGTGCAGGAAGCGACGGGCATCTACCAGCGAATCCAGGCCGGTGATATCGATTTCGACGCGGTCTTCGGGCGATTTGAAAGATCCTTGCCGCACTGGATGCAGGTTCAGCTCGCAGCCTATGGCTATGGCGATTTTGCCAGCATCAGGGCAGAGGTCGAACAATATGTTTCCGCCATCCTCGACTTCCTGCTCGGTCAGATACTCAGCGTCGGGCAGGGGGCCTTCCAGTTCATGCTGGGTCTGGGCGTGATGCTCTATCTCACATTCTTCCTGTTGCGCGACGGTCCGGCGCTTAACGACCGTATCGGCGAGATGATTCCGCTCGAGGAATCGAAGCGTCACATTCTGATGGAACGCTTTCTCGCTGTGATCCGGGCGACGATCAAGGGCAGCCTGGTCATCGCGGTCATCCAGGGCACGCTGGGCGGACTGGTCTTCTGGGCGCTCGATATCCGCGGTGCGCTGCTGTGGGGCGTGGTGATGGGCGTATCATCGCTGATCCCGGCAATCGGTACGGGCTTTATCTGGGTTCCGGTCGCACTCTATCTGCTCGTCACGGGCGATGTCACACAGGGAGTCATATTGATCCTGTGCGGCGTGTTCGTGATCAGCATGGTCGACAATGTGGTGCGCCCGATTCTGGTCGGGCGGGATACCCGGATGCCCGACTATGTGGTGCTGATCACTACGCTGGGCGGGCTGCAATTGTTCGGTATCAACGGCATCATCATCGGTCCGCTGGTGGCGGCGCTGTTCATCGCCATCTGGAGCATTTTTTCCGATATGCACGATGTGCATGAACCGGAAAGAGCCAGCGACTAGCCGCCTAGCGGCTCGCTTCATCTGCCATCGCGATCATCGATCGGGCGTGGCGCAGGGCCACCGCGCGATGGTCATGACCATAGCCGCCACCCAAAGCGCTGGCGACGGCAATGCCCCGGTCCCGGGCCCGGCGGATGACCATCCGCTCGCGCCGTTCCAGACCGGCATCCGTTAGCGCGAGCCGCCCCAGCCGGTCATCGACATGCGGATCGACGCCCGCCTGGTAGAGCAGCAGGTCCGGTTCGAAGCCTGGCAGAATTTCGTGCAAGGCCTCGTCCAGAATAGCAAGATAGGCGTCATCTTCGATACCGTCGGGCAGCGCGATATCACGGCTGGAACGCGCCTTGCGGGTCGGGAAATTGCGCTCGTTATGGATCGACAGGGTGAACACATCCTCGCGCCCGGCCAGCAAGACCGCAGTCCCGTCGCCCTGATGCACATCGAGATCGACGATCAGGATCTTGCGCGCATCGCCCTGGGCCAGCAGCCGGTTGGCGGTGATCGCGAGATCGTTGAACACGCAATAGCCGGCCCCGGTGTCGGCGAGAGCATGATGGCTGCCGCCGGCGCTGTTCGCGGCATAGCCGTGCTGCAGCGCCAGCCGCGCGGCCAGCCAGGTTCCGCCCGATGTATAGCAGACGCGGCTGGCAATCGCGGCGGACACCGGAAAGCCGATGCGGCGTTCTATCGTTCGGGGGACGGTCGCGGTCAGCACCTGCTCGACATAGTCGGGATCATGTACCGCCTCGATCCAGTGACGCTCCATCGGTGTCGGCTCGTATGCGATATGCCGGGGCGCATAGTCGCGAGCCGCCTCCATCACCAGCTGATATTTGTCGAACACAAAGCTGCCGCTGGCCGGGCGCGGCGCGACATAATCGGCATGGTGGACGATATGGAGCATGATGGTGCGGAGTCAGGCCCCGCGGATCAGCTGTCCGGGCCGGGCGCCGGTCGACTGGTCGAACCGGCGGATGATTTCCCCCGACACGATGGTGGCATCATAGCCGGTTGCCCGCTGGTGCAGCCTTTGTCCGCCCGCGGGCAGATCCCGGACAATCTCCGGCAGATGCAGTTCCAGCCGATCCATGTCGATCACGTTGATGTCGGCCTTGACCCCGGCGTGCAGCAGGCCGCGCCGGTTCAGGCCTACGGCGCAGGCTGCCTTGTGCGACAGCATATGCACCGCTTCGGCGAGGTCGAACCGGTAGCCATTGGCTTTCTGCACATATTGCTTGAGCAGATAGGTCGAATAGCTGGCATCGCAGATCGCGCCATAATGGGCACCGCCGTCGCCAAGACCGGGGATGCAGTGCGAATGGCTCAGCATCTCGTGGGCGCTGGCCAGCGTGCCATTTTCATAATTGCCCAGCGCGGCGAGGAACAGGCCCTTGCCATTGGTATCGAGCAACCGGTCATAGGCGATTTCCTGAGGCGTGCAGCCTTTTGTGGCGGCCTGACCGGCCATGCTCATTGCTTTAGGGGGCGCATAATCCGGCGGATCATCCAGCGGGAACAGCCAGTTCCAGTCGCGGGCCAGGGCGTTGAACGGATGGCCGGGCTCGAATTCCTCGGCGAGCAGCGCCGCGCGCATTCCCGGATCGCGCATTGCCGCGACCTGCTGTTCCACGGGCAGGTCCGCGATCTTCGCCCAGCTCGGGCAGAGGATGAACGGGTGGACGGTCAGTTCCAGCCCGGCGATCAGCCCGATCGGACGCGGCATGATCTGCGCGGTGGCCTTGCCGCCGCTGGCATTGGTGCGGTCCAGCATCTCCAGCACCCGGCGCCAGCGCGGCGGGCCGTCATTGCCTGAGGCCAAAGTGAAGGTGGCCGGCCGGCCGCTGCTTTCCACCACCCGCTCGATCACCTGATATTCCTTGTCCCAGCCGACAAACGCATCGAGCACGACCTGGAAGGTGCCGGTGCCAGCATCCGCCATGCCGCCACAAATCGCTTCCAGTTCGGCGATATCCGCCTCGAATGTCGGGATGCTGCCGCCATCGGCGGTCTTGTGAATCGACAGGCGCGAGGTGGCAAAGCCGAGCGCACCCGCTTCCATCGCTTCGCGGCACAGCTTGCGCATCACCGCCAGATCCTCATCATTGGCGGGTTCGCGCGCGGCCCCGCGTGCGCCCATCGCATAGACGCGCAGCGGCGAGTGCGGCAGATAGGCAGCGATATCGATATCGCGTTTGCCGCTGGCGACCACGTCAAGATATTCCGGAAAAGTCTCCCAGTTCCACGGCAGACCATCGGCCATGACCACGCCGGGAATATCCTCGACGCCCTCCATGACATTGATCAGCATCTCGTGATCGGTCTTGCGGCAGGGCGCAAAGCCGACGCCGCAATTGCCCATGATCGCCGTGGTCACTCCGTGCGAGGACGAGGGGCTCAGCTGTTCCGCCCAGATCGACTGGCCGTCATAATGGGTATGAACATCGACAAAGCCGGGCGTGACGATTTTGCCGAACGCATCGATTTCCTCGCGGCCCTTGCCGGAAATTTTGCCGATCGCGACGATGGTGCCGTCACTGATCGCGATATCGCCATCGAACAGCTCGCCGCCGCTGCCGTCGGCGATGGTCCCGCCGCGGATCACAAGATCATGGTCACTCATATGCATTGCCTCTCATGCGTTGATCCAGTGTACGACGCTGCCGATCAGCGAGCCAAGTATAAAAATATAGATGGGTGGCATGCTGGCATAGAGCCACCGCAGCCGTTTCTCCGGTGCCTTGTGATAGCCCAGCGCATAGCCGACGCGCATGAACGGCCAGATCAGGCCGATGGCTGCGGCCCAATAGGGGCTGACAACATAGGCGAACAGCCACAGGCCGGGCAGGAACAGCACCAGATGCTCCAGCGTGTTCTGATGCGCCCGGACATGGCGTTCATATTCGGGAGGACCGCTGTGCGACGGCACCGCAATCTTGAACCGCCCGCGCGCCAGCCCCGCCATCAGCAGGGTGAAATAATAGGCCAGCAGAGCGAGGGCGCTGACAAAGGCGACGTAAATATAGGGGTCCATGACCGCGGCGGTTCCTCTCTTCTGAACCGGCGATCATAGGCAGCGCCTTTCCTGTGGCCATACTGCAAATGGATAAGGTTGCGTTCTACCGATCGGAATTTTGCTTAGGGAATTTGTAAAAGAAACTCGCCGGTTTTATGAAATCGAAAATCGAATTGTTCTAAAATATCCATACCCAAGATTGCATCAAAATACTCGTTATCAGCGATGTTGATCACTTCACACGGGGTTTCCATAGCATAGTATGAAACATCATTTTCACCGCCATCCGGTCGTTCGATTTCGCAAACGAATCCCAAGTTTTAAAATACAGCCGGTGCAATTGCTGGTTATGGACGTTTTGGATGGCTCTTTTACCATGGCTCGATAGATTTTCGATCGCTATCGCGCTCCTTGAGAGGCATGTTCTCTGTGCACCGGTGTCAATTAGTGCACGATATCGATTTACTGGAAAAGCTGTGGCGGCGTCTTGTGATTGCAGGTTTCGGGCCGATGGCACAAACTTTTGAAGGCCTGTTTCAACAATAGCCTGCCTGCGCTCAAGCTTGCAACGCACCACCCGCATAAGAATAGAATCCCAAATTTTCGACTTCGCGAGTCACTTCTTGGATCGAATAACCGCCATCCCCATATTTCGACAAGCCTTCGGTAATGGCGTCAATTGCATTGTCGAAAAAGGAAATGACTTTTTGTTTGTGCATCAAAGCATACTGACCTGCATGATTTCTCAACAAACTGGGCAGTTGGCTTCTGAAGGCGTAATAGTTGAGATCGATTTCCGTTTCATCAGCCGATGTCATAGCACACCTCTTGCCCCACTGGATTGTGTGTCAATGGCACGCTGCTGCGATGAATGGTAGTATAATTGCGACAAAACGATTCCTGTGTGAGATGATTCACGGTTTCGATCCCGTCTCCGTACGGCGTTGTCGGATAATCAGTGTCCCGCCTGCTCGCCTCGTTCCAGCCCGGAGAGCGCCAATTGCTCGTCGATCTGGGCCATCAGCCGGTCAAGACCATCCTGCGACTTGGCCTCGGCCCGGGCGACCAGCACATCCTGGGTATTGCTGGCGCGCAGCAGCCACCAGCCGTCTTCGGTATTGACGCGCGCGCCGTCGGTGTCGTTGACCTGCGCGCCGCTCGCGGACAGGCGCGCCAGCACTTCGTCGATCACCGCGAACTTGCGGCTCTCGTCGACCTGGAAGCGCATTTCCGGGGTGTTGATCATCTCGACCATATCGCTGCGCAACTGGGTCACGCTCTTGCCGATATTGGTGGCCGCCTGGATCAGGCGCACCGCGGCATAGGGCGCGTCGTCGAAGCCATAATAGTCATGCTTGAAAAAGATATGGCCGCTCATTTCGCCGGCCAGCGGCGAGCCGGTTTCCTTCATCTTCGACTTGATCAGGCTGTGCCCGGTCTTCCACATCAGCGGCTTGCCGCCCAGTTCCGCGATCCGGTCATAGAGCGCCTGCGACGCCTTGACGTCGGCGATGATCGTTGCGCCGGGCTCGCTCTTCAGCACATCCTCGGCATAGATTTGCAGCAGCTGGTCGCCCCAGATCACGCGGCCCTCGCCGTCGATCGCGCCGATGCGGTCGCCGTCGCCGTCAAAGGCCACGCCGAAATCGAGTCCTTTCTCGGCGACCAGCGCCTTCAGGTCGGCAAGATTCTTTTCCTCGGTCGGATCGGGATGATGGTTGGGGAAGGTGCCGTCCACGTCGGTGTAGAGCAGATGATGCTCGCCGGCCCCCCGCTCGGCGAGCAGGGTGGTCAGCTTCTCGATCACCGGGCCCGCTGCGCCGTTGCCGCAATCCCAGGCGATCTTGAAAGCACCGCCGGTGAAATTTTTCAGCAGCCGGGCCACATATTCATCTTCTATATCGACCCGCTCCTGCGTGCCGCTTCCCTGAGCCCAGTCTCCGCTTTCCGCCATGGTGCCGAGTTTCAGAATATCCGCGCCAAAAAACGGCCGGCCCTGGAACACCATCTTGAAGCCGTTATAATTGGCGGGATTGTGGCTGCCGGTGATCATGATGCCGCCCTGGACCTGATTCAGTACAGATTCGGCATAATAAAGCATCGGTGTGGGGCCCATTCCGACAGAAATGGCATTGATTCCGGCATCATTGAGACCCCGGATAAGCGCCGCTTCCAGCATCGGCGAACTGGTCCGCCCGTCATATCCGGTAGCAACCGCCGTGCCGCCATCGCGTGCAATCAGCGTCCCGAAACCGCGACCAATCGCATAAGCGTCATCCTCGCCCAGCGTTTCTCCGACAATCCCGCGAATGTCATATTCGCGTAGCGAGGTGGAATGGAAATTATGGGCGGTTGGAGCGTTCATGTGGGGGGTCTCCGGCTAGTTGGAATGGCGATCCTGTCTAGAAGGACAATATCGGAAAATCCAGCGTTACGAATGAATTGCGACAGGTTGGTTACCGCTTGCGAGATGCTTCCAATTCTTCCAATAATATGTCGCGCGCCCGGTTGATCATCTTCGCCAGCTGCTCGTCGCCGCCATTGTCGGGATGATGTTCCTCCAGCCGTTTCTTCCAGGCCGCGTTGATCTCCATAAAGCCGGCGTCATCGCTCACGCCGAGCAGCGATCGTGCCCGGTCCAGTTCGAAACTGCGCGGTTTGCGCTTCGGCTCCTCGCAGTCGCGCGCGGGTATCAATATCCGCCAGCCGCTCAGAAAGGCGGCGCCCGCAAGCATGGCGCCGCCCATGATCCACCCGCCGCTGCGCAGAAAATTGGCCCCGACCAGAGCGATGACCAGCGCCAGCCACTGATTGGAGGTCATTGTCTTCGCCTTGCCCGACAATATCAGCCAGGCCAGGATTGCGCCGCCGAAAATGAGCAAGGGCAGCATCGGTTAGGCCACGAGCTTCGGTGTGCCGAGACCATTCTCGCCGCTCGCAGACGTGGTCGGGGCGGGTTGCGGCAGAGCCAGATGCTTGATCAGTTCGCGCAGTTCCTGGCGTGCCGCCAGATGGCTTGTGGCAAGCCGGCCAAGATGGCCCTTGTCGAGCATGGTGAGGCCGGAAGGGAACAGCTCCCGGTAAATGACGCGTTCGCTGAGGCCCGGAATGATCCGGAATCCGACGCGCTGGGACAGTTCCGCCAGTGCGGCCACAATCCGCTTCATATTATGCGCCTCGACATATTGGGTCCGGTTCCGGAGCAGGACCCAGTCGATCGTCGCGCCGTCCGCCTTCGCCCGTGCCTTGCGCGCGTCCCAGATCAGTTCGGCGTAAAAGCTCAGTTTGCGGACCTTGTAGGTTTCCGGATCGACCTGCCCGATCAGATCGAAATCGACAAAACTGTCATTGATCGGCGTCACCAGCGTGTTCGCCCGGGTTGCGACAAAGCGGGCGAATTTGTCGTCGCGACCGGGTGTATCATAGAGCAGAAAATCGGCGCCGTGACTCATCCGTTCGATCAGCTGCTCGAGCCGCGCGAGATTGTCGTCCTCGAACACGCTATAAGCCGGCTGCGGAATTTCGATATTCAGCCGCTTCATCGTCGCATCGCGATTTTCCAGATAGCGATAGGAAGTGCGTTGCCGCGGATCGAGATCGATGAGCGCGACCTTGTGTCCCTGATAGGCGAGCGCCACCGCAACATGCACGGCGGTGGTAGACTTGCCGGTTCCGCCCTTTTCATTGGCGAAGACGATATGATGCGTATTCTTGGTCACGTTTTGAGCGATATCCCTGTTCTTGGCCCTTGCGAAGGACGACCCCCCGTCCCATAGCTTAGACGAGCCACAGGGCAAAATCTAAACGCAAAGAGTGATGCATGCAAATTGTTCGACAGCTCGACCCGCTGCGGGACGCCTTGGCGGAACTTCGCAAGCCGGGTTTGAAAATCGGGCTGGTTCCCACCATGGGAGCGCTGCACGCAGGCCATATGCGTCTGGTCGAAGTGGCGAGAGAGCATTGCGACGCGGTGGTGGCATCGATCTTTGTCAATCCGACCCAGTTTGGCGAGGGTGAGGATCTGGATGCCTATCCGCGCCAGGAAGCTGCCGACGCCGCGTTGCTGGAAGCAGCCGGGGTGGAATTGCTGTGGGCCCCGACGGCGGACCAGATGTATCCGCCCGGCTATGCCACCAGTATGAGCGTCAGCGGAATCAGCGACGGCCTGTGCGGTGCAGCCCGGCCCGGCCATTTTGATGGGGTCGCCACCGTGGTGGCGAAACTGTTCAACCAGACTCGTCCCGATGCGGCTTTTTTTGGAGAGAAGGACTATCAGCAGCTCGCGGTCATCCGGCGAATGACGCGCGACCTTGATTTTACCCATGATATCGTGGGCGTGCCTACGGTTCGTGACCCGGATGGTCTCGCGCTGTCGTCGCGCAATGCCTATCTGACCGAACAGCAGCGAGCCGATGCGGTCGCGCTTCCGGAAACGATGCGGGAAGCGGCGGGCGCTATCGCGGCCGGCGGGGATGTGGCGACGATATTGGCAGAGGGAAGGGCCCGGATACTTGCCGCCGGCTTCCACAAGATTGACTATCTCGAATTGCGCGACGCCGATACGCTGCTGGCCCTGGATAAATTTAACCAGCCGGCCCGCCTTTTTGCCGCCGCCCATATCGGCCGCACCCGGTTGATCGATAATATCCCGGTTTCCTAAGGCTGAAACTTGATAGCGTTAACCAGAAAAGCGGGAAAATTTGCCTGATTTCCCGGGTTTTTAAAGCCAAAAGGCGAATCTCTCGCGATTCTCGTTAACCATTTCTTTAGGAGATTGCGGTGAATGTTCACCTGTCGTCGCACATCGCGGCACGGAAACAGGGACTGAACATTATGGGCAACAGCATGAAAAGCGCCGCCTTTCTGATCGAAAGCCGCCTCGCAGAGGCAGCGCGAGGCAGCAACAATGCATATTTTGATCTGGGCGTGATCTACTCCACCGGATCGAGCGGCATCGATGTCGATCTGATCGAAGCGCACAAATGGTTCAATCTGGCGGCCTTGTCCGGGCATGACGAGAGCAAGATTTGCCGGGCGGAAATTTCTCTGGAAATGACGGCGCGCGAAATTGCCGAAGCCCAGCGGGAAGCGCGCAACTGGCTACAGCAGACCAGCCGCCGCGCAGCCTGAGTCTCAGGCCGACTTTTTGAACGGCCCCATCTCGGCCAGAAATTCGATATCGGCAGCAACCGCCCGGCGTTCGCGGTCCAGATAGTCCGAGATCGCTGCGCGAAATCCGGGATCAACGATATAATGCGCCGACCAGGTCGGCACCGGCTGATAGCCCCGTGCCAGTTTGTGGCTGCCCTGCGCCCCCGCCTCGACCGTCTTCAGCCCGCGCGCAATGGCCGCATCAATGGCCTGATAATAGCAGATCTCGAAATGCAGGAACGGGATATTGCGCGTGCAACCCCAGTAACGCCCGTACAGCGTGTCCGCCCCAATGACATTGAGCGCACCGGCAACCGGAACGCCGTCCTGTATGGCGAAGATGAGCAGCAATTTGTCCGCCATTTTCTGTTGCAACAGATCAAAGGCGCTCCGCGTGAGATAGGGCTGACCCCATTTGCGCATTCCGGTGTCCTGATAAAATTCCCAGAAATAATCCCAATGTTCCGGCTGGATATCTTTGCCGGACAGATGAACAATATCCACCGCTTCCTGGGCCTTGCTTCGTTCCTTGCGGATTGCCTTGCGTTTCCGGGACGACAGGGCGGCGAGAAAATCGTCAAAACTGGCATAGCCATCGTTCTGCCAGTGGAACTGGCTGTCGGTCCGGATCATCCACCCGGCTTCGCGGAAATGGGGCAACTGGTCTTCGCTGACAAAAGTCGCGTGCACCGATGAAATGCCGTTATTCTGCGCCAGTTGTTCTGCCGCACGCAACAGGGGGACGGCAAGCGTCTCGTCACGCAGCAGCAGGCGCGGGCCCGGCACCGGTGAAAAGGGCGCGGCAATCTGGATCTTGGGATAATATTGGCCACCGGCATTCTCAAACGCATGCGCCCATTGCTGGTCGAATATATATTCGCCCTGGCTGTGGGACTTCAGATAGCTCGGGAGACAGGCGGCAATTGTTCCGTCCTTGTCTTCAATGACGATAGGAAGGGATTTCCAGCCGGTACCCGGACCAACGCTGCCGGATTCCTCCATCGCCGAAAGAAAGCCGTGGGAGACAAAGGGATTGGCCTTGCCCGCGCAGGCATCCCACTGGTCTGCGGGCAGGCTGGCGATATCATCGGCAACACGGGCCAGAATTTCTGTGGGGGCAGCGGGAGAATCAGACATCGACTTCCATGCTATCAGCTCTGGGGTATCTCATAAACCGGTTCGTCCGCGTAGCGGAAGGCGGTTTGCTCCTGTTCTGCCGTACGGACCGTCCAGGTCACCACCGGCAGGCCCCGTGCCCGCTGCGAGGCGGCAAAGCGCGAGGGCAGATCGCGGATATCATAGGCCAGAAAATCGGGCTTTGCGATCCAGAGATTGCGGTGGCGGGCGATCCGGCCGCGCCAGTTCTTGCCATGTTCTTCGGTGACCACCAGGCCGCGCACAATATGGTCTGCATTGCTGCGAAACCAGGCGCTCACCAGCGGATTGAAAGACATGATGGCGGCTCTGCCACCATAGCCTTCCAGCGCCCGGCGTACCGACAGGCACAGTGGGCCGACGCGCCGGTTGCGGGATTTGAGTTCGATCAGCACCGGAACCCGTCCGGCAATCTGCTCGAGGGTCTCGCGCAAGCGCGGAATCTTTCCGTGCCCATCCCGCAAGTTGATCTGGTCGATATCTTCCGAGCGCAAATTGCCGATCGGTCCAGAGCGCTCGGTCAGGCGGTCCAGTTCATAGTCATGAAAAACAAAGGCGCGGCCATCTTCTGCTGCCTGGACGTCGCATTCAACGCCGTGACCCAGTTTGATCGCGGCTTCAAAGGCGGCAGGGCTGTTCTCCAGTACGCCATGGCCATGCAGCCCGCGATGGGCATAGGGCTGGCCCTTCAAAAATGCCACACGACCGGGTGCCGGTGCCGGCGCCAAAATATTGTCGAGCAGCGTCCCGATCACTCGGATTTCAGGGCAATGATGGCGTCGACCTCGACCGCGACGCCGAGTGGCAGAGAGGCCACTCCGACAGCGCTGCGAGCGTGCAGGCCGGCAGCCCCGAAAATCACTTCCATCATGTCGGAACAGCCATTGGCGACCTTCGGGTGGTCGGTATAGTCGGCGGTGCTGTTGACGAAAACGCCCAGTTTTACAATCCGGTCGACGCGGTCCAGCGACCCCGTTGCCTTCTTGATCTGGGCAGCAATCATCAGCGCACAGGCCTTTGCTGCCTCTTGTCCTTCAGCCAGCGACATATCGTCACCCAGCCGTCCGGTGATCAGCTTGCCGTCGCTCATCGAGACCTGGCCGCTGATATGCAGCAAGCCGTTGACCTCCACGGCCGGCACATAGGAGGCAACGGGAGCAGCCGGTGTCGGCAATTCAATGCCCTTGGCTGTCAGGGCTTGTTCAATATGATCTGTCATTGGATAAAACTCTCACGCATGGTTGGCAGGGTCAAGCTCTTGCGAAGACAGGTCCATCGCCGGAGCCGGTTGGGCATTGTCAAACTTGTCCGATATCCAGGTCACGGCTTCGTGCCAGGAGTCGATGCGCACGTGCGCCGCCGGATTGGTCTCGATATGTTTGGCCATGATCGGTTCGCCGACCATCTGCAGACGCCACACATCGGGCGCATGCTTGGCAACGCTGCCATGCTGGTGGCCCAGATCGTCGACAAAGACGGTGACGGAAGGATTAAATTCGGCGAGAATGCTGGTCAGCAGCTCGCCCTTGCCGCCCTGATTGGTATAGACGGGAAAATCGATGCCCACGGCCCTGAGCTGTTCCGCTCGCGCTTCCCGGCGATCGTCCAGCAGATTGGTCAGGATTACCACATCGGCCAATTCGCCGAGCAGATTGATCGATTCGACCGCGCCGGCGATCGCGCCCTGCCGGTGCATTTCGCTGTCGAAAAATTCCTTCAGCATCGGCCAGATCTGCTCCGGCAGCACCTGTGTGCCGTCATGCTTGTGGCGCAGGGCATTGGCAAAATCGCTGCCATTTTCCAGATCGAAATGAATATGCTTGTCGCTGTCCAGCCATTGCTGGAACGGCACGACCATATGCAGCAGAACTTCATCGCAGTCGCTGATCAGAAGCGGCCTTTTAGTCATGAAAATCTCCGGGGGAATTGAGATGATGGGCGGCAGCGGCCAGTTTGGCTGGCGGGACACCGATAGCCTCGGCGCAGGCAAGCAGATCGGGTTCATGATTGGCAAGAAAGCCGAGCAGGGATGCCAGCATCGTCGGGTCTTCGAGGCCGGATCTGAGTTCGCGCGGATCCAGTCCGGTAAGGGCCAGCAGCCGCTCCGCCCGGTCCTGATCCTGCAGCACCCAGCCGAGCGCCTGCAAGGCGATGATTTCGCTGTCGGGTCCTAGATTGGGATTTGTTTCCATTACTGCTTTCGCCTAATGGTTCGGCTGCAAGTTTGAAAGGGCAAATCCGGTCGTGGCAAAAAGAGTATTGGTGGTTGAGGACAATGAACTGAACCTCAAACTATTCTGCGATCTGCTTCGGGCCCATGGTTTTGTGGTGGAGCCGGTCAGTGACGGTCGGGAAGTGCTCGAAAAGGCGCGCAGCTTCGTGCCAAATCTGATTGTCATGGATATCCAGCTGCCGCATGTCAGCGGACTGGAACTGATCGAGCAGATCAAGAAAGACGGCCAGCTCAAGATCATTCCGATCATGGCCGTGACCGCTTATGCCGGCAAGGGGGACGAAGACCGGATATTGAGTGCCGGGGCAGAGGCTTATGTTTCAAAGCCGATATCGGTCGCGAAATTCATCGAATCGGTGCAGCAGGTGCTGCACCGCTAAAGCTGGGCCAAAAGCTGCTTATTTGATTTTGGCTTCTTTGAATTCGACATGCTTGCGAACGACCGGATCATATTTGCGCTGCACCATCTTTTCGGTGAGATTGCGCGGGTTCTTGCGGGTTACGTAGAAAAATCCCGTGTCCGCCGTGCTGACGAGTCTGATCTTTACATTGGCTGGTTTCGCCATGGTGCATTCCTTAAGGCCGAAGCTGAAATAAAAACAGCGACGCAATCGGGCGCCGCATTCGTTCGCCGGGCTAATGGTGAAAATGCCAGCGGATGTCAAGAAAAAGCCGCTTTGCGATGAGGCGCGTCAAAACGGACGGAATTTATCACTTCTTAACCATGTTTTTGCATGGTGGCATTGCAGCGGGAGACAATTGTGATGAATCATGACCAGAATCTGTTCGTTCAGACCGAAATGCGGAGCCTGCTCGACAATTTACCGGCGGAATTGGCGAGTGAGCATCCCCTGCAGTTTCTGATGCACCTCGATCATATCCGGCAACGGGCAACGCAATATCGCCTGTCCGCTCTTCGCGATCTCATCTCCGCGCTGGAAAGCGCGCTGCAACCGGCCATGCTGTCGGGTGGCGGTACCGTCATCGCCCGCAACTATCTTGAAGCGATGCGCGCGACGCTTGACTGCGGACAGCTCAGCCCCGCCATGACCGAAGCGCTCATGGCCAATGTAGCGCTCCGCATCGGCGGCCAGCCTTAGCCGCCCGGTCTGTGGATGCATTTCTAACCTCGCTTTTTGCTCTGGCGGCCGCAGAATTTGGCGACCGGCCCCAGATTCTTTGTGCCGCTCTCGCGATAAGATATGGCCGGTTATCGCCGATTCTCTGGGGCCTGGGACTGGCCACATTGTGCAATTGCGCGATTTCCGCAATTGCCGGCCAAGCTGTGCACCAGTGGATCAGCGAAGATGCGCTGCAACTTTTCTATGCCCTGTCGCTGATTTTTGCCGGCTTCGGGATGGTCGCGTGGCGCCGTCCCGTCGACTTGCTGGAAAAATGGACGCTTGGGCCGTTCTGGACATCTTTTCTCGGTCTTTTCATTCTGCAATTTGGCGACAAGGGGCAATTTATCCTGATGGCTACCGCCGCCCGGACCGGAATGGCATCGTTCGCTGCTGCGGGAGGGTGGTTCGGGGTGATGATTGCCTGCGTGCCCGCCATCCTGTTCTACCGCCAGCTGACCGACCATTTGCCGATGGCGACAATTCGTTATGCAGGCGGCGGAGCCTTTCTCTTGATCGGAACGGTCGTTGCGCTCAGTGCATGGGGGATTTTCTGACCGACTCGGTGACGGGCCCTTCAAATCGATATTATCGATCTGTCAGAGCAAATCTTCTCACTGTAATATGCCGCCCATCCTCCCTATTTTTAAGACGTTGACTGGAAAAAGCTCACAAGGAGAAAGACAATGACCACGGGTGACAATGCAAAAAAGGCTGTAGCCGAAGCACTGAACGGAATTTTGGCCGACAGTTTTGCGCTTTATCTCAAGACCAAGAATTTTCACTGGCACGTTTCCGGACCGCATTTCCGCGATTATCATCTGATGTTCGATGAGCATGCCGCACAGATTCTCGCCACCACCGATCTGATTGCCGAACGGGTCCGCAAAAATGGCCACCGCACCCTGACCTCCATTGGCGATATTGCCCGGCGGCAGACGGTTGCCGACAATGACGATACCAAGGTTGCGGCGGCTGACATGCTCAGCGAATTGCGCGCGGACAATCAGAAGCTGGTGGAAAAGCTGCGCGAAGCGAAGGAGTTGGCAGGAGAGGCTGGCGACAATGCCACCGACGGCCTGCTCGATGACTGGACCGACCAGGCCGAAGAGCGCGCCTGGTTCCTGCTCGAGATCGCGCAGAAAGACTGATTCACTGGGACGCGTCGTTCTGGAGTACCGGATAGACGTTGCCGTCGGAGAGAGCTCCCGCTGCCGGACTGCCGATGCAGCCGGCGGCGCGAGCTGTGTGTCTGCAATCCGCTGAATTCTGTTGCCGAATCACCACAGATTTAATCAAATTGTAACATTCGTCTGGAGTATTTTCCCAGAAAACCGGACTTTCTTTATCCCTGATTGTTGGCGATTAGAATTTTTGCTTTGATTCGACTCCGAAAATCAAGCAACCTGATGACTTGGGGCTATTCTGGCCGGTTTTTACAGGGGTAATTACTTCCATGGACAATAATTTCGGACATTCCAAACGATCGGTACTTCTGCGCACTGCAGCAGCAAGTGCCATTGCAACTCTGGCTCTTGCAACGCCAGCGCAGGCAATTGTGCCCAATGACAATTATACGCCGACTCAGATCCTGGACGAGGATACCGGAGCGAACGGTGTCGGCATGTTTGCCCGCGGTGACGGCTTTGTCTGTTCGGGTACCCTGATCAATCCGCGTACCGTTTTATTCGCCGCCCATTGCGTGAATGATCGCCCCGAGAGCGATTATGGAACGGTCGTCAATACCGCTTGGTCCTTTGATTTCGACGCCAACCAGCTCCTCAATTTCATTCGTGATGAATTGGGTATCACCAGCGGTACATTTCAGCAGTCAATCAACACGTTTCTCGTAAATCAGATCTACTGGAACGCGCAATCCACTGAACAAGCGGCCAGCCAGGGGTTTCTGGAAGGCGATATCGCTTTGGCCAGCCTGGCGACGCCGGCCGGTAATATTCCGACATGGGCGCTGCTGTTTTCGCCGCTTCCGACACCTGATTCCATCAGCGATTCAGATGGCACCGGCTATCATGTAAAAATTACCGGCTATGGCCGTACCGGCAGTGGGACAACGGGTTCTGACGTGGGGATAGACTTCCGTCGCCGTGCCGCTGAGAATATGCTCGGCTCGCTTTCCTCCTTTGATTCCCGCGACGCGTGGCTTTTTGGCGATGATTCAGGTGGCCTCCCGCAGGTCCTTTATCGCATGGATTTTGATGATCCGAACAAGACCAATCCCTTTGACTTCAACCTCTACAAGGACGAGCCTCGCGAACGCGAAGGCACGACGGCAGGAGGTGATTCCGGCGGTCCGCTGATTCTGGATGCAGCGAATAACAGCCTGTCGACCGAAGATTTGCAAATTGGGGTTCTGTCCGGTGGTTCGCGGTTCTTTTTCGAACAGGTCTTCAGCTCATACGGCACGGAGAGCTTTTATCAGCCCTTGTTCCTGTTTGCCGACTATATCGCTGCGAACAACCCGTACCGTTATGTCAGCGCGAAAGCGGGCGACGGCGCGTGGGAAGATGCAACCCACTGGCAGACCGATCTGGATCCCGCTTATCGCGTCATTGATGCCAACGGAAATGTCGTAAACGGTTTTCCCGACACCCAGTCGGCTGGTCGCTTTGGGGATAGCCCCGAATTTGGCCAAGTGTGCTTCGATCCGGAAGGCGATAACCTAGGCGACGGTTGTTATGATTTTGCTACGGGCGAAGAGGCGCCGCCATCGCGCCCCGCACCAGCGCCCACTCCCGCCCCAACGTCCGCGGTCGCGGGCGGTAGCAACCTGACTTCGGGTATCGGGATCGTGGAATTTGGCGAAGCTTCCAACGTATCCGATCTGGCCGCTGGTGGCGATGCTCAATCCTCCCAAGTGGTCGCGCAAGTCGGGGCCAGCACTGCAACACCCGTCGCGGTTGCATCTGCCTCCTCGCCCGCTGCACGCGCCGGCATGATCATGGGTGCAGAACATCAGGCACAAGGCAATGGGGTGGAATTCGCTATCCAGGCTCCACAAAGTGGCGTGGAATTGGCCGAGGAAGAGTCGCAGGCTCCTGGCGATCCGCAACCAGCACCGACGCTGGCCAACGGGCTGGCTGGCGCAACGGATTTTGTCCCTGACAATATTGATCCGACTGTCAGTGCTGACCCGGCCGAACAGGTCAATGCTCGCTATTTTGATGTCACGCTGGATCAAACCGGCACCACTACCCTGAGCAGTGATAGAACCATTGATCGTATGAGTGTCAGCGGATTGGCTGGCTTGAATATCGCTTCGACCGGAAGTTTGACGTCGCTTATCGATATCACGCAAACCGGCGGCCGCATTTCGGTGGACGGCACTCTGACCAGTGCGGGCGACTATTCTCTGATCATGGGGCTGTTGACCGGGTCTGGCACAGTGGTGGCGCCGATGGTAACCAGCGTCGCAGGGGGAATTGCGCCCGGAACCATGGGGACGATCGGTACGTTGAACATCGACGGAAACCTGATCCTGTCATCGGGAACGACCTCGTTTATCGATCTCGGTGCACCGAATAGTTCCGATCGCATTGCGGTGACAGGCGAAGCCAATCTCGGTGGCAATATTGGACTGGCGCCGGTGGCCGGTTTCCAGACGGCTACGCCTAGCGTCTACCGGATCTTGACGGCCGATGGCGGAATCACGGATCAGTTTGCCGGTGTTTCGAACTTGTCGGCAATCCTGCTGACGAGCCTCACCTATAGTGCAAACGCTGTCGATCTGACGGTTCGCGCCCAAAGCTATCAGAATGTGATAGATCAGGCCAATGCTGTTCAGGTCAGCTATGCCGCCCTGATGGACCGCAATCGTGGCAACGGGGCTGTATCCGAATTGTTCTCGTTCCTCGATTTCACCGACGCAGCGACAATTCAGCAGACGTTTAACAGTTGGGCTCCGACGACGGAAACCACGGTGCGCTCTATCGGCAAGTCGGTGGCGACCAATATCGCTAACTTCTTCGATGCGCGCATCTCGTTGGCGGATCGTGACTCCAGTGGTGGCACCATTGCTACGATAGGCCGACCAATGCAAACCGCAGCCCTGGCGCTGAATGGCGGTGTTGGCGGAAATGCGACGGTCATGACAGACTTTGCCGCAGCCAGTGCCGCTCAGGATGTCGAAACTATATCCAATGGTGTTAACGAAGATATCGCCGTCTATTTGGCGGGCGGATATCTGGATGGCGAGGGGCGTTCCATGCCGCTTGCTGGTCAGCCACAGGGCAAAGATGACTTTGACGGTTTCTTCATCGCGGCTGGTATTGAACATTTTCTGTCGGATACCAGTATGATCGGCTTGGGCTTTCATTATACTGATCTCGATGCGACCGCCGCTCTGGGCAGCACGTCAAGTGGCAAGACGATTACCGGTACGCTCTATGGCCGGACAATGCTTGGACAGCTGGCTTTGGATACACAGGTCACTGCAGGTGTTTATGAGGCCACCACGCAACGCAACCTGGCTCTGGGTCCGCAGGCATATACCCTCAACAGTCAGGACGATAGCCTGCTGTTCACATCGTCTGTTGATCTGTCTTATAAGCTGGGTGCCGGTGGGTTCTCTTTCGCACCGACAGTAGGCATGCGTGCGACCAAGATTGATTTCAGCAACGTGATTGAAACCGGTGGACCGATGGCGCTAACCACGTCGCGGCCCGATTATGACAGTCTGCAAGGTCGCGCGGGTGCTGAATTTGAAGCAGGAGGCGGCAGCAACGTGCAGTTCTTTGGTTCAGCATTTTACGTGCACGAATTTCAGGATGCGAAGACCAATGTTGCGACAAACTTCACCAATGGCGTGGGCTTGCTGGCCCCATTTGCTCTGGCTGGTCAGGATGACGACTGGTTTGAGACGGCTGCGGGTGTTCGCGTCAATGCCGGCAATCTTTCGTTTGGGCTGAGTGGATTTACCACCATCAAGCGTTTTGATGCTGAGGCGCGCGGCGTGTCAGCATCGGCCACCATTCGCTTCTGATAGGCGCGTTCAACAACGAAAAAGCCCGCCGGACCTGTTCGGCGGGCTTTTTTGTGCCCGCTCCGTCAGCGTGAGGGGCACCGTCAGGACGTAAAAAAGGCGGGTCCATGCCCGCCTTTTTATTCCTTTAACTGGGACCGACTATTTTGCGACCAGATTCACTGCCGCTGTCTTGCCCCGCTGATCGACTTCCAGTTCAAACTCCAACTTGTCGCCTTCTTCCAGCCCGCGCATACCCGCGCGTTCGACGGCTGAAATATGGACAAATGCGTCCGGCTGACCGTCATCGCGCTGGATGAAGCCAAAGCCCTTGCTGCCGTTGAAGAATTTTACGGTGCCCGTGGCCTTCTCTCCGGTCAGCTCCCTGCGAGGAGGGCCGCCGCGTTCCTCTCGCGAGGCTCCGCCACCGGCAGGAACCTCAATAAGATCGCCTTCGATCTGAATGTCGGAAGCGGACACCTTGCCGCCCCGGTCAACCAGCGAAAAGCGCAACGTCTGCCCTTCAGCGAGACCTTTCAGTCCCGCTCGTTCGACCTGACTGATATGGACGAAGACGTCTTCGCCGCCACCGTCCTGCACGATGAAGCCAAAGCCCTTTTGCGCATTGAAAAATTTGACCGTCCCCGTGCTTTCACCGACGACCTGATCCGGCATGCCGCCGCCCCGTCTGGGGCCGCCCGAATCACTGTCCGGTCGCGTGTATCTTTCAACGGGAGGGCCGTTATCACCTTGATATCCATCGAAGTTTTCGTCGCCGAAGCCATCGCGTTTGTCCCGGCCTCTGCCTCGCCGGTTTCTATCAAAACCCATTCTTAAATCGTCACTTTCAATTCGCCCTGTCCAGTAATAGCAACGGCGCGGCGGACGAATTCCGGACCATTGTTTTGCACGAATCCCATTCACGTGCTGTGCTATCATACAGAAAAACACAGGAATAAGCGAATGAATTCGATGGTTGGTTAAAGAGTCATCCGATTCCCAAGCTCAAACAGCTGATATCAGAAAAGCCAAGTTTTCGGATCAGCGATAGGTTCATGCTTTTGCGCTTTCAGCAGAGCGAGTACCGAACGTACGAGAATCCAGACAGCAAGGGCGATCAGAATTGGGATGCCGATCAGGATAAAAGAGAGAATGCTCCCGATAATGCCGACCAGGAGCCCGATGAGGAATGTCATGATATGAAATTGTAAATGGCTCTCTTCCCACGTTCCTGCGACCTCATCTTTCCAGACCAATGCAAGAATGAATCCTATCAGGCCGGTTACGCCAACCACAAATCCCCCGATATAGAGGAGTGAGACAATGGTCGCCTTGTTGAAATCGAAGCCGGGAGTCGCTGAACCGGGTATTTTCTCTGCCATATTCCTCACTCTCGTTGTAAGTGCCCTATGCCATGCGAAAAGACGCTCAAACTAAACTTGCTGTTTGAGGCAGCCTGCGGCACATAGCATATCCAATGATGAGCTGCTGTCAATTTTCGCAGCCGGCATTCTGGCCAAGGTCTTCAACCAGCGGTCCGGAGGATATCATGCCGATACAGCGGTTGCGAAAATAAAGTTGGCCCACCGATAAGATAGACAGGCAAATAGTAATGGCAGTTTTTTTTCACGAGGAAGATATTCCCGCAGGCGCGCTGGCGGATGGGACCGTTGCCGTGGACACCGAAACAATGGGGCTCCAGACCCACCGGGACCGCCTGTGCCTGTTGCAGATATCGGATGGTAAGGGCGACGAGCATCTGATCCGTTTTGGTCCGGATAGCGACTATGCTGCTCCCAATTTGCGGGCTGTTTTGGCCGATCCCGACCGGCTCAAACTTTATCATTTTGCGCGTTTTGATCTTGCCGCTATCGAACATTATATGGGCGTGATGGCAGCACCCGTCTTCTGCACCAAAATCGCCTCGCGACTGATCCGCACCTATACGGACCGGCATGGACTGAAGGAGCTGGTGCGCGAACTTCTTGCTCAGGATATTTCGAAACAGCAACAATCCAGCGACTGGGGCAACCCGGAGCTGAGCGAAGCGCAGCGCGAATATGCTGCGTCGGATGTTCGCTTTTTGCACAGACTGAAGGAAGAGTTGGAAATCCGGCTCGAGCGGGAGGGCAGAACCGCTCTCGCCCAGGCCTGCTTCGATTTCTTGCCCGACCGCGCCCGGCTGGATCTGGCGGGCTGGCCGGAAACGGATATTTTTGCACATGCCTAGGCATTTGAATCCCTTGTTCACTCTTCGTAACTTTGATTGCGGGAATGCAGTTTAACCATGTCAACGGCCGCAAAGCTTATCCGGACCAAGCGCCAGGAATTTGCCGCTCCGAACGGCAAGCATGATCGCAATGTCAAGTTGCTGCGATTCATTCTTCCTGTGGCGGTCGGCATACTGGGGTCGATGCTGGCTTTGGCCCCGTTCACCATGCGGGGCGAGTTGAGCTTTGTTCTCGACAAGAATAGTGTCGATGTCGCGAAAGAGCGCATGCGGGTAACCGAGGCTCTCTACCGCGGCGAGGACAGCGAAGGGCGGCCGTTTTCCCTGAAAGCCGGTTCTGCCGTGCAAAAAAGCTCGGCGGAAGCCGTTGTCGAATTGAATGATCTTTCTGCCCGCATATTGCTGACAGACGGTCCCGCCCAGATACGCGCCCGTTCCGGGCGCTATGATATGGATGAGGAAAATGTCCGGGTGCCCGGGCCGGTTCAGGTCGAGGCGGCGAACGGATATCGGCTGTCTACCAGTAATGTCATCGTTGATTTCAAGGAGCGCAGCCTGCGCAGCGAAGGGGTGGTGGAAGGAAGGACGAATATCGGAACGTTCAGGGCGGATCGGCTGGAGGCCGATTTGGCTGGACGCACCGTCAGCCTGAATGGCAATGCGCGATTGCGGATTGAACAAAATGGACTAAGAAGACCCTAGATGAAACTGAACCTTTTTCTTTTCCTGTCCGCCGGCAGCGCGCTCCTCGCTGCGTCATTTTTGCTTCTGGTAGGCCCTGCCCCGGCGCAGGTTTTTGGCAGTCATGACAGCAATGCGCCGGTGAATTTCGATGCCGGACGGATCGAAGTCCAGGATCGTGCCGATCGCGTGGTTCTATCCGGTGCGGTTCGTGTCGAGCAGGCGGGATTGGTGCTTAATGCCGCGCGGATGACCGTCGCCTATCGCAACAGCAGCGGGATCGAAATTGACCGGATTGATGCGTCCGGCGGGGTCACGATTCGCAAAGCCGGCGATACAGCGTCCGGCAATGTGGCCATTTACGATCTCAATCGCCGTCTCATCACCTTGATCGGCAATGTCACGCTGACACAGGGAACAAACCGTCTCTCCGGCGGGCGGCTGATTATCGATCTCGCATCGGGTCGCTCGACGATAGATGGACGTTCTGCGGGAGGCTCTTCGGTCGGCACGCCGGATTCCAGCGGGCGGGTGTCCGGTACGTTCACCGTGCCGCAACGGAAAGAATCCAATCCCGGCCAGTAATAGCGCGCAGAAGCTTCGCCATGGAAAAGCGGTGCGTCTGCCAAGCCCATGATGCTTGATTTACGGTGATAAAAGTCCATTTTCAGTCTACCATGCACAAAGCTTGCCAATCCGGATGGTGATGGGGCATGCTGATGATCAACAGCCGAACAGCCCATGCAAATGAGGATGAATGATGAACGATCCAGCCGTTACTGACCCGCCGACAATGGCCGATCCCGGGGCCGCCATGGCCAGTGATGCCATGGAACATGGCTTGGCAGTGGTTTCTATTGCCAAAAGCTATGACAAACGTTCGGTGCTGTCCGATGTTTCGCTGTCCGTCGGCCGCGGTGAAGTCGTCGGGCTCTTGGGGCCCAATGGTGCGGGGAAAACGACCTGTTTCTATTCCGTCATGGGTCTTGTGAAGCCCGATGCAGGGCGGATCATGCTCGACGGCGAGGATATTACAGCCCTTCCAATGTATCGTCGGGCAATTCTCGGTATCGGCTATCTGCCGCAGGAAACATCCATTTTCCGCGGTATGACCGTTGAGCAGAATATCATGGCGGTGCTCGAGATGGTGGAACCCGATGCCCGTACAAGAGAGGAAACACTCGACCGGTTGCTGGATGAATTCGGCCTGATGAAGTTGCGGAGTTCGCCGGCGATGGCCCTGTCCGGGGGCGAGCGGCGGCGTTGCGAGATCGCTCGGGCGCTGGCGGCAAGTCCTTCGATCGTGCTGCTGGACGAACCCTTTGCCGGCATTGATCCGCTCTCGATCGCCGACATTCGCGATCTGGTCTGCCAGCTGCGGGAGCGCGGCATCGGCGTGCTGATCACCGATCATAATGTCCGCGAGACGCTCGATATCGTCGACCGGGCCTGCATCATCTATGACGGTCAGGTCCTGTTCGCCGGCAGCCCCGAAGACCTGGTCGCAGACGCCAACGTCCGCCGGCTGTATCTCGGCGAAGGGTTCGCCCTATAACAATGGCTCTCACGCCTCGCCTCGATTTGCGACAGAGCCAGTCGCTGGTGATGACGCCGCAATTGCAGCAGGCGATCAAGCTGTTGACCCTTTCCAATCTGGAGCTTGAAACCTTCATTTCCGACGAGGTCGAGAAAAACCCGCTGCTGGATACGGGAGAGCTCTCGACTGAAAGCGGTGAGGAAAGGCAGGACGACTCCGCTGCCCAGGGCAGTGACGAAATATTGTCTGCCGGCCCTTCGGAGTCGGAGGCTGCTCTGGATATGGAGGGGCACACGGACAGCTTTACCAACAACAGCCTTTGCGACAGTGATGGCCCGCTCGACGGGCAGCTCGGCCTCAATGGGGCGAGCTCCGGTTCCGGTGCCATCGGCGATTCTGCCGACTTCGAGAATATGCTGGCCGCTGAAATCACGCTGACCGATCATTTGATGGATCAGGCGGGCACCGTTCTCTCGGGCACCGACCTGTTCGTGGCGCAGCATATCATCGATCAGATAGACGAATGCGGCTATTTGCAGGCCGACCTTCTGGAACTGGCCTATCGTCTGAATGTCGGACTGGTCGACATCCAGCGGATATTGGGTGTCGTGCAGACCTTTGATCCCGTCGGGATTGGCGCAAGAAATCTGGCAGAATGCCTGGCGCTGCAGGCTAGGGATGCGGACCGCTATGATCCGGCAATGGCGCGGCTGATCGACAATCTGGATTTGCTGGCCAAAGGTGCCTTGCCGCAACTCAAGCGGATTTGCTCCGTCGATGATGAAGACCTGATGGATATGATCAGCGAGTTGCGCAACTATGATCCCAAACCGGGCTGCAAGATCGGAGGGGGCGAGGTGCAGTCCGTGGTGCCCGATGTCTTCATTGCCGAACGGGGGGACAAGTGGATCATCGAAGTGAACAGCGCCACCTTGCCGAAGGTGCTGGTCAACCGCAGCTATTATAGCGAGCTCAAGGACGGGGCGCAGGACAAGCAGTCGAAGGAATGGCTCAACGAATGTCTTGCCGATGCCAACTGGCTGGTCAAGGCGCTGGACCAGCGGCAGCGGACGATCGTCAAGGTGGCGACGGAAATTGTGAAGCAGCAGGAAGACTTCTTCCGCAAGGGTGTGGCGCATCTGCGGCCGCTGACGCTGAAGAATGTCGCCGAGAAGATCGAGATGCACGAGTCGACGGTGAGCCGGGTGACGTCCAACAAATATCTGTCCTGCTCGCGCGGGACGTTCGAGCTCAAATATTTCTTCACCAGCGGCATCCAGTCGTCGACCGGCGGCGAGGCGGCGTCGGCGGAAGCGGTCAAGAGCCATATCAAGACGCTGATCGATGGCGAGGACCCCAAGAACATCCTGTCCGACGACAAGCTGGTCGCGCTGCTGAACGACAGGGGCTTCGACATTGCCCGCCGAACCGTCGCCAAATATCGCGAGTCGCTGGGGCTTGGCAGCTCGGTGCAGCGCCGCCGGCAGAAGGCGCTCGAAGGCCGGGCCGCCTAAATCGGCTTGCGCAGCACCGCGAATTCGAGCGCATCGCTTTTCGGCAGGCCGAAGCGCGGATTGCCGTGGGGGAAGGGGCGATATTCACCGGTCCGGACATAGCCACGGCGCTCGTAATAGGCGATCAGCTCTGCCCGCTGCCTGATCACGGTCATTTCCATGGCCTGCGACTGCCACTGCTCCCTGGCATAGGTTTCGCCATGGGTCAGCAGCGCCCGGCCGAGTCCGCCTGCCTGGAGCGCCGGATCGACAGTCAGCAGACCGAGATAGGCGACGGAGCCGTCGACTCGCGACAGCTGCACGCAGCCCCGCAGCTGGCCTTCGCTTTCGGCGAGCAGAAGCCGCTGGTCCGGATCGGCGAGAATCGCCGCGAGCGATTCCGCGTCGGTCCGCTGGCCATCCAGAAGGTCCGCTTCGTGGGTCCAGCCGCGCTTGGCGCTGTCGCCGCGATAGGCGCTTTCAACCAGTAAATGGAGCGGCTCGATATCATCGCTACGGGCAGGCCGGATATTCATGCCAGCCGGATCCCGTCGGCTTCCAGGACCGCATCGTCCCGAACCTGCCCGGTCACCACCACCCGCTTTTCGACTTCGTCAACCGGTACGCGCAGCAGTTCGAGCCGATAGCGGGCACCATTGTCGCACTGCAGGAGGAAGCCGGCGGCATCGCGCTGCAACAGGCCAGCATATTGCCGATCATTTCCATTATCCATTCCCATCAGACAGCGGCGAGCAGGGTCTCGCTGATTTCCCAGAGCCGCTCGGCATCGGTGTCATCGGCGATATGCGGGGCGCAATGCTGAAAGGGGGGCGAGTCCGGTCCCGCCAGCTGGGCGACATCGCAATCCTCACAATAGACGCCGGGCATGGCATCCAGTAGCGGCGATGTCGCTGCCCACAGGGTGGTGGTGCAGCCCTGCGTCGGCGTCTTGAAGATTTCGGCGACCGCCGGGGGTATTGTGCCATCCGGGTTCAGCCAGCCCATTTCCACTTGCTCCTCCTTTGGCAGATGTCGCTGCAGGGGCGTGAAAATGCCGCCCGGGTGGACCGAGAAGGCACGACCGCCAAAAGCCTGCATCCGCCGGTTGAGCGCATTGGCGAACAGCGCGTTGGCACTTTTCGCCTGGGCATAGGCGACCCATTTCTGATATTCGCTATGTTCGAACTGGATATCGTCCCACAATATGCCGTTGCGTCTGTGGACAATCGATGACAGCGCTACCACCCGCGGTGCTTCAGCCTTTTCGAGCAGCGGCATCAGCGCCCGGGTCAATGCGAAATGGCCCATATGGTTGACCCCGAACTGGCTTTCCCAGCCGGGTCCGACTCGGTCCAGCGGGCAGGCCATGATTCCGGCATTGTTGATCAGCAGGTCGAGCGCATCGATACTGTCATAGACCGAGGAGGCAAAGGCGCGGACCGAATCGAGATCGGCGAGATCCATTTTGGCCGTGGACACGTCGCCTTCGATCGTCGACAGATTTTCCTCCGCCTTGGCCGGATCGCGCACCGGCACGATCACCGTGGCGCCAGCACCCACCAGTGCCCGGGTGGTTTCCAGACCGATGCCGGAATAGCCGCCGGTGACAATCGCGGTCCTGCCGCTCATGTCAATGCCGGCAAGAATCTCGTGCGGTTCGCTCTTAGCGTGAAAGCCCGAGCCGAGCGGTTTCTGGTCTGCTGCTGCCATTGTCTGAATCCTTTTTCCTGCCGTTAGCCCTGAGCCTGTCGAAGGGTGCTTATGGTCTTGCGGCGTGGCTCGACAAGCTTGCCACTAACGGCAACAAACACCCTCATTGATCGCAGGCCAGTCCTTTTACCCGTGCGCCTTTACCCCCAAAATCTCTGCTGCCGACATATAGGCATAGCCCAGATCCTCGGCGACCGCCTTGTAGGTGACATGGCCGTTCCAGACGTTGAGGCCTTCCGCCAGATGGCGGTCGTCGCGCAGGGCGGCTTCCCAGCCCTTGTCGGCGATGGCCAGCGTGTGCGGCAGGGTGACATTGTTGAGCGCATAGGTCGACGTCCGCGATACGGCGCCCGGCATATTGGCGACGCAATAATGGACGATATCGTCGATGACATAGGTCGGGTCCTGATGGGTGGTCGGTTTCGACGTTTCGAAACAGCCACCCTGGTCGATCGCGACATCGCACAATACCGATCCGGGGCGCATGGTGCTCAGCATGTCGCGAGTCACCAGCTTGGGCGCTTCCGCACCGGGGATCAGCACGGCGCCGATCACCAGATCGGCCTCGGCGACGCATTCGGCGATATTGGCCTTGTTCGAAAAGCGCGTCTTGGCGCGGCTTTCGAAATGGGTCCCGACCGATTCCAGCACCTCGGGATTGCGATCAAGGATCGTTACATCCGCGCCGAGGCCGGCGGCCATCTGCGCGGCGTTGAAGCCGACCACGCCGCCGCCGATGATCGTCACCTTGCCGGGTGCCACGCCGGGGACGCCGCCAAGCAATATGCCGCGACCGCCATGAGCCTTTTCGAGCGCGGTGGCGCCGGCCTGGATCGACATCCGTCCGGCGACCTGGCTCATCGGCTTGAGCAGGGGCAGTCCCCCGCTGCCGGTCACGGTTTCATAGGCGATGCAGATCGCCTTGGACTCGACGAGATCCGCGGTCTGCTCCGGATCGGGGGCAAGGTGGAGATAGGTGAACAATATCTGGCCCTCGCGCAACATGGCGCGTTCGATCGGCTGGGGTTCCTTGACCTTGACCACCATCTCGCATTGTTCGAAAATTTCGTCCGCGGTGGCGGTGATGGTGGCACCCGCGGCGACATATTCGGCATCTTCCGCGCCGATGCCGAGTCCGGCACCGGTCTCGACCAGCACGTCATGGCCATGCGCGATCAGCTCGCGAACCGATTCCGGCGTCAGGCCGACCCGATATTCGTGATTCTTGATTTCCTTCGGGGTACCGACGCGCATGAGAGGCTCCTGTTCTGATGAGTCTAAAGGCGTTGCATTACCAGCAAATGACGGTCCGCACGATCCGCTGCGTCATATGGTTGCGCTATTGGGGAGCTTTCCTGATCGGCACCGGCACGGTACAAATATTGCCATAGCCGCCATGGGCCGCGATATATTGGAGAAGCGCCGGACTGTAGCTGGCGAGATATTCATAATGCGGTTGCTCGGCGAGCGGCAATTCGCTGGCGAGGCGGATCGAGGAAATCGGCACATATTGCGATTTGTCCGCATAGAAGCCTCCGGGATCCGTTCCCAGCGGCAGATTCTGCAAATGCTCGAGCCCGTCGATCACCCGGCCGACCATGCCAAAGGTGGTGTCGAGGCTGCGCGCTGCCTCACCGGTAATCACCGACAGTTCGGCGCCGCTACCGGTGTCCGGCGGATCATAATGGGCCGGCGAAAGCGCGCCGCGACAGGTCAGCGGATAGGCCCGTCCCTGCTGGTCGCTGCCAATCGGCCAGCCGCCGCCAAAGCCGACTGACTGAGCGCCGGTATTTTCATAGATCATTTTCATCAGCGGCTGGATGTCGGTGCCCTGATATTGGTTGCTGTAGGCGACCGCTGCCTGAAGCGCCGCCCGGTCCGTGTCGCGTTTCGCGCCCAGCGCGGCGTTATAATATTCGCTCTCCGGCACCGTCTCCAGCCCCTTGGGCAGCGGCTTGGCATCGGGATTGCCGCCAAATTGGGTGACAAAATCCCTGGCGACGCGGTAGATCTTGGTGCCGTCCCACCAATGGCCTCTGGCAAGCTTGCGGACATTGCGGACATGGCCGCCGGAAAGCGCCGCCGGGAGCAGCTGGATCACCGCCTGGCGCTTGCTGCCGTCGGCGGAATCGGGCAGGGTCAGGATCATGAGATCGCCGACCGGGATCGGCAGCCAGTGCTCGGCGGGAGCGGCGGCGAGTATCTCGGCAGGAGTCGGGGCCGGCGCTTCTTCCTGCGCCAATGCTGGGGAAAAGCAGGCGACCGTGATCGCGAAAACAGCGAGGCGCATGGATCGAAACCGATTTTTCATGCTGTTCTTTCTATGGCGAGCTTTACAAAGTTTACAGGGTTAAGGAAAGGAAAGCCTGCCCCTGCAGAGCGTTCCCCGGCGCAGGGCGCGAACGACGGAAGCTTCGGTGAAGCTTTCCAAAGCCGAGCGGTCCAGACGAGTTCTGAGGGCGCGGTGAAAGGGCAATGGCGGGACAGTTCTGGACCCCGGCCTGCGCCGGGGAACAATCTTTGGGTCACACAGGGTCACACGGGTCACACCCCCTAATGCAAGAAAGTCTTTTTGCTTGAGGGGTGCTGAAAACTGCCGATGGGAGGGTGCTGGAATAGACGAGGTGAGGGATTTTTCCATAGGGCAAGGGTAACCGAAGTTACCAGGTGTAGGAAAGACAATTTTGGTCCGTTAGTGGTGAGCCCGCCAAACCACGCTTCTCTGTCGATAGGCGTCGTTGAGCTACGCTCGCCCTTCGGGTCGACCGGCTCAGGACTAAGGGATCATTCACTCCCCGCTTACTCGCCGCACCGGCACCGGAACATTGCAGATATCCGCGCCGCCAGCCGGCACGATGAAGAACGGATCGCGGCGATTGGCCCGGGCATCGGCATATTTGGCGAAGGTCTCGCCTTCGGTATTCAGATATTCGAAGCGCGGCTGGTCCGCTGCCGGCAGGTCGGTGGCCAGCCGGATCGAGGTGATTGGCACGCGTTTGCCCGCATCCTCGTAGAAACCCAATTGCCCCTTGCCGCGCGGCAGGCTGGAGAGATATTCGATCCCCTCGATGACCCGCCCGACCACGGCAATATTGCGGTCGAGGTGGCGCGGCGCATGGCCGATCACGGTGTAGAGCTCCGCACCACTGCCGGTATCGGGGGAATAGTTGCGGCCGACGCCGAGCGCGCCGTAGCAATGGACGGGCCAAGCTCTGATACCGCGAAATGCTATAGGCCACCCATTGACCCACCAACTCGCACCAGCATATGAATCAACATCATAATCTTGTTGTCCCCAATCCATCCAGTCGTCTGGTGTGTTTGCCGAGTGTTCCAAAACAGACCGGGTTTTTGCTTTTGAAGCTGCCAAATTGGTTATTGTATACTCACTCTCCGGCACCGTCTCCAATCCGTCCGGCAACGCCTTCTTCTCAGTCTCATCCCCCCATTGCACGACATAATTGTCCTGCACCCGGTTGATGCTGGTACCGTCCCACCAGTGCGCCTCTGCCAGCTTGCGGATATTGCGGATCCAGCCCTGCGAGAAAGGCGGTGGCATCAGCTGGATGACCACGCGGCGCGGGTTGCCTTCGGCATCGGCGGCGAGCTCCATGATCAGCAGATCGCTCGGCGTGATTTTCACCCATTCGCTGGCCGGGGCCGCCTCGACGATCGCATTGGGGCTGGAATATTCCGGTTTGTCAGCTTCCTGGGCGGAAAGGGGAGCCGCCAGGGCAAGAGCCGCGAGCGATGCGATGGAGCATAATCTGTTCATGGTGATATCCCGCCTTGTCCCGTTAGTACTGAGCCTGTCGACCCGAAGGGCGAGCGTAGCTCAACGACGCCTATCGACCGAGGAGCGTGGTTCGACAGGCTCACCACTAACGGATTATATTTCCAACATTCTGTTCGTCAGCACCCTAAACCGACAGTATCACTTGCGAAAGCGCGAATCCCGCACTAGGGAAACGGCGCTGTCTGATATTCGACCAGATTCACGGGTCGGGCGGCATTTGCGGAGACGTGGCAGAGTGGTCGATCGCGCACGCTTGGAAAGCGTGTATAGGGCAACCTATCGAGGGTTCGAATCCCTCCGTCTCCGCCACCACCCTTTCCCCCATTTTCCACCGATGACCTGAAAAAGCCAAGCATTTGCGCGGCTTATCAGGTGATTCGGGTCCCACACTGTCCTTGCTCATCCATCGGTGTCCGATTGGATTTGTGGGAATAAATGTGGGAGAATTTGCAGCCATGGGTAAGCTTTCGGCAACAGCGGTAAAGGCCGCCTCGAGACCCGGCAAATTAGGCGATGGCGATGGGCTTTACCTCGTGGTGAAGTCGTCGGGCACGAAGAGCTGGATGGTCCGGGTGCAGAAAAACGGCAATCGCCGCGATTTCGGTCTCGGAGGCGCATCGAAGATATCGCTGGCGGTCGCACGTGAGCGGGCCCGCGAGGTTCGAACCTGGGTCGAACTGGGACTGGACCCGCTGTTCGAGCGCCGGAAAGCGGAAGGCATTCCCACATTCCGGGAAGCTGCCGCCAAGGTACTCGCCCAGCATCGCGCGACATGGCGCAACGAGAAACACGAGAAGCAATGGATCAGGACGCTGGAGGCCTATGCCTTCCCCCATCTTGGCAACGTGCAGGTCAACGACATCACGGGGCCGATGATCCGCAATGTGCTGGCCGAGATCTGGCTGGCAAAGCCTGAGACGGCGCGCCGGGTGCGTCAGCGGATCGGGACCGTGCTCGACTGGGCCTATGCCTCGGGATACCGCGACAGCGAGGCACCCATGCGCGCGATCACCAAGGGCCTGCCGCGCCAGCCGAAGAAGGAAGGCCACTACGCGGCCATGGCCTATGCCAAGGTGCCGGACTTCATTCCGCGGCTACGCGAGCGTGAAAGCTACAGCAGGCTGGCGCTGGAGTTTGCGATCCTGACGGGGGCCCGCTCGGGCGAAGTGCGCCATGCTGTCTTCGATGAGTTCGATCTCGATGAGAAGCTATGGACCATCCCGAAGGAGCGGATGAAAGCCAATCGCGAGCATGTCGTGCCGCTGTGCGATCGGGCAGTACGGATCATCGAGCGCTGCATGGAACTGCGCGTGAGAAACTGCGAGCTCGTCTTTCCCGGCATGCGAGGGAGGAAGGCGATGTCCGATATGACGCTGACCAAGCTGCTGCGCGAGATGAAAGAGAGTTGCACGGTTCACGGCTTCCGCTCGGCGTTCCGCGACTGGGCGAGCGAGGAGACCAGTCACCAGAGCGATGTCGCAGAAGCAGCGCTGGCGCATGTGGTGAAGGACAAGACCGAGGCGGCCTACCGGCGCGGTAATCTGCTGGAGAAGCGCAAACTGTTGATGGAAGACTGGGCTGCCCACTGCTGCAAGGGAAGCTAAAGCGATGAAACGTAGCCCAATGCAGAAAATCATGCACCGTGAGGCATCCAGGTCGCCTTCGATCAGGCCGCCTTTTCCACTCTCCCGTTACCGCATAGCCACGCCGGTCCCTGTGGATAAACCTGTCACCTGTTCGGACTATCAGGAACCGCAGCGTTCGGACTATCAGGAACCGAAAGTTCGGACTATCGGGAACCGAAACAGGCGGCAAACCCGCAGGATTGCTGGGCTCCAGCGTCCTTTAACTATCCTAACGACAATCCTTACCGGATTGTTGCTAACGTGGAGCGCTCCGCGCGCGGCTCCTCAGCGCTATGGATGGCGCCGTCGCCGCGCGCTGCTGCACTCGGCACGTGCAAGCGGCCGAACAGCTTGCTAGGGTTTGACCGATGAAGACGGACCTTGATCATCTTCCCCCTCAAAAGCAGCGCGAGATCGAACGCGTCGTGCAGCTCATCTTTGAAGAGTTTGACGATGCCTTCGCGCTCGCCAAGCACGAGTGGAAGAAAGCCGGACGGATACTCAAAGTCATTCTCTACGGAAGCTATGCTCGCGGGACCTGGGTCGATGAGCCGCACACTGCCAAAGGCTATCAGTCGGATTACGACCTGCTCATCATCGTCAACGACAAACGGCTGGCCGACAGGGTCAAATACTGGTCGAAGCTCGACGACCGCTTGATGCGCGAATACGGTGTGACCAGCACACTCAAGACGCCGGTCAACTTCATCGTCCACACGCTTCAGGAAGTGAACGATGGACTGGCGCACGGCCGCTACTTCTTCATGGATGTGAAGGCCGAGGGTGTAGCGCTCTACCAGTCCGACGACACCGAGCTGCACACGCCCAAGCCCAAGACGCCGACACAGGCGCTGGGCATGGCGCAGGAGTATTTTGAGGAATGGTATCCTAGCGCCATGAAGCGCTTCGAAAGCGCGCGATTCCTGATAGGCAAGGAGTACTCGAAGCAGGCTGCCTTCGATCTACATCAAACGACTGAGACGCTTTATCACTGCGTCCTGCTAGTCTGCACATTTTACACTCCCCACGTTCACAACCTCGGCTTCTTGCGCACGCAGGCCGAGCGCATCGATCCCCGCCTGACCTACGTGTGGCCGCGCGAGCTAAAGCGGGATCGCGCGCGGTTCGAGAAACTCAAAGAGGCCTATGTGAAGGCACGCTACTCGAAGCACTACCGCATCACGAAGGAAGAGCTCGAATGGCTTGGCGAGCAGGTCGAGCAGCTTGGACGCGTCGTGCACGAAGTTTGTATGGAACGGCTGGAGAAACTCAAAGCCGAAGCGCTCGCGAGCTCCGACAAGGCATAGCGACTTCCAATGACCGCCCGGAGGACGGCTTTTCACTCCCACTGCCCTAAAAGCTGCCATTCCGCTTACGACGCCATTGCCGACGTCGGCAAACTGCGCCAGTGTGCACCCGTTAGAGGTGCCGGTTGGGGGTCAAAGTGGGGTTTCTTGCGAGGTTTGATGGCTGGATCGAGCAATGGGCAATCCGCGACGAGGTCGTTCGAAAAGAGCGAGCTTATTGGAAACAGATGTTGCCCCATGCTGCGTTTTGGAAGTTGTTCGGCACCTTTGTTTTCCCCAGCATCCAAATAGTGCTCGCACTTCAATACTTCGCTGGCGATCGGGCGGGCACGATCTTCCTGTTCATTATAGGGTCGTTTTTTTCTTCTATATTTATGTGGCGTTACCTTGTTCACTTAAGGTCGATCCGATCCGAGGCGTGAGAGGGCTAGTGTAAGTGTCGGACCGCTGACCGGTTTCCACCCCGTTCTTGCCATCTCCGCCCGGCGGAATGATCACCAAATCCGGACCTTCCGCTGCCGACGCCGTTTACGACATCTTGGCAACGCGCATCAGTTTCCGTCCAGTAGCCCTACCGTGTTTCCCTCTGGATCGCTGAAATCTGAATAGCGGAGGGCTTTGTATCCATCGATTTACTCGGCTTCGGAACACTTCTTCGGCCTCGTTTCTCTTGGCCCAGGGACCTCGCACAATATCTAGCAAATGTCCCCGGCCAAGATCCAACTCAGCTATCCTGCCTTGATCACTGAAAGTCGAATGTCGCGAAAAAGGACGTTCGTAGACCTTCCACAATTAGGTTTCGGATCATAGAAAATTGCCTTTCAGTACCGGATTTGGAACACTCTTTATTGGAGTCGCCCTAAGGTGCGACTTCCAGCAACTCGTCATACTTGCAACCGTATTCCCCGCGATCGGGTGTCGCGAGAAGATCGCCAGTGAAGGTCAGTCTCTGACCCAGTTTGAGCTCAAGGTTCCTGTAGCGCAATACGCGGCCATCGAAGGAAGAATTCGCCGGCAGTATCAGACCGGAACGCCCCCCGTCCCGTTCGACAAAAAGGCAGCCTTGCTCATATCCGAGAACGCCCTCTGCGCCCTCAAGAGCGGATTGGCCAGGCGTTCCGTCGGCGGCGCTCAACGCGCCGTGACGGTCGAATGGGTATTGCTCTTCTGCGGTGTTAACGGGCGCCTCTTCTGACGCACAGGATGCGAGGCCCAAGGCGAACGCGAGACTCAGAATTTTTTTAGTATGCAAGGCGATAATCCCACGAATATACGTCGTCGATGCTCGTATAGGTGATGCTGAGCGACTGCGCCGAACCGAGATAATGCGCGGAAGTCAGCAACTATTCCGAAGTTGCGCAATCGGGTGAACGTCCGCTTCCTTAACCCAAGATCCTAAAAGCAGCCTGTCGGCAAACCACCCCAGTTCTCGCCGTTAAGACCAAGTGTGGATTGTGCCAGAAGCGGACCAGCAGATTGCAACGCCAAAGCGGCCATGTGAGACAGCCTCCTGCTTCCCGATATCTGCCGTCGACTCAGCTTATGCGCTTCAGCCATTTTGGGGCCGCTTCGAGACAGTCTGGTTTCGGGCGTTTTCCTAAGGAAACGGACAATCCGTTCGCAACCCAAATCGCATTCAAAGGCAACCCCGTAAAGTTAACGACATAACTCACGTCCCGGCCATTTCGAAGACAATGCCTGTCGCAATGAGGTGCAAGCGATCGCTGCCTTACTGATTTTTATCGGAATGGTTGCGCCTATCCGGTTTCGGCCTGTGCGTTACGGGCAGCAGCAATCGCCGCTGCAAGCTCTTTTGCTGGACCCACTCCCCAGTAGTGGAGGAAGTAAAACATCGGTTCACCGCCGATCATGTGGTTATGCAATGCTACGATATGGATATCCCGCTCGCGCAGTGCGCGGAGCACGGGCTGGACTTCGTCCTCGGTCATGATGAAGTCACCATCCACGGCGGCAAGGTCGTTGGTGCCCGAGAACGCCGCCCAGGTCGTAAGCCCCATCGAACCACCGATCTCAACGCCGTGCATGCGGCCTTGGCGAGCGAAGGTGTATTTCACGACACCATCGGCGATGCTTGGCTCGGTGCCCAAGATTTCGCTCAGCGCCAGGGCTTCGATCGTGCCGTTTGCATCCGGCGTCATGCCACCGAAACTGCGCTGCGGCGTCGGCGAGGCGGCGCGCACTTCCTTGATGGCATCCCAGACGGCTTTTACACCCGCTGCCATCTTGGCGGTTTCCCCATGCCCGCCGATATGCATAAAATAGACCGGCGGATCGTCGAATATGAAATGATTGTGCAGCGCGGTGACGGTCAACCCGTTGGCGAGGGCAGCGTCCATCGCGGCTGTTATCTCATCCTCGAATACGACCGTGTCGCCCATGACCATCACTCCGCCATCGACGGGTTTGAAGGCAGCCCATGAGCCGAGACCTGCCGGGGGATCGAGGCGCATGCCGTCGACCATCACCGGCACGTCGGCGCGCGTCCAACCGATGCGTGCGACCCCATCGTCGGTCATGGTGACCTCCGAGTGCGATGCCTCGAAAATCAGTGCCTCGAGATTGCCGAGATTATCCTGCGCGTGAAGAGCCGCCGACATCGCTGATAGCGATAGAGCCAAGCCGCCGACGAACAATGTTCTGGGTAATTGCTTCATCTTAGTTCTCCTTGGATGTGATTTCAGGTGCCAGCCATCATTGCGAGGTAATACAGCGACCCAATGAGTGCGCTCACGAAGAGAACGAGCAACATCCCGATCTTGAAGCGCAGCATGGCGATCAGGGCCGCAGCGGCAATGACGACGGAGGCGACGTCGATCGTGGCGAAGTCCGGCACGAGCAGACGTGCGCCGTAACCTCGAACCTCGTCAAGCCGTGCGAAGGCAACGTGCAGCGCAAACCAGATGGCAAGGTTTAGGATCACACCGACGACTGCTGCCGTCACCGCCGAAAGCGCCGCTGTCAGAAGCTTCACGCCGCGCAGTTTTTCGATAAATGGCGCACCAAGGAAAATCCATAGGAAGCACGGCACGAACGTGACCCACGTGACGATGACCGAAGCCGCGATGCCCGAAGCCACCGGGCCTAACATGTCTGCTTCGCGATATCCCCCCATGAACCCCACGAATTGGACGACCTGGATCAGTGGACCCGGCGTGGTCTCCGCCATGCCCAACCCATCGAGCATTTCACCGGGGGCAAGCCAGCCATGCGTCTGCACGGCTTCCTGCGCCATATAGGCCAGCACGGCATACGCGCCCCCGAATGTCACGACCGCGAGCTTGGAGAAGAAAACCGCCAGTTCCGTGAACACGTGATTTGGGCCAACAAGAAGGATCAGCGCAATTATGGGAGCTGCCCAGATGCTGCCCCAGATCAAGGCCGTGCGGACTGCTCCGCGCCATGTAGGCTGCGCTTTCGCCATACCGCCTGTATGAAGCACGGCTTCCGGCTCGCTCTCCCCGTCCTCGGTCGTTTCACGGGCGCGAATGACCAGAAACCGTGCAGGATCGAAATGCCCTCCAAGAAAACCAACCAGCGCGGCGGCCGCGATAATCAGCGGGAAAGGTGCATCGAATGCGAATATCGCCACGAAGGCTGCGGCGGCAATCAGATACATGGGCCAAGTTTTCAATGCCCTTTTCCCGATGCGCAGCAGGGCCTCGATGACTATGGCGAGCACCGCCGCCTTAATGCCGAAGAAAATCGCCTGGACGAAGCTGGCCTCCTGAAAACTGGCATAGAGCACGCTAAGCGCCATAATGCTGAGGAAGCCGGGAAGGACGAACAGGCATCCTGCGACGAGGCCACCGCGAACGCCGTGGAGCAACCAGCCAATATAGGTGGCGAGCTGCATGGCTTCCGGTCCGGGCAGGAGCATGCAGTAATTGAGCGCATGCAGGAACCGGTTCTCGCTGATCCAGCGCTTTTCATCGACTAGAATGCGGTGCATCACCGCGATCTGGCCGGCTGGCCCACCAAAGCTCAACGCGGCTATGCGCGCCCAGACACGCACCCCATCGGAAAACGGGATCGGAGTTTGTTCTACGGAACCTGAATTAGCGGGAGAATTCATCAACGCGTCCTTCGCACACAGCTCATCGAGCCGGACTTGGGCGCATTGCCTTACCGGGCGCCGGAATAAGTGCCCGAAGTCAAACTGCTAGATCATTGATCTGGTGTTGTCAAAAGCCTTACGCGAACAGTCTGCCTTGCCCTTGGAGAATGTCGGCTTTCGAAATCTGGATCTGTATCTTCAATTTCCGGAATGAGGGCGCGTAGCTGCCGGGGCTTGCTACTTGCCTCGACGGCGGCTTTCGCGGCTTAGCCTCCTGAAAGCGGACCGGAAGCTTTCCACCCCGTTGCGGACATTCGCCTGGGCAGAATTCCTTACCGCAAGCTGCCGTCAATTAGGCTCATCCTGATCGAATTCGCTGGCATCCGAGCTCGAGTAGACTTCCTTGGCGGCTTGCATCCCGTTCAACGCTGCTGGAAATCCGGCATACACGCTCATCTGGATGATAATTTCCTCGATCTCGCTCTTCGTAAGACCGACATTGAGTCCGGCTTGGATGTGGACCTTCAACTGGGGCTGTGCCGTGCCCATCGCCGTAAGGGCTGCGATCGTCGCGATCTCTCGTTCGCGGAGGCCAAGACCGGGCCGTGCGTAGATATCGGCGAACGGGTATTCGATGGTGTAGCGGGCAAGATCCGGCGATATGTCCTTTAAGCTTTCAACCACCTTCTCTCCGGCTTCACCGTCGATTCTGCGAAGATTCTCGAGGCCTCTTTCGAACCTGTCAGTCATGACCATTCCTTCATTAAGCGAGTTGCCAGCGAATGCATCGCTGGAGCAAGCAGCAGACTGATGAGGGGAACAAGGATTGCCGTCAGAATGAGTGTCTGAAATCCAAGCGCCATATCGCTCGCGATGAACCTCAGCAGCTTGAGCATCCCGGTCACAAGCGGCCATACGACGAGCCAGACGAGCATGGTCCGCAATATAACGATCCGGAATGTCATTTGTCGGCTGCTGGATCGGGACGGTGAAGGATGGCGAAGTATCCCGGCAGAACCTCGTCGAGCTTGGCTTTCCCCGAGAGAGTAAGGGTCACGTTCCGGGAGCGAGCATCTTCTGAGTTTTCCGAAATCGCGATCAGGCCAGCCCGTTCCAAGCCCTGCAAGGTGCGCGTGACGACGGGCCGCGATACGTCCAGCCTTTCGGCAATTTCACTTGCAGCGAGGCAGTTTCGCTCGGGTTCGCGGTCGATAAGGATCATCATCAAAAAGCGAAGCTGCGAGAGGTCATGGCGCGCGAAGTATGCTTCCAGCTCGCGGATCAGCAGGCTCGCGCGTCGCATCAACCGAAGCGCGTCGAGCACTCTGTCGACATCGACATCGGCGAATTGGTCGGCATAACCGTCGACCATTTGTCGGCTGGGAAGTTCTTTAAGAAAGAACATCAGCCTTACCGAACCGGACGGAGATGAAGGATTTGCGGCTCTTCTGCCAGCCAGTCCCGGTAGGCTTCAAAGACGGCCCGGGTGTATGGTTGATCGTGGTGCGATGCCAGTGCCGCCTCGTCTCGCCATTCCTCATAGAGATACAGTGTTCCGTCCTGTGCATTTTCGCTGAGACGAAACTCCATGCAGCCGGGTTCGGCGCGCGTCTGTTCGATGATCTCGCAGATGGCCTCGCGCGCCTTGTTGTAGTGCGTTGGATGCGGCGCGATCCGTGCGATGATGTTCAACTGATGGATCATGACATTCCTTTAGTTATCATGCTAACTATATAATTCAGGGTGATGGCTGGTCAAGTCCAGAACTTCCTGAAAGCAGACCGTCCGCTAACACCCAATTCACGACATTAAAGCGTCACGATTATTGACCCAAAAGCTGACACAAAGGCCGTCCACGAGCGTGGCTGCAACCAATCGTCGAACATCCAGTGTGCGCTCGCAATGCGAATATCTGGCTCTTGGTGTGCGATGACCGCGTCGTTTTGCTGCCATGGCGTTGCATCATTCAGCGACGCTCTTAGACACTGCCGCTCCAGAAATTTTGCCGCTTGGTTGCAGATCAGAAGCACACCCGCGACCCTATCACGGCAGGTCGCTGGCAGCGCCGGATGCAGTCGCGATGCATTCCGCTTGCAGGCGTAATCGGAGTAATTATTCGTCCGTAAGCGTCTGATTTGAAGCGAGAAAATGAGGGCGAGATAAAAGCGCCGCCGTCGGTCGGGGCGCAGGTGGTTGGTTTCGTTCAGTAATATGCGACGGCACCCGTAGTGCTCCTGCGGCGCTCCTTTCGAAAAGTTCTTTTTTATCAAACAGATTGGCGACGGCGCTTGGCGTTCTGTGCTGTTTTCGTTCGGAAACCCGCTTTCGCCCGGACGTCCTTTGCCGTCCAGATGAGCATCGGTGCATTTGACTGGAGTGCTTGCCCCAGGCCTCTGCGCTGCGGCGAAAGAACGGCAGCTGCAGCGTAGGAACGTCATGTGGCCCAGGGTGCCCTAATCGGCCGATACTCGGTGCCGATGGCGGGCCGGCCTGTCCCCTCCATGCTCCCCAAGGTCGGTCCGTCATCACCCGACAGATGAAAGGATCGACCGCTATGCCATCTGCAAGCACGACAGAGCATCTTCGCGAGCAATGCGGGCCCCAGGCCATCGAACCGATCGCCATGCGCGTACCCGAAGCCTGTCGCTATCTCGGGATCGGACGCAGCACACTCTATGTGCTCATTTCCAGAGACGAGATCGAGATCATCAAGATGGGGAGCGCAACCCTCGTGCTCACCGCCAGCCTGCGCTCGCTGGTTGAGCGGCTGCGTCGTCCTGCCGATCAGGTAACGGGGACCACTTTATGATTACGGCGCATCCTGACTTGCTGAAAGCTGTGGTGCTTGCCGCAATCGTGAGCATGCCAGATCATTCCAAACGTCAGCTGGTCTCGAAGATGAAAGAGCGGCGTGCAAACGCAGAAGAAACACTGGCCGCCAGATTGGTGATTGCGCTTTCGCAGCGGTCCTAGGCTTTCTGACTATGGCAGCTACGCGCCCCATCTCGGTCATTCAACGTTCTGTGATCGCTGCCCGATAGCTGCCTTTCGAACGCGCGGACGATGCCACTGCACCCTTCGCACTTGCAACATTTTTGCTTAGCCGCTAAGTGCCCGCAATCCACCGGACCCGGCCGCGCCGGGTGGCTCGGCCCGGCGCCTATCCCCGGGACAACCTTTCAGACCGGCATTCTGGCCGCACAAAGTGTTCGCAGCTGAGCGATGCTTCCGCGCATCGTGCCGGTCGTGTGAGTCGTGTTAGGGTTCACATGTTCGATATTCCCACGCTTAGGCGTGAATGGCTTTCCAATCCCCGGCGCGACATTCTCGCCGGCATCGTCGTCGCGCTTGCGCTCATTCCCGAGGCAATCGGCTTCTCCATCATTGCCGGGGTCGATCCGAGGGTCGGCCTTTACGCGTCGTTCTCGATCGCGGTCATCATCTCGCTCGTAGGCGGGCGACCGGGCATGATCTCGGCAGCCACCGCAGCTATCGCCGTTCTCGTTCTGCCGCTCATCCAACAATACGGCGTCGAATACCTCTTCGCAGCAACGATCCTGATGGGCGTCATTCAGGTCATCGCAGGTTTCCTACGGCTGCACCTGCTGATGCAATATGTGTCGCGCTCGGTCATCACAGGGTTTGTCAACGCATTGGCGATCCTGATCTTCATCGCACAGCTGCCGGAACTCACCGGCGTGCCGATGCTGACCTACGTGCTGGTCGCCGCGGGACTGGCGGTCATCTACATCCTTCCGCGCCTCACGAAGGCCATTCCCTCGCCGCTGGTCGCGATCATCATCCTGACGACGGTAGTCTACTACATGGGCATGGATGTGCGCACGGTGGGCGATATGGGTGAGTTGCCCTCGTCGCTGCCTTCGTGGCTCATTCCCGACGTTCCGTTCACGCTTGAGACGTTGCAGATCATCCTGCCCTACTCGGCAACGATGGCGGCGGTCGGCCTGCTCGAGTCCATGCTGACCGCGCAGATCGTCGACGACCTGACCGATACGGGGTCCGACAAGCGGCAGGAGATGAAGGGCCAGGGCATCGCAAACTTCTTCACCGGCTTCCTCGGCGGGATGGGCGGCTGCGCCATGATCGGCCAGTCGGTCATCAACGTGAAGTCGGGCGGCGAAACGAGACTTTCGACCTTCGTATCGGGCGTCTTCCTGCTGTTTCTTCTCCTGGTGCTCGGCCCGCTGGTCGCGATCATTCCGATGGCATCACTGGTTGCGGTCATGATTATGGTATCGATCGGCACCTTCTCGTGGCGCTCGATCAAGGACATCCGCACCAATCCCTGGCAGTCGTCGGTGGTCATGATCGTCACGGTAGTCGTGGTCGTGTGGACGCATGACCTGGCGCAGGGCGTGCTCGCTGGTGTGATCCTTTCGGGCCTGTTCTTCGCCAGCAAGGTGAAGCGGTTGTTCACGGTCGATACCGACCTGTCCGCCGACGGCACGACGCGGACCTATCGCATTGGGGGCCAGGTCTTCTTCGCTTCTTCCGATCGCTTCGTCGAAGCGTTCGACTACAAGGAAGTGCTCGACCGGGTGGTGATCGACGTCAGCCGCGCGCACTTCTGGGACATCTCGGCGGTGGGCACGCTCGACAAGGCGATCCTCAAGTTCCGCCGCGAGGGCACCGCGGTAGAGGTCCGCGGCCTGAACGAGGAGAGCGCCGGGATGATCGAGCGCTATGCTATCCATGACAAGCCCGGCGCCGATGCGCAGCTGGGAGGACACTGATGGGAGATACAGCAATGGAAAACGTCCTCGCGGCGATAGATGCCTCGGCCTACGCCACCAGCGTTTGCGGTTATGCCGGGTGGGCGGCAAAGCGGCTGTCGCTTCCGGTCGAACTGCTCCACGTCGTCCAGAGACAGGACGCCATCACGGCGCGCAAGGACCTGTCCGGTGCCATTGGCTTGGGCGTCAAGAGCGACCTCATGGAAGAGCTTGTCCGCCTTTCCGAAGAAGGCAGTCGGACCGAGATCGAGAAAGGCCGCGTCATGCTAAAAGCGGGCGAACAGTTGCTGCGTGAATCGGGCATTACGGACATCTCGACGCTTCATCGCCACGGCGGGGTGGTCGAGACCATTCTCGAGCGCGAAGATCACGCCCGCGTGGTTGTCATGGGCAAGCGCGGCGTCGGCCACGAATATGCCTCGGACCATATCGGCTCGATGATCGAGCGCGTGGTGAGGTCGAGTGAAAAGCCGGTGCTGGTCGCATCGCGCGAATATGCAGAACCGGAGCACGTCGTCTTCGCCTATGATGCCAGTCCCGCCGCGGAACGCGCGCTGGAGCGTCTGGCCAACTCACCGCTGTTCGACGGTCTGCCGGTCACCATCGTCATGGCAGAGGCGGATGGCGAAGCGCAGCGTGAGATGCTGACCAGGGCAGAAGCGGGATTCGCTTCCGACCACCCCGTTACCGTCGTGATGGAGCGGGACAAGGCCGAAAAGGTCATTCCCGGCGTCGTTGCCGCCACCGAGCATTCGCTGCTGCTTATGGGTGCCTATGGGCATTCGCCAATACGTCGCATGATTGTGGGCAGCACGACCACTGAAATGGTTCGCACCGTCAAGGCTCCGGTGCTGATGGTGCGCTGACGTGTCGATCGATCCTGCAACGTTCCGCAATCCTTTGCTGCAAAGGCTCGCCGAACTGGACGAGCAGGATCGCATCTCCGCGAAGGATCGCGATCCGGTGACGCTGGACCAGGAGAGCGTGGGCCGACTTTCTCGCATCGATGCGATGCAGGTGCAGGCAATGGCGCTGGCGCAGAAGCGGCGGCGGAAGGCCGAACGTGCAGGCATCGCGGCAGCTCTCCAGCGGATCGAGGAAGGGGAGTTCGGCTATTGCATCGAATGCGGCGACCAGATTGCCGAGGGTCGGCTGCGGAATAATCCGACGGTGATAAAGTGTCTGGAGTGCGCTGCCGGGAGTGCCTGAGACGAGCGGTTTACGGTAGGTTTACCCGAGCCTGTCAGGTTCTCCAACCATGACAGCCTATATCGAAAGCGACGGATTACGGCTGCGCCGCAAGGTGCGGGCCCTTGTATTGAACGAGAACGACGAGGTGCTCCTCGTGCGGCCGCATGGATATCGCGATGGGGAATGGACCCTTGCGGGCGGCGGCGTGGAAGAGGGCGAATCTCCCGTCGAGGCTATGCGCCGAGAGCTAGCGGAAGAATTAGGCGTCGGGCTGGAGGCCGAGTTATCGGAACTGCCGGTAACCAACCGGTTCATTTACTCGGCAGAGCACAAGGTGAAACGCAACCTTGACCATGACGGGCAGGACGCGGTGATGTTCGCGTGCCGTATTGATCGCAGCCACCCGCTCCACTTGCAGGCTGAAGAGATAGCCGACGCCCGCTGGTTTCCCGCAGATGATGCTCTTGCAGCGTTTCCCGTGCAAAAGCAGCGCGACATTTACATCCGCTGCCTCAGCGAGCTTTCTCGCTCTGCTTAACGGTCGGTCGGCTTAATCTTCGGACTGTGAATGTGGAGCGCATGCTCGCCGCGGATACTGGTCCTGATCTCCGAGCAACTCTTGAGCCGGAGCAATTCCTTCATCGCCGTCAGATTGGCTGCTTCCACAGGCGTGGCGCGAAGGTCTTGAAAACCAGCCCCGCGCCAATCAATCCGAGGCCCAGCACCCAGATATCGACCGGAACCCAGAAGGCGAGAAAAAGGCACGAAGCGAGGCCCAGGACGGAGATCCATCTCGGATATAGCCGCTGATCGTCGGGCAGGCGCAGCGCCGCGAGGTTGGAGATCGCGTAATAGATCAGGACCGTGAAGGCGCTGAACGCCCAGACCGTCTCGACGCTGCCAATTGCTGCCAGCCCGGTTACGAGCACACCAACCAGTATGACTGCAGAAGCTGGTTCCTTTTCCGCTTCGGTCAATCGGCCGAAGACTGGCGGAATATCGCCTCGTCGCCCCATGGCGAGCACCACGCGCGACAGTCCGAGGATCAGGTTCAGCAACACGCCAAGCATCGCAGTGATAGCGCCTATTGCCACCAACAAGGCAAGCGAACGCGACCCCATGGCGGTGGCGGCGGTCTGGAGGGTAGTTGCCTGCCGGTCCGGCGCGTCCGCAAAAACGGCAGTTCCAACGATGCCCACGACCACCGCCGCCACGCATATGTAGAGGGCCGCCGTCACCGCAACCGTGACGATGATGGCCCGGGGGATCGTCCGATGCGGCTCCCGCACCTCCTCGCCAAGAGTGGCAATGCGACCGTAGCCCGTGAAGGCAACGAACATTAGCGCTGACGCATAGAGGAACGCCGATGCTGGAGATTCTTCACGGTCCGAGAAAAAGGGCGTCCAATTTGAACTACCGGTTGCGAACGCACTCGGAGAACCGAAGAGGATGAAGCCGCCCAGCGCCGCGAGCGTCACCGAAACGATTGCGATATTCACCCAGCTTGAGCGCTTGATTCCAGCGAGCACCAAAAGCGTGAAAAACAAGACCGAACCCATCGCGACCCAAGGCATTGCCGCCGCACCTCCGCCTGCCATCGGCAGCGCATAGCCTGCGAAACCCAGCGCTGCGGTGGCGGCGGAAGCCGATTTCGCACAGAGGAACATCCAGCCTGCGGTGAGCCCGAGGCGCGGGTTGAGGTAGCGATAACCGTATTCATAAGTGCCACCACTCACGGGGTGACTGGCGGCGAGCTGCGCGCTCGACAGGGCGTTGCAGGTCGCAACCAGCGCGGCAAGCGCGATCGCCAGGAGGACCGATGGGCCAGCAACCCCAGCGGCGATACCGATGCTGACGAATACGCCGGTTCCGACCATCGAGCCGAGGCCCATCATGATCGCGCCTCCTATGCCGAGGTCACGCGATAGTCGGTGGCTCGATTCGTTCATCTATATAACCTTGGTATCGTGTGCGAACTCCCAACGGGAGCCCGCGCAGAGAGCGTTGGGTAACTGAAATGGGCGGCGGGATTTCGGTAAACCGCCGGGCCTATGTTACATGATGTCTAGCGGTATTGGCAGCGCACCACTCATCGAACTCCATCAAGATGAGGGGTTCAAGGCAATCGCCGATATGTCCTTTTGTGGATCGATGGCGCGACCTGCTTCCTTGCGTTCCGAGTAGCGGTCGACCAACTGTTCGGCGTGCGGCCGCAGCAGCACCGTGAAGCGGACGAGCTCCTCCATGACGTCCACGATGCGGTCGTAGAGCGGCGAGGGTTTCATCCTGCCCGCCCCGTCGAACTCCTCGTATGCCTTAGGCACGCTGGACTGGTTTGGAATGGTGAACATCCGCATCCAGCGGCCGAGCAGACGCAGCGTGTTGACGGTGTTGAAGGACTGTGAGCCCGCCGACACCTGCATGACTGCCAGCGTCCGCCCTTGGGTAGGGCGCATTCCCCCGATGCTGAGCGGCAGGTGATCGATCTGGGTCTTCATGATGCCGGTGATCTGGCCGTGCCGCTCCGGGCTGCACCACACCATGCCGTCGGACCAGAAGGCGTGCTCGCGCAGTTCGTGGACGGCAGGATGGTCGTCACCGCCGATCTGGTCAGGCAGCGGCAGATCGGAGGGATCGAAGATGCGCGTCTCAGCGCCAAACAGCTGGAGCAGTCGCGCGGCTTCCTCGACCGCGAGACGCGAATACGAGCGCTCCCGCAGGGAGCCGTAGAGCAGCAGGATTCGCGGCGGCGGCTGGTCGGCGCCAAGACCAACGGCAGGGCGGGCATGGATGAAGGCGGGGTCGAGCGACGGGAAGGTGTCGGGATCGGTGAGTGGGCGTAAACGGGACATGAGCGAGCTCCGTAGATCAGGCCAGCGTCAGGCGAAGAGCTAGCGCGGCCAAGGTCACCAGCAGGATCGGCGTGGTCAGCGTGATGCCGACGCGGAAGTAATAGCCCCAGCCGATTTTCACGCCCTTCTGTCCCAGCACATGCAGCCATAGCAGGGTCGCGAGCGAACCGATCGGGGTGATCTTCGGCCCGAGGTCGCAGCCGATTACGTTGGCGTAGATCATCGCGTCGCGAACGGGGCCGGTGGCGCCCGTAGCGTCGATCGACAGCGCGCCGACGAGGACGGTTGGCATGTTGTTCATCCCTGAGGAAAGCACGGCCGCCAGGATGCCCGTCCCGAAGGTAGCGCCCCACACACCGCCCTCTGCCGAGCGTTCGAGCAGTTCCGCTATAGCGGCGGCGAGCCCGGCGTTGCTCATGCCGTAAACGACCAGATACATGCCGAGTGAGAAGATCACGACCTGCCAGGGGGCCTCGCGGATCACCTGGCCGGTCGGAATGACTCGTCCGCGCGCGGCGATCGCGATCAGCGCCAGCGCGCCGACGGCGGCGACCGCGCTGATCGGAACGCCGAGCGGATCGAGGACGAAGAAGCCGACCAGCAGCAATGCCAGCACCACCCATCCGGCGCGGAAGGTCGCTCGGTCGCGGATCGCCTCTGCAGGAAGGCGAAGCTGGGCGACATGGTAGCTGGCGGGAATGTCCTTCCGGAAGAACAGCATCAAAGCCACTAGCGTGGCCGCGATGGCGGCAAGATCGACCGGCACCATGACCAGCGCATACTCGCCGAACCCAATGTCGAAGAAGTCGGCCGACACGATATTGACAAGGTTCGAGACGACCAACGGTAGGCTGGCAGTATCGGAGATGAATCCCGCTGCCATGACGAAGGCCAATGTCGCCTTGGCATTGTAGCCCAGCGCCCGGAGCATCGCGATCACGATGGGGGTTAGAATCAGCGCGGCCCCATCGTTGGCGAAGATGGACGCAACGCCTGCACCGAGCAGCACCACGAGCACGAACAGCATGCGCCCGTTTCCGCGGCCCCATCGTGCGACATGGAGCGCGGCCCACTCGAAGAATCCCGCCCGGTCGAGGATGAGGCTGATGAGGATGATCGCAACGAAGGCGCCGGTCGCATTCCAGATGATGTTCCACACCACTGGAATGTCGGCGAGTGAGATGACGCCGGTGGCAAGCGCCAGCAGTGCTCCGCCGATCGCGCTCCACCCGATGCCGAGCCCACGCGGCTGCCAGATCACCAGCGTGATGGTGGCAATGAAGATCGCGATCGCGAGCAGCATCAGGCGATACGCTTGCCCGCTACGTCCGCGACCTGCTCGCCGTCCTCCTTGGTGAAGGCGCCCTGCTGTGGGCTTGGCAAAATGTCGAGCACCGCCTCGGACGGACGGCACAGGCGGACGCCGAGCGGGGAGACGACGAGTGGTCTGTTGATGAGGATCGGGTGCTCCATCATCGCGTCCACCAGCGCTGTATCGCCCAGGCTCTCATCGCCGAGCCCCAGTTCGGCAAAAGGCGTGCCCTTTTCGCGCAGCACCTCCCTCGGACTTAGCCCGGCGCGCTCCATCAGGCTTTCCAGCATCGCTCGCGATGGCGGTGTCTTCACATAATCGACCACATGCGGCTCGATTCCGGCATTGCGGATCATCGCCAGCGTGTTGCGCGAGGTGCCGCAGTCGGGATTATGATAGACGACGATGTCGGTGGTCATTCAGGATTCCTTGGCCTTGGCGCTCGCGCCTTCTTCGCGGCCGATGGCGGCCAATTTGCTGCGCACAGACATTTCGTCGATGCTCGGGAGCGGCAGCATCAGGAACAGCTCGATCCGGCGTTTGAGATAGCTGAGCGCATCGACGAAAGCCTGCCGCTGGCCATCGCCCTCGACCGTGGCGGGATCTTCTACGCCCCAATGCGCGGTGAGCGGCTTGCCTGGCCATATCGGACAGCTCTCGCCCGCTGCGTTGTCGCAGACGGTGAAGATGAAATCGAACTCGGGTGCGCCGGGCTTGGTGAACTCGCTCCAGTTCTTCGAGTGCAGGCCATCGGTCGGATAGCCGAAGCTCTCCAGCACATCGAGCGACATCGGATGCACCTCGCCCTTGGGTTGGCTACCCGCGCTGTAGGCACGAAAACGACCTCCGCCCATTTTGTTCATCAACGCTTCGCCCAGGATCGAGCGGGCTGAGTTGCCCGTGCACAGGAACAGGACATTGTAAGGTTGGTCAGGCACTGTCGGCTCCATCAGCAGCAATGGGAGAGTTCGGCCACGAGCGGCTCGCAAAGCTCTGCGCGGCCCTCACAACAATCCTTGGCGAGGAACAGCATCAGGTCGCGCAGGACCTCGATGTTCGCGCGCTGGATCATCTGCCGCCCCCGCTTTTCCGGCAAGACGAGACCAGCGCCGACGAGGATCGCGAGGTGACTTGAGAAGGTGCTCTGGGTCAGACCCGAGGCGTCTACGAGCTGGCCTGTGGAGAGCCCGTCGGGCTCGCTGCGCACGAGACGGCGGAACGCATCAAGCCGCGTTGGGTGCGCCAGAGCAGAGAGTACATCGAGTGCCGAGGTCGACTTCATACATCGGCAATTATCGATGGATTGATCGGCCGTCAATTCCCATCGATATTTGCCGATGAATAGAGGGTGGATTCGACGGAACTGCGCAATGACACTTCGCGGTCCGGACGACCGGATGCGGCTTTCTAAATCCCATAACCGGACTGTCTGCTGCCGGCCCCGTTCCAGCCATTTCGCGTATCGACGTTGCACCGAGAAACAAACCTGTTCGAAGCTTGCTCATCCTTGCAATCGACGACGGATAGCGGTGGAAAATTCTGGACATTCAGTGCCGCAATGAGGCATTGTTTAACCGTCGAACATCAATGACGACTTGGACGTGTGGTAACGACTGTGGGTACGGGCTAGGCGGCTGAAGGATAAGAAAAAGATTTCAATTCATTAGGTTGAGACCTAAGAAATCCTCCGTCTCCGCCATTATCTCTTGTTCTAAGCGGCTTTTCCCAGGCCTGCGCCAACACCCCAGGCCGCGAGCGAAATTAGCGTGCTGGCCAGCCCGGTGTCTTGCGACCGCAGATGAAAATATCGGCCACCGGCCTGCTGACGGGTCGAACTGAGACGGGCCGTTTTCCGCTCCCGGATGGAAAATCCTGCGCTACGGCCGCGACAGTCACCCCCGCCAGTCGATCCAGTCGCCATAGGGATGGCAGACGGCGAGAAGCCGGGTGGAGCCCTGGGGCCACAGCGTCAGCATCAACTGCACCTCACTGCGCGCCGCGTTCCATTCGAACGCAATCCTGGCCAGCGGACGATCAACATCCGCAGACCGCCCCGCATCGTCGAACAGGTTGCCGAATGCCTCTTTTTCCGCCGGGCAAAAATATTGCAGCACCATTGAGTGGATAACGACACGGCACGTGCCCGCGGTCTGCGGTTCGGCGAACCGATCCGCAAGCCAGGCCAGCGCTTCGGAGCGCTTCACATTGGGGACCGCCCGCCGTGCAAGCTCGAGCGCCTGTTCGAGCCGCTGCGCGCGCCGCGGCTGGTCCGGCCAGACATAGGACATCAGCCGTTCGCGCGTCGCTTCGTCCCGGGGGTCGAGGGGATTGAGATCAACGCCCCTCGCTGAGACAATTTCCAGCGGCTCTGCCGGCGGTGCGCTGCCACTCCACGCGGGTGCGATGAGCACCGGGGAAGCGGGCGCACCGGCGCTCGTCCCGTCGAGATCATAGGCATAGCGGTCGAGATTGAGGTTCAATCCGCAACTGGCCCCGACCTCGAGCAGTTCTGCGGGGAAGCCCGTATCGCGGCGGACGACCATCAGAGCCGCAGCCAGTGCAACGGCACGGCCGACCTCGTTGGTTTGCGTCGGACTGCGCATCTGTCTCACAGCCGCTTTGTCCATCGCTGCCAATATTTTTGCCGGGTGATGCTTTTTAGGCCGCCTCGGGAATCATTTCCCTGTGGTCATGGTCCTGATCCCCGCTGAGAGTCATGGCTTTGTCCATTTTCTGGAAATGCTTGGCCCGATATTCACGCGGCGGCATGCCGTAATTTGCCTTGAACATTCGGCTGAAATGAGCCGCGCTTTTGAAACCGGACATATAGGCGATCTCGTGAATGGGATAATCCCTTGTCTTCGGCGAGATGAGCCAGTCCCTGGCTTTCGGCAGCCGATTGCTCCAGACCAGTTCGGAAAAGGACGTATTCACGGCCTTCAGAAGGAAGCACAAATAGCGCGGCGAAATACCGCAAGAGATGGCCACCTTGTCATAGCTGAGCTCCGGATCGGAAAGATTCTTCAGGATGAAGCTCTCGATGTCGCTAAGCCGGCGATCGACCAATGTCTGGCGTTTGGGCATGTTGATATCACTGTTGCGCAAAAGCTTGGCAACGGCTTCCAGCAGTGCATGGGACAGGTTTTCCGCAATGTCGTTGCCCAGCGTGGATCCATGTTTCACGATAACGTCGAACAACTCGCGAACCATCTCTCCATCGATCGATTCGAGCGGGAATGGATCCGAAAAGCGATCTGCTTCCTGCAGATGGCTGCTGAAAATATCTGGCGGTATCAATATTTGATAAGAAAAATGGTTGGCTTCCGGTGAGCTTTTCAGGGATGCCGTGAAGGGAACATTGGAATCCAGCAATCCCGCCTGTCCGGCCAGAATTTCGGTGGTCCCGCTCCCTCTCACTATTTTTACGGAGCCGCTGTTGACGATCCACAGCACGCGCAAGCCTACGTGATTTTTGCGGACATGATGAGGCCGTCGCCGGAAGGTCACCTCATCTCGCGTGGTGATTCTGGTAATGGAAAGGGGAGAGCTGAGCGCTTTTTCCATCTCGACGTCCCGGAAGTCGCCGGAGGCACTCTCCAGGTCGCCGTCATAGAATTCTCGTCGCACGATCGCGGAATAGGCATTGTAGGCAGCCATAGTCGGTGCCGAACGCATCGATGTACCCGAAAAGATCTTTTCCATTTCAGTCCTCCTATCCATTGATACCATTATTATTATGATTGCATCGCAGAGCGATCCGGAAAGGGGCGTTTCGCCCTTCCCTAGGAACAGACATCCATCATCTGCAATCAACTATGGTTGTTTCGTGAATGATTATTCACCATCATGAATTTAGAGTCAAGAGCGGATAATCAAACGCGATATCACCGTGACAAAAAAGAACGCATTACCAACAGATAACAGCAGCGAAGGCGGCATCGCGACGAGACAGCCGGCTATTGACCGTGTCTGAAATCACTATTGACCAGCAGCCGTTACACCATGGCTGCTTTCTCAATGTCCGTCCATGATTAGCTAACTCATGAATCTGTAAATTTTAGGAAGAATAGTGTGAAGTGTTTCGAAATTGCAGCAAATCCATCGATCGCTTCTCTGGGCTCCGTCGAACGGGATCAGGTCGAGCCGTCCGGCGATGATCTGCTGGTTCGCATCGAAGCCAGTTCTCTCAATTTCCATGACTATCTGGTCGTAACGGGCGCGATCAAGGTCGCGCCTGGCCGGGTGCCACTTTCGGATGGTGTTGGCATTGTCGAAGAATGCGGCCCAGACTCGACCCGTTTCAGGCCGGGGGACAGGGTCATGGGTACCTTTTTTGCCGACTGGCCCGACGGACCGCCAACCGCTGCCGGAACGGGAAGGATGCTGGGAGACCATGTCGACGGGTTCGCTGCGCGCTATGTCACGATGTCAGAGAAACGCTTCACGCGCGCGCCAGCGGGACTCAGCCCTGCCGAGGCCGCTACCCTGCCTTGTGCGGGCCTGACTGCCTGGCGGGCGACCGTGATTGAAGGCAATATCAAGCCCGGCGACACCGTTCTGGTCCAGGGGACCGGCGGCGTGTCGGTTTTTGCGGCGCAGTTTGCCCGGATGGCCGGGGCGAGGGTCATCGCCACATCCTCTTCGGTCGAGAAGGCGGAGAGGATGAAGGCGCTCGGGGTCGAGGAAGTCGTCAACTACAGGGAAAATCCTGAATGGGGCGATACAGTGAAGCAGCTCAGCGGCGGCGGCGTGGATCATGTGGTCGAGGTCGCCGGCGGAGATCTTGCACAATCTCTCCAGGCGCTGCGGGTTGACGGCAGCCTGTGCCTTGTCGGCGCGCTGACCAGGCAACCCATCGCGTTCCCGGCGCCGCATATGATATACGGCAATCTTCATGTCTCCGGAATTACCGTGGGAAGCCGGCAGCAGCAGCTTGATATGGTCAAGGCCGTTGAAACCGGCGGATTGCGTCCGGTGATCGATTCCGTTCACTCTTTCCATGATTTGCCAGAGGCTTTTGGAGCGCTGAAGGAACAAAGGCACTTTGGCAAAATTGCCATAGAATACGACTAATCTAAGATTATTCTGGAACGAAAACGCACGGTTGGCTAGTCGGGCGAGGGGGGTGGCGAACGTAAATGGATAGACGAGGCAAGCGAAAATGAAATCAGGGGCAGAAGCAAACGGCGAAAAAAAGGCAGAATCTACCTTTAGATTATATGCCCAATCCGGGGTCAGAGCATATATTGTTTCGAGCCAGGTTTTTGGACCCGGTCATGGGCGATAACCAAGCGACTGCCGCCGTCAAAAAGCCGAGCACAGTCGTCCAAACCATCCTCATTCTGCGCCTTCTTGCCACCATGCGCAGGCCCATGGGGGTAAACGCGATCGCGCGCGAATTGGGCATCGCGCCCAGTTCCTGTTTCAAAATCCTCAAGCAACTGCATGAAGAGAGCTTTGCGGAATTTGACCCTGACACGAAATGCTACACGCTGGGCGGCGGCGCTGCGCTCCTCGCGTCCCGCGCCCTCGATCCCCAGAATATATTCTCCCAGCTTCACTCGGAGCTGGAAAGATTTGCCGTGGCTTACGATGTTTCCATCGGGTTCTGGCGGCGCGTGGCGGATAACCGGATCATCCTCATGGGATTTATCGAAACGCAGAGCCTCATGCGCATCCACATGTCGATCGGCCAAAGAGTTCCGATGCTGGTGGGTGCCGTGGGTCGTGCCTTTGCAGCCGAGCTGGGTCTGACGAACGAGCAAATCGAAAGCGAATTCGCAAAGCTGCGCTGGCAGCGGCCTCCCAGCATGGCCGATTTCCAGGAGGATATCGAACTTTGCCGCCGTCGCGGCTATGCGGTGGATCGTAACAATTTCGACGCCGGCGTGACCACCGTTGCGGTTGCTCTTTCCGACGCGCAGGACCATTTGCGCTATGGAATCTCTGCGATCCGGTTCAGCGCGAATGAATCGGAACCGGATACGCACGAAATTGGCGCGGCTTTGGTCGAGCTGAAGCAAAATCTGGTCCGCCGCTGGCAACAGCAGAGATAATCTTCGCTATTTTGCCGGCACCGACCGCGAAATGCAGTGCCGTCCGCCCAACTCAGGTCCATTCCGACAGAATATCTTCGGCCAACCACTGTTTATCCGATGGCGCCCACTGGACTGTAGCCGGAGTGCCTCAAAAGCGCGGTGCGGGGGCGACCTGCCGAACGCCGCCCACGTCGACAAACACCCCGCGAGCAACCTGATGCGGGTGGTTTGGCACCTCTTCCAAGGCAAGAACAGGGGCAAAGCAGACATCGGTCCCTTCCATGATCTCGCACCATTCGTCGCGCGTTCTGGTGCGAAAAATGTCGCGCAGTGTTTCGCGCATCTCCGGCCATTTGCTGCGATCCATCTGCTGATCGGACAGCTTCTCCGCCGCGCCGGTCTTTTCGAGAAGCAGGGCGTAAAATTGTGGCTCGATCGATCCGATCGCAACGAATTTGCCATCGGCACATTCATAATTTCCATAGAAATGCGCGCCGCCATCAAGCAAATTCGCTTCGCGCTGATCTTTCCAGTCGCCGCTTCCGCGCATGTCGTGAAAGAGCGTGCCGAGATAGGTTGCGCAATCGGTCATCGCGACATCGACCACCTGGCCCTGGCCGGTGGTGCGGGCGTGGATCAGGGCCGAAAGCATGCCGGCGATCAGGAACATCGAGCCGCCGCCATAGTCGGCGCCGAGATTGAGCGGCGGCACCGGTCTCTCTTCTGGCCCGATCGCGTGGAGCAGGCCGGTGAGAGCGAAATAGTTGATGTCGTGGCCTGCGGCCTGGGCCAGTGGCCCATATTGCCCCCATCCTGTCATCCGCCCGTAAACAAGCGCGGGATTGCGGGCCAGCATCACATCGGGACCCAGTCCCAGCCGCTCCATGACACCCGGCCGGTTGCCTTCGAATATAATGTCGGCTTTCTCTATAAGACTCAGGCAGGTCTCGACCGCCTCTGGCGTTTTCAGGTTCAGGCCGATGCGTTTGCGCCCTCTGGCGTCGCTTCTTGTCGCTCGCGGCGCCGGCGCACCGTCGCGGGCGATTTCAACCACCTCCGCGCCGAGGTCGGATAGCACCATACCGGCGAAGGGCCCGGGTCCAAGTCCTGCAAATTCGATTACTTTAACGCCAGCCAATGGTCCGCTTGCCATATATTTGTCCTTCATCGCTTTCACCGCGCCTGGACGGCAGCGACTTATGTTCGCCATCACCCGCCCCTGTGCGTGCCCGTCGGTATCCTGATGGGAATGCTATAGGGGATGAACGGCAAACATCCGTTTCCGCCACTTGCAAGCGCGCTGGTCCTCAGCGGTAATGAAACGGCTCCGGATATTTCCTCGCTGGCCTGCGGAGAATGCCGAGCCATGCACCTCCCCCTTTGTCTGCTCTTAACTTCCCCTTGTGCTCCAACTGCAATCCGCGCCTGCTGCCTTGTCATCCCCTCTGCATCGGGACCATGGCCGTTTCAGGAGCGAAGAATGACCCGAACCAATGCAGATATTTCCGACCTGCCTCTCGATCTGGATGCGATAGCGATCTGGCTTCGGGAACATGGTGCCATGGGCGATCATCAGATGGAGAATCCCCGGCTGCTGGCCGGCGGCAGCCAGAATATCGTCCTCCGTTTCGGCTGGGGAGGGCGGGACTGCGTGCTGCGTCATCCGCCGGCAAAGCCCCGACCCAACAGCAACAAGCTGCTGACAAGGGAAATACGCGTTCTGTCAGCGCTGGAGGGCTCTGCAGTGCCGCATCCGCGCCTGCTTGCGACATCCACTGATCTGTCCGTGACGGGGACAGTCTTTTACGTGATGGAAGCCGTCGACGGTTTTAATCCGACTGTCGAAACTCCGGCGGCAGTCAGGCAGGAACCTGCGCTGCGAAACCGGATGGGGCTGGAACTGATGGATGCGCTCGCGGCCTTGTCGCGCATTGATCCGGTTGCGGCTGGCCTTTCCGACTTCGGGAAGCTGGATGGATTTCTGGAGCGTCAGGTCGCGCGCTGGGCGAGCGAGCTCGACAGCTACGACCGGTTTGAAGGCTGGGACGGGCCGGCGGCGCTTGGCAATGTCGGGAGCGTTGGCAAATGGCTGACGGACCATTGTCCGAAAGCCATGCAGCCGGGGATCATCCACGGTGACTATCATATCGGCAACGGCATCTTCGGGGAAGACGGGCAGCTGCGCGCAGTGGTCGATTGGGAAATGTCGACTCTGGGCGATCCGCTGGTCGACCTTGGCCGGATCCTGATCAGTTGGCCCAACGGCAAATCCGGCAGACCCCATACAATGCGGGTGGACCCGCTCGGGGGCTATCCGTCACGCAGTGAAATGGTCGCACGCTATGCCGAACGGTCCGGCCGCCGGCTTGATGATTTGCCCTGGTTTGAAGTTCTTGCTTGTTACAAGCTGGGTCTGATTCTGGAAGGCAGTCATGCACGAGCGCAGGCGGGTCTAGCCGACATGGCAACGGGGCAGCGCCTGCATGCTTCCGCCATAGCATTGCTTGATGAAGCGAGAAAGATCATCGCGGATGTCTGACAGCCGCCCCTTATCAGGAGTTTTTATCAGTGAATTTTGACATATCCGAACGCCAGGCCCAATGGCTCGAACGCGTGAAAAGCTTTATGGCCGAACATGTCTATCCTGCGGTGCCCGCTTATTATGCCGAGCTGGAACAAAACCGCTGGAAGCAGCCGGAGGTGCTTCAGGGGCTCAAGAAAAAGGCGAAAGCGGAAGGGCTCTGGAATCTTTTCATGTGCCCGTCAGACCATGACGAAGGGGAATTTCGGGGGGCAGGGCTGACCAACCTGGAATATGCCCCGCTTGCAGAAGCGATGGGCCGGATTTTCTGGGCATCCGAAGTGTTCAATTGCAGCGCGCCGGATACCGGCAACATGGACCTGCTGCATCTTTTTGGCACAAGAGAGCAGAAGGAAGACTGGCTGCGGCCGCTGATGGCGGGTGAAATCCGGTCCGCTTATGCAATGACGGAGCCGGATGTGGCTTCCTCCGATGCCACGAATATGCAGACCGAGATCCGCCGCGATGGCGATGAATATGTCATCAATGGGCGCAAATGGTGGATATCGGGTGTGCTTGATCCCCGCTGCAAGATCATGATCGTCATGGGGCGCAGCAATCCTGACGCTCCCCGGCACCAGACGGCTTCTCAAATCCTCGTGCCCATGAACACCCCCGGCATGACGATTGGCCGCAACATGACTAACTTCGGATATGACGATGCTCCTCATGGTCACTGCGATGTAACCTTCGACAATGTGCGCGTTCCGGCCAGCAACATGATTCTTGGTGAAGGGCGCGGGTTCGAGATTTCGCAGGGTCGTCTGGGCCCCGGACGCATCCACCATTGCATGCGCATCATCGGCATGGCCGAGGTGGCGCTGGAAAAAATGGTCCGTCGCCTGATGAGCCGCAGCGCTTTCGGCAAGCGCATCATCGAACATAGCGTGTGGGAACAGCGCATTGCCAATGCCCGGATCGATATCGAAGCGTCGCGACTGCTTACCCTCAAGGCCGCGGATATGATGGACAAGGTGGGCAACAAGGTCGCGCGTCTGGAAATATCGATGATCAAGGTGATGGCACCGCGCACGGCGCTTGCGATCATCGACGATGCGATACAGGCCTTCGGGGCCGGGGGACTGGACAGCGATGCGGGAACGGCTGCCCTGTTCGCGCGGGTTCGGGCGCTGCGTATTGCGGACGGACCGGACGAAGTGCACGCCCGCACGATCGCGCGTCTGGAACAAAAGAAATATGCCGACTGACCCCTCCGGGGCAATGATGTGATCCGCAAGCTGCCGCGCATCGCGGCAAATCCGAGGGGAACCTGTGAGCAATCGAAACAATGGAGACAAGACCGAAGCCGGGAAGGCGGAAAAGAAAGTGTCGGATATCCGGTTTCCCCCCGATCCCGGCTATGGATCGGGTGTCTACAGGCGTCGCATCCGTCTGACACGCAAAGAGCAGTTTGTGCTGGCGGAGATGGAAGACGATCCGCACGCCATGAAGTGCAAAATCGCGCATGATGGCGATGCCGTCACAGCGGTAGAGGCGGATTTTCGTCATTATCCGTTGACGACATGCCCCGGTGCCATTGCCCCGCTTCGCGAACTCGTCGGACTGCCCGTGAATATCTCGACAGCCGATTTTTTCGCCGGTGGCAGAGCGCGAGCAAATTGCACCCACATGCTGGATCTCGCATGGCTGGCCTTGCGTCATGTCGGGCGCGATCAGGTGGAACGGCATTACGCGATCGATATTCCGGATGAGCAGGGCGGCATAATCCATGCAGTCTTGCTGCAGGACGGTCAGCCCCGTCTTGAGTGGCGACTGGATAAGGGCGTTGTCACCACGCCCGGCCCGTTTGAGGGACGCAATCCGCTGAACGGGTTCAACAGATGGGCGATCGGCACCTTGCAGGAAGACGATCTGGAGACGGCACTTGTCCTGCAAAAAGGCCTGTTTGTTTCGGGCGCGCGCCGGTTCGACCTGGGTCCCGGTCCCCTGGATCAAGCCGAGCAGACAGGATTGGCCGGAATCTGCTTCGGTTATGGCGCCGAACGCATCGCGACCGCACGGCGTTGTGAAAAGGGTCGGCGTGATTTCACCCCCCATCCGGAGCGGCTGCTGAAGTTCCTCTGACCCTCCCGGTATTTTTGACGCACAGCCTTGTCCGTCGTGCTGCGGCACAACAGCTGGTCGCTCGTATCCCTGCGCAGAACTGTCGTTAGCGGGTGACTTTCCGCCCCGCCAGTCTCCAGTTGTAAGTCCCGGATCCCTCTTTCTCTGATGCCCTTCAAGCGTCTTCTCGAGCCTTTCAGTATCTCTCAAAAAGATATTCACACACGTGATAGTGAGTATTGACAGGGCGACATATCGTGGCGTACATGCTGCCCCAGTTGGTGACAAAGAGCACTGGCTTGGAGGAGAGGTTCAAATGAAAGCAATATTATTCGCGTCTGCGTCAGCAATGGCCTTGCTTGCGCAACCCGTATCGGCTCAGGTCCAGACGACCGAAACAGCTGCCGACAGCACTGCAAAGAAGCAACAGCGCGGGGACAGGGAAATCGTGGTCACCGCCACCCGGCGCACCGTGCGGCTCCAGGATGTTCCGCTCAGTGTCACGGCTTTCAACCAGGAGGAGCTGGATGATCTCGGCATCGTCGGATTCGAGGGAATAGCCCAGAATACGCCAGGCATCGTCGTCAACCGGCCGACGCAGAATTTCAACAATTTCACTGCCCGCGGCATCAACACCAACGGCTATAGCGCCGGGCTGCAGAGCGCCGTCGCCATCTATGTCGACGAACTGCCGATTTCGGCCAACGGCAACTCGACCATTCTCGATCCCAATCTCTATGATGTCGAGCGGGTCGAGTTTCTGCGCGGCCCCCAGGGCACATTGTTCGGGTCGAACTCCCTGGCCGGCGCCATGCGCATCATTACGAAAAGTCCCGACCTCGATGAATTCGAGGCCTCGGCCAGCGTCGACCTTGGCCTGACCGGCTCCAATACGGTGCGCCAGCGCTACAATGCGATGATCAATATCCCGTTGATGACCGACGAGGCTGGCCTGCGTGTGACCGGCTATTATCGCAACGAGGACGGATGGGTCGACAATATCGGAACCGGCGTCAAGGATTCCAACAGTCTCGAGGCCTATGGCGGCAGGGCGACCCTGATGCTGCAGCCAAGTGACCGGATGCAGGTCAAGCTGCTGGTGTCCTACGAGAACAGCCAGCCCGCGGATTCCGGGCTGACCAATCCGAATCTCGGCAAGTTCGTACGCCGTTCGGACCGGCCCGACCTGTTTCAGGGTGAACTGACCAACTATAATGCCACGATCAACTACGAATTCGATTTTGCCGAACTGATCAGTTCGACGACCATGTCCAATTATGATGCATCCTTTTATGTTGATCTCGCAGGGACCTATGATCAGGCCTTTCCCTTCGCGCTGGATGCCTATGGCTATGACGACCTGTTTGTCCAGGAATCGCGCCTGGTCTCGCGGGGCAAGGGCCCGTTCGAATGGGTTGCCGGCTTTTTCTATTATGACAAGCGCCGGACGGTCGATTTCGCCTATCGCTCAACGGAGGAATATCTGGCCGCCAATGGCCTGACCGGCCTTCCGGACGAATATTACCAGCGTTTCAATTCCTATACCGACCAGACCGAGATCGCCGGCTTCGGCGAACTGACCTACCGGTTCAGCGACAGCTTCTGGATCACCGGCGGCCTGCGTTATGGCAATACAAAAGTGCAGAGCTTCACTCGCGCTGGCGGCTATTCCAGCAACTATCTGACGGCGGCCTATTGCCGGGAACTCTTTCCCGCCTGCGGCTTCTTTTTCCCGCCGCTTACCATAACGCCCAATGCCTATGCCGAGGGACTGAAGGTTTCGGATGATCGTCTGTCCTGGAAGGCCAGTGCATCGTGGAAACCGAACAGCGATCTGACCACCTATGTCACCGTCTCGACCGGTTTCCGGACACCGGTGGTCAATGCCCGTGCTGGTCTGGCCCCGCCGGCGGCGGCTCCCAATGACATTGTCATCCCGGACGGTGCAAAATCGGACGGTGTGACAAACTATGAAGTCGGCCTGAAAGGCAGCTGGCTGGGCGGTGACCTGACCGCCAATCTTGCGGCTTATTATATCGACTGGAAGGACATCCAGGTCCAGGCGAACCGGGTCTCCGACTCGATCCAGTTTGCCACCAATATCGGCGGTGCCGAAAGCTATGGGCTCGAATTCGAATTTCTTGCCCGACCGTTTGCCGGTCTCAGCCTGGCGGTCAACGGATCGTTCAACCGTGCAAAGGTCACCGACCTGTCACCGGTCGAAGCCGCGATTTCGGGTGCGGTACCGGGCGTCCGTCTGGCCTCGCCGCATTTTCAGGGATCGGGCACCTTGCGCTATGACTTTGCTGTCGGCGATGGCAAGACTGCCTTTGCGGCGCTGAACGCGTCGCATGTCGGATCATTTCCGAACCAGTTCCCCAATGTTCCGGGGAACCCCAATGCGGTAAGCCCGACCTATGACTTCACCGAGGCGTGGACCAATGTGAATCTGTTTGCCGGGGTCAAGCTGGGGGCGCTCGACCTGACCGCCTATGTCGAGAATATCTTTGACGATTCCTCGATCACTTATATCCATCCGGAAGCCTTTCTCGATGGACGCTATGCCCGGCTCCGGCCGCGCACGGTGGGCCTTCGCGCCAATTATCGCTTCTGAACGGATAACGGAAAATGGACTTTAGGATGATCTGCCGTCTGCTGCCGCTTGCTCTTGTCGCAACCGCGTTTTTGCCAGCGCCTTCTCTCGCCTCGACCGGCCCTTTGGTCGAGGCGCCGGCAGGCAAGGTCGAAGGAAAAGCGAGCAGGGGGATGCATATTTTCAAGGGCATCCCCTATGCGGCGTCCCCGACCGGAAAGCTGCGCTGGGCACCGCCCCAGCCGCTATCCGCCTGGCAGGACGTCCGCGATGCCACCAAATTCGGCCCCGCATGCATGCAGCCGAAACCGCGCGGCCCCAGCATCTACGCCTGGGACCTGCCGGCGATGAGCGAGGATTGCCTGTCGCTCAATATCTGGGCATCGGAAGATGCAAGCAATGCGCCGGTATTTCTCTGGATCCACGGCGGTTCGCTGACCACCGGCTCCGGCGGCGACCCGCTCTATGACGGCAGCGCGCTTGCCGAGCGGGGCATGGTTGTCGTTTCGATCAACTACCGGCTTGGCGCGCTCGGCTATTTTGCGCATCCCGCGCTCAGCGCCGAATCGGCAGACGGGGTGTCGGGAAATTACGGGCTGCTCGACCAGATTGCCGCTCTCGCCTGGGTGAAGCGCAATATCGGCGCTTTCGGCGGTGACGCCGGCAATGTGACGATCGCCGGGGAGTCCGCGGGAGCGCTGAGTGTCATGTATCTGATGGCGGCACCGGACGCACGCGGGCTGTTCCACAAGGCCGTCGCCCAGAGCGCCTATATGGTGTCCGCGCCGGCGCTGCGTGAAAAGCGAAACGGCATGGTGCCGGCGGAGGAACAGGGCATCGACCTTGCGGCAAAGCTCGGTGCATCCGACCTTGCCGCGCTTCGCGCGCTGCCGGCGGAGGAGATTGTGACCAAGGCGCCGGCGACCGGCTATTTCCCTTTCCCTGTCATCGACGGCAAGACCGTGCCCCGGCAACTGGTCGAGACCTTCGACCGCAATGAACAGGCGCCGGTGCCGATTCTCGCGGGCTTCAACGCCGGCGAAATCCGCTCCCTGCGCTTTCTGCTGCCCAAGGCACCCGCCGATGCGGAGGCCTATGAAGCGGCCATTCGGGCAAATTACGGCGAATTTGCCGATGCCTTTCTGGCTCGCTATCCGGCAAAGGATATCGACGAAAGCATGCTCGCCGCCACCCGCGATGCGATGTACGGCTGGACGTCCGAGCGACTGGTGTCGAACCAGGCGGCGCTGGGTCAACCCGCCTATCTCTATCTTTTTGACCATGGCTATCCGGCGACCCAGCAATGGAAATTGCATGCATTTCATGCTGCCGAACTGCCTTTCCTGTTCGACACGGCCAGCAAGACCCCGCCGCTTTGGCCAAAGATTCCGGACAAGCTGGCCGAGCGCAAGCTGATCGACGCGATGGGCGATTATTGGGCCAGTTTCGCCCGGAGCGGGCAACCCTGGGCCAAGGGTCAGCCCGACTGGCTGCCTTATTCAGAGGACAGGGCCTTCATGCATTTTGCCGACGAGCCGCATATGCGTTACAATCTTTTTCCCGGCACAGCGGCGCTGCACGAAGCGGTTGTGTGTCGCCGTCGGGCAGCGGGCGATATGCCGTGGAACTGGAACGTCGGAGTCATTTCGCCACCGCTTCCCCCCAAAGCAGAGGGCTGCCAATGATCGACGGCGCAATGCAGGATTATGCACTGACGCTCGACAAGTTTCTTTCCCACGCTGCAAAATGGCACCCCCTTGCGGAGGTGGTGTCGGCAGCGGCGGACGGAACGGTCGAACGGATTGGCTATGCCGAACTCTATGATCGGGCGCGCGCGGTTTCTGCCGCTCTGCACCGGCTGGGCGTGCGCCAGGGCGACCGCGTGGCGACGCTGGCCTGGAACAGCCGGGGGCATTTCGAAAGCTGGTACGGAATCATCGGCATGGGGGCAGTGTGCCACACGCTCAATCCGCGTCTGACGGCCAAGAATCTCGGCTCGATGCTCGGCCAATCGGAAGCACGGGTCCTGCTGGTCAGCCCGGACCTGCTGCCGCTGGCGCAGGCCGCTTCGATCGAAGGCAGCGCGATAGAGCATATCCTGCTGCTCGATGATCACGGAGCGCCGATCGAGGCAAGCGAGGGGCTCGTCAATATCGGTTCACTGGAAACAGCGATGGCCGCTGAAACGGCGGATATCGAATGGGGGCAGTTCGACGAACATATGCCATCCGGTCTCTGCTTTACGTCGGGCACGACGGGAGCACCCAAGGGCGTCACCTATACGCATCGCGGATGCTATCTGCACACGATGCGGCAGCTTAGTGCCGATGTCATGGGCGTGCGGTCGCATGATGCGGTGCTGACGGTGGTGCCCATGTTTCATGCCAATGCCTGGGGCCTGCCGTTTACGGTACCGGCTGTTGGTGGCAAACTTGTCCTGCCTGGCCGCCACAGCGACGGAGCGCATCTGGCTTCGCTGATCCGGTCCGAATCTGTGACTCTGGGGGTCGGCGTTCCGACGGTCTGGCTGGGTCTGGTGGAGCATCTCGAGAAAGAAGGCGGCGATCTGCCCTCGCTCGAACGGATTCTGGTCGGCGGGGCATCGATGCCGCCAGCCCTGATGGAGCGGATCGAGCAACGGCTTGGCGCTGAGGTACAGACGAGCTGGGGAATGACCGAATTATCGCCGCTTGGCACGGCCGCCATTCCCGGTGACCCCGAACGGGCGCCCGGTGTTTCCGGAAGGCCGGCGATCGGGATCGATCTTCTGCTTACGGACAAGGAAGGCCTGCCACTGGATGACCAGCGCGGGCCGGAGGGTCATTTGCGGGTCCGCGGGCCCAGCGTCGTTGGGCGCTATTTTGGTGATCCCACGCCGGCGACCGATGCGGATGGCTGGTTTGATACCGGCGATCTGGCCCGGATTGATCCTTCCGGCAATATCAGGATCACCGGCCGCGCCAAGGATCTGATCAAGTCGGGGGGTGAGTGGATCAATCCTGCCGAGATGGAATCGCTGGTCGGCGCGCTGCCGCAGGTGTCGCTCGCTGCGGTTATCGGCCGGACCGATCCCAAATGGGGCGAACGGCCGATCCTGCTGGTCGAAACCTGCGACGAAGAGATTGATGACGAGGCTCTGCTGGCCCCCTTGCGCGAAGGTGTCGCCTCCTGGTGGATACCGGACGCAATCATCCGGCTGGATCGGATGCCCCTGGCTGCCACCGGCAAGATCGACAAAATACAATTGCGAGCAGATTACGGATAAGTGTAGGGCATCCGGGGTTGAGGCCGGTTACCGGCAGGTGCAGAAGGAAATGAGTTTGGCGTCGAAAGCAAAAACTGCAGTCAAGAAATCGTCGAAGGCGGAGCAGCGCGCCGAGATGATGGAGCAAATTCTGGATGTCGCCGAACTGCTTTTTTCCAAGCATGGCTTTTATGGTGTAACCCTGAAGGACGTGGCAAAACAGGTCGGTGTCCATCACACGCTGCTCAACTATTATTTCGACGACAAGCAGACGTTGTTCGATGCGGTATTCGCTCGGCGCGCAGTGGTGACCATCGAAAAGCGGATGAAGGCGCTTGATGACTATGACAGGGCGGCTGGCGACAGCCCGACCGTAGAGGGGGCACTGCATGCCTTTCTCGACACCGATCTCGATCTCTATATCGAGGGCGGGGAGGGCTGGAAAAATTACGGAGCATTCGGTGCCCAGGCATCGAACAGTCCGGATGGCGCGGAATATATGGACAAATATTTTGATCCGGTCGTGCTGCGCCTGATCGAGATCTTGAAAAAGGCGCTGCCGGACTCGGCCGAGGAAGATATTTTCTGGGGCTATCATTTTGTGACCGGCGCACTGATGCTGACTCTCGCGCGGACGGGCCGCATCGACAAATTGTCGGACGGTCTGTGCCATTCAGAGGATTATTCGGCGGTCAAACTGCGGATGGCGCGGTTCATGGCCGCCGGGTTCAAGGAAATTTGCGAGCAGCGGAAGCAGGACAAAGGCTGAGGCGGCTAGCAGAGCGGGCCATTGGCGGCGCATAGACATAATATTCACTCACGAGTGAGTTACTATAAGAGGAGAGGAGCGGTTCATGATCTATATTCGGAAATATCTGCGCCCTTCGCACACGGCGAGACCAACTGAAGCAGCGCTTATCAGCGATGGCGGTCAGCATGGGATCAGACAGGGATAATTCCGAGAGCGAGCGGAAGGCAGATGCCTGCCGTCGCTATCGGGGCAAAAAGGGAGAAGGACATTGGCTACCAAGACGGACGCTTTGCCGGATGGCGCGGGCAAAAAACAGAACGAGAAGCTGGTTATCACCGCGTCCTCCTTGGGAACGGTATTTGAATGGTATGATTTCTATCTCTATGGCCTGCTTGCCAGCGTCATATCAGCGAAATTCTTTTCCGGCGTCAATGAAACCACCGGCTTTATTCTGGCGCTGATGGCCTTTGCCGCCGGCTTTGCGGTGCGGCCGTTTGGCGCCCTGGTCTTTGGCCGGGTCGGAGATATCGTGGGGCGCAAGAAGACCTTTCTCGTCACCATGGCGATCATGGGCCTGTCGACCTTTGCCGTCGGCCTGCTCCCTTCTTATGAAAGCATCGGCATCGCCGCTCCGATCATCCTGATGGCGCTGCGGCTGTTGCAGGGTCTGGCGATCGGTGGCGAATATGGCGGGGCGGCAGTCTATATCGCGGAACATTCGCCGAAGGGGAAGCGCGGCTTCTACACCGGATTCATCCAGACCACGGCGATGATGGGACTGATCCTGGCATCGATGTTTGTTGTCGGCTTGCGCACGACTCTCGAGGCGGACGACTTTCTCGCCTGGGGGTGGCGTCTGCCCTTCCTTTTCTCGATCGTGCTGCTGCTGGTGGCACTGTGGATTCGCCTGCAGCTCAACGAAAGCCCGGTGTTCCAGCGGATGAAGTCGCACGGCCAGACGTCCAAAGCGCCGCTCACCGAAGCCTTTGGACAGTGGAAAAATCTCAAAATTGTCCTGATCGCGCTGTTCGGTGCGGTCGCGGGGCAGGCGGTCATCGGTTTTTCCGGACATCTCTATCCGCTGTTCTTCCTGGAAAAAATTGCCAAGGTCGACGGCGCCACCGCCAATTTTCTGGTGGCGACGGCGCTGACCATAACCATCCCGCTCTATGTCTTCTGGGGCTGGCTCAGCGACAAGATCGGCCGCAAGCCGATCATGATGTCCGCTTGTGTAATCGCTGTCTTTGCCTATTTCCCGCTCTACAACGCGCTGGTCGGTGCGGCGAATCCGGAAATGGCGGCGGCGATAGAACGCTCGCCGGTCACGGTTGTGGCCCATGGCAGCGAATGTTCGTTCCAGTTCGATCCGATCGGCAGCAACAGCTTTGATGAAACCAGCTGCGATATCGTCAAATCCTATCTTGCGAAAAGCGGAGTCAATTATAACAATGTCGAGGCCCCGGAAGGGAGCATTGCTTCGGTTCAGATCGGCGACCGCACGATCGTCGCGCCCAATCCCGCCGGCCTCACGGACGAGGCGACGGTTGCGACTATCGCCGCCTTCGGGGTCAGTGTCGAAAGGGAACTGGAAGCGGCCGGCTATCCGACCAGCGCCGACCCGGAACAGATCAACCGGTTCCGCGTGCTGCTGATCCTCTGCGCCCTCGGCACGCTGGGGACCATGGTCTACGGCCCGCTTGCGGCGCTGCTGGTCGAGCTGTTTCCCGCGCGAATCCGCTACAGCTCGCTGTCGCTGCCCTATCATATCGGCAACGGCTGGATCGGGGGCTTCATGCCGACCGTCGCCTTCGCGATGGTCGCGGCAACCGGCAATATCTATCAGGGGCTGTGGTACGCCATCATCATCGCCGGGATTACTGCAGTGGTCGGGATATTATTCCTTCCCGAAACCTACAAGCGCGACATCGAGGCGGACTAGCCCGCCGATGTACAGAGGCACTAGCCGGGAAGGCCGTCCCTTGTCACCGCTTGACGGCGGCGCAGGGGGCGGTCTTCCGGTCTCCAGATATCGTCAATCATCGCCTTCTAAGCCCGGCCATTCTGCCACCGAATGGCCTGTGTTATCGCTCGGAGCGCATGTGGTTCTGATGGCGTAACGTGCCCAATTACCAAATCCTGATTTGACATTTGCCTAATTAGGCTCTTTATGTCCTCATAAGGCTATAGTTCTATGACCGCTCGCAAGGCTGCATGAGTCGCAGCGAGATGGACAAGGCCATGGGCACAGGGAGTTGAGATATGCGTTTTTTTTATAAACTCATGATAATATTGGCGATGGCGGGCTTTGTCCCTTTGTCTGCCCAAGCCCCGGTCAACCCCGACAGCGGTGGCGATTCCCATTCCCAGCCCGGCAAGTCTTCTGCACCGCCGTCGGAAACAGTCGTTCTCGACACCGCAGATGTGACGGCATGGCTGGACGGCTTTATGCCTTATGCCCTGGAGCGCGGCCAGATTGCCGGTGGTGCGGTGGTCGTGGTGCACAACGGGCAGCCCATCGTTGAAAAAGGCTATGGCTATGCCGACTTCGCCACCAAAAAGCCTGTCGATGGCAAAACCACGATGTTCCGCCCCGGTTCGATTTCCAAATTGTTCACCTGGACGGCAGTGATGCAGCAGGTCGAAGCTGGAAAACTCGACCTCGACAAGGATGTGAATGCTTATCTCGACTTCAAGATTCCTCCTTATGACGGCAAGCCGATTACGTTGCGCAACATCATGACCCACAGCGCCGGATTCGAGGAATCGATTCGCCATCTGATCAGCAATGATCCGAAAGCGGTCATGGAGCTCGGCAAATATTCCAGGGAGGCCCTGCCGGAACGGGTCTTCGCCCCGGGCACCACGCCCGCCTATTCCAATTATGCCACCGCGCTTGCCGGCCATATTGTCGAACGAGTCAGCGGCATGTCCTTCGACGATTATGTCGACCAGCGCATATTTGCCCCGCTTGGCATGGCGCATTCGACCTTCCGGCAACCGTTGCCGGCAAAGTTCAAGCCATTCATGTCGAGCGGCTACAAGAGCCTGGCTGCGCCCGCGCAGCCTTTCGAGATCGTCATCCCCGCACCCGCCGGCAGCCTGTCGGCAAGCAGCGCCGATATGGGCAAATTCATGATGGCGCATCTCGCCGATGGCGGCAAACTGCTCTCGCCGGAGACGGCGCGCATGATGCACAATTATCAGGCACCCAATATTGGTCCGCTCAATTCCATGGCTCTCGGCTTTTACGAGCAATGGATCAACGGGCGGCGCGCCATCTCCCACGGCGGCGACACTGGTCTGTTTCACAGCGATTTGTGGCTGTTTCCCAAAGAGAATATCGGGCTGTACATCACGATGAACAGCGGCGGGAAAGAGGGGGCCTCGCACGCTGTCCGAACCGCGCTGATTCAGAAATTCGCCAATCGCTATCTTCCGGACAACCGGCAATTTACGCCGATCGACGAGGCTACGGCACGCAAGCATGCCGAGATTATGGCCGGCACCTATGTGATGAGCCGCGGTTCATTCACCAATTTCATGAGCCTGTTCGGCCTGCTCAGCACGACCAAAGTTCTGGTGGGGCCGGATGGCAAGATCATGATTCCTTCGCTAGACGGCATGAGCGCGGGTATCCGGGAATGGGTCGAGGTCGAGCCCTTTATATGGCGTGACACGACGACCGGGGAGCGGCTTGCGGCCGAAGTGAAGGATGGCCGGGTGGTTCGGTTCAGCATCGACTCATTCTCGCCCTTCACGGTGCTCGAGCCGGCACCTGCGGCAACCAATGCGGCGTGGCTAACCCCGGCGCTGCTGGCGGCGCTTGCCATCGTTCTGCTCGCGGCACTGGCATGGCCGACGCGGGCGCTGGTGCGGCGCAGCTACAAGGCGGAATTTGCGCTGACCGACCGGTCGCTTCTCGCCTATCGTCTGTCTCGGGTCTGCGCATGGCTGGTGCTTGCAGCCGTCGCTGGCTGGGTCGGCCTCGTCGCTGCCTTTTCGGCCGATATCGGAAGCATTGGCGGGCCTCTCGACTGGCTGATCAACCTGCTCAGGGTCATTACGCCGGTTGCGTCCATCGGTCTGCTGGCCACCTCCATATGGCATCTGGTCCTTTCGGTTCAGAATAGGCGGCGCTGGACGATGAAGCTGGGCGCGGTCCTGATGATCTTCGCCGGGCTGGTGCTGACCTGGGTCACGTTCCAGTTCCATCTCTACGGCTTCAATATGGTCTATTGAGGAAGGGGCGGAAGTACGGAGGTCTGAAGCTCCTGGTGCGTGCCCGTCCCGTGATCGAAGCGGGGGCACGCGCGACGACCTGCAGCAGATCCTGCCGCCGTCGCAGCACCCGCAGGCACGGCTTCGCTCTACCCCCAGGTGGTGCAGGCCGACTAAGCAGATGTTCTCGAGACTGTATTCCAGCCAGCGGGGTGAAACACGACCCGGGACTATGTCTCTCTAGATATCGTCGATCATCTCGGCCAGCGTCGCTAGGCATTCGCGGGCCAGCAGGGTGCAGCGCTCCGGCGACCAGCCCTGTTCGGCATCGGGCAAATCGCGATTGTCCTTGAACGGCATCTCCAGCGTCATCGCAACCGCGCCAAAGCGTTCGGCGAGCTGGTTGGTCGACATCGCCAGATTGGCCTTGCCCTCGGCAGCGGTGGGATAGCCGAGCTTGGTCTGGAAATCCGGCGTCCGTTCGGCGAGCCGGTTGCGGAAGCCGTGATAGGTCTCGAGCTGCGCATCGGTGATCGAGGGAATACCCTCGAAGCCGGCGATAAAGACCGCCGGAATCGCTTCATCGCCATGCACATCCATTGCGAAATCGACTCCGCTCGCGTCCATCGCATCCCGGACACACAGCACTTCGGGCGATTTTTCGGCGCTCGGCTCGTGCCATTCGCGGTTGAGATTGGTACCGGCGAAATTGGTTCGCAGGTGGCCTCTGCACGAACCATCCGGGTTCATATTGGGCACGATATGGAGGCGGCATTTCTGCAACAGCCGCCGCGCATGCGGGTCCGAGGGATCGGTCAGCATGTCCAGCGCGCCTTCCATCCACCATTCGGCCATGCTTTCGCCGGGATGCTGTCTGGCGTAGAGCCAGACCTGCTTGTCGCCTGAGCCCAGTTCCACGCAGTCGATCGGCTGGCCCTCCAGGCTGTGGCCAAGCGTTCGCACCGAAACCCCTTCGAAACCGGCGGCCTCGGCGATCAGATCATGATGCCGTTCGATGCTATAGGGGGCGAAATAGGCGAACCAGATGATATTGCTGCTGGCGGTATAGCGGATCGTCAGGGTGCCGCTGTCTTCGTCATAACTGCTCGGCGCGCGGCCCCAATAGGCGCGGTCCTCGCTGACGCAGGCGTCATAATCGGGCCAGCCCTGCGGATAGGCCGATTCCTTGAGGCCGCCGATATTCAGTTCCAGTTCGTCGCCAATTTCGCAGGTGACCCGGAAATGGAACCACTGGAAAAACTCGCTGTCCTTGTCCTTGCGGATCGACAGTTGGGCGGTGGTGCCCTCAAGGGCATGAACTTCGATATTGCCGCTATCGAAAGCGCTGGTGATTTTTATGGTCATGGGACGGTGATAGTGGTTCCGGACACTCCGGGGAAGTCCTTGAATAAGGCTTCTGCCAATTTTGACGCCGCGAGGCCCGGCTGCGATGCAGGGGAGCCCTGTTTGGCCTCGATTGACGCGCGGCCTTCCCAGATCACATTGCCATTGGCGCGATGAGCGATCCGTACCGATAGCTCCGTGGCGATCCTGTCCTTCGGCGGCCCGCTCAGGTTGATCCCGATGCCCAGGCCAACGCCGGACCCGTAGCTGCCGGTGCTGCCGCCCACTCCGACCGATACGGGAGACCGTGTTCCGCCGGCGGTCAGCACCGCCCGGTCGATCGTGTAGCGCACGACATATTCGCTATTGTCCGGATTGTCGCGGGCTTCGGTAAAGCCCACGCGCTGCAGTTCGCGCAGCAGCGCGGCGGAATAGGTCATATATTCGATACTGCGGCTGTCGTCCTGGTCCGGGAAATTGGGCTGGATGTGAACGGATCCCGGTATGATCGGGGCGACCTCGGCGTTGTGGAACCGGGTGACGTCCACCGGCGGCGTCATCGCCGCGCATCCGGTTAGCAGCAATGCTGCCAACGCCCCTGTCACAATTGATGGAAAAGCGGCCATGATACTAACTCCTCTACACACCCCCGACATATCCTAGCGCATAATCGCGGACACTGCGGCAAAAAAATTGCATCCGCAGGCGGGTGCGGTTAATCGATTGAAGATTGCGGCGGGCTAGACAGCCGATACTGAGAACTGACGAGGATCTGCAACCCATGGCAAAACCGTTCACGATTCTGGTTACTGGCGGCGGCGGCTATATCGGCAGCCATGCCGTGCTTGCGCTGCGCGATGCGGGCTGGCCGGTCGCGGTGATCGACAATCTCACCACCGGCTTCCGCTGGGCCGTGCCGGAGGATGTCGCTTTCTACGAAGGCGATATCGAGGATTCTGCCCTGCTTGCGCAAATCATCGCGGATGAGAATATCGGCGCGATCATGCATTTTGCGGGGTCGATCATCGTCCCCGAATCGGTCGCCGATCCGCTCAAATATTATCACAACAACAGCGCCAAAAGCCGTATCCTGATCGAATCGGCAGTGAAGGGCGGGGTCCGGCATTTCATTTTCTCGTCGACCGCTGCCACCTATGGCATTCCTGAGGAAAGTCCGGTCAGCGAAAGCACGCCGCAACGGCCGATCAACCCTTATGGCATGTCCAAGCTGATGACCGAACATATGCTGCACGACGTTTCGGCGGCCCACGATCTGAATTTCTGCGCCTTGCGCTATTTCAACGTCGCCGGGGCGGATCCGCAGGCGCGGACCGGGCAATCGACCGCTGGCGCCACCCATCTGATCAAGGTTGCGGTCGAGGCGGCGCTGGGCAAGCGCGACAGCGTGGCGGTGTTCGGGACGGATTATGACACCCCCGACGGCACCGGCGTGCGCGACTATATCCATGTCTCGGATCTCGCAGCCGCGCATGTGCTGGCGCTCGAGGCGCTGATCGCCGACCCGACTCGCAACCATCTGCTCAATTGCGGCTATGGCCGCGGCTTTTCGGTCCTTGAGGTGCTCGATGCCGTAGACCGGGTCACCAACATGAAAATTTCCCGGAAAATGGAAGGCCGGCGCGCCGGCGACCCCGATTCGCTGATTTCCGACAATCGCGCGATCATGGCGCGCTTTCCCTGGCAGCCGAAACATGCCGATCTCGACGAAATAGTCGCCCATGCGCTGGCCTGGGAGCGCAAACTGGTCGAAATTCGCGGAGAATAGCGCTGGTCGCTTGACTTTGGCCGCCAGCGACCTTAATTGCCCTGCTTCAACGCAGCATTGGCTGCTCTCAAGAAATTCAGATAATCAAGGCGTGGTACCAAAATGAAAGTCCGCAACTCTTTGAAGTCGCTTAAAAACCGTCACCGGGATTGCCGCGTTATCCGTCGTCGTGGTCGCACCTATGTGATCAACAAGACGAATCGCCGGTTCAAGGCACGCCAGGGCTGATTGCCTGCCGGTGGCAGATGAATCTGCCATTTACACAATTGATACCGTCATCTTCGATATTGGCAATGTCCTCTTTCGCTGGGATTTGCGCTGTCTGTTTGAAAAGCTGATCGACGATCCGCAGGAACTGGACTGGTTCCTGAATCACGTCGTCACGCCCGAGTGGCATTTTCAGCATGATGCCGGGCGGCCCTTTGCCGCCATGGTGGCAGAGCGCAGTCGTGAATTTCCGCAATATGCAGAGCATATCCTGGCCTATTCGAGGCGGTTTTCCGAAACCATACCGGGGCCGGTCGAGGGCACATTGGAAATTGTGCAGGCGCTGGCGAATCGCAATGTCCCGCTGTTTGCGATCAGCAATTTCGGCGCCGAATCCTGGGCGCAGTTCCGGCCAGCGGCACCGATCTTCGATATATTTGCCGATATCGTCATCTCCGGCGAAGAAAAAATGATCAAGCCGGACCCGGCGATCTTTCACCTGGCGCTTGACCGTTTCGACCGGCAGCCCGGACAATGCCTGTTCATTGATGACAGACAGGACAATATTGCGGCTGCCGAGCGGATCGGCCTCGCTGGCCATCATTTCAGGGAAGCGGCCCTGCTCGAAAGCGAGCTGAAGGCCCTGCGGCTGCTCTAGCTGCGTTTCAGCTCATCTCCGCTCAGCCGGACGACATGGAGCAGATTGGTCGAGCCCGGAGTCCCGAACGGCACGCCGGCACAGACGATCAGCCGCGACCCTGCCTCGCCCAGCTTGTGGCGCAGCGCCATGCGCTTGGCCTTGGCAATCATTTCCTCGAAATCCGAAACATCGCGGGTGACAACTGCATAGGCACCCCACAAAAGTCCGACGCGCCGGGCGGTGTGACGGTTGGGGGTCAGCACCAGCAGCGGCACCGATGGCCGCTCCCGCGCCATCCGCCGAGCGGTCGAACCGGAGGACGTATAGCAGACAATGGCCGAGGTCGCGATCGTGCGCGCGATATTGAAACTGGCCGCCGCCAGCGCATCCGCGGTGGTCTCGTCCGGCACGGTTTCGGTGAAATGCACCCGGGCGGCATAGGACGGATCATTTTCCACCTGCGCGGCGATCCGGTCCATCATCGTTGCCGCCTCGATCGGCCAGTCGCCGACCGCCGATTCGGCGGACAGCATGATCGCGTCGGCGCCGTCATAGATGGCGGTGGCGACATCGGACACTTCGGCGCGGGTCGGCGTGGGCGACTTGATCATCGATTCCAGCATCTGCGTGGCGACAACCACTGGCCGTCCCAGCTTGCGCGCGGCGGCCACGATTTTCTTCTGCAGCGGCGGCACCTGTTCGGGCAGCAGTTCGACGCCCAAATCGCCGCGCGCCACCATCACCGCGTCGGACAGTTCCAATATCTCGTCCAGCCGGTCGATCGCCGCGGGCTTCTCGATCTTCGCGAGCAGCGCCGCCTTGCCACCGATCAGCCGCCGGGCCTCGGCAACATCTTCGGGGCGCTGCACAAAGCTGAGCGCGATCCAGTCGACGTCCTGCTCGAGCGCAAAGGTCAGGTCCTTGCGGTCCTTCTGGGTCAGCGAGCTGACCGGCAGCACCACTTCCGGAACATTGACGCCCTTGCGGTCTGAAATCTCGCCGCCCACGATCACCTTGGTCTCGACGCTTGTGCCATCGGCCTTGGTGACCTCAAGGCGGATTTTCCCGTCGTCGAGCAACAGGGTATGCCCCGGCTGCAGCGTGCTCAAAATTTCCTTGTGAGGCAGGCTGACACGTGTCGAGTCGCCCTTTTCCTTGCGCATGTCGAGCGTGAAGCGGGCGCCTTCTTTCAGCATCACCGGCCGTTCCGCGAAGGTTCCGATGCGCAGCTTTGGCCCCTGCAGGTCGGCAAGAATGGTAATCGGCCGACCGACCTTCTTTTCCAGCGCCCGGATCGATGTCACATTGGCCGCATGGGCCTTATGTTCGCCGTGGCTCATGTTCATCCGGAAGGCATCGACCCCGGCACGATAGAGTTTCTCGATCATTTCGGGGCTGCCGCTGGACGGACCCAGCGTGGCCAGAACCTTGACCTTGCGGTTGCGAGAGAAGATTGGCGATGCCATTTTACAATTCCTTTGTGGCGCTTTGCCCGCGCCGTCCCTATTCCTGTTTCATGACAGGTTAAAAACAAAAAACAACGGAAACGAACATGACCAAGCAAATATCCGACGCCGCCGCCGCCGCTGCCTTTCGCCGTCTCGTCACCCATTTGCAGCACCGCCATGATGCGGAAAATATAGATCTGATGGGGCTTGCCGGCTTCTGCCGCAACTGCCTCGCAGACTGGGTGATGGAGGCGACCAATGACGCTGGCGGCGAGATGACCAAGGAGGAGGCCCGCGAGGCGATCCATGGCATGCCGGTGAATGAATGGAAGCAAAAATATCAGACGGAGACCACCCCCGAACGGCTCAAAAAGATGAAGGAAAGCGTGGCCAAAAACGCCGACGCCTCTTAAAGACCGACTTCGAATCCGAACACCATAATTCAAGGGAATGAAAGCATGAGCGAAGGCAATGTCGCCGCAGACCAGCTGCGTCTGTTTATCGAGCGTATCGAACGGCTGGAAGAAGAGAAAAAGGGCATGGCGGACGACATTCGCGATGTATATTCCGAAGCCAAATCGCAGGGCTATGACGCCAAGATCATGCGCCAGATCGTCCGCCTGCGGAAGATGGAAGCCCATGACCGTCAGGAAATGGAAGCGATTCTCGACACTTATAAAGCGGCGCTCGGCCTGGCCTGATGATCGCGGTTCGGTCCGCGACGGTCGCCGACGCGAACCGTTGTGCCGAAATCTACGCACCCTTCGTGACCGACAGCTGGGTCAGCTTCGAGCTGGATGCTCCTGATTCTGAGCAAATGGCCGGTCGTATTGCGGGCATCCTGCAATCGCACGACTGGCTGGTTGCGGAAAGAGAGGGAGCGGTGCTCGGTTACGTCTATGGCTCCGAGCATCGCACGCGGGCGGCCTATCAAACCAGTTGCGACGTCGCAGTCTATGTCGATTCCGCATATAAGCGTCAGGGTATCGGCCGCCTGCTGTACGAGGCGCTGTTGCCGCGGCTGAAAGACAGAAACATCCACGCCGCTTTCGCCGGCATCGCCTTACCCAACCAAGCGAGCATCGCTCTGCATCAGGCGCTGGGCTTTGATCTGGTGGGCACCTACCGGGAAGTCGGCTGGAAAATGGGCAGCTGGCGCGACGTCACCTGGTTTCAGCGGTTGCTCTGACGAGCGCGCGGGATTAGCATCCGCTTTGCATCAGGCAGGAACAGGACAAACGATATGATCGTCACCACCACACCGGCTATCGAAGGCCATGCGATCCGCGATTATCGCGGGATCGTGATCGGCGAGGTTATCGTCGGCGCAAACCTGTTTCGGGATTTGTTCGCCAGCATTACCGATATTGTCGGCGGCCGCTCGGGCAAATATGAAAATGTCCTGAAACGGGCGCGGGACGAAGCTTTGGCCGAAATGGAGGCGGAGGCCGCGAAGGTTGGTGCCAATGCAGTGGTCGGCGTCGATCTGGACTATGAGGTCGTCGGCGAAAAAGGTTCGATGCTGATGGTGTCCGCGTCGGGCACTGCCGTCGTCGTCGATTAAATCCCTTCGGGGCGCATCAGCAGCATATAGATCAAACCGCTGATCGCGATCAGATTATAGGCCATGTGCATGGCGATATTGGCCCACCAGCCATAGCGAATCCGGGCATAGCCCCAGATCAGTCCGCCGACCAGTTGCGGCAGGACAAAGGGCAGGACAGCCGCCTGATTGTCGCCGGCATAGTTGAACACATGGACGAATCCGAAGAGCAGCGCCTGACCCCAGAAGACCAGGGGGAAGATCCGGATATACCAGCCGGGCACAGGCGATTTCCAGAAGCGGACCAGGCCGATGAGAACCGCAAGGGATATCACGGCGATCAGCGCGATGGTGGGGATCGTTGCGACAAGGCCGAGTTGCTTCAGAAAAAAGGAACCACCAATCCACGCGATCAGGCCGGAGAAAAGGATCAGCCAGCGGGCCGTGCCGATGATCCAGAGCCGGAACATCAATTCTTCGGCGATCGGGCCGACCAGCACCACGATCAGCAGGATCTGCCAGGGCGGAAGATTGAATAATGCCGACATGTCGCTGGACATTTTGACGCCCAACAGCGTCATGACCGGAAAAAGGACAGCGATGATCGCCGCAACAATCAGGCAGTTCAGCAGGAAAAGCCATGCGACCCCTGCTGCCCGTCGCTCTTGTCCGGCCGCAGGGAGAGCTGGTGCAGGCGCGCGGACAAAAAGGATCAGATCACGGGCGGTGGACCGCAATTGACCGATCGACCATCCAATGGTTGAGTTGGGCTCAAACATGCGCCAAAGAGCCTCGATAAGAGTATAAACAGGTAACGGACGAATCCTATGGCAGGCCACAGTAAATTTAACAATATCAAGCACCGCAAGGGCGCGCAGGACAAGAAGCGCGCGGCGCAATTTTCGAAACTGTCCCGCGAAATCACCGTCGCGGCCAAGTCCGGCATGCCGGATCCGGATTTCAATCCGCGCCTGCGCCTCGCGGTCAACAGCGCCAAGGCGGTGTCGATGCCCAAGGACAATATCCAGCGGGCGATCGACAAGGCATCGGCGAATGAAGGCGATGATTTCACCGAGGTCCGCTACGAGGGCTTCGGTCCCGGCGGCGTGTCGCTGATCATCGAGACTTTGACCGACAATAATAACCGTACTTTTACCAATGTTCGTACAATTATGTCACGAAATGGCGGTAATCTGGGCGAAAGTGGGTCGGTTTCGCACGGTTTTGACCGGGTCGGCTATATCCACTATCCGGCCAGCGCAGGCGACGAGGAAACCGTCCTCGAAGCCGCGATGGAAGCGGGTGCCGAGGATATTTCCTCCGATGAGGACGGCCACGAAATCTGGACCGCCATGGAAGATCTCCACGAAGTGTCCGGAGCGCTCGAAAAGACGCTCGGCGAAGCGGAAAGCGTGAAACTCGCCTGGCGCCCCTCGGTCCAGGTGGAAGTCGACCAGGAGCAGGCGGAAACCCTGCTCAACCTGATCGATCTGCTGGAAGAGGATGACGATGTCCAGACCGTCTGGGGCAATTATGACGTGTCCGACGAGATCATGGAAAAACTGAACGCCGGCTGATGTGGGAATTTGCCGCCAAGGCCGCTCTCGCAGGAGTGATCGTGGCCGTGGTGGCAGGCATCGCCCAGCGTCAGCCCAGTTTCGGGGCGCTGGTCGCATCCCTGCCGCTGATCTCGATATTGGGCATGATTTTCCTGTGGCATGCGCGGCCTGACGCGGAAAATATGGCCCTGCATGCCGAGGCGACCTTCTGGTATGTCCTTCCATCTCTTCCAATGTTCCTGCTGATTCCGCTGCTGCTGCGGCAGGGAATCGGCTTCTGGCTGTCGCTGGCGGCCGGGTGTGTCCTGACGATCAGCCTTTATCTGATCATGGCCTTTGTCGGTCGCCGGCTGGGCCTGCCGATCTGATGGGCACGAATTGAGATGATCATTCTTGGCCTCGATCCGGGCCTCGGCACCACTGGCTGGGGCGTGATCGTCGCGGACGGCAATCGCCTGTCCCATATCGCCAATGGCCAGATCAGGACCGATCCGAAAATGGCGCTGGCCAGCCGCCTGCTTCAGATCGACCTCGAACTGACCGACCTGCTGCTGGAATATAAGCCGGATGGCGCAGCGGTCGAGGAAGTGTTCGTCAACAGCAACCCGCAGAGCACGCTGAAACTGGGACAGGCGCGCGGCGTGGTGCTGCTCGGCGCGTCGCGGACAGGAATCGAGATCGGCGAATATTCGGCGCGGACAGTGAAGAAATCCGTGGTCGGCGTCGGCAAGGCCGACAAGGCCCAGATTCAGGCAATGATCAGGATTTTGCTGCCGGGCGTCAAGCTGGCCGGCCCGGATGCCGCCGATGCACTGGCGGTGGCGATCACCCATGCGCATCATAGGAAGCGGTAAGCAGGTAAAGCACCGTTCGTCCTGAGCCTGTCGAAGGACCCTGGAGTGCGCGAATCCGTACTTCGACAAGCTCAGCGCGAACGGAACTGGACTTGTGCCGCCCTTGCATTAATACAAGCCCATGATCGCAAAACTGACCGGCACCATCGACGAAATCGGCATCGACAATATCGTGCTCGATGTACAGGGCGTTGGCTATCTGGTCTTCTGCTCGTCCCGTACCATCGGCGCAATTGGCGGCAAGGGCGACGGCGCGACCATCTATACCGAGATGCAGGTCAGCGAGACCGATATGCGGCTGATGGGTTTTTCCAGCGGGTCGGAACGCGACTGGTTCCGCCTGCTGATCTCGGTGCAGGGGGTTGGCGGCAAGGTCGCGCTGGCGATCCTGTCGGCGCTGGAACCGGGCGAGATATCCCGCGCGGTGGCGACGGGGGACAAGGCGATGGTGACGCGGGCCAATGGCGTCGGGCCGAAGCTCGCGCTCCGGATTGTCAACGAACTGAAGGACAAGGTCGGCGGGATTGCGGTGAATCCGGTGACGGGTGCCGGCGGCGTGGTGCACGCACCCTCAAGCAACAGCGCTGATGCGGTCAGCGCGTTGCAGAATCTGGGGTTCAAACCGGCGGACGCCAGTGCCGCGGTGGCGGCGGCGGATGCCGAGGCCGGCGATGGCGCGACGCTCGATGCGCTGGTCCGGCTGGCGTTGAAGAAGGCGGCGCGGTGATGGACCGACTCCGCATGCAGACTCCCGGACCTTTTATTTGTCACCCTGAACTTGTTTCAGGGTCCATTTCTCCATGCTCGCAGGCTGTGATTGGCGCGCGGTGGATGCTGAAACGAGTTCAGCATGACGAGTATGGGAAGTCAGTCGCTTATCGGCGGCAGTCCCAGGTTTACCGCCAGATCCACCCATTGCGGGTTTTCCGATTCAATCAGGTTGATCTTCCATTGGCGATGCCAGTTTTTCAGTTGTTTCTCTCGCGTGATCGCACTGGTCATGTCGTCGAACATCTCAAAGCGGACAAGGCGATAGACCGCATATTGCGACGTATATCCAGGACTCAGGTTGTTGCGGTGCTGGTAAAGGCGCTGGAACAGGTTCGACGTTACGCCGATGTAGAGCGTGCCATAGGGTTGGCTGGCGAGCATGTAGACGCAGGGTTGTTTCACTTGTCGCACGGGCGGTATATGGGCGCACCATGGACCCTGAAACAAGTTCAGGGTGACGCATTCAGGGGTATTGGCCGTTACTGACAATCCGCATCTTACGCCCGAGCGGCAGCCGGAAGACATAGACGCCGCCCTGCGCCCCAAAACCCTCGACGAATTTATCGGACAGGAAGCCGCGCGCGGGAATTTGCGGGTATTTATCGAGGCGGCCAAAGGGCGCAGCGAGGCGCTGGATCATGTGCTGTTCTTTGGGCCTCCCGGTTTGGGCAAGACCACGCTGGCGCAGATTATTGCGCGGGAACTGGGCGTTGGCTTTCGCGCGACCTCGGGGCCGGTGATCGCCAAGTCTGGCGATCTGGCAGCGCTGCTGACCAATCTGGAAGAAGGCGATGTCCTGTTTATCGACGAGATCCACCGGCTCAATCCGGTGGTCGAGGAAATCCTCTATCCGGCGATGGAAGACCGGGCGCTCGATCTGATCATTGGTGAGGGGCCGTCGGCGCGCAGCGTGCGGATTGATCTCCCGGCCTTTACGCTGATCGGGGCGACCACGCGGCAGGGATTGCTGACGACGCCACTGCGCGACCGGTTCGGCATTCCGGTACGGCTCAATTTCTATTCGACCGCGGAACTGGAAAAAGTCGTTCACCGGGCTGCACGGCTGCTCGATCTCGATATTGCGCCCGATGGTGCCACCGAGGTGGCGCGCCGGGCGAGAGGGACGCCGCGGATTGCCGGGCGTCTGCTGCGGCGGGTGCGGGATTTCGCCAATGTCGCGGGGACGAGACTTGTTGACCGGGAAATCGCCGATGCGTCGCTCACCCGGCTGGAGGTCGACAGCATCGGACTCGACGCGATGGACCGGCGCTATCTGCATATGATTGCGGACGTTTACAAAGGCGGCCCGGTTGGTGTCGAGACTTTGGCGGCCGGTCTTTCGGAACCGCGTGACACCGTGGAAGAGGTGATCGAGCCCTATCTGATCCAGCTTGGCCTGATCGCCCGGACCGCTCGCGGCCGAACGCTCAATGACCGCGGGTGGACGCATCTCGGACTAAATCCGCCTGCAGGAAAAGAGGTGGACGGGGAACTGTTCGATTGACGTGCTCCGCATCAAGTGCGGAGCACAGCTATTGTCCGATCTGTTCCGCCGATGCCCAGCATGCGTGGGTGCCGCTGGAAATCCGGTGTGGCAATATGATCCTGCAGACCGGGCCTGCCGATAGGTCTTTCGCGTCGAGGATGATGCACTCCGACCGGCCCTGCGCCATATCGGTGATAAAGCTGATCAGATAGCCGTCATCCTCTGACTCGGGATTGGCGCGGGGGATGAAGGGCGCTTCGGAGCCGAAGCGCTGCTCGCCGAACGAGACATGTTCCGCCTCGCCGGTTTCCAGATCATGTTTGGTCAGGCCGTTGAACAGGAACCAGCCCGGCTCGCCGGTTACGCTATAGACATAGCGATAGGGCCGGCCGGCATATTTCGGGTTGAACATGCCGAATTCGACCGGATAATCGTCGAACAGGGTCTCTTCTTTTGTCTCGCCGGTCTTCCGGTTGAAGCGCCAGCGGTGCAGTTCGGGCCTGAAGCTGTGCAGATCGAGGCTCGCACCCATGCTTTCATAGCCGGGCGGGAAATCGGTCAGCGGCCGCGGTACCGGGTCATTCTGGAAATAGCCGTCGAGCACGACTTCGTCACCATCTTCGAACGCATTGGCCCAGTGCAGCACGTAGGTCGGCTTCGCCTCGAACCACTGGATATCCTCCGGTTGCCCCATCCGCGGCAGGATACCGAAACGGGTCGGCATGTCGGGATGGTAAGCCGGAATCCGCAGCTTGCGCTCGAACAGTTCCTCTTTCCAGAACAGCGGGCAGTCGTTGAAAATGGCGAAATTTTTGGTGAACGCCATATCGTGTGGCAGGCGCGGGCCAGGCAGGTCGATCGCGACCAGATGCTTCAGCCGGTTGTCGGGGCCGACCACCCCATATTGCAGATGGGGTATCTCGATCGCATAGTTGAAGAACAACAGTTCTCCAGTCGCCTCGTCAACCTTGCAATGGGCCGAAATGCCATGATCCGGCACCCAGTCCGCCGGACCGAGCGTCGCCAGCGTTTCCGGATCAAGCCGGTAGCCCTCGCCGCACAGGTAAAAGGTCGAAAGGATCGCCCCGGCGTGGACCACGACATCGGTCGAGCTGCTGTCCTTGACGCTGCCATGGGCGGTCATGCCGGGCCGCCGCGCATCATGCGGATTGCCCATCAGCCCGGGCCAGAGCGGGCCGCCTTCTTGCTGCTCGGCCTCGAACCCGCCCGTGCGCACAAAGCGGTTGCGATAGGTCGCCTTGCCGCCCCTGATCCGGATCGTATGGATCATTCCGTCGCCGTCAAAGGGATGATAGCGACCCAGACTGTCATGGACCGGATTTTCGGTGTTGCGGACATACAGGCCATCGATATCGTCCGGCATATTGCCGATAATCTCGAGATCATCGGTGTCCAGCTCTTCAAATACCGGCGTCCAGGCACCATTGCGATAGGGATGGTCATTGGGCTCCAGCGTGGCCTTCACCTGGTTGACCGGCGTACCCATCAGTCGCGGAGCAGTTCGTTGATACCCGTTTTCGACCGGGTCTGCGCATCGACCGTCTTGACGATTACGGCGCAATAGAGCGACGGGCCTGGCATGCCATCAACCTTTACCTTGGGCGGCAATGTTCCGGGAACCACGACAGAATAGGGCGGCACTTCGCCGATCCAGATCTTGCCGGTGATCCGGTCAACAATCTTCGTCGAGGCACCGAGATAGACGCCCATCGAAAGTACAGCGCCCTCGCCAACGCGCACGCCTTCCGCAACCTCGGCCCGCGCCCCGATAAAGGCACCGTCCTCGATGATCACCGGGCCAGCCTGCAACGGCTCGAGGACACCACCGATACCGGCGCCGCCCGAGATATGCACATTCTTGCCGATCTGCGCGCAGCTGCCGACCGTGGCCCAGCCATCGACCATCGTGCCTTCATCGACAAACGCGCCGATGTTGACGAAGCTCGGCATCAGCACGACGCCCTTGCCAATAAAGGCGCCTTGACGGACGATCGATCCGGGAACGGACCGGAACCCGGCTTCGCGAAAGCGGTTTTCCCCCCAGCCCGCGAATTTGCTCGGGACCTTGTCCCAGTGGTTGGCACCGCCGGGTCCCTCAATCAGATGATTGTCGTTGAGCCGGAAGGAGAGAAGTACCGCTTTCTTTAGCCACTGGTTGACGACCCACTGGCCATCCTTTTTTTCCGCGACCCGCGCGGTCCCGTTGTCGAGCATGGCCAGCGCCTGGTTGACAGCGTCGCGTTCGGCTCCCTGGGTCGTGAGACCCAAGGATTCACGTTTGTCCCAGGCGGTGTCGATTATGGTCTGCAATGCTGCGGTCATGCCGGTTCTTCTTCCTTCGCGCTGTGGAGGCCGGTAACCCAGCTTTCCAGATCGGTGATTTCATGGTCAATATAGGCGGGATCATGTTCGCGGCCAGCCCATTCGGCACCGGTGTTGATCCACACAGTGGTCATGCCCAGTGCTTTGGCCGGTTGCAAATTTCGGGCGGTATCTTCGACAAATAACGCGCGGGTCGGATCAATGCCGGTCGCAGCGATCATGCTCGCGTAGGCGCCGGACTGTGGCTTGGGCACCAAATCAGCGTCGAGAATGTCATGCATCTGGTGGAACAGTCCGTCCAGCCCGCGTAATTCCAGGACTCGTTGGGCATAAGGCCGGTCGGCGTTGGTGAACACCAGCTTCTCTCCTGGCAACGCTTCGATCGCTGCCCGCACGAGCGGAGCGGGTGACAGCCGGTCCATATCTATATCATGGACAAAATCGAGGAAATCGGCAGGGTCCGTGCCATGATGGTGCATCAGGCCGGCCAGTGTGGTGCCATGGTCGTGGAAAAAGCGCTTCTGGATTTTCCGCGCTTCCGCCAGATCGCAGTCAAGCGCCTTGGCGATATATTCGCCCATCTTGATATCGATCAGGGCGAACAGGTCGCACTCGGCCGGATAGAGCACATTGTCGAGATCGAAGATCCAGTGATCGATATGGGAGAATTGTGGTGGCATGGCGCAATCGCCTAATGTCCGTTTCGGGCAATCACAAGCAGCAATATGAATCAGGCCCGTGCGCCCGCATCCTCGACACTTGCACTATTGTGGCGCAAGGCCTTGAGAACGGTGTCGACAATACCGTCTGCATCGAGTCCTGCTTCGGCATATTGCAGCTCCGGCTTGTCGTGCTCCTGGAATATATCCGGCAAGCGCATAGTGCGAATCTTCAGCCCAGCATCGGTCAGGCCATTGTCGGAGGCATAGGTCAGGACATGCGCGCCAAGACCGCCGACGGCAGCTTCCTCGACCGTGACGGCCACTTCATGGGTGGTGAGCAATTTACGGATCAATTCCTGATCAAGCGGTTTGGCAAAGCGAAGATCGGCGACCGTGGTGCTGAGTCCCTTGGCTTCCAGCCGTTCGGCCGCCTTTTTCGCTTCTTCGAGCCTCGCGCCCAGCGACAGGATCGCAACCTTGGTGCCCTGTTTTATGATCCGGCCCTTGCCGATTTCGAGCTGCTCGAGTTTTTCGGGAATCGGGACGCCAGTGCCATTGCCGCGCGGATAGCGAAAGGCAATCGGCCCACTGTCATGCAATGCCGCAGTGTAGGTCATATGCGCCAGCTCGGCCTCGTCTGCCGCGGCCATCACGACCATATTGGGCAAGGTTGCCAGATAGGTGACATCGAAGGACCCGGCATGGGTGCTCCCATCCGCGCCGACCAGCCCGGCGCGATCGATCGCGAACCGGACCGGCAGATTCTGGATCGCCACGTCATGCACCACTTGGTCATAGGCGCGCTGCAGGAAGGTCGAATAGATGGCGCAGAAGGGTCGCATACCCTGCGCAGCCAGTCCGGCCGCGAACGTCACGCCATGTTGCTCGGCAATGCCGACATCAAAGGCCTTGTCGGGATGAGCCTTGGCAAATTTGTCGACGCCGGTGCCCGATGGCATGGCCGCGGTAATCGCGCATATCCGCGGGTCGCTGTCGGCCAGTTTGGCCAGCGTTTCGCCAAAAACATTCTGATAGGCTGGCGGTCCGCCGCCTGGCCCCTTTTCCTGCTTGCCGGAGATGACGTCAAATTTGGCGACCCCGTGATATTTGTCGGCCGCTTCTTCGGCGAACTTATAGCCCTTGCCCTTTTCGGTGACGACATGGATCAGACAGGGGCCTTCGGCCGCGTCCCGTACATTCTCGAGCACCGGAATCAGATGGTCCAGATTGTGGCCGTCGATCGGCCCGACATAATAGAAGCCAAGTTCCTCGAACAGGGTTCCGCCCATCGTCATGCCACGGGCATATTCGTCGGTTTTCCGGGCCGCATCATAGAGCGCCTTGGGCAGCTTGCTGGCAATCCGGCGGGCCAGCTGGCGGACGCCGAGAAATTCGCGCGAAGATACGATCCGGGCGAGATAGGCCGACAGTCCGCCCACCGGCGGAGCGATCGACATGTCGTTGTCGTTCAGGATGACGACCAGCCTGTTGCCAGCGGCCGCAGCGTTGTTCATCGCCTCATAGGCCATGCCCGCGCTCATCGCACCATCGCCGATCACCGCTATGCCGCGGCCGGGCTTGTCGTTCAGCTTGTTGGCAATCGCGAAACCGAGGGCGGCGCTAATGGACGTGGAACTGTGGGCTGCGCCGAAAGGATCATATTCGCTCTCCGACCGCTTCGTGAAACCCGACAGGCCGCCACCCTGACGCAAGGTCCGTATCCGGTCCCGGCGCCCGGTGATGATCTTGTGCGGATAGCATTGATGGCCGACGTCCCAGATAAGACGGTCTTCCGGTGTGTTGAAAACATAATGAATGGCGGTCGTTAATTCGACCACGCCCAGACCCGCGCCCAAATGGCCACCGGTTGTCGACACCGTGTCTATCACTTCGGTGCGCAGCTCATCGGCAAACTGGCGAAGCTGCGCTGGCTTCAACTTGCGCAAATCGGATGGAAAGGAGATGTCATCCAGTAATGGGGTATTCGAAACCGGCATATTCACTCCCTGTTTGATGCCATCTTTAACGGCATCGCACCGCTCTGTCGAACGTTCAGCAGGACGCCCGCTAACATAGGTTGCCAGGAAAGGAAGATCAGTTGCATTTCTGGCAAATGCCACGAACCTCGATCACGGGGCGGATGGATTTGAATCCCTCGGCTTTTGCGACTTGGCGGACCTGCTGCGACAAGGAATCGTCATCCACATGGGTGGCTTCTCCGCACGTGTCGCAGACCAGAAAAATACAATCATGCTCGCAGCCGGGATGGCTGTTAGCCAAATAGGCATTGGCACTTTCCACCCGCATTGCGAGATTGTTCGCCACGAACAGGTCAAGAATCCGGTACACGCTATTCGGTGCAACGCGTTTGCTGCGGGCGGCGGACACCAGCTCGGCAATGTCATATGCCGAAGCAGGGCGAGAGAAGCCGGCCAGTGCTTCAAAGATCGCGGCCCGTGTATCGGTCCACTTTTCACCGGATTTTTCGAGATTCGCGCGGGCTGCATCCGCCAAAGAATCGCCATGATGCTCAAGATGATCGTGTTTTCCCATCCCGATAATTTAGGGACGTTTGACCAGAAGGGCAATGGGGCGCTAATTAATGGGTGGCGCGGTAGTTCAGATCGTGGGCCAGAGCGAGCAATCCGACGCCCAGCATCGTGTAAAAAATTTCCTGCCCGCCATGGCCACCATCATGGCCAAGCGTAATTGCCCCCATCATAATGCCCAATCCCAGGCTGCCGATAGCCACCGGCATCATATAGCCGTGATCCATCACACCGCGTCCAAGGGTGAACAGGCCGAGGGCGATCGCAATGCCTAATCCAATTTCATGGATCAGTGGATCGAGCAGCATGCCACCCGCGGAAGACAGGATTGCGACAAAAGCAATAGTCGAAACACAATGCACAAGACACAGGCCCGACACCATGACGGCCATACGGTCCCAAAGGCCGTCCCTGACCAACACGCCGTCTTTGTCCCACAATTTCGCTGTCGTGAACACGACTCACCATCTCACTTCTTTTATGAGCGACCGATATAGAAACAAGTGTGTTAAGATACAACATAACATTTTGTCCAGTTTCATATCTTCGGCCGCGTTTCTGGTTGTCAGCGCAGAATTTTCATACCACATAGCGGCGCATGACCGAACCGATCGCCATGAATCCGCCGGCTGGCACGGCAACACTCCGTCCGATAGCGATATCCAACTGGCTTTATTCCGTGGCCTTTCTGGTTTTCATCATGGTCGTCGTCGGCGGTATCACCCGTTTGACCGAGTCGGGCCTCTCGATCACTGAATGGAAGCCGATCACCGGTGCCCTGCCACCATGGAGTGAAGCGGACTGGCTGTCGGAATTTCAAAAATATCAGCAGATCCCTGAATATCAGGAAATCAGCGGGCCTGCCGGAATGACCCTCGCCGATTTCAAATTCATCTATTTCTGGGAATGGGTTCACCGGCTGCTCGGACGCCTGATCGGGGTGGCCTTTGCTCTGCCGCTGCTCTGGTTTGCGGCCAAGCGTGCGATCCCTTCCGGCTATGGTGTGCGACTGGTTGCACTGCTGGCTCTGGGCGGTCTGCAGGGCACGATCGGCTGGTGGATGGTCAGTTCGGGTCTCAGTGAACGTACCGATGTCAGCCATTTCCGGCTGGCCGTGCATTTGCTCACGGCACTGTTCATTCTTGGGGGTCTGGTCTGGACAGCCCTCGACCTGCGCCAACTGGCACGCGGCAATGATCGGCCGGCGCGTCTGACCAGGCTGGGTCTGGCAGTGCTGGCCGTACTGCTCGTTCAGCTGCTGTTCGGTGCCTATACCGCTGGCGTGAACGCCGGCTATGTCTCCAACAGCTGGCCGCTGATGAACGACTATTTCGTTCCTGGCGGGATCAATTGGACCGCCGGTATCTGGTCCGCGCTGAACAATGACCCCTATCTGATCCACTTCATCCATCGGTGGTGGGCCTGGGTCGTGGTCGGTGTTCTGCTGATCCTTGCGCGCAAGGTTCGACCTATTGACCGCCGATGCTCCATTGCGATCCATATTGCCTTTGGCAGCCAGATATTGCTGGGCATCGCCACGGTAATGACCGGCGTCGACATCCATCTTGCGGTGCTCCACCAGGCGGTTGGTGCACTGGTGGTGGCTGCGACTGTCTGGGGCGTGCATATACTTGGCCGATCGGCGCAATGAAGGGCGGACTGAGCTGAACCCGAGCGAAGTACAGGCTGGTAAAAATTATTCGCTGCAACAGCGGTAAAAGCGCGTTCGGTACTATTATACCCGTTTGCAAAGCCCCACTTTCGCTTGACTTACGGCCATAACAGCGCCAATAGCGCCCCAGTTTGCCGGACTCCTGCGAATCAGGATCGTTCGGCATTTGTTATTTTTGAATCCCATTCTCCAAGAAGGAGCCACCCCATGAAGGGTATCACCAAACAGACCCAGTCGGCCAAGCCTGCTGAAGTCGAAAAGAAATGGCATATCATTGATGCCGAAGATCTGGTCGTTGGCCGGGCAGCCTCGATCATTGCCAACATCCTGCGTGGCAAGCACAAGCCTAGCTACACCCCGCATGTGGATTGCGGTGATCATGTCATCGTGATCAATGCCGAGAAGGTGAAGTTCACCGGCAACAAGACCAAACAGAAAACCTATTACAAGCACTCCGGCCATCCCGGCGGCATCAGCGGCACGACCGCCGAGAAGGTTCTCGAGGGACGTTTCCCCGAGCGGGTCATGGAAAAAGCTGTCGAGCGGATGATCCCCAAGGGCCCGCTTGGCTTCGCCCAGATGCGTGCTCTGCATGTTTTCGCTGGCACCGAGCATCCTTATGCCGGCCAGAACCCGGTGGCGCTCGACGTCGCTTCGATGAACCGTAAGAATAAGGTGGGTGCATAATGTCTGACGTAAAAACCGATCTCGCTGATCTGAAAGATATCGCTGGCGCGGCTGTGGCCGATGCACCGGCTGCTGCTGACGGCGATGCGGCTCCTGCGGCCGTTGAACCCCCCGTATCCACCATGCCGCTGCGCGAGCAGGAGCTGGACAAGTTTGGCCGGGCCTATGCGACCGGTCGCCGGAAAGATGCCGTCGCTCGCGTCTGGCTGAAGCCGGGCAAGGGCAAGATCACGGTCAATGGCCGCGATCAGGAAACCTATTTTGCCCGTCCGACCCTGCGTCTGGTGCTCAATCAGGTTTTCGCCATCACCGAGCGCGAAGGCCAGTATGATGTCGACGTTACCGTCAAGGGCGGCGGTCTCTCGGGACAGGCCGGTGCGGTCAAGCACGGCATTTCGCAAGCTCTGACCAAATTCGAACCTGCCTTGCGTTCGACCGTGAAGGCAGCAGGTTTCCTGACCCGCGACAGCCGCAAGGTCGAGCGGAAGAAATATGGTAAGGCAAAAGCGCGTAAGAGCTTCCAGTTCTCCAAGCGTTAAGCGGACCACAAGAAATATCGAAAAAGGCGGCCTGCGGGTCGCCTTTTTTATTTGGATAGAGATTATATTATTGAGGAATCGGCCACGGGGCGCTGTGGCTCCCTGATCGCGACGCGGCTGGAGATGAACAGGATGACCGTCGTCAATATCGCCGAGATCAGCATCACCCAGGCCGCTCCGATCGTTCCGAATGTGGGCAGGAACACGGCCAGCAGAAGGCCAAGCGCAACCAATCCGAGGACCCTGGCCACGAGCGCATTGCGGGCGCGACCCGCTGCCTGAAGCAGCGGCTCGAGGCCCAGACCGGCGAGGCTGATGATGGTTGCGGCGCCCAGCAGCAGCAGCAGCGGATAGGCCGCGAGATATTCTGGACCGGAAATAAGCGCGATGATATTTTGGCCCAGCGCCAGGAGGCCGACGAACAGGATGCCGCCGCTGATTGCCGAAACCTTCAGGGATCGCCAGAACAGCGCCCGTGATTCCCGCGATTTACCAATTGCGAACAATCGCGAAAGCTCGGCAAATAGCGGACGGGCAAACACCTCCGCTAACCGGTTGAGACTGTTGGCCACCTGGTCCGCCAGACGGAACAGCCCCGCTGCGGCAGGACCGACAAAGAATCCGACAATCACGACCACCAGTCGCTCGCGGATCACGCTGACCAGATAGGCGAGATTGGTGAACAACAGAAAGGCCAAGAATTCCTGCCGACTGGGCGGCAGCACTTCTATAGCGTCAGAATCGCGCAGCGGGTGAACCCAGTCCTGTCGTTGCCACACCATCCACCACATCACCACGAAACTGACAAATTCGGACAGGCCCCACACGATCAAAAAGCCTGTCATCGATGGCAGTGTCACGAAAAGGACGAGAGCGCCGACGAACCGGACAATCGGGATGATCGCATCACCGAAGGCATTGCCGCCAAAGCGGTCCTGGGCGCGCAATATGCCGGTCGGCGTAGAACGAACCGACAGGAAGACGATGACGCCATAACCCATGATTGCCTGCTCCACCGGTTTGCTCCAGCCGAATTCCGCGGCGCCATAGGGAAGCATCAGCCACAGGGCTAAACAGGCGGCCAGTCCGCCGATGAATTCGATCCAGAAATTTTGTGCGGATAATTTTCGAAAGGCCTGCTGCTGGCCAGCCAGCAGATAGGGTACGCCAAATTGCACAACCGCTTGCCAGGTCTGGAGCTTCAGGATGGCCGTCAGCACCTGAATTGCACCGACAATGACCATGAATTCGCCGAAGCCGGCGACGCCCAATGAGCGGGTCAGGATGGCGAGATAGAAAATGCTGAGAATCGCACCGACGCCCTTGGCGGAGAACAGCCAACTGCTGTTGCGAAACACGCGGACGAGAGAATCCTCGCTGCTGGACCATCTGGATAGAATGTTTCGCGGCACAGGTTTCAACTTTTCGAATATGGGTTCCGGCGATTGAGCCTGTCCTTATCCTAATATCCAGATATTTCCATATTTCTGTTGCCGCGAGTGTCTTGAAAAATTCACATCCACCCGTCACAAATATCCCATGAGCACTCAATTTGATTTGATTCTGCTTGCAGCGCAACGCGCAGGTATAACCAATCCGCTCGCAGAAGCACATGGCGTCAGCCATAAATGCCTGGTCCCGATCGTCGGCGAACCGCTGATCGCCAGGACATTGGCGTCAGTAACCTCGCACCCCGGATGCAGAGCCGTATATATTTTGATCGAACCCGATGGCGAGCGAGCGGTGCAGGAGGTAGCGGAACATTTCGCAAGTGAAGACAAGCCCGTACATTTCATCACATCAGACAGCAATATCGCCGGCAGCGTGCTACGCGGTTGTGAGCAGGGCGACGCGCCCTTCGTTATCACGACCGCTGATAATGTGCTCATCAAACAGGACAGTATCGATGGCGTGATGAATGCGATGGCTGCAGGTGCTGACGCCGTCGCCGCTCTGGCCAGTAAGGATGATGTTCGCAGCGTTCACCCGGCAGCCCAGCGCTTCTTCTACGAGTTCCGGGACAATGGCTATGCCAATTGCAACCTATATGGAATTGCAGATCGGCAAGCTTTGAATGCGGTGGAAATATTTCGTGAAGGCGGGCAGTTCATGAACCATCCCAGGCGCCTTGTGAACGCCTTTGGGCTGTTCAATATCCTGTTGATGCGCTTCGGCTGGGTCAGCATTGACGATGCCTTTCGACGCATGTCGAAACGTTTTGGAATCGACATCCGAAGGGCGCCCATAAGCGATGGGACCCAGGCTATAGATGTCGACAACGACCGCACGTACCGGATTGTTGAGGCGATCCTTGAAAACCGGATTCAAGACCTGAAAATATGATTGATTTCACAAGGATCGGTAAATTATATTTCCATCTAGACCCAAGAATACCAGCATGATCTCACAAACACTCGATATCAGGCCGCTTTCGATCCCTGATGAAGCCAAGGCGCGACTGAAATTCCTATATCTCGCAAAACACGCCCACTGGGGCGGCGGCATGCATCCCGAAGATGGCAATCATGCCATCTACCATCATGAGGTGCGAACCAGTCTGGAGAGCCTGGGTATCAATCTGACGGTTGCCGACAATTATGAAATTCTGTTCAGCCATCCGGGAGTGGACTTTGTTTTTCCGTTGCTCAACCGCGGCGGCTTTGTGAACAGTGAGATCCTGATACCGCTTCTCTGCAATATGCACCATATTTCCTATGTCGGAGCCATGCCCTTCATGCGAGGTTTGGGCGATGACAAGTCGGCTTCCAAGCTTGTGGCGACACATGCCGGTGTTCCGACCGCGCCCTGGTTTTGCTATCGCCGGGGTGCGCCAGTGAATGAGTCGGACTGTCCAGCCGCAGAGCGCTGGGTGATCAAGCCCAATGCGAGTTCGGCAAGTTGGGCCATCTCGGATGCTTTCGACTGGTTTGGAGTCGCGAACGCTGTGGCTGGGATTCATGAGCAGGGACATGACGCCATAGTCGAGCCTTATCTCGATGGTTATGATGTGCAGGCTGCATTTATCAGCTCTGGAGGGCCAAAGGCCCTGCCAATGCTGATCTATGAGCGAGAAGATACACAGAAATTGTGGACCTATTATGAGAAGCGGGATCTGGTGCCGAATACGGAAAAAGCGACCTTGAAGCGGTTTGACGACCCGGAACTGGCTCCGAAAATGCAGGCCATGGCCGAAAAAATTGCCCGCGAATTTGAACCGTTCGATTATGGCCGGATTGAATTCCGGCTGAACAGGGCAACCGGCGAGATCAATTTTATCGAGATTAATTTGAACTGCAACCTGTGGTCTGAGAAGGTAGTGGCAAAATCAGCGGCGGCAGCGGGGTTCAGTCATGCCCAGTTGCTCGAAACGATCCTCGCGGAAGGATTGAAGCGCAACGGTCTGATCGCTTAGCAATCCGAGCAATGCAAATTTGAGGTGGATTGTCGGGCGTTGGCTGCTAGCAAGACACTATGAAACAAGACAATCGCATCGCCGAGATCACCAATTTCGTCACCCATCTTGAATGTTCCAAAACGGGCGGCCTCTTGCCCGCGGGTACCATCCAGAACCTGTCACCCGCGGGTGCGCCGATATTGGTGCGCTATGATCTGGCGGCGGTGGCCGAAACGCTGACCAAGGAAAAACTGGCTGAGCGGCCTGCCGACCTCTGGCGTTATCGAGAGTTGTTGCCGGTTGCCAGCGCCTCCAACATTGTCTCGCTGGGTGAGGACATGACGCCGCTGATTTCGCTCGACAATTCCCTGGCGTCGCATGTGATCGTCAAGGATGAAGGGCGGTTGCCGACGGGTTCGTTCAAGGCGCGCGGACTGGTTATGGCGGTATCGATGGCGAAGGAACTGGGCCTGACCCGGCTCGCCATGCCGACCAATGGCAACGCGGGCGCGGCCATGGCTGCCTATGCCCGGCGCGCCGGGATGGAAGCGTTTGTTTTCTGTCCGGATGATACACCGGAAGTGAACGTCCGGGAAATTGCCTTACAAGGCGGGAAAGTGTGGCGCGTCAACGGGCTGATCAACGATTGCGGAAAGATTGTCGCGGACGGTGAGGCGGAAATGGGTTGGTTCAACCTGTCGACGCTGAAAGAGCCTTACCGGATCGAGGGCAAGAAGACGATGGGCCTGGAACTGGCGGAACAGTTGGGATGGGAAATGCCCGATGTGATTTTCTATCCAACCGGTGGTGGTACCGGTCTGATCGGCATGTGGAAGGCGTTTGACGAACTGCAGGAGATCGGCTTCATCGACTCTAAGCGGCCGCGGATGGTCGCGGTACAGGCGACGGGATGTGCCCCGATTGTCGATGCCTGGGAAAAGGGCCTGGACCATGCGCCCTTGTGGGAAAATGCTTCTACTGTGGCAGCGGGCATTCGGGTGCCGGTGGCCATTGGCGACTTTCTGATCCTGCAGGCGGTGCGCGATTCGGGCGGCTTTGCGATTGCGGTTGAGGATGATGCGATCATCGCGGCGCAGCAGAGGATTGGGCAGGAAGATGGTCTGCTCCTTTGTCCTGAAGGCGCAGCCACCGCAGCGGCCTATCTGCAGGCGCTGGAAGAGGGATTGATCGACAAGTCCGACCGGGCGGTTTTGTTCAACTGCGGTAACGGGCTGAAATATCCCATGCCTGCTGCTGATGCCGCGCTGGATCGCCATCAGCCAATCGACTGGACCGCCATTGCCAGTGCCTGAGCGAGTGGCGAAGGTTCGCCCATGAAGTGGCTTATCTTCATTGCGGCCCTATTGCTTGCCACGGGCGGCTTTGCCTGGTGGTTTTTCCTGCAGCCGGGGCCCAAGCAACTGGACATGGTCAATAATGTCTTTCCGGGCGACAGCAATGCCAGATTGTTGGTCCAGGACCAGATTTACGATAAGAAACTGGGCCTGGGGCTCAATATCTGGACTCCGCAGAACGCCGGCAGCGATCCGCTTCCGGTGGTTGTTTTCATCTACGGCGGCGGCTGGCGCGACGGGGCCAAGGACCAATATGCCTTTGCAGGCCGGGCGCTGGCCAGTCGAGGCTATATCGTCGTGCTGCCGGACTATCGTCTCTTTCCGGACACACGCTTTCCCGGCTTCCTTGAAGACAGTGCCAAGGCCCTGGCCTGGGTGGATGATAATATCGGCCAATATGGTGGGGATACACAGCGTATCTTCCTGTCGGGCCAGTCTGCCGGTGCCTATAACGTTATGATGCTGGCGCTTGACGCGCAGTGGCTGGGTCGCGAGGGCAAGTCGCCCGACCTGATCCGGGGCGTCGCGGCGCTGGCCGGACCCTATGATTTCTATCCGTTTGATTCAGAGACCACCAAGCAGAGCTTTGGCGACTATCCGGACCCGGGAATGACCCAGCCGGTCAATTTTGTCCGCCCGGATGCGCCGCCGCTGTGGCTTTCCAGTGGCAGTGATGACACACAGGTCAGGCCCCGCAACAGCAAGATATTGCGCGACAGGATACGCGAAGCGGGCGGGAAAGCGGAATATGTCGAATATCCCGGTGTCGATCATCTGGAGATCATGATGGCAGTCGCCAAGCCGTTTCGGTACAAGGCGCCGGTGCTTGACGATATGGTTGCCTTTTTCGACCGTCACCACTGATTGCGCCGATTGAAAGCCACACAGTCATTTTTGCAGCGCAAAACGGTTGAGATAGAGGCACTTCTTGGTTATGCCGATCCGCAGAACAAGGGAATCCGACAGACATGGCCACTTTTACCCTCCCCAAGAATAGCAAGATCCGCAAAACGGGTGAGTTGCACCAAGCGCTGACCGGCGGGAAAAAGCGGCCGTTCAAAGTTTACCGCTATGACCCGGATACCGGCGAGAATCCGCGATATGATACATTTGAAATCGACACCGATGAATGCGGACCTATGGTGCTTGACGCGCTGATCAAGATGAAGTCGGAACAGGATGCGACGCTGACCTTCCGCCGCTCCTGCCGCGAGGGCATTTGCGGATCCTGCGCGATGAACATCAACGGCAAAAACGGCCTGGCCTGCACCACCGCGATCGAGGATTGCGGCAACAAGGTTACCATTACGCCGCTGCCGCATATGGAAGTGATCAAGGATCTGGTTCCGGATTTCACCCATTTTTACGCTCAATATGCCTCGATTCAGCCATGGCTGAAAACAGTTACGCCGACACCATCGGGCAAGGAACGGCTGCAATCTCCGGAAGACCGCAACAAGCTGGATGGCCTGTATGAGTGCATCCTGTGCGCCTGCTGTCAGACCAGTTGCCCGAGCTACTGGTGGAACAGCGACAAGTTTCTGGGCCCCGCAATCCTGTTGCAGGCCTATCGCTGGCTCGCCGACAGCCGCGATGAAATGACCGGTGAACGGCTCGATGAACTGGAAGATCCGTTCCGGCTCTATCGCTGCCACACGATCATGAACTGCGCCAATGCCTGTCCCAAGGGCCTGTCCCCGGCCAAGGCGATCGCCGAGATCAAGAAGATGACCGCCTCCCGCGAAATCTGACGACCGGCGAGCATTGATGGCCGAACCCGAGCGCAATTTTGTCATAAGCGATCCTGACCCGGCCAACCCCGGCTGGAACAGCTGGGTGCTGAATGATCCCGATTGTTACAACAGCTTCCTTGGCCGGATGATTGTCCGGCGAGGCGGCGACGGGGTGAGTGAGAATATCGCCCGGGTCCGCATGTTCCCCGAGCGCAAACACCGCAACCTTGGAAATGCGGTGCATGGCGGCACGATAATGGGGTTTATCGACTGTTCGCTGTTCGCGGCCATGCGGGTGCTGGAACTGGGGCCGTCCGGCTATGCGGTGACGATGGAATTGCAGACTCATTTTATCGGTGGCGCCAGGCTGGGCGAACCGCTCGAAGCGCGGGTGGAAATTGCCCGAGAAACCGGACGCTTCCTGTTCATGCGCGGGCTGGTGGTGCAGGGTGACACGGGTGAGGACAATATGGCCTCTTTCACCGCGATCGTGAAAAAGGCGCCGAACCAGAAAACCGATCTGCAATGAGTCAATTTTATCAGCGCTATCAGGCACTGATCGCGCAAGGGGAACTCCGGCCCGATCCCGATCAGGAAGCCTGCGCGCAAAGCCTCGCCCGTCTGCAGAAAGAGCTGGAGGCGGTTCCGCCGCGCGGGAGCCTTTTGTGGCGCACATTCGGCAAAAAGCTTGCCCCTCCCAAAGGGGTATATATGTGGGGCGGGGTCGGGCGCGGCAAGTCGATGCTGATGGACCTGTTTTACAATAATCTGGCCGTCGAGCGGAAGAAACGCGCTCATTTCCACGAATTCATGCTCGATGTGCACGCCCGGATCCGCGAGGAGCGGAAGAAGGAACTGGGTGACCCTATCCTGCCGGTCGCGACTGCTCTCGCAAGCGAGGCCCGTTTTCTCGCCTTTGACGAGATGGTAGTGAACAACAGCGCCGACGCGATGATCATGTCGCGGCTGTTCACTGCCCTGGTCGAGGCGGGGGTTGCAATTGTCACGACTTCCAACCGTCCGCCCGATGATCTTTACAAGGATGGTCTGAACCGCGAGCATTTCCTGCCATTCATCGAGTTGCTGAAAACACGGCTGGAAGTGGTTTCGCTGAATGGCCCTACCGATTATCGGCGGGAGCGACTTGGGGACGCCGATCTTTGGCATGTACCCAATGGTGAGGCTGCCACGGAAGCCTTGCGGGAGACGTTTTTCCGGCTGACGGATTATTCACCCGATGATGCGGCGAATGTACCGAGCGAGGAACTGATCGTACCGGGCGGACGCAGCCTGCATGTGCCGAAATCGCTGAAGGGCGTTGCCGTCTTCTCTTTCAAGCGGCTTTGCGCCGAGGCGCGGGGTGCGCAGGATTATCTCAGCATCGCCCGGCATTTCCACACGGTCATACTTGTAGGCATCCCGCGGCTGTCGAAGGACAACCGCAACGAGGCGGCGCGTTTTGTCACTCTGGTCGATGCCCTGTACGAATATAAGGTGAAGTTGCTGGCGAGTGCGGAGGCCGAGCCGGACTCGCTATATCCGGAAGGCGATGGATCGTTTGAGTTCGAACGAACGGCGTCTCGCCTGATCGAGATGCAGTCCGACGAATATCTGGCACTCGGCCATGGTGAGGGAGACCTGCTCCGCCCCTGATGCGGAGGTGTCGCAGTTTCACGGCATCTCTTGGCGCTCCGGCATCCGCTAGATCAAGCTCAGACTGTCCAGATCCAGCGCCATCCGGGCCGGGCGTTCCGCCATCGCGGCGAACATCCGGTCGCCGCGTTCGGTCTGCTCGACATGCAGCGAAGCATTGATCGCCATGATGAAACCGGAAAAGGCGTGGCGACGATAGTCCTCCCAGAAAGATTCGAAGTTCGGCGCCGCTGTCCGGGCGTCGAGATAGTCTGCGACCAGCCGCTCTTCGTGGTGCTGCCGGTCAGCGGGATCGGCGAAGCTGGTGCCGATCATATAGGCCACGTCATTGGCCGGATTGCCGAGCGAGCAGGTCTGCCAGTCGACCAGCGCTGCGATCCGTCCGTCGGCGTGGAAGAGAATATTGTCGAGGCGCATGTCGCCGTGGGTAACGGTCTGCTCTGGTGGCGCGTGCGCGATATAGCGGGGGAGTCGGGCGATCAGCTCCTGCCCGAGATCCAATATGTCGGATGACAGCAGATCGCTGAATCGTTCGCGAAAGGCGGGATAGCCGGCAGGCAGGCTGTTCTGCAGGAAATCACTGTTGCCCGCGCCATGGTGCAACCATCGATAGGATTCGAAGCCGTGGGATGGCCGGACATTGTGCAGCGCCGCTGCGGCCGCCAGCGTGCTTTCCACCTGGAGCAGCGAGGCCCCAGCCAGCTGATCACCTTGTGCGGCAGGGGTCATATCCTCGAGCAGAAGGACAAATTCCTGCTCATTTCCGGTAATATCTGCATGATAGCATTTCGGGCAGCTGACATCGAAGCCCGCGGCCATATCGCGGTACCAGCCGACCTCCATATCGTAGAGATGGAAGATCGCCGCCGCGCCCCGGCTGACCGGATCGGCGCTCGGGCATTTGGCGATGAAGCTGTCCGGCCCTTCCCCACCAGCCCAGTCGCAGGTGAAGCGATAGCTGTCGCAGACCTGGCCTGTGCCGACGGGTTCGTGACCGATCGAGCGCAGCGATCCAGGGGGCGCATCGAAAACTGCTTCGAGAAACGGCTTTTCGAATTCTTCCGGGCTGATCGGGAAATCGCGGCTCACGGGGCAGGATCCATCAGCCCGGTCAGGCCGCTGGTCGCGTGGGGGCCGATGAACAGCTGCTCGACGACCCCGATGCCATGATGCTCCTCGCCATCCACGGTCAGCACGGCATCGCTGAGCGCCTGGATATGGATGGTGGTCATGTCGATTGCCGGGTTGGGATCGAGCGCTATCACGTCATAGCTGGTTTCCAGCTTGCCATGATCCATGCCGTGGCCCCACAGCGGGTGAAGATAGCCGAGGCCGGACATGTAGAAGGTGCGCGCCGCGTCGCCGGTGCGGGGGGTGATGCGGAGCTGGCCGTTGCCGGTGTCTAGCGCGACCTGCCTGATCCGCCGGGAGCTGGAATGATAGCTGAGGTCGATGGTTTCGGGCTCGAATTCCTTTGCCTCGCCGGAGATCGCATCGACGACGCCGCGGCGGTTCCAGGGCAGGCCTTCGCCATCATCGTTGCTGTGGAAGAAGCAGGCGTGCCGGTCGAAATTGAGCGGGGTCCAGAGCCACCAGAATTGCGGAAAGGCGGCGGCTGGCGGTGGCTGCGACTCCGCTGCGCCGATCGGCCTTATGCCCCAGCTGCGATCGCGGGTGCCTTGGCATCCCGCGATACCGATGTCCTGCCCGTCGACCGTGATCGTGCCGGACCAGTCGCCATTTTGCGTCAGTCGGGTATAGTCCATCATCAGTCGGGGGCCGTCGCGGCGAGTGAAGCGGGGTTCCTCGATCGGATGATGGCGAGCGGTAAACTGGATGGCGGCGGTGACCGGACTGTCGTTGCCGGTGACGGTCAGGCCAAGCTTTTCAAGGGGTTCGATGATGGTGATGGTGATCGGTCCGACGGTCAGGTCGAGCCGCTCGCTGCCCATTCTTTTCGAGGCGCGCAGATTGTGCTGCTGGCCGCCGATCGAGACGCAGAAGGAGGCGTCCATGATATCGAGCTGGGGGTAGATGCCGAGGGCGGCGGCGAAGAAGATTTTGCCGTCGGCGCGATAGCCGTTGAAGAAATAGCGGTCGTAGAAATTGCGGTTGCCGCCGGACAAAGCCATCGGTTCCGGCGTCTGGTGCAGCGGATATTCGTCGCCTTTTGTCAGCATGTTGCATCCTCTTTTTTCTGGCATCATGGCAAGCGGGCGGGAGTTTGGGAAGTCAAAAACTGGAAGAACTGGAAGCATGTTCTGGTGATTGCCGCTATCCGGAACCGGCTTTGCGGTTTCTGGCAGTTTCTTCCCGTACATTGTTCTGAAACAGGTTCAGGATGACGAAAGGCTGGTTAAGTATAATGAAAGGGACAGCTCACTATTGCTACTGCGAACCAATTGCAAAGATAGCCGCCAAAATGCTGCTTTATCCGGTTGAAATTGTCATTTTAGGGGCCTAATCCGGCCCATAATATCCTTTTCGACTCTATTTCAGGAGAATTTCTTACATGGCCCGTAACAAGATTGCGCTGATCGGCGCAGGCATGATCGGCGGCACGCTCGCTCACCTCGCAGCTTCCAAGGAAATGGGCGATGTTGTCCTGTTTGATATTGCCGAGGGCATGCCGGCGGGCAAGGCGCTCGATCTGAGCCAGGCCGCTCCGGTTGACGGGTTCGACTCCAATCTCAAGGGCACCAGTGACTATGCCGATATTGCCGGCGCCGATGTGATCATCGTGACCGCAGGCGTGCCGCGCAAGCCCGGCATGAGCCGCGACGATCTGCTTGGCATCAATCTGAAGGTCATGAAGGCCGTTGGCGAGGGCATCAAGACCCACGCGCCGGACGCCTTTGTCATCTGCATCACCAACCCGCTCGACGCGATGGTCTGGGCCCTGCGCGAATTTTCCGGATTGCCGCACAACAAGGTGGTCGGCATGGCCGGCGTTCTGGACAGCGCCCGCTTCCGGCATTTCCTCGCCGAGGAATTCAACGTGTCGGTCGAAGATGTCACCGCATTCGTGCTTGGCGGCCACGGCGATACCATGGTGCCGGTTCCGGCTTATTCGACAGTCGCCGGTATCCCGATCCCCGATCTGATCAAGATGGGCTGGACCACGCAGGACAAGATCGATGCGATCGTCAAGCGGACCCGTGGCGGCGGCGGCGAAATCGTCCAGCTGCTCGGCAATGGCTCGGCTTATTATGCGCCGGCGACCAGCGCGATCATGATGGCGGAAAGCTATCTCAAGGACAAGCGCCGGGTGCTGCCGGCAGCCGCTCATCTCACCGGCCAATATGGCGTCGACGATCTGTATGTCGGCGTGCCGTGCATCATCGGCAAGGACGGCGTCGAGAAGATCATCGAGATCGAACTGAGCGAGGAAGCCCAGGGCAATTTCAATGTATCGGTCGATGCGGTCAAGGAATTGCTGGAAGCTTGCAAGGCGCTGGATAGCTCGCTGGCCTAACAGTGGATCTCGACTTTCTATTGACCGGCTTTTCCGGATTGATGCTCGCAGGTTGCGGGATTGTGATGATGTTGTGGATGATGTTTGTCATTACACGCCTTGCTCATCAGTTTTCGGGGAATGAAATACCAAAAGCAGGGGTGGCTGCGGTGATTATGGTTTTTGCTGTTCCGCTTCCTACTTGCGCTGTCTTCATCTTGTCCCTTGAGATCGTTAAAAATGGATCTGGACCCGCGATTTTAGGATTGATCCCGGCCGCTATATTTTGGAGTCCGCTAGCGTTGATAGCAGCCGCAATTTTTCAAAATGGACTCAAGGCATTACCAAATAATATATCTCAGACTGAGGAAATAGAATGAGCATTTTAATCGACAAGAACACCAAGGTCATCACCCAGGGCATGACCGGTAATACCGGCACGTTCCACACGGAGCAGGCTTTGGCTTATGGCACGCAGATGGTTGCGGGCGTTACGCCGGGCAAGGGTGGCACGACCCATATCGGTCTGCCCAACTACAACACCGTGGCGGAAGCCAAGGAAGCCACCGGCGCGACTGCCTCGGTGGTGTATGTTCCACCGCCATTTGCAGCGGATTCGATCCTCGAAGCGATTGACGCCGAGATCGAGCTGATTGTTGCGATCACCGAGGGCGTTCCGGTGCTAGACATGGTGCGCGTCAAGCGCGCCCTGCAGGGTTCCAAGTCGCGGCTGATCGGCCCCAACTGTCCGGGCGTATTGACTCCCGACGAATGCAAGATCGGCATCATGCCCGGCAGCATTTTCAAAAAGGGTTCGGTCGGCGTGGTCTCGCGCTCCGGCACGCTGACTTATGAAGCGGTGCACCAGACCACGGCCGTCGGCCTTGGCCAGACCACCGCAGTCGGCATCGGCGGCGATCCGGTCAACGGCACCAATTTCATCGACGTGCTCGAGCTGTTCCTGGCCGACGACGAAACCAAGTCGATCATCATGATCGGCGAAATCGGCGGCAGCGCGGAAGAAGAAGCGGCGCAGTTCATTGCTGACGAAGCCAAAAAGGGCCGTTCGAAGCCGATGGTCGGCTTTATCGCCGGTCTGACGGCGCCTCCGGGACGCCGCATGGGCCATGCCGGCGCGATTGTCTCCGGCGGCCAGGGCGGCGCGGAAGACAAGATCGCGGCGATGGAAGCGGCCGGTATCCGGGTTTCGCCTTCGCCGAGCGAGCTGGGGACCACGCTGGATGCGATGCTGAAGGAGATGGTTTGAGTTTTGTCGAGAAGTAATTGTGTCCCCGCGAAGGCGGGGACCCATCTCGAGAGAGCCCCTGTAGACGCAATGGTTGGAGATGGGCCCCTGCCTTCGCATGGGCACTGAAACGGAGGAAAACATGAAACCCGGTTTTGTCTATTTTATGGCAAACCGGAAACATGGAGCGATTTACACCGGATCCACCAGCAACCTGGTCAATCGTACCTATCAGCATCGAAACGGGTTGATCGACGGGTTTACCAAAGAACAGGGTTGCAAGCTGCTGGTATGGTTTGAAGCGTATGACGATCTCGACGAAGCGCGATTGAAGGAACTGCGGATCAAGAAGTGGAAACGGGACTGGAAGATCAGGCGGATAGAAGAGGATAACCCAGACTGGCGGGATTTGTGGTTTGAGATTGTGAAGTGAATTTGCCGCTTTTGTGTGGTGCCCCTGCGAAGGCAGGGGGCCATCATGGAAACGGCAGGCAAACGGATTGGTCGCGTTTTCGCTCTGCCGAAGTTGATAGCAACAAACGGCGGTTGTGATCGGACGAGAGATTTGGAGATGGGCCCCTGCCTTCGCAGGGGCACCGCGCGGGACAAAGGCACAGTGGAGTGCAAGTTATTATGGGTTTTGAACAGCAGGAATTTATTGGCGCGGAGCCGGAGCAGGGACCGAGCTGGCAGCGCAAGCACTGGCCGGTTGACGAAGCCGATGAGCTGAACAGCGCGCTTGATCCGACACAGATGGGGATCGAGATCAAGGCGGCGGCGGAGAAGGCCGGCGGTACCATGTCCGAGGACCAGATCGCCAAGGCGGCGGAAAAGTCTATCCGGGCGATGATGCTGATCCGCACCTACCGGGTGCGCGGCCATCTGGGTGCCAATCTCGATCCGCTCGGTATTTCCAAGCTGGAGGAGCCGGCAGACCTGACTCCCGAATTTCACGGCTTTACCGCCGAAGAGATGGACAAGCCGGTCTATCTTGGCGGCGTGCTCGGTTTCGAGACGGCGTCGATCCGCGAGATCGAGGCGGTGCTGCGGGCCAATTATTGCGGCTCGGTGGGCCTGGAATATATGCATATTTCCGACACCGAGGAACGGCGCTTTCTGCAGGACCGGATGGAGGGCAAGGATGCCGCGATCCAGTTTACCGCACAAGGCAAGAAGGCGATCCTCAACAAGGTGATCGAGGGCGAGGAATATGAAAATTTCCTCGGCAAGAAATATGTCGGCACCAAGCGCTTCGGTCTGGATGGCGGCGAATCGATGCTGCCGGCGCTGGAAAATATCATCAAATATGGCGGCCAGGCCGGGGTCCGTGATATTGTCTACGGCATGGCCCACCGCGGCCGGCTGAACATTCTCGCCAATGTGATGGCCAAGCCCTACAAGGTGATCTTCCACGAATTTCATGGCGGATCGGCCAACCCGGAAGATGTCGGCGGATCCGGCGATGTCAAATATCATCTCGGCACCTCCTCCGACCGCGAATTTGACGGCATCAATGTCCATATGAGCCTGGTGCCCAACCCGTCGCATCTGGAAGCGGTCGACCCGGTGGTGCTCGGCAAGGTCCGCGCCCAGCAGGTGGCGCGCGACGATCTCGAGAAACATGACCAGGTGTTGCCGGTGCTGATCCACGGCGATGCCGCCTTTGCCGGCCAGGGCATTGTCTGGGAATGCCTCGGCTTCTCCGGCATCCGCGGCTACAATACCGGCGGCTGCATCCATTTCGTGATCAACAACCAGATTGGTTTCACGACCAGCCCGCAATTTGCGCGCTCCTCGCCCTATCCGTCGGATGTCGCCAAGGGCGTGCAGGCGCCGATTTTCCACGTCAACGGCGACGATCCGGAAGCGGTGACCTTTGCCTGCAAGATCGCGATCGAGTTCCGCCAGCGCTTTGGCCGGGATATCGTGATCGACATGTGGTGCTATCGCCGCTTCGGCCATAATGAAGGCGACGAGCCGAGTTTCACCCAGCCGCTGATGTATGCCGCGATCAAGAAACATCCCAAGGTCAGCAAGCTCTATGAAGCGCGGCTGGTCGAGGAAGGGGTGATCGATGCGGATTGGGCCGATGCGACCCGCAAGGCCTTTGCCGACCATCTCGAAACCGAGTTCCAGGCAGCGGCGGACTACAAGGCCGACAAGGCCGACTGGTTTGGCGGTCGCTGGCAGGGCCTGCATATTCCGGCCGATCCGGAGAGCGCGCGGCGCAATGTCGAAACCGCGATCGACCCGAAACTGTTCGACAGTCTCGGCCGGACGCTGACCACCGTTCCCGAGGACCTCAATATCCACAAGACTCTGGGGCGGGTTCTGGAAGCCAAGGCGCAGATGTTCAAGAGCGGCGAGAATTTCGACTGGGCGACCGGCGAGGCGCTGGCTTATGGATCGCTGGTGTCGGAAGGCTATAATGTCCGCCTGTCCGGACAGGACAGCGGGCGCGGGACCTTTTCCCAACGGCACGCGGTCTGGGTCGACCAGAAGACGGAAGAAAAATATGTGCCGCTGAGCACCGTTCGTCATGGCCGCTTCGAGGTGCTCGACAGCCCGCTCAGCGAATATGGCGTGCTCGGGTTCGAATATGGCTATGCCGGCGCCGATCCGAAGACGCTTGTGCTCTGGGAAGCGCAATTCGGCGATTTCGCCAATGGCGCTCAGATCATGATCGACCAGTTCATTGCCTCGGGCGAGGCCAAGTGGCTGCGCGCCAACGGGCTGGTGATGCTGCTGCCGCATGGCTATGAAGGCCAAGGGCCGGAGCATAGTTCGGCGCGGCTGGAACGTTTTCTGCAGCTGTGCGCGCAGGACAATATCCAGGTCGCCAATATCACCACGCCGGCCAATTATTTCCACGTGCTGCGCCGGCAGATGCTGCGGTCGTTCCGCAAGCCGCTGATCATCATGACGCCGAAATCGCTGCTGCGGCACAAGATGGCGGTGTCGAAGGCGGAGGATTTCCAGGGTGACCAGCATTTCATGCGGATCCTGTCCGACACCAATCCGCCCGCCGACAAGGATGTGAAGCGGCTGGTGCTCTGCTCGGGCAAGGTCGCCTATGACCTGATCGAGGCGCGCGACGCGGCCGGCGACAAGAATACCGCGATCGTCCGGATCGAGCAGCTCTATCCGTTCCCCGGCGAGCCGCTGGTGGTCCGTCTCAAGCGGATGACCAATCTCGAGACGCTGGTCTGGGCGCAGGAAGAACCGAAAAATAACGGCAGCTGGCATTTTGTCAGGCCCTATCTCGAGGAATGCCTGGCGCAGGCGGACGTCGGGCCGGGCGAGCCAGTCTATGCCGGACGCGCGGCTTCGGCTTCGCCGGCAACGGGTCTGGCGTCGCGGCACAAGCAACAGCAGGAACAGCTGATCGCAGAGGCACTGGGGCATAAGACGAGTTGAGGGACAAAGCGTTGTGCTCCGCACTTGATGCGGAGTCCGGCGGGACGGAAAGTGACATACGAACCAGGTTCCGCATCAAGTGCGGAACACGGAAGTTGATAGGATAGAAAATGGCAACAGAAGTAACAGTCCCGGTACTGGGCGAATCGATTACCGAAGCGACTCTGGGCGAATGGCTCAAGCAGCCGGGCGACGCGGTCGCCGCCGATGAACCGATTGCCAGTCTGGAAACCGACAAGGTGGCGCTGGAAGTGCCGGCACCGGAAGCCGGCGTGATGGGCGAGCACAAGGTTGCGGTCGGCGACACGGTCGAGGTTGGCGCAGTGATCGCGACAATCGAGGCCGGCAGCGGCTCAGCGGCGAAGTCTGCCCCGGCACCGGCCCAGGCCAAGGATGAGCCGAAGGCCGAAGCGAAGCCGGAGAGCAAGACGGACGAGCCCGATGCGTCGATCACGCTGTCGCCGTCGGTGCGCCGGCTGGTGCTGGAACATGGCGTCGATCCGAGCCAGATCAGCGGGACCGGCAAGGACGGCCGGCTGACCAAGGCGGATGTAGAGGATTATGTGAAATCCGGTGCGCAAAAGGCCCCGGCTGCCGAGCAGGCCGCGGCCAGCGGTGCGTCACCGGCGCCGGCTGCAGCGTCCGGCAACCGCAACGAGGAACGCGTGCGGATGACCCGGCTGCGGCAGACCGTCGCCCGGCGGCTGAAGGAGGCGCAAGACACGGCGGCGCTGCTGACGACGTTCAACGACGTCGACATGAGCGCGGTGATCGAGACGCGCGGCAAGTATAAGGACCTGTTCGCCAAGAAACATGGCGTGAAGCTTGGCTTCATGGGTTTCTTCGTCAAGGCGGCCTGCATGGCGCTGAAGGACGTGCCTTCGGTCAACGCGCAGATCGACGGCGATGAAATCGTCTATCATGACTATGCCGATATTTCGGTCGCGGTGAGCGCGCCCAACGGGCTGGTCGTGCCGGTGATCCGCAACGCCGAGGCGATGAGCTTTGCCGATGTCGAGAACACGATCGGCGATTTCGGCAAGCGCGCCAAGGACGGCACGCTGACCATGGCCGACATGCAGGGCGGCACCTTTACCATTTCCAACGGCGGCGTGTTCGGTTCGCTGATGTCGACGCCGATCATCAACCCGCCGCAGTCGGCAGTGCTCGGCCTGCACCGGATCGAGGACCGCGCGGTGGTCGTCGACGGCGAGGTGGTCGTGCGGCCGATGATGTATATGGCGCTGAGCTATGACCATCGGCTGATCGACGGGCGGGAAGCGGTGACCTTCCTGGTGCGGATCAAGGAAGCGATCGAGGATCCGGCGCGGCTTTTGATCGATTTGTAAACAGAGAACCCATTGTTCGTCATCCTGAACTTGTTTCAGGATCTCGAGAGGTCCTGAAACAAGTTCAGGATGACGATGTGAGAGGTAGAATATGACCGACAATTTTGACTATGATCTTCTGGTAATCGGCTCCGGCCCCGGCGGCTATGTCGCCGCGATCCGGGCGGCGCAGCTTGGGCTGAAGACCGCCTGCGTCGAGAGCCGCGAGACGCTGGGCGGCACCTGCCTCAATGTCGGCTGCATCCCGTCCAAGGCGATGCTGCACGCGTCGGAACTGTATCACGAGGCCCATTCGGGGGCGCTGGAGAAATTCGGCGTCAAGCTGAGCGGAGCCAAGCTCGACCTGAAGCAGATGCATGCCGAGAAATTGAAGGCAGTGAAGGAACTGACCGGCGGCATCTCGATGCTGTTCAAGAAGAACAAGGTCGAGTGGATCCAGGGCCGCGGGTCGTTCGAGGATGCGCATACGGTCAGGGTTGGCGACAAGAGCTATACGGCGAAGAATATTCTGATCGCCACCGGGTCTTCGGTGACGCCGCTCCCCGGAGTGGAGATCGACAATGACAAGCATGTCGTGGTCGATTCGACCGGCGCGCTGGAACTGCCGAAGGTGCCGGGCCATATGGTGGTGATCGGCGGCGGCGTGATCGGGCTGGAACTGGGTTCGGTCTGGCTCAGGCTGGGCGCGAAGGTGACGGTGGTCGAATATCTCGACCAGATATTGCCGGGCATGGACGGCGATATCCGCAAGGATGCCAACCGGCTGTTCAAGAAACAGGGCTTTGACATCAGGACCGGGACCAAGGTCACCGGCTGCAGCGTCAAGGGCAAGAAGGCGACGCTGACCATGGAGCCGGCCAAGGGCGGCGACAGCGAGACGCTGGAAGCCGATGTCGTTCTGGTCGCGATCGGCCGCAGGCCCAATGTCGACGGGCTGGCGCTGGAAAATAGCGGCGTCGAAACCAACGAGCGCGGGCAGATCGAGGTCGGCCATGACTTCCAGACCGAGGTCGAGGGCGTCTATGCGATCGGCGATGTCACGCCGGGCCCGATGCTGGCGCACAAGGCCGAGGACGAGGGCATTGCCGCAGCGGAATTTATCGCCGGGCAGCAGGGCATCATCAACCATGACCTGATCCCCGGCGTGGTCTATACCTATCCCGAGATTGCCAGCATCGGCAAGACCGAGGAACAGGTCAAGGACAGCGGCACCGAGTATAAGGTCGGCAAGTTCCTGTTCGCCGCCAACAGCCGCGCCAAGACCAACCGCGACACCGACGGCTATGTGAAGATCATCGCCGATGCCAAGACCGACCGGGTCCTGGGCGCGCATATCATCTCGTCGCTGGCCGGCACGATGATCGCGCAGGTTACCCAGGCGATGGAATTCGGCGCGACCTCGGAAGATATTGCTTACACCTGCCATGCTCACCCGACCCATTCGGAAGCGATAAAGGAAGCGGCGATGGCGGTGCAGGGCAAGCCGATTCATATGTAGGTTCTTCGGAATCAAAAAATGAAGCACCGTGTCCCCGCGTAGGCGGGGATCCATCTCCCGGACTTGTTTCGAAGAGCAATAGATATTTATTACGGGACCTGACGTCGATAACGAACTAGAATTCTGATCGGAACGATTGGGAGATCGACCCCGGCCTTCGCCGGGGAACAGTCGGAGCACGCCGTATGAAGCACCATAGACTGATGCGCTGGCATGTCTGGCTGGGCTGGCTGATCGGAGTGCCGATCATCCTGTGGACGGCGAGCGGCCTGTTGATGGTAGCGCAGCCGATCGAGACGGTGCGCGGCAATCATCTGCGCAGCGAGGCCCCGGCGCTGGATGCAATCGATGCGGTCGCGCCCAGGCTGGAGGGCCGGCAGGCGAAAAGCCTGACCCTGCAGCAGAATAATGCCGGTCCCTTCTGGGTGATTGCCTATGCCGATGGCGGCAAGCGGCGGGCCGATGCGCTGACCGGGGCCCTGCTGCCACCCGTCTCGGGCGCCGAAGCCAATGCTTTGGCCCGCGCCGCCCGGTCCGACAAGGCGGCGATCCGGTCGGTCACCTTGTTCACCGCAGACGATGCGCCGACGGACCAGCGCAGTGGCCGGCCCTCGTGGCAGGTTGTGTTCGACGATGATGCGCGTTTCTATATCGATGCCGACACCGGCGAGCTGCTGTCCGTGCGCACCCGATTCTGGCGTGCGTTCGATTTCATGTGGGGCCTGCATATCATGGATCTGCAGGATCGCGAGGACACCAGCCATCCCGTCCTTATCCTGTTTGCCGCCCTGGCTCTGGCCGGTTCCATATTGGGCTTCGTCATGCTGTTCACCCGGCATCGGCGCAAACGGCGAGCCGCGCGTTGAACGCCGCGATTCTCTATAACGCGCTTGGCTGGCTCGACCTGTTCGGCATCGCGGTGTTCGCCATTTCCGGCGCGCTGGTCGCGGCGCGCAACCGCCAGACACTGGTGACCTTTGCCTTTTTTGCGCTGGTCACCGGAGTGGGCGGGGGTACCGTACGCGACCTTTTGATCGGAGCCCCGGTCTTCTGGGTACAGGATACGCGGGTGCCACTGCTCTGCCTGAGCATCGCCCTGCTCGTCTGGATCACCCCGGCCAAAATCTGGCGTCCGGCGGCGGTCGACTGGTTCGACGCCATCGGTCTGGCGGCCTATTCGGTATTCGGGGCAGCCAAGGCGCTGCAGCTCGGCATCGATCCGCTGCCCGCCGCGATCATGGGCGTGATCACCGCCAGCGTTGGCGGGGTGATCCGCGACCTGATTTCGGGTGAACCCTCGATCATTGTCCGCCCGGAACTCTATGTCACCGCAGGCGCGCTGGCCGCCTTTGCCTTCGTGCTGCTGGCGCAAACCGGAATCCCCGGGATCATTGCCGCCCTGATTGCCTTTGTCGCCGGTTTCACCCTGCGCGCGCTGGCGATCATCAAGGGCCTGTCGCTGCCCGCCTATCGCGGAGCGGAAGAGAAGGAATAGGCCAGCAGCCGGTCGATCCAGCCGGAGGACGCGCTGCTGGCCCGGCGGGTAGCGGGGCCGCATTCCAGACAGAGAGCCTGCACATCTTCGCGCGCCATCAGACCCTGCGCCGTGGTCAGGGCCTGGCCGACAATTGCCTTTTGCCTTTGTGCCGCCCAGCCGACGATGCCGGTCACCGCATGATTTTCCTGCCGGATGAAGGGGATGCCGCCAAAGGGAATCCAGGAAAAGCGCGATTGCGGGTCGAGATATTGCGGGTGATAGTCGCCTTCCGCCAGGCCGGCGCGCCGGGCCGCTTCGGCCAGCGCATCCTTGATGCCGCCGAAGCCGTCGACCAGACCGAGTTGCCGTGCGGTGCCGCCATCCCAGACGCGGCCCTGGCCGATGGTGTCGACCTCTGCCGGTGTCTTGCCGCGCGCTGCAGCGACCAGTTTGACGAAGTCGCCATAGCTGTTTTCGACACCGGACTGCAAGATGACGTTCAGATCCTCGCTGAAGCCGCCGACAAAATTCGGTTCGCCGGACAGCGGAGTGGTCTGGACGCCGTCGGCAGTGACACCCCATTTCGCCAGGGCCTTTTCAAAGCTGGGCAGAACCGCGAAGACGCCAATGGAACCGGTGATCGTGTCCGGCTCGGCGAAAATATGGTCACCGGCGGTGGCGACCCAATAGCCGCCGCTGGCCGCGACATCGCCCATCGATACGACGATCGGCAGCTTCTTTTTCCTGGCCTCGAGCAGGGCGAGGCGGATTTCCTCGCTGGCGAAGGCCGACCCGCCAGGGGAATCGATGCGTACGACGAGCGCCTTGAGCTCGTCTTCATCCAGCGCCTTGTAAATCTGTTCGGCAATGCGTCCGCTGGCGGCCATGCCGGGGCCGGTCTTGCCATCAACGATTTCACCGGCGACGGTGATCACCCCGATGGGGGAACCATCGCTGTCCACGGGACTGGCCGCGACAAAATCATCATAGTCGATGCTTTTGAAACTGTCCGGCGAAGGCGTCTCGTCGGTGCCGACCTGTTCGGCCACAAAGCGGTCGAAGGCGGTCTTGTCGCCGAGCTTGTCGACCAGCTTCTGCTGCATGGCGACCTTTGCCAGATCGCCGCCGGCGGTCTTGGCAAAAGTGGCGGGATCGTCGGCGAAGGGCCTGATGACCGCTTGCGGCCTCGCCTTTGTCACTTCGCCGAGCCAGCTGTCCCACAGGACGCCGTACAGGGCCTGAGATGCTTCCCGCGCGGCGGGCGACTGGTCGGAGCGCATATAGGGTTCGACCGCGCTTTTATAGGTGCCGACGCGGTAAATATTGGCGGTAACGCCCAGCCGGTCCATCAGGCCCTTGTAATAGAGCCGGTTGCCGCCGGGGCCGGCAAAGATGATCCCGCCCATCGGGTCGAGCCAGATTTGCGTGGCATGGGCAGCGAGTTGATAGCTGTCATCGCTGTAGAAGCTGGCAAAGGCATAGACGGGCTTGCCTGCCTTTTTGGCCCGGTCAAGCGCGGCGCCAACGCCGGTGAGACTGGTCTGCCCGCCACCGGCAAAACGGCCAAGGTCGAGCACGATCGCCTTGACCCGGTCGTCAGCCGCGCTGGCATCAATGGCATGTACGACATCGCGCAGCCGATATTCGCGGGGGCTGTCGCTGCTGCCGGACAGGAAATCTTCGATTTTCGGGGCAGCCGGTTCCTCGACAATCACGCCATTCAGATCGAGCAGCAGCGCGCCGTCGCGGATCGCGGCGCTGTTCGGCTGCGACGACAGCAGGGCATAAAGCGCGCCAAAAAACAGCAGCATGGCGATCAGCACCATGCCATCCTTTATGGCGACCAGAAATTTCCACGCCGCACGCGCAAATTGCATATATCTCTTCCTGTTTTGACCGGATTGGCCCCCTCTATATGGGATCGGCTGGCCATATTACCAGCGGATAAGACGCGGCACGAGCAGCCTTCCGACAATCGCGCTGAGCAGTACGGGAATCGTGAACCAAAGACCGATATAATAGATGTCGTTGAACGGGCAGTGGAGATTATAGGTCGCTGCCCCCAGCGCGCCCGCAGCAAGGCCGGTCAGCCAGCCAGCACGTTCCGGCGATGTCGGCGCGCCCCGCCGCAGCCACAGGGTCAGCCCGCTGCCGATGGCCAGCGCGGCGATGCCGCTGACGGTCAGGCATTTCAGTCCTTCCATCGGGCGCAGCGCCTCCACCGGAGGCATGGCGATCGCGCTCATGATCGCGGCGGTCAGCGGAAACAGCGCAGCGGTGATCAGCGCCCAGATCCAGCCCCGGCTCAATTTCCCGACGCCGGGCCGGGCCATATTGACTACAGTGATCGCCGTGGCGATACCGAGCATCAGCAGCACGCCGCTGCGCAGGAAAAACATTGCGTCGGCCATGCCCATCATCAGGTCATCGCGCACCCCAAGCGCGGTCGCGACGATCAGGCCGGCGAGCAGAGTGATACCGCCGACGATCGCCAGCCCGCTTTTCGGTTTCAATGTCCGGACCGGTTCCAGCTCCTCGACCAGCCCTTCGATCAGGCTATTTGCAGATCCGTTCATGTCACTCTCTCTCGATTAGGGCGCTCATTTTCTTCAGGCCCCGATGGATATTGACCTTGACCAGAGATTCCGACTGGCCGGTTTGTGCGGCGGCCTCGATGATGCTGAGGCCCTCGATCTTGACGAGGCTGATCACCTCGGCCTGTTTGGCCGGGATCATGCCGAGCAGCCGTTCGAGACTGACCCTGGTGGCGACATCCTCGTCCTGCGGGTCGGCGATCATGTCTTCATAAAGCTGGCCATGATCGTGCCGGTAAATCTTGCGCAGGCTGTCGATCCAGCGGTAGCGACCGATGGCGGCGAGCCAGGGCAGGAAGGCCCTTGCCGGATCATAGCTCGCCCGCTTGCGGTGCACCGAGATCAGGGTCTCCTGCACCAGATCGTCGATCGCCGCCGGGCTGATCTTGCGGGCGAAATAGCGGCGCAGCCATTTTTCGCATTCGACGAGCAGGGTGGAATAGCAGAGCCTGTCGCCACCCTGCGCGCGGATCATCAGATGACGGAAGGTTTCCTCGCTGGCGATCACGGGTCAGCCCGGCCGGTTCGTCAGTTTCGCTAGCCTGTCCGGCATGCCGCTACCCCTCGTTTGCATCATTTCGCATCATGGCGCCGGCCCGGATCAGCATCAGGACATGCTGCATCGCGCTGGCTTCTGAACCGAGTTCGAGGGCTTGGCCCAAAAGGTTACCCATGGTGACCGCCTCGGCGATTTTTTCGGCCACGGCCTGTTCCTCTGCGGTGAGAGGATGGGTCGATATCCGGGCTTGCGGGCGGACAATCATCAGCGCTCGTGGATTTGTGTCGCCCAGTTCCGCCAGTTCTGGCGAAAGCGGGCCGGTCAGCGCGATCAGCCGGAAGGCCGGGTGGGGCGCAAGCGGCAAGGCCAGAAGCTGCGCTTCGGCAAGGGCCGAGATATCATCGAGCCGCAGCGGCTCGGCCTCGGCGCTGCGATAGCTTTCCAGCCAGGCCCACTCGATCCGGGCCAGATCAATGGCGCCGCTATCGCAGCCAGATGCGGTCAGGAACGCGGCGAAATCTTCGGCGATACCGTTGAGATCGCAGGCCAGAATATGGTCCTGTTTGATATAGGCGCGGGACAGGGCATGGAATCGCTCATGCCCCAGATGCGCGTGCAGTTTCGGATAGGGCTGTTCCAGCGCCACCAGCCGGGCATGGGAAATCGTATTGGCATGGGCTTTCAGCCCGAGCAGCGCCCGCTCCCGGCTCCCGGCGAACAGATCGGCGGGGAAATGGGCCGGGCCCTTTTGCAGGCAGGCGATGAAGCGGGCCTGACTGTCAGCGAGCGAGGGCATGGTCTGCTTCGCTGGCCGGCGTGCCGTTCAAGATCATGTCCGCCTTGGCGACCTCGGCGATCAGCACCTCATATTCAGGGATATTGCTGTCCCATTCGATCAGCGTCGGTCTGGCACCGGCGCGGGCGATAAAACGCCGGTACAGACGCCAGCTGGTGTCGGTGACCATCGAACCATGGTCGTCGATCAGCAGCGCGCCGCTGGCATGATCTTCGCGGGCATGGCCGGCAAGATGGATTTCGCCGACGATGGCCGGGTCTATGGCATCGATATAGGCGTCCATGTCGAGACCGACATTGGTCGCGCTTACCTCGACATTGTTGATATCGAACAGCAGGCCGCAGCCCGCCTTTCGGCACAGGGCGTGGATGAATTCGGGTTCGGTCATCTCGTCATCGTGATAGCTCAGGTAGCGCGACGGGTTCTCGATCAGGATCGGACGGTGCAGCCGGTCCTGAACCTTGCCGATTTCACGCACGAGATGGTCCAGTGCCTCCCCTGTGTAGGGGATCGGCAGCAAATCGGGATAGCGATCATGGGCGTTGCCGCTCCAGCTCAGATGGTCGGACACCATTGCCGGTTGATAGCGATCGCACAGCGCGGTCAGCTTTTCCAGATCAGCGGCGTTGAGCCCGTCGGCACTGCCCAGCGACAGGCCGGTGCTGTGAAAGCTGAGTGGAAAAACCTCGGCGATGGCGCTGAGCCAGCGGTGCGCCGGACCGCCATCGCCGAAATAATTCTGGGGATGAACCTCGACCCAGGACGGGCGCCTGGCTGTCGCGGCATCGTCCAGCACATTGGGATAATGTACCGACTTGAGACCTATGCCGCCTGATCGGGGTAAAGAGCGAGGCGCGGTAGCCGCCGACGAAGCGGGAGGGTCAGGGATAGCGGCCATCCACGGAATTTAGCTGTATCAGTGCTTTTTGGAAACCGGTTTCGTATGGCCGGTGAGAGCCGCTGCGGTTGTTTTGAAAGGAGCGACATTCTATTTCCTCTCTGCCGGCGGTTGCAGGGGCAAGCCCGTCAATCGGGTCCGGAAACGCGTTCGGCGGGCGGACGATCCGGCTGCACCACCGCTCCGCAGCCATGATATTGTCCGGCAATTGATTCGCAATGCCTTGGAAATCCAACAAAAATTGAATCAATTATTTTCGGCTCTTTCCCTTGACCGCCGATGAATAGCCACTACATGAGCATCGTTAGCACTCGAAAGGAGAGAGTGCTAATTCACACAGATTCTGCTCTTGCGACCGGCAGCGAACGCGCCGGTCTGGAGAGATTTGGATTGGACAAGAAAGGGAAATCTATGAAATTTCGTCCATTGCATGACCGTGTACTGGTGCGCCGCGTTGAAGCGGACTCCAAAACCGCAGGCGGCATCATCATTCCGGATAGCGCCCAGGAAAAGCCTTCCGAAGGCAAGGTTGTGGCTGTTGGCCCGGGCCTGAAAGACGAGAATGGCAAGTCCACCGCGCTTGACGTCAAAAAAGGCGACAAGATCCTGTTCGGCAAATGGTCCGGCACGGAAGTTACCGTCGACGGCGAAGAGCTGATCATCATGAAGGAAAGCGATATTCTCGGCATCATCGAGAAATAAGCGCTTACCCCATCACAATTTCAATCAATTAAGCAGGAGACACTAACATGGCTGCTAAAGACGTAAAATTCGGCCGCGACGCTCGCGAGCGCATCCTCAAGGGTGTGAACACGCTGGCCGACGCCGTTAAGGTAACCCTCGGCCCCAAAGGCCGCAATGTCGTGCTCGACAAGAGCTTTGGCGCACCGCGCATCACCAAGGACGGTGTATCGGTTGCCAAGGAAATCGAACTGAAGGACAAGTTCGAAAATATGGGCGCGCAGATGCTTCGCGAAGTCGCATCGAAAACCAATGATGTGGCCGGCGACGGCACCACCACTGCGACCGTTCTCGCCCAGGCGATTGTCAAGGAAGGCATGAAATCCGTGTCGGCCGGCATGAACCCGATGGATCTGAAGCGCGGTATCGACCAGGCTGTTCTGACCGTAGTTGCAGATCTCAAGAAGCGCTCGAAAGACGTCAAGGGCAGCGAAGAAATTGCCCAGGTCGGCATTATCTCCGCCAATGGCGATCGCGAAGTTGGCGAGAAAATCGCCGAGGCGATGGAAAAGGTCGGCAAGGAAGGCGTGATCACGGTTGAAGAAGCCAAGGGTCTCGACTTCGAACTCGATGTTGTCGAAGGCATGCAGTTTGACCGCGGTTATCTGTCGCCTTACTTCATCACCAACCCGGACAAGATGGTTGCCGAACTCGACAATCCCTATATCCTGATCCACGAAAAGAAGCTGACCAACCTGCAGCCATTGCTCCCGATCCTGGAAGCTGTTGTGCAGGCCGGACGTCCGCTCTTGATCATTGCCGAAGATATTGAAGGCGAAGCGCTCGCGACCCTGGTGGTCAACAAGCTGCGCGGCGGCCTGAAGATCGCTGCAGTCAAGGCTCCCGGTTTCGGCGATCGTCGCAAGGCGATGCTCGAGGATATCGCGATCCTGACCAAGGGTGAAATGATCTCCGAAGATCTCGGCATCAAGCTGGAAAGCGTTACGCTGAACATGCTGGGTGAAGCCAAGAATGTCACGATCGACAAGGATAACACCACGATCGTCGACGGCGCCGGCAAGAAGAATGACATCAAGGCACGCGTGGAAGCGATCCGTAACCAGATCGAAAACACGACCTCCGACTATGACAAGGAAAAGCTGCAGGAACGTCTGGCGAAACTCGCTGGCGGTGTTGCCGTGATCAAGGTCGGCGGTGCGTCCGAAGTCGAAGTGAAAGAGAAGAAGGACCGCGTCGACGACGCCCTGCACGCAACCCGTGCGGCTGTTGAAGAAGGCATTGTCCCTGGCGGCGGTGCTGCGCTTCTCTATGCTACGGCAGCGCTCAAGGGCCTCGAAGGCGTCAACGACGACCAGACCCGCGGCATCGACATCGTTCGTCGTGCGCTGCAGGCACCGGTTCGTCAGATCGCTGAAAATGCGGGCTTTGACGGCGCGGTTGTGGCCGGCAAGATGCTCGATCAGAAGAGCAAGGAATTCGGCTTCAACGCATCGACCGATGTCTATGAAGACCTTGTCAAAGCTGGCGTGATCGACCCGACCAAGGTTGTTCGTGCAGCATTGCAGGACGCTTCCTCGGTTGCCGGCCTGCTAATCACCACCGAAGCGGCCGTGGCGGAACTGCCATCGGACGACAAGGCCGGTGGCGGCATGCCCGACATGGGCGGCATGGGCGGCATGGGCGGCATGGGCTTCTAAACCGGACCGTCCGGCACAAGCCGACACGAAATCAGAAAGGGCTGGAAGGAAACTTCCGGCCCTTTTTTATGGGAAAGGGCAGATGCATTTGCAAATGCCGCGACTTGTGCGATGAGGTTCTATTGAAAATCTCAGCAACAGGATGATCTCTATGCGCAGCCGTCTTTTTCTGACCAGCTCTTTTCTGATGGTCGGTCTTGCCGTCCTGTCCCCGACGCCGGCGACGGCGGCTCCCGAACTGGAAGCCCAGGCGGCGGCCAGCGAAACCGACCGGATCAACAAATGGTTCGACGAAAAATATGAGGAACAGCTGAAGTTCAGTCCGATCGAGCAGACCATGATCGGGCGCAAGACCGACTATGGCCTGATCGACGATTTCAGCGAAGCCGGGGCGGACCGGGAACTGGCCTGGCTGCGCGGCGTCGTCGAAGAGATGAAGAGCCGCTTCGACTATGCCAAGCTGTCGCCGGAAGCGAAGACATCCTATGATATCTGGCTGTACAATTTGCAGCAGGCCGAAGCGGGCGTGCCGTTCCGGACCAATCGCTATGTGCTGCACCAGCATAATGGCCTGCAGTCCTTTTTCCCGACCTTTCTGATCAATACGCACAAGGTTGAAACCGAAGCCGACATGCTGGCCTTCGTCCAGCGTCTGTCCGGCGTCGCCACTGCCCTCGACCAGTTGCTCGCGCGCGCGCAGGCCAATGCGGCGGCCGGCACCCGGCCTCCCCGCTTCGCCTATGAAGGTGTGATCAACCAGTCGACCAAGATCATCAGCGGTGCGCCTTTTGATGAGCGCGACCCTTCCGCGATCTGGACCGCGACCGAGGAGAAGCTGCAGGGGCTGGTGGACAGCGGCGTGATCGACGCCGCGCGCGCCTCGGTCTTGCGCGAACAGGCGAAAGCGGCGCTGACCTCCGCCTTCGCTCCGGCCTATCAGCGGATCATTGCCTGGTTCCAAGCCGACCTGCCCAATAGCGACGCTGGCGCCAGGGGAGTTGGTGCGCTGGCGAACGGGGAGGCTTTCTACAATTATCGCCTGGCCAACCAGACCACCACCGAACTGACCGCTGACGAAATCCACAATCTTGGCCTGTCGGAAGTCGCCCGCCTGCGCGGCGACATGGAGGCGGTCAAGGATCAGGTCGGTTTTGACGGCGACCTCAAGGCCTTTTTCAAGTTCATCCGCGAAGATGACCGCTTCTATTATTCCGACGACGACGCGGGCGCGGACCAGTATATCGCAGCGGCCAGGGAGCATATTGCCGGGATCAAAAAGCGGCTGCCGAACTATTTTGGCATTCTGCCCAAGGCCGATCTCGAGGTGCGCCGGGTCGAATCCTTCCGTGAGCGCGATGGCGCCGCCCAGCATTATCGCAGCGGCACGCCGGACGGATCGCGGCCGGGCATCTATTATGCCCATCTCTCCGACATGCGGGCGATGCCGATCCCGACGCTGGAGGTGATCGCCTATCATGAAGGCCTGCCTGGCCATCATATGCAGATTTCCATTGCCTAGGAACTGACCGGCATCCCGACCTTCCGGACGCAGGCGGGCTATACCGCCTATAGCGAGGGCTGGGGGCTCTATTCGGAGACGCTGGCCAAGGAAATGGGCGGTTATCAGGACCCCTATTCCGAGTTCGGGCGGCTCACCAGCGAGATCTGGCGGGCGATCCGGCTGGTGGTCGACACCGGCCTGCACAGCAAGGGCTGGACCGAAGAGCAGGCGGTGGCCTATTTTCTCGCCAACAGTTCGATCCCGGAAGCCGCGGTCCGCTCGGAAGTGCGCCGCTATCTGGTCAATCCGGGCCAGGCGACCAGCTACAAGATCGGGATGATCAAAATTCTCGAGCTGCGCGCTCGGGCAAGGGAAGCGCTGGGCGACCGGTTCGATATCCGCGCGTTCCACGATGTGATACTGGGCGGCGGCGCTCTGCCGCTGGGCATATTGGAGCAGCGGGTGGATCAGTGGATTGCGGCCATGAAAGCCGCTTGAGCGCTTTTGCCGCACCGGCGGAGGAACCTGTTCCAAGGGGCGCATAGCCATAGCGCTCCGCCTCATGAATTAGAGCGCCATGTCTGACACTGCCAAGCTTGCCACCGGTTCGATCAGCGGACATCTGGTCAGGCAAACAGCGCCGATGCTGTTCGGGATTGCCGCGATCATGTCGATCGGCATTGTCGACGCCTATTTTATCGGTCAGCTGGGTTCCAGGGAACTGGCTGCGGTCAGTTTCATCTTCCCGATCACGATCGCGCTGTCCTCGCTCGGCGTCGGTGTGATCGCCGGGATCAGTTCGGTCGTGTCGAGAGCGCTGGGGTCGGGCGATCCGGGGCGAGCGCAGCAGCTTGGCAATCTGGGCATGGCGATGGCGGTCGGTTTCGGCCTGATCGTCGCGGCCACGCTCTATCTGGTGAAGGGCCCGCTGTTTGAGCTGATGCAGGCGGATGATGAACTGCTGCCGCTGATCGATGCCTATATGACGCCCTATGCGCTGGGCTTTCCGCTGTTGCTCGCGAACATGGGGGGCAATGGCGTGCTTCGTGGGCAGGGCGCAGCGAAGCGCGCGTCCGCGCTGCTGCTGGCCTTTGCCGGGGCGAACTGGATTCTCGATCCGATCCTGATAACCGGAGTCGGTTCGTTCGAAGGATTGGGCGTTGCCGGAGCGGCCTATGCCACGATTGCCGGCTGGGCGATCGGCACGGTGCTGGCGATTGGCTTTGTCCAGTCGAGCAAGATCAAAATCAACCCGCCCTGCCTGACGGTGGCCGACTGGGGCAGTGGTGTCCGGTCGCTGATCAGGGTCGGCGGGCCAGCGGCCCTGTCCAATGCGATCAATCCGGTCGGCCTGTCGATCCTGACCGCCTTTCTCGCTCGCTATGGCCAGGACGAGGTGGCCGGTTTCGGTGCCGCCGGGCGCTTGCAAAGCTTCGCCGTGGTGCCGATGCTCGGCCTGTCCAGTTCCATCGGCGCGATTGTCGGACAAAATTGGGGCGCTGGCCAAACCGGGCGTGCGCGCAGGGCCTTGGCGCAATCGATCGGCTTTTGCCTTGTCTATGGATTGGTCATCGCGGCCATTCTGGTGCTGGCCCGCGACTGGCTCGGCGGATTTTTCAGCGAAGATGCCGCTGTCCTAGATGCGTTGAGCCGCTATCTGCTGATCGCGGCCTGGGGATTTGCCGGCTATGGCGTGCTGGTGGTGGTCAACGGAGCCTTCAGCGCGATTGACCGGGCGCCTCTGGCGCTGGGCCAGTCCGCCGCGCGGGTATTCCTCGTCATGCTTCCCTTTGCCTGGCTGGCTGGCACCGCTCTGGGTGCCGACGCGATATATGCCGGGGAACTTGCGGCCAATATTGTCGGCGGACTGGGAGCGGCGGCGCTCGCCTGCTATATGATGCGCCGCTAACCACGCGCGAGTTGCTTTTCGAGCGCTTCGATTCGAAGACGGGGCCGGGGTCTCGGCGCTGCTGTGGAGAGCCCTGGGTTATCGGTTCCCGACAAGGGGTGGCTTTGACCGTTTGACCGGCCAGGCGGATCAGGGCAGACGGGCTCGTAGGCCGGCTTTGCCGGGCAGCACGACGGCAGGGAATGCGGCGCGCAGAAAAGAAACGATATTTCTGCATTCTCGCTCTTGACCGAATCCGGTCGTCTCTCTAGAGGTCTTTTCATCGGCACGACGCGGCTCACACGGGCCCCACTTTGCTGGTCGTCAAAATTAGTAACAACGGTTCTCCCCGGTAGCGATAGCGGGAAAAATC